>Ga0247757_10000010_pt1 | contig 136250 bp, 114 predicted proteins | sample UWRJL126311R4_FD_180929 | JGI IMG/M metagenome (GOLD analysis project Ga0247757, IMG submission 180929) | Plant litter microbial communities from Arlington Agricultural Research Station in Wisconsin, United States - UWRJ-L126-311R-4 | ecosystem: Environmental > Terrestrial > Plant litter >...
AAAAAAAAAAAAAAAAAGGACAGACAGACAGACAGAAACAGAAAGACGGGAAAGAGACCCCCATGCTACGCCCGGCTAAGAGCACAATAACGAGACAAAACAGACAGACAGACCAAGACGAGGCTTCTCAGAAAAAGTCGTCTTTGCCCAAAAAAGAAAGAAAAGAAAAGAAAAAGGTGTTCATATGATACAAATTCCCAATAGCAAGTTTCTGCACAGAAGAGAAGAGAAGAGAACCTCAAGAGGAAGAGAAACTTCATCAACCTGAGAACGATAAAAGTTCAGGTTGGAAAAAAAGGTTCTGCAGCACGTCAACCCCGGACATAGTAGCACAAGTAGAAAGGGAGGGAAAAGAGAAGAGGCCCCTCAAAAGGTAGGATAACAACCAAGGGCCTACTCCTCCCTCCCCATCTTCCTCTCCTCGTGTCACCACATCTCATCATCCCTGCTACTCTGATCCGAGTCGTCGTACCCATAATACCCACCCCCTCCACCATGCTGCGCACCCATCTTCCCATTCTGCCCCATGTAGCTCCTGCTATCCGCCACGCTGTACCCGCCACTACCACCATTAGACCCCTCGTACCCAGAATGATGCGAGTCCCGTGGATCGCGGTGGTTATTACTGTGATGGTCCTGGTGGTACTGCTCCTGCTGTTGATGGTGATGGCCGCCATCGTCCTGATAAAGAGATTCTTGGGCGTGGTCCTGGTGCTGGTAGTTATTAGGCTGGTGGGTTGCCTTGTCGGACTGCTCCTGCTGCTGCGGGAAAGGATTAGTGACGAGTTCTTTGTGCGCCCAGGTGACCGGTTATAATTTCTTACCTGCTGGTATCGTTGGTACTGTGAGTACTCCTCTGGCTGATCCTTCTTTTGCTGTGCTGCTGCTTGGCGTTGCTGCTGCTGCTTCGCCTGCGCAGAGGTGCCGATCTGGATCTGCGGGTGCATCTGTTGGACCTTGGCCAGGTATGAGTACATGAAGTTGCTGAGCAGGACCTGCGAGTAGAGTTCGCGGCGTGGGTTGGCAAGCTTGATGTGGGCCATACGATAGATGGCTCGCTCCTCGAGGATGGAGAACCGAGTCCAGTTGTAGTCGATATCGGGCTTGAGTATTCGGGGTGGTGGGTCTGGCGAGAGGCCGCGCATCGAGTTACCTTTCTTGTGGTGCGATTCCTTTTCACCCTTCTTCTTGCTTCCCCCGAAGATAGATGAGAACAGACCGGATTCCTTCTCCTTTTTGGAATCACCACCAGAGGATTTCCTGCTGCTTTCCTTTTTACGCTCCTCTTCAAGTTTGATGCTTTCACGATCCAGAACGAGACTCTCACGGCCTCGGGCGCTGCCCTGGATTGATGTTTGCAGCACGTCTAGTCTTGTATCATCATGGCTATTGCTCTTCTCGTGCGATTTGCTGAGCCTGCCTTTTACCTTCTTTGCGAGCTCCTTATCTCGATCCTCTTTCTCTTTCTTTTCACGGTCCTTGTCATCACTTCCACGCAGCCAACCCCAGCTTGTTTTCCGTGACCCACCCTCAGAACCATCCTTCTTGTCCTTGGACTTCTTGTCCGACTTTTTCTCTTCAACGATGTTGGGGATAATGGAAAGCGAGTCTGTTCTCGTGCTGTTGCCAGGAATGGAGGAGGAATGTGATATGACATCGTCAAAGCTTTGCTGGGGTTTAATCGGTGACGACTGGGCGGCTTGTGCGTGGCGGTTCTGTCGAGTAGAAGGGGATGGACGTTGCTGCTGAGGTGGAGGCTGTCGCGGCCCATGAGGTTGCTGTTGCGGGGTACTAGGCGGTGGCTGTCTCGAAGAATTACGCTCTGGCAACTGTACTTGGTGTTTTCGGGGGGGTTCGGGCGGAGGAGGAGTGGCAATAATCTGCGGGACTTGAGGGGGTGGGTTGTACCCTGGCAGAGGGGCCGTCGTCCGACCATTCGATGCAATGCGGGAGTGAAAGGGTTTGGCTGCTTGTTGGGCTCTGCGCTCATCGGTGCTATATCCGGATAGATCTGGCCTTGACAAATCTTCGACAGAGGCTGAACTGTGTGGAAAACCGGGCGGTGATCGTTTTCGTGTAGGACGAGAGAAGTTTTCCGCGCCTTGACTCGAGGGCTCCGATTGCACCCTGGTTAGAGACAGGTTAGGTAGCTCATAGTCTCTGCCATGAACGGGTGAGGCGACCGGTGACTCCTCCGTATCGGTCTCGGCCTGCTTTGCCACAACCGCCCGGCGAGAGAATGGCAAACGCTCGCCCTTCCTTATGCTACCTCTTCTGTAGTTGGTTCGCGTAGACCGTTTCAGCGAACCTGGACCGGGTATCTTTCCCGGCAGTATTGGCATATCCTCATTAGAGCTGTCAGGATCCGTGGCAGAGTTCCTCTTGGCAGCATCAATGCTCATTCGCCTGACCAAAGCAGCAGGGTCCTCGACTGTATGTTCAAGCTCTTGCAACTGGGGCAACCCGCCGTTCGGCTGCTGTGCGCCAGACCGCTTCCTTTCCAGCCGCTCCGCCCCATCGCGATATCCGCTCCCACTGTCAATCTGCCTCGAAAGCATCGACTTCTTCCTCCGTAACCCTCCGCTAGAGCTCTCGCGACTAAGGGTGCCATCTGGCAACAATGTGTCTGAATCCCCGGATCGCCGTCGTATCTTGTCGACCTTCTCTTCGATGAATGTCTTGAACTCCTTTGGTGCTAACTCGGGATGCAGGCGCGCAGGCACCCAGAAGAGCTTCGAGGGGTCTTCATCCTCAGAAAAGTGTTGGGGAGCGACGGCGGGCACGTTGAACGATTTGAACAACGGCAGGTCAGGATCGGAGGTGTTGACGTCCATGGACATGCGTCGTATCGCCTGGAGGTTGCTCAGCTCCTGGGCCAGGCCGGCTGGGCTCGACTCGTAGTCCAGGCCATTGAGCGAGAACTGCTGTGTGGCCGTGTCCGAGTTAGTCCTACTCAACGGTGGCGGAGAAAGCGACGAATTTGATTCTGTGCGGCCGAACGATCCCTGTCGGGTGGGCGGCGCGGGGTTTCCGTTGGGGCCCGGCTGGCTATAAGACTTGCTGTCGCTGTGCATCTGGCGGAGTGGAGACTTCGGCGGGGCGGACGGGAAGGGGTCGAAGGGCGACAGCGGTTGTTCGATGGTGTCGCCGAGGGGGTTGCTGATGAAGCTCAAGGGGCGGGAGTTGCGCTTGGACAGGTAGTCGTCGTCATGGCCGTACATGTCGCCAATGGCCTCGGTGACATGGTGGTTGTCGTCGCTGATGGAGATCTGGGGCGCATGGCCGCGGCGCTGCTGGTAGACGCGCTCCAGCTCGCGTGCTCGCTCGGAGGCCTGTGGCGGACGCAGCACGGTGGTTAGCATTGGGCCATCTATTTCTGGGCGCTGGGATGGGCGGTGGACGGGAGACTGCAGCGGAGGTGAGAGGTGACCTGGGCTTTTGCATCCGCACCCCGTCTAGGTATCCTGAGCGTCCAGCAGAGGGGCTGCTCACCTGCATGCTGCCGACTGCCCGGCTGGTAGTGCTGCTACCGCTGCTGGCGGCGTTATTTTTTGCTGCTGCTGACTGCTGCTCCTAAGGGTGCGTGGGGGAGCTCGACAAGCTATTCACGACGATGCCAACGGCGGGCAGGAGAGGGCATCGAAAGCGGGCTCGCTCCGGCTGCGGGCGGTATTGGGGTGCGGCAGAGGACGAGGGGCGCGGTGCAGGGCGGTCATGACCCGGCGGGGGGCGTGTTCAGGGCTCGTGAGGTGGAGAGAGGCGGCCTGGGGGTGTTCAAATGCGTGGGCGTGGGCAGAGTGAGGTGCTGGTCTTGGGCCGGGTCGTGGGTCTTTGGCCGTGGGCTCTCGCTCACGGTGACGGCGGAGCTAAGACTAATAATCTGCTTGCCCCAAACAGGCATTCGACTTTCTCCCTGCGCGCGAGCCCCCAACTTTACTCTGACCTCCTGCTCTTCGTCCGCCCTTCCGCGAGCTCAAGCCTTGTTTGCTTACGATAGTCTGGGGCCCACTAACCATGGTCCGCACCAACTACACGCGCCGTGTGCGCCGACCGGAGCGACGCCCTCGCCGAACGATGCGTGCGACTCTCCCCACGAGTGAGCCCTCGGCGAGCCACCCCCTCTTTTTTTTCTGCCTTCTAGATTGCCTCTGCATACATACAGCCTGGCGGAGAGAGCGTGAGCTGCTGCTGCACGCACGACCAGCTAAAAAGGGGTGGCACACGCGCACTGTCTCTCAGCCCCATGGCTGTACTGCACATACTTCCGTTCAACTTGCTCCATCCAGGCCACTTCGACACGCACGCGCTGCCCTCGTCTGCCGTCTGCTGCTGGCGCTGGCTGGCCTCTCGCCACCCGACGTCGCGCCGTTGACCACCCGTCGCCTGTAGCTCATAGCCGCCCTGCTTTAAGCGGTGCCACCTGCGTCGGATGCCGTGTAGGCGCCAGGGGCTCGAGTCTAGCGACTGGACAGCCTACCCCTTGGCATACCAAACAGCTACACAGCGCACCGTCTACCATGCCCCTCTAGTGGCCAACTGACATCACCACGAGCTGTCCGCAGGGGCAGGGACTCCCTCAGCACGAGAGAAGCCTTGTTTCATACTTGAGTGTGGAGCAGTTTGCATTAAGTATTAGACACTATCGTATCGTACCAGCCAAATATTGCGCTGTCGTGTTGCCTTAAACTAGAGAGCGTCCAGCTCTCGTGTTGTTGCCATGCGTCTACGTCTACCTAACCAAGACGCCAGAAGAGAAACTTATGAAGACGAGGCGCTGCGCTTCCAGATGAAAAGCACGGAGGCGACTGCGCACGCCACAGCGCCCAGCGCCAAGTACAGATTCATGTTATCGTGCGGCTCCTCGTCTTGCTTCGGGAACGCCGTCGACGGGTGCGTTGCGCACTCTGCTAGCTGTGCAAAAGGTCAGCGCGCCGCTTACAGAAGGTAATAGAGGCATGTGGTACGTACGTGGACGAAGAGCTCGGATATGCTGCTCCAGGTCGCACTGACATGCAGTGGAGCAGCCATATTTAGCGTGCTTGTGTACTCGTCCGGCTGCTGCTCACACCGTTGCATCGTCTTGTCCTGATCTGCCTTGAGCGCCGTGTACACGGCAGGTAACTTGTCAAGCTGAGGATACTTCTTCCGCAGCTCGACAATGTGCGCGAAGCTGTCTGGGTCGCTCGAGTCGTATGTGTAGCAGAGTAGGTCACATGCATCTAGTTTGGCTTGGTTCTCTAGAATCGCCGGCTCTAACTCACCAAGCTCCTCCAGGATGAGATAGCACTGCTTCCCACCTTTCAACTCGACGCTATTTACGGCAGACTGTGGTTTGATGGTAGGATGATAGGTGTGGGTGAATGGTCGCTGTAGGAATGACGAAAGTAACGCGCTCTTCCCGCTTCCACTTGAGCCTAGGATGTAACACAGGAACACGTTACGCTCCACCCGCCCCGGTTTGTTCCGTCTCTTGCGTGCTTTGGTAACCTTGAGTGCACTGGTAGTACCTCCTCGGGCGGGACTCTCGAAGCCTAGATACGCTAGATACTCCAACGTGGTCTTGGGTTCTTCAAATGTCGTCATGCTCCATTGCGCAAGCCAGCCTTGCAGTGTAATATAACCGGCTTCATTCCTCACCGTGCAAGATGGGAATGCCGAATCCACCCATGATGCCGGCACGCCTGGGGTGGGCGCAAATAAATTCGCGAGCTCCTTGTCGTTCAGTCCACCATCGTTGTCCTTGTCAAACTTGAGAAACAGATCGACGAAGAATCGATAGCCGGCAGGACTCAATTCGGCCGATGCAAACTGTGGGACGTCGAACTTGGGGTGTAGGAACGTGTCCTGCAGGCTCAAGCTGTCAGTGTAGTGGAATTTCCTTAAGATTATCCAAATGGTCTCATGTCGGCCCTTTTCTGCAAACATTTTATTCAAAAGCAGGAAGCCCCTTTCGTCCATGTCATGCGATCCAGCTGAGCCCGGCACAAATCTCTCGATAGACTGTTTGATGGTGGCTAAATCGCTCTCTCCCAATGGTTTATCGAAGCATTTCATCTGGAAATCGTGGATCTCTTGGTCGTTCCAGTATCCATCCTTGTCCTTATCGCACAAGTGGAACACGCGCTGGAGGGCAGCTACGGCAGCCGGCTTCAACGCGTTCTCCTTGGAGTCGTACAGAGGTGCGATCGGGTGTGTGACGGCCTTTTGGCATAGAAAAAATACCTCGTTGATGTTGTGGTGCTCCTTTGCACTGGTGCGGATGCACGAATCAATTTCCTTGAACTCATTCATCACCGGCAGCATCTCCTCAGCCACGACCTGCGACGTTGTTCCGTTCGATGCTAGATCGGATTTGTTTGCACATAGTACGACCGGCACGTTCACGCCTAGTGACCGAAAGTATGGCATCCAGAACAGCGCTACTCGCTCATAGCTGTAGTGGTCCGAGTAGACCAGCAGGATTACGTTCGACTTGCGGAGCTCTTTGCGGAGGGCATGGCGCTCGTGGGGCAGGGCGGAGGTGTCAACGATGGTGGTGGTGACATTGTCAGGAGTGACGAGGGTGGGCGGTATCGTGACCTGGGGGAGGACAGGCTGTATCTTTGCGGAGACAAAGACATCTTTGACAAGTGAGGTGATGATGGAGCTCTTGCCGACGCCCTCATCGCCACATACACAGATCCGCACTAGACGCAATTGAATCAGCGGCGACGCAATGCCTGTCCGGAGCGCTCTGCCTACCAGTCGCCATAACGAATGCACATGGCTAGCTGATTATAATCTGAGAGTCTTCAGGCGAGTCTTCAGGGTGCCCCGCGGTGGGCGTGTAGACGGTCGAACGATGAGTTGTCGGGCGGTGCCAAGCGCATGCACGTGGAGGAGACAGGGAAGGCGCAACGTCGGGTGCAACTACCCCCACTGCGAGGCTCGAGCGAGCTAATGATGCCATTCGACCCTTTGCCCTGGGAACGTCGAAGGCTTGATGGGCTAGAAACCGCCAAAAACCGCCTCGGCTATCTCCGCCGCGTCCTTCCACCAGATCACCACCGACATCGATACAGCATCCCAGGCTGCGCCAGCCGTGATACCGACGGAAGTGCTTTACGACCGACGCCGCCCCATGGTCAATTGCACGCCACGCGCCCCCAGGCTTAGCTCCGCACTTTCACCAGGCCCCTCGGCTGCGTACTCCGGGGGCGCTCCCAGCTCGTCCGGCCTGCCTCGAGGACCCTTCCCACACGCAGTCCTGCCCATATTCACATCTCGCGCGCACAGCTACCCCACTCGTTCGTCACTGGCCTGCAACTGCACCGCTGCCGTTGTCTACATGCCCTGACGTGCCCCGTCAGCCGGCTCAGCCTTTTAGCGATCGCTCTCACAGCGCATCGCGCCGTTGCTGCTCCATTGATCGACTGTAACCCGTCCCGCCGCAGATTGCACCGCGTCTCCAGCCATGTTGTGAGTGCTTCCTCCATGCGGGCTCGTTGCCCACCACCAATCACGCCCGCCACTACCACCACCTGCGCCGGGAAGCTTGACTGACAGCTGTTCGTGTCGCCCTCCACAGCGTGCTGCCCCCTCCGCCGCGATACCCTGCGCCAGGCTACCCAGGCGGTCCTGGCCAACTTATCGAAACAAACAACACCCTCACGCACCCCAGCGGACCTGAACACCAGCTCGTTGTGGGAGAAGGTATTTGCGCCCCTTCCCAGTCTTTACACGTACTCTGCTCACGCGAAGACCATGCTAGGTACCTACGTGCTGCGCGACGACCTCCACCTGGCCACGCCGCCACCGCATCCCTCAGAAGCCCCCATCCACAATCCCAACCCGCTTGCGACTACGATATCACCGCCCAGCACGGGCACCAAGCTGTCTCTCGTTGTGGTTGCCCCGCGCCAGCAGTCCTATTCGCGACTAACCAGGCTCGACACCACCACCAGCACGCGCTCGCAGCTGCCGGCGAGCATACAGGAATCGCCTAATGAATCGAACAGCCAGGCAAGCGACTCCGGGTCGCACAGTGTGAATGGCATTGCGGCATCTCCGCGCGAGGGGCTCAATAACCCCCCGTTTGGGTCGGGCAACGCAGCGCTGGCAGCGTTGAACGGCAAGGACAGCAAGGACCCGTCCAAAAGACGAAAACCGAAGAGCAACATTGTCAAGAGCAACTCGTCGTTCGTCTCGCGGGTCATTCCCCACGAAGCGCTGACGAAAAGGCTACAAGAGCACAACCAGAACGGCCTGTACGCGCTCGCAAACATCAATCGAGCGTTGCAGTGGCTCGACTTGAGCTCGCCTACCAAGGTGCGTGACGTCCTCGGCGGGCACACTATGGTCGATCTAACGATAATGTAGGAAGAACACCTAACCAAAATCCTGTTTACTAAAGCGCACGCACTCTGCCATGACATCAACCAGAGTACCAAGGGGCCTAATCACCTTGACATCATCATGGGGTTCTCGACGGGTGACATCATCTGGTACGAGCCCATGTCGCAGAAGTATACGCGCATCAATAAGAATGTAAGTGGTGTGAGGCGAGCATGGAAGACACGGGCTCACATACTGGCCAGGGGGCGATCAACAGCTCTGCGGTGTCCGATATCCGATGGCTGCCCAACAGCGACAACCTGTTCCTCGCGGCGCACATGGACGGAAGTCTGATTGTGTATGACAAGGAGAAGGAGGACGCGCTGTTCCTGGCCGAGGACCAGACGGCATCGAACGAGCAGGTTCACGGCGAGGAGAAGAAGGCATCGCTGGTGGTGAAGAAGTCAGTGAATTCCAAAAACCAAAAGACCAACCCGGTGTCGTACTGGAAGACGTCGAATTCCAAGATCAACGCGTTTGCGTTTTCGCCGGACTGCCGGCACGTTGCGGTAGTGTCCGAGGATGGCTCGTTCCGCATCATTGATTTTCTCAGAGAACAGTGGGTCCCGCTTCCTTGGGAGGGTGTGCTTGGGTGGAGTGTGGCTTACCGTTTGCAGGCTATTACACCAATACATGAGCTACTATGGCGGGATGATGTGCGTGTGCTGGTCGCCGGACGGGCGATACGTTGTCACGGGCGGGCAGGACGACCTGGTATCCATCTGGTCGCTGGAGGATAGCATGCTGGTAGCGCGGTGCCAAGGGCACAACTCGTGGGTCACGGCAGTCCAGTTCGATCCATGGCGGTGCGACGAACGAAACTATCGCATAGGGAGTGTCGGCGAAGACTGTCGGCTGCTGCTGTGGGACTTCAGCGTCGGGATGCTGCATAGGCCTCGCGCGGTGGGCTCGCATTCGTTCGTATCTGGGGAGCAGAAAGGGGCTGACACAAGAGGGCAGGCATCGGTGAGACAGCGCAACAGCGTCACGTCCGGCACGCTCAAGATGCAGCGGACGCGGACGGGGACGGATGGGTCCAACACGCGGCTGCGATCGAATTCGAACCTCACGGCGGGAAGTCTGCTGGACGAAGAGGAGGTGGTGCACCAGGTCGAGCCCCGAGCGCGCACGGCCATGCTGCCGCCGGTGATGGTGAGTCAACGAGTTTCTTTGCCCGCACCCTGCATGGGGGCTCCACCGCTGAGACAGTAGGGCATCAGGCGAAGAAGGTCGACGAGCACCCGCTCTGCTGGCTGGGATTCGAGGAAGACTGCATAATCACATCCTGCAACAACGGTGAGTGCAGAGAAATTTTTTTTCTTCCTTTCTTTCTTTCCCCTCGTTCTGTTGGGCGCAAGGTGTTTTGGGCGCAGACGGGGCGGTGCGCGTGCAAGTGCGGCCTTTTTCGGGGTGGTGACGGATAAGGCTTGCTTTCCTGCCCGTGGTTTAGTCGGATGGGGTACGAAGGTTGGGATGCAGGAACCTTTTTTCTCTTTGGCCCCCGCTTGGTCTCGGGCATCCGACGACGGGCCCCACTCTTTTTCTCGTCCTCTATTTTTCTTTCACGGCCGGCGGATGGACTGATAACGAGCGCGTCGCAGGGCACATCCGCACGTACAATCGGCCCAAGGAGGGCGCGGGCAGCGACGACGTGGTGTCGACAGCGTCTGCGAGCGAGGCGTAGCGCTGGCTACGGGGGAATGGCTTGCTTACGGGGGTGCGAGGTGCGAGGTGGAGGAAGTGGAAGAGGGAGGGTGTTGGGTGATGGGTGAGGAGGGCGACGACGACGACGCTGGATCAGGCGAAGCGTGGGCTGCGGGCGCTGCTGGATGCGGTGCATGCATGCATCGCATCGCGTCGGATGGGCAGCAGAGAGGCCTCAGCACGAGTGTGGTGGCTGCGACTTGGACCACAATATGACTCTACCTCGCAGCAGCAGCACGCGGCGGCAGCGTGTGCATGGGCACGTACATGATGGTCTACAATACATGCAGGATAGCAGTAGCAGCAGCAGTAGCAGCAGCAGTAGCAGGGTTGGAGGGCGGGCGTGCATCAGGTATCGGGGCGTGGGTGGCCATCAGATAGGGCACCCGGGATGCTCCGACGACAACGGCAACGACGACGACAGACGGCTTTGCACATGTGCGCGAGGCGAGCGGTGGCCGCTTTCGTCATCTTCCCTTCAGCCTGTTCTCAGCCCTACCTATGTATTGTATTGTATGCATGCATGTGCCAATAACCGATGCAGCCAGATGTCGTGCATGTGAAGAGTAAGAAAGGAATAAAAAAAGAAATAGATCCACAGGGGAAAGCCGAGGGGTGAAACCACGGCATCATGTGCATGCGTGCGTGTGTGTCTGGTGGGTTTGATGTGTGTGCTGCGTCTGCGGCCGGTCGGAGTTGTGCGTGCTGTGGTGGTATGGTAGTCTGCCGTCTGCCTTCTGCGGCGGTCTAGTTGTTTGGTGGACGGGCAGGTCACGCGGTCCGGTGGGCCATGTGGAAAAGGATGCGATGCGATGGATGGGGCCATGGCGAGGAAGTCATCCGGCCGTGGTTCCACATCCCACTTGGGATCCGCCCGCGGCATGCACCAGACGCATCAGCCGTACCAGCCGTGCTGTTTCTGGCTGCGTCGCTGCGCTGCTGTGTCGGGCCGAGCCTGGCCTGCGCTGGTGCATGGACGTACTATGGACGTACTGTAGACGTGTATTATAGATATCGACAAGGGGGGTTTCTAGTCGTCTTCCTTGCAGCGTGCCAGATGCAGGATGCTTGCATCCACATCCACGATCCGCACACGCCCACGCCGCGCAGATCGGTGCTGCTCCCTGCTCCTGACTCGCTCGCTCAGCCTCGGCCGTTCGCAGCATGGCTTTCTTTCTTTGTCGCACCTGGCTGGGCCTGCAGCCTGACCCGCTCCGACGTGCAAGACCCGCTAGACCCTGTCCCAGTCGCTTTCCCAGTCCCATCCCGGTCCTTTCCCAGCGAGAGAGTGTGTGAGGGAGCCTCTGCCAGATACTTGCTATCTCTGCCCTGAGCTACTGCTATCTCTGTCGCCATCGTCAAAAACCCAGAAAAGAGGACCCACCGCCCGCCAGCTAAGTCACCATGACATGGCGTCCAGCACACCGCAGATACATTAACCCAAACACCCAGCCCTGGCCTCGCATCCCGCGCTGCTCTCTATAATTCGTACCTCGCGTCCAGTACCCGGCTGAGCACGAGTGTCTCCGTCGACGAATCGTCCCCCGCTCTGTCCTCAGCCACGCTCACCACGCTGCTGCATACAACCTTGTCGCTCTCTGCTTCCAGCCCGCCGCTCTGGGGGTCGTACGACGCACAGCCCTCGTCGTCGTTCCCCGATCCTGGGAAGGTATACTTTTACCACCTTCCCCGCGGCTCTTTTGCCCTGCGCCCGACGATCTTGTTCCCTTGATTTTTTTTTTCTATCCTCTTTTTCTACCTATCTCCCTGACCCAATGCCTCGTCCTGGTGGAGGCGTCTTTGGGCGGGCTGCCCACCCAGTTCTCGAGATCAAGTGAGCAAGCGTCACACGCGGCTATATTTTTTTTTGGTTTCCACCAATCCTGACGCGCGCAGGCCGACATCTCCGTTCGTGGTCTTCTATGGCGAGACGTCGGAAGCACAGAACACAGAGCTGACGGGCAAGCTGGTGCTCAACAACCCAGAGCCCATGTCTGTGAAGAGCATTCGCATGACGCTCACCGGCACACGCAAGGTTTCGTAAGGCGGCACCGTTTTCTCTGTTCAGCAAACACTGGGCCCAGAATCCTTCGTGCTAACCGCTTTATCAGCTGGTACACCACCAACACGGTCACCCCACAGCCCATATCGAATAAGCAGACCATTCTGCAAGACACGCTTACCTTGTTCCCCGTCGATGGCTCCAAGAACAAGGCCCACAAGATCAATTCGGGCGTGCACGAGTGGGAGTTCAAGTTCAAGATGCCCGGCACGCTGGAGGAGAGCGTCGAGGGGCTGCCTACAAGCTGGATCGTCTACAGCCTCAAGGCCACGGTCGACCGCGGCTACATGAGCAAGCCGCTTACCGCCTCCTCGCACATCCGAGTGATCCGCACACTAGGCCGAGACCTTATGGAGACCGTGCCCATGGAGCAGATCAACGAGGATATCTGGGCCAACAAAATCGCCTACAAGATCACAGTACCCCGGAAGAATTACATTGTGGGGACCTCTATCACGGCTGACTACGTGCTGATACCGCTCCGAAAAGGCGTCGAGATAAGGAACATTAAGATGGAACTGGTAGAGTCTCGACAGCTCTTCTGCGATTATTCCGGGCGAAGAGTGTCCCACCAAGTCGACGTCCAGGTAGCATCGACGGAAGCGCCGATGCCCGAGAACTCTCGAAACGTGGTTCCTGAGGGCGTCGATGATGCCGACCATCTCTTTGACGAGTGCCACCGGTTCTCCATGACGCTGGACCTCCCAAAGTCGCTCAAGAACTGCAGACAATCTGTCGACACGGAGAACATGCGCATCTCGCACAAGCTGCGGCTCTACGTGAACCTGCACAACCCCGAGGGCCACACCAGCCAGCTCCTCGTCAAGAACCACGTGCATCTCTTCATCTCGCCGAATCTACCGCCCGGCGAGGACCAGAGCGTTATCGTCGATGCGGACACACTCTCTCAGCAGGCGATTCGCGACGAAGTCAGCCAGCATGCGCCACCTACGTATGGTCTCCACCAGTTGGATGAACTGTACAACGACATCGATCTTAGCGGGTTCATGACGCCAGGTGGACGGGGCAGTCTGGGCAATAGCGGTGCGAACACGCCTTTCTACGGACATAGCCGGTCCGGATCGGTAGAAGATCTCGCGTCCCTGGATGCCATCGCGGGAGGCGGCGCCTCTGCTACCGCTCTCCAACACCGTCTCCAAAATCTCCATCTCAACCAGAATAACACGCACTCTGCGCGGTTCCACCCTTCGCGCCACCACTCCTCGGGCAATAGCACGCCACAATCGTATTTCGACGAGCCGACGTTTGCGTCTGCTCCCGCCTCCGCCCTCACCCCCGCCACAGGCACAGCGGGAAGTCACCAGGATCTCTACGACATGGCCGCCCTCTCGCGCACTCCCTCGTACAACACGGCCGTGCGCACGCCCGCTCGCACGCCGATATCAGAGGATTTGCCCACGTACGACGTCGCGACGAGCAGGCCGGGCAGTCCGAGCCGTACGCCGACTAGTAGGAGCGCGACGCCGAGTCCGGTCAGGAGAAGCGGGGCTTTAGATGCGGTTACGATGAGGAACACGGTCAGGAATAGGAGGGGAGCGAGTGCTGAGGGAAGCGAGGACGGTGGGGATGCAAGGTAAATCACTTTCGTGTTGTTATTGTTGTTGTTTTACTTTTTTTTCCCTTGGTTTTAATATCCCCCCTTCATTCATACCCTGGGTTTTGGGTTTTTTTTGTTTACCCGACGAGAGGCGCCCTTTGGGAAGCATAGAACGAGGAACGTTCGAATTCTTATGATCATTTTTCTCTTTTGGGCGTTTGATAAAGGGGGTTGAAGTATCTCCACTCTTGTACCTAGGGATCCTTTTTGCGTCCCTAGATCCCTTCACGCATTCTTGAAATTTTTTTTCTTTCTTTTTTGGCATTGTTTCTCGAACCAAAGGCAACGAGAGAAAAAAAAATTCATGGCTTAATACCCCGTCCGTTTCTTCCTATAGCCGCTCGTCGAGCTTCTCCTCCTCCTACTCCTCTTCCTCGTCATCGTCGTCGTCCTCCTCTCCCGACTCGCCGTCGTCGTCCCATCGCTATCCGTACCAACATCAGAACCACTTATCCCCTCCGCCACCGTCGTTTGCGTTCCGCTCAAGGTCGAGGTCCAGGTCTAGATCGAGGTCTCCGTCAGCAGCGGCGCCACGGTTGCCTTTCTCGGCGCGCGAGGAAGAGCGTTGGGGTGGAGGGGGAGAAGAAGGTGCGCAGGTGCAAGATATTTTCTTCAGCGTGCCTACGGGGCAGACGAGGCAGGCGAGTGGGAGGGATGACGGTGCGAAAGGGAAAGGGAAAGGGCTAGGAGGGGCGGCGGCGGCGGCGGGAAGAAGAGAAAGGTCACCTTCCGTGGGTGCGTGGAGGAAGGCGCTCAGGAGGGTGGGGTGATGGATGTGGGTTGGGGGGTCTTTGGCCGTGAAAAGATTGTAGGAGTCTCCTTTTAGGGATATTCTGGGCACGGAAAGGTGGTAGGCCGTTGCATTTTTTGTGTTGTGCATGGCTTTGATGGGGAGGATGGGGGGTTCGTCTTTTTTTTTTCCTCGCATACTGGGCGGAGCTTGTGCCTTTTCATTCTGGGATACCCGCGGGAGGTCTACATAGATTCGTTTCTTTTTCCCTTCGGCATGGAAAGGGAAGGAATTTGATGATGTATCATGATGGATGGAGAACATATAAGATCATTCTGTATGTGTAACCGTTAGGGGATATCGTACATGTGAATGATATAGCCTGCTTGGCTTGGCTTGGCTTGGCTTCGAGGGCTCTCAGTCCACCGCGTATGATCGGTCTAAACGCTGGAACCCTTCTCTCAGTAAACCGGAATCGAGTTCAATGTCTTACCGTTTAGGTAGCAATCAGTAACCAAAAGTTGCACCAAGTCATGGTAAAGGTAAATTGGTTGCTGCATGATGCGGAGTGGGTGGATGAGAACCTTTCAAATGAATGGAAACTGTCTCAATTGGCGAATCCTTTGGTACTTTCAAAAAACATTAGTGATCTTTCAGGCTTCTTGTAGCAAAAGCGTGCAGAAGTTAGGTAACTAGGCCTATCTGTGCAATATATATTCAGAGTGGCCCCATTTATTAGAATGTGCATACAGAGCCCAATAACTGTGGATACTAACTCCCGTTCTACAAAGTATCTCCAAACGCCATCAATACGGTACCCGCCACGTAGCGGTGTCCTTTCTAAGAAACATGGTGGGATGATTACTAAACTACAGAATGCGCCTATCTGCACCACAGTGGTATTGCAGCTGCCCCCATCGCGAGGCCTGCGGCAAGGCTCTACTAACTTATTCTTTCGTCAAACGTTGGCGCTAAGTAATAACGCAGGGAAGGGCCTCCGGCTATGTCTAGATTAGGCCCCACCGCGGGACTAGTCCCCTTCGTCTTTCGCGACAATAGAACATGAAGATATGTATGCAAAACCTAAGCAGGGGAGTGGGAGCGGGGTGCTGTACCGGTAGGTGCAAAATATTCGATTGAAACGGCTCACGACCGGTCGATGATTCTGGCATTCTCGTACCCTCTTCTCTCTATCTACACCTACATGTTGACAGCTATATCTAGCTTTGATAACTACCGTGTAGGAAAATGCACTATTTTCATCTACGATCCTATCAAGTCCTCATGTCTTAGATCTTCTCTTGATACGTCGTTCCGTGTCCAGTCAGGCATTAGGACAAAGCTGGGTACCCTTGATTGAGAGTTCACTTTCCATTTCCTCAGTGTCCACATGTGTGCAATTCTACAAAATCCAAATCCGGTACCCACATGCATTTTCTTAGTAAGGTCCTCTCACGACTCTCTTATCCATGTAAACTACTATGCTACTGTACAACCCGATTAACTTTCTCGGCCTCCAAGAAGTCATCTTCCGTCAACATCACACCGTTGAGTAGTTTGCCGACCTGCGTCTTGTCGATGCCTTCACCCTCACGCCGAAGCTTCATCAACTCCCTGAAGAATCTCACAGCGCTGTCCTTCAATCCCCACTTTCCTCGTGAGCCCCTGATGAAGCCATCCGTCTGCACTTCCTGTCCTTCTTTTGCAGTAGCCCATGCCAATCCGAGATAGTCACACATCTCTGTATATTCACCATAGGACTTGAAGTACAGTTGTCCAGCGAACAGGTTCAACTGCACAATCAGGCTTCGGTCGATTGTGCCCACGTCAAATGCTCCATTCCCAATCTTGAACAAGTTCAAATTGTCTAGAGGTCTGAAGACCTGGTTCGTGCGAGGCGCATACAGATGTAAGGTGACATGACTAGAGATCCGGATCAGGGGCAATAGTTGGTCGGCTTCGAATGGGCTGATGATCATGAGTTGGTTTTTAGAGGTATACGCACCCTTCTCCTTTGGGAATGAAATAATCCATTGCACTGGTCTCAAGTAGCAGTCAACATTGACTAACATAGAAGAATTACTCCCGGGACGCTTCACAGTGCGGATAAAGTCACGTGTGACTAGTAGATCTGTAGGAAGTTGCTTGACATCAAAATACTTTGCCGCACTTGTTTGCTGGAGAGCCCGAAAAGCGGGTACACAAGCCGTCAATCCTTCGATAAGTTGTCCTGTCCTGACCAAGTGTGTGAGATGTCGATGAATTTCGTGTTTCTCAGGGCACATCGGCGGTGGTCGCTCTAGCTGCCGCTCTTCCTCAATCTCCGGGGCAAGCTCTCGCTCCTGTTCTTCCTGGAGAGAGGCAGAGTTGAAATTGAGGGTATCAAAGTCTTGACACCGCTGAATAATCTCCTTAACGTTAGGGCTGGATATATCCCAGCCTTTGAAAGCTTCACCGGGGTTGGTGTCCACGCTCGGCCTGTACCGATATTCGACACTCTGGGCTTCTTCTTCAAGGAACTGCCTTGCTTGGCTCACCGTCGTCTTGACACCGTTGAGAAGATGTTTGTGTTCTTCGTATCTCCGGCCTTGAGTGGCCCAGAGAGGCATGCTCCGACGTAGATCACTCCACGTCTCAGTTATTGCCCACATTAAAACGTCTAAAACTTGAATATCTTCTGCTGCCTTTGATGTACGTTCCGTGATTTTTCCCTGGATTTCCTCAGAAATGCAGAAAACCACTGATTGACCCTTTCCGAGTTTCCGCAGCCTCATGCATGCCTGAACTAGTCGATCTTTAGTAAGATTCGCACCCAACGTAACTGCTGCGCGGTAATTCTTGGGTAGCTTCAAATTCGTTCCTCGGGTATGAGATTCGTCTAGATAGATGAGACAATCCTCAAGATGCTTCGCAAATGTAGAGGTCTGGAGAGACTCAATTCGACCACTGCGATCGAGGACCGAAAGCTCTTCACTATCGTCGAAAAAGACTACCGCTCGACTGGTCTCTGGATCGCTTAGCGATAGCCAAGTCTCTGCAACTTCGAGGTTATTCAGCTCTAAGATCTGGGCACCGACATCAAGAATTACTCTGGTGTTTGCGTCCATTCCATTTACAATCTTGAGTAAGGTTTCCGCAGTAGAAGTTTTCGAAGTCGACTGAGGTGGCAGAAGGATCAAAGAGTTCTCATCCTGCAGAAGGTACGCTAGGACAAGAGCGTTTGTGTGTTTCTGCTCCTGAAGATCAAGGTGTCCAATAGTCAAAGGTAGAATGTGACGGGAATCGTTGGTACCGCTGAATCCAGTTGTTGGTTTTGGCTTGACTGCTGCCATATCCCATCCGGAAGCCGAGAGCTTTTCGGGGAACTCTTTCATCTCTTTCGGAAAGACGGTATGCGATAAGAAATAGTCAATGGCTCCTTTGGAGAAACGTAGCAAGGGAAAGACTTCATTTTTGCATTGTTGGCGATCTTTGATGTTGACACCCGAAAGAAGGCGGAAGGCTTCTGGTATGGCTTTAAGATCGCGTATCCAGTCGTCGTATTCGGCATCTTTCTGGTCCGACTTTGCCAAGTGAGCAAAGGTATCGAATAGTTCTTCGTCGCTCAAACCACCATAGTAATACGTAAGAGAAGTGAGCGCGACGGTAACCTCCGGATGACTGAACTCTGACCGAGGAGATGGGCTGTCTTTTGAACGGTATGGCACGGCTAGTTTAGTTCTAGGTAAGCGATTGCAATCGAGCCCGTAGTTTACTCGCCACCTCTTGAAGCGCAGAATAAAGCGTAGCACGCCGCCTGCAATCAAACCTCGCAGAAGCATGAGGGTGTTCTTCATCGTAGCCCATGATTTTCCAGTCTCCACCATATCAATGTCGGTAGACGAGGGCTTCGCATGTCGAATGTACCGAAGTATGGCGTCTTGTTCGCTCTTAGGTAGTCGGTTGATGGCCAGGACGGGAGACCCAATCTTGCAAATCCGCGTTGCAACCAGATCGAGCAGCTTATCTTCAGCATCGCTACGTAGGATTCGAATACGAGGGTACCTTCCTTCCCAGCGGTCATCAAATTCTATCGACGAAGGATATAAGGTCTTGACCTGCTTTGCGTATTGGGGTACTAGCGATAGTATAGTGTGTACTAGGTTCCATCTCTCCGGGCTCAGTTCGATGGGCTTCTGAGCGCCCATGGTGTAGACTAGCTCGAACTTGACGCTGAAATTCTCGTCACTCTCGTCAACGATGTCGCGGGAATGCGTATCGAAAAATTGCTGTGTCTTGAGTAAAGACCGTCCTAAAGCTTCGTTTCCAGCAATGAGCGATTCTATGCACATCAGTTTGAAGGACAAAATATGCTCAGGCTGTACAAGCAATACACCACGCTGCTCCATACAGTCGCGATATATTTTCCCAAGTACGTCAGCTTCAGCTGGGGATGGCCGCAAGGCTCTCGAAAAAGGCATGTGGTAGATGCGTCGATCTAGCAGTCCGCTGAGTTTCGAAATAAGTACCTCTAGTATCTGCTTCGATTGTGGTTTTGCGACAACAACTCTCACGAGACTGGAAATGATATGAGCATAATCCAAGAAAAACTTTACAAGGGAAACTTACGTGTGGCTATTGGCTAAGGCAGCTGCAACTATTGGTACGATCACTGTTGATTTCCCTTCACCCATGTTCAACTGCATCACTGCGTTCTCTCCATTGGGTGGTTGTCGCATCTGTCGCGCAATGCCTTCTTGAACTGGTCGGACTAAGATTCCACTCTCAGCCTCGAGCAGCAATGTCTCTGGAAATTCAGCTGGATCCCAGTTTAGATGGCCCCGGTTTCGAAGTTCTTCAGCGAGCTCTCTCGGGTGGTCGACAAGAGCAAGTAATCGTCGAGCGCGCTGTAATTGAGTGACTGAAAGGCCATATTGAACGATGACAAGCTTCCAGGCTGGGGAGAGTTGATCAAAATGCCTCTTGTTCAGTCGCTGCAACCAAAAGATTGGGCAAATGCGAGGACGCTGGCGAATATGACCAACACCATCGGTTGACTTTACCAGGTCTTCAAGCAGCTTGTTTGCTTCGGTGAAGTATTTTTGACAGTTAGATGCGTAGGACTGCAAATTCGCGACTAAGTCTGTGCGAAAGTTGATTTGCGTCTCGTTTTCGGAGAGCAAATCGCAACTTCTACGCAAATCTGACACATATTGCTTCTCCTGACTGGACTTGGCCTGCAAATCGAGCTGATGGCAGAGTGTGGCCAAACGCTTCTTAGACTCGTTATTCTCGGAAAGAGTGCTCTCTTCTGTCAGCACGCTGGGCTCGGTTGGCGAGGCCGGCCACTTGCGATCATCGCCATTAACCAAACTCGATCCCATAACCGGTGGTGGTAGAGCGAAGATGTTACTAATGAGAAAGCTTCTAAGATTCAAATCTGCCCCACTGATTTGCTGAGGCTCGACGGCTACATTCGATTGGACCGCGACCTTGATAGCACGCTGTTGCTGAAGGGTGCGAGTTGCGGATTCGAGGTACTGGTAGAAACATCGATTGTCAAACCAGGATTTGAACTCAGTTTTGGCACTTTGCATAGCTTTGCTCGTGTGGATGTAGGTTTCAGCACCCTGGATAGTTGGCTTTGATGGCTGTTCACACGGCCACTGGTCCAGAAGAGCGGATACGAATGCATCTATCGCACAGCGTTGGTTTTTCTCGAATTCATGCATTCGCCTCTTTAAATATTGCTTGTTACTCTCCGTATTGTTCTTTGGAAGCATGGATTCAGGGGATCCGTGGAACTGACGTTTGTGTGTCGATGTGCAATTGTGCAATAGGTTCGATGTGGCACTATCTCCCTTGCTAAGATCATACTTCGCAATGTTTGGGATAGCAACAGAAGTCATTTGGGGGGTCCTGTAGAATGCAACTAGCGCTTGGATGACATCCATGTCAGCAGTCTCTGCAAAAGCAGCGCTCGAGAGCCACATCATGATGTTGTATTTGTTGAATTTTCGCTCAACTGGCAAGGATGCATGAAGTCGACACCAGAGTTCTGGTAGCCAAGTAGAGGGCTTCTGGAGCCACTTTGCGGAATACGTCAAGGTAGTCGGAGCGATTGCTGCGCCTGGGCCTAGAATCTGACTGTCCTTGAGATAACGATTCCGAAGAGACCCTTGGAGCCTTTGCGCATCGATGCTCGAATGAAAGAATAGTTGTTCGCGCAATACCAAGGTTGAAGTGATAAAAGACAACTGGCCTTTGTTAGATGAGTGATTTTCTCGCCCCTGGTAGACAATGTCGGAATTGTGGGTGAAGTGTTCGCCTCCAAAGCCATCAACTCGGAATATAGATGATGAAATCATATGCCTCTTGAGCAGCTTAGCATCGCCGAATCTTAAAGTAGGAGTTTGAACGAAGACATCTTTTAGACGCAGCGACTGCCCATCTCGACATATCGTAAAGATCTTTTCCACCTCTAGAAGAAACTCAGGATGTTGCGACATAAAAGAGAGACGGCTATTCCAAGATACTTGTTGCATGACTTTCAGGTGGTCTGGATAATAAGTTCGTTTTGGAGTCAAATTCGCTATCAGCTCTAGGAGATTGATGTTATGTTCCGTAAGGACATCAAAGGACGCAACAGCTGCTGATCTCAAGATCAGGAGGGCGGATTCCGTTCCCGTATGGCCGGTAAGATCATCTGGGATGAAGTAAGAGGTGAGGGAGTGCAGATAGCAGAGAAACAATTTGCTCTGTAGACTTCCGTTGTCTTCCACTCGACCAAGTGTTGTATCAATCTGGTATGAATGTGCTTTTGAAGCAGTGTCGGCGTCGATGGAAACCATCACATGGTCAGAAGCCTTGAAGAAAGAAACCAATCCTTCAGGGATCAGGACCATTCGATTGTCAAAACCGGAGATGTGCTTTAGAACGAGCTTGTTCTGGAGGCCTACCAATGTTCCGAAATGCTGATTAGGATCGACCACCATGCCTCGATACTGGCTGGAGTGAATGACTGACTGGCCAAGGTCAAAATTGAAATCAAGCTGGAGCCTAGGCAGGCTGATATTCGTGGATGAAGGTTCAAGAAAGGTGACATGAATGTGCGGCTCCTTTTCCAAAGGAGCAAAAAGCGCAGATAGCGTGCGACCAGTTTTACTGACTGGATTGACAAGTGACGATGATCCTTTGACGAGCTGCCACATTGACTGCACCTTCTTCAAATGCCACAGTTCGGCGGCAGAGTCCCAGGGCTTTTCTCGAGGACGGAACTCCACCGCATCTTTACTGTGATCATACCAGTGGAAAAAGTCTGAAACAAAAGCTGAAGGGAGAACTCCTTCAAAGACCTTAGACGGGACCAAGTCGTACTTCTTCTCGTCTTGGGCTGCGAACACGAGCATGTGACTGTGATGATGCATTCCAAAACTGAGTGCGTGGCCGTGATGGTCAAACTTGGAAGAAAAACACATGCCAGGCTCTTTAGATGGCATAACCTCGATGAAAGATTGTTGGAAGAGCTCCAAGTACATAGGGTGTGAGGTGTACTCTCGTGGTAGTCGAGCTAGTGGTATGCCGTTGACGAGAAGTTCTGCCGTAAGAAGGTTGAAATGAATCTTGCGTTCGCCGCAGTCGAGACATATCCATTGAGGATAGGCATCATCAAACGGTGTCCAGAGACCTGGTTCAAACCCAGACCAAGACAATTTCAGTGCTTCGTTGAGGCCTTCTTGGAGATTGCGGTGAAGTATCCCATCCCGTAGCACTGGCAAGATTCGAAAATGTAAGGATCTCCAAGCTTGCATCATTGCACGAAGCAAGTGGCTGTGCTCAGATGTTACGTTGTCTTGATTCTGCTGTACCACGATCGAGCTCTGGATCAGAACAGAAGCTTTACGAGGCAACGAAAGGATGCGATTCAGATGAATCTCATCAACGTCGAAGGTACTAATGCAGAGAAGTGCAACTTCTGTGGCCAGAGACATCAGATCAAGGCGTTGTTTGTGGTCAGTAGAAGATCGGGCTTTGCTTTGGAGATTGTTGAGCCAGTCTAAAGTTACTTTACGGGCGTCTTCAAGCCAGGCCAAACACCGATCTTGCACCATTTCTGCGGGAGTGAGTTCGAACATTCGGATTGTAAGCTGAACGAATGTTGCCAACCCTCTCCAAGACTCCCAATTCCTCGCAATCGTAGGTAAAATAGCCTCTAGATTGTTCAAGATGGCCTCGCAGAAATTCCCTTCGGTAAGGATTTGATGAGCAACCCGCTCGATGCCAGCGTCGTTTGATGGCGGACCGGCTTGGTGAATGGTTTGTAAGATTAGACACTGTGTCTCAACCTTTGCAAAGTCAACCGTGGGCACGGCTAGTTGTGTCAATATGTTCAGATATTGAATATCATGTCCAATAGGAAGCGCACCAAAAGCTTTGTACTCGGACTGAGCAATGTGGTGGGGACAGTCTGAAAGAGAGCTGATGACAGAATTAGGTGATACTTCACTTTTACTAGGTCCGGCGAGAAGATAGCGTTCGAGGTTCTTGGAACGAACTGGAAGTTGATACGAACAGTTCTGCTTGACATGATCAGTGGGCCTGAGCACGCCAGGGAAAGATCTGCTGATAGTATCATAGTATGTGAAATGCATAGCATTAGGTACACAAATATCCTCGTTTTCGACGTGAGTGATGGTCCCCTTGTTTTTATAATGACTCCTGTTGAGGGGCTTTATCCTGGATACTGTCACTAGGCGCTGTTTGGGCGCAATTCGCTGACGACTCCGTAGACATTCCTGGTTCTCCAGCGTATATGAAGGCATCTTCTCTGTCTGAATCTGTTTATCAGATTCCAAAACGGATATCATGAGATACCATGTTGTGTCTCGCCAGTAGGCAAACCAATGAGGGATCTGCAACTCGAAGACGGCAGCCTTGGCTTCAGCAAGGTTGGAAGGGAGCGGCCATTCGTGTACGCTAATGGAAAGATTTTCGGCTTTTTTCTTCGTGGAACATTTCAGACAATTCGATGCGTGCTGTTGATAAACGTCACCATAGGGATTGCGCACGTCGACATAGGTGCAGCTGAGTTGGCCCGATTCCGCCATGAGTTGTCTGTATTGTTGCTTTTGTTGAGCCAGCTCCGCTCGCTTTTGCTCACGCTGATCTGTCGCTTCCTGTTCGATAGATTGTTTGAGCCGTTGATGTTGAAGTGAACTATCGTAATATCTGACGCCGAAGGATGTGGGATGGCCGAAATCGCGGAAGAGAGACGGCGCCCTCAACATGGAGCCCTTGCAACGAGACCCAACATACCGCTCAATCTCAACAAGCCGCTTCATTTGACTCTTGAAAGGGAGAGAAAGGGAGCGGAGGGATTCAACATCGACCTCGGGGTTGTAATCGAGCAGCAGTTTGTGACGATGGCATGCGCACTTGTCGCAGGCCACCCACAATTCCATGATGGTGAGGTACATGATAGAACAGTTCCGAGGTATGTTGGTATTGGAATAAGTAATGCGTGCTTGCCCATGGTAATTATCAATAAGACTGGCTAAGCGTTCACACGAATCCTCCGCTCCAATGTGTCGATCGAGCCAAGAAGAGAGAAAATCTTGAACCCACTTCTCTATTGCAGCGAGCTGGAAAAACAAGGCCTCTCCAGAGATGTTCCAAAGCGCTGGAAGTTCGGTTGCTAAAAATCTCGGAAAGTAGTAGTCAGGCAGGAACGTTGAGGTGACAGGTTGGGGTAACCGAGCATTGATCTGACAGACGAGTTGGTCCAGCTTCGGAATGTTCAAACCTAGGTCGTATTCCACATGCAGGGTTGCTATGCTAGCCATGCCGTCATTGCTTTTCTGATCGCGCATGATTCGTTTCCAGCTATCCTTCATGAAGCGATTCGCACTGGAAAGCCTTGATAAGGCAGATTTCGCACATAATGAATAAGCGAGTTCGGTTTGCGAGGCTTTCAACTTTCGAAGACGACGGTCGAGTTTTACGGATACGGTATACAGTAAGTCCATGCCAACAGATCCATGGCGAGCTATGGCAGCGTCGAGAAGGCTTGCTAGCACATGGACCATGCCCGCCTTGAACAGGTCAAAAGCTGTAAGTGATATATTGGAATGACGAGAAAGCTGGATTTGCATAGCAACGCGGACCAAGAGCCACAAGGGAGATCGTCTCCAAGGATGAAGAGTGTCAGACCACAAGACGTCCTCGCGTGTATTCTTGGTAATGCCACTGAGGTCAGTTGGTTCTCCAATGGCGGAAAGAACGTTGATAAGGTATTCAGTGACTAGGGCAGGGTGTGTTGTATCGCGAATCTCGCTATGTTTTTTCCCACCTTTAAAACCCTTTGGTTGAAACTCTGGAACCTGATGGGCACACATCTCCGCAATGGTATGAGCCAAGGATTCGACAAGTCCCTCTTCCTGGAATTTGATAGCGGGGATTCTTGAAGCGTATGTTGGAAACGTTCGGACAAGACGACCTGGCGTGGACATGACCGTTGCGTTCAGAGGCGACAGTTCAAAGACTTCGAAGAGAATGTCGGTATCAGAGCGACTAACGATTATGCCAGCGTTCTGCTCATTTACTCGTAAAGGTATGGTGCCCGGGAGGTGGCCAGCAGCAAGACGTTGAAGGGATTCAGCCAGTCGCGTTTCTGAAATGCATCCATTGCTAGTACAGTGGATCAGATTCTCTGGAATTACAACCGAGTTAGCTGTGGTTTCCAAACATCCAATCTAAAGATAACAGCACTTACCAATGGTGTTAACCACAGACGCGATCTGTTGCGCGGCTTCTGCATGCTCAATTGCCAGCGTGTTGCGTAAGTCTCGAAAAGCCCGTACTGTATGGTTAAGCAAGGCTCGCTCGTTGGAAGCACTCCAGTCATCTTTTTGAGGCAGCTTCGGAGGTAAGACAATATGATGGATCAGATATCTCAACGCTTCTGCCTCCATCTTGTCCATCGCGGTCAGCGGCGCGAGCGTCGGCTACGAAGAGATTTCACTGTGTCTCCCACTTCTCGTGAGGCGCGATTTATCAAGTGCAGAGATAGGGAACAATGATTGCCGTATAGGGGTGCAAAATAGTCGTACCAAAAAGCGATAATGAACCACACTGAGTGGCGGGTGGGGTGAAATTTATCTGTTGTGGTTGCGGGTGTCGCGTTTGCTAGTGTCGCGTTTGCTGGTGTCGCGTTTGCTATGGCAACAGATAACAGCAGCGACATCATAAATTTACGATTCACCGTGTGGGAAGGTGAGAGAAGCGACCAGAAATGCTGTGTCGCGCTGTGTTTTTGTACATTCGTGTAGACAGTGTAGAATAAGCTTCACTGTCACACTAGATATCCAAGACATTCTGCCCGCATGACCGAAAAAGGCAACAATCGATGCCTCAAAAATCTTTTGGACTGTTGTGCGTGAATGAATCTGGGATATCTCGACGTTATGTTGGGGACTAGGTGTTATAGGTAACTTGGTCGCCGTCCTTTGCACTGCCACAGCATAACCACCCTGTACTTCGTTTGAGACGAATCCCAGGAACTGCGCCCGTACATCCTTTACAATACAATGTCTTAAATTCAAATGCCGATAAGAGTGACGAATAGAGCCTTGTTTGATATTATCTAGGATGAAGTCGTATGTCGAGTCGTGAGTGAGTGAAAATACGCCTAACTTGATCAAATACAAAGCACCTTCTCTCCCAAGCTCCTGAGAGAAACAAAAACTAGCACTGTCACTAATCATTCTGACGATAAACGTAAATCAACCGATTGTCAAAGTAAAGGAGAGAAACTGAAAAGAGAGAGGACCAAGTTTGGGACCAAAGGAGAATGAACTATACCACCTCTCCAGCCTACCGGAATGGCTCTTCCTAAAAGCATCGATGTTTAATCGCAAACGAAGACAGGGCTGTGTCAGGCAAGCATCAAGTGTCCCCAGGCAGATTAAACTTACTTGATTTCGACAGAGGTAATGGATGGCTTGCATGACCCATATGATTTGTCACATAGGAAGCCGATACCTCTGGACCACCCACAACCTGACCAAACAGTGCGGCACAGGCACGAAGCAGAATACCGACATGGATATCCATTTGCGAGGCTTCCATCAGTCTGATAAGTTCAAAGCCCAATAATGCGGAGCAGGATGCAAGAACGAATTCTCAAAGTCGAATAAATGTACTCCGCGATTATACGTAGAATATCTGGAACACCTTCCCGGTTTAGCACCTCAATAGCCCACGCGCACTGGAGCTTATGGAAGTCTTCGCATTGGGGTAATGCATATAAATACTATTGCATCAACCGGACATGGAATTTGACGAGATCGAACGCCCCAACGACTTAGTCACGGACTGGGAAGGTGCAAATGATATTCCAGAAGACTGGAAAAGGCATTTTGACCAGTGCTTGTCTATAAACCCCAATGATAGACCAGACATCATTCAGGTTGCGAATTTTTGAGAAGGCATATGGACGGCTTTAAGGCCCAATTCTCGGGACGACCAACAGCAAGTCAGTAGCATGTAGCGTGGCTTTCTCATAAAGCCTTGTAAGGAGGAGATTAATTAATTTGTATCTTGTGCTACGGCCAGGATACTGCTATCTCTGGATTCTGGGAGAATGCATGTCCGCTTTGTTCTTCAAACGGCATGCATTTCAATTTGTCTGACTTATGAAACCTTCAAGCAGTAAAATCCTTCGCATACACCACATGCTTGATGTTTATGGGTGTCAAGCTATCATTTAAGAGCAAGCTATCAGTTATTTGTCGTTTGGTGAATACCTCTGTGCTCATCCGCCTGGATCTTGTACGAAGTCTTATGCTTCTTATAGAGAACGGGCTCTCCGAAAGTACCTGTATCCTATTATCAACAATGAATCTATCCTAGAATGCCGCGAAGCTTACCACGCCTGGTTCCAAACTGCCAAATCACCTCAATAAACCCATCATCCTCTTGCGGATCAACATCAACGTCCAAGGTGATGGTCAAGCGACCAAATTCCACTTCTACAGTAGCCGGTGCGTCAATATCTGGCTCTTCAATGACAACTAATCCGAGTATGTCGAGAAGTTTACGCTTAGCAAGAATTGAGTAAAGCTCTATGAGGAAATCACTGTAGCGCTTTGATTCCAATGATGGGATAGGCGCCCCTTCGATAGGGGATGAGTACGTAAACTCCCACGGAGGAATGCCGTCATTCACAAAGCGCCAAGCTGTCGTATTGACATGCTTTAGGTCCGCCTTATTGCGTTCCGTCTCCCAGGGAACTGCAGCGTTGTGAAATTGCACCAAGATCTCCGTAGGGGAAAGAGGGAAATGGTTGTGTAAAAGGATGATTCCGAGTTCCTTCTGAACGTCATATTTGACGAACACTTGGCCAATAGCAGATGAGAAAGCTGTTATAGCTCCAGATAGTTCGACGTTCTTTCAAGCTGACATGACGTCCGGTAGACTATCATAATGCTGAGCAGAGTAGGGAAGAAGAGTAAGAGCCACAATGGCGAATAGAACTTTTGACCTTGTATTGAGGAAATAAAGAATAGCAAATACATAACTAAAGATCCTTTACGTCGTTATACCTCTATTGATTGAATAAATTCACAAATGAGACTTTCATCTCAAGTACGCTAAAAACATCTCAAAGACAGCAGTGTTTCCCCTGCTGTGATTATACCTCTATAAAAGCATATTTATACTTCAATTCGATTATATTTAAAACTGTAATCAATAGAGATAAGGCTTTTTAAATAAGAGATTCTACTATAATTCTAATTAATACCCTAATCCTTTATCTACTACCTAGCGTACTTACCTTTTACTACTTTATAAGGAAGATTGTTGGCACGGCAATAGGTGCACGGGTTGAATCGGTCTGCAGCTGCAATAACTTTGTATGAGAGAAGACGATTGATTCTATAGAGAGAACTATGGAGGAGTTTATATAGAAGGAGACGCGAATCTCCTTGTGACGCACGGCGCGCTATAGGACCTAGCGCGCGCGCGCGCGATGACTCATAGCGAAGGGAAAGAAAGGGGGTGCAGCTAGGGAACGCAGCCAGTGAACGCAGCCGTCACGTGACTCGGAAAGCTGCCAGCACGTCGCCGGAAAGCTGAGCAGTCACATGACGTCAGCTATATAATTCCAACAAAGATAGGGCTAAATACTAAGTTATCTATAGTCTACTATATTACCTAAGTAACTGATTAAGATAGAAGCGAAGAAAGCGGAGAGAGCGGGGTATTACTTAATTGGATATTGCAAGGCTGGGGCTGTATTAAAGATACATAATTTAATAGCTAGCGACTAGTATCGTAATGCTTATTTATCTATCTACTAACCGTAAGGCATCGATGCTCAGCTATGTGAGGTTTTGGATATGATCGGTGTTCTGGAAGATAAAATCGAAATTGCTTCCATCATTCAAAACTCATCCCGACAATATGCAGTCTTCCATTATCCTCAACTTTTTCTGGCTGCTCCAAGAACTTGTGCTACTGTTGTTCATGCCTCTGCCCTCCAATATCAAATTTACAAAATTATGCAGGATTACGGTAGCCAATTGATTCCAGCCTTTCTGACCACCCTTTTATACGAATAAAATTAGTACCGCCATCTCTATCCCGCGTAGAGTTCATAGGTTTAGGTCCCCTCCCTTGCTCCACGTAACTTGAATGACCCCTGTCGAAGGATTTTCTCTTACGCGGGTGGCTGAAAACGTCCCGTATTCCATGCTAGCAGCCTTGAAGATATTCATCCAATCGTCGATATCTCTTTCTCTGGAGTTGAAAAGAGACATCATAATTGCATCCATCGACCTATTACGTGATGTGTCAGTTATTACCGCCTGATACCATTCTTCACATCCTACCGTAGCTGCATCTCCTGAAGAAGCGATAATGTTCCTGGTTCCAGGAGTATATGGTCATGGATGACAACCTTGGCGCCTTCCTTCAGTGCTGGAATCAAACGTTGAAGAATCTGAACGCAGTACTTGTCTGGCCAATCGTGCAGGACATATCGCAGCAGATAAACATCTGCGTTCTTCACGGGTTGATCGGTAAAGATGTTGTGCCCAGCGAAGCTCACCCGTCCCTTCAATTTTTCTGGAATCCTCGATTCGGCGCCTTGTACGACGTCGGGCATATCTTGGACGACGAAATTTAAATGAGGAAACTTCTCGGCAAGATGAAATGAAACATGTCCCTGCGCACCACCCACATCGACCACAGTGCTACCATTAGGCAAACTAGACCAATCAACATAACTGGCAAGTGCTTCAAGACTCGCCATTGAGGTAGACGACATTGCGTCAGCGAACCGCTTAGCACGGTCTGGATTCTGAGCCAGAAACTCAAACATATTGAGATTCGTGCCGTTCGCAAGCGCATATCCGGATCTGTTAGGCTCTTCGTTTTTGTCGGTAATTGCATCCAAAACCTAACTTATCTAGTTATCATTCGGAACTTCGAGGTGCTCGACTCACCCTAGAGTGCGCAGGCCAACATTCAGCAAATGTTAGACCCATGAGGTTTTGGATTTTTTCGTTATCCGCAAGTATCTTAGAAGCCGCAGTGTGTGCTACGAAGCCATCCTTTGGTTCACAGAACACGCGATGATGGATTGCGGTGTAGCGGATCACACGTCGGAGGTCGTGCTCCAAAATTCCGCATTTGTCTGCTAGGTCATAAAAGGAGATACTTCCTTCCTTTGGGACATGGGAGGCAATATTAAAGTGGTGTATTGCTGCTAGCGGAGCAAAGTTGGACTGTGCGCACATCGTCAGCAGTTGCCTTTGCTGGTCATGTCGGGTAAACACGACCTCAGGAAGCAAAAGTTTGACGGGCCCTTCTAGAAGCTGGCGGAGCTCAATGATGGCTTCCAGCACGCTAGTCTTCGCTTTTTGAACATCAGGGGTAGAGGATTCAAATGCATCGGTAGGAGCGCCGACAGAGAATGACGGCTCCGGGAGGTCATTCAAACGGAGGTATTTGCTTATCAGATCGGTTTGGGAGGCAATAATGTCAGCAAGCTCTGTGATTCGTGGTGTGGCCATGATTGAATGATGTAATTCCGGTTGATTTTGATATCTACGTGGACGTGGACGTTATCAAAGGTGACTGATATGCGTAAGCAGCATATCTTCTCGTACGAGATATGCTGACATCACGTGAAGCAAATAGATGAGATGCTTTAAACCAAACGGCGTCCACCATTAAAAATTCTACGGAGAATTTCGAACCAATCGTTAAACATTTGTAGATGACATGTTGATGATTACATATTTTTCAAATTTGTAAGCTTATAGAAAACAGGGATATGATTTGGTGAACTCCACCCGGCGAACCGCCTTGCTTATTTAACTTTACTACATGCATAGCTGATATTTTTCAGACTGGTCACTTGCAAGCCTATTTCTTCTGTCACATAATTCAGTTGTTCTGACATGAGAGAAGATTATAATCAGGGGTAACCAGCTGGAAAAAAAGTTATTATCCAGTGAAAGAGAAGGCCCAACTGGTAGGGAATAACATGCAAAGTAAACCAATAAATCAACTTTTTGCCTCCGATGCGGGAAAGCGAGCCCCGGCCGCTCCGGAGAAAGCGAAGAATCCTCGCCGCTAGACCACAATCGGATTACATGGTATTCCGAAACATGAGGCAGAAATTTTCGTTGATAGAACCTGACCACAGCTGAATCAAAAAAACACCCCCTTTAAGATCTTAGAATTTTCCCCCAGAAATTCGCTTGGGTCTAGTGCTCTAACCAAGAGCGTCTTGAGGTGATATAACGGCGATTAATCGTCTTTGAGCATACGCTGTATGAAGGATTTCGTTCTTGAGAAACGAAGGCGCTTGAAGTTGATAATAGTATTTTGTATTTAGATGTTTTAAACATAGTTAAGGTTTTATCAATAAGATATAAGTCGTATACGGACGATTTGAACGATTAGATTTAAGGAATGCTACGAAAGTTGAGGAGCGACTAAACGGAGATTTATATTACAAAGAGGTGGGTGCAAAGTCCGCTAAAATCCTTTAGCGATAGAACCTTGGCTCTACGTGCAAGCCAAACCAAAGAGCGCGAAGATACCTCCAGCAACCCCATTGACAGCGCCTAACGATTTAAAGTCAGTATCAAGACAAGAAATAACAAAATGCTATGATAACTCACCAGCGACAGCGCCAAGACCTGTCATCACGCCGGTACAGATTGCGGCGTCACTCTCGGGAACAGCTTCAAGATTGAAGCCCATGTTAGGAGGTGCAGCGCCTGCATAACTCGGATCCTGGTAGTTGATACCTACATATTTGGGGATCTCGCATTGGTTGACAGTGGTTTTAGTCTCCGGGCAATAGGCCATAGCAGTAACACCATCGCAGTGATTGGTGTACGTAACATCCGTACACTTAGCTGCTGCCTTCACACTGGCTCGCAGGGCGTCGTGAAGGCCGTTGCGGATCCAAGTTGGGTACTCGCCATCGGGAAGGATAGAGATGTCGAGATCGGTGACGGTGCCGGTCGTAAAGTGCTGAGACTTTGCTTCAATTTTTTCGGTCTCACACTGCCCCGATTCATGGCAGGCTCCTAGGAAGGCATCGAAAAGAGCATCGATACCGATGTCACCAATGTTGACAGTATCTTTCGAGACTATGGTTTATCAGTACACTTAACAAAAATGAATAAGTTGATAGAGTGCAAATTCTCGTACATGTCAATTTAATATTTCCATTAGTATCCCAATCAGCACCATCGCGTTTCTGTATAGTTGGGAACGCTAGGCTGCCGGCAGCGAGAGCAGAAATGGTGATGATGGTGGAACGCATATTGGTTGGCTAGTGAGAGTGGGTTTGAAACTGGAAGTTGGAAATGAGTGACAGCTACTGGATGTAATGACTGTTGAAAAGGTAGTAAAGATTGGAATCGGATTTCTTGCCACTGATAGTTTTTTTTAAACAAGAGAGGCCAGACATCTTTATATTCGATTAAGCGAACCGTTATGGGTAGCCAGTTATGCTTTCATATCCTCGGACATGTACAATATCTATCTCTAGGCCTAACTCCGGTCTCTCGAGCAGCGGAAAAGCTAGGAATTGAAGCTACCCAAGAGATTAGGCGTGACATAATTCGGAAAAAGAAACAATTACTAAATGGCAGCCTTACTGCCAGCCGAGGTTGGGCGAGCACCTTGCCGTATATAGGTCATTTGCTAAGGACATTCCATACCGAATACCGGAACAAAAAAGCGCTAAACCTCGGAGCGTTTGACATCAGGCACACTGCCATTTTCTGAAACTGCACGGTTAACATGTTTAGTGACTAGTCCTTGAACGGTTAATTTTTGCGTTTTGATAAGGAATTAGTGGGAGTAGCCTGAACACCGAAAATGTCCGTCTTCTAATAGGCATGGTGTCTGCAATATCATTGACAGTTGCCATTGTTCGACTAGACTCCGCAGATTTTCGGGCCAATCCTAAGTTAGTCAAGTGTGCGCTAATACGATGCGCTAACATCACCATTTAGGGGCTACGCGATTAGCGAACCCTTGATGCTCCAATCCCGCCCCCAGCCATTTCCTCGTCAAGTCCGAGCAATCGGTTCCCAGTTCCCCAAGCCCGGCACACCATCTGAGCCATACCCATATGCATCCTCCCTGGGCCTCATCGCACTACACCATCATCTTGTCTTGACGGCAAATTTTTTACGTCTATTCGGACTTCCCTCGGATGTATGAATTATCTCAATCTCAGTACTCTCAACCGTGACGAGAAAGCCATCTGCGTGGTATCCTCTATACCTACCCCCGACATATACGCTACGGATCGGTCTTTGTGCCACGTTTCATTGCATTGAGGTCCAATGATGATAGGGGAGATGAATTTCGAGCATATATCTAATCGTACCGACGCAGTTTATGAGTAACAGGCTACCAGTTCTCCTCAGCTTGAGCGAGAATAAATCCCTTACAGCCTTCTGGCCAGCCTTAGGCTTTTGCTACTCACTATTTCCCCCCTTGGACGTTCAACTCTGCTTTGCGTTAGCCCTTGGCAGCCCTTTGGAACCCATTACATGGATGCATACATGCCTCTTTCCAGTTGTTCGATTTCGAACGGTGTCTTGATCAATTCAGTAGTGCATATTCCGGTTGCGCATAGTCCTTGAATGTTGCGCCCAATCCTGAAGTGGCCCGCGCCCTCGAATACTTTCACGACATCTTCCCCGGCTGCCTTGCCGTGATCTCTAAGCTGTTCACTTCCATCAGCTCCGTAGCTTCTGTTTTACTAGCCATACGATGAACGCTTACCATGAATCGTAACATGAAGTTCTCAGTAGCCGAGCGGGAATTGGAGCTGGCACCCCATGGCTTTAACATCTCCAAAGACCACTCTGAATAAATCGAATTTGAAACGCACGAATGTTCAATACCCCAAGGCGCGTTGGCGCGTCGGACTTTCCATCTGATGGAACATGTTCCGAGCGAAGGCGGGAACCGATATACCAGATCCTTTTTCGTTTTGGCATGTATCGAGTTCGTGTCGCGAATGGTGACGTTGATAACGGCATCATGATAGTTTCCCGGTAGATCGTAGGGATAGCAGGCATATAGGTTCAGGATCTGCCAGGGCTGTGTGCTATTGTCTGGGGGATTGTTCTTCTTTCTTGGAACATTATGTACCGGCATAGTACCTGCAGCCGCTATTGTCGCAAGCAGAGCAACTATTAAGCTAATAAGCATTTGTGTAGATGTAGGGTGGGTGTGTAGTAAGTTAATAAGCGAATGGCAAGGACAAGGCGCAGATTCTGCCGACTGCTTGTGTCAAGCTCTGTGCATGGGGGATGGCGGCACTTGCGTGCACTTTTAAGGTTCCGCCTGTACCCACTTCCCAGATCACACCTCACCTTAAGTAACCAACAGTTAAAGCCTCGAAAATAAGAGGCAAAATGGCCTGAGCACTTGCAGTGGGGACATTCCTCTGTTTGGCTTGGACTGTGAGCGGGTCCACTCGAATGGCTCTTACGTTTTGGTGGCGCGTATTTTGTACGGAAAAAAACGGGGTTTTATTGTAGGTATTGTACCGGCCGGTTACATCCTAGTGTTAAGCCCTTATGCCCGCGCGTTTTGCCGCTCCCTTTGAGTACTGTACACACTCAACTTTATGAGTTGCCCTGACGTGGGGCCGCCGGCGCCAGCGCCGTAGGTATAGCCTCAGTGGTAGCCATGTTTCCAACTGGCGTGGTAGCTGGAGCGTGGTGTTGACGAGAAGTTGCTGACAACCTGGCGGAGTTGATATAGCCCTGGCGCCTGCCATTCTTGGAAAACTTCCGTATAATTTGAACCGAGAGCCCTCGTAACGTTGAAAAGGTGATTGAATTCATATATGATAGAGAGCTGAGAGGGCTCTTGATGGTATTATATCGTTAGTTAAGTCGAGTCTCTTAAAACAGTACAAGGTCCTTTAGGGTAGCGAGGCGCTGTCCTCAAGAACGTTACTAATATTTTTCTAACGTTATAGCAGAAAAGGAATCGGGACTCTGGATAGTTGGGGGCTATTACGGCTTAGTATTTCCCCATTGGTTGCTCCGCTTTATTCCACAAGGCGTTGAACCAAAGTGGGGTAAGCTGGCAAATATGCTGGAAGTGATTTGTTCTATCTTGACTCTTGGAGCTTCTTCTTTTCGGCTAATACTGCCAGCGCACCAGCTTAAATCTTCCAAGTGGGAGCTGCTAGCTCGGTAGACCGATCCCGGCTCCGATTTGTGTCTTGTTCTCGTTGGGTGCACCTAATTCCCGAAAATTGTCGCTGTTGTGCAACGATGCATCCCTGGAACGACTCCATCGGCTTATCGATTAGCCGGGCCTATTCAACCAAATAGCATGTGCCACACGTGAATCATTGCTATCTGAAAATGAATCCAGCGGATTAGAACCTGCTGTAGTTGCTCATAACCCCAACTTACGTCTTGTCAACCATCAAAACACTATACTTCTTGCCAGCTTTACCTGCCTCCAGTTTTTGTTTCTTATGATTTATTTTCAAGATGTCTTCGTTCTTATCCACACCCTTGAAATGTTTTTGTGGCCGCACCTACACTTGGCCGATCGATCTGGAAGAGCATAGGAGAGCTCGTGGACACTTCCCTTCTCATGTCTGCGGAAAATATTGCAAACATCCTTTAGTGTTCGAGGCCAAAGTCAAAGCGCACAAATGTGGCAGTTGCGGTAAGCTTTGCGAACGGTTGGACATCCTTGAAGATCATCGAATCGTTACGGGACACTGTTTCTGCTCCGACTGCGATCTTGTCTTCGAAAACGAGCACGCTCTTAAGCTACATCGCAAAACCGAAGTGCATGCATCTGAATTTAAATGTTGCGATTGCGACATATTATTCAATGACATCCATGCGCTCAATGCACACATGCGAAAGCCCGTCCATAAAAATCCGGTCAAAAAGGCAAAGGACATATCGACCATAGCTGCCAAATCCCATTTATGCAGCAAATGTCAGCGGACTTTTTCATCAGCTGAAGCCCTTCAACAGCATTGCCAATCACTTAAGCACAAGCCGCTCAGCTCCCTAAAATGCCCTATCGGAACAAGGTGTCGGTCGAATTTTGCCTCTCCTTCAGCTCTGCTACATCATTTAGAGAGTGGCCGTTGTTCATCGGAAATGACTCGAGACGACATCAATAAGATCGTTCAACAATATGATAAAGATCACACGATTCATAACTCCTCAACCCAGGCACCATTGAGCGCTCCCACTTATTCAACACCCAGTCCATCTCTTCGTTCCGGGGTTTCAACACCTCTCTCAGATGGTGACCGCGAATGGTCATTGATCTCCCCGGGATCATTACATGGGAGCATGGAGAGCAGCTGGGGAGAATTTTCGGTACTCGAAAATAGTCAGATATCAATCGAAAGCAGTCCATCCACAAGTGCCTTGGAGACGTACAAGCAGAAACGTTTCCCGTGTCCTAGAGGGTGCAAAACTTTTTCTACAGAGCACGCTCTCCAGCAACACATGGATTCCCCAGCGCACAGTGAGAAGGTTTATCATTGTCCTGGCATAGTGCCCGAATTTGTGTCGATCGTCAAAGGGAAACTCAAAGGTGATAAGAAATTTACGACTTTGAGCGGCCTGACTCAACACCTAGAGAGTGGAACTTGTCGAGGAGGGAAAAAAGCATTCGTATACTATATGAATCTCATTCAAAGTCGTTTGGAGCAATTGGGAATTGGAGGGATGCGTCTTTTGTTGGCAGAATCAAGTGAAGCTTGAGAGTTAGCACTGTGCATACATTATTTTTCGTTCAAGGTAATCAGGTGCTCACAAACAGATTGGCTAAATCAAAGTTACTGTTAATTAGCAATACGAAAACTCGCAACAACAAGGCAATTTTGAGAGGTCCACCATTAGCGCTCAAGAAAATTCTTAGGATTTCTATATCACGCGGTTTTTATCTATCTCCTATACTATTCCTTTAAAACAGTAGCTTCACGTGACAACAGTTTAGGTGAGGATTCAAACTCCACAAGCCTGCCATTTCCCAAAACAGCACATCATTATTTTCAATGGTATTCGAAAATGCGCAATATTGATAATCGTATTTTGCACATGATTGCATCTATCTCTGTATAGAACCTCCCTATTATGAAAATTTATATTAGCGCTTGAATTAGAACGGAATATGGGTTTATTTACACTAACGATGATTATAAGCGGTACAAACACAGCGTCCAACCAGATCGAAAGTCGCCCTATACCAACCATAAATTCGATTAACCGTGCCCAGATTCCATGCATATTTACATATCCGAATTGCATATCTTGTTTGTGAATAAACTTTGTAGGAATTGGTAGCCATTTGTCTGACATGTGTAAGTACGGGAGACTCGGGTTTCCAGCTAGATGTCATCAATCGCCTCTGCTGAGGATTAAGCTGCGTAAAAGAGGCAGTATAGCGAATATAAGGTAACGGTGAATTCACAAGGTAATTACCATTTTCGTTTGCCTCGGGCCGCAACTTGGGCGATAGCGACAGTCTTACTGTTAGAGCACCTCGGTGGGAGCATGGCCAGCTAATTACGGTTAGATAAGAGTAGTTACAACGATAACTACTTGCGCATGTGTCTCAGTCACCTGCAACGTGTTCTAGCTCATATTCATCCTCAGCTTCCTGATACGTAACGAAGTTTCGATTCTATGCTATGCGGGGTTTGGTTGCGTAGAAAGTTGGGAGCCAAGTGCAGCAACGTACTTCATCCGCTGCAGGAAAAGCCATATCAGGCCTTAGAAAGTAGCCATGGCACCCTTCTCTTCTCCTTTATATTACCTACCTTAGCTTCATCAAATTATGAGAAAAATCTCAAACAGAGACAAACGTGGACTCAAACTTCAAGAAAGCCAATCAACTACATAGCTTCTTATTCACCAATAGCAATACCATCAAGTACCCATTGGTTCATAATACCAATGGAATTGTCATAGCCTCTGCTAGCTCCACAACTTTCTGTTAAAAATTTGTGATTCTTCGAAGAGTCCATACGCACTATGAGTGGAATATGGAATTAGAACCCGTAGGTCCGCTTCTAACTTCTATCTTGGTCTCTGGAGGTAATAAAACCTAATTTTCACTTCAACATTTTCTGTAGGGATAAAATCGCGTTGCACTAGGGAAAAAACTGGACATAGTAGATCTTAAAGCTATGTATATAGCGTCTTCATATTAGGGCCGTTTCACTAAAATTTTTAGAAATGGGGTCCTGATATAAGCGCATTATTTAGGAGAGTGGAAAAAGAGAAGTGTCGACACACTACGCAGCGTAGCTGATTATACATAGCTGGCGTCTCAAGTTCAGACACAACAGGCGGATCCGAGAAAACAACTCCTTGAGGGAAGATGGATTTCCAGGCTTTATCCGTGAAATTGCTCGGGAGACTGGCGAAGCAGCTGTCATACTTCAAAGGCATATCGACTTTCAAAACTGCTAAACAAGGAGCTGTCAACATAATTCCAGTCGTGCCATGTGGGGGTGAGAGGCTTGACATACTTTTGGGGAAGGTGAAGAGCCGGACCAGACGTCTTTTACCGCCGCAGCCATGAGCGCAGCGAAGGCTACTACGAGTAATAGGGCAAGGAATATGAGAAAAATCACCAAACAAGCGTCTAATAGGTCTCCAAGGGAGAAATTTCTGTTGTAGTGACCTCCGTGAGTTTCTGCGTTAACGGGTGGATGGTTCTGGAGGTCTTCTTCATCTCCACGCTCCCTTGTGTGGAAAAGCAGGCGACAGGACGAGTATTTGGGTAAGCTTAGCCGAAAATAGTACATTGTTGAATCTTGGAGAGAGAGAGAGAGAGAGAGAGTGTGTGTGTTTGTGTGTGTTTGTTTCGATGCACGGCAGACGTACTGACCATAGCCTCTTTTTATATTTCTTTAATGCTTCCGCCATCTTATCACTGAGTCTAAGCCTCGCCGGTTCCATGATATGAGGTAACAAATGAAGAAAAAAAGAAATTGCAATAGCCTTAATAAGACTGATGGGACTTCAAAGATTGGCGCAAGTCCACTATTACCATGTCAGGTTGTTCCAAGCCCTCAACACACGAATTCAAAACGACCGCATCCACGAAGGTTATCTATTGTTACTAATTGTTCGTTCCATGCAGAATCTATGCAAAACCAAGCAGGCAAGGCTAAAGAACGCATCAATGAAACATGGCCATGGACTGCAAAGCAGCCCTGCGCCCTGGTGGCGTTCCTCCTATTTCCAAATTTCTAGCCATGGGAGCTAATTGAACTCCACCTCGTCAAGCGCCATTATGATATCTCCTGTCGACAAGAGCACCGAAAGAACAACCAATGCACACCCATATGTATGTACCCATACTAACCATTTACTGTGGATACTGCTCGAACAAGAACCCTGCCGCAAGCTCCACATTTCCATCCGTGGCATTTAGCGCCGCAATGGCCTCCTGATGCGAGAATCCTAACACGACCAGCTTCGCAATCTCGTCCTCAGGCCACGGCGCCCTCGCAGTCGGCAGCCGCGTCACCATCTGGCGAATCTGCTCTGGCGTGATCCCCAGCAGCGGACCACCTGCGCCTTCAACGCGCGGCACCTCCTCCGCGCGTAGCACGCGACCGAGTGCCGCCGCCCACCCCGCCTGCACCGTCTCGTTGCCGAGCTCTAGCGTGGTAATGTGCACGACGTCGGTGTCGTCTTCGCCGCAGTTGAAGTACTCCCAGCCCATGACGCCGCCGAACCCCTTGCCCACCCCCTTGTACTTCTGGCGTAGCTGAGCGCATACATCGCGCAAAGTGGTAAGGGGTATGTGGCCATTGCCGTTGCTGGGGTTTGTTACAACGCCGAGCACGATTTTCGAGGGCGACCATCCCGCGGAAATGATGGCGTCATACCACTCCGTGGACCCTGCGTCACCCCATCCGCAGTAGAACTGCGTGTTGTACCAGGCGATTTCGCGGCCGTAGACGCTGCACTCGAGTTCTGGGTAGCTGAAGCCACTGAGGTGTGGGAGAGTGGGGTATAGTGGGTTGGGCGTGGGTCCGCTGGCTAGCATGGGGCGCGGCGGGCGCAAGTGCGGCGGGACCTTGGGGTCGGGGAGCAAGGCCGTGGCTACGGGCGCGAGAGTAATGAGGAAGGAAGGGCCAAAATCTGCGCGAAGGCGGGCAATCAGGCGCGTGATGGTGGACATGGGGATGGGCTCTTCGACATCGAGGTCGAGGCCAGAAAGGCCGTACGTAGAGACCATGGCCTGCAGCGGCGCATAGTAGGCTTCGAACTGGCGGTGGTCAGATATTTGAGAAGAGAAGGTTGCATGCGAGGCCCATACTTCCTCGTCGGTGCCGCCTAAACGCTCATAACTGCCCTTTGCTGCTCCTCCCAGCATGCCCAACACCCTGACTCCACTCCCTTGCAGCCATTTTACCTCTCCCCAGAGCTGCTCGAAGCGCTTGTCGTCTGGCGTGTGGTCGTTCAAAGTGATGTTGCCTGGCCCCTCGTTCAGATGGATTGCAGCGACTACGACATGGGTGATGCCGGTGTGGTTGGTGAGTAATGGAAGGAGAGACTGGTAGTTGCCTGCAGAGTCGTGGATGGTTTGGTGGTAGACAATCAGGCGGGGCCCTTGGTCGGTCGGGAGAAGTTTGGGGGGTGTTGGTGGCATGCTCGAGTGTTAAGGTCCAGGAAGCTTGAGCGAAGCGGAGCGCGACGTGTACCCCCGCATTGTCGTGCAGGGCTGGAGTGGGGCGTGCATGCCCATGTGATTGGTTGCGTCATTGCAACACCAGCAGACCATACAGGGCAGTGAATGTCTCAAATGCAAGCTGTGTGAATGACTTCGTGCATGGAAATGTAGTCGTCCTAGCCAAACCGCTCCCTGAATGCCCCAGAACCCAAAGTGGTAGATGCCGTACCCTTTTGACGCCTTGCACAGTCCGTTTTCATCCAGTGCCCATTCAAATGAATTTCCCACATGAGAACATGCGAAACAGTTACACGAGTCCAAGTGCCTGTCCTTCTGCGCCCAACAACATGCTATCTGAATCCCATAACATCATAGCGTCCCTGAGGACTGCTGCAGCTAATAGCCGTTTCCGTACCCGTTCGACTCGGTGAAGTAGGGATGAACAACCGCCTGCTTGGCCGAGATGCGTCCAGCCGGATCATAGACAAGAAGAGCATCGAGAAGATCGAGGCCATAGTCGTCCAAGTTCGTCACCGTGCCAGCAATGTCTTGTCGGTTCCACTTAGGGAATGAGGGCTTGAAGTCGGGGAACGACGTGACTCCAGGCCAGTCCTGTTCAGTCGGAGTGCCGAGAACACTGTGTTGCGTTAATGCTGCCTCTTAATTGGTGCAGAATGCACTGACCGGAAGATCTTGAAGATCTCGTCAATCTCGGAATCACCAGGGAACAGGGGCTTGCGGGTGCACATCTCAGCAAAGATGCAGCCGACCGACCACATGTCCACGCCAGTCGAATACTGGCGGCCACCGAGCAAGATTTCAGGTGCACGGTACCAGAGCGTGACAACCTGTAAAAGTTAGTACAAGCCCGTAAGACAGCTCGCAGGCTAACGTTTCCCCAGTACCTCGTGTGTATATGTACGCAGCGGCACGCCGAATGCACGGGCAAGACCAAAATCGGCCAGCTTAAGGTTGCCATCCTTGTCGATAAGCAGATTCTGCGGCTTCAAGTCACGGTGCAGGACACGGTGTGCATGGCAGTATCGCACTCCCTGGCACAGCTGCGTCATGAATTTCTTGACAACGTCCGGGCCGAGGGTGACATCGAGACGAGAGCCGTCCGGAAGAGCCTTGCCACGGCCACCCTGGCTGACGGGCAGTGCTTCCATGTATTTCTTGAGGTCCACGTCGAGAAATTCAAACACCAAGTAGAGCTTGTGACCGTCGGCGTGCACAATGTTGAGAAGACGGACGATGCTGGGGTCATTCATCTCCTTGAGGAGAGAAATCTCGCGGATGGCCGTGGACGGAACACCCTCATCCTCAGCCTCGAGACGGATCTTCTTGAGAGCAACGATGCGGTGGTCTTTGGTTGAGAGGTCCCGCGCCTTGTAGACCACACCATACGTGCCTGAGCTTGTTAGCGAGTAGCCCAGCTCTGCAAAACGGGATATATACCCTCTCCAATCTTCTCCATCTTCTGGTAGTTCTCCATGGTGAGCGAGGCGGCGGAGAAGTGCTTGCTGCTACAGATGGTTTAGATGACGTTGAGCAAGGGCAATTGGAAGCACACAGGATATCCGGGCGCGCGGAGCGATGTGGAGGAGCGGGCGGCGGGTGGAGAGTCAACCTACGCGTTAGCACTCCGTGTTTGCGTCTAAAAGGCGGGCGTGAGGAAAGCCAGCGAGGGGCGTGGTCGAGGTGTTTGGCCCGAGCAGTAGTAAACAGTCCTGCCAAGCCGCTAAAACTGCCAGCGCGAATTTGACGCGAGAAACATTGAGGGGGCATTTCCCCTGTCAACTTGACAGCCTCGACATACTGAAATCCTTCACTTCTTTGTACCACAGTGCACAAAGTAGCCGCACTCACTTGCTATCGTGCCTTCTGTTCTCGCCGGAACCTCTCGCTCTGGTACAATGCAGTCTCTTGATCCGCATGAGCGTCCGCCAGATGGCATCAGGCGGGTGTACAAAAAGTACCAGCGAATGAAGCCACAGGATCTAGAGCACGACGCCGGGATTGTAGATGTAGGCCGGATTCCTTCCAATAAGATGCGCATCGTCAAAGAATGGGATCGCGAACAACTGATCGCTACATTTCGGCGGTTCGCTGGCGACAGCGCTGGCCCAGATCCTCTGCCCTCAACGTCATCCATATCCGCCTACGAGCACGAGGACATGCCAGGTAGGTGAAAAAGCCGGACTTGCTTTGCCCAGTGTTAGGATGCGTCATTTGAAATTTATCCTGTGCACACTGGCAGTCGTTGCGTGTCCTGGGCCCTGACAACGGCCAGGTCTTCTTATGGTTCCTTCATTACTATCACCTGAAGTTCAGCTCTCACTTCTCTCCCGTCTTTTGCATCGCGATCTTGCCAATCCATCACATCTCACAAATATACACACCCACTACCGTGTTTCTTACCCGCAGTCGGGATCGTTCTTTGCGTCGTCTCCCAATTCATGTGAGACGATCGCTGATCCCATTGATCCCTCTGTTCATCGTCCGCTTGCCATTTCCCAACTTATGAACAAGAAGATGCGCTGGGTTACATTGGGTGGCCAATACGACTGGACACAAAAACAATACCCAGACGTCACGCCGCCGCCTTTTCCGTCCGATATCAAACACCTCCTGGAGGACCTGTTTACTGATACTAAGGCCGAGGCCGCTATCGTAAATCTTTACTCGCCTGGAGATACCTTAAGTGTTCACCGCGACGTCGCCGAGGCCAGTGACACGGGCTTGATTAGCATCAGCCTAGGGTGTGATGCCATCTTCGTAATTGGTACATCGCCTACGCCGTGTGAAGCGGACGATCCCACCCGTTCCAACTCAGATGCCACCAAGGACGAACGCATTCTCACACTGAGATTGAGCTCCGGGAGTGCCGTCTACATGAGTGGACCTTCTCGGTTTGCATGGCATGGCGTTCCACAGATCGTGCCCGATACTTGTCCCTCCCATCTCCGGAGCTGGCCCGCCGATCAAGATTTTCAAGCCGGCGAATATGGGGAATGGCGAGGATGGATGACCAGAAAAAGGGTCAATGTGAATGTACGGCAGATGTGGACGTGAACGTCCAATACACTTTCGGAATGAGATGCAACTGTTGGATAAGCATTCAGCGAGAGTTGGATGTCAAACCCCGAATTTTCACTTCGACCCGAGGCGCCTGATCTTGCGCAAATGCTTTTTCTGCCTGGGTTGGATCGAATTGTTAAGATCTGCTTGCGTGTGGTCGGTTGGGCGAACGGTTGGGGAAAATGTGGCTCGTCATTTGATCACTATCGCTAACATATACGAAATTATGGCCGTGGCGATGCTCCTTTGGGAAAATGTCAGCCCACTTAAATCATTTTCAGCTACTCGGGCTTCTACAGGCTGTTTTACGCCCTATAATCTCGCCGGCGAATCCCATGTCGGCGAGGTAAAGGTCCGTGCTCCAGGCGCGCAGCCACCAGCAACCCCATGTCGCCGAGGGTCAGCCTGGCAGCACCAAATGGAGACCCAGCGGGGCGTAGCAACTCATCGCAGCCCCAGGCCCACTCAGCATTGGATACCTTCTGCAGACGTCACACGTCAACTTCTCACTTCGCATCATGCTGAGCCCCAGCTAGGCTGTTTCTGGCTTCCCCTAGCGCTCCGATGACTACGCCGGGTCGCCGTTCATGGTGGAAAGCGTGGTGTGCAACCTCTGGTATGCTAGCAGAGGCTGCTTTCTCAGAACTTTATTAATCTCATCGAATTCCCTAATGCCATTTGAGCTCCACTGTTGTTTCAATTGTCTCACCCTCGCCCTGTTCCCCTTAGCCACGACTTTTTGTGAGCCTTCTTTTCCATCCTGCCATGGCCGTTTCAAAGGCTTTTGAGTCTTTCGATATCGAAAAAGACGCAAGCTCAGACCGGGTGTACTTCAGCAATGAATCAGTCAAGAGTTTCAGCTGGGAGAGCATCAGCGTAACAGTGAAGGACCGCCATACCAAACAACCACTGGAAATTCTCTCTGGCGTAAATGGCCACGTTGAGGCTGGTGCGTTGCTCAGAGCTTATCATATCTTTCACGCACTGACACAATTCTCCAGGTGAGATGCTGGCTCTCATGGGACCAAGGTAACGATTGTTTGATATCGCGTCTCGGCTATTCTTACCAGTGCAGTGGCTCGGGTAAAACAACCCTGCTCAACGTCCTTGCGCATCGCGAAGCCACAGCTGGCGCATGCGTCAATAGCACCCTCTACCTCAACGGCGCATCGACGAATCTCGAAGACTTCCGCAAACTCTCCAGCTTTGTCGAGCAGGAAGATGCCCTTGTTGGCTCGCTCACCGTCCGTGAGACCCTCTATTTCGCGGCCCGTCTCGCGCTCCCGAGGTGAGACTTAGTCACGTTGGTCTTTCAGCTATGCATGCTGACCACCTACCTATCCAGCTCGGTGGCGAAGGCGGAACGAATGGCACGAATCGATGCGTTGCTGGCTGCGTTCGGCTTACAACAGCAGGCTGACACACTCATCGGCACGCCGATTCGCAAGGGCGTCTCGGGGGGCCAGAAGAGGAGAGTCAGTGTTGCTAGCCAGTTGATCATGAGCCCGAAGATCTTGTTCCTGGATGAGCCTACCAGTGGACTGGATTCGGCGGCGAGCTATGAGGTGATGAGATTCGTAAAGGATACAGCAAAGAAGTACAAGGTAAGTTCGTTCAGTTCCCGTGATGGCGATGAACTTTCCATCGCATCGCCAAAAACTATGGCATGCTTTCGGAAACCATACCCGCGGCCTGAGTTTTTGAATTTCCACATTCCAATGAGATGCAGCGTCAGCTTTATCGAGATCATATAAAAGCTGATACTGCGCAGATTCTGGTCATCGCTTCCATCCACCAACCCTCAACCACTACATTCGAGCTTTTCGATAAGCTCTTGCTCTTGTCCCGTGGCAAGGCAGTGTACAATGGGCCTATCAGCAATCTCAGGGATTATTTCGCAGGTATCGGCTATGAGACGCCTCTGTATATCAACCCTGCCGAATTTGTTATCCAGCTGGTGAACACGGACTTTTCTCACGACCAGACAGAAGCTGCAGATAGACTCGGTCAGTTGCACAAATCCTGGGCCCAGTCCGAAAATGTGACACTTCTTCAGTCCCAGATCGAGGAAGCCCAGGCCGATGCTGCAGTCCTTCCCGTCGACCACAGCCACCACGCGGCGAATCCGCTGCTCATCCCCTTCACCCTTATGCATCGATCGTTCATCAAGAGCTACCGGGATATCGTGGCGTACGGCATCCGCATCGCGATGTACATGGGCCTCGCCATCATGATGGGCACCGTGTGGCTCCGGCTCGACGCCGTCCAATCCAACATCAACGCATTCACAAACGCCATCTTCTTCGGCGGGGCCTTCATGTCCTTCATGGCCGTCGCCTACATCCCCGCCTACCTCGAAGACCTGCAGCTGTACACCAAAGAGCGGCTCAACGGACTGTACGGCCCCACGGCGTTCATGGCGGCCAACTTCCTGGTCGGCACGCCCTTCCTCTTCCTCATCGCGCTGCTCTTCTCGCTCGTCGCGTACTGGCTGGGCAACTTCCGCGACTCGGCGTCGGCGTTCTGGACGTGGGTTCTCTGGCTGTTTCTCGACCTCGTCGCGGCCGAGTCCCTCGTCGTGCTGCTCTCGTCGCTGATTCCGCTCTTCGTCGTCGCGCTGGCAGCCACGGCCTTTGCAAACGGGCTGTGGATGAGCGTCAACGGGTTCATGGTACAGCCGCAGACGCTCAACGTGTTCTGGCGGTACGTGTTCCACTACATCGACTACCAGGCGTACGTGTTCCGCGGCATGATGGTCAACGAGTTTGGCGGGCGCAACTACGCGTGCGAGAGGACGGCCGAGGGCGGGTGCCACTGCATGTATCCGAGCAGGCTGCAGGAGCAGTGTCTCATTGAGGGGGAGGCGGTGCTGGCGAGCTATGGATATGGGACGGGAGACGTGGGGAAGTATGTGGGGTATATGATTGTGATTATTCTGGGGTACAGGGTGCTGGGGTGGGTGACGCTTTATTTGAGGAGATATTAGTTGTATTGTAGTATCTATGCGGGGATTGGGAAGGGGAGTGGGCGATTGTACAACAGAGTGTACAGACTGGCGCTTGTGGGGGGCATTTCTCTCGGAGTGTACGAGATGACTCGTATGTACCTGTTCATAGAAGATGGTCATTATTCCGTTCCAATGAGATGGATCCACTGCTCCCACGCCGAGCTGAGGCGCTGCTGGGGCATTCGGAAATACCGTGTCCGGTATCGCGGAGAGCACGGCCCCATACCCCACAAAGCCACAGCCTCGGATGCCGCCTCTCCAGCCATCGACCTGACCGCTCTTCTCCGCATCGCATCCTCTTCCGCGGCGCCATGCATTGCCATCTTTCCTCCCGCCTCCCACAGCGCAGCCTCCCACCAGCAATCCGCCCAGCATGTCCGTAGCACCCTCGATCCGCATCGCGCCCTCGCGCGCCACCCGCGCCGTCAACCTCCTCCGCACCGTGCAATTCACCCATCCGCCCTCATGCCCCTGCCACGCTAACCCGGCCCACCACCACCACACGCCCTCGAGCATCCACCAGGCGCGCCGGCACCTCGCGACGCCGCTCGACACCTCGCAGCAGAAAGAATACGCGTTCGAGATGGCCGCCTCGTCGATCCGCTTCGGGCCCGGGTGCACGCGCGAGGTGGGCATGGACTTGCGCAACCTGGGCGCCCGGCGCGTCATGGTAGTCACGGACGGGAACGTCGGGAAGCTGGACGTCATGCGGGTGGTGAGGGAGGCGCTGGACGGCGAGGGGGTGGAGTTTGGGGTGTACGATCAGGTGAGGGTGGAGCCTAAGGATGCGAGCGTGCGGGAGGCCATCGAGGCGAGTAAAGGGTTCGGGCCGGATGCGTTTCTGGCGGTGGGCGGGGGGAGCGTGATTGATACGGCGAAGCTGATGAATCTGTACACGACGTTTCCTGGTAGGTTTTTTCTGGGGGGGTTGTGTTTGTTTGGCATCTTTTGGTCGTTGGTTTCGAGGGTGCTGATGCGTAGCTACAGAAGCCGACTTCCTCGACTTTGTCAACGCACCGCTGGGCAAGGGCCTGCCGATTCCCTCGAAACTTTTCCCGCTGATCGCCGTCCCGACGACGGCAGGGACGGGGTCGGAGACCACGGGCACCGCCATCTTCGACCTCGTGGCCAAGCGCGCGAAGACGGGCATCGCGCACCGCAACCTCAAGCCCACGCTCGGCCTCGTCGACCCGCTCAACACGCGCACTATGCCCTCCGCCGTACACGCCTCGTCGGGCCTCGACGTGCTGTGCCACTCGCTGGAGTCCTGGACGGCGATCCCCTTCTCGGAGCGCGTGCCCCGGCCGTCCAACCCCATCAACCGCCCCGCCTACCAGGGCGCGAACCCCATCTCGGATATCTTCTCGCTCCAGGCGCTGCGCGACACGGTCAAGTACCTGCCGCGGGCGGTCCGGGACCCGGACGACCACGAGGCCCAGAGCCGGATGCTGCTCGCGGCCACGCTGGCCGGCGTGGGCTTCGGCAATGCTGGCGTGCACCTGTGCCACGGGATGAGCTACCCCATCTCCGGCCAGAACCCAGGGTACAAGCATAAAGGGTACGAGGTCGAGCACGACATCATCCCGCACGGCGTGTCGGTGGCCGTCACCGCGCCCGCCGTCTTCCGCTTCACGGGCGCGAGCAATCCGGAGCGCCACCTGCAGGCGGCCGAGTGCTTCGGCGTCGACATCAGCAACGTGAAGAGGGAGTCGGCGGGAGAGGTGCTCGGCGAGGCGCTCGCGGAGTTTCTCGTCCGGCTGGGCGATCAGCCGCGCGGGCTGAGGGCGCTGGGGTTCCGAAAGGACGACATCGAGACGCTGGTCGAGGGGACGATTCCGCAGCAGAGGGTGCTGATGCTGGCGCCGAGCTTGGAGACGCAGAGCTTGGAGGTGGAGAGGGAGCAGCTGAGGGGGTTGTTCGAGGAGGCGATGGAGTATTAATCAGTGACGAGGGACCGTTTCGCCTGGAAAGGCGGGTGAAGAACGATGGAAGAGTGAAAGGGATGTGGTGTCCCTTCTAAATCCCTTCCAAATCCCCTATAAATAGGAGGCGAGGGAGTATTAGTAGAGATGGACGAAGAATGATAGAAGAGTATAAGGGATATAGTATCCCTTCTAAATTAATTCTAAATCCCTTATAAATAAGAGGCGATAGAGTATTGGCGGAGAGGGATTATTTCGCCCAAAAGGATAGGTAAAGAACGATAGGAGAGAAAAAGGGATGTGGTATCCCTTCTAATCCCTTCTAAGTCCCTTATAAATAGGAGGCGATGGAGTATTAGTGGCGAGGGACGAAGAACGATGGAAGAGTGAAGCGGATGTGGTATCCGTTCTAAATCCGTTCCCAATCCCTTCCGTGTCCAATCGTACTGTGTACACAGGTACTCTGTAGTGTATGTATACATACGCCCCCATCGGACCTCTCCCACGCCAAGCTGTCTGCAGGTGCGGGATAAGCATGGCATGGGGCATGGCATGGGTATGAGTCTGGGGCGCTGGGGGCCTGCACGTCATTCGTCTTCCCCCAGGATGTCCCTCGCCGCCGTGGGGACCTCCGCAGCGCACCATTGGGCTGTCCGCGGGCCACGCCCGCGCCTCTGCCCGACCTCCCATGCGACTCCTCTGTGAATGTGCTCGCTGACAATCCCCCGGCCCAGTTCACCGATAAAGAATACCATCATGGACAGAAACAAGCTGATTCCCCAGCGCGTGCAGGAACGAGGCCCTGCCTCACTAACCGAAGCGCCACCATTCGCCGTGCGCTACGTCATCGCCAGCTCCCTTGGCCTCAGTTGAGGTCAACGCATCGTAACCGCAACGACAGCTCCATTCCGCTCCCCAGCACATGCACCATGGACACCGCCTGACCTTCGTTTTGCAACAAAGATACCCGCCTCCAAACAACCAGACCAGATCCCGCAAATGGGGTCCACACCTAGCGTAGATGCCGCCTTTACCATCCCCAGGAAACCTGTGCCTGGCCTGACGCCCGAGAAGACTGCGCGCCCGCTGGCTTCCCTGACATACGTTGGCCTGACCCTCCTGGCGGCCAGTCTGCTCAGCTGGTGGTGGACGCTCTCTGGCACGCCGCTGTACATCCTCTCGCTCGCCCTCGGAGAATACAATGGGTACCGTGTCCTCGCCCATCTACCGCTCTGGGCTGTCGCCTTTGCGCTCAACGCCACCTATGCAGTCGCTTCCACTTCGTGGATCCTCTACTGGTTTTTCGTTGCCATGGTCTATCCTGCGACGCTGCTCTCCTGCATCTTCCAGTTCAGGTTCGCTGCGCGCCTCATGCGCCGCTACTGCAGGGCCGTGTTGCGCGAGTTCCACTTCGTCCAGGACAGCATCAGCCTGTTCGATCTACCTGCCCTGGAAATCGACGCGGACAGCGTCGGCTTGTTCGTCGTTCGGGGGCTGACGTTTTCGCTGTCGACGCTGACGGCTACAGCCTACGGGATCGAGGTCGGCGTCAAACTTAGCGATGACATGGAGCTTGCCATCCAGACGGACAAGGCCGTTGTCGCCTTGTTCCGGAGGATCACGGTAGGCGACGTGTTTGCGAATGTGAAGGGCAGGGAGGAGATGACATTCAGCGATGTACAGCCTTTTCCTAATGTAAGAGACATGTCCAAGGATGAGTTCATCGCGAGGGACACGCAGATTCTGAAGGTGGCATGGGCGTCCAAGAATGAGGGACTCGCGGATATCAAGGACCAGTTGGGCGAAGAGGAGGCCGCCGAGTCGGACGGGCTGGTTAGGAAGCTGTCGCCCGTCGAAGAGAAGGCTGAAAAGGAGGTGGAGAGGCTCACGCAGAAGATCTTGACCACGAGCACGAGCTATCTAGCCAGAAAGATGCTGAAGAAGATTGCAAAGGAGCGCTCCATCGATGACGTGCTCGACACCGAAACCAACCTTCACGCCGCCGTGTGCACCCACATCCACGACCAGCCATCGGTCGCTCACCCCCCTACCAAGTCCATCAGACTGTCCACCCTCGCGCACAACAACCACCCCAAGTTCAAGAAATTCCTACACCGCCTCCCGCTCCTGTACCGCCTCCTCCTCAACCCAATCAGCTACTTCCACCCCATCAAAGTCTCCTCCGTCACCACCGCCGGCTCGGGAAAATGGTTCGTCTCCCTCATGAAACATCACTTCTTCAAACACTACTCCACGTCCGACGCCGAGGTCCGCCGCCTCGAGGGTCGCATCTCCGCCTGGCTCGCCGACGCAAACTTCGCCGTCGGCCTCTCGGACCTCTTCTGCACGGGACACGTCCCCGTCGACACAGACTACGACATCGAATGCAAGTTCCAAATAGGCGACCTCATGGCTCACCGCACGCTACCCGAAGCCGCGAACCTCACGCAGGTCGTCCACCTCGGCGGCGCGGACGCTACGTTCATTCTGCCCTCATTCTTACTTCCGCACCACGAACACCTTTTTCCGCCCGTGCTGACGGATTTCGAGGAGCTGCAGCTGCAGCAGCAGATTGAAGAGGCGAAGGGTACCCCGCAGGCAGTGAGGATGCAGAAGGCGCTGCTGAGACGGCAAAGGGACGAGACGTGCATGAAAATCGCGGTGCACGGGCACTTACCTGCGCTGTTCGACCAGGAGCTGCTCAACTTTGTGGCGGCGACGGTCAAGGCGACCAAGGTCATTGAGTCAGAGAAGGGGCACGAGGAGCTCGTGCTGAAGCGGGCGGCGACGGACAAGGACAGGCTGGAGCTGGAGATCCGGCGCGCCGACAGCGTGGCGTCCAACGCGGAGAGCAGGAAGAGCATTAAGGACAAGACGAGTGACAGCGCGAGCGTGTCGTCGTCGGCGGAGAGCGACGCCCCCAGCGCGGCCGACACGGAGACGTCGCAGGCTTCGGCGCCCGGCTCCGCTCTCTTCTCCTCCGCCACGACAATCACCCCCTCGGCGCCTACTACTTCTTCTTCCCCCCGCAGCTCGGTCAGCTTCGGGGCCAGGATCAATCAGGGGCTCAAGGTCGCGAACAGCCGCATGAAGGACGGGTGGCGCAAAGCAGGCATCCAGACGGTCAACGTCGTCGCCAACGATCGGTGGATCGCGAGCATCGTGGGGAAGATCATGCGCAAGCTGGAGAAGGCACAGGGCGATGTGGGGTACAGCGGCTTGATACCGTTGGGGATGGGGGAATACAGGGAGAGAGCGGAGCTGGAGGGGAAGATTCTGCCTTGATATGATGATGGTAAGCCGAGAAAAAGGAAGGGGAGGGAAGGAGGGAGGGGGGAGCATGTATGACTCTTGGGTGTTTTGAATATGTGCTGAGACGCATGCCCGTGCTCCCAGGGCGTGGGAAATGACTTTTATATAATAGAAACATTATTTTTTATTCGAGTTGGGGTTTCACCGTCCATGCTCGTGCTCTAAGGACGTAAGAAATGACAGTAGCTATATGTACTTCAGCCTAATAGAAGCTTATCATTTTTTTAAATTTAAGATGGGGCTCACCATCTATACCTATATTCTAAGGACGTAGAAAATGATAGTAGCTGTTTATACTCTAATCTAATAGAAGCTCATAACTTTTCTTTCGAGATGGGCTTCACCGTCCCTTCTCCCCCACTCCCCTACTTCAAGCATTCACTCAGCAGCCTTACCGTCAAGCATCTCCACCACCTGGTTCGCCAACAAGTCAAACGTCAGCCCCTGATCCAGCAAGCCCAGGAAAGGAAGATCGACCTCGAACTCCCTCCACGCCCAGCTCTTCAGCTCCGCCGAAATCATGCTGTCCATCCCATAATAGGCCAGCGCTTTCGCCGGATCGATCTTCTCCACCGGCAGCAGCACCAACTTGGAGAACCGCGCCAGCACCACACTCAGCACCACTCCCTTGACCGCCGCCGCCCCGCCCTCCGCCCGCGCCCTCTCCAGCAGCTCCGCCGTGTTCACCCCACCCGCGCTCTCGCCACCGCGCTCCTCCTCGCCCGCCGCCTCGCCCAGCCCCACGACGATGTTCCGCAGCCGATTGTCCTTCAGCCACAGCGACTTCCCGCCCGCGCGCGACAGCCGCGTGGGGTCCATCCCCGTGACGATGTGCGCCGCTGCGCTGGGATCGTACCTGTACGGCGGCGCCGCGTCGGCGTCGTCCAGGACTGGCCGCCGACGACACGCCAGCTCCATGTTAGCCAGGTACTCGTCGACCGCGATGCCGTACAGCCCGTTGCGCTTCAGCGCCTTCTCCACTTCCGGGTGCTCTTCCACGTGGCCCACGTCGACCACCATCCCCAGCGCAATCGACATGGCCTGCAGGCCCAGCGCGCGTCGGTGCCGCGCCATGTGGTCCAGGTACGCGTTCGCGGCCGAGTAGTTGCTCTGCATGGCAGCGCCGATGGCGCCCAGCACCGAGCTCGTCATGACGAAGAAGTCGAGGTCACGGTCGAGGAGGAGGTCGTGGAGGTGCTGGGTGCCGAGTAGCTTGGGGTGGATGACGCGGGTGAAGTCGTCTAGGGACATTTCGGAGAAAAGCTTGTCCTGGGAGGTAGGTCGTGTTAGTTTGGGGTGGTCTGGAGGGAGTAGGGGGGAGGGAGTGGGAGGTACCTTTAGGACCATGGCCGCTTGCACGACGCCTTTGATGGGCTTCGTAGCGTGCGAGATGGCGCGGCGGACGTCTTCGCGCACGGAGACGTCGCCGCGGACGACCTGGACCGAGAGGCCGGGGTATTTCGAGCGGGACAGCTCGTGCAGTTCGTCGATGAGCTCGGCGGCTTCGCGCTTGTCGGTGCCGCTGCGGGAGAGGAAGACGAAGTGACGGGCTCCCCGGGAGACCATCCATGCCCTGGTACGGTTGTTAGCTTGCTTCCTTTTCTCAGGGTCGCCGTCGCGAAGATCTGAACGGGGTCGGAGAGGTAATAGTTGTGGGAAACTTACGTTAGGCTTCTCCCCAGGCCGCCCAGGCAGCCTACGAGAAAGTAGGATGCTTCGGAATCGAACGTCAACGGAGTCACGGCTTCGTATACGGGGACTTTGGTGTCGGGCGTGCGTGTGAGGACCGCGCTTCCGACGAAGTCATCTTGAGAAACCTTGCTGATAGCCTCCGGTAAACGTGCTAGATCAAAATGCATGCACGGGACCGACCTGATGATACCGCGACTGAGGAGATCAACGGCTTCGGCAAGAAGACCACGCGGTGGCATCGGACCGGGAAACGTGCTGCGAGATCCTTGGACAGAAACCGCTCCGGAGGGCCGAGTTGCGGCTTTTGCGAATCCATCCATGGGATCGAACATGGCGATGGTGACGCCTTTGCTGAGGAAGGATGCTGCTGCGTTTATCATTCCCGTAGGTACGGAATTTCCAAGGGCAACGATGTGACCGCCGGGCTGGATCACCGCACTGAGAAGCTGGAACTCGTCCGTGGCGTCGGTGAAGACAGCATCGAAGAAGGTATTCGAAAGAGTCTTCCGCAGCCCGCCTTCGCGGTTGACCAGCTGGATTTGGCTGCCCAGCTGCCGGAGTATGGCAAGACTGGCATCCGAGTGGAATGTTACATGAACTGCCGCAGTCCTGAGCAGAGCGACTTGAGCGAAAATGTAGGCAAGATGGGCTTGCTTGCAGTCGATCAAAACCTGGTCTCCTTGGCTCAGTCGCAGCAGACTCGCGACGTGGAGGGATGTGACTAGGGGGTGAATCTGGCCGAGCATATCCTCGACGGATTTGTGGGCCGGGAGAATCTCGCAATGGCTCTCGTTCACGATGACGGCTGTATCGAAATGGTGTGGGTACATGCAGCACACATAGTCTCCTGCCTTTAGCTTGGATGCCGTCGGTCCAACGGCACGAACCGTGCCGGCGACATTCATTCCAAAGCTCAAGGAAGACAGTTTTCCTTTCAAAGCATCAATAGACTAGAGATATGTCAGCGATAAACCGGGCTCGTGAAGCGGAAAAAGTACGTACCAGAGGATTCAGCGGCGTGGCATCTACGTCGACGAGTACCTCGTCCTGAGCGAGCGGTCTCAGGTTTTGCTTGTCGAAGTAGAAGCTCTCCATCTTGCTGACCTTTCCAAACCGTAGCGCATAGGCGTCGTCGCCTTGGGGGATGTTGGCGATTGTCGGCTCGAGGGCGAGATACCGCTCGAAATTGGAATTCTCCACGTAGTCGCTCACATAGCGACTGATATACACCAGACCATCCTTCTCTACCAATTCGGTGTCCATATCTGCGTTGGGGTCACGATGGAAAGCGATCTCGGTATCTACAAGGAGTAGAACACTATCGCTGAGATCGCTATTTTCGTTGCAAAGGTCGATATCCACACTGCAGAGATGGAAGGAAGGCTGTTCGGTCATGATAGCCTTGGCTAGGCCAAAGATGAGCGACTTTCTAGGGTCCTGGCCTTGTAGGACACCGCCATCGGTGACCCAAATCGATGTATTGGCCAGCTGAGTATAGCGTTGGATGGCGGCCATCTCGGCTGCGGCCATCTCGGCCAAAAGGGGGCCTTCCAGCTCAGCCAACATGATCGTGCGCGAGTCTCGCTCGAGAGATTTTGGAACGTCTTCAAGAGCCATGGAGCGGGTGGAGAATCCCAGTTGTGCGTACTTTCGCTCGATGGCATCTTGGAAGGGCTGCGGCTCCCGTCGGTATATCTGGTGGCCTGGTTAGTATCGTGATCCATTGTCGGGGTGGAACGGTGGACTAATTCGCTTACCAAGGTGATCATTGGTGGTTTCACCGCGTTGATATCGCTGACACTGCGATGCCCATTCACCCCATTCGCTTCGTGTCCATTCACTCCATTCGCTCCGTGCCCATTGACACCGTTTGCGCCGTGTCCATTCACACCATTAGTACCGTCTTTGCTCAAACCATTAACAATGCTTCCATTCGTGTCCTGAGAATTGTTGTTACCGTTTGCGTCTGCGCGACTGTCGCCGCTGGTGTTGCGGGCTACAATAAGAGTCGTGCAGCTGGCCGGCTCAGCATAGTCATCGAGCACGATGTCGACTCCCGAAAATCCGGCATCGAGCAATACCTGGTTCCACCTAGCTTTGGATAGGAATGGACTGCCCGGACGTCCATCGTCGGCGCCAAGCCAGTACCCTGGCAAAGCTCCGAGCATGAAACCGGTAAACTGCCAGTCTTTCGTCGTCTCCACAATCATGAGCTTTCCATCAGGTTTAAGAAGCCTCCTACAGTTTTGTAGAGAGGATACAACACTGCTGGTCGCATGTATCACCTGATATATCGTCAGACGTGTGCTTTAAGGGGGTTTATCAGGATAGAAACTTACATTGGATGCAAATACGATGTCGTAGGAATGCTCCTCAAAACCTTGGCCGGCGGGATCGTTTTCGATATCGAGAATCCCAAAGTTCATATGGCGATGAGCATGGAATCTATCTTGAGCAACGCCCAGAAACGCTTTGGATACATCAGTGAAGTCGTACATTTCATACTTGGGCAGCGGAGTATCTCCATTCAAAGCCTTCATCATAACCTTTGTCGCTCCACCTGTGCCTGCGCCTAGCTCGAGAATGTGTAAACGCGGGTCTTTGTGGGCTACGAGCGTCATGACATCTGTTAGTCTGGCATAAGCACCAGTCTGTCCGAAGCCGTCCTCGTAGATGCGTGATAAGAGGTCATTTTCGACCATGACGTCGAGCGCACCGACGGTACCACTCACGATTTGCGGCATCTTTGCATTCAATTGAGCTACCATCGCGGCTTCAGGCACGCTCTGCTCTAGACTTTTAGCGATGGTGTCGATCTTTTCTATAAGCTTGTCGCCTGCCAAACTGTCTGATTCCTTGTGAGAGAGTGCCAGTTTCTCCTTCCTCAACCATGTGAGAAACTTCTGCATGTGGCCGGGCAGAAGGTCGGTCTGCAGGTCACCAGGTAGCCGCTCGACAACACTGCGGATGGCCAATTGAGTCAAGTTCTCCAGGGTAGAGAAATAAAACTTCGCGGTCGACTCATCAGCTTGGGTTTGGGAGAACAGATGCTTAGCTTGAGCGTTGGTAAGGCGATCGATATCCGGTTTCCAGATCAGACGTGTATAAGGCTGTGGCATCTTCTTTACTTCATTTTCATCGGTCGCTGTTTCCAAAGATAAGAACGCCACTTCAGCCTCGAGAATCGTCTGATTATCCGCAGTTGTGAGCCCTGTCGAGGCTTCGATTGATCGAAGTCCGCGACGGACGCCGCGTCCAAAAGCGTCCAGGAAAATATCCGGGCTTGCTTTGCTTGGCCAGACCGTCAACTTCTTGATAGAAACAGGTAGGTAAGCTTTGTTCAAGTCTTCAGGCTTGCCCTTGTGGGCAGCAATGATGGACAGCTGCAAGCAGGCGTCCAATGTAGTGGGGTGGACAGCGTATCGTGATTGCTGAGACATTTGCCCTTCCGAAGCATTGTACGGAACCTGTGCTGCGGCCTGGCTATTTTCGGCACTGGCGCTTATATCGGAAAGCGTCTTGAAGGATTCTCCGTAGATCAAACCAACCTTGTTCATAGCGGTATACCACCGACGGTCGTAACTGTCTTTGTTGACGCCGCCGCGGCCGCCGACGATGGTCGGATCATAACGCAAGGCTCCATCTGTTATGTTCAGCATCTAATCATTTCTTCAAGAAGGTTGGCTAGACTTACCGATGATGCAGTCGTTGCCAACTTGGACTGATCCTGTAGCATGCTCGGTCCATGTCCCATTAGAAACACTACTAACAACGAACCCATACGCTCCTTGCTGGCCCGAGACAGCATGAAGATCGACTAGCACCTCCGTATCGGAGCCCTCCTTTATTAGCATGGCAGATTTGATTTTCACATCACGCAATGTGTAAGCATCGGCCGTAGTTGTGATAGTTGACCCTTGGATCTGAATGATAGCTTCAAGAGCCAAAGCGACATAACCAGCAGCTGGAAAGACCACAGAGTCACCAACCTTGTGGTCCCGTAACCATGGCACATTGTCCAGACTGATCATGTTTCTCCACGTGGGCGCGACGTTGGATGTGCCAGGAAGTCGGCTACCCAGCAAGTCGTGGTGTGGGTAGGATCGGAACCGGATATCAGTACTGAGGCGGCTTTCCGCCCACATTACGTCTTGATCATACTCCCATTCGTAAGTAGGAAGATCTCGGATGAAACTGGCACGCGAACCTTCGACGTCAGATGTAGAGTTGATGGTGGAAATCGGAATTGGAAATCCCGAAAGGAACAAAGATCCAGCGAGGTTTAGCAGGCATTCTACAGAGTCTGCGTTGCGTTTGAGGGCTGAGAGATAGGTCAATCGCTCTGGGTTGTAGCCAACGGCTGTCCGGATTGCCTTGAGCGGCGCAGCCAAAGCTGAGTGTGGGCCGATTTCAATTACTACTTTCACCTCTGATCGAGATTTAAGAAGTTGCTGCGTCGCCGTGTCAAAGCGTACGGGCGACTCCAAATTCTGTCTCCAGTATGCTAGATCGACCGTATCGACCGGCTTCTCAGTCACAGAGGAGAACATGGTGACGCTAGAATCACCAGTGGATGTCAACTCGAGAGTAGGAATACTCTCTTTCAAGAGGATTTCATAATGCTGACCGGCCTCTTCCATGAGATGCGAATGATAGGCATTTCCAGAGGTGGTCAACTTACGATTGAAGGTGCCGGCCGTCAAGAAACGCGCCCGGGCCTCTTCAATCGCTTTCTCAGACCCACTCAATGTGACACTGTCGGGAGAGTTGTAGCAGGCGATCCTAATCTCTGGAATATCGTGAATTGTTTCGAGGGCTTCATCTGGACCTAACCCAACCGCCAGCATGGCACCGCGCTGCGTGCTCTTGACAGTAGCTGCCCCTCGCTGGTAGGCAATAGTGATAGCCTCTCTGGCTGTGAGAAGCCCAGCGCAGTATGCAGCTGCAATTTCACCTGCCATATCGTTAATGTCTGCAGGCCAAGATCCAAGACTTCCGCTTACCTGATGAATGGCCGACGACGGCCACTGGACGCACTCCCCAAGATCGCAAAAGATCAACTATCGCAATCTGAATTGCCGTTGTCAGCGGCTGTGAGAGCTCTGCTTCATTGACACGACTCTTCTCCGGTGGCTGGGCGAGCGCCTCAAGAAGATCCCATTCCGGAGCGTTCTGCAAGGCAGTAATAGCAGCCCCCAAGTCCTGCAGCGTCTTGCGCACCACATCATAGCGTTCTACTAGTTCCTGGCCCATCCGAGCCCATTGGGCTCCTTGGCCAGTAAACACAAAGCCCAGCTCAGGGCGAGCAGCTGATGCGGTTCCGAAAGTGAGTTTGTCTGAAGCAAGTACGTCGGCTACCTGGGCGCCATCTGAGTCGCCAGTGACTAGAGCAAATGCTCGCATCGAGTGGTTGCTCCGGCGAGAGTCTAGTGTATATGCTAGCGATGGGAGATGCACACCTTTCTTCAAACTCTGGGAAAGGGCGCTGATATTGCGGTTCAGCGTCTGCTCGCTATGCGCTGAGAAGGGCAGCACGTAATATCCTTTTGACGGCGCCCCCAGTTTCATGGGGGCAGGAATGCTCTGATAGAGCTCACCTAAGTACGACTGCACTGCATCTAGAATGGCATGTGCGTTGGCACCGCCATACCCAAAGCTGTTCTTTTCACGGAGTTAGCTTGGAAACAAACATCCCACGACAAAAGAATACTTACAACACTGGCTCGACGATATGACTGCGAAACCGGCCATGGTGACAAGCTCTGAACAACTTTGAGTCGCCCATCGCGTAGGTTGAGGGCAGGATTGAGTCTCTTGATCCCTAGTGTTGCGGGGATCTGTCCGTTTTCTAGGCAGAGCACGGTTTTGATCAAGCTCGAAATCGCACTCGCAGCCTCACCGTGGCCAAGATTTGTTTTCACAGATCCCATAAATAGAGGAGACTCCGGTGTTCGCACGTCGCCGAAGACATTACCAATAGCCGAAACTTCCAGTGGATCTCCGACCGGGGTGCCAGTGCCGTGGCACTCGAAGTATCCTGTTTGTTCGAAACCAAGCTGTGCGTTGGCGTAGGCCTGTCGAATAACTAATTCTTGATCGGCAGCACTGGGGTGGCTGATTCCAGGACTTCTTCCATTTCTGTTGTCATGGTTAATACAACCGATGACCGGAAATGTAGAAAATGGTCACCTACGCATTTATCGATGTGCCCCGGATGACAGCCCGAATAGGATCCTTATCGGCAATGGCCTGAGATAGTGTCTTAAGATACAATGAGCCAACTGCTTCTGCTCGGGCATACCCATCGGCTGATTCGTCGAATGTGTGGCAGACGGACGTGGGTGAAAGAACTCCTAAGCGAACGCTAGCGATTTGCTGTTCGATCCCGAAGATCAAGTTCGTCCCGGCGACCACCGCCGCGGAACAATCTCCTGACTGTAGACTGCGGCATGCCATATGCAGCGCATACATGGTACTGGAGCAAGCCGTGTCAATGGTCATGCTCGGACCCTTCAGGTTGAACACATAATTTACCCGGTTACTTAAGATTGTCAATCCACCACCCTGTAGTTGATGTAAGTAGGGTCTCTCATACGTAGGGTGTATTATTGATGCAGAATGTAGATGTGTGGAGAGAACGTACCGTCATGTGATAAGGTGCGCCATGGTTGACGTCCCGCGCCTGCATTTGGCCGATGTCCCATGTGAAATTTCCAACGTAGCAGGCTGTATTAGTTCCGGAAACGTCTTCAAGACGAGCTCCAGCTGCTTCAAAACTCTCATACACGACTTCCAACAGCTTCCGCTGCTGCGGATCCATACTAGCCGCTTCTTTGGGGTTTATGCCAAAAAATGACGCGTCGAACTGACGGAACGAATCATCTTGACTGAGAAAATAACCCCCTCTCGTGTTTATGCTTCCTGGTCGCTGTTTAGTGGGATGATACCAGGAGTTTACGTCGAAGCGATTAGGTGGAACGTCCGACTGTGCAGATCTCTCCTGTACCAGCAGGTCCCAGAGCTTAGATGGTGACACGACTTCCCCCGGCAATCGACATGCTGTAAACTGTTAGGTGTTGCTCATGGAAATTCCAGTGCAATAGCTTACCCATGCCCACAATGGCAATTGGCTCGGGGTGATTATTGAACTCCATTGTATCAAGTGAGTACCAACAAGATCTACTGAAAAGCTTTCAAAGGACAAGGGCAAACTGGTATTTATATAAGAAGTCTTATCATGATGCTGATGGAGCCTCGCGTCACCTATAGTCAGCTAGACAGGGCCCTACAGACATATTCCTCTTACAGAGAAGTAGAGCGTTTAGGCTAGAATATTGATACGCTCTGCCACTGCCGTATCCACAGCACGCCCCATGTGACTGCTACGTCCTTCGGCAAAGAGCCTCGGATTACAAAGTTCTTCTTAGACTTAAACAGTTAGATGGCCTAAGTATTTGGAATTTATATTACAAGGTCTTCTGTTCCGGTGAAGATTGACATTATTTGTTGAACGAATATAAAACACAGTCATAAGTAATCTGTTCTACTGACGAAATTTTAACTTGTATTTTACTTACTGTTCCACCGTTCACCTACATGAGTACCCGACGATCAGGCCCTACACCTCACACACATAGAGTAAGCTTATCTGCAAGCTAGGAAAAATCAAACAATCGAGATCCCTGGTCCACTTCGCTCACTAATCTAGTCGCATCTAAAACTGCAGCCGAGAGCAATTCAGGCGTGAGAAGACACTAAGCCATGTTCTGCATTGCTCCACTCATCCAACGCTCCACACCTCTATTTCTTTTTACGAGCTTCAGGCGCCCCAAAAACTTGCTCTCGGAGAGCCCATGCGGCTGCAAGAGTAGCTCCTGGTCCAATAAGGATCCACCCAATGATCAATCCACCCAAGGCCCGCCAAGCAGGCACAATTTTACGCACACTCAATTCATGCCACGCCAAGAGCAACATGGCTGCAAAAGTAATCGCGTAGTCGATATGCAAGAAACGTAGAACAAGCTGGGCACCTTTGTCTGCCTTGGCTGCCCCTGCATCAAGTGGGGAGGTGGCCCCTGTAGTAAGGCCGAGGATCTTAGCCAGATACCACAGATGGCCTTGCATGGCCACACCGCCGACTACGACATATCTCCACTTTGCACCTGGCCGGTGCGATGGCCTGTATGACACAAAGGCACTGATGATGCGCACCGTAAGCACCATCCATAGTGGATAGACGGTGAAAGCTAGTATGCCCCAAATCTGCAGGTTGAGACTTGAGTGGAGCACCTTCAACGTCAGAGCGGCCGGAATTCCATACCCAATTGCCACACTCAAGATGACGGCCGCACCCGGTAGGGATCGATGTATCTGAGATGGTTTGGTAGAGGATTGTCGTATGAAGCTTATGGCATACAGGGGGTATGTCAGCGCCGAAGTGCATAGCTGAGATAACAAGCCCCAGATTGTTGAGCTATTCATTGGTTAGTCATCATATGTATGATTTCACGAGAATGAATCGAATCAAACGAGAATAGGTGAAAATTTTAAACTTACTATTGCACCCAGCTGCCTGATGCTGCCCGAGAATCCTCTGTGCCAAGAATAACAGGGATAACTACCAAATTGATGAGAAACTGCACCATGAAGTGATGCGCGGCTGAGTTGACGGCGCATAGATTGAAGGCGACTACCGACATGAACCCGCGGTCGAGCTGAGGATAGTGCTGAAGACCAGGGATCCCTGTCGATGGATGACGTGCGACTAAGGCGTCCAATTCGTCAAAACCACCGTCACGCGCGAAAATTCCCCACACCCATACCCCGGCAAGGACGGAAAGGCTAAGAAATCCAAGCCGTATTAGGACCTGCATGATAAGCAAGTGTAAAAAGAAGCAGTAAGACGGAGAAAAATGATGTATGGCGCTTGAGGCATGTGCTTCGAGGCGCGACCTGAGACCCGTTTAAATACCGCGCGTTAACAGACTGGATTAGTAACACGTCAGCGTTTTCGTGTAATGCGTAGATCATGCATGGGACACCGCTCAGCATGTAGAGGTATGGGGCATCGCTCAGCATGGGGCAGCATTCAGCATGCTGGAATCTGACTACAGTAGCCTCCAATGAGCCCTCCCCTGTAAGGGAGATAGATTGATATCAACGTGGCCACTGCTTTTGACTTAATCCTCGTGCTTGAATTGAGGCTGTAATCGCAGTTGTACCAATTTTTAACATCTCTGATCTATCACAATCATGTATGATGTGATTGTCGTCGGTGCGGGTGAGTTTGATACACTATGGACGGTTGAGATTGCAGCAACTAAGTTGTATTTACATTTAGGGTGGTGCGGGCTTGTCGCCGCAAAGACATATCTCCAGATATGTCCGACTGCTCGTCTTCTCATTGTCGATGGCGACTCCAGCATCGGCGGTACTTGGAGCAAAGACAGACTTTATCCTCATCTTGTGGCCGAAGCGCACTATGGTCTATTCGAATTTTCTGACCTCCCCATGCGTCGCGAAGGTATATTACCCGATGGACGTATTCCAAGTGCTTCTGTGCATGCCTACCTGACCGAATATGCCACAAAATTCAACTTACTTTCCCGCCTCAATCTCAACACCTGGATCGAAGAGATTCGGCGAGAGCCCGGTAATGTTGGTGAAGATGCAACACCTCACTGGAAGTTGAAGGTAGCGGGCTCATCCGAGCTACTCCAGACCAAAAAAATTATCATGGCGACAGGGCTGACCTCGGAGCCACGCATGCCATCCTTCCCTGGCCGCGAAGATTTCGAGGGTCATGTGCTGCACAGCAAGGTGCTAGGTCGTCCCGATACTGGGAACCTCCTCAAAGATCCATCAATTCGACATGTCCTAGTTTACGGCGGATCTAAGTCAGCCTTCGACGCGGTGTATTTGTTACTACGTGCGGGAAAGACAGTGGACTGGGTGATACGTGAGGGTGGCGGTGGACCTTCCGTCATGACTCCCCTCTCGATCCTCGGTCAACCCAGCTTCCGTCTTAACAACAGCCGTGTGTTTTCTCTCTTCTCACCTGACCCGTTTACGCCCGCGACGGAACGCTCCCGGTGGCAGCGAGTGGTGCATCAGCGCGCAGGGCGTTTCGCACAGCTTCTCGTTATCTGGTTCTGGCGTGTCATGGCCTACCTTCTCCAGAGCCCATGGAAGTACGACCAGAGCACTAATGGCAGGCAGCTTAAGCCGCTCCTCGGTCTCGACAGTGTGTTGTGGAGTCCAGCTACGTTGGGAGTTATGACGCACCCAGCCCTGTGGCAAGATATCCACTCTGGAGAAAAGGTAACGGTACGCCGACAAGCCATCGCGTCTCTCCGGAAAGGTAGACGCGTTATCTTGGACAATGGCAAGGAAATAAATGCTGATATGGTGGTCTGTGCCACGGGATGGCATGCGCGACATTCACTGTTCGCTCCAGACCAGCAGCTTGACGTTGGCCTGCCGTCCACCTCGTCCTTTGAACCCAAGTCTCAAGCCCACTGGCTAGATCTCCAGAAGACCGCGGACCAGGCGATTATCGAAGAATTTCCACTGCTCCAACAATGTCCTGTGCCTCCGCCCCCGCTTCGTTGCGAAGATGATTACCATCTTTACCGCTTCGTTGCGCCTAGTACCGGACCTCCCTCTCAAGAACGGTCTATCGCATATGTCGGATTCCTCCGTACTACCGGCGCACCCATCGTCTATGAAGCGCAATCTCTCTGGGCGGCAGCCTATCTGACTGGTGCACTTGATGTGCCTAAGCTGAAAGAACGCGAGGTTGAGGTCGCTCGGACAAATGCCTGGATCCGTCACCGCTACATCTGCGGGCGGAAAGTACCTTTTGCGCTATTTGACTTTCTTCCGGTGAGACCTAGAGTCGATTCTCTTTGATTTTCAGTGCTAATATCTTCCCAATTTAGTATGTCGACATGCTGTATCGAGATTTGGGGGTCAATTCGCAACGCAAGGCAAATGCTGTGGCGGAAGTATGTGGTCTTTACCAACCACGGGATTTTAAAGGTGTAGTATCAGAATGGTTAGCCAGTCGAGGTGCGAGTGAAAAAAGTGGGATAAAGGCATAGCATTTAAGCTTCAATACAGCATATCTAGAACAACATTAGCAACATTCTAGAATCAAGAACTGGCAATCTATTCCAACATCGATACATCTCTTTACAACTCAAATGGAACAAACCCATTAGTCAATCCCTCCAGCAGTATTTCCATACCGTCTGTCCTAAGTATACCTAATACCCATAATCACAATGCACACTACCAAGAACAAACTCTATGAATCTACACCACAAGGGGACAATGATGTCAGTATCCCATGTTCAGCCAAGCCCACTCCAGATGAAAATTTTCTCCATATTGAAGAAGGTGATCCGCTATGCACACGAGTGGATCGCTATACGGATACTGATGGCCTAAGTGACTCGCGTCCAGGGTTTGCACCAAACTTTGAAAACGGCCCCTAAATTATGTAATTAGATATCAGGCAGAACCAGACCTATCTAACTGCCACCTGCCTAGCCTTGGCGAGAACTGGGTAGTGGAACAGCCAAGCCTAGCCCAAGGCTCACTCACATGTGTCGGTGATGACCGGTCGCATGATTTTCCGCATAGACCATCTCACCTTTCTTAGTAACGGATAACTTGGGTAATATTATCCCCTTACATCGTATCACCGCATCGCACCGTCTCTCGGATAGGCCCACCTTCCTATTCCACTGACGTGTAGACTACCGTTTTAGACTAAAGCTACAATAGCCGCTAGCGCGGTGCGGCTCCACACATAGCGGGCCGTATGCGTCAGATTGGACTGTGCTGCTTACCATCCCACGCAGCGAGAAAAATTTAACACTCGGCATATCCTTAGCTGCCAAGGACAGCGCGTACTGTATGCAGGTAGGCATGGTCATGCAGATCTTCGTTGTGGGATTACACGTATTAGGCGGTAAGAGTAAGCGAGCGGATAGGATCTGCCAAGGTATAAATTTATATGGGGGCATACCATATGGCTCTTGGCATACAGAAAAAATGGACATAAACGATACAAGCCTCCACATTTGTCTCTCGTACTGGATGAATAAGCATGTAGTAGAAGACATGAGCACAACGATACGAACTGCCGCTCAAGTCTAGAATCACGCCATCAACACCCACTTGACACAATCTTCCTTACACACATAGCTAGACCAAACTAAACGCGTTCTGCAACGAGCAAAATGTAACCCAATTCCTCAAGCCCATGCAAGCTCGCCGCTACCTCCCTCAACTTCTCCCCTACCGGCCCTCCCACCTCCAAGCCCTTCTTATCCATAACCCCACAAATAGGCCTGATGTGCTGCCTCACATCCACACACTCCACAACCCTGAACCCCGTCTCGCTTAGCAGTGCCTTCAGCTCGTCAGCAGACGGCAGCGCAGGGACTTGGAACAGCTCGTGCCAATTGGCAATGGCCTCAGGGTTGGGACACCCGGCGTCCAGCACGAGGTCCGCGATGGAGAAGCGGCTTCCTGGGCGGAGCACGCGCGCTATGTTACGCAATGCGGCGCGTCTGTCGTCCATATGTACGAGGGATTCGATGGCGTAGGCGCCTTCGAAGGAAGCGTCGGAGAAGGGGAGCTGCATTGCGTTTGCAAATTGGAAGTCGAGTTTCCCGGCACTGATGAGTGAGGCGTATGTGGCACTGGCGAGATCGATCTGGTGGTTGCTGACAGTTACGCCAGTTATGGACACGTCGTGGGTGGTGGCGATATAGGCGGCTGTCTTGCCGGTGCCGCAGCCTACATCGAGGATGTGTTGGCCCGTAGAGGGACGGAGGCGGTTTGTTACCTCGAGGGTCATTCTCTGAGTAGCAATGTCGACGGATTCGGTAGGAGACTGCGGGTTTTCCCAATAACCAACGTGAATAAAACCGGCCATGATATCGGTCATGAGATCGGTATGGTTGTCGTACATGGCACCAACATCAGTGGCGGTAGGTTGAGCAATCTTTGACATCTTGTGTAGTTCAACGATAATGATCTCGAAGGCACAGTTAGATGGGTAGGTCGAGAAGTATGGAAGAAGCAAAATAGAGGTCGAAGGGATGTACGTGCGCACTAATATACATTTCAGTAAGGCTAATCGACTATGTCGCCGGAGTAATCGCGCACGCCAGACATTTTCTAAGCTGCGGACCAGGCCTACAAGTGACTCATCTCACTCAGCAATGAGGCATCCAGCTTCGTGTAGGTCTTGGCGACAAAGCTAGCAGTTTCTAAGTTGAGCTAAACCGGGTGCTTATATACTGCTCGGAGATCCAGCTCATAGAATCGACAATGAACTTATCATCCCACACAAACATTATTGCCTCGGTGATTGTGAAGGTTCCATTATGTCTTTAAACATCTCATCGTTCGAAGATGCTCTATTACCAAAACTCTCTACATCTGTTCGCCTGCCCGCGCACTTGGGCCTTCTGGCAGAGGCATATGACACGCATTCTTCCAGCATTCTGCAGCTAGCATGGGGCTTGGTCCTGCGGTGCTACTTTGGAACCGCGTCTCCATGCTGGGGAACCATAGACATGGTACAAGAAAACCGCGCGGTAAAACAGACTTCCGATCTCCAATGGGAGGTTCTTGAGTTCGACGATCGGCAATCCAGTGGCTGGATTCTTCAAAATTGGAACGACTCATCGGTGCATCGCCAACTATCTTCTGGGAAGCCTTTCACTGATGCTCCTGTTGGTTCCAGGAGCATTGTGTCTTTGGCAAAACATGCTCGAGATTTCGCGATACTCAGAGATATTGAGGCCACGGTAAGTTCCCATCTATTCGCTCGTTGCCCAGCCAAGTTTAATAAGATCTCACAGGTGGAATTGACTGTTTGCTTTCTTGCATCGCCAGAACAACCACTGCTTCGCCTTGCGTGGAGTTCTAAGCTTGTATCCAACGAACAGGCATTCCATTTAGCGCAATCACTGGAACGCGCATTGCACACAATCTTTCTAAACAGCCACATACCTCTGAGCCAGGTAAATCTCTTCAGCATCTTAGACCATCAGAAACTCCTCCAATGGAATCTTCGCTGTCCACAGCCCGTCGGCCGCCTTATGCACGAAATGTTCGAGGATGCGGTCGCCGCGACGCCACATGCTACAGCTGTAGCTGCATGGGACGGTGAAGTCACGTACCGACAGCTCGGCCGCCTCTCGTTCCGGCTGGCGGCTAAGCTACAGGGCATGCACGTGGGGCCAGAAAACATTGTCGCGTTGTGCTTTGAAAAGTCGGTTTGGGCGATCGTTGCCATGCTAGGCGTACTAAGAGCCGGAGCTGCCTTTTTGCACATCGATCCCAAGCATCCCCCGGCTAGACAGCAGGCCACGATGAAAACGACCGGTGCTCACCTGCTTCTCTGCTCCGAGCAAACACGTGATGTGGTAGTGAGGTGCGGCTTGGAGGATTCGTCTCTGGTGATCGACCGCAAGACATTTGCACAAGAGCCAGACCACAAACAAGTTACCTCTTTGTCTCCTACCAGCCTCCGTCCAACAAATGCGGCCTATATTGTCTGCACCTCGGGGAGTACTGGACTGCCCAAAGCCATCATTGTCGAGCATGCATCGCTTTGCACAAGCGTGACGGCGCAGGCCGAAGCCATGGGTGTAACTCTCGAGTCCCGCGTGCTACAGTACGCTGCATATACGTTCGATGTCAGTGTCGGTGATATCTTTACGGCGCTGAGCCATGGAGCGTGCGTATGTGTGCCGTCAGACTGGGAACGAACGCATGACCTAGCCGGTGCTATTAATCGTCTGGACGTTAATCAAGCGTGTCTGACCTCTACCGTCGCGAGTCTCCTTACTCCTGCAGACGTTCCAAAGCTGCAGAAGCTTACTTTAGGAGGCGAGCCTGCATCCAAACAGTGCGTAGATGTATGGTCCGGAAAGGTGGCGTTAAAGAATGTGTATGGGCCTGCAGAATGTACGATATGGTGCGTGATTCAGCCAAATGCTTCATCTGAGATACTACCATCCAATATTGGGCATGGTATCGGCGCGAGAGCTTGGATTGTTCACCCAGAAGATCACAGTCAGCTCATGCCCGTTGGCTCTGTAGGTGAGCTGCTCATTGAAGGACCTTTAGTGGCGAGAGGGTACCTGAACGATCCCGAAAGAACCGCTGCGGTTTTCCTAGAGCAACCCCCAAGCTGGTTGGCAACTTTCGGACCTCTGCCGTCTCGACCCAGGTTCTACAAGACGGGAGATCTAGCTCGGTTCGATTACGATGGGACACTGATTTTCCAAGGTCGCAAGGACACGCAGGTAAAGCTCCGAGGGCAACGTATCGAACTGGGAGAGATAGAATATCGCATCCAGCAAGCTCTCTCCAACCCAGCTCAGCCTGTGGCTGTGGAGTTGGTAAATCCACGGGATTCATCAGCACCGCTGTTAGGTGCATTCATCACCTGGACAGGAGGACTTGATGTCAATACAAATCAGTCAGCAGTATCAAATAAGTCGGGCCTGGATCTTGAGACGCGGAATCGTTTCAACGAAGTCGTTTCACACATTCAAGCGGACATAGACCGTACTCTGCCACCCTACATGATGCCCGGTCTGTTTATCCCAGTTCAAGACCTGCCCTTGAGCACATCCGGCAAACTAGATAGAAAGGTGCTGCGCCAGTACTGTAAACAGCATTCCCGCGCCTTTTTGACAGCTTCCGAGGCTGAAAGTCCAGTTTACACCACAAATGAAGCTACAGCAGGCGATCCGCTGCTTGATGAGGTTGTCAATCCATCCGAAGAAACCCTCACTCAACTATGGGCACATGCTCTAGGAAAGAATGCCGACAGCATCAGTCCCAAAGACAACTTCCTCTCCTTGGGAGGCGACTCGCTTGCAGCAATGCGACTAGTGAATCTAGCCGCGAGAGACGCTCAAGTCACGCTTACTGTGGCCAATATCTTTGAATCGCCAGTTCTGGCCGACCAAGCGCGTCTCCTGAGACCCTTGAGCCAGACAAAGCATCTAACACCACTCGAGCTGATGACTCGCAAAGGAAGTTCTATCGAGGACCTAGTTGCCTCTGCCGCACAGGAATGTGGAGTACGTCCTGACCAGATCGAAGACATCTATCCTTGTACACCGCTTCAGGAGGAGATGATGCGCGACTCTCTCTCCGGTGATCGCACGCAAATGGGTCAGGAGGTGGTTCAGCTCTCCGAGGATCTGGATTTGTTTCGATACCAATATGCATGTGCTTGTGTGTTTGGACGGTTTCCTATCCTAAGGACTCGCTTCGTTGAAGACTCTGGCAAGCTCGTTCAAGTTGTTATTCGAGAAGAGCTTGTCTGGAGGCGACCAACTTCTCTTGCAGAGTATACAGCGCAAGACTCCCGTGAACGACCGGCCCTAGGAAAGCCCTTAGTTCGGTGGGCGTTAACGTCAGACAGCACCCACTTCATCTGGTCGCTTCACCATGCAATGTTCGACGGCATCACGTTGGGCCATATCCAAGGCGCAATCTATGCAGTTTACCAATCTATACCGCTTCCACCACCGTCGGTGTCCTTCGCGACCTTCTTGTCCCATCTAGATGATCCCGATTCTCCCCTCTCTCAAGATTCGCAGTGTTTCTGGCGATCATATCTAGGCTCAGGTGCTGATTCTTCTCCTCTTCTCCTTCCGCAAGCACAACAGATCGACCGTCCACGCGCCAGCTGCGGCACGCAGCGGCTGGTGGAGTTCGCAGCCGGCGCGGTGTCAGCCTTACAGCACCATGGACTCACAGAGGCGACTCTTGTCCGCGGAGCGTGGGCATGTACATTATTAGCCCAGCGCCAACAAAAGGGGTCCGCATCTGCCTCTCCAGATGTCGTCTTTGGGACTATGCTGACAGGACGGAATTTTCACCTGCCTGGGGTTGATGTGCTTGCTGCACCTAGCTTGACCCACGTCCCGATACGAATCCGCATGGCGGAGAGGCAGCTGAATGGTCAATTCTCGGGGCCATTTCTCGCTCGCGTGCAGGCTGACGCGACGGCAATGATTCCTTACGAACATGATGGAATGAACCGTATTCGGTGCATAGACGATCAAATAAGAGTTGTATGTAATCAAATTCAGACTCTGCTGGTGATCCAGCCGATCCCAGAAGGGCTGGCGTCAGCGTCGACATCGCCATTCCCAGGGCCAATCATATCAGGCCCTCGCGTGGAAGCCAAGGAGATGGGGCATTTTCATTGGTATAGTCTGCTAGTAGAGTGCACTCTTCTCCCTACGAAAGGCTTCTTCGTCCGGATGAGTTATGATGACAGGATGTTCACGGCCGAGAAGGTGGAAAGCTTGCTGGATGACTACTCAAACGCGCTGCACGCCCTAGCTCGTGGTTTGATCGACACGGAGGATGTATCCGCATCCATCCATGTTTAATTGTGTATGGTAACGTATGGTAACGTAACAAGTGTGCTTACTAAGATTACTGTACTCCGAGGAGGCTTAGAGCCGGTGGTATTTCGTAGTCTACTAGATTAGTTTGCTGCATGTAAGAGTGCTTGAGAAGGCGGCATAACCACGAAAATCGAATAATGGAGCATCTCTTGACCTCATTTGTATATGCGGTGTGATGGCTTGCAGCATAAAGGCCACCCACCACCCTTAGGGTGCCAAGATGGCAGGTTGACAGACGTGCATATAAGCTAACAAGGCCATCACTTGAAGAGAAGTACTTCCGTCTCTTTTGGTCTTACCCACATCATCTACGCAAACGCCAGTGTCTAGACCTTGGCATGGCCTTCATACCCGAGCCTCTGCGTATGCTTGCGACGAGCCCTGCCCTCGGCGACCTGTCCTCGGATGGTCCGCTCGCCTATGCCCTTCGCCAGAAGGTGACGGGCTCCGTGAGCATTCCGGCAACGCTCAACCTTGAGTCGAGGACGGTCCTTGTGACGGGGGCAACTTCGGGGGTCGGATACCAGACAGCACGGCAGCTGCTCCATTTAGGTGCTAACTTAGTGATCGGAGCACGAGATATTGCAAAAGCCAAGCGATGTGTAGAAGAGCTGCAAGAGGAGCGGCCTGGATCGAAAATCACGGTGTTGCGGTTAGATATGGAAGTGCTCGAGTCGGTCGAGCAGTTTGTTCGCGAACTACAGGAGCGCGGCATCAAGCTGAACATTGCAGTTCTGAATGCAGGCTTCTACGCGCGCGATAGCCACGTCACGGCTGATGGATTCGACGCTCTTTTCCAGGTCAACTTCCTTGCGACAGCGTACCTAGCCCTGCAAATCCTGCCCTTAATGGCAGGCTCGGATGCTGGGCCTGCGCGGCTGGTACTCGTCACGTCCGAAGCGCACGCGTGGTCACGATACGATACGCAAAAGCTAGATGGTGCTTCACCCTTCACCGCCTTCAAAACTTGCGTAACTCAGAGTCAAGCCGCGGAGATGTATTCGACGGCAAAGCTCTTCCTGGGGCTGTTTGGGCGCGAGCTGGCGGTGCGGGTCGATAGCCGACAAGTGTGTGTGGTGCTCACGACGCCCGGCTTCTGCTCGTCCAACTTCTTCCCCCAGGCCGGCATCTTGATGTGGATGGTCAACCTAACGTCAGCACGCTCCACAGAGACTGGAGCGAAGCTCCACGTGTATGCAGCAGCCGTGGCGCCACCCGAGCAAGTTCACGGACGTTATCTGCGGGACGGGTCGATTTCCAGGTATGGTTCAGGATCCCACAAGGTAGCGCACAGACGATGTAGCTAACACCATAGCCCATCAGGCTATCCAGGTTGGCCGAGAGCGACGAGGGAGAACGGCTGCAAAAGCTGATGTGGCAGGAGACGAAGGCCTTGAGCCAGACACGCCTTGGCAAGATTCCAGCGGGGGTCGTGGAGGATTGAGCGATTGATTGGTCTGTTTGCAGTGGAGAGGTTGGGCGAAGTGGATGGAGTGAATGGAGTGGGGTGGTTATGGGCAGTCTGACAATGTTCACTAGACAGGATTGGGCCGTCGTGTGAAACGAGCTCAGCGCCAAGGCGGGCTTATGACTAAAACTACCATAATCAGCTTAGCGCCTCGGCACTTACCCACTTGCTCACCCCATAAATTTGATGTAATTCTTGGCACTCGCGCCATCAGGTGATTGGGCGACGGCGACCGTGCCCCTGGATCTTGTCAATTTCAATTCATGTTGACAGCACACCCGCGACACAGCCTGCTCTCCACCACATCGCCCACCCATCATGCCGTCCCTTCTCGCCCTCGTACCCGCCTTCCTCGCTCTCTGCGTCGTCTACGCTGTCGGCAACATCGCCCGCCAGCTGTTCTTTCCCAACAAGAATGAACCGCCTGTCGTCTTTCACTGGATCCCCTGGCTTGGGAGTGCCCTCGCCTACGGCAGAGACCCGTACAAGTTCCTTTTCGCCGCCCGGGCTAAGCATGGAGATGTCTTTACTTTCGTCCTGCTAGGCCGTAATGTGACCGTCCACCTCGGCATCGCTGGTAACGACTTCGTTTTCAATGGCAAGGAGACACATGTCAATGCTGAGGAAATTTACGGCCCCCTGTGCAATCCCGTCTTCGGCGAGGATGTCGTCTATGACTGCCCCAACTCGAAGTTGATGGAGCAGAAAAAGTTTGTCAAATTTGGCCTGACCACCGAGGCCCTCAAGGCACATGTGCGACTGATTGAGCAAGAGGTTGTGGACTACATCAAAGCCTCCCAAGACTTCAAGGGGTCGTCCGGCACCGTGAACGTGCCCACCGCTATGGCCCAGATCACCATCTTCACTGCTGCCAGCGCCTTGCAGGGTCCTGAAGTGCGCAGCAAGCTCACCAACGAGTTCGCAAGTTTGTATCATGACCTCGACGGCGGCTTCAGCCCAATCAACTTTGTCCTTCCTCACGCACCCTTCCCGCACAACATCAAGCGAGATCGAGCCCAATTAACGATGCGCAAAATCTACGAGGGCATTATCGCCGAACGCCGCGCCGGCAAGTCCCCTCCAACGACCGACATGATCAGCCATCTCATGCAGTGCTCATATAAGGACGGGCGTCCTGTGCCAGACAAGGAGATCTCCAACATGATGATCACCATCCTGATGGCTGGCCAACACAACTCCTCCAACGTCGCCTCGTGGATCGTGTTGCATCTGGCCAACGAGCCCCAGATCTGCGAAGAGCTCTATCAGGAACAGCTAGACCAGCTAGCAGATGAGAATGGCAACTTAGGGGAATTGGACCTGCAGGACATGGAGAAGCTGCCGCTGCATTCCAATGTCGTCAAGGAGACGTTGCGCATGCACAATGCTATCCACTCCATTATGCGCATGGTCAAGCGGCCGCTTCCCGTCCCCAACACACAATGGATCGTTCCTCCAGGCCATGCTGTCCTTGCCTCGCCCGGCGTCTCAGCAAATATGGAAGAATATTTCCCCAACCCAACTAAGTGGGACCCGCATCGCTGGGACAACCGCGGCATTGAAGAAGATGATGAGAGCGAGATGGTCGATTACGGCTATGGACGCACATCTAAGGGCACAAAGAGCCCTTACCTCCCCTTCGGCGGCGGCCGTCATCGCTGCATCGGCGAAAAGTTCGCCTACCTCAACCTCGAGGTCATCACCGCCGTCATGGCGCGCAATTTCCGCTTCAAGAATCTGCCCGGCAAGCAGGGTGTGCCAGGTACGGATTACAGCACCATGTTCTCACGCCCGCTGTCGCCGGCTGAGATTTGCTGGGAGAGGCGGACCACGAAGAGCGCCTAGACATCTATCTTTCGCTGCGTTATTACGTTATTCAAGGTAGACATTACAGTATCCCTTAAAGCGTGATGATACCATGTGTAGTAATGTCTTTTAGAAAAGTAGCTGGAGTGCCTACCCAACGCCTATGTGTAATTCTTAATATAGCTCAAAAGCAACTATTCTTCTACTGTCGAATCATCCCTTTCCTCTATCTAACTCGTGATGCTTGTTCCGTTTTAGTTGTTATCTCTGTCTGCGCAACTCAGGAGGCCTATCGGTCACACTCAAGGCCGGTTCCACTTGGAGCTTTCCAGAGCCTTTTCTATCTAGGATTGAAGAGGCTGCCGATTAGACTTTAGAAATATGATAATGAGGAACGAACTCGGCTCCAAGCCAACTGGCAACAGTAACCAATGAGATACGAGTTGAAGAAACCAGCTGAAGTTTCCTAGGAGCGACATGCAGAGATTATCCAGAGAAGGTAGTTGGCAGAATATTAGTAGGCATTTGCTCATGCTCCGTGCCGCAAGCCTTTTTCATCATCAGGTGTGCGTTCCGATGACGGTCGCGGCGCAGGTCGTGATAATCCCCGTAAGCGAGAGTTGTACAATACCGACCCCGAACCCAAGCGCATAGCCCCCATCACTCGAGTTCTATTTTCGGGCAGCCAATATGGTAGGTTCTTCCCGATCCCACTTCATACATACACCTATCAACAGCATTGAGGCTTGCATCCGCTACACGCCCCACAACTGCAAGCCGTCGATGAATCATCTAGCGCATCCTTCTTTAATACTAATGCCTATTGTAGTAAATATGTTGTCCTGTGTCTCGTGGGTCTCGTGCTCATTCGGGTATATCATCTCTGAAAACGCCCAGTAAACCAGTCTTCATATTCAGGCTGATAGTACAAAGACGACAGTTTCTCCAATCCCTGTGCCATCTTGTCACACATTTCACATCAACATGGCTGCTTTTGGAGATTCGAAAATCCTGGATAACCTCACGCCAGAGCTTCTCACAGCACTCAAGGACTTTCCTCTCGGTCTGCCTCCCAATGTACGTCAACTTTCTATCTTGTTTATTGCGGCTAACGCCTGAGCGTCCAAAAAAGGGTGTTAAAGCAGACTTTGAGCATCGTCAGTTCCTTGGCCATCAAGTTCTCATCACCGGTTGTATCTCTCTGGCCATTCTTTTCATATTCCTTATTGTGCGAACGTATGCGAAGATTTTCATTTTCAAGAAGATTACAACTGATGACTGTAAGTCAGAATCTAAGTGTGAGATGTACTATGCCAGGCGCTGATGCTTTCGAATAGATATTTACTGGATCAGCTGGGTAATTTATTCTTGCTTTAGCTATACCCGTTGCTTCTACTAACCAGGATGATTAGCCTGCAGGTGTAGTCTGGATAGTGATATCGATAGTGGGTACGAACACCCCCGTAATCTTCGAACCATAGCCTTCTATCACGTGCTGATGCATTAATAGTCATGGGCACTGGGAAAGGCATCTTTGGATACCACGTTTGGGACGTGAAGATCGGAGAAGTGACCCATCGTGTCATGATGGTAAGGTGTCAATTGAATGGTCATCGAGAAAGACACACACTCACCTCTTTTCCAGAATTCGCGCACACTTTCAATTCTCAATGGCCCGCTTCAATGGCTACAGAAGCTTACATTATTCTCGATGCTGTACAGCATTTTTTCCCACGTGAAATGGATGAAACCCGCAGTCTACGGCGGAGCGATCATTTCAGGCATGGTCTATATCAGTAATTCCATTGTATCTGGCATTTATTGCGGTCCGCGTGGCGGGAGCGACACCATCGCCTACTTCAAGGGTCTGAGCTCCCCCGCGTGCGGCGGGACCGGAGTCGTGCTCAAACATGGTATTGCAACCGCCGCGATGACCGTTCTACTGGACTTCTATATCTTGTTTCTTCCTTTGCCGTTGATCTGGAAGCTTCATATATCTAGAAGGAAGAAGATTGGTGTATACCTGGTATTCTTAGTAGGATTAGGGTAAGCTCAAACCTCCTAATTCATATTCACGACTCTGTTTTTCATTAACAATTCTCTAGTGCTTGTATTTGCAGCATTATATCACTTTGGTACCGTATCAAGTTCATGATGTCACCGGACTTGACTTATAAGCTCGTCCCAGTCACCACTGTCGTGTAAGTTCTCATTTTTCTATACCCATACAATACCAAACATAAACACCTAGCTAACGTGTATTCGCTCAAAGTATCGTCGAAACTGCCGTCGGCCTCTTGATTCCCTGTACAGCACCCTTCGTCAAGATATACCGCCACTATTTCGACAAACCAGTACAAACACATCCAAGCTGGACCCCTAGATATCAACAACTCAACGACGCTAGCAAGCAAAAGAGAATCGATAGTGGTAATGGGGATAGTACGAGAGCTATAGCGCGGGAAGATAACTGGGAGATCACTTTAACTGATAGCTTCGAGGTGACGAGTACTGTTATTGAATGCAGGGAACATCCAAGGAAGATGGATAATACGGCACTTTCTGTTTGAGATCTAGTTGGTGTCGCTACATAGACATAGTGTGTTCTATACTTTTCCATCAAGATACGTTAGATTTCAACAGCGAGTACACATTCCAGCTGCATTGCTTCTTTAAAGCAATCAAAAAACTTATCACAGCTGAAATTTGATGCTTCATTGGGGCATGTTTTCGTCAAAATACTTTTGGAAACGGTGTGCCTTTAATGTGTACACAGGTGATAAGCGGACGTCTTGCTGTGCCTCAATGATGGACCGACGATGGTGTGGGGCCGAGGCCCCTCGTAGGCCATTACATATAATTTGCATTTTCTAAAAAGATAAGAGTGGAAACCCGATTCTCAGAATACGAGAATAAACAAGAACCCTTCGGCAATTCACTCTATTAGGATAATGACCCGTACCGAGACTGTGCCGCTCGCTCGGAGCTGAGAAGAATCAAGGGAAGCATGGGTTCTTCCGAAGGGCGCCCTCATTCATTCCTCACCTTCCATCTCTCATCTTCTTTAGGTCTGAGCCCCTTCAAAGCTCAACCGCCTTTCCCGGATCGAAGCCATTCGATTGCACGAAGTAGTAACCACGCTGATTCGTAACGAGTCTGGTCTGATGAGTTTTATGTTCAAAATCACAGTTGAAATGAGTGTGTCCGAACGCCCACACCACCACACATTCCGAGGAGAAGCAAATCTCCTGAGACAGATCAGTCATGAAGCCAGATGAAATAGTACTGCTCTTGTGTTTGGGATCGATAGCACGAGCATCATCGGTCGGAGAGTAATGTGACATGATGATGATCTTGCGGTCCGATCCTTCAACAAGCTTCTGAATTTCAGCGTTGAGCCAACGAAGCTCGGATTCGTGCTTCTGCACATGCTCCTCCACAGTCCAATTCTCGATGTAGTAGAAATCATTGAGTCCAAAATTGACAAAGTCTTTTTGAGCAGCCGTGATGTTGGAGAAGAGCGTGCAGCCGAGAATAGATACCGTTGGCGAGATATCGTACCGCGTTTGGTCAAGGAGGACGAACTTCCCACTTGCTTGTTGTTCGGTTTCAGCCTGGAGTGTGAGAAGATGTTGCTTGCTAGCCGCATAAGACGAGTGATATGGCTCATGGTTGCCGAGCACATAGAAAATGATTTTGAATTTAGCCAGGTGTTTTCGAAGAAATTCGATCAAACCGACGTCCTTGGTATAGCCAATGTCCCCGAGCAGCGCAAGGTACTCTGCTGTTGGAGTAATTTCAAAGACATCGTACGCCGCCGGAGCCTCTAGATGAAGATCAGAGAGGATTTGTATTTTTACCATGCCTGTGGTGGTTGATTGATGGAGATGAGGAGGGAAAATGTTATTTGAGCTCAAGTTTGTGACGGCTGCGCGAGGTGTAATGCCTGCCAAGCCTCGTTTAGTGCCATGACGTCAGCGAGGTCGCATTTAACAAACAATCCTTTTTAAAGGGCACTCCGAATCAGGCAATTCTTTCACGTCAACTTCATCGTACATTATGGCTAGCAGGCTTCGTGAGCTAGAGCGCGTTTCTTTGGTAGTGCTCGACATCTTCAAAACTATCCCGGAACTCCAGACTGCGAAGGTCGCCATCATTGGCGGCATGGCCTTGTAGAAATACTTGCCAAAGTATAGAACGACGCAGGTTTGTGATCTCTGATTCACGCTCTCCCCCGTTCATGCTAATTGTTTAAAGGACGTTGACTTCTGCATCACGGCGGCCGGAGCGCCTAGTTCTGTGAAGACTAAACTTCTTGCTCTTCCTAATACCCCATTCAAACAACTTGCGGATCTTTTCGTGTACGATGACGGTCAACAAGTCATTCAAGTTGATATCGTCAACACGATGCAGGTAAGAAGCTGATTCTGCAAGACCGAGTCTTAGAATTGGTATGTAGTAACAGTACCAATTAGTTACCATGCCTGCCGTCAGCGGCAGCTGAAGTCAACACCATCCCTACCGGTTTTATTCCATACATATCTGAGACTGACCTCATTGTCTACAAAATCTTTTCGTGTGGTCTTCGTCCGACTGAGGCGAAGAAGCAGCGGGATGCAAATGATGCATATTATTTGCTTGATCAGCAACAAGGGAGTCTGCAGCTAAGCTCTCAGCAAAAGGAATGCATTGCACCTGCTTTGCAGGACGTAATTACGAGTGGATCTAACAAAACGGACCAAGCGTGGTGGAAGGCGAAACTGGGGCTTTGATTGGCTTTTTAACTGAAAGCGATTTGTGAGGTAGAGTTGCTTTGTCCACATGTTAATACATGGCGTTGGTCTCGCATGCGAACACTGTGAAGGCCACCAGGTCTTCAGCCATCCAGGGCGCACCAAATCCGAAGGTATGGCGGCGGCGGGACTGTATCCGTTGTGTTCGAAAATCGGGGAATTTCTTAGCATAACGATACAAGATAGTTAAAAAATTCTAAAGAATCTTGTTGGAACCATCAGATTCCTATGGTGATGAGATCATCATATTCCTATAACGATAACACTATGTCTCGTGATCTCATATGTTGGAACCATCACATGGAACCATCACATGCCTATGGTGTTGAGATCATCATATTCCTATGACGACAACACTATAGCTCGTGTTCTCATTCTTTCGCTCCCTTCGTCGTCGCTATGACTCATTATGTCGCGCACTATGAGTCTATAGCACTCCGTGCGTTGCAAAGGGATAACGCGTCTTCGTGTATATATACTCCTCCATAGTTCTCTCCGTAGAATCAATCATCTACTCTCGAACTTACTTTGCAGCTGCAGACTGATTCACCCGGTGCACCTATTGCCGTGCCAACAAATCTAGAACCTACGTATAAAAAAGTACCTTTTTATATTTTCTAGCCTTTAATAGAAAAAGGTAGTGACATTAATTCTTTAGTCTCTTAGAATAGCTCTTAAGTACCTCTATTAGCAGGCTAGCTACTAGAGCGTCTAAGTACCTTAAAAAGTTAGTATTACTACTACACTTCTATAAGGTCTTTAAATTCGTAGAAAGGCACTTTTTTATACGTAGGTTCTAGATTCTTTAGAATTTTTTAACTATCTTATATCGTTGTTGAGATACAGCAGGTTAAAGTTTAGAAAAAAGTGGGTATAGCACGAAAAAAAAAAAAAAGTTTTTGCTAAGTTTTTCCCTGATTTTCGAACACAACAGATTGGTCCCAGAGAAGTCCGTAGATGAATCTCTTTCTGGGAGGGGTTGCGGTTTGACCGGGGTTGCTGTGGTGCGACAGCTTGGCGAGTAGCGCCGTTTGCGGAACCGGCGCTTACCGGTACCGTAATTACCAGTCGCCGTTCTTTCAACAAAAGCATCAAAACGCATCCACCTGCAAAGTTTTGAACGACCTGGACTGCATCGCTGTTTATTGATCAGCTACTTTAAATACTCTCATGATGACTGAAGACGTCAGTAAGGGGCAAGACGATTCTAAGTTGCTACTTCTCGACGACAGACTCGTTGCATCAGCAGCTGCAAGGCTTGATGCTGCTAAGATTCCCTATGTCCTCTGGGGCAATTACATGTTAACGATTTTTGGCATTCCAACCATAGTCAGTGTACGTACCTCGTGTCAATCTGAGCTAACGAATTCTAACACATGTCCCAGGGCATGGACTTCGTTGTTGACGATGATTTCATGGATGCTGCCTATGACACTCTTCAAGGTGCCGGTTTCAAAAAGTGCAAGTCAGAAGGTTGTATTGGCAACAAGAAACTTTCCTATGCTCCAACCCCTCACACCCATCTCCACATCACCGAACCCGAACAGCTGGGCCTCTATAAAAGATCCGACATTTTGTGGCGGCTCCCAAATCTATCAAACGTGGACGGCGAAAGCATAACTCTAGCATCTGATCCTAATCAACTACCCGGACCAGACATCCTAGGGAGAGGAGGGCGATTCCAGCAGGATCTGCATCCAGTGCGCGTCCCATCCGTCTCTCAACTAGTTCAGGCATTGCTTTTGCTCGCAAAGAAAGACCAGAATACGTACGGAGGATACTGGATGAATTGGGTTAGCTACATATTGGAATTCTGCACCGAAAACGGCGTCTTCGATAAAAGCCGGCTGACTGGGAATTACAAGACCTACATCAACGCTTTCCTTGAGGGCGATCACACATCGAGAGACCAGGCTTTTGAACGTATTGGCCTCACAGAGTAGTTGGGCCGTGGGGGGTGCGAGTCCAAGGAAGAGGGTTACTCCGGCCTCTTAATCAGAAACTTCAGTCGTTTGACGCCGCCGCATGTGGCTACGAACCACCCAGAATGACCTTAGCAACGAACCTGGTTATGCTGGAAATGCCACATTTCAGGAACCGTTGCTCAATACATATGTAGTAGGCCGAGGATAAGCCAACAAATCGTCCGTATATGCCGTTCTGTAATTTGGCGCGCGACATCGAAGGTAGAAGTTTTCCTAATGGAGGGCATAAAGTACATAGCTAAATACAAGCTTATGTTGGTTACTTAGTCACTGTTTAGTTAATCCTTGTATACTCAGGTTCAGCAGTGGAAATGGATTGTGGGGAGGTCAGCCTCACCCTAAGAGTATATCGTGTATTTAGCTCTACACTACTAGTGTGAAAGCAGAAAGCTGGCTAGATGAGTACTAATAGAACACCCACGTGTCTGGAGAATTGCGTGGTCTCGTCGGTATTCAAAGTCTGTCTCCTCGGACGCATGCCTTCCGCACGCTGCGAGTGAGACGTTCATTCACCCTTGATTGAACGGTAACCACCGTTTGAGACATGGCCAGCGTGCGTATGGGCAAGGCGTAGAGCAGCTGTCGTAGGCTGGAAAGACTTCCGCATCTGGACTTTCTTGCAGCATCTTCTGCTCGCCCTGCTCTTTGCTTTTGCGTGGTCCCAACACGGCCAAAGTCGACAATACCGGGCGCGGTGAGGCTGTCCTCGTACGCTCCGGTGTCTTTTGGGTTCAGTTAACATTCCGCTGCCGCTATAGCGCATCGTCTGTCTGTGCACTAGAGCTTCTGGACGTCGTCGTCGACGGGCGAGGAGCACCTCACAACGTCGCTCCATTACCCACGGGAGCCCGCTGCCCGCCTCCAACAAGGTCCCTCCCGCCGCGTTGGCTGCTCCCCCATTACCCGCCCTCACCGCCAGCTCCAGCCCGCTGCAGCTGTGCTCCCAATGTTCCCAGGGCGTCGAGCAGCAGCCCCGCTCCCTTCAGCGCCTGTCACAGGCCCTCCGCAGCAGCCACTACGTCGCACAAACCGTGCCGCCGGTCATCGCTACCCACTGAGCGCGCGGGCAGTCCCGTGCCTCGATGCTCCTGTCCGCGAGACCACCATCAGCTGCTGGTCGCGCTCAGAACAAGAACACCCAGGGCCGCACAATGGAGTCGCTGCGCAACGACTCGGCGCCGTCTGCAGCCCGCGGAGATGCTGGCGGCGCCGGTGGACTCAAGCTGCCGCATATCAAGAGCCGTGCGCATTTAACGCGTACCGAGGGTGTCTGTCTGTGCTTGCACGTGCAACCATCTTGTCAAAGCGACGGGAGTGCAGCTCCCCATCACATGTAATTGTTCTGGCAAATGTTGCATCAAAAAATCCTTCTGATCCATCGCTATTACATTTGGCTCGTTCCATTTATTGACAGCGGATTTAGCCCGAGCTAACGCGAAAGCTGAGCTTATTGCCGATCCTATAGACTTATCTTTCTATATGTTTTTATTATAAATATTCAGTGCGTCCATAAGAGGCGGATGATGTTGTAGCACGCTACTTTGTAGAGCCTCGTTTAACAAGTCCATGTGACCTCTGGCGGAGAAGCCTGAGAACCCTCCAAAGCATGATTGACGATTTTAGGGCTGATACTAGAGTTATTAGGAATTAAGATAATGATAAGGACTTCACTTTGGTTGTTACAGAACCTTTCACAGCGGCAGCATGCCTATGTTTTGCATTGAGTAGAGCATGGTGGCATTGTGAGTGGCTCAACGAGCCTGGGGTACTTTTGCCCACATCCCCAATGTTCCATGGAAGAATCTGACATCGATATTTATTTGCCTGCGGTTATGGAAGCAGTACTCGACGTGGTTCACATCCTAAATGTCTTAGGTATCCATTGGCTACGCAATACGTTATTGGATAAGCTCGATGACGTTGCCGTATATAGAATGATTATTATTCCATATTTAGAGATCTACTCAATAGCGGAAAAGCTTCTCCACAGTAAGGTACACACAAAAGATCAGCTCAACTGCTACCTGAATAGTGCTCTCGAGCTAGGGAATGAAACAGCCGTGCGCTTCATATCTCGGTTTTGTGATGCATGTCAAGAATGCAATATGGAAGTAAAAGGAAGAGAAAGAGAAAGAGAGAAGAAACAAGATCACCGCTTGAAAAAAAGATTTTGGGTTTTCAAAGAGAATCAGGGGCGTGTTTGCAACGCTCCGCCTGAACTACATGACACGGTAGAGGCCATCTGCGATATCCTCGATGAGCAATCCGCATATTACGAACATCTAATGGCCGAAGAAAGACGCCTTCTTATCAAGAACAGATTAACTGAACTCTGCAGGCTTGAGAAATGGTGGATAAAAGAGGGGTACCAAACAGAACTGCTAGGGGGGCACCTCAGTTATCGAACAATCCGCGACAGACAGCATTTCGATCGGACTGCAGTTCTCCAGGCGTTTAACGAGCTTCTCCACTCGCGCAGATATACGCTCCAAACCGCAGATACCTTGGGCGAAGGATACAACAGCTATCCCATGCTTATTGGAATACTAAACGGCGAAAAAAGGATCCAATTGATTCTTGTACCTGGAAAAAGAGGAAGGGTTCTGCGTACGCTGCTTCAATTCTATGCAAGCCATGTAATGTTTTTCATGTCCGGTACGATCGGAGCGCACTTATCCTACAGCAGTGCGAAGAGAGGAAACAGTCTGTTGTGGGATTTCACGTTGGATCCAAGGCAAGGGCTCACCTATAAGGCTACTAAGAAGTATAGAAAAAACGATAATTGAAGAGCTTATACTGAAGTGGGAAATTTTGCTTAGGACCAAGCTATTGACTCAATGACGGCACGCGGTTTCTATCACGTGACTAAATATGTATCTTCTCTTTGTGATCTGAATCAGGATCGCCTTGTGTATTCTTTGCCATAAAAATAGTTTTTACAATTTATCTCTCAGTAGAAAACGTGTTTCTGGAGCTTCAGCCAAGCGACCGGCTCGGATGCTTGCAGTTTCCGTAGCCGAACAACCTTCCTGAACATTTGTCAGCGCCTCAATTGTCCAATGTACGGATTAGGAAGAATCTTGAGCGACAAAGGCTGCCTGACGAGATTAGTGCCTGTAATTGGGCGATTGCTTACGATGTTATCAGTTTACGAATATGTGGCCTCAGCCAGATAACCTCCCAATTCGAACTCCGGGGTCTCTTAATTGGACTGGGTGGTAAGAAAGAGGCTTTTGACTCTCACTTAATCAAAGAGATGTGTTTGGGGGCGAGCTTTGTGGATTTCTAAGCTGGAGACCCAACATTGAAGTCGAAAAAGGTGTATATATGGAGCGGGGATAAGTGTACATTTTCATGAACATACTATTTACACTCCAGCTTCCTCTAGAGTTTTCTACACTTTGTCTACGAACATGGCCAAGAAAGTCGCCCTCATCACAGGCAGTGTGCGCACTCCACGTGCAGGCACTGATGTTGTCGCCTGGGTCGATTCAGTCCTCAAAACTCGCCCAACAGATGATCTCAAAATTGAGCCCCTCGTTATCTCAGACTTCAACCTCCCCATCTATGATGAGACTGTCATGCCTGCCATGGTACCACATGTTCAGCAGTTCTCTCATGAACACTCGAAGAAATGGTCTGCCGCCATCGCCTCCTTTGACGCCTACATCTTTGTTGTTCCAGAGTACAATGCCGGCCTGGCGGGGGGGACTAAGAATGCCATCGATTACCTAAAGAATGAATGGGCGGGAAGACCTGTTGCCATTGTGAGCTATGGTGTTAATGGTGGTGATAAGGCAAACGAGCATCTGGCACTCAGTCTGGGATTAGTCATGCAGATGAGGGTCATTGAGCCAAGAGTTCTACTGCCGTTTGCTAAGGGGAACGATGTTGGAACAGCCGTTACGACAGGAAAGATTGGCGAGGGGACACTAAACGGGTGGGATGCTAAGAAGGACGACATCTTGAAGGCTGTGGCGCAGATTGTGACAGCACTCGAGGGGTTGGACAAAGCGGATGAAGTGGCGGAGAAGGTTTAAGTAGGCTTGCAGTTCATAAAAGAAATTGGACTGGCTTGGGTTAATTAGAGGATCTCACTCTGTCCCGTGGATAGACACTCCACGTAAGATGTCAATAGAGAATTTAACAGTGGATCGGTCTTAATATCATTCATCTTGCTCCAGGAGCGTTACCTTCCCAACTGTCCACCAGCCACGAGATCGTAAAGGCGATCTCTATGGCACTAATCAGGGGATGTACTCTAAGTACAACATTGTGGGAATAATTTTCGCACCGAAGTATACTGTACTCATATCGTATATCTTACATCAAACGGTCCTGTGTCCGAAAAGGCCTCAGGCTAAGATCTTAGCCTCACGATGTTAGATATTTTATTCGCAAGGCGTATTCCACAATATTTTTGAAACATAAAACGTGCCTCGCCACATTACCTGATGCCTAGTTGTTTTGGAGATTTTCTGGATGCCGACAGCCAATCGTGAGCACCGCCGCATGTCATTTTGAAGCGCTACCGAGCCGCGCGAACACCACCAGTACCCCACGAAGCAGATACTAGCAGTCTACCAATTGAAACTAAAAATCTTATTCTTTTAATACGATCAACTTGGAAAAATTATGCGCAGTCATCCAAAACATCCATTGATAGCAGAAACAAATTCAGCCCTATCGCAGTCGTAGCTAATACGTTTTTCTCCGTGCTCCAAGCACATCTCCCATTGAATCTTGGGCAGTAGTCTATCGTAGCATTGAGCAACAGCCCAGAAGGTGCGGGTACGGGCTCCGGAAAAGCGCACCTTTAAAGGCAGGTACATCCTCAGCATCATCCCTTACCACAACCCCACTTTCTTTTAAAGTAACGGCGCGCGGAATCTTTTAATTTCACGGTTGGTCTTTGCCTTTGCAGTACTTAGCATATTGGGGCATGCCGAAGGAGCCTAGGCTTGCCTCTTGCGCCTCTTGACCATGTGTTGGCGCAAAGCAAGAGGCCGGTCGGTACGCCCAGCGCATATCATGTCACGACATAAGTATAAAGACAGTCTAAAGGACGAGCATCTGCCTGTTTCCTATATCGTTATTTTGTTAACACTCTCACGATACCTGTACAATCGCATCATCACTTGACGAATAATGTCATCACCAGACTCCCATCCGTTCGACCCACTTACCGCAGGCGAAATAGCTTCGGTAAGGCGGCATCCTAGCATCTTTGTTCTCGCTGTACCTTCCGTTAACGAGCACCAGGTCGCCTCCCTCGTGCGCTCTCAGTTTACCCATTCCGTTCTATTCCGAGTGATAACTCTGGTAGAGCCTCGAAAACATGAAATGCTTCGCTTCCTGGAAGCGGAGTATTCAGGAATGCCACCCACGCCACCAAAGCGCATCGCAAGAGTGCATGCGTACATTGAGCGCGCGTTCCACGAGCTGCTCGTCGATGTTGGCGCCAGAAACACCATTTCCCACGAGGTTCTCGAGGGGAAACACTCGCATGTCGATGCAGCATACATGCAGAGCGTTGAGGAGGCGTGTTTACGTGACGTACGGGTGCAGAAGGCGATCGAGGCGCTCAAACTCCCAGAGGAAGCGTCTGTAGTTGTGGAGCCATGGACGTATGCCACTGACGGCGTCAGCAACATGAGCACTCGAATCACCATGGTACGTAGTCACATGGACTTATATCGCAGATCTTTGGGCTAATGCGAAAAGTGTTGGTTCTACATGCGGCTCTCCACCCACGCTGATGCGAATTACTACGCCTACCCTCTCGATATCGTGGCCGAAGTTTCGGAGACTCTCGATGTCATCAGGGTATACAAGTTGCCTTCAAGCGACAAGGACAGCATGGGCTCTGAATTCGAAGCATTTGACCATCGAAAAATTCACTCATCCAGCGAATACCACCCAGATCTTACGCCCGAGTGTAGAACGACAACTCAGCCTCTCCATGTCGTCCAGCCGCAAGGCCCCTCGTTTAAAATTCAGGGCAATCATATCGCTTGGGAGAAGTGGACGATGCGGCTCGGTTTCAATTATCGTGAAGGTATCGTCATGACATTCCATTTTCTGGTAAGTGATTAACTCCACGTAGGTATGACGCTGCACGATGTTCGATACGATGAACGCAGCCTCTTCTACCGACTCTCTTTGTCCGAAATGTTTGTGCCTTACGGTGATCCCCGCGCGCCATACCCGCGTAAAGGCGCCTTTGACCTGGGTAACGACGGCGCGGGTGTCAATGCCAACAATCTCAAGCTCGGCTGCGACTGCCTAGGCCACATTAAGTACTTTGATTTTTGGCACGTAGAGTCATCCGGAATGCCGTTGAAGATGCCCAACGTGGTATGCTGCCACGAACAGGACGATGGTATACTGTGGAAGCACACCAACTTCCGAACGGGCAACGCGGCCGTCACGCGATCACGACAACTTGTGCTGCAGACGATCATTACCGTCACAAATTATGAGTATGCGTTTGCCTTCTATTTTGGGCAGGACGCCTCGATCCACTATGAAGTGCGTGCAACAGGCATCCTCTCAACGGCACCTCTCGATATCGGAGGCAGCAGCCCATACGGCACAGTTGTTGCGCCGGGTGTCCTAGCGCCCTTTCATCAGCATCTTTTCTGTCTAAGAATTGACCCTGCGCTCGATGGCCCACACAACACACTCTTTATTGAAGAATCCGTTCAAATGCCCTTCCCAGGCGACGAAAAAAATCTCTTTGGCGTGGGATATACGACTTCATCCACGGCAGTCGACCGCGAGCAAGGTTTGGACCTTGACCACTGTAAAAACCGTGTATTCAAGATAGTAAATGAAGGAAAGAACAATTCTATAACTGGAACGCCCGTCGGCTTCAAGTTGCTCCCATATTATAGCCAACCACTCCTCGCGCACCCCTTGTCATACCACTCAAAGCGCTCTGAGTTTGGCGCACACGCTATTTGGGTGACAAAATATAACCCATCGGAGCTCTACGCTGCGGGGGAACACACAATGCAGTCGCTTGGAGGCTCGGGCATCGCGTCGTGGATCGCATCCCGCAAGGCGGATCCGTCCTCGTCAAGCGTACGCAACGAGGACATTGTGGTGTGGCACACGTTCGGATCAACCCATAATCCCCGTAGCGAGGACTGGCCTGTGATGCCGTGTGAGAAAATGGTCGTGGGACTTAAGCCTGTGAATTTCTTCGAGCGGAATCCTGCCCTTGATGTTTCCATTGCGACGCAGGAGCGGAATCGGAGTGTGCTTGTTAGTGATTAGAGAGTATAGTAAGCGAGGGCCTTTTATGGAATTGGTTCATACCTTGTTCTTCGAAAAGGTTGCGTTTCTTCTGTGGTGGGATCCTACCTTGTATCTAATTAATGATACTTCAAGAAACTGTTTCCTTTTCCGGAAATCAATTTATTCTAAATGGGTAGTGAAGCCATTGGTATCACTTCAAGGACCCATACAGGGTCTAGTTTGAGCTCTAAAGCGCTCACTGTGCAATGCGCTGTAGCAAATACGAAGATTAATTAAAGAGCATAAAATGAGCGGTAGCGGAAATATCCAGCAAAGCCTCGAGCCTGCATGCCTACTTACTACTGCTAGCAACAGATACTATCGGTTCATGTGGCAGCCTGCCTTCCAAAACCAAACGACAGCCGAACTATTTGCTCTTTTTATAAACGTACCTTTTAGGATACTACACGCTCTACTGGATGACTGTTAGAAGGGATCTACTGTTGACTACAAGGTTTTTAGATACATAGGATGCTTTTCTAGTTTACTAGCAACACAACCAAAAAGTTCTATATTCCACTATATACCAAAACTAGTCTTATGCTCCTCCACCCAGTCCTCAATGCTAGTTGCTGGCTTACCGGTATAAAGCTCCACGTTAGCCACGCCCTCCTCATAATTAGGGAAGCGTTCACCATTCCCCTTGTCTGATCCCCTAGTGCTCAGCCTTTCTACCATGTATTTTGCGACTACAGGCGGCATGCCGAGGTTGATGTATTTGTCGTACCCTTCCTTAGCTCCCACAGTTGTTATCACTAAGGCTTTGCTGAGTACTTCTCCTATTCTTACGATACTTTCACGTCTGGATAGAATTTCTGGGCCGTAGACATAGACCTTGTTCTGTCCCTTGAGTGGACCTGAGACGATGATTTTTCCGATCACTCTACCGATATCGTCTGGTGAGATATTGTCGACCTCGAATGTGGCGCCATATAAATTCACTTTGTTGGCAATTATTCCATCTTTTTCTGATAACAGGTTCGTGATGAAGGATCCAGGACGCACCGCAACGTAATTATCCGGGCCAAATATATCGTCTAGATTCGCCTCAACCTGTGCGTGAGCGTGCGGAATCAAGTCTGATGATTCGATATCCCGCAACGCCCGATCGATAAAGATGGTGAAACTGCTCAAGAAGACCACAAATTCAATTCCCGCACTCTTCATCGCCTCAATGGTCCCTCTGAGATGATCCGGTGTACCATGGACAAGGTAGATGAATGCTCGTTTAGCCTTAGATACCTTGACTACCCTGCTCACAGTCTCAGGCTCCTGCAAATTAGCCTGGACCCTATGGAAGTTTCCCGTCTTCTCTGAGTTTTCTGTGAGGCTAGGAATGCTTTTGCTAATGTTGCGCATTGCCAGCCAAACCTCCGCTCCAAGCTCTGCTGCCGTGCGTGCGACAACGGATCCGACCTGGCCTGTCGGGCCGAACACAATGACAGAAGTCATGTGGGGTACAAACAGAATTGAATTAAAGGTTGTAGATTTTGCGCTATTCAATATCCTAGAACCTGCGAATATTCCTTTCTTATAAAGCCGATGCAAGCTTAGCTAGCTAACGTGTTCTACAACTCATCCGGAGTCGTCCGGATGACTCGGGTGTCCGGATAAGTGGTAGAACACGTTAGTTAACTAACACCCCACCTTATATAAGGTGTAGATTCCTTGCGCACACTTTGTTAAGCGAACACGCAATTACTGGCCTTATTAGAGAAGGGCTTGTAGTTAGATTAAAAGATTTCGTCATAGAAGATCTATAATAGGGCATAGAGCCATAAACCGACCGCGGCGTTTTCAAAATAAGTTTGCATAATGGATCCTGTGGTGAGCCTAACGTGCAGTCGCTTCCTGCATCGGTCTGGAGCCTTTCACTTCATGAAAAGTCTGCCTACATATACTTCCAGTGATCGCGAGCCCTGCAAGCCCTCGAACTTATTACGGAGGCGCAGATACTGTTCATTGCACATCCACCACTTTGCAGGCTTTTTTGCAAGGCAACCCATCCCGCACGGACTGTCCGCATCCAGACAAATATGAAATAGCACGCTCTAAGGTAAGAAAAGGGAAGAACCAATCCTGGAATTATGCCAACCTTTGGCTTGCACACTGAAGCAGCCTGCTATGCTGAGTTTCCAAGTTGACTCACTCCCTTCACATGTGATAACGTTCCCAGTTCGCATACACAGGATGCCATTTAGCGTCTTGGCAGATGTGGCTGTGCAAAATTATCAGCTAATTAATCGTTTACCTGCCCAAATCACAACTACTCAGTCCCACATACTCGTGGCGCCAAAAATCATGGTTAACTACAAAGGAGACAACCGTAGTACTGGTTATGAATCGAACACTTGGATTCGTGGAATGGGCTGTCAGTAAGGCCTATTCACTCGCATCAAACTTCAATCTCTGATAATAGCGCAGCGAAGGGTTTCAGACTGCCATGCAGATCCTTGACCAATACAGAGGCACAGTCGTAGCATGCCAGTACCGCATTCCACCAGCATTGGCCTGCACAGAGTCCTTCCCCAAGCTCAGAGACACCCTCCATGATGCCATCATTCGCGTGGTTCTTGCGCAGCCTCACATGCACGTTGGCATCATCGGCGTAGAATCTAAGAAGCCTGGTTTCGTTCGTCTGGATAATCTTGATCTTCGAAATCATATCCATTGGACTTATGTTGATGAGTCTACTCATCATGACTCGCTTTACGTCGAGTCATTGCAAACTCGGCTCGATTCTAGATACGATAACTTTGCAACCAGGCCAGGTTGGAATATTGTGATCTTATACAGAATAGGATCCGATATCATGGATATTATATACACCTGGAACCACACACACCACGATGGAATGAGTGCCAAGATATTCCATAGGAGTTTGTTAAGGAATCTTGCCAACAATTATACCAGTAACCGAGAGCCTATATTCAATGTCTCTGACAGCCCTAGTAGTTGGATCATCAACCTCCCCGACTCTTCAGCCAGGTTACCTCCGAACCCTGAAAAGTTATCTTCATGGCCTATGACACCAAAGTTTCTGGTGCAAACGCTGTGGAAAAAACTGAAACCGACATGGCTTTTTCCACCAGGCGCCGTATACGCACATTGGGCTCCGATCAGAACCACACCCTTCAAAACTCGACTCGGTAACTTCACTATCAAAAGCGGTACTGTAACCAGAATTATTACTCCTTGCCGCGAGCATAATACCACAGTGACAGGCCTTCTCCAAGCTTTAATTTTAATATCTCTAACATCGGCAATCGAGAATGCAAAAGGTTTTGCAAGCCTGACCCCTTACGATTTGCGAAAGATCCTACCGTCCAAGCCGCCACAATACCCTTGGTTGGAGCCCGATCAGTCTATGTGCAACTATGTCTCTATCGTGGAACATGAATATGACGCCGAACTGACTGCCGCAATTCGATCAAAGATGTCATCATATTCAACACAGGGATGTCTCCCGGACACTGTCATGAACACGATGTGGTCGGTTGCCGCTCAGATACGTCGCGAGATTGAGGCAAGACTGCACTCAGCCTTGTGGAACGACCTCATAGGAATTATGAAATTATGTCATGACTGGACAGCTCAGCAGAAGAGTGAGACCGAGAAGATTAGATACCTGTCGTGGCTTGTTACTAATCTTGGTGTTCTTGACGGAGACCAAAATGGAAGTTGGTCGATACGCCGAGCCGAGCTCGCACTCAGCGTGGATGTACATTCTGCAGCCTTCTCTGTGTCAGTTATGACGATCAAGGGAGGGGATATGTGCGTGACCTGCAGTTGGCAGGATTGCGTTGTCGACCCAAGCCTTGGAGAGCGGTTGCTGGGTGATTTGGAACGATGGCTAAGCGCGATTGGAACAGCGTAAATAGCTAGTAGCGTCTGTATTAGATGTAAAGTCACAAGACGGTCACGGGAAAGTCACATGGTAAGTGCGGGGTTGCTCAAGCTGATGATACTTCATACCAGGCCTAAGCCGTTACACTATAGTGAATCGGGTAAGGTAAATTGAGGCAGGGTGCAGGGCAAGCCCAGGGCGATATAATGTGACCATAGGTCATGAGATATTAGACCTCCTACAAAAGAGCTCGGAGCTACAGACTTACGCTTCAGAGTAGACAGACACTACACACATGCAATGCATCATTACATTATGCCCACTACTTGGGTCGCTCCTGCTTACACCAGGCCTATTATGCAGTTTGTTGGTATGCAGCGGCTTAATCGTATTCAAGGATTAGAAAACGTGTTATTAGGGACAGAGGCATGCTGTCCTAGCTTACCTCTATCTGTACAGGAAATGATACTAATAGGGATTCCTATAATAGCACAAGTGCTTAAAGATGAGCTCGATGTTGAAATGAGCCCCCTTAGGGTATATAATATAGAAGAGTTGATTGATCGTACTGACTAACATAGGAAGGAAACTATATAAGAGTGAATGCACATGACCAATCCTCACGTGTTTTATGCTAAGAAATTTCTAACACCAGAATCGGCGCTGTTGGGAGTAGCTTCATTCCACCGTTACTGCCGCTGCCGTCACCGCTACCGGCTCCTAGGATAGTTTTTCGAGAGGTGGGGTGTCTACTTGAACGTGAAACGTGTTCCAGGGTCCATCTTTACCCTCCCTAGGGATATTAGAGGGCGGACGAGGCGTTGGGATGCGCTATGCACCACCTTTTAACTGTCATTCTGTCCGAGGGCACGACGACATGACGGCAGCAGAGTAACAGAGGTCGCGAAAAAATGCGAGCAGGCTGCTCATGGCTCCTAGGGGGCCATCCGCTGAGCTGCCTAAGGCGCGGCAATACCACGGTAGGAAAGAGTTCCGGCATGTACCTGACTTAGAAGGATAAATCAATATTATACACGGCACTTCTTACTATTACAACGGTACTAGTGGAACTAATCTTACACATTCCGAGAGCATGTTCAATCGACTTAGGCAAAAATAAAGACATCACTGTAGACCCTCTCATTATAGACTAAGTGACTTCACGATGTCCGCCGTACTTATTCCATTCTTCAAAGGTCGCCAAAATCTATCATAGTGTATGGCACTCAATTCTTGGAGATATTCATTCGGGACAGATTTTCAGTTTTCTGATTTCCTGAAATTCGACACTAGCACACATCTTAGCACAACGCGTCACATGGTCTCGTAGGCCGGGAGAAGTAAATTCATTAGGTTGAGTCGAATATCTACCGAATCGGCGAGATCATCGGGTTTTCAATGTAGTAAGCGCAGATATTGAGTCTTTTCAACGCAGTCTTCTCCCGGTTCAGGTTGACCTACTCGCGGAGGAGATGACGAAGAACGAAGGAGAATCGCCAGGATTTATGCCGGTTGCATTTGTGTGAGTGGCTGATACTAAGCCTATCAAGCGATTTGCAATGAAGCTAGTAGCACTCTTGGTCATGATTCTCTTGAAAGGGCTTGAAGGATGGATGCTCAACAATGATGATGAACTGTCGAACGTTGGTATTCCCTTGGACACAAATCGTCAAGCATACGAAGGATTATGATTCAAGAGGGAACCACTAGCATAAACTTTCTTTCCCCGCCCATCATATTGTTCAGCTTTGATGTTGCTTGTGGCATCGCTTTCCTTCTTCCCTTTTCTTTGGCCTTCTAAGCCAATGGTGGCATATCTGATGTTCTCCTGTTAGAACATTAGCAACGTTATCAACGGCATTCAGACCGAGGTCCGGTATAGCCTACTCTTCATAAACGGCACCTTCATCACTATCGGATCGTAAAGTTCGTGAACTGCGAAAGCTTCGTAAACTGTGGGAGACGAGGTCATGCGAACATTTTAAAGCCACCCTTGAGGCCATCCAAGCATATGACCAAACTGGACGATACATAGGCAGGCATGCACAAACGAAAGCCACAGTGATGTGAATACCAGACCAGAGAGACAACATCCTAAAATTTGCTAAGCGAATGTCAGATTTAGACCGAAGAGTTTGAGTGAAGTGGACGATACTTACGAGTCATTTTCTCATGCTGGTACACAAGAACCGCACGTACGATGCCAGTGATGATGACGCTGGTTAAAATAGCCAGGTTAGTTGGGTTATATAGAAGAGAACGAAGAAGGAACTTACAGCGCACCTAGAAGGAAGATGCCCATTATCGAAGCTCGTGTTTGCCGGGAAAGCGTCAATCCTATCACTGGCTTGATTGGAAGCACTAGAATCCCTGCTGTAATAAAGATCTCAAAGAGTGCACTCAAAAATATTAAAAGGTTGAAGTCTCCACACTTGTCCATGTCCTTCATCTTCCAGAAATTAGAGGGTGGAACACAATTGAGAATAGTAGCAATAGCACTGGCCACTCCCCATGCCCCAGCAAATACGAGTAAAATCCAGGATTTCAGAATGAAGCGGGTTTCGAAACGAAATATAGGCAGATAAAAATTGATGATACTGAAACAGATGCAAGTGACTGATAGAAACCACAAGATTGTCGAGATATCCACATTCTTCACCATTTAAGTCAATTAGGGCTCAAAAAGACCGAGGGAAATATGAATATATTGGCATACCAACAGAAACCTTTTGATGCCCTTCATGTTTCCACTATTGTGTCGACCGGGTTTAGGCATACCATTTGGATTCTCGAAAAGCCCTATTGAAGTTGAGCTACCCACTGCGTATAGCCAAAGGATTTGCATTACCCCAGAACGTAAGCCCTTCCGATACGTAATTTAGACACAATGCTAACAGGAACCAAAAGTCATCCCAACCGATGCGTTGCTCCTTCTTTGAAAGTTTGCAGAAGAATCGCAGCGCGGCTGCTACAAGGACAATAATAGAGCGAATAATGAGCATGCGAAACTCATAATAACTATAAGCAGTAAATCCATTGAGGGAAGTCATATTGTGGTCCCTATTCGAAAGAAGCGACTTGACATGCTTCGGAGTAGCCAGTTGAAGAGCATGCAACCTACTTAAGTTATGCATGCCCCCACATTTACGGACTTAATGAAGTGTCGTGTGACCCGACATTATATTATCATGCGCATTGTTATGAGCCCTTGGTGGCCTAGTTGAAGTAAGCTGTATAGAAATGCTGTGCCGCAGGAATCTACTGGCTCGGTAAGGCTGACAGCCTGTCAATATTTACCATTAAGGGGCCAATTCAACGATTACGTATAAAAGCCATTTGCACTTTCGTAAAAGAAATTTGCCGTATGTATCTGTCTCTTTGTTTATATTTCTACGTTAGATATCAAGTTCCAAAATCAAAACAGTCAGAAATTTCCATCGATAACCATACTCTTAACTAGAAGATGTCCTCTACTTATTGTTATGTACCCGTCGCAAACCATTTTCACGAAATGGAAACATCGGCCTAATGAACAGAGCCTCCCTCTTCTTAATATTCTTCAGTTTTGTTCCCCTCATCTCCCCAAACAAACCTCCACTCCGTCTCCTCCTCCCTCCTCCTCACTAAAACCAGCACATCCCGATCTGGCTTCGGCATCGAGTTCCACATATCCGCGCCCCAACTCTCCGGCTCCCTCCACCGCCCCTCCGCACACTCAATCTCAAACCCTAAGACCATCATAGCCACCAGCCCCAGCACAACATTCGAGCTGAAGTGGCGACCGGGACACATTGACGCGCCGGCACCAAACGGCCGAAATGCGCTTGTAGTCTTCAATCTTTTTAGGTTTTCTCGAGAGAAAGAAGGCGACGAGGGCAGGAAGCGCTCGGGGGAGAAGACATGTGCATCGGGACCCCATATTGCGGGAGAGTGGTGGAAAGCGCGGCCAGGTATCATGATGGTTGCGCCACGTTTGAGGAGGTAGGACCCTGCAAGATGCGTGTCGTGTGTGACGCTTTTGATGTTTGTAACCGCACTGTGGTAGCGTAGGGACTCGTGCCAGACGGCCGTCAAGACCGGGCATTTTGCTTCCAAGACACTGAGATCGACGAGCTTAACGCACGAATTGCCTGTGTTCACGGAATCTGTCTTTCTGACTACGAGGTTTTGTAATTCAACACGCACGGATCGGAGAATCGAGGGATCGGAAACGATATGGAAGAGGAGCCAGAAGGCGGTGATGGCGCCGGAGCTTAGCATGGCGAGACTGTTTGCGAGCTCGAGTTTTGCAGCTTCGGTGGAAGAAATACCAGCTGCTTTGCTGGCTTCGAACATTTCGGATACCATGGGAAAAGCGTTTTCGTGCTCAGCTTCTTCAAAGTATTTCTGGAGAGCGTGCATGATGCGAGAGCGGGCGCGTAGCGCTTTACGTCCTGTGAGCCAGGGAGCCGGGCTGTATAGTAGATGGTTGATTCCAGGAACAAATTGTCTGCGTTGATTGTTATTCAAGGCCGTGCATAGGTTTTAAGTTATACATCTTTTACTGAAAACACCCTTCAACGCGCGTGGTGCATTTTCATTATGCATGTAACGGGAATCTAGAGAAGAAATTCCACTTACTGCCAACTCTCTTCCACACCGGGCTCTTCAAACGGATTCCCCGGCCCATAAACCGCCCGAGTAAGCGCCAAAGTGAGATCGTGCCTGACAAATTCCAGCAGCCCAACTCTCTTATCAACCGAAACACTAGTCGAAATGCTAGAAGAAAGTTTAGAAATAGCTATCCGTGTAGCAGCTTCAAGCGTAATTCCCGCCGTCAAATACTTGTGCACACACTGCGTGAGAGCGTTTCCATTTATGCCAAACGCTTTGTGGAGTGTGTGCTTCGACTTGCTATTCAGGCCGCTAAACAGCATGCCAAATTCGAGGAGGTTGGGTACGAAGGTATGGGTGTTGGTTTTTCGTTGTATTTCTTGGACAAGGTGGGGGTCTGTGACGACGTAGAAACGCCGGAACGGCATGCGCATGGTGAAGATTGGAAGGTTGTATTGGGTTCTGTAGATGCCTCTGCATTGACATTTAAATCTTAGTCGTAGGAAGTTGGGAACTTACTTTAGACGAACGAGATAGTTTATCTTGTGTCGGGCAATACCTATAATGGGATCCAGAAAAGGTATTATGGTGGGTAGTAATACCGGTTCGTGTTTGCTTTGCGTAGTATGCAAAGTAACCCACAAGATGCCATGTGTTGCGGCAAGAAGAACAAGAACGAAAAGTGAAATAAAAGATAGGGATGCCAACCCCCCCTCCGCGATCAAAATCATGATGGCAAAGCACACTCTAAACCTTTACACGAATGTCTGACCCTCTTGATAGATTGATCAACGGGGACCCGAAATGTGGCAGCCGATATGTTGGAGTTTATATCTAACAGAGATCAGTAGGCCTTAAAATGTGCTCTAAGAATATAAGCAAACGACAAAAATCCAGAGGCACGGGACCACCTCTCCCATGTATTGGTGAAGTACCACCAATTCATGATTATTTAAATGGCTGACACTCCACAGCAAACAGGTCTCAGTCTGCTAGCGTCCAACCCCAAATTAGTTTCTTTTTCGCAAACAATGTAAAGAAGGGGAAAAGATAAGACTGGACCGTTGTACCAGTATCCAGTATCTGGTAAATCGCCTATTTGGGGAAACGTGACTCACCCACACCATGGAAAAAAATCACGCCGGCAGAAGACGCAACGCCGTATATACGCCGAAAAGCACGGCCTCGTGGAAACCGCATAATTTCGCTATACGCACTGGAATCAAACGCTGTTGCCTTTCAGAGCCCCACGCTCTATCTTCCCGACAGCCAGGTCGGCGAGCACCACCATAGCTTCATACCCACGTGGATGGCCCGGGGCTGCGGACAAACGACATGGATAATAGATCGATATTACATGATAGCTTTTTGCGAGATGCGGTATTCTCTCGATATGAAAATCTAGTAAGCGAAGAACTTACTTTTACAAGATACATTCTTCAGGGCCGATAGAACCTATTCACCCTCACTGAAGCACTGAACTCGCTCATCTGCTTGGAATAATAGGCAAGCAAGCAAACAAGCAAGCTCTAAAGACCCTGAAGATTAGCCGCGGTGATCCTAGCCAGGCAGGCGTGGGTAGGGTGGAGGCTCATGTCATTGCACAAAATCTGGATCTGGCATCTGTCATGCCTCGTCTATCTCTTTTGAGGCTGAAAGGCTGGACGTCGGCTGCCCAGGGCGCTGGGAAGTAAATTGTCAGGCATCTTTTCCTCCTCAAATTGGCGAAGAAGGAATATTCACGAGGTCATTATTCTATGGGGAGGGAGAAGGAAAAAAGACTCATGGCTGAGGTTTGGTTTGTGGAGTTGCTCGGGCTAGCTACCAACTTCAAGATGTGTCTTCTCTCCCGTAGAAATGCACCGATAGCAAATAACATGGCCGAAAACATCGCATTCTGCGTTCTGGAAACGCTTCTGCAAGCATCTCCAACACACTAACAGCAAACAAAACAAAAAAGGCAGAGTCTAGGTTGGCGGTCTGGAACAAATGTGTGCTTGCCCTGAATGCCTGGATGCAGCAGACGTGATAAGCCTCCTTGTCCATAAACCTGGGACACGCAATAACGGAAACTTACATGAACATTCTCCTAGGGGTTGCACGCATGACAGTATACCACGATGCCTGCAGGGCTGCATGTGCTGATGCATTTGTTCCCGCTTTTGGTATAGTGTCTTTGCCACCTCGAATGAAACATATGCTACGCTGAACCTCGGCGCATGATGAAGATGCTATTATTGAAAACCCAAATGACATTGGCGGCTTGACTCAGGAAGATAGAGAAACGGTCTGCTATGCAAGCGGGGTGGAATTCTTCCATTACGGTTATGCAGTTGCGTTATATTCGACGCGAAAATGTTAATTGGTTGGTATATACACAGTACATTTCACGACATACATCAATGTGACGAACCATTGAGGCCGTTCGTCCCATTTGCTTCGCCCGCTGCCGTTTGCCTGCTCTTGAAATACTGGGTGAAATCGTGCCGCACGGTATGCACAGCTTCCGCGACCGACTTGCCCCATACAGGGTCCTGTTCGGCACGCTCGCACATCCTGAAGAAAGCCTGCTGTTCTTCTTTCGCGTTTGGGTCCCATAGACGGTGGAAATTCGCACGCGACATTGGGTCAATCATCTCGCGCCAAATCTTGATGCGGATCTCGCTGTACTTGTCCAGGATGTCCTCGTCAAGCTCGTCCTGGTGTATGCCCATGAAGCAATCGTACAATGACCCGACATCGGCAAAGCCACCAGTAAGGCCGAGGCCGCCGCTGTTGAATTTTTTAGCTAATTGTGGCGTCGCTCCTGGGCGCAGGGCTTACAAAGGGTTGCACAGATGAGCGGCATCTGCAACTAGAACTATTCTGCCGACCCTGAAACTGGGCGCACACCGCTGCTGGAGCTTGTACGGGCTCATGCTGACCAACTTGTATTCGCCGGGTTTTGGGTTGCCTGGCAAAATTTGCTCGTACCGCATCGGCTGCCGTTCGACGAGCTCTTCCCGCGAGAGACTGGCGTCGTCCCCGTAGGTTACGCGCCACATACCATCTTTGGTAATTTTCGCTGCCATGTACCAGTCGGTTGGGTGGACGATGAAGTTGGAGTCCCAGTAGCCGAACTTCTCGTCGAAGGGAAGGTAGACCTAGCACGTCAGCGGCTGGGCTATAAGGAGGCAATTGATGGCATACCTACATTCGTCGCAACGATCTGCTGCTTCAGCGTTTCGCCTGGGTATTCCTTCCCGAATAGAGCGGTCCGCACGCCACTCGACGCGCCATCCGCGCCGACGAGGTAATCAGCAGAAATCTCCTTTGTTCCCTCGGGTGTCTCCACGATGGCCGTTGCACCCTTCTCGTCCTGACGCAAACCCACCAGCTTGTGCGACCACAGGATCTTTGTATTCGGCAGACTCTCGAGGTGCCTCACAATCAGCGGACCAAGGCGATCCAGCGGTAGCACTGCCATGGCATATCCGGCTTGTTCGGGTTCCCGAGCCATGCCTGCGAGGAAAGTGGTGTCCTTGAGCCGCCAGCAGACGCCCTTTGGAGACAGACCTTGTTCTCGCACGTCATCGATGATACCGGCGCGTTTGAACTCATACATTGCAGAGGGAGCATAGTGGGCGGCACGCGGGTTGCCATCAATGGCGGTGCTGGCGTCGAGGATGGTGACCTGGATGCCCAGGTTGCGGGCGAGCATGGTGCTCAAGAGCAACCCCGAGGGGCCGGCACCTACTACGATGATCTGATGGCACGGTCAGGATTCGTTGTGGGGGTCTCGGTCGGTGGAGAGGGAGCATACATGGCTGATCTTGGGCATGGCGACGCGCGTGGTCCGTCTATATGGGATGGTTTGTGCTGGGGGTTAGACCTGTGACACCGTCGGTGTATGTATGTACAGACATGTCGAATGGCTGCTGGTGGCAGTCCATGGCGAGGTGGGGCCATCTCCAGGTCTCCCCAAGGTGCTTCTCCAGACACGGCGCCAGACCAGCTTCCCAGCCCCTCCTGTCGCTCCCCCTCATGCCTTCCCCTCTCGGCGTGGGGTCGGGAAGCAGCATGCCCCACATCCGGCAGCAGCGACCGCCAAGAGAAGAAGCGGCGGCTGGGCTGCCTCGGTGCACGTGATGATGCCGGTCACATGGCCGCACTTGCGCAGCCTCAGCAGCCCCAGCAGCCCCAGCAGCCCCAGCAGCCCCAGCAGCCCCAGCAGCCCCAGCCTGAACCTCAACCATCGACTTCGGCGGCCGTGTTCAGCCGACCGCGCTGCTGAGGCTGCTACAGGGACTGCAGGCTCCAGATGACGACGCCGACAAGTCGATGCTGGAGCTGTTTGGCATCGCGATCCGTCCGCGTTCGGCGGCGGTGGGGACGATGACGTCGTCGTGAGCACTCACATGGCCGCTTTCGTCCAGATCGCAAGAGCCGCAACCATCACTCTCATCACCCTCGCGCACTCGATCTGCCTGTCCTCTCCCGAGCCGTGGTGGTGTTGGGACCGTAGCAGACGGCCCGTCTTGTCCGTTGGTGAATGGACACCAGAAGGCGCCCGTAAGTCATCCAGAATGTTGAATTGGCCACCGGTCGGCGTGCGCGAACCAGCGTGCCAAGCAAAAAACTCTCGTCTCCGGTGCCGACATCCTGTGCTGTGCCCATCCCCCCTTGGCGACGACGACGACGACGACGACGACGGCATGCCTCAAGTCGCGATGCACGCCCCTGCAGTGCGCCGCGACTACTTCTACCTCGTCTTCTGGAACCTCTGGCCAGGTCGCACAACTCCACCACGCTGTTATCGCCAGGATCCCACGCTGGCTGACCCCGACGAGCCATTGGTGCTCCCTTGCCGCGAGGGCCCAATTGTACCCACACAATCGCTATCTGGCGACTTTCCACACCATCGCGCACGGAATCTTGATAATAGTCGTTCCACTTTTCCTCTGCAGTCTAAGCACCAAGTGCACGCAAATCCCCAGCCCTTCGCTGCCCGTTGTAGGAGGACTTGCATGCCAGAATCAGCCATTGTCCGGATTACCGCTAAAGGATAGCCAGTCCTGTCCAATTCGCGGCCATGCTCGGCATCCGTTCCGCCAGACAAAAACTTTGCAAACCGTTTTGAATGCCGCGTTATCTTTCCATCGCGCCTTCGTGGCCAGCTACCGCGAGACCCGATTTATAGTCAACAGTCTTTAGCTGTTTCCCAGAATAGCCATCCAGCCGCAGTCTGCACCAGTCAGCCACTCCCGCGCCCGTGCATGCAGGACCAAGGTTTCCGTCGATGGCGGTCCCAATATTTTGGCGTGGGTGGAATTTTTCTGCTCCACTCGTCCTTTGTCGCAGCTGACGCACACCTGCTTCGAACCTTCTGGCCGCATAGTAAATCTGTGTGAAGGGTATTGTGTGGGCCCGCCGCGCTACAAAGAGATGGCTCAGAAACCGCCGGTCGGTCGTTCATGCAACTTGCCCTTGCCTGCTGGCTTGCACCGCTTTCTCTTCTTATCAACTTCCCGTCCACCGTCGTCATAGCACACGGCACCAAAAGGGTCCCCCCCCACCCCGTGCTAAGAAATCACCTTCGCTTGTCCATAGTAATTCTCCTTTGTGCATCCGGCTTTTTGTCCGCCTTTCCCCGTGATATTTACCTCTACCAAACACCACACGTATATCGCCAATCCGGTATAACTTGAACTGTTTCACAAGCTATTGTCCGATTCCTTGCTCCACTAATCGAGTTCTTGCTCGACTAATCGCATTGATTTCGGGCCGCTATCATCACTACAATACTAGTGAGGCCCCGCTACGGTCCGCTTACAGCCCCGTGCTATCGCTGGGGGTTGTATCGCAACAGTTCTAGATCTCAAGGAGACAGGCTCGCTGTTACCACGTGCAGCCCAAGGGGCGTCGTGGTTGCCTTACTGACTCTTCGAGTCGAAGAATCAAAAGCCCAAAAGGGTTCATATCAAGATGGACGCCCACGAAGATATATCTCCCCCTCCTTCACCCCAACAGGATCCAGCCGACTCAATGGCCACTGCAGCAGGCCGGAAACGCGTTGAATTTACCCAGGAAGCGCTCGTGCAACAGCAACACCCGCCGTTGATTGATGACAGCCCGTCGGGGCACCACACACCTCTGCGTCGCTCTGATATTTCCCATGAGGAATTATCCGAGTCCGTCCATCAAGCCCTTGCTAATCTGTACGACGAGCCCCTCCATGATGTACAGAAGCCGCGCCCGGCTATTCGGAAAACCGCGCGAACGCCCCCACAATTCCATCTTGATCAGGAACTCGAAGAATTCGATGAGGAAAAGAAGAGGTCAGGTATCGCAGCGCAAAAGCGAGCCGCGAAGCTATCCAAGAGTGTTGGTACCTACTCGGCACCGATATCGAGGCGGAACTCTAATGAATCGCTGGTATCACACCACATTGAGGATAGCGGGGGGCACCAACACCACCAACACCACCATGTCCAGTACGATTCTGCTACGACTGACAGCGAAGATGATGAGCCTGAGCATATGAAGCAAGCCAAGCAATTATACCGACAGCACACAAAGCGTGTTGCTCCGACGATCAAACCCGAGGTAGACTTTTTTCACTCTGATTCCATCGTCTCTGGAACCATGACGCCTGTGAATGAGGCTGAAATCGAAGATGAACACGTCCCTCGACCAGCCAAATTCCGTACAGGTGTACTTGGGACGCTGCTAAAGGCGTCTAATGCAACCCAAGCTCCTCGCAATGAGAAAGCCACAGGCCACGCCAGGAATACCAGTGCGAGTAGCTTCAGCGGGGCATCCACAGCCGCGAACTCGCCTTTTCCGTCGCCTCCGACGTCAGGTACATCGACGCCTCGCTATGGAAAGCCATGGTACAAGACTCACAACCATTCCAGTCAGTCGGTTGGTTCTATATCTCGTCTCATCCAGTCGTCCTCTATGATGGCTACACCGGCACAGCGTGACATGAGCCATGGGATGGAAACACAGTACAAGAAAATTCGGCCGGGCCTTGGGAAACGCCAGAACTCTGACAATTCCATCACCGCAGCCTTTGTAAAACGCAAGTCGCGGAAGGAAGAGGAATACAAGATCAAGATTCACTTGGCTGGAACATTAGCTCGACAACACTACCTGCGTAGGCTCTGCAAAGCATTAATGATGTACGGAGCCCCGACGCATCGCTTAGAAGAATACATGAACATGTCTGCTCGTGTTTTGGAGATCGAAGCCCAATTTCTATACATGCCTAGTTGCATGATTATTGCTTTTGACGATAGCTCTGTCCACACTAGTGAAGTCAAGCTTGTCCGGACGAACCAGGGCGTCGATCTAGGCAAGCTACGCGATGTTCACGAGATCTACAAGGACGTGGTCCATGACCGTATCGGCGTAGAGGAGGCTACTCCACGACTAGAAGCTATCATGACTCGCAAACCGAAGTTTGGCTCTTGGGTGCGCGTACCCATGTACGGGCTGGCATCTGCAACTGTTGGCCCGTTCGCCTTCCAGGCGCGTCCTATCGACCTCCCGTTCTGCTTCCTTCTCGGCTGTCTTCTGGGGTGGCTCCAGCTTATAGTCACACCTAACAATGAACTCATCAGCAACGTATTCGAGATTGGAGCCGCGGTCATAACAAGCTTCATCGCCCGTGGCCTTGGTTCCATACCTGGATCCGACGGCCACCCACTGTTCTGTTTCAGCGCCATGGCTCAGTCGTCAATAGCTCTGATCCTCCCCGGTTTCACTGTCCTATCAGCCTCACTCGAACTCCAAAGTAAGCACATTGTCGCTGGCTCAGTCCGCATGGTCTACGCTATCATTTACTCTCTCTTCCTTGGCTTCGGCATCACGATCGGCACTGTCCTCTTCGGCATGATGTACAAGGATGCGACCTCACAAACCACCTGCCACAACCCCATGTCCTCGCACTGGTACTACCTCTTCGTCATCGGCTTCTCCCTCTGCCTCATGATCATCAACCAAGCCAAGTGGAAACAGATCCCTGCCATGACTGTCATCTCCCTCATGGGCTACGTCGTAAATTACCATTCCTCCCAATACTTCAAATCGAACGCCCAGGTCAGCAACACCCTCGGCGCCCTCGCCATCGGCATCGCTGCGAACCTGCAAGCCCGCTTCGGCCGCTACGTTGAGAACTGGAGCCTCGATTTCTGGGAGTCCCGTCTCCGCCCACACTACATCCGCGCACGAAAACGTTACCTCAAGGCGCGCAACCGCCACGCTGCCGCCTTCAAGGAAGAAGAAGCCTACGCTCGCTCCCACTACACCCACTCGCGCAGCTCCTCCGCTTCCTCCTTCATCCCCGCACCCCGCAAAATCGGATACGGCCTCGCAGCCGCTGCCATGTTGCCCGCCATTTTCGTGCAGGTGCCCTCGGGTCTATCTGTTCAGGGCAGCCTCGTATCCGGCATCAATTCCGCGGACCAAATTTTGAGGAACACGACCGGCAACGCGACGACCGTGTCGGGAGCGGATCCGGGGGGTAGCATGAATAGCGTTGCGCTAAATGTGGGATTCAGCGTTATTCAGATTGCGATCGGGATCACGGTAGGGCTATTTCTTGCGGCGCTGTTGGTGTATCCTTTGGGGAAGAGGAGGAGTGGACTGTTCAGTTTCTAAAAGTAACATACACCATTGGTAAGCTTTTTGAGGGGTGTTGATAAATTAGATGGGCGCCAAAGAGAGGCGTTCTATTAGAGTGAGAGTTTTCGAGCACTTTCTTGTAGCATTTCGGCGACGTTTTTTCTTTCCACTTTATTTATTTTTGTTAGTTGGTTTTGGGTAGCTTTGGATGGAGTTTTTCACGCTTTAGCATTTGCGATGCGGCGTTGCTTACGTAGAGCGCAAGAGAAAGACTGGACATCCACGTATTAATCTAATCGTCACAGGCGAGGTCCCGCTGGTTCCGGGGCTCGTCTTAGTATATGGACACTTCTTACTTGGAAAGTGAACGTGAAATTTTTTGTGGCAGTTGGGTCCTACGTGAGTGCACTATATTGTAGTGCAGGATTGGTATTGTTTGACACCTCCTACACAGGTTGATCTCCGGTGTCGAAAGTGGCTATGGTAGATTGCGTAGTCCCTCTGCCTCGGGAGAGCGGTGGCTTGTAGGGGCATTGACCATCAATGGTGGGCGACGCGCGGCATGTGGAAGATGGTGGTGCAATGTTGAGGATGGGGTCGTTTCGGCTAAGACAAAGTGTGTTTGTGCAAGATTTTCGTTAGGGGGCTGGGGGTCTTGTTGCTCTCGTAAGATAGAAGGGGTGCAGTGGAGTTCAGCGATTCGATTCGATTTGTTTTGTGTTCATGAAGAAGGGTGGATTTATCCAGTTGATTCGAGTCCAGCTATATTCTGATAGGTGGAGCTTCACGTGCCGGTGTGTAAAGGCTAAGGGTGTGGCATGCAAACACGCCCGGTGTATTGTACCTGTACAAACGTGCCGCAGCTTCCAAGCGAACCTATGGCGTTTTCTTAGAGCAACTGAGGGGTATCATAACATCAAAAATAAGAACCATGCAAAGCACCCTTTGCAGACCAACAAAAAAGGCGTAAAAAGGATAACTACTAGCACTTGATCCGCAAACCAATAATTGATGACGCTACGAGTCACGTGGACTAAGCGAATATAGCTACAGCGGAGTAGTACGTATAAATCATGAGATGCCTAATTATCTCCTTATCCTAATAAAGTCAATATAATACAATAGCTCCTTTACAAGAGGTTAGGGCGTGGGTGGCTACCTCTCTGAGAGCTATAGTTCTTAGAGAGTTAAGCCTACTACCTGTGCGCTTCTCTGCATAAAAGCCAGCTTCTATACTAAGATATTAAACATGCAATATCCAACTCTTCTATATCTTTCTATACAAAGTTGATTCTACTATGGCTATATCTCCAGGTAAGTGTGCCCGAATAGCAGACACGAAGCTAACTAAAATAGTACCCTATATTCCTTCCATCGCTAGAGAGGCTTTGCGCGAGAGCGTAGAGTACATAAGGACGATAGGCGTGATAGAGCTATTCTACCAGGCTAACTAGTAGTCGCTTTATAATAACGTCGCTGCCGACATCCTTTAGATGCGTCAGGAAGTCTAAAAGATCAACAAGCTATTTGGCCAGCTAAGCGAAGAAGAGCTAATATTAGTCTACCAGCTAGTATAGAGGCTCGTGGACCTCTACTACCTTGACATTAAGCTTAGAGTATTATACTTCTGAAAGAATATAACTATAAACGAAATAAGAAGAGAGAATATAGCGTGGATGCGCTATATCTTTTGTAGGGCGAAGATTAGTAGTCTACCTCCCTACTTAGGATGATAGCGCATCCCTCCATAGGTAAGGACAGGGTACCTCACGAAGGTAAAGGGGGTATTAGAATAGCTATATACTTAAATTAATAAAAACATTTATACTGAAAAGTATATGTTACCACCCAGAAAAAAATAAAGAACAACAAGAAAATGACCCTTGTCAATGGTTTAGAACCATTACAGCGACGCGGGCAAGCGAACCTATAATACAACCGCGCTACCCTTTATCCATGAACAAGACCATAATAGTAACTTCACAGTTCCATATTCTATGTGGCTAAGACCCGCGCAGGAGGGCGTTGTCGCGGTACAAAACCGCGTCTACGTAAAATATATAGACGCACTAATGTTGTTTCCCTCGCCTTCAGCCCACAACACCCAAAAGTTGGAACAAGAAAGGTAGTTTCAATCATCCGGCTAGGCTAAAGCAGCATTGTACAACACAGCCTATCTTCGCATACCTACGGCAAACCCACTATGGATTGTTACTGCTGGAAATTGCTAATGAAAGACCTCTTGACGGCTCTGATCTTTCTTGGAATTTTCCTTCCACTCTGCACTTTTATTTTCTTGTTCTGTTGCGGCCTTTTAGTCAAGCAGGCAGAACCCATCTGGGAAAACGTTCGTCTTGGATGGAAGGGTGTGAAATGGTTGAAAAAGAAGTTCATAGCCCTATTTAGGGGTGAAGTCGAACAAGAACAAAATGGAGCTCCAGTCTATAATCGTAGTGAGCCTAATAAAGTGACATGGGATGTAAAGGACAAAGTTTGGGATAGTGCACTACTGCGTCCAGGGCAAACTCCCAAGTTAGTAGAGTACACATAGAGTACACGGAAGCTCATGAGAAAAGATGCAGGGGTATCATGAGCATATAGACCGTCATGCTCATGTGATAGAGAGGTTGGTTCGACTCGAGGAGAATGTGGCCGGCTTTTCTGGTAATAAGCGTGTGTCCGAAACATAAGTGAATGGCGGTACAGCAGGGCGGTGACTTTGATATGAAACCGGTTTTTGCTATCATCGACGGTCAAAGTCATTCTGTTAAATCTCGCTAGCGGATAACCAAGGAAGATGACTGCTTATGAACAGAAGTTGTTAGTGTAGCACGACTTGAGATAGGGACTTGGTTCACAAGACCCACCGATAGCTTCTATAGAAGTTGCGAGTCGGAGTCAGACAAAGTTGGTTTTTTCGACACAAGTAGTTTCCTAAGTCAATAAATACGTTTTAAAGTGAATTTTTCCGCCATTGGACTTTATAAAAGTGAATGTTTGCTATCTACAATTTGTCTTGACCGAAAAAAATGTTGTTGTGGGGCTGCATGGCTGCATTGCGCGATGGCGAGCCAGTCAAGCTATATCACATTGTATAGACGAGAAGGAGATCATTGTTCAAATACAAAGAGACGAGAACGGGAAAAAGAAAGAAAAGAAATTAATATGCATCCGCATGTAGCGGGACGCATGGTGTTACGAGACATTTCTATATGTAAAATCTTATAATTTACTACCCGGTCCAGTCATCATAGACTCGCTGATATCTTATTGTTATAGATATGTTTACCTATGAATAGGTTGGTCAATACTAAGAATACTTGTCATGACCGCCATCTAGTATCGTTTCATGGCGCCGCCGATCGCCCGTTTAGCAATTCACCCCTGTTGTTCAGTCGTGACTCCACACCTATTGCAACACCGTTTTACGCCACAGCATAGCAGGGGTAAAAGCCTGGCTTGCTACATATAGTAAAGGGTCTCGGTTACGTCTGTGGCTGTCGGCTTCGAGGCTGCGCAAGTTTCCCCTCATATCGACAGCAGTCGTAACGATGAGCGAACACCTAATTGGCGTCAGCGTGCGCCAAATCGCCCTGAAGTCTTAACTCACGCAATGGTTCAAGTCCCAGTACAGTAGAAATTACGCTTTTTGTATTGCCAATATGATTCGACATGCATTCCTAACTAGACTCCGCACGTGGTGACCAATCAAGTTCGTTATCTAATCGCAGGCCCAGAAACACGGTGAAGTCTGCCTCGACCTCAACCGTACTTCATCCGTCTTTGAATTAGCACTTTGAAACGCCTTAAGGAAGCCGATGCAGTCGATATTTTACTTGATGTTCTCGTCCAGCCGAGAGGTCCCTTGATCGTCCGAGGAATTGCACCGCACTTTCAGCCTTGTCGCGCCTGCACCCCTTGAACTGAGAATCCAGCAACAAGTAAGGCTCCGTACAGACTCAATATTGCTTTCCACCTCCTCAGCCGCTCTTGTAGCTACGACTTGACACAAAAGGAACTCATGCCTCTTAATGCTGCCTTCGTAAACGACGTCAACCCACCCTAAACGGACTGCCTTCCAAGACGCCGCGATTCCTGCCCAAAAATGCGGCTCCTACAGCGCCTATCAAACGGGGAAATCGTCCTAATCAGAAATTTACAAGACGACGCGATCCCTCGATATGCCATTCTTTCACACACATGGGGGAACGAGAACGAGGAAGTCACCTTTGATGACATGGTGCATGGTCTAGGCCGAGGCAAGGCTGGATATGATAAGATCAATTTTTGTGGTGAACAAGCGGCTCACGACGGCTTACAATATTTTTGGGTGGACAGTTGTTGTATCGACAAGGGAACCTACGCCGTACTTCAAGAGGCCATCTCATCCATGTTCCGCTGGTACAAGCACTCCACAAAGTGTTATGTGTACCTGTCTGATGTCTCGGATATGGAGACACAGGTGACATGTGAACAGTCATTTCGGCAGAGTAGATGGTTTACTCGCGGATGGACACTCCAGGAGCTCCTCGCACCTACTTCGGTGGAGTTTTTCTCCAAAGAGGGTCGTTGGCTAGGTTCACGCCACTCTTTCGAGCAACAAATTTACGAAATTACGGGTATTCCTAAGGCAGCACTTCAAGGGGGTCATTTATCTCGTTTTAGTGTTAACGAACGGATGTCGTGGATACAACCCCGCCAAACCAAGCTCGAAGAAGATCTAGCGTACTCATTACTAGGTATTTTCGGCGTGGACATGCCTCTTCGTTATGATGAAGGGAAGGTGACTGCGTTCAAGCGGCGCCAAAAGGAGATTGAAAAGTCTGAGAGATGTGTCCGAGACTTACGCCTTATCGATCCCCATGATCATAAGCAGCATATTGAGCATAAAAAAGGCGGCTTACTGGAGAGCCCATACCGCTGGATCCTCGAACATTCCCACTTTCAAACTTGGCGCGATGACAGGCATAGCCGGCTGCTATGGGTTAAGAGCGACCCCGGCAAGGGCAAAGCTATGCTGCTTTGTGGTATCATTAACGAATTGAACGATTCGATAGGCACGATGGCTAACTCTCGAACTAATAATGCTACGTCCGTATTACGAGGCCTTATATATACGCTTGTCCTTCGGCAGCCATTGCTCATCTCACATGTCTGGAAGAAGTATGATTATGCAGGTAAAGCCCTTTTTGAGGACCCGAACGCTTGGTTTGCACTCTCTGATATATTTACCGACATCCTGCATGACCACAACTCGAAAAGTGCCTACTTAATCGTCGACGCACTCGACGAATGTCTGGTAGCAGACTTACCAAAACTAGTGGATTTTATCGCTAAGAATTTATCGCTCTCTTCTCATATCAAGTGGCTTGTCTCTAGTCGTAATTGGCCTTTGGTTGAAGAGCGGCTTGAAAAAGCTGGGTCTAACATGCGGCTATCAGCATCTATGGTGTTTTCTGATTCAACTAAGGGGTATCATAAAATCAAAACTAAGAACCATGCAAAGCACCCTTTGCAGACCAACAAAAAAGGCGTGAAGAGGACAACTATCAGCATCTATATCCAGCATAAAGTGCTACAGTTAACGCAGGACAAGAAGTACGACGATATAATGCGGGACACCATAACAGAACATTTGACTGTAAACGCAGATAATACTTTCTTGTGGGTTTCCTTAGTCTGTCAAAGCCTTGAAACGATCACGATGGAACGTCTATATGAGCCTGAACACATTTCCACCTGGACTTGACTCTCTCTATAGGCGAATGATAGGGCAGATCTGTAATTTGGACGATTCAGCACTTTGCAAGCGGATTCTTTCTTTGATGGTAACTGTGTACGAGCCTATCACCCTGTTACAATTAACTACACTAGTCAAAACGCTTAAGCGCGTATCCGAAGACCTGGAGTCGTTGCGTGACATCGTTGAGTTGTGCGGCTCTTTCCTCACTATTCGATATGATATAATTTACTTTGTACATCAGTCGGCAAAGGACTTTTTGCTCACAAAAGCATCTACTGACATCTTTCCCTCTGGATTAGGAGAGGCACACCATTAAATCTTCCTCAGATCTCTCGAGGTTATGTCCAAGACGTTGCGGTGCGACATCTAGGTAACTTGTTCCCCAGTTCCAGTCACGGCAGAAGAACTTTGCGAAGAAACGAATTTTAGTGCCGGAAATGAGAATTGGGAGACCTGTTGGGACCAGCAATCAGTCACTGGACTATTCGGAGTAAACACCGGATCAGATAAGAGCTGGCGATTAATTCAACACTGGGTAACGCGTTGTACCCGGTACCATCAGACGTGCAAAAGAATGATAGATGCGCAGTAGTTCCCAGCACGACTAATATATCTCGGGAAAGAAAACGAAGACTTACGCCTGTATATACCCAACGCTGCATCCTGGAATCCAGACGACCGTTATACAACACTAAGCCACCATTGGGGTCCGGATTCTAGTCAAGTTACCAAACTTGTGACGGGCAATTCTAATACACTGCAGCAGAAGATCCACACTCAAGGGCTGCCGCAAACCTTCAAGGACGCTATCAACATTACGAAACGACTCGGACTCCGGTTTCTTTGGATCGATAGCCTCTGCATTATTCAAGACGACGATGAGGATTGGGCACGTGAAGCAGCTAACATGAGCATGATATACGCCAATACATATCTCAACATCTCCGCTAAGTCAGCATAACATGGTCAACAAGGCTGCTATCGTAGCCGTGATCTTATAAAGTTAGCATGATTTCCAGTCATGCGAGTTCAACCAGACTCGGGGAGAAAATCATGGATCCGTTCGGACTTAGACGGAACGTCATGGTTTAAATTCGTTCACTCGGGCGTATGGAAAGAAAATGTGGACGAGGCTCCACTCAACCAAAAGGGCTGGGTTTTGCAGGAATGCCTGTTGTCACCACGAGTCCTTCACTTCTCCGCCGATCAAGTTTTATGGGAATGTCGCGAAAATTATGCATGCGAGACCTTTCCAGAATCAATACCCCTTATATTCCGCGAAGCAGGCTTTGTATCTACGAGATTTCATGCTGCACAAGCCTGCCGCCTCGTATGGGCATTGCGGAGAATACATGGAGACAGAGATTTGGTCAAAAGTTGTCGAGAATTATTCTAAAGCGGACTTGACATACCAAAAAGATAAGCTCATTGCCCTGTCAGGAATGGCAAGGGAGATACAACATTTGTTAAAAAGTACATATGCTGCAGGTTTGTGGGAATGCCATTACCATACTCCCTCCTGTGGACTGTCAAACCCGGCGGGGATCGTTCAATAGATTATCTCGCACCTTCCTGGTCGTGGGCCTCTGTTGAGGGTTCTATATCTTTCCCAGACGGGATGAGAGAGGTCTTCAAACTCCCCAATCGAGAAGGAGAGTGTGCAACTCTTTTAAATCCTAGTATCGATTTGGTTACGCCCACGAATTCGTTTGGCTAAGTAAAGAGCGGCTGGATCCGAGTTAAGGGTAAAGTCGGTGTAGCTTCCTGGAAATGGGTTGAGCCAGAAAGTAATTGGATGGAGGAGACACCAATTTCATTGACCAACTATATTCCACCTTTTCAAACATACACTAAAACTAAAAACCCTGAGCAATTCTACCTCTTTCCAGAAAACGACAACTTCACTACCTTGGTGGCTATCCACTTAGATGATGAACAAAGCATACCATGCCAACAGGCGTTCTTTTTACCAATCTACAAACAGTCAGTAACATACGGAGGAGACAGTGTGGATAGACTACTGCTTCAACTACTTCCCATAGGACAGTTCGCTCGTATAGGCAAGTTAAGCTTCACAGATGACAGAATGGAGGAAATCCTTTCATCTTTTGAAGATGAAGATATTGTTATAATCTAGGCTCTTAGAAGCCCGAGTCTATGCCATTCTAGGTCGGTATTGATCGTTTACATATGTATGATGACACTCTTCGGGTGCTTCACAGCGCATTTCATTAAGCATATCGAGGAAGAATTATCAAAAATTAATTAGATGCGATAGGTTCTCTTTAATGGGATGTTTAAGCTCCTGGGATCGCCTTATAGAAAAAGATATTCTAGCAATCCACGCTGAATACTTAAGGAGAGTACGTTTGAGCAGGCTCGTCCAAAGTTTTACAGTGCGTTGATATTTAAGCTGGTGGGACTAGGCCTCGACATAATTGACCTAAAATGGAGTTCTTTAATGCTATATGTGTTTTGATTACTTGCCGCGAAATTCAGATAAACTATAAGTTCTTATACGAATTGATGTTGCATAGAATGATATTTATTGTTAATATGCTGTTAGTGGTGAATCTCTTCTACAATTCGTCGTCTTTTATACCTGTGATGATGTCTTTCAAGCCTCAATGTCATAGAAAGTGCCAGCCCTTTTAAAAGCCATTTGACAACTGCCCAGCCAATGCCCTTTCCCTGGTTTGTCAAGCAAGGTCTAAAAGCTTTCTGTATTAGACTGATAAATAAACTTCACCGATTTCTACCTACAGACCAGATACAAAACTAGATATTGTATTCGAACTAGACTAGTAGCTAACTTTGGATTGGAGAAACTTGAAGTCCACCTGTAGAATAAGTTGTTTCATCTTTAGGAGGAATTAATGGGAATCCAATGTCCATATCAACTGGTCCCAATCCTCTGTTATCAAGCTAGAGAGATGTCCTAACAAATATAGGAAATTTGAGCGTTCTCGGTGGGCATTGAAGTAATTGAAAGGTGCGGAAACTACTGCTCTACACAGCGCTGTGTTCCATGTGGGACTGAAGCTAACGTTTAGAGAGTGGAAATAGAGTTACTACTATCTCGGAACTAGCCGCCTGCACTGGTCCTGATTGAGCTTCATAGCAAGAAATATAACCAGCTCCACTTCTCGAAGATCTCTTTCACTAAAAGAATTCATGACAGTCGGGGCTCTAGATTTGGCCTCCCTAATCCATCTAATTCATAGCGGGGCGGCTGTCTTGCCTCAAGCTCGCGTAATGTCGGTAGCGGCGCCTCAAGTTCCAGACTAGTTGGTTCTTCCAACTTCATCGCTTGCAGACTCCGTATGTACGCCCCACGTTCCTTGGCTTGACTGTCTTGTTCTTTTGCTCGTCGGTATGTGAAGATGATCAGAAGGAGTAATGCCATTAAACTGATGGCTACGAGCACGATTATAAGTTTGGCGTGACTGGAGATATCGGCGTTGCGCGATCGCAGACTAGACCAAGGTGAGGATACTGGATCGGGTGATGTTCGCAAGATCAGTGCCCCACGTCGGAAGGACAGCGGTCGTCGTGCTGCATACTTGTCAGGCACCTTCTGAGCTAATAAGAGTAGCATAGCTACTTACGCGCCATTGATATCGATCCACTCATGCCAAAATAATTGTTGTGCTTATCTTCGGCGGAAAAACAAGGTGTGCTTCGAGGCGACAAGGCCACCGCGACTGCGTATCCCATAACTTTATTATACTTCCACTAGCAATGGAATACGAGCAGATACAGGCGGGATGCTTAAGTGTGGCAGTGCGGAGGATCTGTAAAGCGTTGGATGCGGGCTGGGGGCGCATTGTAAGGCGTTAGCGTGCCATGATTGGTTGTATTCGTCCCCCAGTACACTCTGCGACACAGCAAGTCGCAACGCGACTGATCACCGTTCATGCAAGCGTGGCAATTGCTCGTGTTTCTCAGTCATAAGGTATCCCATGCTTTTGCTGTTAGGCATAAATAGGAGTTCAGAAGTGACGGGAAAGCTCGGCAAAGACATCTTCTGTACAAAGAATATGACCACCGTTGGCTGAAATTTACGCTTGTAGTATTATGATGCTTTCTGGAGCCAGCTCATGGGTATCTAAAATCAAAAGTAAGAACCATGCAAAGTACCCTTTGAAGACCAACAAAAAGGCGTAAAAAGGATAATCACCAGCACTTGATTCGCAAACCAATAATCGATGAGGCACCGAGTCACGTTTGTAGTATTATAGAGGATGGGTATGCGGAAGTGCTCCTGAAATGAATCATACGGAGAAAATGGTTGACGATTGTGGAAATTAAAACGATTGATTACCTTTTAGCTACTTTACATACGTAGCATGTTATACTACTGGATCAAAACGATTGCGAATGATGGGAGGTAAGAGTGTTCTATATTCTGCATATTTGGCGTCACTTCCAAAGCTAATTGACCCCATTTATGAGCTCACTTTGCTAACGACTCCTCTCTTCACCGCATCTCATAGTAGTGCATAATTAGAGTACTGTTCAGGCTTCCGACATTCCACATCTTTGCGAGACATTACAGTGCCAAGAACCCAATGGCAGCATTCCTAATCAAGAGTTACCCTATCTGGTACTATACGAGCGTCTAGAGTTCGGAAACGTTAATCCATAGTATAGCCAAGTTGTCGTCCAATCCTTCCATTCCTCCGCTCATATAGACCCGCACTTCGTAAAAGAGCAAAAGCAACAATGCAGCGTAACCTTCTCTCACCATCTCCATGCGACGAAGAGCAGCTACAAGTAGAAGGGATGTTCATTGGATAGTACGCGTGCAATATATCTCGATTGTGCAGAGCGGCAGCCGGCAAAAGGAAACCTATCCGCGATGCGCTCGGGTATATTGGAGGGTTACTCTGCTTCGTCGCTTGCGACCCCTGCTCAATATACCGCAAATGGCCCACGGCATCTGGATATGGGATTTTAAGAGAGACCTGCGTAAGCTTGCATGCAGCTGCGAAGGCGACTGGTGGATGCTTTGTTAAAGTCGCCGTATTAGGAATTGCAACCGCCGATCCATTTTCAATTGCTCTGGTCTATTCCTGGCTTGACAGAGGATGATTCCGGGTGAAGAGTATCCAGGAGAAAGGGGAAACTTTTATAAGGCTATGTTGACATCTCACTAATGCTTTTTTCCTGTGTGTTACCACTCTGATCCTTGAGCTTCCGAGGACACTACCGTCCATCATGTTTACTAAACTCAGCATACTTGCAACTGTCTTCGCGACACTCACCCACAGCCTACCTACTAATGAAATCTCTCTGTCCCCACCTGTGAGCGCAGCGCGCATTAGTCCTTCGGATCGGCGAGCGCCATCCTACTGGACTCCACCTATGAAGTCCAACATCCAATTCATCCTTACTGGTATCCCAGACGTAGACGATGGCTTCATCAAGCCTAATACCGGCATATACGAGCTCGATATGTTTTGGACTCCTGCAGAGACCATCGCGACAATGAAGGAGCTAGGGCAGCGATCGATATGCTATTTCAGCGCTGCAACCGCAGAAAAGTGGAGAGACGACTACAAAAATTTCGACAAGCAGGATCTAGGCAAGGAGCTGCCGGACTGGCCAGGAGAGCGATACCTCGACATCAGGCGAGACAATGTCTTCAAAGTGATCAAAAAGCGCATCGACCTTGCTGCGGAGAAAGGCTGCGACGCCATCGAACCAGACAACGTTGGTATGTAGCACCACACCCCCTTCTATATACCTATCAGCTTACACCCCTCCCCTACAGACGTCTACTCCAACGACAACGGCTTCAAGCCCGAAATCCTCCCCAGCGACACTGTCAAATATCTTCACAAAGTCTCCGAATACGCACGCTCAAAGGGCATGTCCGTCGGTATCAAAAACTGCATCGAGATCCTGGGCGACATCTTCGACGACGTTGACTTCGCCATCTCCGAACAGTGCGTGCAGTACCTCAACTGCACCGCTTACGCCAACTTCACGACCGCGCCGCACGAGGGTGCCATCGCGAAACCCGTCTTCGAGGTCGAGTACGTAAACTATACGTACAGCGGCAAGTGGTCAGACCAAGGCGTAGCGCTCGACCCTTCGAAATTCCGCACTAACAATGTGGATTTCCCAGGCCTGCGCGACGAAAAGCTAAGAAGGAAGTTGTGTAATCTCGACGAGCCGGGCGCGTCGCTGGACAAGCCTTATTTGAAGATAAATACGGTGATTAAGACGCTGGATTTGGATGGGTTCGCCATGTTTTGCGATGGAAGTGCGGAGAAGACGAGGACGAAGGATGTGGAGAATCAGAGAGGGCAGAAGCAGAAGAGGAGTTGGGCTAGGGAGTCAATGTGGAGAAGGGGTGGCGGGCGACCGGCCGATTGGTGAATGAATATGAATGAGAGCATAGTATGGAAGCAGATGACTTGTGAAGATGGTTCTATTTTGGTATCCAAGGATATAGTACAACAATGTGTCTAAAGGCGATGTGCGCGATGTAACACGAAGGAAAAGTATATACATGAATGATATCCTCCATCAATCAAATACGTGTCGCGACTTAAGCATAGCTATCGAGATAGCTAGCCCTTTTGATGGCGGGGGCGCGGAAGCTGCCAAAGCTGTTCTTGCGACGACCTGCAGTGCGATAGCCAGTGGAAGGGGTTGTAATAGGCTTTGGTGCCGTTCCAGTAGGCGTCTTGCCACTCTGGAGAGCAAGGATACGAGCAGCAGCGTGCTCAGCAACAATCATAACAGCGGACTGGGTGTTACCGGTAGGCAGATCGGCGTGAATAGAAGCGTCGACAACAAACAAGTTATCAGTGCCGTAAACCTTTGCGTCGGTATCGACTACAACACCCGCCTCGCCTTTAGTACCCATCTTGGCAGTTCCGACGTAGTGAGAAGCGGTGGTATGTTTTGCAGCAAGATCAGCGCCGGTAACGTTGGCGGAGCTACCGGCTTCAGGGATCACGGTTAAGCTGGAATTGGAGACGCTAGCCATTTTGAGTAGCCGATTCATGAAGTTGGTAATGGCCTCTTTGTCCTCGCTAGTTTGCATCCAGGGCTCCTTGGTGAACTCGGTCGCACCGTCGGCGCTAATTCCAAGGCTACCGGTCGAAGTAAGACCGTGGGTCAGGTACACCTTCATAGAGATGGTGTCGTTGGCAGGGCCGTTGCAAGTACCCTGGATAAACATTTCCTTCCCGCTAGTAGTGTTTACCGAAGTCCAGAAGTTCAGGCGCTGGCCGGATTGGGAGAGAAGACCGGAGCTCTTAGCGAATAGCTCGACGGTTGTCTGGTTAGGAGAGGTGATATCCTCGACAGGAGGAGAATACATAGGTTCCGAAGTATTGAATTTGACAGTGAAGATGACGTGGTCCTTAATCTCGGCGCCCACTGGAAGATCAATCCACTGAGACTGGGGTGGGAGCCTGACACCGCTGGTGCCGTTGGCGACAATCCTGAGTTGCTCAATAGGCCCGATACCGCTGTTGAAAAGAATGCGTGGGGTGGACATCGCACCAGCAGAGAGGATGATCCTTCCACCTGCCTTGACTTTATAGATAACGCGCTCACCAGACTTCGTTTCAGTTTCGACACCAATAATAGTAGATCCGTTGCGCATAGTGCTAATGACATTGGTGTCGAGCATCAGCTTGAAGTTACTAAGTTTCTGAGCCTTGGGAAGGTAAGTGCGGACGGGACCAGAGCGCAGGCCGTTGGCCACCATCCACGGAGGATAGCCATAGACATCCTTCTTCGCATTGTGGTCGCCTTTGATAAAATCAGTCTGTTTGAAGCCACTGCCTTCAAAGAACTTGGAAAGCACGTCGTATGCCTCGTTGTTGTATCGGAGACCGTCTTCTGACCCGTAGGTCTGCCCAGGGACGCGCTCATAGAGGCGGTCAGCAGCCTCGGAGATATCGTTCCACTTCCAGCCTTGGGGCCACTTGTCATCGAAATCGCGCGACTGCGGCTTCACGAACATTATAGCATTGATCATGGTACCACCGCCAAGAAGGCAGCCAGCTTGGTCGGCGGTGTCAGTGCAGAGAGCAGGCTTGCCAACCTTGCTTTGGTAGTAGCCAAAACCAGGAACATCGTACATGGTAACTGAGCTGTTCCATGCCAGAGTGTCGGTGTTTCCAGTAAAAGCAAGGGAAGCACCACCACGCTCCAGAAGCAAGACCGAGGCGCCACTCTCTGCGATCCTCTCGGCAGCGATGATACCAGCAGGACCACCACCACAGACGATGTAATCATACGTCTCATTAGCGATGCTAGCAGTGGTATTCTGGATCGGAGTTACTGGGACAGTGGAGTTTCCTCCAGAGATAGGCACAGTCGAATTGCCAGGGCCAGGCGCAGCTCCGGTGGCCATGGCAGCCCAGGTATCGAAATCGGCGCTCTTAGCATCAGCGACAGTCATTCCAAAAGCCCCGAAGCCCCCGCTATGCATGTTCAGTGCGGAGCTAGCTGAGGATGGATCAGTGATAGCATCGTCCGAGAATGCCCAGCCTAGGATATTCATTTCTTCTCCGACAACGAACTTGCCATCGCCAATGCAGTTGGAGCAAAGGAAAGTGTAAGAGAAGGCAGTTTCGTTGACGAAAGTACCTTTGGGAATGGTGGTCATTTTAAAATCGCCAGTCGTCGTAGGAGGGTTTGTGTATCCCGTAGCCTGGCGCAAAGTCGAGATGATCTGGCCATCATGAGGCCATGCCGCGATCAGAAGGTTACCAGTCATGGACTGACCGAGTGGAAATCCAGCCCAACCTCCATCGTTGGTGATGGGTGCGACGAGCTGGGCGATGAAATCAGTAGTGGTGGGGTTTTCAGGAAGTGCGTATCCAAGGCTGTAGCCAGATGAATGAGTGTATGTGGAAAATTTGATGCCAGTGTTTTCGTCAGTGTATGGCACGGCGTTGAGGCCCTGGGCAGCCGCCTTAGCCGCCAATAGTGCAGGTGCGAAGAAGAGTGACCGTGTCATGGTATCAGTGAATGAAAAAAAAAGTGCGGCACTGCCAACAAAGTGGGTGTAGTTGCCGTCAAGGCTATAAAGAATGAATGTTTAAGGAATGAATGAGGCACAAGTGGCTCGTAGGTAGCTGCCACCCGGAGCAGACCCGGGTTATGTAGTCCTGAGAGGCTGTACTAGTTACATGGGTCATCCTATCCCCAACCTCGTCACGAAACATTCTTTTCGGTCTCACGGCTGGCGTTTCTTCTCAAGCCTTCATGCGCCCCACTGCCATGATGGCAAACGGCCCAGATGCATTGCTTGCCGACAAGCGGCGGAAACAAGGCTGGAAAGAGCGGGTTTTCTATGCGCAGGAAATTGATGAGATGACGTTGTCTGCCAAATTCTGACAGGAAACCGTTCCCTGCTAATCCATGTTAGGGCTCGCGCGCTGACCGGCGTGGTTTCGGAGCGCTTGGCTTTGTTTCTGGTGTTTATCGTAGCGCCGCCGAGGATGTTTCGGAGGCTCCTGGCATGAACAAATAATTAGCGAGGTACACCGGGAGACCTGGTACACGGCCTATTGGTCGCATGCCCTGCCTTGTCCATCTTCAAGATCTTGCGTGAACATCTTAATCATGTCTAAATGCAGAGTCCTTGGGGCTATATCTGATGTCGCCCAAGAGCGGAGGCGACACCACGAAGGCCTCATCTACAGCTTCGGGTTCGTGAGCCAGCAAGTTCCAGAGGTAGGATGATGCATGGGGCTAGAATTTGCGATATGCGAATACGTCTCGACCCGAAGCTGGGTAGCAGACACATTCGAAATGCGCTTCCCGGACTCTTGTTCGCGTTGCAAATTTTCTGGGATCGCAAACACCTCTAGAGCAATGCAACAACGGGACTGAGAGCCTTGTCCAAGTGTTCGGCCATGGCTTTCTAAGCATAGGTAGGTTCCTGAGCATGACGTGGCACGTCTCCGGCTATCACTTCTAGCAAAGCTTTGAGGATGCTGCGGGAGGGAAAGATGCGAGTCGAAGATTCGGAATGGCGAGGTGAGAAAGTGGGGTACACCTGAACCTCGGCCCTGCTGACAACAGGGCCTGACTGCACTCCGCGAGATAGCCACGGTTTGGTTTAGAATCTGGAGTAGACCCGGTTCTTTGCATCACCACCATGGCACCAAAAGAGAACATCCCGGCCTACGTACTAGGCGTCGGCCTTACACAGTTCATCAAGCCCAGGGCGCAGCGCGCGTACCCCGAAATGGGGTACGAGGCAGGCGTGAAAGCCATGCTCGATGCGCAGATCAACTACGACGATGTGGAGACTGGAGTCGCATGCTACTGTTATGGCGACACCACTTCGGGCCAGCGGATATTCTATCAGTTTGGAATGAGCTCGTATGCCACCAGCCGTAGCCATTGAAAACAACTTGAAAGATAACCCATGACCAGCATCCCCATATACAACACCAACAATGCCTGCGCCACTGGATCCACAGGCCTCCATCTCGCCAGGACACTGGTGAAGAACGGCGCTGTCGACTGCGTCCTCGTTATCGGCTTCGAGCAGATGCAACCCGGCAGCATCAAGTCGGTATGGAGCGATCGTCCGTCGCCCATGGGCCTCTCGATGCGCATGATGGCCGATACGCGGGGCGTTGAAAAGACGCCGCCTAACGCACAGTACTTTGCCAACGCTGGAAAAGAGTACATGGAGAAGTACGGCGCCGAAGCACGCGATTTCGCAGAGATCGCCCGCATCAGCCACGAGCACAGCCAGCGGAACCCGTACGCGCAGTTCCGCGACGTCTACACGCTCGAGCAGATTGAAAAAGCGCCTATGATTCACTGGCCGCTGACAAAGCTGCAGTGCTCGCCTACCTCCGACGGCGCGGGTGCCGCAGTCATCGTGTCGCAGAAGTTCCTGGATGCAAGACCCCATCTGAAGTCGCAGGCCATCCTCATGGCCGGCCAGGCGCTGCTGACCGACTCACCGCAGCTCTACTCCAAGTCCTCCATGGATCTCGTAGGGTATGATATGACGCGTCGCGCGGCCCAGATTGCGCTCAGGGAAGCTGGGGTTTCGCCCAAGGACATCAAGGTCTGCGAGCTGCACGACTGCTTCTCAGCTAATGAGCTCATTTTGCTGGAAGGCCTGGGTTTCAGTGATCCTGGGAAAGCGCATCACATGGTGCGCAATGGAGATATTACCTATGGTGGAAAAGGCCCAATCGTAAATCCGTCTGGAGGTCTCATCAGTAAAGGGCATCCACTGGGTGCTACGGGGCTCGCACAGTGTGCAGAATTGACATGGCAGCTTCGGGGCTGGGCAAATAATCGGTTGGTGGAAGGCGCCGACGCGGCGCTCCAACATAACCTTGGTTTAGGAGGTGCGGTGGTCGTCACTGTGTACAAGAAAGCAGACGGAGCCAAGAATGTAAAGGTAAGCGATGAGGAGGTCAAGAATAGCAGTCAGTTTAGATACAACCCTGCGACCGAGGCACGGTACGTGACAAAGGAAGATGGCGACAAGGTTCGCTCGAAGACGGCGAGGAATGAATACGCATTGGGTGATACGCTAGAGAAAATCCAGAGTCGGTTGTAACATAAACTGCAGAAGTCTGCAGGGTGGTAGAAATAAACAGAAAATTTAGTAGATTTCCGTTTCAACATCATCGTGCGCATGCATCGCCTGTGATTACACAGATTGGATATGCTGGTAAACGCTCTGGATGTGAGCATTACCGCACCATTCCCCAGCTCTAAGCTTTGCTGAGACGTTCTTGTACTTTTCGTGCTAGTATTATAGCAATGCCCAGCCTGCAACATACAACAAACTAGCCCATTAACTAGGCCAACTTTACGTATAATGCAAGAATCTTCACCTGACCTAGAAGCCCAATTTACTCACCGAAAGAGCAATATTCAAGACTCCTCGATTTCTCATTGAAAAACTTATATCCTCATCGGAAGCATGATTGAATCTTTTTCCGAGATACAAGAACCAAGCATGTACATTGGCCACCGAGACCCGGCCATGCGCATCAACAAACGGATGCGCGGAAAAGATGGTTTAGCGCCAGGTATTTGCCTTGGTTGCCCAGTGTAAAGGGTCCGCGGAAGCGCAACAAACAACAAACTCGAGATTTTTCGGTCTGCGCTTCCTATCATGCTATTTATTCAGTTTCTATCCATCACACCGTGTTAAGCTGCACTTTTCAGGCCGAAAATGATACAGGTCTTCTGTAAGTGTCAGGATGATTGGTGATACGAATAGAGGTCGAAACTAGACGACATGAGCTGATATACTTATCAACTATTTACTGATAGTGTACCACTCAAGTGTATCTCTTAGGTCAATTGTATAATTCCTCTTTGATCCTTCTATCCAACACTCACTTACCCAATACCATCCCTCCTGCCTTCCTTTCTCATTGCATCGAACCGGCTGCTCCACCTGTAGTCGAGAAGATGCCGTAAACAAAATACTATGTCACCCTGTTAGCCCTCCACATAAAGAAAATACTTACATGTATGCTAGAGTAAGGAAAGGAGAAAAGAGAGAAGCTTACGGCCGGGCGGGATTCTTATCCCAACAAGTCCAGGTAATATTCTTGACCGCCAACACCGCATTCCTTATGTCCCATTCAATCTCACTCTTCACCAAATCCCCGTCACCTTTCACCAAGTCTATACCGAATATGTCACACCCTACGGGGTCCTTCTCGGGATGATACCCCTGAATGGTGCCATTCCAATTCAAATAACTACCAGGCCACTTTTGACATTGGTACATCAACCCGTTCGCATCACTCTTCAACTTGAATCTCGTAACGCCATATCCAGAGCGCTCGCCCCAACCGGCAGTGTGGTCAGCGGTTACGTTGTCGCGTGTGTAAGCGGAGGCAGCTATGCCCTCGTCAGTGAGAATAAAGATAGGTGCAGTAGGTGTAAACGTGGTGATGGTGCAGCTATGGGAAAGGGGCTTAGGAAGAGTGAGGGCATAGGGAGTCATTTCCGACGAGTTAAGGAGAGAGCCTGAAATAGAGATGGGTGAGGTAGCGATGCAGTCAGTGGCGTTTGAGGCGTATATTGTGGGCCAGAGATTTTGTCTCAGGGGGTCTATCATTTCGAGGGTGTCGTAGTGGGTGCAGTTGAGCGTGGGTATGTGACTTATCCCGGCGCCGATGAACTGGATTCTGTTGAAATAAGTAAACGCTGATCAGCCTAGATTTCACACGAAGAATTATAACTCACGGCTTCTCTTCTCCTTCATCATCGCAATACCAGATCTGTCCCACCGCGATTTGCATATTTCCTTTATCCAAATCATCTCCAACGTACTGCGTCCACATCCACTGTTCATAGAACCCCGTCCAAGCCCAATAGTCTCCTTGAGTATCACACCCGTACCACTCCCAATTCAAATGCAGAGATCTAGATTCGAAAGCAAAAAAACAGGTTGCCGTGTACCCAGTGATTACATTTTGGATTGTCATATTGATTGTGTTCAGTTCGACTTGGAAGCCAGGCCCAACGTAGCGCCATCCCGTGCGCCAATCAAAGGAATTGATAAGCCAGCCTGGGGAGTGGTAGGAGCGGGATATACAGTTGGTAGCGTTATGGCCAACGGGAGGTGGGGGAATGGCGGGGGTGAAGTCGAGAGGTTGGAGAAGGGACGCTGAGACGCGAATTGGGGGTGCGGTGCATGCTTCATCATCGCCATTGCACTGGAGGTGAATAGTTGAGTGGCCGATACCTTGAAAGTGTGTACTGCGTGATTGTTAGATCGTTCCCGTTACGTTATCCTATAGAGGAAGCTAGACGACACTAACGATTTTCCAGGACTCAAATCATCACAGTTCCATTCTTGTTTAACCTCAAGAAAGTTCTTACTCCCACCGAAGGTAAACAATGCCCTACTATCCCCCACGCCGCAACGCCCTCTCCTACCATATGACCCAGAGCACTCTATTGTTGTCTTATCCATTGTATTCTCTAGCTTGAAACTCACACTATTTTGCGATAGATTATATCTGAACAAATGCACGATCCAAAGCGGTGAGCTTAGCGATCTCACCATGCAACTTGTGGACAGAGTCGTCGGCGGATGATCTCGAGGGGAAATGACACCGTAGACGCCGGGTAGAGTATATGTCTGCGCCAGCGTAGTGGATACAAGAGAGAAGAGTAGCCATAATTTCAGCAGGCAAGTTATTGAAAACATTTTTTTTTCTCTTGTGGCTGTGTTGATAAAACTTTCAACCTACCGACCCTCTGCTTCGTTTTGGTGAACACTATATCTCGGAGCTTTGAATTTCCCGACATGAAGTAAAGTAGTAGAACACTTATGACAGTTAATTTCGATAATATAGTACGTTTGCGTGGATATTATTAGCTACAGGATATGAGGCTAAACGGTTAGTAAGTAACAGATTGATTATCCTACCTGCTTACGATGCCGCTCTCGGCAATTGTACCAGGCTCGAACAGGATATCAAAACCTAAGCTAGCGCCGTATTGTACGTCTTTTTATCTGTATTGGCCAATTAATATCTCTCGGTTTAAATACATTATAATCTTTATCACTGTGTCGAAAATAGCTTATATGATAAGAAATGATCTCAAACGATCTTTTCGCTGCTTATCTGCGTACAGCCCCTTCCCTACTTCCCCAAATAACATTCTATCCATCCATAGTACATAGAATGTATTGATTTAATCTTCAGATATTCCCTCACTCAGCTTGGATATCCCCCTACACTCGCAGAACTGTTATATTACGCAGGCTCAAGATTTTCCTACACAAATTACTAGAATACTATGCTCCTGAAAAAGGAATAAGGAATGGCAAAGGTTGTATGGGTTGCGTACTTGATCCAGAGTCTTGTGTATCTTACTTTGATTCGAGAAAGGGGTGCCGGTTGGTCTTGGGCATTTCGTGCTGGAGCCAACTACTCTTCCGAAAACCATGTACGAAATCGCCAAGTACTTGATATTTTTACCAAGCTGGCCATGTATATGAGCTATACCATCTGATAAGACTTTTTTGGCGATTTAAATGATCAGCAAAAGGGAAAGATCATGGCTTTTAGGACTGCAAGATATCTTTGCACAACTGCATTCTCTCCCCCTCCCCTTGGGCGGAAGTATATATCACAGCTTGCTATGCTACTTAAGCTAACACTAGGAGATTACAAGCACAACGTTCAAGAGTCGGAAGAAAATGACAAAAATTAACCTTGCATAAACCGAATCAAGTATTAGAGTATAGAATCAAGTTTTTAACACATACCCTCTTTCATAACTTTTCAATCCAAGCCCATATATTACTACTTTATGAACCATATGTTTGTCTGCCAACACATCTGAAGAGAATTAAAAGAATTTCCCTCAAATCGGCGTGAAAACAAACGTCTTTACTTTAGGACGAAGCAAAGTGATCCGCTGTGCATCTTGGAGTTTGAAGATACCATCTCTGCAACTGAGATATTGAACAGCTCAACGGATGAATATTACATATCAGTAATAACAATAGAATCATCTTAGTATGTATCTCCCAAGAATCTATGTTTGAGCGATGTTCGGTCTTCATTCTGATAAAACATTTCAAAGCTCGTCAGTTTCCCCATAGATTAATTACTTAGGAAGAGATTTAACTACCAGCAACAGGGAGTTACAAATTTTTAAAGCCGTCTTTCATCACGGGGTACCCAGCTCACTAACGAAGAGCTCATCTTCGAACTCGGTCTCAACCAACATCCTGTCCAACTGTCTTTTTGCGCCGTCCATATCTTTTTCTATTCTTTCTTTCCAGATTCTCATAGAACCTGATATCTGGCTCCATTCTTGGGGGGTATATAATACCGTTCGTGGTATAATATTGCTCCCTGAAACCACACCTCGTACTAACAAATTATTAGGCGTTTGAGTAAGCTCAGAAAGATCGTGTATCAATGCATCTTGGTCATAAGGCTGCGAGCATATATAACTTCTTAGATCATATAGACTTGGACAGATTGCAATCATCGATCGGATGATATGATCGAGTCTTTTGTGTCGTGCAGTGAACCGCAACACATATTGAAGCACTTCTTGGATTGGCTCAGGTGCTGCCATAACTCGAGCTGCTTGCTCCTCGCATAGAAGCTCTTCAAATTCAGGAAGATGCGTTTTGAAGAATTTCTTCAGTGCTATAGCATCTGCGGTATCAATATCATAGAGAGATCTATGTGCCGATTCCGTAAAACGGATCACCTCTTCAAAGATAGTCCGGCTGATTGAAAGCACGAGTGCTTTAACAACGAATGTATCTATAATAGTTGCTCTCCAGAGTAGCTGCGAACGTTTCTGAAATGGAAAGGTTGCTAAAATATTATATCTGCTTAGAGCGTCTAAGCTTCTAGTATCAGGATTGATCTGTATACCGTATTCGGCAGACGTTAAGTTGCGATTGTGACCTAAGCCCGTTAAAATTACAAGAGCCCGGTCTTTTTTGTTGGCTCTTGAATAACTGACGAGGAACCGGTCGTTCGGTAAACGAGTGTTCAAGAAAGCGACCAGCTTTTGAGCCTGTCTTTTAGAGTTGTTTCTTCTTAATTGGTACCATCTGCGTGGAGGCAGTGGAATTATAGATATATTCATCTTGGCAGAGTTGTACTGTTTTTCCTGGATAAGAGTCTGTAATAGTTCTTCTTTTGAGGGAAAATTTCTTGATCTGTCGATTTCTGTTATAGCATTTTCAAGCTCTGGGCGCGCCAGAAAAATGGAATAACGTGCCAAAGACTCGAACACATTTCCAGGTTTGCACCCTACAAAAGAAATGGAGCTTCCGCTCGAAGCTAACTCGGAAATCCACTCAGGGTCGCATAACTGGCTCGTTGATCGTAACCCCGACTCGTAGAAATCGAAAGGATCGTCAAGAAACAAAACTCCCTTTCTCCGATAATGCGTAATTAGAGACTTGGGAATGTCAAGGCTCTCATCATAAGTTAATAATCCACCATTCTGGTGGATGTTGCATACGTCCAACTCAAGTCCAAGGGTTTCCCTCACAAACTGTTGGATCCCGGAAGACTGTTGCTCAGAGGTTTTTCGATTTGTGACGAGTAATATCTCAGCATTTGGTCTTTTAACATAGGTGCTCGACACCTGTAGTGTAATCGCATGCCGTTCCACCAGTTCTTTTTCAATGTTTGGACTAGTAGGATCTTGACCAGGTACCTCTAGCCATAGCTCAAAAATCATGTGGAAATGCTTGTGATTTTTTGCATCAGATAGAATACGGAATTGCTGTTGCATTGTCGATGTATCTTTCGATCGAATATGTGGCACGTAAATTGATTCGGCCCCATTTTCTGCCTCATTATTTATGGAAAGACGACCAAAATTTGCGGGTATTGTAACTCGAACTTCTGGTGCGCGTGCTCTTACAAGGCTTCCTAATGGTCGGTTGCCGCAATTATTAACCTTTGGCTATTAGTACTAGACTAGAATTAGAGATCATTTTAGCAGAATTTAAGAAATACCTTGTAGTTGATCTTGCTAGTGGCACCTTGTCCAATTGTATCGAGATATTCGAAATCACTAAGGCCGCATGGATAACCAATCTGAATTTCTTTGCAGAATTCGAAATGCGGCATTTGCCGGTCCAGCCATGGCATATCAGCTCGAAGTCTGATAGTGTCTTTGGCAGTGAAACGATGTCCATAGGCAGGGGGGCCTACACCAGCTTTGTCTCTATATTTGATTCGTACTTTGATCGACCCTTCAGTTGATGCGCTTTCACCGGCTGGTATGTTGGTTGGGAGGTAGGTCACGCCACCTTGGGCTCCAGGCAACCGCTCGAACCATTCTGAGTCCTCCATAATCGTAACTGGAATACGACACGTTGGCGATGGCATTCCACCAGTGTTTCGCAATCTGATCCTCCGTATAAACAAATGTTCGCCGGGTTCGAAGATGCCATCTTGATTCTCGTCTTCAATATCAAAATCTATGAGCTGGAGTGACCACGCCTTGGAATACTGTTGTGTTGTACCGTCTTGATGCTGTACTGCAATGACGACCTCTCCCGGATTTCCATCTTTGCCTTTAGCAAGGAGGCTAGTGATTACACGTCCCTTTTCTCCAGCCTTACCATCTAATCCAGGCGCACGTGTCAATGTGACTCGAATCGGCTTTACATCGCAGCCTTGGCAACTGCCTGTACCTCCACCGCACTTGCAGTAGCCAGTATCCGTGGTTCGTGTTCTCATCGCATTGTACTTTATTGCAGCTTGTGCTATTAAAGCTTGTGCACTATTGCCCCTGACTACGAGTGCTTGTGTCTGAGCGCGTATGGCGTTAGTGTTGGCAGAGAGATGTGTTGTTGCTTTTGCGATAGCATTAGAACTTGCTGCGGTCTCACCACTCTTGATACAGTTGTCTGTGCAGTAAGGCTTGTATCCAATAATCTTTTCCCATCGCCAGCCCTGCCCTCCCTTGCCCCCCTTGCCTCCAGATCCCGGATTCCCATGTTTTCCAGGATTTCCTCCGGTGCCGCCTCTAACGTCCCAGGAAACGGCCATTAGTAAATGGGTATTATTTTCATTGACGATAATATCGACATATCCACCGGAGCCTCCATCTCCACCATTTGATCCTACATCGTTTGAATGTTTGATTAGACTCGCAAAAGGTACCACAAGAAATAAACGTACCTTGCCCAGCATCACCACCTCGACCACCATTCGTACCATCTGTTGCATCATCCGCTTCAGATGCGTCTGTCCCATTTCCACCATCCAACCCTTGCTCTCCATTCCCTCCATCTTTTCCATTCTCGCCCTTACCGCCGATAGCGGTAATACGGATGTTTCGACCTACAGGTACCTCGACACTTGCTGGCAGCTGATGGGCCGAGTTGTTCTCACGGCGCTGGACACAAATTGCGCCTTGCGATAGATTAGATTCTGAAAGTTGAATAACCAATGTTCCCGCTGGACCTCCCGGAATCGCTTCGGGAGTATTTGTGCCTGGGCGTCCATTCCGGTCTAGGCGTCGTTGGTCGCGTAGCACGAGTGCCTGAGATTCGTCTGATACATGCCGAATCCCACGGCTTCTCGCTAGTACACTACCATCCGGTCCGTCTACGGAGATGACTGTCTCCATCCCAGTCAATTCCTTGCAACCTGCTTGGCGCTTTAACGCTATCACAATTCAACGTTTTCCCAATCGATTGTTCAGTAGCTTCAAATCAATACTGCGCGATGCGTGAAGCATGGAACTGAGAACAGCAGTATAGAAGCACTTGGGAAAGTAATACCGTCAGAGGAGGTGGAAGAAGTCTTTTGGAAGGCTGAGCGGGGTTGAATTTGAAAAAACCTTAGATAGAGCCCAACTTGATGTGTTAGCCGCCTTACATATGCTTAAATTATTGATTTTAATGCAGGCGCCCAAGGCTGTGATGGGGCGGGCAATCACAGAACGAGCTCGGTGCCACGATGTCAGCCTTGAAGATCTAGCCCCCGCCTCACGAAACGCGAATACGGCTAGTACCAACTTACTGAACAGGCTGCCCAAGCTTCAGCTCATAGCTGAACGTTGTTAGCCACAATTGCTACCCGTAAAAAGCTGACGGCCGCCATTGCGAAACCATAATGCGCCGATACACCCGAAGAATTCAGCCTCGTCCTACAGAAGCACAGTTTCAAAATGTCGCCCTTACACAGGAAGCACAAATATTGGAACATACCTCGGAAGCCGCCGCTTCCACAGGTAACTTACAGCTCTCTGTAGAGTATTTGACTATCCTCCAAAGCAAACTTCATCAAGCTCAGGTGGAACGGGAATTATGGACCAACAAAATACTCTTGGAAGTGGAAGCGGCAAATGCTGACAAGGCTGAAGCCAGAAGACAAGCGCAAGAGGAAGCAGAGCTCTATCTTGAAAGACAACAACACGAACAGAGATTGATTATAGATGAGAGATCACGAGCACAACGAGCGCGGGCTGCCGAGTTACAGCAGCGACAGAGAGACGAGGCGGAGAGACGGCTTGAATTAGAGGCCACGGAAAGGCGACATCGGGAAGAACAGGAAGCGATAATAGAGGCGCAGCGTATAGCTGCAGAAGATGAAGAGAGGCGTAGAAGAGAACGGTTGAGAACTTGCGTTGTCTGTATGGACGAAAATGATCTGGATGTTATGGTTCAAGTGCCATGTCAACACTGGTATTGTAGAGCTTGCTTGAGAGGTAAGAAAATTTCACCTGCGATTGACTCTCGGCGCTAATTTGTACATTAATAGATGGCTTTCAAACTGCATTAGAATCACGATCAATCTTTCGGTGCTGTAGACAGGATGTATCTGTGGCATTACTGGCAGACACATTGCCGAGTGACTTTGTCACACGCTATGAATTGCTTGTACTCGAGCACAATACCCCTAACCCGACGTACTGTGCGAATGCTCACTGCAGCATCTTTATACCCCCGGCTTATTACCATGGTCCGGATTTAGCAAGATGCTCTCGGTGCAGGATGGATACATGTAGACATTGTCAAACAAGTAATCACGCTGGGCGAGGATGTACAACCGATCAGGCAACACAGCAGGTACGAGCACTGGCTGCAATAGTTGGATGGAAGCCATGTCCATCCTGTGGAACTATGGTCGAGAAAAATGAGGGGTGTCGCCACATGACCTGCTTGCCACCTTGCCGCCACGAGTTTTGCTGGCGTTGTAGTGGACCTTGGAACAGATGTCAGAGTAGCTGTTTAAGGAGTTCCACTTGATTGAAAGGTCGGTCGACGAAGTTATTTCATCCCAAGGCTTTACAATTCGAACAGATGAGCACGCTTTTCATGTTTTTAGCGTTATGCTAACAACTTATCGCCTCACTTATGTAGTAAATTTTGCAGTAAGCAAGTTTTATCACTAACCTACCTCTACATGCTATTTAGATACTCGGTACTTACTACACAACCCGAGTCTATCCTGTATGGGGCATTCTTGTTCTACTAAAATCACTATTCCAAACTACTCCGAAATTAGATCGTGGCAAATTCAATTCGCTTTGAATGGATTAGTATGCGCATGCTTCAAGTTTTGTGGTTGATCTAATCAGGTTCTTTTGTCGAAACGACGTAGAAAGTGTGGTATTGAAGCCATCAAGGGAAAGGATACTGGCAAGACGGTATAGGAAGTAAGTTGCCTATCGTTGTTGACATTAAACAGCTCAGCTTACGGGGCCAAACGGCATGACAAGCCCTGCTGATGTTTCGCTTATTAGCTCGGCCCTATCGAGGCAAGCACCTACCCCTCTTATCGAGAACAGGGGCAGCCGGATACCCCACACTCGCAGCCTAAATAGTGGTCCATCCGATCGATGTCTAGCCCACAAGGATGCGTCGCAACCCCCCCTTGCTTTGCTGCCATAGTACCGAAAATTGTAGCAGCTCAGCTTTAGCCTTCTGGTTGCGCCACTTTTTTATGCTCTTGCTACGTGGGTCCGTTATGCCAGCGTGTATAGTAGCTAACTATACGAGATGCTATCGCTATATAGGGCATGCACCTCACTGCCCGCGGACGCGGGGTATATCAGCGTGCTTAGGTCTTGCCGATCTTGGCCTCGTTCCAGGAAGGCGACGACGAACGCATCTAAGGCATATTATGTCGCATAATCCTCCATGAACAGCCAAAACCTAAATTCACACACTATCTTACGTATAGGGTACATATGCGCCAAATCCACACTACATACTCTGCAACGACTTGCGAGTCAAGGTCACCAGCAATTGCTATACCGCATTGCAGCATCTTCGTAGGGAATTCAATAGCATTACATTTATTACATAAAAGAGTACAGAAAATTAACTTGCTCTTATCTTGCCGCCACTGTTGCACCTTCTGGCAACAGTACCCAATGTTTGCGTGATGGCCTCCACCAGCCATAACAGACGAAGTCGTGTAACATTAAAAGTCTCCGACGGCCGGGACTGTGTGAGGTGCGTTATACTTGTGAGCATCCATAGATTAGCGCACGTGTTCTCTCGTATGCAGTGCGTGGGTATCACATGCAGGATGCGTCTGGTCAATTAGTATTATGTCGATATGAACACTAGTAACATCGCTTTAGCGCATAGTATAATATATGTAAATTTATCTTTAAACGACAAGTAGACCTTAACGCCCATACGGACAGCGGCGGATGCTCATGCCATGGAGTTAATGCGATGGGGTGCTGGGCATTGAGAACGTGGCATTCAACTACTGTGCGCGATGAAGACAACGCCAGCCCGATCGAAGAGTGAACTCTCCCCCTGCCGCACACCGCAGCTTTCGCTGACCGAGCTCGTTTCGCGCTTGTTTCGCCTTGAATATCCCAGGCGCAGACGTCACCAGGTGCTACACGCTGAGAATTAGAGGCCATGATACGCCGGGGGAAATTAGGAAACTCGGAATATTATTGTAGGCGGCGTAAGGGCTTTTCCATGTCCTGTTCAGTGTAGTACTAGCACGTCATCGAGCTTGAGAGTAACCCAGGGATGGAGTTTCGTGGTGTTGATGTTGCGTCATGGCTGCGATCAGCCTCGTTTCGGCCGAATCGCGGTCCGAAGTGCCGATCAGTCCGTAACAACAGCGCCCACGCCACACGCCAGCAGATGGATCGCCTCTATTCTCAGCAGGTATGCAACTCTTGATACGCCCGAAGGTCATAATACTCACCGATTATATTGGCCATGCACACGGTTGGCATACGCGATATTAGCCGCAAGGCTTGCAGACATCCTGCAATTGGCCCAACTCAATGACCAAGAATCTTGTGTCAGCAACCTGGTAGGATAGAGTAAACTTTGAGATCGGAGGCAGAGTGAATCTCAAGACCGATGGTGCACTATCTTGAGTCCGAGAGTCCGCATTGTACAATCCATTCAAGTATAAAGCAGCCTCAGGCAAGACAAAGCATCTCAATTCTCCACACCATCACAAACATAAACGCCGTACAGTCGTCTATATCCTCACAAATATTGACTTCAAGAATATAAATCTATCATCATGTTGCAATTGCACCCCGACCTCAACTTTCACTATGAGACCATGCGCGCCATCGGAACGGTGCCGTACATCGGCGCCGATATCACAGAGATCTTCGAGATTATGCCCAAAATCAAGCCTGGAGATTTCGACAGCTGGTATGACGAATGGTTCCAGCTCGCAGAACGCGTTTTGTCCACCATCGACGAGTCCAAGGAAGACCAATACTCACCCGTAACTCTCCGCAACGTCTACTTCAGAGCCAGCCACTACTTCTTCGTGGCCGACTTCTTCCTCCATGGAAACAAGAAGGATCCAAGAATGACCAGGTGCTACGAGCTCTGGAGACACTACTTCGACAAAGCCAATGCCCTGCTCGACATCCCTGGCCAATACTACACCGTTGCTGGTGATGGTTTCGAAATGCCCGTCATGGTCTTCAGGGCTGCCAAGGCAACTCCAGAGAAGCCCAGACCGACACTAATTGTCGGAGGTGGCTTTGAGAGCAACATGGAGGAAACTTTCCATGTCTTCGGTTTTGCCGCCTTGCAGCGCGGATACAACGTTGTCATATATGAAGGCCCGGGCCACCGTTCCCTTGTCAATAAGGGCGTTGGTTTCATTGCCGAATGGGAGAAGGCCGTCAACCCCATCGTGGATTTCCTTTTCGCCAACAAATCAGGCGACCTGTCCTATATTGACACTGAGAAGATCGGCTTGGTTGGCATGAGTCTCGGCGGCTATCTCGCTGCGCGCGCCGCTGCTTTCGAACCGCGCCTTGCCGCCGTCATGTGCGTCGATGGCGTGTACAGCATGCTAGAAGCTGCGTTGAAGATTTTCCCACAAGGCAAAGAGACATGGGAGAAGGGTGACGCCGAAGAATTCAATCGCCTCTTCGAGGACAGTCCAGCGACGCAGTCGACTAATCGCCGCTGGTTCCGAGATGATCTCGAGTACACGTTCGACAGACCCAGTGCATTCGAGTGCTTCAAGCTCTGCGAAGCCATGTCACTCAACGGGGTTGCGGAGCGGATTAAGATGCCGGCGTACATTGGTGCTGCCGCCGACGATATGTTCTTCGAAGGCCAGCCGGAACGCGTGGCTGAGGAGATTGGACCTCACGCTACACTGAAGAAGTTTGGAGCAGAGCAAGGTGCGCATTTGCATTGCCAGAGTGGCGCCTTGGTCTACTTGAATCAGGATATGATGGAGTGGTTCGCTAGAATTGTTGGTCATTAGCGGCCTTAACCTTCAAGTTTCTTATACCGTGTATTACTATGGGTTCAAGATGTATTTTCATCGAGTCAGACTTAGAATAGCAACCTAATATCATGATATCCCCTTGTTATCTAACTCTGATGCGATCCCACCTTTGTGATGGCAATGGCCATGGCGACACCCACTTAATGCTAAGTAAGGAAGTTTTTGAGTAGACCCGATAATACCGGAAACACCGTAAGTAGTATGTTTCTCTAAGTTATCTGCGTCTACAAGGGCGTAGTGATGGAAAAGAAAATGATCACTGTCACATCCAGGCACGAGAACCTTGTAATGCACATGGTGAAATATGGTTTTTAAAGGCACCCGCACCATGTTCTGATTACTGAAACTAAGCACCATCCTTGCCATTTCAGGGTACCTTCCAAATTACACAACTTTAAGAAACTATATGAGATCGCGATTCTTGTATATATATATCTTAAGAAGACAACTTAAGAGCGCCCGTTCAAGCAGTACAAATGGCTAACGTAGTGAATGTTTGAAATTCAGCCCTTTGGATCCTGACGGGAACTCGACAGTGCACAGGTTCGATACCTCATTCCCGGTCGGCTCAGTGGCATCACATGTATTCGATATTCTTACATACACTGCAGAACCCCGGCTGGTGCTCAACGGGATGATCTCTAGTCTTTGGATTTCCACATGAATGTACCCCCC
>Ga0247757_10000011_pt1 | contig 132379 bp, 129 predicted proteins | sample UWRJL126311R4_FD_180929 | JGI IMG/M metagenome (GOLD analysis project Ga0247757, IMG submission 180929) | Plant litter microbial communities from Arlington Agricultural Research Station in Wisconsin, United States - UWRJ-L126-311R-4 | ecosystem: Environmental > Terrestrial > Plant litter >...
GTTCGTCATCGCCATCGCCGCCAGCTTGGGCTTCCTGTTCGCCCTCGGGTCCCAGGGCGTCAATTTCACCTGGGTGCTCGCCATCCTTGCCGGCGGCGTGGTCGCCGCCCCGCTGGCGGCGTGGCTGGTGCGCCACATCCCGCCACGACTGCTGGGGGCGTCGGTCGGCGGCATCATCGTGCTCACCAACTCCCGCAGCCTTCTGCGCAGCGATCTCGTCGAGGTCAGCACCCCGGTGCAACACGCGATCTACGGCGTGATCATCGTTCTGTGGGTCGGCGCATTCATTTACTCGCTGCGTGAGTACTTCAAAGACCGCGAACATGAGTCTGCTGATTATGTGGCCGCCGTCGCAGACTCCGCGGCCGCTGGGGACAAAGACGACAAAGTCGCCCAAGCCTAGAGACCCACAGCACAGACGCGGTGGCACGGATCGCGAAAGTAGCACCGGGCGGCGGGTAGAACCGATCTGGAACGCGGAACCGAAACTCTGCTGCGACTCAACCGGGCAGCGGGCCAATGGGGTCGAGATAGAAGCGAACCCAGTTGATCTTGCCGTCGCGAGTCGTGAGAATGACCGGGCCGGCGAAGACAACTGGCGCACCCGGCTTGTCGAGGTCGGACATCTCCCATTCCGACCAAATTTCCGCACCGTTGACGGCGGTACGCAGCACTCGGGCCGCCAAATGCGGCGAACTGTTGAAGATTGCCGTCCAATTGGCGCGAACTTGTTTGGTGCCGACGAAGTTTCGCTCGGGGTGTTGAGGCAACTCGGCCCGGAAGTCGGCGGTGAAACAGCCGGCCACCTTCGCCGCGTCACCCGAGTCGATGGCGTCGCGGAGCCGGTCGAGAGCCCCGGGGTCGGATGGGATGGGAGTCGACAGTGCGTGTCCATCAGTAGTCGGAGTCGCCGAAGGAATCGTTGAGGTGTCGCAGGCGCATGCGGCGAGGGACAAGGCCACTGCCGTGCCGGCCGAAAGCCATGCCCGTAGAACACCTGTCCGCTTCGGGAGGTGGGTGACCACGCCATCATGCCTCTCCAAGCCGCGGCGTTGCGGCGACCGTCGCGCGATGGGATCGCGGGACCTGCTCATGCGCTCGCCACCCTGAGTCACCACAGAAAACGACTTCATGCGTCGACAACTCCGTTCTTTCCGCGGTCACGTTTCCGGCGACAGTCCCTAGCTCGGCCTCAACGGCTCAGAGGCTGAGCGTTGATCAATCCAAGGCGCCGACATTCAGTGTCATAAACGAATCTGACCCATAGACCGTTCGCTGTCTGAGGACGCACAACCGACGTACCAGCGTGGTGCTCTCTGTAAACCGTTGGCGCCATGCCGCTTTGGTCCCCTTGATCCGGCGCGGCCGGGCGAGGGTCAGTGTCCGATCGCAGTGAACCTCGCGGCTTCACGTGCGGAACCGCCAGCTCGGGCGAGACGCACTCGCCCCGCGGCCTTTGTGGCGCGACCTTCACTGATCATCCTTGCATTCGATGAAACGGTTCCGTACTGTCGACCATATGAAACGAAGTCGTCTCATCCACGGACGCGGCGTCCAGTGACCGCCGCTGGGCCGCCCACTCGGCGGCCGCGCATCGAGGGTGCTCGCGAACGCGAGATCTACGACGCAGCCGTCGAGATGGTGGGCGAACTCGGCTATGACCGCGTCACTCTCGACGAGGTCGCCGCGCGTGCCAACGCCAGCAAAGCAAGCCTTTACCGCCGATGGGGTGACAAGGCTGGCTTGGTCGCCGCCGCGATCTGTGCGCAACCCGAGGCCGACCCGTGCCTGCCCGACACCGGGTCGGTGATTGGTGACGTGACGGCGTTGTGCGCGGCACCCGGGTTTTTCGACGTCGGGCGAGCCGGCGTCATCAGCGGCCTGGCCTCGGCCCTGCATCGCGAGCCCCACCGGCACGAGGCGCTGCGCCAACGGTTGGTCCACGACGGCACCAAACATGTGCGCGCAATCCTCACGCGCGCGGTCGAGCGAGGTGAACTCACTGATGATCTCGACGTCGACCTTCTGAGTGCCGTAATTCCGGCGATGGTGCTCTTCGAGATGTCCTATCGCACCCCGGGAACCTTCGGTGAGTCCTTCGTATCCCGAGTCATCGCCGACATCCTCCTGCCCGTCCTGCGTCACCACACCTAGTAAGGAGCACCATGGATCTGCACATCGCCGGCAAGACGGCGTTGATCACCGCATCGTCCTCGGGCATCGGGTTGGCGGCGGCGACCGCCATCGCCGCCGAAGGTGCCGTCGTCGTACTCAACGGCCGGGACGGGGACAGGCTCGAGCAGGCCGAAGGACAACTCCGCACCAGGGTGCCCAACGCCTCGGTGCGGCTCGTGGTCGCCGATGTCGGTACCGAGGACGGGGTGAGCACGGTGACCGCGGCCGAGCCGGTCGTGGACATCCTGGTCAACGGCGTCGGCGCCTACGGTCCGGCCGACTTCACCGATATCACCGACCGTGAGTGGACGCAGTACTGGGAAGTCAACGTGCTCAGTGGAATTCGTCTGGCACGCCACTACCTTCCGGGCATGCTCGATCGCGACGACGACGGGCGCATCGTGTTGATCGGTACTGATGCCGCAGTGATGGTGTCGTCGATGATGATGCACTACGAGGTGACCAAGACAGCTGTCCTGGCGTTGGCGCGCGGGCTGGCCGATCTGACCCGTGGCACGTCGGTGACGGTGAACTCGGTCGTGCCGGGACCCACTGCCACCGAGGGCATGGAGAGCGTTCTGGCAGGCATCGCCTCTGGCACCGGGGCAAGCCGCGACGACGTCGTCGCGGGGTTCTTCGCCCAAGGCAGGCCGGTCTCACTGCTGCAGCGCCTGGCCACAGCCGATGAAGTCGCCAACCTGATCACCTACCTGGTCAGCCCGCGCTCGGCTGCCACCAACGGCGCCGCGGTGCGCGTCGAGGGTGGCAGTATTCCTACCGTCCTGTGAGGGTCTTCGTCACCGGCGCAACCGGTTTCGTCGGCTCGGCCGTCGCACGCCAGCTACGTGCCGACGGCCATCGCGTCTACGGCCTGGCCCGCACGTCAGACGCCGAGCAACAGCTGAGTCACAACGGAATTCACGCCGTCCGAGGCGACCTCGACACTCGTCTCCCCGACGCGCTGACCGCCGCCCGAAGTGCCGACGCGACGGTGTTCGCAGCCCAAGTCCCGCCCGAACGTGAGGGTCTCGTCGTGTCGGCGTTCCTCACCGCGCTGAAATCGGGTACGCCAGGCGCGCTCTACCACGGCGTCGCGGGCGAAATTTTCAAACCGGTCGATCGCCGAAGCGGTCGCAGCCGACCTCGGCTGTTCCACTCGCAGCATCACGATGGACGAGGCGGCCACAGTCTGGGGAGGGTTCGACGCACTCATCATGGGTGCCAGCAGCCGCAGTCGCAGTCCGCGCACCCAGCGCGAATTGAACTGGACGCCAACACATGAAGACCTGCTCACACTGATCGGAGCGCAGCACCTGCGGGCCATCGTCGACGGTGGTTCTTCCGGCACGCACCAGTCGCACGTTCGCACTGAATGAGTCCAACCAGCTCTAGGGGCCCGTGGCCGTCACGATGCGGACGCGATGGCTCATTCCCGGGTCGGGGCGGCATCACCGTTCGTGCTAGCGGGGCCCTCAGATGCCGTGGAAAGCGGCTTGCGGTAGATCAAGTACTCACACGGCGTCGCCAACATCGGCGCCAACCGTGGGTAGTCGACCTCAATCGATCCGCGATGTGTCGGCAAATATGCCAGCCGCCGGTACCAGGCGTCGAGGGTCACCTTCGTGGGCGCAGTCCATTCCAGCGGTACCAGCAGTTCCAGCTGCATGGTGTGTCCGCCGGCCGCGACAGCGTGCGCCTCCGCGGCGGCCACCAGCTTGCGTCCCACGCCGAGACCCCGGGCGTCATCGTCTGCGGCGAGCATCCCGAACTCCCAGACCGCGGGTTCCACCTCGCGGACCCGCACACACCCGAGCACCCGGCCGTCGGCGCGTGCGACCAGCAGTTCGCCGTGACGAGCGAATTCGGCCATTTCACCGATCGTCACCCGCGGCGTGTCATCGCGCCACATGCCTGCTTCTGCGACTCGGTAGCCCAGATTGACGATCTCGACGAGACGCTCGATCAGGGCTTCATCGGTCGCTGCCGTAGCTGGCAACCGGGCGGCTTCAATGTCGATCATTGCGTGCACGCGTCGAGGGTAATCGACCGCCGGATCGGTTTATTCGTCAGCTCCAACGGTTCCAGTGGATGAACGTGCGGTGGTCGGCTCGTGGACCCGGGCGAAATGAGACGCCGCGGGTGAAGGCGATGGGGCTCAATGCGGCCTGCACGACGTGGTCGTAGTCGATGGCGAGTAATTCGGCCATGTCGCGTTCGTAGCTGAGATGGCATGTGGTCCAAGTTGTCCCGAGCCCACGCTCGCGGGCGGCAAGCATGAAACTCCACACTGCCGGCAGCACCGAACCCCACGCGCCGGCCTGCCCGCGCACGGTGGTCAGTTCGTGTCGAGAGTTCACCCGGACGCAGGGGATCAGTAAGAGCGGCGCCTCGTGGAGGTGGACGGCCAAGTGGTCGAGACTGGCGAGAATCCGTTGCCATTCGCCGCTGCCAGGGCTCATGCGGCTGACGTCATGAGGGCCGCCCGTGCCCGGCACGCCAACGGCCAGCCCTTGCCGCCAGATGTCGGCGACCTGGGCTCGCAGCGAGGGGTCGTCGACGAACACGAAGTCCCAACGCTGTCGATTTCGTCCACTCGGGGCCTGGGTGGCGATCTGCACGCACTCGTCGACCAGCGCGCGGGGGAGCGGTCGGTCGAGATCCAGTCGCTTGCGCACTGAACGGGTGGTGGTCAGCACCGTGTCGGCGTCCAACCCGAGGTGGTGTTGCGTGTCATCGCGCGTCATGGTCTTCCTCTCGGAGTGTTCCGCACTCCCCGTACCCGATTCTAGACTGAATGATCTAGAATCGGGTTCGTGAGTTGTACACATGCGTGGACGGATCTCGTTCGGGGCCATGGCGCGGTCTAAGGAATTCGATCCGAATGTGGTGCTCGACGACGCCATGCGGATGTTCTGGCGGAACGGTTATGCCCGCACGTCCACCCACCAATTGGTGACCGAGTTGGGCATCGCGCGGGCCAGCCTGTACGGCACCTTCGGATCCAAACGCGGGCTGTATTTGGCGGCGTTGGACCGCTACCTCGCTGGAGCGGGGGGACAGGCGCCCGAGCTCGTGGCGCAGCAGGCCGAGTCGGGTCTGGCCGCGGTGCGGGCGCTGCTGGAGGCTGCCACAGCGCTGCCCGAGCAGGGGCTTCCGCCGGGGTGCTTCTCGGTGAACGCAACTGTGGAGCACGGTGATAGCGACCCGGAGGTCTCCCCGCGTCTGGACCACAATCGTCTCCGTATGGAGTCGGTGTTCAGAGGTGCACTCGCACGGGCACGGGCGGAAGGGTCGCTCGACGCAGACGTCGACCTCCATCTGGCTGCCGTCTTGTTGTCCACGGTGCTCACTGGTCTGCAGGTCTTGTCGCGCGCCGGCGACAGCCAATCGGACCGTATTGCTCAAACCATCGACGCGACGCTGAATGTCTTGTTCACATCAGGCCGCCTCGATTGATTGGCCCGAATTCTCCCGCGTCCAAGGAATGGAATCAACGTGCTCCATGGAACCACCAACGATCGTGAGCTGATCGGCGCCGAGCGGGTTCGTAACAGGCAATCCCTGCTGATCGAGGATCGGCGTCACATACGGGGACTTGCCCTGGCTGCGCTCGTCGGTGTCGTGCTCGCTCTTTCCGGGTGCCCCACAGCATCCGCCGACGCGCCCGACAGAGGCGCCGAATCATCCTCTGCGCCAGTGCAGATCGTGATCCAGCGCCCCGGCCTGTATCCCGAGGGGATCGAATGGGACGCGAAGCGCCAGCGTTTCTTGGTCAGCTCGGCCGCTGACGGCTCGGTGATTGCCGTCCGTGACGACGGAACCATGAACACGATCGACTCCGGTGACGGACTCACCAGCACATTGGGCACCGTCATCGACGAGCGACGAGATCGGTTGCTCGTCACCGTCGCTGACTTCGCTGCAGTCGATGATCCGAACCGGCCCGGCGAGGCGAAGCTCGCTATCTACGATCTGGCAAGCGGGCGGCGCGCGCACCTGGTGGATCTCGGTGGGCTCCGGCCAGGAGAGCGACACCTCGCCAACGACGTCACCGTCGATCCGGCTGGCAACGCCTACGTCACCGACAGCTTTGCTCCCGTGATCTACAAGGTGACCCCGGACGGCCAGCCCAGTGTGGTCGCGACCGATCCGCGGTTCGCAAGCCCACAAGGTCTCGGTCTCAATGGCATTGAATACGACCCGGACGGATTTCTTCTCGCTGCCGTCGCGGGTGCCGACAAGCTGTTCCGCATCCCACTCGATGAACCCGACCACCCGACCGAGGTTCGACTGTCCGAGCCGATCAGCATTGACGGAATAACCCGTCTGCCAGACGGAAACATCGTCGTCGCAGCGCCATTCGCACCGGCCGTCATGTCATTGTCCAGCCAGGACGGTTGGCAGTCGGCCGGAGTCGTCCGCAGCGTGCCTGTCGCAGCCACCGACTCCACCACCAACACCGCGATCCGCGACGGGGCTGTGTACGCGATCAACGCTCACTTTGCGCAGATGCACGGACCGGTACCGGTCCAGACGTTCGAGATAGTCCGGGTGAGTCCGTAGCGATGATCTGATCTCATCTGTCGACACACCGACCGCGCACGCTGGGGAAAGCATCGACGGCCTGCCGCAGAAAGCCAGTTCCGGTGTCGCTTCATCGACCATTGCCGTAGCGGCCAGCTGCGCCGTGTCTCCGATCGGGAACAGATCTCTGGTAAACCGTTGACACCTCGACAGTTTGGTCACATCAATCCGGTAACGGCCGGGACATGCGCATCTAGGGGATCGTGCGGGCAGGGGCATCGATCATGTCCGCCTTCCCACCGGTGACGGCGTTGGCGACGCCCGGATCGGTCCTCATGGTGTGCGGGTAGCCCAGCTGTATTGCACTGGCGGTGTCGAGCTCGTCGATTTGCTCGGGGCTCAGATGCAGCTGAGCCCCGAGCAGATTGGTTCTGAGCTGCTCGACGGTTCGCGGGCCGACGATGGGGATGACTCCCTTGGCTATCGACCAGCTGATCGCGACCGCATCAGGTGCGCTGTCTGTCTCTCGGGCGATCGCCTCCACCGCGTCGAGTACGGCGGCCTTGTTTCCGTCTGCTTCTTGATGGAGGAACTGACTGATCGCACTTTGTGCCCGGCCAGTTTCTCCGCGGCGATACTTTCCGGTCAGCAAGCCGCCGCCGAGCGGCGTGTAGCCCAGCACTCCCAGTCCGAAACCCTCGGCCATCGGCAACAGATCGCGCTCTGCAGCCCGTTCGACCAGGCTGTATTCGGTCTGGATGGCCACTAGGGGGGCCCACCCTCGCATGGCGGCGATCGTCGCACCGGTCGCCACCCGCCAGGCGGGAAAGTTCGACAAGCCAGCGTAGAGCACCTTGCCCGAGCGCACGAGATCGTCGAAGGCGCGCAGGATTTCCTCGATAGGGGTCGCGTTGTCGGGCGCATGCGCCCACAGCAGATCGACTCGATCGGTCTTCAACCGCCGCAGGCTCGCCTCCAACGACTGAACCATCGCCTTTCGCCCGTTACCGGTCATCTGGAGACCGCTGTCCATCGTGGTTCCCGTGGTGTATTTCGTTGCCAGCACCACCTCTTCGCGGTCTGAAACGATCATGTCGGCGAGATAGACCTCCGCGTCACCGAACTGGTAGTTGCTCGAGGTATCGATGAAATTTCCGCCGGCGGCACGATAATCGTCGTACATGTGCTGCGCGTCGGGGACGCTTGCGCCGTGTCCCCAACCAGCTCCAAAATTGCCGGTTCCCAGCGAGAGTGCCGAAACACGCAGTCCCGATCTACCCAGATATTGATAACGCATCGTCGATTCCTCACCATCACATGTTGTTGCGCCCAGCACGTGCGCAGAGGCGTGTCGCCGGGCGCCCTAGCCAACCTCCAGCCTGGGGCGAGAGTCGAGTACGGTCCATAACATGGAGTCCGAAATTCTTTACCTATCGTCCGTCGACTCCGCGGCGATCGGCTCGCGTGATCCACTCGCGGGCGTGATGGGGCTACTCCGTCCCCGTACGGTGGTGCCGGCACCGCTCCATGCCGCCAGTCCGTGGGCGGTGCGGTTCGAGCCCTTTCCGCACGTCAAACTCGGTGTCGTCGTTGACGGTCAGTGCTGGTTGCGCCTCGACGGCCTGGAGCCGGTGCTGTTGAGCGAGGGGGATTTCTACCTGCTCGGTCACCCGCCGCCCTACACGCTGAGCAGCTCGCTCGACAAGACTGTGGCGCGCCCGGCGGCCACGTTGCCCAGGAATGCGACGGGCAGAGGGTTCCGCCTCGGAACGGAGGCAGCCGAGGACTCCTACACGTGCAGTGTCGACTTCACCTTCGACGCCGGTGACGCCTCGATGCTGCTCGACGTGGTCCCGCCGATCGTGCACGTGCGGGCCGACGATCCTCGCGGGCCGCTGTTCATGAGTCTCGCCTCGCTGCTGGTGTTCGAGATCGAATCACCCAGTGTCGGGCAGTCTTTGGTGCTGGAGCACCTCGCACAGATCATTTTCGTCCACATGCTGCGAGCGCACGCTGAGAACACCGAACAACCCAGCGGCTGGCTGGCCGCGCTGGTCGACGATGGAGTTGGGGCGGCGCTGCGCGCCATACACGCCGACGTGAGCCACCGGTGGACGCTGGCTGAACTCGCTGAGATCGGTCAGATGTCACGGTCGGCGTTCGCCGCGGCGTTCAAGGCCACGGTGGGCGCACCTCCTTTGACCTACCTCATCAAGTGGCGCATGACCCTGGCCCGAGATGCCCTGCGCACCGGCGGTTGGTCGAACTCCGAACTCGCCGCTGCGACGGGCTACGAATCCGAAAGCGCCTTCAGCACCGCATTCCGGCGTGAAGTCGGAACCTCACCCCGCTACTACCGCAACGCAATCCAGTGAAACGTACAAGCAACGCGCTATCCATCGCCTGCCCTGAGATGGGCCGCAAGACCGCCGCGCAGCCGCGTCAGGACGCTCACGACCGTTCCGGCTAGGGCCACCGCGGCCACCGCGCTCAACGCCGACGGCATCGACACCGCGGACAGGCCGCCGACGACGGCAGGGCCGATTGAGCCACCGCCATAGAGCATGAAGTTGAACAACCCTGCGGCGGTGGCGCGATCGGCGGGGCAGACCAGGTCGCGGACGCGGCCTACCAGGATGACCTGTGCTGCGGCGAATCCGATGGTGGCCAGGGCCACCGCGGTGGTCACGATCGCCGGCAGCGGATGCCATCCGGCCAACAGGGCAGCCGTCGCCGTGAGCAACCCCAGGAGCGCGGTGGTCTGCCAGAGCGGTTGCCGACGACGCCAGAGCGCCGCGAGGAGCGGACCGGTCAGCACCCCGCACAGGGCCGCCGGTAGCAGGACGAGACCGGTTCTCAGCGCCGAAACCTGTTGCCGAGCCAGTAGTTCGGGGGCCGCACTCAGCACCCCGTAGTAACCCGCGAACAATGTCAGGCCCACGACGGCCCCCGACAGCAGGCCCGGTGCGGTGACGACGCTACGCGGGACGAACCCCCGGGGATGGCGACGCACGTGGAAGACGAGCGCCACCCCCGCACAGATCGCCACCCCGCCCATGGCGAGCAGCGCCGCCGGGGCCAGGTCCGCGGAGGCGCTGTGCAGCAGCATGATGATCGCAGCGGCCAGCACCGACAGCCACGCTGCTCCGGTGACGTCGAGGTGTCGGCGACGGTCGGCGCCACCGGGGGTCAGGCGCAGTGCGGGGATGAGCATCAGCAGCGCCAGCGCGGGCACCGCCATCGGTGCTCGCCAACCCAGATAGGCGGTGAGGACGCCGCCGATCAGGCTGCCGCTGCCCGAGGCGGTGGCCTGGCACACTGCCACCGCTGCCAAGGCGCTGACCCGGCCCCGCCGATCCAGAGTCTGATCGATGCAGGCGTAGATGCAGATGACCATGCCGCCGGCTCCCAACCCGCCGAGCAGTCGACCGATGACGACGACGGCGAGGGCCGGCGCGGCGGCGGCCAGGATCGAACCGGCCGACATGGCCGCCACAGAGAACCCCAGCGTGGCGCGCAGCCCCCACCGCTGCGCGAGGTAACCCCCCAGCGGCATCGCCACCGCCGAACCGAGCGACCACACCGAGATGATCCACTCGGTGGCCGCGAACGACACCTCCAACGCCGAGAACACCGAGGGCAGGGCCACCGACGGTGCGCCGACGGCGACGGAGACCGGAGCGGCCAATGTTCCCAACACTATTCCGGCCCGTCGCGCCGACACCGTCCTGGAATGATCCGGCGCAGCGACCACACTGTCAGAGATTTGTGTCCCGAATCCAGGTGCGGATGGCCCGGATGTGTTCCGCCTTGATCTCCAGCGGCAGCCAATGCCCGGCGGGCAGGCTCACCACGGTGAGGTCCGCGCAGGCCGCGCGCATCGGGTCGCCTTGGCGATTGCCCGTGATGCTGCAGATCTGATCGAAGTCGCCGTTGACGAACAGTACCGGTTGCGACAGGCGGCCCCCGTTGGGCGCCTCGCGTGCGTAGCCGAGAGCGGCGTCGTCGTTGAGGTACCACGCGCATCCCGGACCGAAGCCGTGACCTTCGAATGCCCGTACCAGCACGTCGAAGTCGGCCGGCGGCCACAGAGCCGGGTCCGGGTCGGTCGGCGGGGCGCGGTGCGCGGCGCCGAAACGTCCGCCGTTGCGCTGCACCAGCGCGTTCGGCGAGATGGTGCCGACACTGGCGGCGTTGCCCGGCCGGAAGATCGACGCCAACGACGATGCCAGGTCGGCATCGAGGTCGGCGACCGCCGATTCGAAATGCGTTGTGTAGTAACGGTAGTAGTCCCATTGACCGTCGGGATACTCGTCGGCGGGGTAGATCGCTCGGTCGACAAGTGGGACGACCGTTGCCAAGGCGTGCCCCTCCGGGTTATACGCCAGGGAGGTCATCACGACGCCACGGCTGCGCTCGGGTTGGTGCGCCGCGAGATCGCCGACGACGACGCTGCCCCAGTCGTGACCAACCCAGATCGCTGGTTCGCCGCCGAGGTGGTCGTGGAGCTCCGCCATGTCTTCGACGGCTTCCCCGATGGCGTAGGCGTCGGCGTCTGCGGGGGTGGCGGATCCGCCGTACCCGCGAAGGTCAGGGGCTATGCAGTGCCAACCGTCAGCGGCGAACGCGTCCATCTGGGCACGCCACATCAAGCCGATGCTCGGCCAGCCGTGGACGAACATCATCAGGGGCCCGTCGGTGGGCCCGCACTCGAGGTAGTGCGTCGTGTGACGGGGCGTGGTCACAGTGCGCGAGGCCAAACTGTCGAACATGGAACTCCCGTCAAAAAGCAACGATCTTTGCTTTCACTCTAGACAGATGCACTCGGAGAAAGCAAAGTTCTTTGCGTAGTATCGAGACGTGTCTGAGCACGGAGCCGCGACCCGCCCCAAGGGTCGGACCAGTCGGGTGTTGGGTGCGATTTACTCCTCGGTCGGCGAGCTCATGGGGGAGGGCGTCACCAAGATCAGCTTTCCTGTCATTGCCGAACGCGCCGGGGTCAATCCGACGACGTTGTACCGACGCTGGCAGGACGTCAACGCACTCCTCGAGGAGGTCGCCGTCGCAGCCCTGACGCGGGACGGTGACTCGGCACCCGACACCGGGTCGCTCGAGGAAGACCTCACCGAGTGGGCGATCGTCATCGCCCGCGACATCACCCGCCCTCAGCGGACCCGCTATCTGCGCGCGATGGTGTCCGCGCGTGCGGAGATCGTATCGAGCTGCCCGGTCATGGAGACACGGCGCGAACAGGCATCGGAGATGGTCCGCCGGGCCCACGAGCGCGGTGAGCCGACACCAACGGTCCCGCAGATCCTCGATCACGTCATCGCGCCGCTCTATCACCACGTCGCGTTCGCACTCGAAGTCGATCACGAGTACGCACGACGGCTGGTCCGCGATGTGCTGGCCATGGTCCGCTGAGCCCAGTGATCAACTGCGCGTTGTCCGCCGGAAGACACACTGCGCAAGCACGCAGAGGTGGTCATCCGTAGAGCTTCAGACGTAGGCGCAGTCGCAGCCCTGACGCAGTACCAGCGGCCTAGCCCATCGGATGCTAGCTGTCGGCGGCAGGCGTCGGGGTTTCCCGCTTACGCTCGTCGAGATGCAGCAATTCCCTTACCGCCGTACGGGTTCCGTACGGCCGGAACATCCGGCTGGCGGGGCTGGGCCGTACGTTGAGCGGCCACCAGAACCAGCGGCCCAGGAGCGCAGCGATGGCCGGTGTCATGAACGAGCGCACCACCAGAGTGTCGAACAACAGACCGAGCCCGATCGTGGTGCCGATCTGACCGAGCACCACCAGGTCGCTGAAGATGAACGATGACATCGTTGCGGCGAAGACCAATCCGGCTGCGGTGACGACACGGCCGGTACCGGCCATCGCCCGGATGATGCCGGTACGCAGGCCGGCGTGCATTTCCTCCTCGAACCGGGAGATCAGCAGCAAGTTGTAATCCGCACCGACCGCGAGCAGCAGAATGATCGCCAATGGCACGACGATCCAGAACAGATGGATACCGAATATGTACTGCCACAACAGCACTGACAGACCAACCGACGCGCCGAGAGAGAGCGCGACGGTACCGACGATCACGATGGCGGCCACGATACTGCGCGTGATGAAGATCATCACCAGCAAGATCAGAGCCAACGCTGCCAGCGCGGAGATCAGCAGGTCGTAGGTCATCCCCTCCTGAATGTCCTTGTTGGTCGACGCGATACCCGCGACGTAGATCTTGGCATCCGACAACGGTGTGGCCTTCAAGGCATCGAACGCCGCATCCTTGATGGCGTTGATATGGGGGATGCCCTCGGGGTCAGCCGGATTGCCCTGGTGCGTGACGATCATTCTGGCCGCTTTGCCGTCTGGCGACAAGAACAGCTTCAGACCACGCTTGAAGTCCGGGTTGTCGAACGCCTCCGGGGGTAGGTAGAACGAGTCGTCGTTCTTGGCGTCGTCGAAGGCCTTCCCCATGGCGGTGGCATTGGTCAGCGCCTCCTGGCTCTGCGCGTTGGTTCCACCTGTGGTCGCGTAATTCGACAGCGTCAAGTCGCGGTTGCGCTCCTGAATGGCGATCTGCGGCGGCAGCAGCTGGACCAGCTGGGGCTGAAGCGCATCCAGCTTGTCCAGGCTGGCGGTGATGGCATTGAACTTGTCGGCGAGCTCCGAGATCCCGTCGAGGGAGTCGAACACCGAGCGCAGCGCCGCACACAGCGGGATGTCGAAACAGTGCGGCTCCCAATAGAAGTAGTTGCGCAGCGGCCGGAACTGATCGTCGAAGTTGGCGAGCTTGTCACGCAGATCGGTGACGGTGTCGACGGTGTCGTGGAAGGCCTCGGTCTGCTCGTGTGTGACCGCAGCACTCTGTTGCTGCAGAGCCAGCTGCTGCCGCAGCACGTTGATGGTCTTGTCGATGTCGTCGGCTTGTTTGAGCAGATCCTGGGCACGGTCTCGCTGGTAGCTCAGGTTCATGATCTGGCTGGCACTCGATGCACTGATCTGAAACGGGATGGAGCTGTGCGTGATCGGCGTACCGAGAGGCCGGGTGATCGACTGCACCAGGGCGATACCCGGCGTGTGCAGGACCGCTTTGGCAACGCGCTCCAGGATCAACATGTCGGCCGGGTTACGCATATCGTGATCGGCCTCGATCATCAACAGCTCCGGATTGATCCGAGCCTCGGTGAAGTGCCGTTCAGCGGCCTGCATACCGACCACACCGGGTGCACTGTCCGGGATGTAGGGGCGGTTGTCGTAGCTGGTCTGGTAACCCGGCAGAGCCAGCACACCGATCAGCGCGATACCCAGTGTCACCACCAGGATGGGGCCGGGCCAGCGAACGATGGCCGTGCCGATCCGGTGCCACCCGCGCGCCTGCAGCTTGCGCTTGGGTTCCAACAGCCCGAACCGGCTGGCAATCAACAGAACTGCAGGCCCCATCGTCAAAGCCGCGGCAAGGGTGACCACGACACCGAGTGCCGCGGGTATGCCCAAGGTCTGGAAGTACGGCAGCCGGGTGAACTGCATACATGCGACCGCGCCGGCGATGGTCAAGCCCGAGCCGACGATGACGTGCACCGTGCCGCGGTACATGTCGTAATACGCCGGTAGCCGTTCGAGTCCCTTGCTGCGTGCCTCCTGGTATCGGCCGACGACGAAGATCGCGTAGTCGGTGCCCGCGGCAATGGCGAGCAGTGTCAACAGGTTCGTCGAGTAGGTGGACAGACCGATGACACCGGAATGGGCCAGTACGGCAACGACACCACGTGCCGCCATCAGTTCGACGGCTACCGTGACCAGCACGATCAACATCGTCACCACGGAGCGATAGACGACCAGCAGCATGATCGCGATCACGAGGAAGGTGATGGCCGTGACCTCGTTCGTGCCTTCGCTGCCCACCTCGAAGTTGTCGGTGACCAACGGCGATGCTCCGGTGACATAGGCTTTCACACCCGGGGGCGCGGGCGTATCGGCGACGATCTTGCGGACCGCATCCACCGATTCGTTGGACGCCGCCTCACCCTGGTTACCGTGCAGGTAGACCTGCACCGTGGCGGCCTTGCCGTCTTTGCTCTGCGAGCCACCAGCCGTGAGCGGATCACCCCAGAAGTCCTGGATGTGCTCGACATGCTGGGTGTCTGCCGACAGCCGCTTGACCAGCCGGTCGTAGAACTCGTGCGCGTCGGCACCCAGCGGCTTGCCACCCTCGAGCACGATCATTGCCGCGCTGTCGGAATCGAATTCGTGGAACACCTGGCCGATGTGGCGCATCGCCTGAATGGACGGGGCGTCCGGCGCATTGAGACCGACCGAGCGTTCAGCGCCGACGACCTCGAGCTGGGGTGCCAACACGTTGGACAGAACCGCGATCGCGACCCAGGCCACCACGATGGGAAGTGCGAGCCGACGGATCAGGCGGGCCATCCGTGAACCCTCGGCGATCTCCGCGCTGTGGTTGCTCATGCGGTCTTGTCCAGGCAGGAAATGTATCCGTTCACGTTGTTGGTGGACCTTTCGTCCTTGACGATCCCATTGACCGTGATGCGGCAACCGATGGTCTCGCCGTCGCCTTGTGCGCGCAGGTCCGCGTAGAGCGTCGGGTCGTCGGTCGTCAACGTCTGCGTCCACGGCAGCGGCACGTCGTCGACACGCTGTGGTTGGGCGTGGACGTCGAGGTAATTGATGGTGGCCACGGATCCCGGGGACCCGAAGACCTCGAATACCACCTGTTTGGGGTTGAACCCGGTGTTCTCCAGCGCGTCCGAGCCCGGCCGGGACACCTCATTGTCGGATCCGAACCTGCCGTGCAACCGGACCACGGTGAACGCGACCAAGGCGACGACCACGACGGCGACGATGACCATCCAATACCGTCGCGCCACCGGGCCGACCGAAATCCCGCTCACTGCTACGCCTTTCGCATCCCGGCCGACACAACCGGCACTGGCCGCATCTGGTGACCGTCCTGTGGACCGTAGGAGAACGGTACGGTACCGTACATCCCGCCGCAACCGCTTGACGCGTGCACGGATGACTGCTCTCAACGTCACTGATCATTGATGCATTCCGACCGCGCGACCATAAGGTGGACGATGTGAGCACCGAGCCCACGACTGACACTGGGCACTGTCCATGGACTGCGCGTGAAGCTGAACTCCTCGCCGTCACGTTGGAGCAGTTACGTCTGCACGGGTACGACCGGTTGACCGTGGATGCTGTCGCCGCGGCCGCGCGGGCGAGTAAGGCGACCATGTACCGGCGCTGGCCATCGAAAGCCGACCTTGTGCTTGCGGCATTCATCGAAGGCACCCGCGGTTCGTCGGTGCCGCCCCGCACGGGCTCGCTGCGCACCGATCTCCTCGAGATCGGACGCTCGGTGTGCGAACACTCGCGCGATCACACCCCCACCATGCGGGCGGTGCTGAACGAGGTATCGCGCAATCCGCGGCTCGGCGAAGCGCTGCAGGAGAAATTCATCATGCAGCGGAAGCTGGTGATCGACGGTGTGCTCGCCGAGGCGGTGCAACGCGGCGAGATCGACGCATCGGTGATCAACGAGGAGATCTTCGATCTGCTGCCCGGATATCTGGTGTTTCGCGCGCTGGTCGCCGACCGACCTCCTACCGAGGAAACCGTACGGATCCTCGTCGATACGGTGCTGCTGCCCAGCTTGACCAACAAGACTCATGAGTGAAGGTGGGGTCTCGCCCGACTCGCGGTCCAGCGACCCAGAACGGTAGGACTGGCGGGGCCGCGTCACCGCGCCTGTGCCACCGCAGCTTTGCCGGCGTCAAGCCGCTGGGTTCAGCACGAACGGAGATAGCCGGTCTCTACTGACGAGGCCTGGGGAAGTCGAGCCCTGTCCTACCTCGACCTCGCCTGGCGCGAACGCACCAACCAGTTCCAGGGCGAGCGCAACGATGTCTTCGTCTGCTGTATTCACAGGTGCCAAGTCCCCGACATCGCTCACAGGAGTGTCAACCCCACTTGGCGGTGGTAAGTCGATGTCGGATCATCATCGGTCGTAGGGACTCGGCCTCAACAACATTCGTCGGCCTCGATGCCGGTGTGGATCTTGCGAGTGCATGCGTACCCAAGGAGCGCCGCGACGATGATGACGATCAGTGTTCCCAGCGTGAACACTTCGAAGGTCCACCGCGAAACGCCCCACGTCTCGGCAAAGTCGTAATCCACTCCGAACAGCGGCTCCAGTGTGCCGGGGAACACCGCCACCCAGCTGCCGAGTGCGACCCAGAAGTAGATCAGAAGCGTGCTCAACCAGAGTCCGGCGCTTCCCCCGGGGATGCGGTAGGGGCGTTCCACGTCGGGAAATCGCCGCCTCAGCGCAATGACGGCCGGGAAGATGATCAAGTAACTGAGCAGCAGCGTCGTGATCGCCACGGTCAGTACGACGTTGAAGACGGAGGTGGCGCTGCCTGACACCAACTCTGTCGCGGCGACTGTGAAGACGGTGGCGATCACCCCGGAGAGCAGGTTCATACGCACGGGTGTGCCGAACCGTGCTGAGAACTGACCGAAAAAGCGGGGAAAGGCTCGGTCGGCGGCCGCGCTGGCCTGAACTCGGTCCGAGGCGATCATCCACGCACTGCCCTGTGTGAGAGCGATGAAGATGAAGACGAGAGCGGCTGCGACCATCATCGGTGCAGCACCATCGCCGTACACCGTGAACACCTCGGCCACCGCGTCCATGAATCCGCTTGCTCCCGAAAGCTGTTCGATGGGAACAACCGCCAGGATCGCAAAGATCGGAACCAGGTAGCACGCGACCGCCACCGATCCCGACGTAGCCACGGCAATGGGTACGTCACGTCGCGCGTTGCGCATCTCCTCGGCAGCTCCGTTGGGAGCCTCGAAACCAACGAAGGCGAAGAGGAGAACCGGTGTCACGCCGAGGAAACCGGCCAGGGTGGGCGAGAAGTCACCGATGGCGTAACCGTGCACGCCATTCTGGGCCGCGTAGATGACGACCGTCACCACGAAGAAGACGATGAAGGCGACCTTGCAGACTGCGCCGGCGGCGACGATCCACTTCCCGTATTGCAACCCGATGATGGCTGTGCCAATGGCTAGCCAGACGAAGACGAACTTGAAGGCATAGTCTCCGAGCGAGCCTGACACCAACGGCTGGATATAGGCATCCCAGGTAGCGGCCGAGATGAACACCAGCGAGCCGCCCAACCAGATGGGGTTGGTGATCCAGTAATACATCGTCGAGACCGCAGCAGCCAGTTTGCCGAAGGCCATGCGCACCCAGATATAGGGTCCGCCCTCCTCACGAAAGGTGCTGCCGAGTTCGGCGGTGACCAAGGCGTAGGGGAGCAGGAACGTGATCGCTATGACGACTGCCCACGTGAACGCTTCCGCTCCGCCGATGGCGCCGATCTGCGCGATGAGATCAATGCCGATGACCGCTGCAACGGCCAGGAACACGATGTCGAGTCGACCCAGCGTCTTTCGGAGAACCGTCCTGTGGCCCTCGGGTTCGGCGTCGGTGGTGTCCATGAGGTATCGCTCCTGTCGCAACGGTCACACTGGATTGCTCATTCAAGCTGAGCGGCCGACTCGTCGCAGCCTCCGTCAGTGAGCCGCGAGGTCACCGCCTCACATTGCGCGGCGGTGAACAGAAACGGGCGGCCACGACAATTACCATAACTCCAAATACGATGAGAGACAGCAGCGCTCGCGCACGGATGATATAACGGTTGTTGCAGGTACCTCAATGCGGTCTCACGGTCCTCGAGTTTGGTATCGCATCTCGTCGGACGTGTTCTGGGCTGGGCCACGGCCTAGCTGTGGCAGACCAATCCGCCGGGAAAAGGCTCTATACGGGCCCAGTGAAGCTTTTGCTACCGGTGGGCGTTTCCCATTGAACGAACTGAGGAGTTCATCATGCCCATCGTCGTCGTCGCCACGATCAAGGTGAAACCTGAGTCGGTCGACACCTTTCGCGAGATCCTCATCGGTGCCGTCGGAGACGTGCACGGTGAACCGGGTTGTGAACTCTATGCGCTGCATCAAAGCGGTCCGACCTTCGTCATGGTCGAGCAGTGGGTTGACTCTGAGGCACTCCGCACACACAGCGCAGCACCGGCGGCGACGAGGCTTTTCGCGGCGGCTCCTGAACATCTGGAAGAGGCACCAGACATCAGAATCTTCAAACCCCTCGCAGTGGGCGATCCAAACAAAGGTCTGCTTCGCCGATGACCTGGTCGGATGGCCAGCGACGTCAACGGCTTTCAACCATCATCGTCGGTCAGCCCACGATGACGGCACGGTCATGGTGTGGAAGCCGGCACAGGTGAAATTCGGGATCTCGACGTTCGTCAATGACGGAGCCGTCGACGCGGTGTCGCTGGCTCGGGCGATCGAAGAACGTGGTTTCGACTCTCTCGGGGTCGCCGAGCACACGCACATTCCGGCGCGCCGGGAATCGCCCTATCCCGCCGGTGGGGACTTACCCGAGCACTATTACCGGACGCTCGACCCCTTCGTCACACTCGCGGCTGCGGCAGCCGTCACACACTCCATCGAGTTGATCACCGGTATCGCCCTGCTCGTCGAGCGCGATCCGATCATCACCGCCAAGGCGGCCGCCAGCGTCGATCTGATCTCCAACGGCCGACTGGTGTTCGGCGTAGGGGCCGGATGGAACATCGAAGAGCTGCGTAACCACGGAATCGACCCGAAGTCGCGGGGGGCCCTGCTGGATGAGCGCATCGAGGCGGTCAAAGCGCTGTGGACATCCGAACCGGCCGAGTACCACGGATCGTTCGTTGACTTCGGCCCGTCGTTCAGCCGACCCAAACCCGTCCGCAAACCACACCCACCCCTGTTCATCGGCGGTGACTCCGCGGCCACAGTCAGGCGCGTCATCCGGCACGAGGCAGGTTGGCTGTCGAACCCATTGCCCGTCAAGCGAATCACTCAACGCGTTGCCGAGATGCGCGCCGGCGCTGGCCATGACGTTCCCCTCGCGCTGTTCGCCTCTCCGGTCAAGCCGCACTATTGGCAGGCGCTGGACGAGTTGGGTTTCGCCAGAGTCGATTTGCTACTGCCGACCGTGCCGCTGGACCAAACCCTCCGGCTACTCGACGGTTACGCCGACGCAGTTCGCCAATACCGCAAATGACCTCCACCGCAGGCTCTTTGACTGCCCGGCCTCCGTCGAGCAGCACTTCACGTCGGAGGAGCCAACCGGTTTGGCGGGAATCCGTGTGGAAGACCTTCCGGGATGTGGCGGCGGCGACGGCCGGCGGGGTAGGTGACCACCGCTAGTATTACTGATCGTGCATTGGTTCGTCGGCTGGGTCCGGCAGTGGAATGTGGGCGTACTCTTCGAGGCGCTCGATCAACCCGTCTCGGAATCGGAAGTAAGCCGCGGCATGTAATCGGGCGCGACCGCCAGCTTTCCACGACACGTTGACAACGTGCTGTTGGAGCAACTCGTCTCCTTCCTGGAGCTGCCGCGTTATGACGTATTCCAGTGTTTCTGCAACGGCAAAGACGTTGTCACGCAGGGATTGCAGGTTTTCCTCGACCGACTGCGCGATTCCGTCGGTGTTGTGCCAGATGGTTGCGTCTTCTGTAAAGGCGGAGCGCATGCCGTCGTAATCCTGCCGCTCCAGGCAACGCAAGTATTGGACCGCGCAGTTCTTGAGGTCGGGCGGCGGGTGAGGGTCCCACACTGCGGCTCGTTCCCCGGCCGTGATCGCCACCGGAAGATGGTTGCGCCGTGGGGGAACTGGGCAGGGGAATACCTCGGAGAAAACGTGATGGGGCAGGATGATCCTGTTCAGATCGAGCACAACCCGATCGCCGACAGGTTCTGGCACTACCAGCCAGCGTCCGTGTTCAGGCGTTTCTACGCCGGTGGTCTCGTCAGTGATCACCGCAAGCTGCAGTCCGGGAACCGATTCGATCACCACGAGCTGTTGGGTGGATCCTCCGAGCTCGAAGATCAGATCGGCAGGCGCGGCGACCATCTCCGTCCCCGAAGACTGGCCGAGCCGCTCGATTTCGATCTCACGGCCTGTTGCTGCTCGTCGGTACTCGGCTTCGATGACCCAGCGTGGATTGGGGTCATACGTCTGAATGTCACGCAGCCGCCTGAGCTGCCAAGACGACGGATCCCACACGTGAAGTCCATAAATGCCATCGAAGCCGCCGACGAAGCCCGCACGACCGTCCCTGAAGTCCAGGCGGCTTCCGATTGGTACGTCGACTCGCCCGTCTACGAGCGCGCCGTCCAAGGTTATGCCGTCACCGGGCGACGCCGTCAAGGACAGGGTCGACGCTGTGGCGGTCCACTGACCGGAAACATATGGGATCACCTGGTCAGCGTCGTCGATCCTCTCGACGGCAACGACTCCAGCCTTTCCGCAATAGCCGGCGACTTCCTCCCAGCGGTCATCACGCCACGCTGCATACTCGGAACCGGCGGAAATCTGGACTCCGCACGGATCGTTTGTAACCAATGTCGTTGATCTCCATTCTCTATGAACCCGTGTCACTGTCCCCGTATTGAGTTCACACATCTGCAAACCGGTTCGGCCACACAGAGGACCACATCGCTGCGCGGCGTGGCGTCCTCCTTGGTTTCAGTCATACCGCGTCGCAGGCTGTCATTGCATCAATCGTTGCTGATCAGTCAAATTGCGATGGAGACACCGCGGCGTCGCGACGACCCTGAACAGTGGCATTTGCCCGTTCGGTGGCGAAGGTGTGGCGCAAGCCGCGAACCAGTGCGGCGGATGTCACCGGCGTTGGGTAGGCCGCAGCAGTCGTTGGGCAACACGATCTTTCATACGTATGTAACTCGATGCTCGAGGCCGTCAACTTGCGGTAAGCGTGACCGTGACGACATCTTTTTGCCGACGGGGTTTCTACCTCTGACAGGTTCCAAAAATGGGAGATCGCTTTCGCGTCTGCTGAAGAAATGACGTGAAGCTCGGAGACACCGCCGATGACACGAAGTGGTGCGATGCGCCCTAACCCCACTTCAAAGGCTTGGAAGATGACACATCGTATGAGAACGACGGGCTGGCTGCTGCTGCGCTGCGACGACGATCCACCTAGGAGGGCTCCTCGTCGGTGGAGGATTCGGAGTTCATGGCCAGGTTCTGCAGGATTCGTTCGTTGAGGGTGGCGAGCAGGTCGAGCTCAGTTGGGGTGAGCAGATCGATGAAATTGCGGCGGACGTCCGCCACGTGCCCAGGCGCCGCCCTTTCGATGGCGGTGCGGCCGGCCGCGAGCAGACAGACCATGGTGCTGCGGGCGTCGGCGGGGTTGGGTTCGCGGCCGATCAGCCCGTCCTTCTGCATGCGCCGCAATTGGTGGGAGAGACGGCTCTTCTCCCAACCCAGTGCGTTGCGCAGCTCATGGGAAGGCATGCGGTCCCCGTCGTGTTCCGAGAGCAACGCCAGGACTTCGTAGTCGGCCCCGGACAGGCCCGATTCCTGCAACCCCCGGTCCAGGTGCACGCCGACCTGATGACGCGCGTCGATGAAGGCCCGCCAGGCGCGGAGTTCACGAGGGTTAAGCCAGTTCGGTTCCATGGACCCCCACGCTACCTCAATTGGTTGACTCCTCATCCAAGACAGGTATGGTGGAGTAGTCAACCAATCTGATCAGCAACAAAGACGGGACTCGGCGTCAGCGGAGCGCCCCACCACCACACTTCTCGCCCCACGCTGGTCGTTCTAGGTGGGAGAAAACACCAGCAGAACATCATTCCACCTACCTGAGAAGGAAGGTCACATGCTTGTTTTCGTCACTGGCGGAACCGGCCACGCCGGAACGCACATCATCCCCGAACTCATCGCCGCCGGACACGAAGTGACCGGTCTGGCTCGGTCGGATGCATCCGCGGAGGCCCTGTCCGCGCTCGGCGCGAAGGTGCGTCGCGGCAGCCTCGAAGATCTCGATGGGCTCAAGGAGGCAGCCGCGGACGCCGACGGCGTCATCCACGTCGCGCACCGGCAGGATTTGCTTCCGACTGGCGGCATGGACGCCGTGGCAACCGCGGAGCTAGCAATCATGCTCGCCTACGGCGAGGCACTCGCGGGAACTGGAAAGCCACTGGTCGCAGCGGGCAGCATCGGCGGGCCTGGAAACCTGGGCCGGCCGGCCACCGAGGACGACCCTGCCCTTCCCAGCCGCGACGAGGACAAGGGCACGCTGCGGGTTCGCAACGTCGTGGAACGGGCGGTCATTGGCCTGGCCGAGCAAGAAGTGCGGTCCTCGATCGTGCGGCTCCCGCTCATCGCGCACGACACGACCGATGACACTGGCTTCCTGCCCGGGCTGATCGCGCTCGCCAAGGCAAAGGGCGTCGCGGGCTACCCCGGAGACGGCCAAAACCTATGGACCGCCGTCCACATCCGCGATGCCGCCTCCCTGTTCCGCCTGGCGCTGGAAAAGGGTCCGGCCGGTCGCTATTGGCACGCCGTTCAGGATGAGGGCATCCCGTTCCGCAACATCGCCGAGGCAATCGGCAGCCGTCTGGATCTGCCCACCGTGAGCATCCCCATGGATGTCCTGATGCTGCCGGGATACTTCGGCCAGTTCATGAATCTGGTCACCGGAACCTACCCGGCGACCAGCCTCATCACCCGCCGAACCCTGGGCTGGGAACCCCGTCAGCCCGGCCTGTTCGCCGACTTGGACAACGGCCATTACTTCCCGACCGACTGACGGCCGAGGCGCAAAGTGTCACGCGCTCAACCACTCACGGCCTGATCGCCGAGGCGAGCATCGTCCACCGCACGCTGCCGTCCGGTGTCACATTGCAGCGCAACCTCGCCGAGGCAATCGGGATGCCGACGCGGGAATCACGCACCGACGGGGGAGTGACGACCGCGACCGTCGCCCCGTGACGAGGGCTCCACTGGTTCAGTCGACCTCCACTAGTCTCCACGCCTCCCTGCTTTGCTGACACGGCACGATGCGGGCTCAAGGCGGAGGAATCACAGGTTTCAAACATCAATTCAGAGAGGACATTTCATGAGCAAGATCAGCATCATCGGTACCGGGAACATGGCCCGCACCATCGCCACGCTGGCAGTGGCAGGCGGCAACACCGTCCAGGTCATCGGCCGCGACCAATCTAAGGCCGCTGACCTGGCGAAGGATCTGGGTGGCAGCTCCACAACCGGAGAGTTCGGCGCCGTCCCGGCCGGAGACATCGTCATCGTGGCCCTCGGGTATGCCAGTGTCGTACCGGTCATCACGCAGTACGGGAACGCGTTGGCGGGCAAGGTGATCGTCGACATCTGCAACCCCGTCAATGACACGGCCGACGGGCTCGCCATCCCCGACGGCACCTCCATTGCGCAGAACGTTGCCGAACAAGCCCCGGCCAACGCCAGCGTGGTGAAGGCATTCAACACCACTTTCGGTGCTGTCCTGGCCAAGGGCCACCCGATGGACGTCTTGATCGCCGGCGACGACGAGCAGGCCAAGGCCCGCGTCGGGGGTTTCATCGAGAGCCTGAGACTGCGTCCGCTCGACGTCGGCGGCTTGACAATGGCGCAGTACCTGGAAGGAACGGGACTGGTCATGATCGGTCTCGGCCAACACGGGGTGGGGAACTTCGATTTCGCACTCGACGTCACCGTCCCCGGCTGAACCACAGCACCGCCACCCGGCCGGGGAACTGAAGACCAGAGGGCTGTCGGGCCTCACGTGAGTCGCCCAGAAGCCCAGCTAAGCAACCGAACACAGGAGTAATCATGGGAAAGCTTGACGGCAAGGTGGCAGTGATCACCGGCGGATCGAGTGGTATGGCGCTTGCCGGCGCCAGGTTGTTCGTCGAGGAAGGCGCTCACGTCTTCATCACGGGCCGGCGGAAGGAAGCGGTCGATCAAGCCGTCTCGCTGATTGGCAGGAACGCGACTGGCGTGCAGGCTGATTCGGCGGACTTGGCCGATCTGGACCGTCTGTTCGATGTCGTCCGACGGGAGAAGGGTGCCATCGACGTATTGTGGGCCAGTGCCGGCACGGCCGAGGATGGCAGGCTCGGCGAGATCACCGAGGAGCACTTCGACGCTACGTTCGGCCTCAACGCCCGCGGCACGCTGTTCACGGTGCAAAAGGCGTTGCCACTGTTCAATGATGGCGGCTCGATCTTCATGACCGGGTCGATCGCGTCGGTCAGGGGCTACCCCTCCTGGGGTGTCTACGCCGCGAGCAAGGCTGCACTGCATGCATACGCCCGCGTGTGGTTGGCGGAGTTGAAAGACCGCAGGATCAGGGTCAACGTGCTGACCCCGGGCCAGGTCGTCGCGCCGGGACAAGAGGAGATGTTCGACGATGAGACGAAGGCCGCGATGAAGACGCGTGAGGCACTGATCCCACGGGGAAAAAACGGTAAACCCCAGGAGATAGCGACTGTCGCACTGTTCCTTGCCTCCGACGACTCGAGCTTCGTCAACGGTGTGGAATTGATCGCCGACGGCGGCACTACGGCAGCCTGAAACCGGTCTACCCAAAAAGTGCCGCCGTGTGTCTCCGGCCCCACCGGGAGTGGGATGCCGTGCTGACAGGGTCGTGTACGACGACGTGACCACTCGCGCCGTGGCGATCTCCAAGAACCCAACTGTCGCGTGGAACATCGCCGGTGCGTTTCTGGCTCTGCAGACGACTCCGACCGTGGTTCGCGCGATCTTCACCCGCGCCGAGGGGCCGATTTAGAAGGAGAGGTCAATCCATGCCCGTCTACCGTTGCGTCACAGGAAGCTCGGGGAATCCGCCCGCTCCGGGACCGACTCGGCGGTTCTCCCGCGGCCGCCACGTCAGGGACGCCTCTTACAGGAACGTTCTGGACTCCCGACCTCGCTTCTCCTGCCAACCGGGGCAGCAGATGCGACCGTGGCGACCGCCTCATCAGAGATGATCAGCTGCAGAAGAAGCCGGTCCACTACTCGATCCGGCACGACCTTGGCCACGATCGCCGCGAAGACCGCGTCTCGGCCGACCAGATAGCAGGTGCGGGGCCGCCGCGTGGCCAGCGCCTTGCCGATGACCTTGGCTACCGCATGGGGTCCAGACCGGTGTGCCGGTCGATCTTGGTGGTGTGTTCGATCGCGGTCCTGATCATCGCGCCATAGCGCAACGCCAACTCCGGTGGCCCATCACGGTGCACCCGCTCGAATTCCCGGGTGGTCTTGCTCATCAGCGGCGTCTTGATGCCGCCAGGCTCGACCATGACGACGTCGATACCCTGCTGCAGCAGCTCACGTCGTAGGACGTCGGTCATCCGCTTCAACGCGAACTTCGACGTCACGTAGGGACCGGTCATCGGTGTCGCGAGCACCCCCGAGATCGACCCGACGTTGACGATGCGGCCACGGCCCGCCCGCAACCCGTCGATGAAAGCCTGCGTGACCGCCAATTGACCGATCACGTTCACCTCGAGCTGTTCACGCATGTCCTCCACCGACACGAACTCCAGCGGACCACTACGGGTGATACCTGCGTTGTTGATGAGCCCGACCAACGGCTGATTGCCCACTTGCGCGCGGGCTGCGGCGATCTGATCCGGAACGGTGACGTCAAGACGCATCGCAGTGAACCCATGATCACCCAGCCGCTCGACGTCCTCAGCACGGCGCACTCCAGCCAGTACCGAGAAGCCCAGATCGCGCAGATGCAGGGCTGTCGCTTCCCCGATCCCCGTGGAAGCACCCGTGACGATGACTCGCCCTCGCCCGCTCATTGTCATGACTAGCAAGACGAGCCCGACAGTCCTAACGTTCGCGATCCGTCTGTCCCCGAGGGGCATTGGGACGAGGGTCGGCGAGTCGTGGTCGTCGAATTCGAGGGCCGCCAGCAGCCGAGAGTTGGTATGCGTCCGCAGATCACGCATAAGCGTTTCGTTCAGCGTGCCCGCGACACGTCCACCACTACTACAAAGGGTAGTAGTGGTATGTCCTCATGTAGAGGCCTGTTCTGACGACTATGCGCCAGCCCATAGGAGAGAAGACTTCCGACTGAAATAAAGTCCAGCGCGGTCTCGTCGCGGCGCTCGATCATCGCCGCCCCCGGCTTATGCTCCGGATTACGAGGCCGACCAGTGGGTGTCTGGTGGTCCCGCTCGTGCATGCCGGTCTAGTTTGCAGGAATGAGCAAACGGCCGCCTGCAGGTCGGGGCGTGAGGTGACTATCTGGACGCGGGACCGGATCCTCGTTCAGTCCGCATCATGGGTGTCGCCGTGGCGCCCGCCAGAATCCACTTATGCAGTGGTTGACGGTTACGAGTTCTATCTCTTGGGCTCCGAGGCCACGGTGATGGCCTGTCCTGCAACGATTCCCGGGACTGGCAACGAGATTCGGGGCGCCCTCGATGCGGCTGCCCGCAGTGGCGCTGCATCGCTGCAGATCACGGTCGGGCGCGACTATCCGGGAGGTGACGTGGTGTTTGACGAGCTCGCGACGATGTCCGCGGTCACCGTCGGGGTCGCCGACATCCTGGCGGTGGACCTGTCGAACTCGACTGCCGAGATCGTGCCAGCACCACCAGATGTCGAGGTGGTCGAGGTGGAGAACTTCGAGCAGGTCGCAGCGTTCGAACGCACGTCCGCGCTGGGCTGGGGGTACTCGCCACCGTCGGACGCCAGCATCCGCTCGGCGTATCAGGCGATCACGCCGGGTTCGTTCCTTGCTTCATGTGCCGGCGTCCCAGCGGGGACAGGCGGTTTCACCCTCGCGGAACCGGTCGCACGGTTGTGGGGTGGAGCCGTAATACCGACCATGCGGGGTCGCGGTGTCTACCGGGGACTGGTGGCTTCCCGACTCAGCGCAGCCGCTGCGCGGGGCGCGACCCTCGCGCTGGTCCATGCCGAGCCCACATCCTCACCCGTCCTTCAGCGACTGGGCTTCCGAAAATATGGCGAGCGCCGCACATTCCGTGTAGACCTTGAATCCTGAGACGCCGCGATGCCGGTTGAACTCCCACTACGCTGCAGCATCGCCAACCGCTGTGAGGAAGACCTGAGCCTCGTCGAAACTCGTGCCATCGTGCAGGCAGTGGTAGAACCGGCCCCGGAGTTCGTTCAACAGGTGCCGCGTCGCTGCGGCGCGCCGATCACCGTGGTCTCGGCGGCGCCGGTAGTGAACGCCGGCCAGTTCACTGACTGTTGTGCGATCAACATTGTGGCGCAGTGGGTACGTCTGTGGATGAGGTCTCTACCGGTACCGCCGCCACAGCCTCGGCGTCGCAGTTGCCATCACCAATGCACAGACGGTTATGACACCCTGGCCAATACGTCCAGCGGTGACGCCAGACACCGTGCTGATGGGTGGATAGTTGACGATAGCGTTCGCAACCGCGTCGAGTACCAGAATGCCGTTGCCGACGACTAAACCAATCCGCCGGCGCCGAAAGATCAACGTCGCCGCCAAGGGGTCAAAAACCACGAGAGAGACAAAGAACCATTGGATCACCCAGGGCGCCCCTTGATAACCGGATGGTCCGCCAGCAGTGAGCTGCGCCAAATGCACCGCGGTGCCATACGCAAAGACGACGACGAACAACCACGTCAGAACGTCAGCTCGCCGCGGCTTGAGTCGGCCTGTCAGGACCCACCGCCTTTCACGGAATGAATACGCGGCGAGATGAGTATGCCGACCGCGCGACAGTTCGACATCGACAGTACGAAGCACCGATACGACTTCGCGGTCGACCGCCGATGCTGCCCAGGCGTGGAACCCGCTACGGATGGTGCACGCTCTCTGGATGACCAACTGGGGGAGTGTGCTCTAGGTGAAGTGTCATTTCGAGGATCTGAGATGTCGAGACCGTCGAGTCGAACCCGAGTCGCGCATATCGCAACCTCGGCGTCGGCTCGCGCGGTGAACTCGGTCGACGGATGGCTCAGCGCCCACCGAGTGATGCTGCCCCCTAGCGAACCAGATGGTCGCGCTGGCCACGGCGACCAGCAGGGCGGGATGGGTGGCGACGACGAGGACCCGGTCCAGCCTCGTCATTTCCCCGACCGCGGCACCCATCGCCGCGGCGTAGTTCGGGTAGTCCGTTTGCAGCCTTTGGGCTTCGCGGAACACCCAGGCGGTGAACCACATGAACACCACCGAATACGTCGCGCCGACGCAGACCGCCCAGGCGACGCGCACGCGACCACGCGCGCGGGCGGTTCGATCCAGCACCCACACCAGCAGCGGCACGGACCACACCCAGTGGTGACCCCACGCCAGTGGCGGGACGGCGCAGGAGAGCAGACCGGCAATGGTGACGGCCAGCAGCCGCTCACCCCCGCGTTCGGCACGTTGGGCGGCGATCAGGGCGAGCACGCTGATGAGCACGACACCCGCCAGCCACCATGCCATGGGCATCTGACCGGGGGATGCCACCGTGGCGACGATCCCCCCGACGGAGTAGTTACCGACGTGGGCCAGCGGTCCGATGCGATCGGTGTGAAAGGCGGCGTGCAGCCAGTAGGCGGTCGAATCGCTCGGGAGGATCAGCCAGCCAAGCGCCACGGTGAGCGCGGCAGTGCCGGCCGCAGCGGCCGCTGCCCGCCACTGCCGGGTCACCAGAAGGTAGGGGATGAACACAACCGCCGTCAGCTTGACCCCAGCTGCGACGCCGACTGACCACCCCCGGAGCCGAGAGTCGTTGGCACGGGTCAAATCCCATGTCACGATCGCCATCAGGACCAGGTTGACCTGACCCTGCCACAGGGTTCCCCGGACCGCCTGGACGTCGAGCGCCACGAGCGCCAGCGCCACACTTAGCAGGAGCAGGCGCAGCTCGGGCCGCCAGCCCAGGGTCGTAGCGCACCGCCAGATCGTCGCGACGAGCCCGGTGAACGACACCAGCAACCACAGTGCCTTCGCGGCCGCGAAGTTCAGCAACGCCAGTGGGAGAAAGGACATCGCCGCGAACGGCGGGTAGGTGAACCAGCCGCCGGGCGGCAGCTTCGCGGCGTAGAGCGGTTGGCCGTGCAGTACCTGCAACGCACCGTGGCGGTAGACGTCGAGATCCCCGCCATTGGTGAACAAGCCCATCCGGGGGCCGGCGAGGAACGGCACCAGGGCCTGGTGGACTCCCACGGCGACCACCGCCGCCAGGCCTGCCACGGCGACGGCAGCCCAAGACACCGTGCGGCGGTCACCGGGGTGATTGATCAAGCCCGTCCTTCGTTGGGCGGTCTAGGTGGTCGTGCAGGCTCCCATTAGACACCGACGAGGGCGATCGGCAACCGGTCGTGTCGGCAAATGATGTTGTTGACGGCCCACATCGGCGGTCCGGTCAGCTCGATGCGCTCCACCCGCTCGATGAGCGCGCGCAGCGTCTCGGTCAGCCCCAGGCGGGCCAGGCCCTGTCCCGCGCACGCGTGGGTGCCCTGGCTGAAACGGAGTCGGCTAGTGGCGTCACGCCGGATGTCGAAGGTGTCGGGCGCGAGCCATTCGCGCCCGTCGCGGTTGGCCGAGGCGCAGACGACCAGCACCCTTTGAGGTGTTTTGGCCAGATCGACCCGACGCGGCAGGCGAGGGTCACTGTCCGTTGTCAGTCAGCTTGGCGGTTTGTCGCAGGGAACCGCCAGCCTGACTGCGAGGCGATCGTGCGTGCCCGTCTCATATGATCTGGCGGATTTGACCGGCGGTCTGATGGTTGTCGACGACGGTTGAAAACGAGGCCAGAAGCGACCCCGGAATCACCTGCTCACTTTTCGACCGGAACTGGCTGCTGGTTCGCCGTGACAGCGAAGGAAACGTGGGTCTGAACGCAGGGGAGGACTCGGACGGGCTGGCGAATCGCCGGACGTGCCCACCCGAGGAGGCAAGGTCACGGTGCGGTATCGACCTGTCCCGTCGCTTCTGCTGCGGCTACGCGGGCGTACTCAGAGGGCGAACAACCTGCCACTCGTGCGAACGCGGTCGTGAACGCGGTTGCAGACTGGTAACCGACCATCTGAGCCACGCGCGCGACGGCCGGACGCTCGGACCTCAGGAGGTGTTTGGCCAAGGCCACCCGCCATTCCAAGAGATACTGCATGGGTGTCAATCCCACTGTCCGGGTGAATCTCTGAGCGAAAACCGCGCGCGAGACCGTGGCGGCGCTCGCAAGAGATTCGACCGTCCAGCCCCGTGCGACGTCGGCGTGCATTGCACGCAGCGCCGGGGCCAGCACCGGGTCCGCCAGACCCGCGATCAATCCTCTGCCGCGGTTGCCCAGCTCCGGCGCGGCGGGAACCCGGGTGGCTTCGATGACAAGCACCTCGACGAGGCGTTTGAGGATGACGTCGCGGCTGGGGCCATCGGTGTCTGCCTCTTCGACGATGAGCTCGACCAGCCGGGTCAACCGGGCCGCACCCGGTTGTCCAGCCCTCACCAGGATGATCGGTGGAAGCAGTGCGAGCAGCAGGGCCGCGCTGGCCGGATCGAAGCGGAAATATCCGCCCAGCATGCGCATGTTGATCGGCCCCGATTTGTCGCCGTGGTGGGTGTCACCTGAGTGGTCGAGCGGTGTCAAGATCGGGGTCGTGTTCGGGTGGCTGCGCATGGTGAACTCCGGGGTCTGAGGGAAGAGCAAGAAGTCCCCACGGCGAAGTTCTATGTCATCGAGGCCCTCGGGTTCCAGCAAGCACGACCCGTCGAGCATCAGGCAGAATGCGGGGTCGCCGTAACGAGGCCTCTGGACGGCCCATCGCCCACCACCGGTGATGATCTTGGCCAGGACCGCCTCGGGACGCAGCAGCGACATCAGTTCCTCCATCGGTTCCGTGTCGCCCATGCCGCAGACGCTAGCGTGGACTCCGTTCCACCGCCGACATGCCTATCCGGACGAGTCGAGCCCGGTTGACTGGGCCAGCGCCACGGCATCGGGGCCCGCGGGGAACCTCAGCTGGTCCGATGTGTCAGTTGCGGCCTTGAAAACCACGTCGGCGACGTCGCCGGGGGTGGTCACCTCGCCGGGCCGACCGAACGCTTCCATGATGGGGGCGGCGAAGGGCAGGTAGTCATCGAAGATCAGTCCCCGCATACGTTCGGTGCCGTTGCTGCTGAACGCGGTCGATGGACCGTAGCCCGGTTCGACGAGCTTGACCCGTACGCCGAAATGCCCCAATTCCAACGCCAGTGACCCGGAAAACCCTTCGATCGCGGATTTGCTTGCGGTGTAGACAGCCGCCAGCGGCATCGCCGCCAGCGTGGTGCTGGAGGTGACGTTGACGATCACGCCGGACCGGCGTTTCCGCATCTGCGGCACCACAGCCTGAGTTACTGCCATGACGCCGAAGGTGTTGGTGTCGAACAGCTCTCGCGTGGTATCCATTGGAGTGGCTTCGAAGGCTCCGATAGCTCCGATCCCTGCGTTGTTGACCAGGACATCGATCGGACCGGCGGTCTGGATCGCGTTCGCAATGCTGTCCGGACTGGTTACGTCGAGTGCGACTATCTTCAGCCGACCCGAACTCGGCAGCACGTCCTGACGTGGTGTTCGCATGGTGGCGACGACATTCCATCCCTCGTCGAGAAACTTTCGTGCAGTAGCAAGGCCGTAGCCGGAGGAGCAACCGGTGATGAGCACTGATGTCATGAACAAAAGCTAACGAGCGCAACCGATCCCGAACAACATTGTCGCGTCTTGAATAGCTTCGAGATCGTCTTTCAGCGATCCCGTGCGTGCTATCGAACACTCGTTCCCGTTACCACTTCATCGGCGGCGAAACCGCGACAGCTCGTCGGGCTCTGTTGTATCGGAGGAGCAGCCGAATGTGTGCGGGTACCAGGGGCGCCTCGATCTTGCCGATGTCCTCGATCGTCGGCCATAGCGCAGACAAACAGCCCGCGCCTTGCGAGGCCGCCGCATACTTCCCGCGCGCCCGAAAGTCTCTCGCAGCGATGATCCACCGCCCCCATGGTCCGACAGTCGGTCAACAGCGCCGAAGTCACGTACGAACAGGAAGTCCCAGATCCAGAGATTCGGGATCAATCAAATTTTGTCTCACGTCGGGCGGAGAGTCTGACGGAACGATGCGCGTCTATGGCCGAGATGTTCATTCACTCGGCGTTTTTCGCCAAGATTCAGTCGGGCGTTCGGATGGGATCGGAGTCGCTTGGCGAACGATCTCCTGTGCTCGAGGGGCCGCCGCCTCCTCGACGGTGTGACCAGCTGGGCGGTGGTGCGGTGATTTCCGATTGGCGATCGCAACGCCGGCCAGGCACAGGATTCCGCCGAGAAGAGCCGGGATGGTGGGAATTTCGCCGAGAAGGGGCCAGGCCATCAATACTGTGAGGGTGGGCACGATGTAGGTCGTAGCGGCCAGACGGCCGGCCGGCATGTGAGCCAGGGCGTAGGACCACGTCCAGAAGGCCAGCGCGGTCGGCAGGAGTCCCAGGTACAGCACGCCAGCAATGTTGGTCACCGAGGCATGTGTCAGGTCATGGGCGAGCTGTTCGGAAAAAGGTAGGCAGGCAACGGCTCCCACCGCAGCCGCATACGCGGTGACCTGCAGCGGCGAGGCATGAGTGAGGGCAGGTTTTTGCAGAGTGGCGCCGACAGCGTGGCCCGCGGCCGCGGCCAGACACAGGAGCACACCGGTGATGGCCGTACCGCTACCGCCGCCGGCGAATCCGGCCAGCGCCGCTCCGGTGAAGGCTACGGCGATCCCTGCGAGCAGGGGTCGGGGAAACCCTTCCCTCAGGTAGACACCAGCAAGCAACGCGACGAAGAGCGGGCCGGTGCCGATCAGCAGGGCAGCTATCCCGGCGTCGGTGTGCTTCTCGCCCCAGTTGAGCGCAACCATGTACAACCCGAACCAGAACACGCCCATGCCCGCGATCCCGGGCCACGCCGGGCGCGGTGGCAGACCCTCGCGCCGGATCACCACCACCGCCAGCAGCACGACAGCCCCGATCAGCAGGCGCCCCAGCGCCAAAGAGCCGGGCCGAAAACTCTCGCCCACCTGGCGGATGGCGACGAATGCCGAGGCCCACAGCACCATGGTGAACAGTGCGGCGGCCGTCGCCGCGGGGGTCATCGCCGCGGGGGCGGCTGCATCACGCTGTGCCACGGGGCGCCGCCTCAGGCCGTTCGCGCAGTGCCCGGCGAAGGATCTTTCCGGTCCCATTGCGGGGCAGGGAATCGATGTACTCGACGTCCTCGGGGACCTTGTACCAGGTCAGCGAGGACCGGGTGGTCGAGAGGATCAACGCAGTCAACTCGTGGTGCCGGTCGTCGTTCAGCTCAGTGACAACATAGGCACGCAGGGTCGTCACGCCGTTGGCCCGCCTGACGGCGCACACCGCAGCCTCACGCACACCGGCGATGGCGGTGATCAGATCCTCCACCTCGACGGGGTGGACGTTGGCGCCGGCGACGATCTCGATGTCGTCGGCGCGTCCGTGCAGCCACACCACGCCGTCGCGAACGTGGGCGGAATCACCCGTGGTGAACCATTCGTCGGCGGTGAGTCGGGCTGGTGGCAGGCTGCCTCGTGCCACTCCCGGTCCAATGGTGGGACCGCTGATCTGCAACTCACCGATCGAACCGTCCTCCAGGGGCTCGCCGCGGTCGTCGATCACTCGCGCTCGGTACGGCGGCAGGACCTGGCCGAGGCTGTAGGGCGTGATCCGGTCCGGGCGGTTGGCCAGCACGGCGTTCCCGATTTCGCTGGTGCCCCAGGCGTTGACCAGGCTCGAGCCGAGCAGGGCACGCAGTCGGTCCTCGGTGGGCCGAGGCAACATCTCCCCAGCCACGACAGCCAGGCGCAGACGTGCCAAGGTGTCGGCGTCGGGGTGGGCAAGAATTCGGGCGTAGAAACTCGGCTGGGCAAAGAGGACGCTGACCCGGTGCTGCCGCAGAACCGCCAGCGCGCTCGACTCGTCGGGTCGTTGCGGGGTGAGCACCACGGTGGCGCCGCGCTGCAGCGGCAGGAGCAGCGAATTGTCCAAGCCGAAGGAGAAGTACATTCGCGATACCGAGTAGCAGATCTCGCCCACTTCGAGTGAGAGAACGCTCCCTATGGCCTGATCGAAATATGCTGCGTCACCGTGCATGTGGAAGCACAGGCGGGGAGCTCCCGTGGTGCCGGAGGTGAAGACCGCGAAGGCAGGAGCGTCGTCGGGAACCACTGCGGCAGAATCATCGGTCGAAGAGTTCCCTGCAATCAGGTCCGTTGGTGTCGTCGTGCGGCCCCGAAATACTCCGCGTAGCGACGGCTCGGTGACGACAAGTGCGGCTTCGGCGAGTTCCTCGCTCAGACGCAGCTCGTCGGGGTGGAAGAAGGTGTTCACGGGCACTGCCACTGCGCCGATCCGCAGGATCCCCAGGAACGTTGCTACGAAGGATATTTCGTCCGGAAGTGCCAGGAGCACGCGGTCCCCGCGCCGGACACCCGATCCGCGCAGAGCTGCGGCGATCTGGTGCACCTGCACGTAGATCGCCTCGTAGGTGACGCTCTGCGCGCCGTCGATGTACGCGGTCTGCCCGAGCCAACCCCCCTGCTGAGCCAGGTGTTCCAACCGCACCGCCAGATTGCCCAGGGTCGTCTCGACCGGCAATGCCGCCGTGGGCACAGACGAGGGTGTGACGGTCATCGGCAGACGCCCTCGATCTCTACGAGCAGTTCGGGTCGGCACACGTCGACGTTGAAGTACGCGATCTCGCGGTCAGCGGGAAACACCAGGGTGCAGATGTCGCGGACGACGGACACGTGCTTCGGATCGCGGACATAGACCTTGACCTGGTCGAGATCCCGCACGGTGTATTCGCCACCGTCCACTCCGTGCCGATGCAGATTGTCGTTCCCGACCAGCACGTCGATGTTGCGCAGGGTCTCCACGGTTTGCCGCGCGATATCGTCCACGTGTGCGGTGTCTTCACCCAGGATGCTCGCGGTGCCCGAGACGAACAAATTGCCGTTGTTCTCCCCCCGAACGAATGTGGCGCGCGCGAAGGTTGGGGACTTCGGCCCGTACCTCGGCGAATATTTGTAGGCCGGAGTCTGCCGCGGATTCTCCAGGTACACGGTGCGACCAGGTTTTGTGGCGATGAAGCACAGGTCGACGCCCGGACTGAGCTTGCCGATGCCCGTGGCGGCCGGCAACTGCCGAAAACGCCCCTCCCAGTTGGCGAATGCCTCAGCGCGGCCGAAGCAGAAATCACGATAGATTTCGAGACCTTCCGCGTTGGGGCAATTGATGTCGCCGACCTGATTCCACATGCGGACCAGTTCGGTGTAACCGCGCTCCCACGTGAACCGCAGGGCATCCTCGTACAGCTGACGAACACGCTCGCGATAAATCGGCTGGGACTCGAGACGGACCGCATAGAAGAGGTGTTCGCCGTCCTCGGTGTACACGGCGTCACCAGAGGTACCAGAGAGCACCGGGCGATCGGTCCGCCAGACCTCCTCGGCCGCAGAACCAACATCGTTCGCCATGTGTGTGGTCAAACAGGCTGCGCCGCTGACCAATGCGGGCTGAGCGGACTCGGTTGCGAAGCGGATGCGTCCCAAGACATTGCCGCGTTCCGCACCGGCCCCCTCCGGTGGCGCGGCACCAGCAACCAGTTCCGACCACACACCCCGAACGCAGTCCTCAGACTCGTGAAGCCCCACCTAACTCCATCCTTTCCGTTGATCGGATTCGCCGTCAGCTTCGGGCGGCTCAGACCGTCATGTGGGCCTGCGTCGTCATCTGCAACACGGAATCCTTGAAAGCGTCAATGACAAGAGTTGTCACGGCCGCTGGAGTTTCCTACCTGACTTAGACGACGGACTGCGCAGTTTCATTCACCCGAATGCAAGGGCCGTTCGCCCTTCTCGTGGCCGTGAATTCAACCGATTCCGCTGGGTCTGGGCGTTCGCCGCTGCCACGCACTGCGAACCCGCCCGCCTGCACTACCGGCGTCGACGAGAGCACGGTGACCGCCACGCTGAGGCCAACAGGCACCCGTTCAATAAGCTCCTCGGACAGCTCTATCACTGCCTGCAGCACGGCCAAGCTTTGATCAGGCCAAGGCGTTCCCGCGCCCGGTCCTCGCGGCAGCCTAGCCACGCCGAAACCTGTTTTGTCGACCGAGTTCGCCAGTCGTCCGGGGCATCTCCACTCAATGCTTTGGATACGGTTTTCGCTCAACAGATCCGGAGTCGTTGTAGCCCAGGTCCTTGCAACTCGTCGATGACGGTGGAGAGCCTTCCTGTCATAGCCAGGAGTAAAGCCTCGCCTGTGCCGCGAACCTCCGGCCCCCGACCGGCTGACCAATCCGTGTCAGTGGCGACCAGCCGCACACCCCGAGCTCGCCGGGAGCCGCCGATCACCGGGCTGACCCGGGCATAGTGCAACGCGACGCGAAGCCTGTCGTGTGGGATGGTGCGCAAGCATCCCAGCGGGCGGCGAATGTCTTGCTGGTGAACAAGACACTCGATGAGCGCCACGCGCCCGCCGTAAAGCGCGCCGGCCCCAGACGGCTCTACGCCGTCCTGCATCAGGCGGACAAGGAACTCCGGATTGAGGCCGACGCGGCGCTCTAGAGCTTTTGCGTTAAGGCGGTCGACATCCCAGCGGTAACGGAGCATCCCGATCATCAAGCCAATCCCGGATTGGTCGAGATAGGCGACGGTGTGCGCAGCTACGTGCCACACGGTCCATCCCTCGCACAAACTTGCCATGCTCCACTGCACCGGTGTCAACGTGGCCAGCAGGTCAGCAAAGTCCCCACGCTCCCGTTCGGCGAGGATCCGGACGCTCGTCACACCGGACAGTCTCATACGCGGGCAGCCCATGATTCAACCAACTCCCGATTGGTGATCAAACCAACAGGGCGTGACTCTTAACGTGATCGGAGATCTCTAGAATCGAGACACTTGATCCACCGCCGACTGCTGTGAGAATCGAGGCGGAATTCTAAGACCGCCAGATCTAACGCGAAAGCCGTCAGATGCAACGGAACCGGACGATAGTAGGCGCTAGCGATTTCCGCCCCGTCTCGGTCGGTAGTGCGCGGATATTTCACTGGATATCGGTGTTATCAAGAAGTGTATAAATCCGACAAGGCATGCTGAGCTGTCAACGTCGGGCAGACTGCATGAGGTGCTCGCGGAGGATGTCGCCGTGGCCGGCGTGACGCGCGAAGTCCTCGATTGCGAGCAAATAGATGAATCGCAGATTGACCTCGCCGATGTGTGGATGCATGCGAGTTTCATCCAGGTCGAACCTGGCGGTGATTGTGCTGGAAAGTCTGCTGGCGGTCTCGAATTCTGTGATGACGTCGGCGAGGGTCTCGCTGTGCGCGACGTTGAAGCTGGGATCGCCTCCGGTGGTGCCTCCGTCGCATTCTTCCGGGGATAGACCGCCAAGCAGGTGGTGAAACCAGATCCGTTCGGCGGTGGCCGCGTGTTTGAGCAGTCCAATTGGGGTGGTCATTGACTCGACGAGGCGGGCGCGGGCGTCTCCTTCTGATAAGCCGCACACTGTATTGATCAACTCGATGCGGTTGCGGTCCAACATGCTCTCGAGCAGTCGGCGTTCAGTACCGGTAGTGGTTTGCGGTATCGACCATGTCGTCATTGTCGTCCTCGATTCTTTTCGCGGTGTGATGGAGAGGTGAAAAACATTGTTTCGCAGATGCTTTCGCGATTTCTGGCGAAGTGGTCCGACACTTCGCGGTCGACGATCTCGCGGGGGAGATGGCGAAGGGGCGCTCGTCGGCCAGCGCACTAACTGTGACGAGAATCGAAAGGGGTTTGTGGCGAAGGCTCGGGTATTCTGGCGAGAGCTCAAGCGCTCTTGATCCGCGGGAGAAAGTCACCGCATCGAGCATGGTCAGGTTATCAGGTCTGGCACAGGATTCGCACCAATCGGAGGCACCATCCGAGAGACCGGCACGCTTTGAGCGATCGCACGTGTGAAGAGACCGGCGCTTTGGGCAGCGTGAGAAGTGACGCAACGCTGCCCCCACCGGCGAACTGCCCGAACACGGTGACGTTGTGAGGATCCCGCCGAACGCGGTGATGTTGTCCTGCACCCATCGCAATGGTGCGACCTGGGTGCTGTTCTCTGTCGATGTGATGCGGTTACTGGGCCGCGTCGAACGCGTTGATGACCGCCGCGGGGATACTGCCGCGGGCAGACAGGGCATGTCCCGCGCTGCGGCCCACTCCCGGATCGCGCGATTGCGATCGGCGTCCTTCGGTGCCTTCCCGTTCGTTTTCGCGGCTGACGTAGAACGGCGCGAGCGAGACCTTGCCCTGTCTTCCACGGCTGCCGGTGACGTCCTGCGCCGGACGGCAGGTTCTCGTCGGCACGCGAGCTGGTAGCGGCAGCGATGAAACGGGCTATGTTTTTCTCGAATTGAGCGCCGTCCTGATGCTCGCCGTACTGGTCGGCAGCATGGTCGTCGACGGTGGGGCCCTGATTCTCCCAGTACGGCAGTATCGTGCGGTTCGCCAAGTCGCGGGCAGACTCACCTGCCTTGGGCTCGCCGATGGCGCCACCGCCCCCGCCGAACAATTGCTGGAGCATTTTCGGCGTCAGTTGGACTGAATCGCCCGCTGCATGAATCGTTCTCGTGGTAAACCGCCGGAATGGTGGCCTCAACACCGAACCGACGGTGCTGGCGAAAGCGAGCACGGTAACGCTACGTCGTCCAATCTGGATGCTGCTGGTCACTGTTGTTCTGATGCGATTGGTCGGCGTACTCGGCGAGCCCGCTGACCATCTTCTGCATAACCCGAGGAAGTACGAGCGCCAGCAGTGTTCGACAGCCAAATCTGGGCAGGTAGGTCCCCCGCCATGAAATGTCTGTTCCACCGCCGCGAAGGGGCGTGAGTTCGATGCTCGCTTGATAGTGACTGAGCGTGGCGTTCCACGCGTCCTCGTAATCCATACGTCGCTCAGGCTCCAGCGCGACGATCCGTTCTGCGGTGGTGATCCACCCCGTTCGGAAGGCTCGTACGGCGCCCACAGTGTCGAGACCGACCGGGTTCAGGTTTTCCGAGCGAGTTTCGTCGAGCGCGTCGACCGTACCCCACGCCGGCCAGCTGTCAGCGCTCAGCAGTAATGTCCACACCACGCGTGGAGGCGCACTACAACGAGCACTGGCTCTGTATGCCGACAAACGTCTCATGTTTGACCCCTCACCAACCAACTGTCGTCGGTAGTTGTTCAGTCACCTAAACGACGCGCCCTAGCCAACCGTTCATGACCGCGACGTGCTGGCCAAGGTGTCTCGCGGATTGGATGAGGTCAGGCCGAACTGTGCAGCCGACCCGAACTCGCTGAACGAAACCGACCAGCCGCACGTCTCTCAAAGAGCACATACCTTGGACGCTTGGCGACAAGACCCCAAGCTCTTGGGCAGAGGTAGCACACGAAGCAAAGGTGGGTGTCATGCCCGAGGTATTCGATCTGTCAGTCGAGCAACTGAACGCTCACAACGCTGCGGTCATCCAGGAGTTTCGGTCCAACGGCGGCGTCGTCAACGGTCTACCGGATGGAGCCAGACCGCTGCTGCTGACGGTGACGGGTGCCAAGACCGGTAAACAGCGGGTAGTGCCGCTGGGGTACTTCGTCGTAGACGACGCCATAGTGGTGTGCGCTGCCTTCGGTGGTGCGCCTCGACACCCCGCCTGGGTGTACAACCTGCGTGCGAAACCGCGCGTGCGGGTGGAGATTGGCAAGGACGCGTTCGATGCCATCGCACACGAAGTGCCGCTGAGCCGCCGTGAGCATCTGTGGACGGAAATGCTCGCGCAGGTAGGTGAAATCGCCGATCCGCGGTCCAAAACCGCGCGTACGATCCCGCTGTTCGAGCTGACGATCAACCGACAGGGGAGTGCAGCCCAATGACGGCTGGAAGCGGCAGCTTATCGGCGTCGGCGGTGCCCGATTCGGCGCTGTAGATCATGATCTGCAATTCGACTCCGTCGACCGTGAGCACGTCGCAGTCCAGCGTCAGGGTGTCCACTGCGAACGAGGGCAGTTGTCGCGGTACGAGCCGCATTGCTCACAAGCGCACGACGACCTTGCCGTGTACGTGTCCGTCACGTTGTAAGTCAACGGCGTCTCGGATCTGCTCGAAGGGGTAGGTGGCGGCGATCGGAACGTTGATGCGTCCACTCGCCACCATCGCGGCGATGCGCTCGAGAGCCCCCGGTGAGGCTTCCGCGCCACCGGTCGCACGGATCCCGCCTGGAGGATTTGGCCCTGCGGCAATCGCTGAGATCCGTTCGGGGGCTACGCCAAGCTCCAGTGCGGCACCGATGGTCTCGGTGCCCACCAGACAGGTCGCCGCAGTGACTCCCTCAGGCGCAATCACCCGGACTCGCTCCGCGAGACCTGCGCCGTAGGCAACCGGTTCCGCTCCGACCTTACGTACGAAGTCGAACGTGGACTCCGATGCGGTCCCGATGACGCGGGCACCGGCGAGCGCGGCCAGCTGCACGGCGAAGACACCGACACCACCACTGGCGCCCCCGATCAACACCGTGTCCCCGGCGCCGACGCCGATCACGGCCAACGCGGCATCAGCGGTGCTGCCGGCGACCGACAACGTGCTCGCGACGTCCGCTCCGATGCCTGCTGGGGTGCGCAGCACCGTATCTCGGCCTGGGTGCACCACCAGCCAGTCCGCCGCCGCCCGAGCCGTCGCTCCGCCGAACACGTGGTCTCCGACGTCGAACCCGTCTACATCGTCGCCGACCTCGTCGACGACACCAGCGAAGTCGGTGCCGAATCCGGACGGCAGCGACACGCCAAGCGCCGCTGCCACTTCGGGGTTCGAGGACAACACCCAATCCATCGGGTTCAAGCCGACGAACTCGACGCGCACCCGGATTTCCTGTGCGCCCGCCCGCGGCTCTGGCGTCTCGTGGAACCGCAGTACTTCCGAACCCCCGAAAGAATCAACTCGTATGGCCCGCATGTTTAGCCTCCTTGTGAAAACACCACGTGTCATCCCGGTAGCACTGGGTGTTATCACCCAGGCCCTAGCATTGATCTCGTCGTATCGCCGACCTCCAACATGGTCGGGCCTCGTCCCGGGTCGCCTCCCGACCGCTGGAGCACGTAACCGGGGCCACCGCCTGGCGCGGCGGATCGTTCATGGCTGACCCCACGGCAACCCGAGGCGTCGACGTTTTGCCGACGTCCGGGCTACCAGCTGCCAGGCAATGCGGATTCCGGCCCTCTCGGCGAGTCGGCATGCGTGCGTCAGCTGGTCGCCAGCACCGCCGACCAGCCTCCGTCGACATTGATCACCGTCCCATGCACGTTGGCGGCATCGTCGGAGGCCAGGAATAGGACCGCGGCTGCCACCTCTTCGGGTGTGCTCGCCCGCCGTGATGGAATTCGCGCGAGCATCGGTTTCACGTAGTCGGCGAATTGCAGTGCGCGTGGTGTCGAAATCGGGCCTGGCGCTACCGCATTCACGCGCACCCCCGATGCGGCATATTCGTCGGCCCAGGACTGAGTCAGTGAATGGATGGCGGCCTTGTGCGCCGAATAGAGCGCCCCGCCGGCGGATCCGCGCAAGCCAGCGGCCGATCCGACGTTGATGATCGCACCGCCACCACGCTCAACCATCCCTGGCGCGAGGGCGGCGGTAAGCAGGAAAGGGGCGAACACATTGACACCGAAAGAGTCTCGAAGCTCTCCGTCGGAGACATCGGCGGTCGGTGACGGCATCAGCAGGGTCGCGGCGTTGTTCACCAAGACGTCGACCTTGCCGCCCGCAGCGTTCGACGACCGTTGGGCGAGTTCTCGCGCCGCCACGGGGCCTCCGGCCAGGTCGGCCGAGATGAAGGTCGCCCCGCCACCGCGGGACCGAATGTCCGCAGCGACGCGCTCACCCCGTTCCTCGTCTCGGCCCGAAACGATCACGAATGCGCCCGCCCGTGCGAGCGCGTGCGCTATTGCGACTCCGAGGCCACCGGTGGATCCGGTGACCAATGCCGCACGGTCTCGGAGCATAGCCATTCTTACCTCCCTGAAGACACTCGGTGTTATCACTATAACACCGAGTGTCATCGGGTAGGCTCCGAGCGTGCCCAGATGGAGACCCGATGCGCAGACGCGGTTAGAGGCGGCGGCGCTGGAACTGTTCGCCGAGAACGGGTATGACCACACGACCGTCTCAGACATCGCCCAACGCGCCGGCTTGACGAAGAGATCGTTCTTTCGCTACTTCCCCGACAAGCGCGAAGTCCTCTTCGCGGGCACCGAGACCCTGAGCGGCCTGCTCCGCCAGAGTGTGGAGAGCTCGCCGACCGACGATCAACCGTGGACAGTGATGACCTCGGCGCTGATCAACTCAGGAGAATTGCTCACCGCGGAGCGGGCCCTGTCTCAACTGCGCCGGGCCGTGATCGCGGACAACCCAGAGCTGCGCGAGCGTGAAGTCCTCAAAACCGCACAACTCGAAGACCTACTGGTAGGGTTCCTTGGCGAACGTGGCGTCGATGCTAGCGACGCGCGCTACCTTGCCCGACTGGCCCTCGTCGTACTCCAGCAGGCATTCAATTACTGGCTGGACGAAGCGCCGGGGCTACCATTCGCGGACTTCGTGACACGCGCCGTCGACGACCTGCGCAATGCGCTATCGCGGGGAGGCGTGACACCCGCGCGCTTGTAGGGCAGCGCGGGCGTCGGAGTGGGGAAGCGAGGTGACTAGCTTCGAGCATCCGCCTGCGTATGCGGCTTTAGCTCGAACAACTTCGCGCGTGCGGCCCGCCCTGAACTTCTACGCTCACACTCCGGGAGTATTCGCGACGACAAATGAAAACGGCGTACGTTACTGGTAACCGCCATATTCGACTTGGCCGTATTCCTATCGCTTTGGAGCAGCAGCGAACTGCCTTTTGGACGCGCTGGGGCAACTTCATTACTGTTCAGGTCCGCGGTTATCCAGTCCAGGCATTGTTTATTGGCGATTCGCTGTCAGGCGAAGGTAAGCCTGCGTCGCCCGGCCGCCTGCGGAACACTCCCAGAGCGAAGCAGCGTCGTGTGGTTTCGGTCTGCGGAGGTCAGAGGCGATGGAGCAGTATAGGTGCGCCGGGCCCGGCGAGTTCGTTCAACGCCGTGCCACGGCCGGCGAGGCTCATTAGAAGTGCCTCGCCTGGCGCGCGTACTTCAGGTCCGCTTCCGTGGGTCCAATCCACGTCGGTGGCGATGAGGCGGAGTCCCCGACTTCGCCACGCGGTCTTCAGGATCGGGACATAGAGCGAGCGCTGCAGCGCCGAGCGAAGGCGTTCGGCCGGAATGGTTCGGTTTCTGCCCAGCGGCCGACGAATATCTTGCTGGTGGATCATCGCATCGAGTAAACCGATGGTGCCCCAAGTGCAGCCATGTATCCACGCGGGCGTGCTCGACGGTGTATGAGCCCGACCAGCTCGGCGGTCGTGAGATGGGGGTAGTCGTTGATGCAGATCGCATTAAATTGGTTCATGCTGCCGTGGGCATCGAGAACGCGCCGCTTCAAGATTTGGAGAACGGTGAGGTCGTCGTAGCTGATGACGTGCGCGGCGACATCTCGAACCCGCCAGCGGCTGCATAGCGTGCGATGCTCCCATTGATTTGGTGCGAGCTCGGAGAGCATGTTCGCAAGATCCTCACGCTCGGAGCGGACCATGTCGAGGACGTCCATCACGGTGCTCAGTCCACTAGCGACGTGGTCGGCGGTGTCCTGCGTCGCGCTTTAAGAATCGCGACTCCGACGAGGCCGAACAGAATGTCGGCGACGATTTCGCAGAGCGCGGTAGCCCAAAAAAAGAGGTCACACGTGCCGAGGGTGGTGCGTTGATGAAGCTGTCACTGAAGTAGCCCCACGTTTGCAACAAGTGAGCAGCGGTGAAGCCGGCGGCGCTGACGAAACTGATGACAACGGCGGCGTGAGGAGCCCACCGGCTCTCCCAGAACACGAGTGCGACCGTGATTGCTGTTAGTACGATTTGCACCATGCCTGCGATCATCACCGCCGGAGGCAAGGCATTCATCCCACGTCGTAAGTGGTCAATGCCGTGCAGGGCCACTGCGACGGCGAATAGCATTGCAGCCCAACGAAAATTTTGATTCCAGTCGGTCGGCTGCTCAGCGGGCTGTGTAGTAATGCGATTTACCCCCGGTGCCCGATGCGGTTCTACTACTGACGGCAGTACGTCGTTTTCCGTGTGTAAATGCCTCGTGTGATATTGGTTTGGAGTAGTCGAATCTCATCGCTTCGCGTATCTCGCCCACGTGTTGCCGGCTTCGGCGGCATGCTTCCGGGCGACTTGGTCGCTGTGGCAGCGCGCCTCCGACACATGGCCCTGATCGAGCACCGTGGGCGCAGGTCGAACAAGGTCGTCCGCGGAGTTGGTGACCGCGGTGTGGGTCGACATCAGCCACAACGGTCGAGTGCCCACCAGCTCACGCAACTCCACAAGAAACGAGAGAATTGGCGTGTGCCACAGGGTGCTCAACCGAGCTGCCTCACCCGCCGTGGCGCGAGAGGAAACGCTCCTCCCGGGTCCGCAATGCGGCACGTCATTCGCCTCGTTTGTAGGAAACGACGCCGATCAGATCGGTCTCTACGGGGGATTCACCTACCGTCTCGGGACATCTTCAGCAGCAGATCGAGCGGCGGCAGTGGCTGTCGTTGATTCACACAGGCGCCGTCTTCGGGTTTGGTGGTCCAGGACCGCGGACAAGCGCTGTTCTCACAGGACCCATGCGCGAGCAGATTACGGGTTCACACCACCTCAAGCGGTACGTACTCGCCAGCCGGCGGCATCGTGCGCACGATGTCACCCGGCCGCACCACGCCTCCCGAGATCACGACAGACATGACGCCCGCGAGCCGCACCGTACTCCTGGCTGAATCGACATAGATGAACTCTTTCATGAGCCCGTCCTGAAGGCCGTTGATCTGGTTGCACGGGTTGCGTAGCCCGGTGACCTCGACGACGGCCTCGTCGCCGAGCTGCAGGTGTGTGCCCCGCGACAGGCCGAGCAGGTCCACACCCGCGGTGGTGACGTTCTCGCCCAGTTCGCCCGCCTTGATGCGATAACCGCGCGCGGCTGCGTAGTCCAATAGCTCAGCGTGGATCAAGTGAACCTGACGTAAGTTGGGTTGCTCCGGATTGCGCGCAACGCGCGAGCGGTGCTGGACGGTCAGTCCGGCGTGCGCGTCGCCCTCGACTCCGTATCCTGCTACGAGAGTGATGGTCTCGTATGTCGGCTTGCTGAAGCGGTGCTCGCCATCGCGGGCGACGGCGACCACCTGTCCCGTGGGTGCGGTTAAGCGGTCGGTCACACAGTTACGTTAGCCGGTCAAAGCCGAACCCGGCCGCCACCGCGCACCAGCTACGCCTCGGCAGGTCGCAACCCGGGCAGCCCGTCGATGCTCAGCCCGTTCCTCTCAGCGCGGTAGTTGGCCATGCCCTCCACGCCCTTCTGCTCAGCCCGCACGCGGATGAGATCGCGCTCACCAATCATGTCCATGACGGGTACACCCCAGCCACACGAGTCGCTGATCCGGGAGACCTCGACCGTGATTACCGCTCGGGTGCTCGGGTGTTCGGGGTGAAGCGCCGCTACTTCTGCGAATGCGCTCTCACCCGGAAGGAACACCGCGCCTCGGCCGTGCAGGCGAACGATGCGAGGGCGGTTACCAAACGAGCTGAACATCAGGCACACGCGGCCGTTTTCTCCAATGTGCGCAATGGTTTCCACGCCGCTGCCGGTGTAGTCGACCCAGCCAACTCGGTGAGCGCCCAAGACGGAGAACGAGTCGAGGCCACGGGGGGACACGTTCACATGCCCGTCTGCTCGAAGGGGTGCATTTGCGACGAACCACATGGGCTGCTCCTCGATCCACGTCTTGAGGTGCTCGTCGATGGAGTCGAAGACCTTGGACATGGCCATACCCTAGCTTCCGACGGACGAGCATTCAGTTTCGTGACCACGCTCTAAGGCCACGTATTCATGTCTAGTTAGTAGAGAAACGTGACACCGCGAAGTGCCTGACGGGGTGCCGTATTAGTTCCGGGGTCGCGTTGTCTCGAACCTTGTCGCGCACCGTGTGTCTCATATCTTCTGAAGGCAATGCTCCAGCGCGGTGCCGCTGTGTGGTGGGCATAGCACTACGCACGACCCGAGTCCGCCGGCAGAGCGCTGCTAAGCGGCCTCGTCAGCGAACGCGGCTTCGGGCCGGGGGCTTTGGTCCACGGCGGGTTAGCGGCACAACCTGACTACAGGGGTAATCCACGTCGAGGAGGTAGGCATGGCTAAAGGGGACATCAGCACCTATAACGAGGATGGGGTCTGTAAAGGTAGAGGGCAGTAGTCGAGCCGCTCACACGGGCGGGACCAAGGCCGAACAACATGCGATCGGCAACAGATGGCGCAGGACCGGGAGGTCGAGCACACCATCCGCAAGCTCGACGGAACAATTGGTGAGAAGAACTTCTACGGTAACGATCCGAATCCCCCCAAGGGTGAGCCCCGACGTCTGGGTGTTCTGGACGATAAGGCACTGTCGCTGCTGGTTCTACATGCGTTGCCCGGTGCAGATGTTGGTGAGGTGATGCCGTGTGAGCCCGGGGGTCGCGACCTGGACATCGCAGCGGGTGCACGAGTTTGTGGCGTTTCATCACGGTCGGCGGGGTGGGCTGGACGGGCCGGTTGGTGAGGTCAGCTTCGTGGTCGTGGTCGTGGTCGAGGTCGACGGCGTGGCCTCGGGTGTCGTGCGTCTGCAGCATGCCGGGGCTGGGAACCTGGAAGTCGGTATGTGGCTTACCCGGTCGGTACGGGGCCGCGGGATCGGCGGACAAGTACTTGCAGACGTTGCGCGTAGAGCGGTCGCGCTCTGCGCTGGCAAACTCGTCGCCGACACCACCGCCGTGAATGAGGCTGCGCTCGCCGCGTTGACCCGCATCGGCGCCGACGTTGGGCAGCCGACACCGAATGGGGTGCTCTTTTTAACGACACGGCTGCGGTGTGCCGGAAGGGAATGGCACTCGTGTGACACGCTGCGTTCATGGTTGAGGTCTCGATAGCCGAGCCAGGGGAATTGAGTGCAGTGCAGCTTGATGCCGCCGAGCGGTTGGTGCGCGCCGCATTCGGATCTAATTTTCGATCTCACGATTGGCTGCACGCCGTCGATGGAGTGCACGTAGTTCTTCGTGACGACAGTCAATCTTTGGTGGGGTTCGCCTCTGTTGCAGCCAGAGTGCTGCGGCACAACGGCATTGCGTTCAGCACCGGGTACGTCGAAGGCGTCGCGGTTCGTTCCGACCAACAGGGCCGCGGGCTAGGACGCATCGTCATGGATTGCCTAGAACACATCATCAGGGCGCGCCATCAACTCGGTGCCCTCAACGCGGTCGCGACGGCGGCACCCTTTTATGCGAGCCGTGATTGGCAGGCGTGGATCGGCCACACTCAAGCTGACAGCCCGACCGGACTCATCGAAACCTACGACCCCGCCGACCGGATTTTCCTCTTCACTCCCCATGGCGGGGCGCTCAACGCCGCTACACCGTTGGTATGTGATTGGCGGGCCGGTGATCTCTGGTAGGTCCGCCTGTGCTCCTGGGGGCAGGCGATGCCGGTGCTTATTGGGGAGCGGGTCCAGGTGTCACCCGGCCGCGTTGACGACGCATTTGTTGGGTTTGTTGGCGGTCGCCGTTGGTGGTGCTCAGGGCCGCATCGACCGGGTGAACGGTATCGGTGAGACCCTCGGAGGATGTTGTTGTGTGCATAGGTGGGACGCGGTCTTGCTGGGGTGGTGGGTTACACCGTGCAGGACAGCGGCGTCGTGCTTCTTCACATCGCCACCAGTGTTGACTGTCGTCGCTGCGGGATCGGGCGGCGCATGTTGACCGCTGCGCCAGACGCCGAACCCCGTCATCAGCGCTTGATTGCTGAAACCGACGCCGAGGCAGTGGGTTTCTACATCGCCAATGGTTCGTCGCCGAATCACTCGGCACCAGATACACCGGCGTCGAGCGATTTCACGTCCACCTGTTCTACCCGGGCTGACCGAACACTTGTGCGCACATCGCACTTCGCAGTAGGGCGGCAGCTCAGATTCCCGGTGGCGTTCCACTTAGGGGGTTGGCATCCAAAAGGTGGTCGATCGCAGCGACGATTGACTGCGGCTGTTCGAAAAGCACATTGTGGCCCGATTCGACCATGCGGTGTTCAGCGCGAGACGTGCTTAGGGCGAGTTGTATGTGGTGAGCCAAGATGTCGCCATGGGCTTTCGCGGATCCAAGGGACGATTGCGCGGCGCTTAGGATGATCACTGGTCTTTCTGGCAGATGAGTTGCCAACGCGGCTGTGCGGAGATCGGAGATCCAGCCGAGAGTTTCTTTGGCTCGACTGCGGGCGGCGGCCGGGGTGAGCTCATAGCCTTTCGCCTCTGCTGCGTAGGCCTCGGAGAGGGTCATGTCAACGAGCTTTCCTGTAAGCCAGCGTGTTAGGCCAATGCGTGCCAGCGCCTGCACGCCGAATGAGTAAAGGCGCAAGGAGCGGTGGTACGCAGATCTGCGAAGAGCTGGTATGTCAGCCCAGACGCCGTCGACTAAAACAAGTCCAGCAACTAGCTGGGAACCGAAGTCCGCGGCCAGCTGTGTCACGATCGCCGCGCCGAGGCTGTGACCTACGAGGATCACTTTCGCTGACGGCCGTTCGCTAGTCGCCGCGGCGACCACCGCCTGGAGGTCTTCTGCCATGCGTGCGACGCTGCGCAGCTCAGTGTCGATGTCGCTGCTCCCGTATCCGGCTCGACAATAGACAACCGTCCTCGCATATTCCGCAACTCTTTGCTGAACGAGACCCCAAAAAGTATGTGCCGCACCGAGTCCGGATTCAAAAATTACGACCGTATCGGGATGTTTGTCCAACGTTGGGATGTCTGTCATGCATTGCAACCTGCGGCCATCGGCCGTCTCCACGAAGCTAATCGAACCGAATGCAGACTCCGCGCCGGATGGGTGGGTGTGTGCCGATGCGCTCATATCGGCGAGCGTACCGACTGTTTGAGAAAATTCTAAGAAAATAGTCTGGCTAATGTTGTAATCGCCCTATTGTGACGGCCGAAGCCGCAATCGTGCGTATCCCGTCTCGTTTCGAGATGGCGGATAGCGGTGGCCGGCTGCGTACCGCGAGCAGCGCCGCGGCTTTCAGGCGAAGACGCGTGCTCCAGCGTCCACGATGCTCCAATGGCCGTTAGCACCACCTATCAGGAGTATGTGAAGGTCGGGCTTCGGATCCTCGTCCGAAAGGGAAGCTCTCCTTGGAGTGGACGCCGGCTGTTGGGAGGCGTCCGCATCGATGACCCCCAGCCTTTTGATTTCGTCGTGTGGCCAGAGGCCGATCAACCGGTGCCAGTGTGGGTGGTCTGCATCACCGGCGGTGGGCGAGGAGATGAAGGCCGGGAAACCGGTTAACGGCGTCCGGGCGGTGGATAATCCGCCATTCTTCGGTGAAGCCGGCGGCGGCAGCGCTCGGCCGAGTTCGTCAGGATGCCATCGCCAAGAAGGTGCGGCCACGTGGTCGAATGTCGGTGCGGGACCGCTTATGTCGGATGATCGCGATGCGGGCCGTGACCTTCACGTATCACGATCACGTAGTGCCCGCCTCCTCAGCTTGTTTATGGGTGACTTTTTCGCTGTAGCCGAGCATCTTGGCGACGAGGGGAGTGGGCATCACAGAAACCAACTCTGGCAGGGCAGTGTTGCATGCGCCCTGCAGGTTGATGCCGAGCGCACGCAGCCGATTAAACGACTAGTCGACAACACCAAAACCCTCCTCGCGGGCCCAAAGTCGGACGGGTAAAAGTCGGTAACCATCCTCCTCTCGCGACGAAGGCCGCGGAGCGAGACAGAGTCTGATGGGTGTCGTTTCGACTTAGATCTGAACGATGGTTAGTCGGTGACTGACTGCCAATGCCAGAACGGATCGAAAGGGTCTTCCAACAGGCCTGGCGTGGTCGAAGACTGACCATCACCCTGGGCCTCGGGTCGTTCCCTCTCGGTGACGCATCGCGGGATCAAGAACAACAGGCTCGCCAACTCCGGTTGGATCTGGGCATTCGCCGCCTCAACCAACTATCCGCCCGCGCGACCTACCGGCACCACCGAGAGATCGGTGACCTTCACAGTCCAGCGACCCATCACCTGTTGAACAAGCTCCTCGGCCAGGACTGAATGTCGTTGTTGCAGTGTAAGACCGTTGTCTCACTCTCATCGAGAGGGGTTGTTTGTCCGGTGGTACCGCGGATCGGGCACCGCTCTGATGGCGAGGAAACCGGTCGGTTCGCATGTCAGCAGCTCGTAGTCGTCTCGGTTGATTTCGGCTGCCTCGGCTGTCGGCCGCGGTTCGAGGAACCGCTCGATGAGGAAGCCGGCTTCGTAAAGTTCATTGCAGGTCGTCTCGAGTGGGGCGAGCCAGTATCGAAGCTGCCAACCTCCACTTCAAGTCTCGCCGATCACTCGGACGTCGAAGTAGCTGCCACCATGACGAAGCCAGTCGCCGGTGGGATGCTGCCGCGATAGTACGAGTGCGCCGCCGGGGCGGAGCACTCGCCGAAACTCTCGAAGCGCGCGAATCCTGTCGTCGACGTACTCGAGCGCCAGGGCGAACAACACGAGGTCCACGGACTGATCGAGCAGCCAGTCAAGGGGTTCGGCGAGATCGTGAGCGCGGAATCGCCCTGAAAGTACGCGTTGTTTGGACAACTCAGCCATGCGCGGGCTCTGGTCGAAACCGATCACTGTGGCACCGCGTGCGGTGAGCTCCTCGGCATAAAGCCCAGGACCACAAGCCGCGTCCAGCACGGTCAGCCCCGCCACATCACCCAGGAGCGAGAGGCACGCTGGCCGGTCTGGGCGTTGTGAAGATTGTTGCGGGCGTGCTCGAGGTACTCGTCGGCGAACGCCTCGTATTGCGGGTGGGGTCCTACGGCGTCATTCACCACCCCTTTCTGGCAACTCGAAACAGTGACCATGACATGAGACGAGGTGCCGGACCAGAGGCGCCGGCAACGCTACGCACCCATCGGTCAAGTTCCAGCGATTCCACCCAACCCTTGACTCTTAATTACATCGGAGGTCTTGTCTCAGGTTGTCCGGCTTCATTCGTAGTCTTCGTGTCATAAGCGCGTACGTGGTGTGCAACCCGACGCTGCGATCAGGACGATGGCGGCCAGCAGCATGGCGGCGGTGGTGTTCATGCGCGTTGTCAGCAGGCCCGCGCTGACGTTGGCGAGCGCGGCACCGATATTGAGCGCGGTGTTGGTCCACACGGATGCTTCGGTTGCGGCGTGTGACGGCACGAGGTGCTCGGCGGCGAGGTAGCCGCTGATGATCGACGGCGCAAGGAACAGCCCGACGGCGGCGGCGCCCACCGTGAAGACGGGCACGCTGGTCGCGAACGCCGTCACAACGGTCAGCGCCCCCATTGCTGCGGCGGCAAGCGCCATGCGTGAGCCCAGGCCGCTGCGCCACGAGACATGGCCGTACACGACGCCGCCGACAGCGCTTCCGACCGACAGAGCCCCGAGCAGCCAGCCAGACGCGGCACTGTGATGGTCGCCGACGGCCACTGCGGGCGCGACGACCTCGATGGTGCCGACGACGGTGCCCACGCCGAAGAGCACGACGAGGACACGCGCGAAGCCCGGCCGCCTCAGCGGTGGAGAATGCGCATCGACCGGCGACCCGGGTGCGGAGCCACGTAGTGTCGCCGATGCCGCGCTGGTCGACAGCCCCACCGTACCCACGAGCACGGTGACGGCGACCGCGGTGAGCGCCCAGCTCGGCGAGAGCGCACCGCTCAGGGACGCTGCGGTGACCGGCCCGACGACGAATACGAGTTCCTCGGCGGTGGCGTCGAGGCTCAGCGCGCGGGTGCGTTGGTCTCCCGGTGAGGTGATGCTGCTCCAGATGGTGCGCATGACCGCACCCAGTGGCGGTGCCACGAGGCCGGCGGCCGCGCTGAACCCAGCGAATACGACCGTGTGCGTCGTCGACTGCTGGGCCGCGATCGCCAACGCGAGATAGCCGGCTGCCTGGGCTATGCCCAGCGGCAGAAGGATTTGACGCTGACCCCACCGGTCGATCGCGCGAGCCCGCCACGGCGCCGCGGCGACGTTGGCAAGACCGAAGGCTGCCGCGGCGATACCGGCGGCGGCGAATGACCCCGTACTGCGCTGCGTTGCCAGCACTATCGCCAAAACGGCCATCGCCAGTGCCAGCCGCCCGATGAGTGCCGGAACGAAGGCACGGGTCGCGCCGGGAAGCGTCAAGACGGTGAAAATGCTTGTGCCTCCGTGATATTCATGCGCGACAAGTGCCGCAATGAAAGTTCCTGATATGCCCGCACCGGCGAGGCCCTCGCCGACACATTGGCCCGCAGTCTGTGGCGATGTCGATCGCATCGCGCTAACCCATGGACCCCCCGTCGGCGCCTGGCCATACACGTGAACGCGGCGCGCTCGCAGACTGTACTTGAACACTGTTCAGGTGCGCATGATAAGCCGCTGAGTCCCATTCGGCCCGCGATACGGGCTCGGCGCTGGTCCCATTTGTAGAGACCGCAGATCACTTAAGAGTCAACCCCTTGCGCGTAGAGATGCGCGCAGCATCACTAGCGGGTTCCATGGTCGGGCCGCATCGTCGGAGGTCTAGAGACCTCCGATCAGGTTGAGATTCAAGACTTGCGGCGGTCTGACGAATGGACCGGGTCAAGTGCGCCGTCTGGGTTGCCCGCTGGGGTTGGCGACCAAGGACGTCGACGGCGTGACAGGGGCATCGTTCGCGGCCTTGGCACTGGGAGACAAAGGGTTCGCATCCCGCACTCCCGGAGGCATCATGCACCTCCTCGACGCCTACAGCGTCGACCCGGCCGGACAACGCGCCGTCGTCGTCGACCGCAGCCCCATCCTCGGCAAACCGGTGGGATGCTGCTTTTAGCACGCGACGCCACGGTGACCTACTGCCACTCCAAAACCGTCGACCTCGCAGCGTGGTGAGTGACGCCGACATCGTCGTCGCAGCCGTCGGTCGGCCCGAACTCATCAAGGGCAGCTGGATCAAACCCGGCGCCGTCGTCATCGACGCCGGCTACAACCCCGGCAACATCGGCGGCGTCGAATACACCGCCGCCGCCCACCGTGCCCGACTCATCACCCCGTGCCCGGCGGCGAAGGGCCAACGACAATCGGGGTCCTCCTGGCCCAAACCGTCGGGGCTGCAGAGTCCGCTCACGTCGTCAAGTAAGGCCCGACCTCCCAGACTCTCAATGATGGTGTCAATGGCTGGAGTGTCGGGAGTTGTCAGAGTCCGCCCGTTCGTTCGACATGGCTGAGGCGCTCAGGTCAGGTTGTGTTGGCGTCGGGCATTGGAGATTGCCGTGACGCTGCATTTGCCGGCTTCGCCGAGTCGGTCGAACAGGGTTGCAGTTCCGACGGCGATGCCGCGATTGGTGAGTTGGTCGTCGGCACGTAGGCCGATACCCCGGCCGGTGGGGAGCCGGGTGAGCGTGAGGGTCGTATCCGTGTTGATATATCCCGGTCCGTGAGTGCCCCAGTTGCAGATCAGATTGGTGTTTTCAGCGATCAGGGCGGCGTTCTGAAAGGGACTGAGCGGTTCGTCGTCGACGAGCGCCGGGAAGAGCTGCCAGATCGTCTTGCGCGCGGCGTTGTTGTGGGCTGAGAAGTCGGTGGTCCAGTTGTTGCCGCCGCTGGTGATCATCGGTGGACCGGCCTCGGTGCGGTCGCCGAACGGGGGTGTGGGGACGGGGTCTGCGCTACGCCATACCCGTCCGGGTGGGTCTTCGGTCATCGGGAGGTAGAGGGCGGTCGCGCGCGCTCGGGGCTCTCCGGCTTGCATCACGGTGGCATCGGTCATGATGATCCGGTTTCCGCGGCGGATGACGGCACTGTGCATGATGAGCGGCTCGGTTCGGACCGGTTTGAAGAGATCCACCGTCAGTCGGGCGGGTATGAATCCTGGTGCTTTGGTGGTCTTTTCAATCTCACGCGCGAGTGCTCCGCACACGGCGTATCCGCCAATCTGCGTGTCCGACCAGATGCTGACCGAGACGTCTTGCGGTGTCAATGCACCGGTGTCATCGGAGGTGAAGAACGACGTCACGGCATTAATCCTCCCGGAGGTGACGGTAGCTCACCGCGGGCCGTGAAGCTGCTGCCGTGTGAATCGGGGTGTCGTTTGACCCCCGAAGAGACGCGTCAGCGTAGTCAGGCCGCGGCGGGGGTCGCAGGGGCTTTGATGGTGAATTCTCATCCGTCGCGTAGCAGTGCCCACAGCACGTCGACCAAGCGGCGCGCCAGGGCGAGCAACACTTGGCTGTGGACGAAGCGTTCCCGCGTTTGCGATCGTAGAACTGCCGAGACGGTCCACCGGTACGCAGACTGGACAACGCCGCCAGATAGAACACCCGCCGTAATCGGCGGTTGAAGCGTTTCGGCCGGCGCAGATTGCCGCTGACGCGACCCGAATCATGTGGCACCGAAACCAATCCCGCGTAGGACGCCAACCGTCCCGCTGTACCGAACGACGCCAGATCACCGCGAGTGACGGTAAAGAACTCAGCACCCAGGCTCGGTCCGAAGCCCGGCAGCGACTCGATGGTTCGGGCGTATAGGTGGTCGCGGAAACATTCGGCGATCGTCTTGTCGAGATCCTCGATCTCGCGGTCCAGGTCGAGTAGCTTGGCCGCGATCCGCCTCACCAGAGCAGCCGTACCATCCTGGCCGAGCAGCGCCACGTGCTGAGCGTTCGCCAGCGCCACGGCGGTGGCCGCGGTCTTGGAAATTCCGGGCGTCCACGCCTTATGTGCCTGCAGGTGAGCCGTGACGCCCTCGGTGCCGGCGGCGCGGATCTCCGCCGGGGTGCACAATCCGGCCACCAGCGTCGAGCACGAGTTCGGCGAAACCGCGCTCGCGTGCCGCGCGCACGGTATGGGTCAATAGCAGCCGGCCGCATCCAGTGCCGATCGCCGGCAGATCTTTCCAGGTTTGCCCTGTCGATTTAGATGGCTGAGTGCCGGCGTCCGTGGCGATCTGCGGAGGTCGCGTGCGCGAGGTGGTGTCCACGCGAGACGGGGTCTAACCGATCTCGATTCACTCAGGCATGGTGTCGGGCGGTTCTGCTCGCAGCCCGTGAAGGAGCTCATTGATGGTCACGCCCATGAGATCTCGGGTGGTTTGCGGGTCGTCGGCGCGACTGATCGCCAGAGCGGCGGCGGTGAGCGCGCCGTAGAGCGTGGTCGCTAGGGCTGGGGGACTGGTGGTGGTGATGAGATCGTCGTCGCTCAGTGTGGTCAAGATGGTGGTCAGGGCACCTTCGACGTGTGATTCAGCGTGTTCCCACCAGGTGACGAACCCCAGTGCGCGGGGTCCGTCGTGGAAGCAGATGCGTTGGTAGTCCGCGGCGAGGCAGCGGTCGAGGAACGCGTCGAGTCCGCGCTCTAACATGTCCCAGGGTGTTGGTGCGGTTTCGGTTGCGGCGGTGATGGCCGACATGGTGCGGTCATCAACTAATTCCAACGCTGCTTGAAACAGCGCCTTTTTGGTTGGAAACCAGTGGTAGACAGCGCCCTTGGTGACACGCGCGCGGGCCGCGATCCGTTCCACTGAGACTTGCTGGTATCCGTCTTCGGTGAAGAGCCGGGCGGCGCCCTCGACCAAGGCGGTTCGCGTGGCTGCCGCGTTTTCATCGCGTCGGGACATCACTGACATACCCTCAGTATGCAACATACCCCGTTGAAAGGGTCGTCGACAGTGGCCAGAGTGGGCTGTGGGCGCCGAGTACACGCCGCTGAAACAGGGGAGCACCCAGATGGTCAAATACCACGACCGTTCCGTCTCCGTTGAACGGACTATCGCCGCGTCTGCGGAGCGCGTATTCGCCGCGCTCGCCGATCCGACGGTGCACGCGGTCATTGACGGGTCTGGCACGCTGCGGCCGATGACGGCTGGCGCCGCCGACCCCTTATCTTCGGGGGCAACCTTCATCACCCCGATGGGCCGCCGTGTGCGCGGATGTACTCGAGCGGACATGGTCCAAGCAGCGGTCGCGGTATTGGTGCAGGGTCAGATGCGCAACACCGTTGTCGAGTTCGACTACGGTCGGCGCATTGCGTGGCGAAACTTCGGGCGTCACATCTGGCGTTTCGAGCTCACTCCGGTCACCGGCTGCAGAAGCGCGACGCACGTCCGCGAGACCTTCGACTACTCGACCAACCTTGCCCCTTGGTTGTTGGAATGGGCCAGGTTCCCATCCCGGAACGCGTGCGCGATGACAGACACCTTGCAGGCACTCGACAGACTCCTGGCCACCGAATCGGAGATCGTCGACTAGACGGAAGATGTCCCCCCAAACCGAACGATTATTGCCCAGCGATCGGCGTCCACCGGGGCGCATCGCTCTGCAACTGTAGTGCGACATGATGCCCCCTGGCCAAGGCTGTGCGGTCCGCGTGACTATTGGTTTCGGGGCGGGTGCGCAGTACCGTTGCACCATGTCGACGGTGGTTTCTGGCGCTCGTGCGAAGGTCGGTACGACAGACGGCGATCTCCGCGTAACAAGCGGCGGAAAGCTCGTGCTGATCGGTTATGTCGCAGGCACGCTCACCATCGCTTCAGGCGGCAAAGCCTTCCTCATCGGCATGATGGAAAGCCTGGTTGTTGAGCCGGGCGGCAAGGCCAAGCTCCGCGGATTATGCAAGGGTGACGTCCGCAATGACGGCGGCGACCTGACAGTCCTGCGGGGAGCAGTCATCGACGGAACCTTGCATGGACGCGAACACACTCGCGTGGATCCCGGAGCGAGGATCAGCAACTCTAGTTCCGGTCTCGGAGTCGAAGAAGTCGTGGGTGCCTTTCCGGAAAACGAAGCCGTTGCCTTGACTCACGCCGTGATCGACGATTACCAACACGGCCGGTGGGCCAGCATCACCCAGCACTTCGATGAAACGATGCGCGCCGAGCTCACGGAGAAGGAACTCGCCCGCGGATGGGCACGGCTCGCAAAACGCCTGGGGGCCCTCAAAGGCCACGGCGAGACAACTGTGGCACGCAACCGCGAATTGACACGAACTATCACGCCTCTCATCTTTGAGCGCGGCGGCCATCCCGTCGCCCGTGTTGCCATCCGAGACGATGGAACCATCGCGGGGCTGTACATCGTGGAGGATCACTCGGCCGCTCGAAGCGGTTCGGATGCCACGTGAAATATTGTCCGAACGAAGCGTTTTCAGGCCGAACAGAGCGATTTCGGGCGTGTTTTAACCGGGTTTGTAAGGCTCCGTGCTAGCCGCCAGGGCGTATAGGCTCGGGAATCGCTCCTTGACTTTTCAATTGGGTGGCCCGCGCAAGTTGTCACCATGGGTCGCCCGGGCGCCAGGCGCGGTGACAGGACCGATCGGCGGTGAGGGGAACCGACGGATCCGGCGTGCGGTGTTCGAAGGACGCAATGGCGCTCCGGCTGTCGGACACCGATGGGAAACTCACTAGCATGCCGAAAACTGTGCCCGCGGTGATAGCTGCCCGGTCGCTGGGAAGCACACCCCAACCTCGCATTGACGGCGCGGGAATTGCGCTGCGGCCCTGGGCTACTACCGATAGCAGTCGGCTTGCCGACGCCTTCGAGGATCCGGCTATTCAGTTCTGGCACCGGCGCACGATCGCCTCTGCCGTCGAGGCTGAGTCGCTGATCACTGGGTACGCGCGGGACTGGGCAGCGGAGACTCGCGCCAACTGGGCCGTTGTGTCGGACACCGATGAGCTCTTGGGACGGGTGTCGCTCAACCCGATGCATCTGGAAGACGGGGAAGCCGAGATCGGGTATTGGATTCTGGGCTCGGCCCGGGGCCGCGGCGTCGCGGTGACCGCGGTAGCGCTACTGACGTCGTGGTCGTTCAGTGTCGGTTTTCACCGGTTAATCATCCACCACTCGACCAGCGACCCGGCATCCTGCGCGGTGGCTCACCGGGCGGGATTTGAACTGGAGGCAACCAAGAAAAGCGCACTGCTGCATCCCGACGGGTGGCACGACATACATCTGCACGCCCGCATCAACCCGTGCTGACACCGCGGGTCCACAAAACAGAGCGAGCGAATTAGAGGAAGATGACAACATTGCGTCGCGTGATCTGGGTGGGGGTCGACGATACCTCTCGCGTCGACCAAGCAGTCTTCGCGATGGGTTCGACATCGATGCACGCGATCGGCAGTGCTCAAGGCCGCGACTTTTCGTCGAGCTGGGAGCTCGACGTCGCCGACGGCTGGATCACGCGAGCGCTGCACGTCACCACCCGCGGCTTTGGTTGGGCGCGTTCGTTGGAACTCACCCGCTCAGACACCGGGGAGTGGGGCAGCGTAGCGACCGCCGAGGGTGCGGTCGACTTGCCGGCCCCGGGTTTGGCCGACCCGGGCAGTGTGCACGGTGCACTGGATTGCGATCTGGGCTTGTGCCCGGTCACCAACACGATGCCGATCCGACGACTCAGTCTGTTGGATCAAGACGTTGACGAGACGCACCTCGTCATGGCCTGGGTGGACGTTCCCTCGCTGCGCGTGACCCGCAGTGATCAGGCGTACACATCGGGACCCGCTGGCGACCGCACTCGCATCCACTACGGGAGTGTGAACGGCCAGTTCGCAGCTCAGCTGACCGTTGATTTGGACGGCGTCGTCGTGGACTACCCCACCCTGGCTCGTCGCTCGGACATCCCCTTCCCCCCACGGCCGTGACTCCCGGCGCGTACTAGGGCCTTGGTGTCGCGTCATCGCTCGAAGCTCATCCGGCCGACGAAGCCTCGAACCCGCGCGGTGGACGGCGGGCCGAACGGTGCTGCGCGCCGGATCCGTCAGCTACCACATGACCGGCTTGCCACTGTGGTACGGGCAGGTCAGTGTAGGTGGGTGGCGGCGGAATCAAACTGGAGCTGCCGGGATTGCGGAATAGACACCGACGCCATTAACGAGTACTACATGGTCGCTGATCCTGTCTGGGATCAAGCCACGACCGGAATGCACGGCCACCTCTGCGTCGGATGTCTGGAGCGGCGGCTTGGGCGCGCCCTACATGCGGGTGACTTCACCGACCGACCGGTCAACACGACCGACCAACTGCGGCGCAGCGCGCGGCTGACCGCCCGCATGCACTGTCGCCCGTGACGTGCCCTCCCCGTCGCCGAGCAGACGGACGCACCGCGACGGCATCACCACGAGCATCGCGCCCGAAACCACGCCCGCTCGCCGGTCAGGCACACGGAACGCAAAGCTCTCCACCGGTGGTTCGCCCGCCGGATAGCGATAGGGCACAGGCCCGGCCCAGTGAGGGGACTATTGCGCGGCGTCGAACGCTTCGATGACCGCCGCGGGGATTCGGCCGCGTGGAGATACCGTGTGGCCATTGCCGGCGGCCCAGTCGCGGATTTCGCGGTTGCGCGCAGTGTCGTTCGTGGCGGTCGCGCTCTTCTTCCGTGCTGCCGTCGAGCGGCGCGGGCGCGGCGCGGTAGTGCCTGCGGAAGCGGCGCGCGACTTCCCGTGCCCACCGGTAGATCTAGGGGGCGGCGTCCGCGCGTTGGTGGCGGCGGCGATATAGCGAGCCATATCTTTATCGAATTGCGCGCCGTTCTTCTTCGTCAGATCGAGGGTGTACTCCTGGCCGCGGTAAGAGAACTCAACGGTATCGACAGACCTCTCGCGGCGATCGGCACACCGTCGAGATCATCGACATACTCGATCGTGACTTTCTTTCCCACGATATTCCTTCCAATTGTCCCCCCAGGGACAGGCTAATCGAAAACTTTCGACCAATGCCCCGAGGGGATGTCCGCCAAAGGGCCGCGTGCAGAGACGGTCCGACGGCGGTCACATGGCATTCGCTTGTCGGCATGCCCGCCTAGTTCCTGAGCAAGCACTGCTGGAATCTCCTGAAACACAGTGCACCACAGCCTGTCTACGCATCTTCGGTGTTCAGCTATCCTGCGGGGCAGTCGCGCTCTGCGAATTGGGCGCACGGGGACAGCGACGAACTACGTGATGGGGTTCGCTGGGGCTGGTACCTGGTGCGCAGCACAGAGCCCGAGATGTTGACCGGTCATCACCGGTCGCTGACTCGCTGACCGCCCAGCCGCCAGCACCTCCTACCTCTGACGAACTCCCCGGTGCGCAGTGTCAGCGGTGGAGCTCGTAGGGCACCGTATCCGTGATGTGTGTAAAGCCATACCGTTCCAGGATCTGTCGAGAGTCCCGGGATGAATCGCTATAAACGAGGGTCTTCCCATCTCGCAGTGCCGACCGTGCGCGTGCGGCGGTCAGGGCGCGGTAAATGCCTTTTCCGCGCCAGTCGGGGCGCGTCGCGCCACCCCAGATGCCGGCGAACACGGTGCCGGGAACCGGATTCAACCGTCCAGCGCTGACAATGTCTCCGGCAGCCTCGGCAATCCAATATTCCGCCTTATGGTCGCCGTCGACCTCTGCGAGCAGCTGTTCAAGGTGCGGTGGTTCACCGAAGACCTCTGACTGCATCTGGGCCATGCGCCGTACGTCGCGCTCGGCAGTGATTCGGCGCAGAAGGACTCCCTCGGGGACCGGAACTTCCACGGCTAGTGACTCCGCTGTGCCCACCATCACCGACTCCGCCACGCCGGGCACGAAACCGTGCTCAACCAGCGCCGCCTCCAGGCCGGGGGCGTCGTCATGACTTCTCGTCTTCCACTCCACCTCCACGACTTCAGGGTCGGACTGAAAGTGGGTGACGGCACGCGCTACGAGCGATCTAATGGAAGCGCTATCGGCGCCGGAAAGATCGCGATGGGAGATAAACCCACCACCCCCAGGGAAAGTCGCCAACCACAACGGCCCGATCCGGGACACCGTGTGGGCACCACGCATCTCCGCGTCGGTGCGTAGCGAGTCGTCATAAGCCAAGAGCAAGTCACCTGTCACCCACAACAACCTACGGCCACGTCAGGCGGTATCACCAGACATTGATCGACCAGTCGACAACACTAAAACCCTCATCTTGGGCCCAAAGTCGGAAGGGTCAAGGTCGGTAACCGTCCCCCTCTCGCGACTGAGGCCGCGGAACGAGACAGAGTCTGATGGATATCGCTTCTCCAGACTCCAATGAGACTAATTGTCAAGCTGCGCGATTCATGGTGGCCCGGTCTTCTCCTAGCGTGCTGGGGAGTTCGAAACGTTCGAACTCCTGAACCCGTCCGACACATTGGCGTCAAAGGTCGCACCGCTCCACATGGCTCTTCGACACCAGCGTAGGGAACCTCAGAAGCGCGTGAGCGAAGCGTATTCAGGCAGGGAGATCGTGTGCGTTGAACCTGTGGTGCGCCCAGAGACGGCGGGACGATTCCTCCGGGTAGGGCTGGTCGGTCGTCTCGGCGTTGTAGACGCGCGTGGTCCGCGTCCCTGGCGGTTCGTAGGGCGCCCAGCCAGGAGAACCGTGGGTGGCGATTTCGACCCAGTCCGCTCGCATGATGTGTGAGAGCCGCTCGTACTCGTCTGCCGCTTCGAATGGGCTGACGGATGGCTGATGATGCCGTCGCGGGTGAGTGTGCCGAAGACGAGCAGCATGTCCAGGCTGTGTGATGGCGCCCTCATTCGGGTCGAAACTCCAGGTCAGTTCGTACAGTCGCGCGGTCCCGCCTCCCGCGGTCTGTGCGGCAGCAAGATGTTCACAGGGCATGCGAAATAGCCAGTCCGCGTTGACTATTTCGTATAAATCTAGGTCGCTGGCATCAGGGTGGGCGGCGCGGTAGTCACCCACCGGGGGTTGTGCGTAGGGGATCCCGCGGAACACCGCGACGCCCCTGTCCCAGCGGCCGCGGACGGCTCCGGCGCCGGTGCGAACCTCTGGATCGGCTGCCACACATTAATTCCACCATGCAACAGTGTCGCCGGCGTGTGAGCAAAGCATGTAGTCGCACTGTGCCGCCCCTGGGGGCTACATCCCGCAGCGGCGCACGCGCCACCGCGATGCTGCGGCGGTGTGATGATCTCTGCGTGGAGGACGTGCGAGGACGTCGCCGACGATGAGGGCTAGCTGGTGCTGGATCGGACGTTGCTGACCGCAGCGCTGTGCTCCCGGCCGGAAGCCCTGGATATGCGCGCCGAATGGATAGCCGGACAACCCGGGTTAGCTTGGGGGGGCCACACTGGCTTCAACGAGTCCGGTGAGGATCATGTCGAGTCCGGTGGTGAATCGCCGGTCGCGGTCGCCGGTGAGTATTGCGATGAGGTCGTCAGCCTCGGCGGGTCGATGGTGGCCTCTGTCGGTTATCTGCTGGGTCAGCGAGTCCCACTCGTCAGTTCCGTTGAGCTCCGGAAAGGCCTGTTCATCGATCACGAAGCCGGTTGTGTAGGAACGCAACAAGCTGCTAGATGGCCGGGACTGTATTCGGGCGCGGTAACGGTCCGCAGCAGCGCGATCAGCGTTTCGGAGAGGGTAAGCGTCGCTGCCAGCGGCGCGTCGGGCAGCGGAGCACCTGACACATCGCAGCCCACTATGCAGTACATGAACACCGAGTAGGAACTTGGAACTGATATTTTGGACACCCTGGCGGGAACGTCGTATATGAGGGTGAACTCCGCTGTTTGGGGATAGCGTTCCATCTGCAACAGCCCTCAGGAGGGACCACCTCATGAATCTCCGGAGGTTCAGCACAGTAACAGTGCTCGTGGCCTGTCTGATAAGCCTCAGCGCCTGCAACGACAGCAGTCCAGCAACGTCATCCAGTACTCCCTCGACCAGCGCAACTTCGGTGCAGTCGAGCCCGAATCAGCCCGCACCGGATTCCTCGGCCTATCTGAAGCCATCACCCACCGTCGTGCCGCCGCCGACCGACACCGCCACTGCAGGTCAGCCCGCTCCGACGACTGGTGCCCCAACGCCCACCACAGAGCCACCAGGGACGACGTCAGACGGCACCCCAATTGTGACCCCGCCGACGAGTGTTTCGACGCCACCTCCCTCACCCTGGCCGCCGGCGCCGACGGGTATCAACGGTGAGGTAATCCAGGGACCTACGCACCCCCCTTACTGCACGGTGGGGGAGATGACCCACTATGGGCTGTGCACCCCGGCCCCGTAATAGTTAGAAACGCGGCCCCACAGGAGCTTTCGCTCCTTCACACCTCTGCAGGGCCGCATCGCTTCGCAACGACTGCACTTGCTGGTAATCGTGTGCAATCAGCGCCTACGGGGTGCCCGAATATGCGACTGAAACAACCGCTTGCGCAGGTGCCTGATACCCGCTGCGGTGCACCCATTGGGACCCACGGGTTGCGGTTTGATTGAGGATCCGCCCGGCGATCGGTCTCATCGTCAGTTGTTGATCGAATTGAGGTCGCTGGTTGAGGAAGACGTCGCGGCCCACATGACGGGTGGAGGTGCTGCGGTAATCGAGTGCGGTTGGCGATATAGGTGTTGATGTTGGGTGTATCCCAATTCCAACCGGAAGGAAGCCGTGGGATCGCGTCTAACGCAGCCTTGGTGGTTTTCCAGGATTTGCACGTTGCACTAATTTTTGCCGACCCGCTCGGGGTGGTTCCGCTTCCCACTTCGACCTGGCCGGGCTCGGCGGGCGGGGCAGCCACCTAAGCGTCTCGGCGCAGGATGATGACAGCGCTGAGAATCGCGATGGCGACGATGATGGCTGCGACGATGATGGCAACCGGCAACCAGCGATTTGCTCTCTGCGGAGGGGTCGCTTAACCGGGCCACGGTGGAGGCGGCTTGTGCGGACCGCCGATCGGGAACGTAGGCGGATGTTATCTGTGCGCACATGCATCGGCCCAGCAGACACGTCTTGAGATAATGAGCTACAGATCCGAGACAGAATTATGCGTCTCGGTTTTCTACATGCGAGACGGGCGGCAGTCTTGTAGAAATCAAACAACTCGCCCGCGCGGCGCCGCCGACTGAGGGTCTAAGACCGCAGGAAGTCGGCGGGTGACGCGGTCGTGACGAAAGCTTGCGCGGCCAAGGCGAGATCGTCGTCGGCAGTGACCAGCGCGTCGGCCTGCAATTGTGTGAGTGCGATGTATTCCGCTTGGTACGTGGTTGGCAAGTTCAGCTCGGTCGCGATCTGCCAGGCGTGGTCCTGCATCGATCGGTCGCCGAGGAGCCGTATCCGCAGCCCGCGGATATCGTCGAGAATCTTCTGGCCCGTCCGTTTGTCGATATCGCCGCGGCGCACCGACTCGTACACCAGGGCCAAGACTTGCGAGCGCAACAGCGTCGGAGCCGTCAGGCTGTGCTCCGGTGGAATGGTCACACCGCCAACGACAAGGTCGATGGCCACCTGCGCATCGATCACGAACGTGGTCATCACCGTACCTTCGCATGGACCACTGACGTCCTGCCTGCCGACGTGCAGGCCTACCCGGACGGCATCACCGTCGTCGATGCCTTCGGGGCGTCGCTGCGCCACTTTCAACGGAACTGCTCGCGCATATGCTGCGCCGGATCACAGCCACGACACGCACGAACAACAGGCGAGACGTCCTATTTCGAAAACAGAACAACACGTAATCGACAATGCATGCAGCGGTCCAAACATACTGCGGTGCAGGAATTTCTAGCGGATCTTCCCGTTGATCGCCTCAACGACGCATGTGGTGTCTCGGGTAGCCAACGCGGCGCGATTACGGTCGGCCAACCGTGCAATGGTGGCACCGCCTAAATCGGCGGGATCAACGAGCACCACGCCTCGGCCCTCGTCGCTCGCTGGGACTGACCGAAGCGCAGCCTCGTCGACAACGCCCCCTTCGTAGACGAACATGAGCGAGTCGCCCCGGTCACCCTCCTCGGTCTGGTGATCCAGCACGAGCAGCCGGTCGAGATCACCGCCGCGCGCACCAGCGCCAGCAGCGCCGGCGAGGCCGCTTCCAACAACCCATGCTCACCATCCACGACCACCCGTTCCCGCCGGTCGATCGATCAGAGCCGGGGCACTGGGAGGGTGACCTCATCATCGGTGACAACTACCTCTCGGCGATCGGCACGATGGTTGAGCGTCAGAACAGGATGCTGCGACTGGTCCACCTGCCCCGCGCTGACTCCGACTCCCTGCATGCCGCCCTGGTGGCTCGCATGCAGGATCTGCCGCCGCCGCTGATGCGGTCGATCACCTGGGATCAGGGCACCGAGATGGCCCGTCACCTCGCCACCGCCGACAAGCTGGGTGCGCCCGTCTACTTCTGCGACTCCCGGTCACCCTGGCAACGGGTCAGCAACGAGAACACCAACGGCCTGTTGCGTGACTACTTCCCGAAGGGCGTAACTCTGCGAGGCCATACACCCGGGACACCTCATGGCCGTGGAGAACGAACTCAACAACCGTCCCCGGATGGTCCTTCAAGACCGTTGTCCCGCAGACCCATTCGCCACCCTGTTAGCCTCAGAAAGTCAGTCGGTGTTGCGACGTTGACTAGAACCCACCCCGGAGCTGACACGAGACCGTGACCGAATTCCGCCTAGCAGTCGGTGATCGGGGTTTTCCGCTCATCGACGCGGGCCCGTCCGATTATCTGCTGCAATTCCTGCGGCGTGAGTCTGCGGCTCATACGGGGATTCACACGGCGGCTAAAAGCCATCGACCGAGATGATCACCGGAGTGACGCTACCGCGCCGGCAACTAGCGACCTCGTTCACGGGACCTATTTCACAGCGACACGACCAGCCACGGCCACGCACCATGTTGGCAACTCTGACAGTTTCGCGAGGACGTGCAGATGAATAGCAGTGCACCACCACGCTGTTCATCGACAACTGAGATTATGTCGAGTCAATCACTGCATATTGCAGATGAAACATCGCCCGCACGAATGCGCCACGGCGATCGGCCGCCCCGCCGGGTGTGGGCCCTTAGCAGTCAGTCGGCGTACATCGCCGGATTGATCGTGGCGAGGCTTTCGAATGAAGGTTTCCCAATGTAGAAACCTTGAAAAAGGTGGATCCCGATATCTTCGAGGCAACGCAATTCATCTCGCCGTTCCACCCCCTCGGCGACGACCTCCACCCCCAGCTCGTGACTCATCTCAACGATGCACTTACAGATGGTCCTGCGCGCCTTGTCATGGTCGATGTCTCTGATCAGACCAATATCGAGCTTGATCAGATCCGGCTGAAAATCCGCCAAAAGATTCAGCCCTGCGTAACCGGCTCCGAAATCGTCGATCGCAACCATGAATCCACGTTGCCGATAGTGAGTCAGTATGGCCCGCAGGTGTGTGAGATCGATGATCTGCTCACCCTCGGTGACCTCGAATACGATGCGATCGATCGGAAAGTCGTACGTCTGCGCCGCTTCCAGTGTCGTCCGTATGCACAGTTCTGGGCGGTAGACGGCATTGGGCATGAAGTTCACGTTGAGTCGGGTCGAAATGCCCAATTCCGACGCCATTTTGATCGCCTTGACTCGGCAGGTCTGATCAAACCGGTAAATATTATGGTCGCCGACCTGGGCGAACACCTCTGACGCCGGCTCGCTGTCGGCGCCGCGAACCAAGGCTTCATGGGAGTAGACCTGCTGGGCATCCGTGTCATAGATTGGCTGGAAGGCCATGGATATGTCGAAGCCCAAAGCGGCACCATTTGCACAAGCCCCGCAGTTCAGAGCAACAAAATCACTGGGCCTCCTCATCTAGAAAACCTTACGGGAAAGGCTCCAGAGTCCCCGCACATCGGCGGCCTCACCCCAATTCGGCCTCCGAGCTGCCCGCGATGAGGGTTATGACGCTTGTGAGGGTCCGCGCGACCGCCTAAGGAACAAGTACCGACATCCCTTACTCGTGACGACCCTCGTCAATTCTCGCTAGTTTCGGTTCTCTGCGGGTCGTACGGTCGCGCGGGCCGGTGGCCAGGTCGCGGTAGCGGCGGTAGTGAGCCGACTGACCGGGTTCCTACGTACTCTGCTGTTGGCGGCTGCGCTGGGGACAGCAGCAGTGGCCGATGCTTATAACGGGGCCAACAGCTTCCCGAACATGATCTATGAATTGCTGCTGGGCGGGCTGCTGAGCAGCCTGTTCATCCCGATGCTGATGCGAGCGCGACTGCGGGGCCGTCAGTACACCCAGGTGTTCACCCAGCGGGTCCTGGCCGCTGGGATCTCGTCCGGTTCCTGGTCGCCGAACAGGCGAGGGCACTGTCCGTTCCCAGTCAGCTTGGCGGTTCGCCGCAGGGCACCGCCAGCTTGAATGAGACGCGATCGTGAGGGTCCGTCTCATCTGAGTTGGCGGTTGTGATCGGCGGTTTGAGTGCGCGGCGGCCTGCGCGCGGGCGACTCGTGGGCAGGAAGCAATTCGAGACAGGATATGAGACGAACTGGCCGGGGTTTTGCGGCGGGGGAGCGGCGTATTTGTGGCGTCTCGTTTCTCTAGATACAAGACCAGATCCGCGTGGCCTGTCCTTGGCTCGCAGCGCGGCGAAGCCTTTGGTGATGTGGCGCGTTCGCATATCTGAGGGTCTCTCGGTGACGATGGACGTCGCCATGGGTATGAGTCACGTTAGGAGCATGAGTTTTGCGAAATCGAGATCATGAGCCGGCGGGGAACGTGGATGTCGATCGAACGGGTAGTGATGGAGCTGGTCAGGTCATTGCGACACTGCTGAACACGGGCGTCGACGTCATGTTCGCCAACCCTGGGACAACTGAGATGCACTTGGTGTCCGCGCTGGGCGAGTTTCCCGAGATGCGAGCGGTGTTGTGTCTTTTCGAGGGCGTCGCCTCAGGTGCTGCCGATGGATACGCCCGGATGATGGGCCGGCCAGCAGCGACCCTGCTTCACCTAGGTCCTGGTTTGGGTAATGCCTGGGCAAATCTGCACAACGCCCGCCGTGGCCGATCACCGGTGATCAACCTCGTCGGCGACCACCCTGATTCGCACCTGGGATTGAACTCACCTCTGGAAAGTGACATCGCAAGCCATGCCGCGACCGTGTCGGGCTGGGTTGGGCGTGCATCGTCGGCAGACAGTGTGCAAGCCGACGTCCAAGCCGCCGTAGAGGCCACGCGTGCGCTGCGTAACGGCAAGCACGTGAGCGGACCTTGCGCGACATCGACTGACAGTGCCGTGGCAACCCTCATCATTCCCGCCGACGTGTCCTGGACGCCTCTAGCCGCAACGTCGCGGCTGAGTCCGCCGAGTGAGCCGAACCCGATCTCGACTCACGAACTCGACATTGAGGATCCTGCATCGGCGGTGATCGCCGCGCTGCGCAGCGGCCAGCAAACGGCCCTGCTCTTAGGGCCAGGCTCGTCAAGCGACGCCGAACTGAGGGCGGCGGATCGCATCCGTCAGGCCACTGGCGCGTTGGTGTACACGGACGCGTTTTCCACCCACCGCCGTCGAGGACGCGGCTTGCCGCAGATTGAGGACTTGCCCTATCGGCGCGACAGGACCCAGCATCTGCTGAAAGACGTGCGTCACGCAATATTGCTCGACGCGCCAGAACCCGTTGCGCCGTTTGCATATCCAGACCAGTCGGGGCGGCTCCTCCCGCCGGAATCCACCGTGATCCGCGTCTCGGCCGTGCGGGCACCCTCGTTATTGGCCGAAGTGGCGGACGCGGTCGCCCCCGACGTCAGACCTCGTCAAGCCGCTGCAAGCGCCGACCGCGGCCACGATGGACCACTTTCTTCAAGTAGTTGGGGGGCGGTGTTCGCCGACGCCCTGCCCGAGCATGCCGTCATCTCCGATGAGTCGATCACCTCAGGGATGGCAGGTCTGAGTGCTGCGATGGATCACGCGCTACCACACGACACCCTTGGCCAGTCGGGCTACGCCATCGGCCAGGGAATCCCGGTCGCCGTAGGCGCCGCGGTGGCCTGTCCCGACCGACCGGTATTTACTTTGCAGGCCGACGGAAGCGCGATGTACACCATCAGCGGCCTGTGGACTCAAGCCCGTGAACGCCTCAACGTCACGACGGTCATCCTCGACAATGGCGCCTATGAAATATTGAACGGTGAACTCGACCGCGCCGGCGGCGGTAGCGAAATCGTCCGAAACAACCTTATCAACCTGGGTCGGCCCTCTCTGGACTTCGTGGCCATCGCCCACGGCATGGGCGTCCCGGGTGTGCGGGTGGACACCGGCCAAGCGTTGCGATCCGCACTACAGCAAGCCCGGTCGACTGATGGGCCCTTCCTCATCCACGCCCAACTCATGAGATGAGCCGGGCAGACCACGCACCCTCTCGACCACGACTTCCGGGACTGGTTCGCACCCCCAAATACGGGCTCACACGCGAGACAAGACGTGAGACGTCCACAATCTCTAGATAGGAGACAACTCTGCCCGGAAGGGTCGGGCGACCTGACTCAGAACGGTCACTCGAACTTGCCGCAAGTCCTGTCGACAGGCCCTCATTGGCCATCATCGGTGATCGACGACAACACGACGACGTCACGCCGAGCGGCATACATCGACTCTGTCCGCGTGAGGTACTCGCGATAGAAAGGAAGCGCCAGATAGTCGTTGACGTATTCGAGGTCATTCCGCCAGAGCTCGGTGAGGACGAAGGTGGCGGGCGCGTCAGTCCGCTCTCCCCTTCAGGAGCAGGCACCCGGGAAGCGCCCTCCGCCTGCGGCAACACCGGTTACCTCGCTGACGAACACGCCGTGGGGACCCTGGACTGCGGTGATCCCGAGTTGGGGGCCACCCAATTCCTGGGCATGATCTCCAACTTCGCGTTCTGGCCACGCCTGCTCCTGAGGGATTGGCACCCGACCAACGAGGACCTTCACCGCACGGTCGCCGAAGCAGTGCGCGCCATCATCGCCCGATACGGCTCGACGACCTGACACGTTTCCACTTTGCCGCAGCGGTCGACTGGCGACGGGCCTACAGGCCGCGGCGGTGGGCTGCCCAGCAGTCATGCTTGATCGATGAAAGAAGCCGAGCGTGCGCAGCTGGGCATTGACGGCGAGAACGACGATTTTGACAAGGGCGCGGAAACCGACAGCTCCACTGTGAAAACCGCCAGATGAAACGAGACCGGACAGCAAGCGGCCCGGCGCTGATTCATCCGATGCAACATGCGGTGGTTCACCTGACATAATGTGGCTTATCGGTAATCGGTTGGCCCGCGCGAGTTTCATCAGGTCCAAGGGGCTTTGCGCGCGACAACAACAATGCTGCTGTCGCATGTCGCTTTGCAGTTGATCTCCGACCCTTCACCAGTCCGCCAACCGGCGCATAGAGCCTCCAGCGGTTGTGCGTCTTGTAATGCTTCCGCGCGTTGGCGGGCCCTGATCGGATTCCGAACCGAATCCGGGCAGCATCGCGCTCACGGCGCACTTACCCAGACGCCCACGCGGCCCGCACCATTTCGTCACGGTGACGTATTAAGGTCCGACCCCGGGTGCCTCATTTCGGCTCGAATCTTTGGCCGCGGCCCGTGCCAGAAGGCGCCCGCTACCAAAATCCCGTCGACCGAGGTCAGGACCGCGAATTCGCAGGAACGCGAACGCCAATCCCCAGAATGACGTTGATAACGACGATGTCCCTGAGCGGTACGCGGGCTTCACCTCGGTTGAGGGACTCCCCGTGCCGACCTGTGTACACCACTCGATCGTCCTGTGGAGAACCGTCAGAAGGAGCGCTGAAGATTGAGTACTGCCGAACCGCTCAACTCCGAACTACATCGCTTGCTTGCCTTGGTCTTGCTGGAGCCGCTGCCCCATGGCGAATCCATCGAAGGGCTACCTGGGGTCTGGTCGCCGCGTCCGGCCGGCGAGTCCGGCGCTCGCGTCCAACTCGCGGCAGGTGAGCACTTGATGGTCAACGGGATCGCTACCGGAGGGTGTGTGGACATAGACCTCTTCGATCCTGCACGTCCGCCTGATTATTCGGTTGGATTGGACACCGAGCAGACCGTGGTAGTCATTCGATTCGAGAACTCCGAGGCCGGACACACCTGGGTCGGCGTGGTCTCGACCGTTGCACCTCGGTTACGCCAGTTTCAGGGGGTGTCGAGCTATCCCGTCGATGACAGGTGGCGAATTCCCGTAGCGTTCACCGCAGCTCGAGAGGCGGACCGTTTCTCGATGACCCAACGCCTGAGAACCGGACAGCAGGTGACCGCCATGAATCGCGCAGGCTGGTTCGAGGCAACGATAGACGGCCAGCCTTATCGGTTCAGCGTGGACCAAATCTCGGGATTCGCCTACGTCACATTCCGCGACGCCGGCTCAGGAACCGAGTCCTACGGCGCGGGTCGCGTCGTCCGACTGCCCGCAGACCCGGCCACGATCGACGTGCTCGACTTCAACCAAGCCGCTGTTTTGCCCTGCGCCTACAATCCGCTCATGGACTGCCCGCTGCCGCCAGCGGGCAATGTCATCCGCAGCGTGGTGCGCGCCGGACAACGCGACGTGCTGTTCGACGAAACACTCTGACGCACAACTGGTTACTCCGGCATATTCGTCACTGTGACGCTTCGAAGACTGGGGGCGCCTCTGACCGCCGCCCATAGCGACCTGCGTTCTCCACTCCCCTATCCGCTCGACTTCGCAGCGAGACAAGGACGGTCACGCCTCATTCGACCAACGCCCCCAGCATCAGTTTCGACGACGCCCTAACCCCACCAGGAAAACCATCAGCCACGGCGAGCCTAATGGCGGATCGCGCGCCGCCGGCCGATTTAAGTGTCATCCCGTGCGAAACGCCAGCAGTCGGTTCCGGTGGCCGTCAACCGCCAACAACCGCCGATTGTCATGAGGCTCCGCGCATTCCATCACCCAATCCGGGACAGGCCATTTCGTCAGTGTGACAAAATGGCCTGTCCCGGTTTTGTGTGTCAGCGTAGGATTCGCGCGCGACAACAACGCTGGCGGCTGTCGCTTTGCAGTTCATCTCCGACCCTTCACCAGTCCGCCAACCGTCGCATAGAGCCTCCAGCGGTTGTGCGTCTTGTTGTGCTTCCGCGCCTTGGCGGCCCTGATCGGATTCCGAACCGAATCCGGGCAGCATGCGCGCTCACGGCGCACTTACCCAGACGCCGCGGTTCATCGAAACCGACTGAGACATGGAATATCTGGGACCTGTCCAAATGTTTGCACCGCAGCTTTGGGGCTGACGCTGCCTCATCCCTGACCCCGTTGGTATCCCCTGCCGTTCGGAAGGGTCCGAGAAATCATGGTTCGTTGCCGGCGGTTGGTTACACATGCCGAGAAACTCAAATCACTTCCGCTTTAGACAGTGGCCAGCGCAATCCTTTTGTCACTGTAACGCTTTCGGATCCATGGTCGTGATGAATGCAACGGACAGGTCCCGCTAAATGGAACACCCGACCGCTTGACACCGCATCAGACCGAATCAACGTTCGCCATGCATGAGACCGCCTTGTCGGTCCGGCCGCAGTCTGGCTCAGGCTTGCTCGGTGGGTCGGATGACGATCTCGTTGACCGCGACGTGGCGAGGGTTGGTGACGATGTAGGCCACAGCGTCAGCGATGTCCTCTGGCTGGAGGTAATCGATCTGGCCGAACATGGCGGTGAAGCCTTCAGCCGAGCCCTCTCGGTGGTCGAAGAGCTCGGTGTCCACACGACCGGGTTCGACGACAGAAACTCGGAGATGACGTTGCGCGAACTCCTGTCGCAGCGATTCGGTGAACGCGGTCACTCCGAATTTCGTAGCGTTGTAGCCGGCCGTGGCCGCGGCAGCGTAGCGCCCGGCGACCGACGAGATGTTGACCAGGTCGGCCACCTTGCGCGAGCTGGTCTCGGCGGCGGCGAGCAGATGCGGGATCGCAGGCTTGGTGACATACAGCAGGCCACGCAGGTTGATGTCGATCATGCGGTCCCAGTCCTGCGACGTGAGATCTTCCGTGGGGCCGTTGAGCATCAACCCAGCCGCATTGACCACGGTATCGAGACGGCCAAGCTCGGCAACGGTGTGTTCGACGACGCGCAGGGCTGCAGCCGAGTCCGTCAGATCGGCGGAGAGGGTCACCACAGTCCCGCCATCGGTGCGGATCTCGGCAGCAAGGTCGTCGAGGCGTTCGGCGCGGCGGGCGACGATCGCGACTGCGGAGCCGGCGGCCGCCAGGCGACGAGCGGTGACGCGGCCGATGCCGCTGGATGCTCCGGTGACTAGCGCGACCGTGCCGTTCAAGTTCTCTGTCATGGATAGCCTGCTTCTGTTCGGGGAAATGGATTGCACCCACAACAACACCGCGATCAACCGCAGGGGGCGCGTTACCGCGCACCCCTGTACCGGGTACCGGTAGTACCGATTAGTGCACCCGAATCGGTACTCATGCCGGGAACAATGGACGGCATGACCTCCTCCGGGCCCTTGCGCGAATTTCTCCGGTCTCGCCGCGCCCGTCTCGATCCGGACGCTGTCGGCTTGCCTCACTCGCCGATCCCGCGGCGTGGACGGGGACTGCGCCGCGAAGAGGTCGCCGCGCTCGCAGGCGTAAGCGTCGACTATTACGCCCGCCTCGAGCAGGGCCGCATCGGGAACGTCTCCGATCAGGTGCTCGCCGCGATCGAGGCCGCCCTGCGCCTGGATCCCCTCGAGTGTGAGCATCTGCGCAGTCTCGTCGGAACCAGTCAGCCAAAGCCGCAGCGGCGCACCTCGTCTCCAGGTAAGCCTCGAGTTCGGATCAGCATGCGGACATTCATCGACGCGATCGACCCGGTACCTGCAATGCTGCAGGGTCCACGGATGGAGGTGCTCGCCTGGAACCGTGCCGCCGCCATCTTGCTCACCGACTTCGCCGCGATGCCAGCAGCCGAGCGCAACATCGTTCGCTGGCTCTTCCTCGATCCGACGACGCGCACCCGCTATCCGGACTGGGAACAGATCGCGGCGCCGACTGTCGCCGCCCTGCGCGCCTATCACGACCCGCGCGTCCATGACGACGCACTAGAGCGGCTCGTAGGGGAACTGTCGGTCGCGTCCGAAGAGTTCGCCAGCTTTTGGGCCGACTACCGCCTCTTCAAGCACACCAACGGCACCAAGCGCATACACCACCCCACGGTGGGTGTCATGACGCTGAACTACGAGACCCTCGATGTTCCCGACTCCGGTGGTCAGTTTCTGTCCACCTACACCGCCGACGTCGGCTCGCCCTCGGAAGAGAAGCTGCGCATTCTCATGAGCTGGGGCGGAGAACCCGTTGATGCGGAGCAGTCCGGCACCGAGCAGCCCCGCCACCAACACTGAGCGCTACGCGGTCAGTACCTCCTCGCGAACTGAATCTCAGTTAGCTCTGCGTCGATTACGCTTCCGCTCAACAACTTTCATTGTCAGCGGTGCAGCTCGCGATGGACGATTCGGGCCCACCACCGGTCGCTGACGCGGCCCGTGCCAGCAGGCTGTGCAGGGCGGTCAATTCGTCTGAATCCATTGTGGCGAAGAGGCCGTGCTCGACGGCGGCCAGTGCCGTCTCCGCCTCGGCTAGCCGGTCAGCACCCGCCCCCGTCAGCACGACTGTGTGACGCCTCCGGTCCAGCGGTGAACGGCGGCGTTCGACCAAGCCTGCGGATTCCAGGTCGTTGAGCAAAGCCACCACGTTTGTCGGGTCGATGCCGAGAGATTCTGCGAGTCCGGCCTGGCCCTGCTCGCCGAAGTCGCGAAGCAATGTCAGCGCGATGATGTGGCGCGTGCGAAGGCCGAGCTTGGCGACTTCAATTTCGGCCGCGCCGCGAAGTCGACGGAGGATCAGGTCCAGCAACGGGCCGAGCAGCAGCTCCTGCTTCGGGTGCGCGCTCACCCCGTCAGCCTACGGGAATGCCAGAGTATCTTTCATGGTATAGATAGTACGTACTGCACAAACTATCTATGGAGTACTCCTCATGCCGCACCTTCTCCACATTGACTCGTCAGTTCAGGGCGAGCGGTCCGTCAGCCGCCGACTCACGGCTCGCGCTGCACACCGTTGGCGAGCCACCCATCCCGATGGCACCGTCACGTACCGGGACCTGGCTGCCGATCAGCTGCCGCACCTCGATCCGAGGACGTCTTCACCACTGAGCGAGGCGCTCATCGACGAGATCAAGGCTGCCGACACGATCGTGCTGGGTCTACCCCTGTACAACTTCGGACCGCCGAGCACGGTCAAGGCATGGGTGGATCACATCGTGGCGCCCGGCCTGTCGATCGACCCGGCCACCGGCGCAGGGCTTCTTGGCGGCACCGAGCTGATCGCCATCGAGACCCGCGGTGGCGGCTACGGTCCGGGAACGCCTCGCGAAGGTTGGGATCACGCGCAAACATGGTTGACCCACGGGGTGTCGTTAACGGGCCTGCAACCGCGCTTCGTCATCGTCGAACTCACGATGGCCGACGTGAATCCCGCCATGGCCGATCTCAAATCGCTTGCCGCGCAGAGCCTCGCCGACGCCGAGGCGCACATAGACCGTCTGTGGCACGCCATCGACGACGTCGCCTGACCCGCCCGCCGGTTCTTCGAAGTGCGCTTGTAAAAGTTCCTCCGGCTCTGCTGCCGCGGGTGCCTGGTTCCGGCTCAAATCTTTGGCGGCGGGCCGCCGAGTCGGTCGGTGGGCGGATCCAGCCGGACCAGTGACCCGAGGCCGTCCAGCAGTGCCTCGGCCGCCGCCAAGTCGCCGCGAAGATCCCGGTCCTCGTCGTTTTCGGGTAGATCGACCACCAGCGACATAGCCGCGCCGGCGATACCGGCGAAGCTGTCCTGTAGACCGCGCTGGCGCAACAGCCGAACGGCGCCGATGAGCTCGCAGCACAACAACACCCGGTAGGCAGCCACCGACCGTTCGAGTTGCAGTGCACTCTGGGAAGCGAAGGTGGCGTCCTCTTCCATGCCCCGGGACAGCACCAGCGTGCCGACGGATGCCGGTTGCGCCGCGGCACGGATTTCGGCGATCGCCCCCGCGGCGACGTACTCGACCATCATCAGTCCGGATGACCCGTCCTCGGCTGAAGCCAAAAATGCATTGCGGCCGTTCGTCTCCGGATCGTTGAGCATGCGGATCCGGGAATGCGTGATGGGTGCGGTCAGTGCCATCGCCAGAGTGGTGCCGTCCAGTTTCAGTGACAGCGCGGCCTGGTAGAAGGCGCCGTGATGCACCACCTGGTCGCCGTCGATGTCGAACAGCGGATTCTCCTGCGCCGTGTTCAGCGTCCGTTCCAATTGGCCGACAATGGAATTGAGTGTGTCCACGACGCTGGCCTGCGCGACCGGATACACCCGCAGTCCGTAGGGATCCTGAATCCGGGCCGGGATGTGGCCGAGCCGACCTGCGCCGGTGAATAATGCGCGCAGGCGCGCTGCGACGGCATCGACCCCGGGTGCGGCCGCGGCGCGCGCAGCGGCCGCCGAGAAGGCCGACGGATTACCGTCCAGCGCAAGGAAACTGAGCATGTAGATGACGCTCGACGCCCGCTCCAGCCGGATCAGCTCGGCCACCGCGAGACAACTGCGGCCGACGGTCAGTGCGCTGCTGCTCATGAAGGGCAGCGCGCTGTCGGCCTGCCACGCCGGCATCGGGGTCAGTGGTGCGGTGGCAGGTCTCTCGCCCATCAAGGTCAGCGCTGTGCCGGCCAGTGCGGCCAGGTCTCCGGTGCCGATCGAGGCGTAGTGCCGCAGTTCGGGCAGGGCGTCGTCGTTGAGCATCCGCTCGAGTCCGCCCAGGATGCTGGGATCTACGCCCGATCCCGGTATGCACAGCTGGACCAGGCGCACCGCGAGCATCGCCCGAACCGTCCGATTGTCGAGAGGGTCACCCGCGTCGGCGGCGTGGCTGCGAAGCAGACGCATCCCGAAGGTGTCGTCATCGGGCAGCACCGGAGTGCTGCGATTCGCGCCGACGCCGGTGGTGCGACCGTAGGTGGCGAATCGTGAGCTCAGTTCGGCGGCGTGCTGGTGCGCCTGGGTCACGGCCGCGAGGATCGCCGGCGCCACGGCAACCTGATCGCGCCGGTCGGCCAGCGCCACGACGTCGGCAATGGTGCCTGCTCCGGTCAGCACGATCATCGGAGATTGTCCTCATTCCCTGCCGTGAGCCAGCGTTGCGTCCTAATCATCGCCGAAGTAATGCGCGAGCGGAGGCCGCGGTCTTGGTTTCCCGCTTCCGCTCGTCGAGGTGCCGCAACTCCCCCACCGCCGTGTGCACGGCGATCACGTACCGGCGCTGGCCATCGAAAGCCGATCTGCGACCAGGAGTTCGATCAAAGTCAACGTTGCTCAGCGATTCGCACGTCGACGCGGCCCCGGCCGCTACTCGAATCTGCACGCCGGTAGCGTGGGACCGATGTCGATCAGTCGCCTCTCGTCTTCCCTTGCCATCGCCGTCTGTGTCGGCTCGACCCTGGCGCTCACGGCTTGCGGTTCGTCCGAAGCGCAGGCATCGGCGTGCCCGACGGCCGCTCCGGACAGCCAGACCACTCCCGAATGGACCCTGCCCGGTGCGACAGGCAGCGTTGCCGTCACCGGTTCCACCGATGCCGCGGCCCCGCTCGTGACGGTGACACCGCCCTTCACCGTCACCGAGACCCAGGTGCACACCCTCCAACCGGGCTCCGGCGCCATCGTCGGTGACGGGGCCACCGTGTCGGTGTGCTACCAAGGCGTCAACGGTCGGGACGGCTCGGTGTTCGACAGCAGCTATCAGCGCGGGACCCCCGTGGACTTCCCGCTCGGCAACGTGGTTCCCGGCTTCCAGAAGGCCATCGCCGGACAGCACGTCGGATCGACGGTCGCGGTGGCGATGACGTCGGCGGACGGCTACCCGAACGGTCAACCGGCCGCGGGCATCCTTCCCGGCGACTCCCTGGTCTTCGCGATCAAGATCCTCAACGCGACCGCCTGACCCGCCGACTCCTTCGGCGCGGCGTCGCGCCGCGTCGTGCCGGGTGATATCAGTCCTCGAGGCCGGCCTCGTCCAACGCCAACTTGCCGAGCGCCGACCAGTCCAGCCCGTCCCAGCCGCGGGCGAGCATCGCCACCAAGCGATCATGCACCAGGCTGGTGGCGGGCATCGGCGCTGACGTGTGCTCGGCCTCGGCAAGAGCAAGCCGAATGTCTTTGAGCGCCAGCGGTACTGCCAGTCCAGGCGGAGTGTATTCCTTGTTGACGATCTTGGAACCGTACGAAATGTGCACGTGTCCGTCGAACATCGAATGGGTCAGCGTGTCGAACGCGAGATGGCCGTCGATGCCGCCCTTCTCCGTCAGTGCAAGCACCTCACCCATGCACTGCAGCGTGGTCGCCGTCAGAGCATTCGCCGCCAGTTTCATCAGATTCGCCAGCCCGGGATCCTCGCCGATGACAAACGATCGCTGACCGAGCCGATTCACCATGGGCCCAACGGAATCGAGCACGCTGGGATCACCGGCCATGAGCAGGTACAACTTCCGCTCGCTCGCAAACGTCGGGTTGCCCAGCACCGGAACGGCGACGTAGGACTGGCCCGCGTCCCGGTGCGCGGCAGCCACGCGCCGCGCCGCGCCAGGACTCACCGTGCTGGTCGAGACATGCACTGCGCCGTCCTTCAGAGCGCTCACCAACCCACCGTCACCCAGCGCCACATCGAACAGCGCGTCGTCGTCGGGGAGAGAGGTGAACACGGCCTCGCAGTTGCCCAAATCGGCCAGCGACGATACTGCCCGCGACCCGAACTGTTCCCGCGTGCGTTCGAAGTGGCGGCCGAACACCGAGACCTCATAACCATCTTCGGTGAGGTTCTTCGCAAATGCGCTGCCCATGTGGCCGGGGCCGACGACGCCCACTCGCTTGATCGAATCCGCCATGAAGTCGTCCCGTCTGCCGCTATAGAGGATGGCCCTGATCCTTGCAGCTATGCCACCGTCGTGCACGGCGCTTGAAAGCTGTTGTCGGACCGTCGCATACATGTCGGATGCCCTGCCCACTGAAGCCGACCTCCTGACGGGTCGTCGGCAGCACGGCGCACTCACATCGCGTTCACAGCCAATTCACACCTATACTCGTGCGACCGCATTCCAATGAGCCAGGGAGCCACGATGACCACCGCCACCAGGATCCGCAGGGCCAGCAGCGCCGCCCTGACCGCTGCCGGATTCGCCGCCGCAGTGGTGGGCATCGGCCCCCTGGGCGCAACCGCCTTCGCCCAACCTGCACCCGCGTGCCCCGAAGTGGAAGTTGTCTTCGCCCGCGGCACCAATGAAGCCCCTGGCGTCGGAGGCACCGGACAGGCCTTCGTCAACTCGCTCAATGCCCGCCTGAGCACCCCGGTGGCGGTGTACGGCGTCAACTACCCGGCCACTCTGGACTTCCCGACCGCCATCGACGGCGTCGCCGATGCCGCCAGCCACATCGAATCCCTGGCTGCCAGCTGCCCCGACACGCAGATCGTGCTGGGCGGTTACTCCCAGGGGGCCGCAGTCGCCGCCTACACCACGTTCAATGCCGTGCCGCCGGGCTTCCTCCTGCCGCCCAACCTGAACGGTCCCATGCCCGCCGATGTGGCACAGCACGTCGCCGCCGTCGCGCTGTTCGGCACCCCCGATCCGTTCATCCTGAATCTGCTCGACCGCAACGCCCCCTCGATCGCTGTCGGCCCGCTCTACGCCGACAAGACGATTCAGCTGTGCGCCCCCGGAGACCCGGTGTGCCAACCGGGCGGCTTCGACAGGTCCGCCCACAGCGCCTACATGAGCAATGGTATGACCGACCAGGCAGCGCAATTCGTCGTCGACCATCTCCACGGCACGGCCGCCGGCAACGGGAACCAATGATCGCGCGCTGACGTGTGCCCGGGGGCACGGCGGGCGGGTGTGGTCGCCTGCTGTGAGCAGCGTGCGCCACTGACGGGCATCGACTGACCGTGCCCCGGCGGATAAACGCGATCGCAACCGCGCCCAGGTGATCAGTTAGTTAGCCGATCTCGGCGCGACTGATGTCGGGTGATCGATTTGCCTCCACTCGTGTGACCCACTCGGCTGGTGGTAAACGGATTTGCCAAAAACACCCATAGGTGGTGTGTTCTTCGGCGCGAGTGACTACTATTTCGTATCGTGACGTTATCCGCTGCTGCTCATTCCCGCACGGGACAGGCAGTGGCTGTCGGCATCGTCATCTTTGCCACGGCTGTCATCGGCATCGACAGCCGTCTCCCCGGTTCACTCGCTCTGCTCTGGCCTGCCAACGCTCTGCTTCTGTCGGCCCTCGTCCGCCTGAGGGGGGCTCGCCGCCACCCCGAAATCTGGATCGCTGCGGCCACAGGCTACGTCGTCGCCGATCTGTCCCACGGGACCGATGTGGTCGCGGCCGTCGTGTTGGCAGCCGGAAATCTGACGAGTGTTCTCGTCACTCTGCTCGTGCTGGTTCGTCTGAACGTCCTCGTTGTGCGCGGGGCGACTCCGTCATCTGTCCTTCGCCTGGCATCGGGGTGTATCGCCGGCTGCGCTGTCGGCGCAACGATCGGCGCCGTGGCCGCCGTGCATTTTTTCGGCGGAACCTGGCGCGATGGTTGGCTGAGCTGGTTTGCGTGCGATCTGGTCAACTACGCCTGTCTGTTGCCCGTCCTGATCTCGGTGCGCCGGTGGCGGCCCACGTCGCCAACCCGCATCGTGCGAACACTGAAATCGGCGGCGATGCCGTGGGTCCTGTTGGTGGCGCTGCTGGTTGTCGCGGAGTTGTTGCGTGGCAACGGGAGCGCGGTGGCTTTCACGATTCCGGCGTTGGTGGCAGGCGCCCTCACCGGCCGATTCTTGTTGGTCGCACTCATGGTGATGACCTCCACGGCGGCGATGCTCGCGATGTCGGTCGGGGTCGGGGTCAGCGCAGCTCCGGCGCCGGTGAGCACGACCACCCAGATGGCACTGGCGCTGTTGGCGCTCGGTCCGCTCGTCGTCGCAGCTGCCACAGCCGAGCGGCGCCGACTGCTCGCCGAACTGCGCGAGGCGACCACCCGCGACGACCTGACCGGGGTGCTGCGACGCGGCGAGTTCGCAGACCGCGCCCAGAAGATACTGGACGATTGCTCCCGCTCGGGAGTGAAATCCGCCTTCCTGATGATGGACCTCGACAACTTCAAGCTCCTCAACGATCGCCACGGCCACCTGGCAGGTGATCAAGCGCTCGAGGGTTTTGGCGCCATCCTGCGCGACGTCCTGACGAGCTCCGAGGATCAGAGGCGCCGGCCGGCGATCGTCGGCAGGGTCGGGGGTGAAGAGTTCGCCGCATTGCTGTCGGGGGTGACTGTCGAACAGGCGCGAACGCTTGCCGAGGAGGTCCGCAAGCGGCAGGAAGATCTCGCCCGCTCCCAATTCGGTCCAGACGGCACTACCGTGAGCATCGGCGTGGCCTGCTGCAACGGCGCGCGCGACCTCGACGAGCTGATGCTCGCGGCCGACACGTCCGTCTACAGCGCGAAACGACAGGGTCGCAACAACGTTGTCGTCGCCAGTGACGGCCCCCTCGAGGTCGCTGCTCCGTCGGTTCAATCCCCCAGCGATGTGAGACCGCGCAGGGCCCATGAACCGGGCGCGGCATAACGCAATCGATCGCTGATACCCGCGTCATCGAATGCGTGTCGTACGTCATCGGGGCCCTGGCTGTAGAGAGACCAGCCCTCGCAATGCACAGGGACGACGTGTGGTGCCCTGGGTAGTTGAGCGACGTCAGCGGTGCGTTCGGCGGTCAAGGTCAAGGCTCGCCCCCCGAACTTGGCCGGCACCCGCCCTGCGCCCGCGTGCAGGACGGCTACGTCGACAGCGCCGAACACGTCCGCGATCTGTGCCACCGGTCCGATGGACGCGTTGTCACCGCTGACGTAGACGGTGGGGCGACCCGGAGCTCGAAGCATGAACCCGATGACTTCGGCGTTGATGTCACCGTTGTCGTCGCGCGGTCCGTCGCTCGGTCCGTGCTGAGCCGGGACGGCATGCACGACGAGGGGCGAGCCGTGCTCGGCGAACGAGAACGTCTCGAACGGCGCGATGCCGTGAGCGTTACCGCCGAGACGCCGGGCGCCTTGTGGCCCGGTCAGCAGAACCGGCACGGACGCGGCGAAACGGCGGCCCGAGACGTCGAGGTTGTCGGCGTGATCGTCGTGACTCAACAGCACGGCGTCGACAGGTCCGAGCTCGTCGACGGTCACGGCCGGCCCCGCCAGTTTGCGGTAGGCGCCGTAATCCCCCGGCGGGTCGAAGGTGGGATCGGTGACGATGCGCATTCCCGCGTAGTCGATGACGGCCGTTGGGCCGCCGACGACGCCCACCGCGAAGTCATGCCGGACGGATCCGATGCTCATCTGGTTCATGGCTGAGGTCCCGCCCGGTCTAGGAGAGAGCCACCGGCAAGGTCGCCCACCCGCGCAGCACACGGGTATCGCGCCGCGCCCCGGCACCGGCCGATCGGGCAGCCGGATGACGCTCGAAGAACGTGCGCAAACCGACTTCACCCTCGGCCCTGGCGAGCGCGGCGCCCAAGCAGAAGTGCCGTCCACCAGAGAAGGACAGGTGTCGTCCGGCGTTCTCCCGAGTGACGTCGAAGCGGTGCGGGTCAGCGAACACCTCCGGATCCCGGTTGGCGCCCGCCAGATACAGGACGACGGCATCACCTGCCTTCACCGGATGCCCGACCACATCGGTGTCGACCCGCGCATAGCGGGCCGTCAGCTGGACGGGTGACTCGAGACGCAGGATCTCCTCGACCGCCAGCGGCCATCGCTCGGGCTCGTCGAGGAGCAGGGCGAGCTGGTCAGGATGGTTCAACAGCAGGCGAATGCCGCTGCCGAGAAGATTGACCGTCGTCTCGAAGCCCGCGGCGAGCACCAAACCGGCGGTGGCCAACAGTTCCCCGTCGTCGAGGCGAGTGCCCTCATCGCTCGCGTCGATGAGCTGACTCATCAGGTCGTCCCCCGGTGACGCGCGCAGCCGAGCGATGTGCCCGGTCAACCAGGCGGTGAAGTCCGCAAGGCCCTTCTCGACATTCAGGTGCTGCGACCACGACAACCCGACATCGAGGCTCGGTGCGGCCAGTTCGCCGTATTCGAGGATCTTGGTGCGCTCCCCCTCCGGGACGCCGAGTATGTCCCCGATGACGGTGATCGGAAGCTGAGAACAGTAGCGCTGCACCACGTCCACAGAGTGGCCGTCCGCATCGAGGTCGTCGATCAGCGATGTGGCCGCGAGCTGTACCCGCTCCCGCAGCGCGGCGACGGCTCTCACCGTGAACACCGAGGAGACCGTCTTGCGGTACCGCGTGTGATCGGGCGGTTCCACCGCCAGCAGCGAGGGCGGTAGAAGGGGATGCATACGACCCGCGACTCGGGTCCGCTGTTCCACCCATCGCAGTGGCGCGGGCAGGTTCATACCGATCGCCGTCACCGAGAAGTCATCCGACCTGAGCAACTGGTGCACGACGTCGTGGTCGGCCGTCAACCAGGCCGCACGGCCACGGAACATTCGGCCCTTCTGGCGCAGTTCATCGGCGAACTCACCTGGGTTCGCGCGCGCCCTGGGATCTGCGATGAGACGAGCCTGCAGGTCGCCGCGCCGCGCCCCGAGCGCCGCGAGGTTGCGAATCACACCGTGCAAGGCGAGCCAATGGATGCGTTGCCGGACCGTCATCAGCCGACCCTACGCAGATGTCTCGCGCGACAGGTCACCGGTGGATCACCCAGGCACCCGCATCCGCGTCCGTCATTGCCGTTCCACTTCGTCATTTACCGCGCCACCCGATGGTTGACATGAACTCAACGATCACCGTTCATTGACTATTAGTCAACACGGTTCTCCCGATGCGTCGTGTGCACCACCGGAGCCGACCCCTCGAGTCAGGTGAGGGCGTCGAGCGCCGCGTCGACGTCCAGACTGGCGTCCAGCGAACGAGCTCCCTGGAGCGCGGACACGATGATCGTCATGAAGCAGTCGACCATGGTGTCCACGTCGAAGTGGTCCTCGTGGTTCAGCCAGTACAGGGCCGCCTCGTCGATCGCCGCGACAGCGGCGCGTCCCATCATCGTCCACGCGGGGTTCGCGGAGTCGATGCCCAAGACGGTGGCCGCGCTCTCAAGCGCCCTCGACCGCGCCGAGTCGAACACCTCGACCGCCTCGGGATCACCGGCGCCTGCGCCGAGCACACGACGCAGTGCCAACCCACGGTGGGATGCGAGATACCGCAGATGCGCTTCGAACGCGCGCCGCATCTGATCGGCCGGCGCCAACGCCGGGTCCATCACGAACGCGGCGTCCATGTGCCTGGCGACCTCGCGCATCGCGGCGAGATAGATCCCCCGCTTGGTGCCGAAGTAGTGGAACAGCAGGCCGTGGGCCACCCCGGCACCCTTGGCGATATCCGTGACCGCCACGTCGTCGTAGTGGCGCTCCGCGAAGAGATCTATCGCCGTGTCGATGAGCCGCCGGCGCGTCTCAGCGGCCTGCGCGGCACGGCTGGTGCCAGCGTCACGCGGCTTCGGCATCGCGCCCTTCCGGCGGTGTGGGGTACTTCGTCTGCGGTGAGCCCTACTGCTGCAGAACCCTATCCGATCCGACCTCCCGCATTTCGGGAACGGCGGTGCGTGTCAACCGATTCGGACATTTCGGGCCGCTGCGGCAATGCCTCGGCGGGCACCGGTCAGCCGATCGGCTCCGGCATCGGCACGGTGCGGTATCGGCAAGTGATCGAGCGGCCCGTGGACGGGTCGGCGAGTTCCACTTTCCAGGCGTCGGCGAACTGGTCGACCCCCGCCACCATGCTGATCGTCCCGGACAGCAGCACGGTGGCCGGCCGGTAGAGACCGCGCTCGCGCAGGACGTCGAGCCAATACTGCGGCGCCAGGAGATCGCCCATCGTCCCGGACTGGATCAGCGTCTCCTCGGCACCGACCCACGCCGTCACCGTGATGTCGTCGATCCGGTCGGCGATCTCGGACAGCCGCCAGGCGCGCCTGCCCACGACGTCAGGTGCGGCGTTCTTGCTCCACGCCACGCTGTGCGTCTCGAGGTCCCGGTCGGTGTGATCGCAGGCCACGGTGAGCAGGACGTCGTCGTCGGAGACGTCGCCATCGGAGTCGCCGACGATCACCAGCGCCCACTCGGCCTCACCAGATGTCCGGCCGTGCTGGGTGTACACGGTGCCGGTCTGTTGTGCCAAGTACGGCGACACCGGGTACAGCGCTGGGGTGACCGATGGCGCCGGTACGCCGAGTTCGGCGAGTTCAGCGATGTGCGCTGCCACCTCGTCCTGGTTACGGCCTGCATATCCAGCGTTGAGGACGGTGGTCGGCTCGACCGTCACGGTGGACCCGTCGAACAGCTCGAATTCCAGCATCAGCCGTGTTCCTCCTCGTGAAGATTGCGTTTCGGCCTTGACCGCAGGCCCGGCATACAGGTTGTATACGAAGAGTATGTGACGTCACGGAGTGGGACAAGCCCGGCACTGCCGGCCAGACGAACAAAGGATTGGTCAATGACGGCACACCCAGCCGATAGGAAAAGCCTGGCCAAGGCGTTCGCCGCCAGCCTCACCGGCACCGCGCTCGAGTGGTACGACTTCGCGGTCTATTCCGCGGCCGCCGCGTTGGTCTTCCCGGCGGTGTTCTTCCCCGCCAGCGATCCGCTGACCGGAACACTGCTCGCGTTCTCCACCTACGCGGTCGGTTACGTGGCGCGACCGATCGGCGGTTTTGTGTTCGGCCGTCTCGGCGACATCATCGGACGCAAGCAACTGCTGGTCATCACGCTGCTGCTGATCGGCGCCACGACTTTTGCAATCGGGTTGATCCCGAGCTACGCCTCGATCGGTGTGGCAGCACCAATCTTGTTGGTAGCCATGCGTTTTGCCCAGGGTATCGCAGTCGGCGGCGAGTGGGGCGGCGCGGTCCTGCTGTCCAGCGAGTACGGCGACCCGAGACGGCGCGGCTTCTGGGCATCGGCCGCGCAGGTGGGGCCACCTGCGGGCAACCTGCTGGCCAACGGGGCCCTGGCGTTCCTGACGCTCGCGTTCAGCGAGGAACAGTTCGAGGACTGGGGCTGGCGGTTGGCCTTCCTGCTGTCGGCCGTACTGATCGGTTTCGGCCTGTGGATCCGGCTGAAGCTGGAAGACACTCCGGTGTTCAAGGCACTGCAGGAAACCGGTGACCGTCCCGAAGCCCCCATCCGCGACGTGTTCACCCAGCAGACTCGTCCGTTGATCGCCGCCATCCTGTCGCGGGTGGCTCCTGACGTCATGTATGCACTGTTCACCGTCTTCTCGATCACCTACGGCACTCTCGAACTCGGCATGGACCGCAGCGAGGTGCTGATCGCCATCCTCATCGGCTCGGCGTGCCAGCTCGGTCTCATCCCCTTGGCCGGTGCGGTGTCCGACCGGATCAACCGTCGACTGGTCTACGCGGTGGCCGCCGTCGGCGGCGTGGTGTGGACGCTGATCTTCTTCCTGCTGATCGACACCGGGTCCTTCCCGCTGCTGGTGCTCGGCGTCGTGGTGGGCCTGGCCTTCCACTCGTTCATGTACGGTCCGCAGGCCGCTTTCGTCACCGAACAATTCAGCGTTCCCCTCCGTTCGACGGGATCGTCACTGGCTTACACGATCGCCGGCGTCTTCGGCGGGGCGGTGGCACCGCTCGTCTTCACCTACCTGCTGGACAAGACCCACAGCTGGACACCGATCTTCGGCTACATCGCCCTGGTCGGGGTCGTGACCCTGGTGGGCCTACTGATCGGACGCAATCCCGACAGTGCCGAAGAAGAGCACTACCGGGAGATCGCCGAAACCGTCACGCCCGCAACAAGACCTGCAGAGTGATGCTGAGATGATCAGCGATGGCCCGGTGCGCGCGCTGCTCGTCGCGAGCGGCGAGCGCATCGACGATGAGGCGGTGCTCGACGCAGACCTCGCTCGTGCGCCGGCCACCGTGGAGCAGCGCGGTCTGGCCCACCCGCAGCTGACGGGCCCGCAGGCCCGCATAGGTCCGCGACAGTAGGTCGCTGCCCGCGGCATCGATGAGGGCCTGATGAAACTGGGTGTCCAACTCGATGAACCGATGGCCGTCATCGCCGGCAGCATCAGACTCGCAGAGCTCCTGCTGGCGGGCCAGCGTGCAACTCATGGCCTCGACCGGCGCACTGCCGGCCGCCAAGCAGGTGGTGGCGGCGTGCCGCTCGAGCGCGCCGCGCAGGTCCATGAGCTCGCGGATCTGCCGCCCGGACATGGCCGGCACGTACACCCCCCGTTTGGGCACCATCTCGACCAGGCCCTCGGTCTGCAGCATGAGCAGCGCCTCCCGGACCGGCGTCCGTGACACCCCGATCTCGGTGGCGAGTTGCTGCTCGTTGAGGAACGTGCCCGTCGCCGCGGGCGAGCTGAGCACGTGATCCCGCACGTAGGCGTACGCACGGTCTCGACCCGACAGGGACTGCATACCGAATGTATACCGCATATCGGGCTGCGCTCCCTTCGGTCCGACATCACCTCGACGGTCATGGACGCCCCGTTGGTTGACTGCCGGCAGTGACGACGACGTTGCTCGTCACGATGAGCCCGATGCCCACCCACTCGCCGACCGACAGAAGTTGGCCGAGCAGCACCCCGCCTGCTAACGCAGCCAAGACGGGATTGGCGCTGGCGAAGGTACCGAACACGTGCGCGGGAACCCGCCGCAGCGCCAGCAGATCGGCGACGTACGGAACGACCGACGACAACAACCCGCATCCGACCGCACACAGCAGCGCTGCGCCCGTCGGGCGATGTGCGCTGAACCAGAAAATCCCGACAGGAGCCCATGCCGCGGCGGTCACCAGACTCGCCAGCGCGGTTCCCTGCAATCCGGGGATGCATTGTCCCACTGCACGATTGAGCAGAATATAGGATGCCCAGGCCATCGCCGCGACAAGCGCCAGACCAACCCCGAGCAGGTCGCTGCGCAGACCCGGGTGGGTGAGCATGACCACTCCGATTCCAGCGAAAGACGCGGCACCGAGGTCGATCTTGCGCCTTGACGTCCCGATGGCCACGGCCAGCGGGCCCAGGAATTCCAGCGTCACAGCGGCGCCGAGCCCGATACGTTCAATCGCGGCGTAGAGCGCCGAGTTCATCACGCTGAACACCAGTGCGAGGCCCACGATCGGCCACCACTGGCGTGCGGTCACGACATGGATGCGCGGTCGCACCATCGGAACGAGCACGAGTGCGGTGACGATTTGACGCACCGCGATGACGCCGACCGGTCCGATGACGGGGAAGGCCATCGCACCGAATCCGGCGCCGCATTGATTCGACGCGGCGCTGGCGAGCATCAACGCCACTCCCCTGTGTCGATCCTGCCGCGTCGTGGCGCCGCTGATGAATCCGTCGATGCCCATGCATGCAACGTAAGAGATCATCATGCATAGGAGAAATGCATGATGGGGATCTTCTATACGCTTTGATCATGGACTGGACTCTGCGGGAACTCCGCTGCTTCGTCGCCGCGGCCGAGTCGGAATCGTTCACCGATGCCGCCGCCCGGTTGTCCGTGTCCCAGGCGGCGGTATCACGCACGATCGCAAGCCTGGAGACGACGGTCGGAGTCACACTGCTGCGACGCCTGCCGCGCGGATGCGAATTGACCGCGGCCGGGCAGCAGGTGCTACCGCACGCACGCAGGGTGCTGACGGAGGCACAACAGTTCACCGAATTCCTGACATCGCGCCATGCCGTCCTGCGGGTGGGTTACGCGTGGGCGGCGCTGGGTCGCCATACCGCCCGGCTCCAGCGTGACTGGGCGCACCGCCACGACACCACGGAACTCGAACTGGTCCGGCACAATTCGCCCACCGCGGGCCTGGCCGAGGGATTGTGCGATGTGGCGATCACGCGCATACCGGTTGACGAGAAGCGGTTCGACTCGCTCGTCGTCGGGCTGGAGCGACGACTCGTCGCATTCGCCTCCGATGATCCGCTCTGGGGCCGCCGGCGACTGATCAGCATGAGCGAGATCGCCGACCGCACGGTGATCATCGATCCCCGGGTCGGCACCACGAGCAGCCGACTGTGGCACCGCAGCGATCGGCAGCCCGACTTCATCGAGTCCACCGACGTCGACAGCTGGCTCGACGCCATCACCGCCGGCCGCGGTGTGGGAACGACGGCCGAGGCAACCGCGCACCATCACCCGCGCCCCGGGGTCACCTACCGGCCCATCAAGGACGGTCCCCGCATCGCGGTCAGACTCGCGTGGTGGCGTGACCACCGGCCGAGGGCTCTGGCCGACCTCATCGACGAGATCACGGTTCTGTATGCGAACTCGTGATGCCTCGCTCACCTCACCCCGCGGTCGGCGTACCGTCCGCCCTTGACCACGTCGCTGAGGGGCTGCAACCGTGCGAGAGCATCGTCGTCCAGTACCAGATCGAGTGACGCGATGTTCTCGTCGATGCGATTCGCGTGCCGCGTGCCCGGGATCGGCACCACCGACACCCCCAGCCGCGGTGCTTGGGCGTGCACCCAGGCCAGTGCGACCTGTGCCGGCGCTGCTCCCAGGCGCTCGGCCACGGAGCGGACAGTGTCGGCGATGACTCGGTTCTGATCACCGGCGTCACCGGTGAATCGCGGATTGCGCGCGCGGAAGTCGTTGGGATCCAACGTCGCCGCGTCCACCGAGCCGGTCAGGAAGCCGCGGCCCAGTGGCGCGTAGGGCACCAGCCCGACACCGAGTTCGGCCATCGCCGAGGTGACGTCCTCGACATCCCTCGTCCACAGGGAGTATTCGCTCTGCACGGCGGCGATCGGATGCACGGCGTGGGCGCGACGCAACAATTCGGTGCTGACCTCGCTCAGACCCAGAGACCGGACCTTGCCTTCTTCGACCAGGTCCGCCATCGCGCCGACGGTGTCCTCGATGTCGGCGTTGTCCGGGGGCCGATGCAGGTAGTAGAGGTCGATGTGGTCGACGCCGAGCCGCAGCAGCGAGGCCTCGCAGGACCGCTTGACGTACGGCGGATCGCCACGGTGCACCCGATTCTCGTCCCCGCCGCTGCGGTCGATGCCGAACTTGGTGGCGATCTGGACCTCATCGCGCCGTCCGGCGATCCCCCGACCCACCAGCACTTCGTTGTGGCCTGCACCGTACTGGTCCGCGGTGTCGAAGAGGGTGACGCCGACGTCGATGGCGTGACCGACGGTGGCGATGCTGGTGTCCCAGTCTGCCGCCCCGTAGTACTCGCTCATCCCCATGCAGCCCAGGCCCTGAGCCGACACGTCGAGTCCGCCGAGTGTGCTCCGCTCCACGATGATTCCTTTCCGGTCAGTCACCTCTGACCACCAAGACCTCGACCATCCATCGGGCACCGGCTCACCACAATGGGTGCGATACACCCAGGAACGTCACGCGCGCGCCATGAGGGTCAGCAACGGTGTGAGATCGGTGAAGTTCGTGACGTCGTTCGTCGCGGCCGCGGATTCCGGGGCAGCCAGCGCACGATCGAGCCCGTCGCGGTCGGCGAAATGGCACAGACACAGCGCGACGACACCCGGGCCGTCGAGCGTATCTGCGGGATAGAACACCTCGGCGCGCTCCAACCCGAATGGGGACCAAATGCGCTCGACGAGCGGAATATGCTGCGTGTCATAGTAGTTGCGATCGAAGTGGCTCGCGCCGTCACCCACGTAGGTGACCGTCAGGATGGACATGCTTGGCCCTCACTCTCGGTTGGTACTGCTCGAATACTGCGACATTCGTCAGTCTGTCACCGCCCAGGAACACAGCAGCGACAGGGCCTCGGCGCTCGGCGACCCGGAGTCGGCGTGATAGACCACCAATTCCTGTCCGGGGCTCGACCGCACGTCGAAGGTCTGCATGGTCAACGTCATGACCCCCACCTCCGGGTGCCGGAACGTTTTCGCCTGCAGCGACGTACGTCGCGCATCGTGGCGCGTCCACACTTCGGCGAACTCCTGGCTGGCTTCGAGCAGCTCATCCCGCACTGTGCGCAGGCGGATGTCGTTGGGCGCCAGCCCGAACCCGTGCCGGAAACTGGCCACCGCGTCCTCGGCCACAACGGACCAGTTGCAGTAGAAGGTCTTGGCGTCGGGCTCGGTGAAGGTCACGTGCATCAGATCCCTCGAGTGAGTCCATTTCACGAACATGGCATCGGCGATCGGATTGCTGGCGAGGACATCGAAGGCCCGGTTGTAGACGAACGCGGGATTGAGTGGCCACATCGCGAGCAGATCCTGCAGCGCCGGATCGACGCGTCCGCTCGCATTGCCGCGTTCCTTCGGGCTCAGGCTCGCCAACCGGAACAGATGCTCGCGACCGTCGTCGGACAGTTGCAAGACCACGGACAACGCGTCGATCACCTGCGGCGAGGGGCGGCGTTCCCGACCCTGCTCGAGCCGTGTGCAGTATCGACACTCATGCCGGCGAGCAGCGCGACCTCTTCGCGCCGCAGACCGCTGACCCGGCGCAGTCCGTCGGTCGGGAGGCCCACGTCGCTCGGGGCAACCTCGGCGCGGCGTGCCCGCAGGTACTCGCCGAGGCCATCGCTTGAAATGTACTCAGTTTATGGCGCTGGTGGGCTGCCTTTTTGGTGCTGGCGCACCCCCGATGCACACCACTCGGCGTGACGGGAATGAAGACCCAGCTCGCCGGGTTGGTTTCTGTCGACGAGAGCCAGGCAGTGAGGGTCGAGGATGAAATTCCTGCTACTGACGCTGATCACGCACCATTCGGACCCGGTGTCCGGCGTGAAGAAGAGCGCGTCCGAGCGCCTGCGTGAGGTCGTCGACAGCGCCGTACTGGCCGAAGAACTCGGGTTCGACGGGTTCGCCGTTGGCGAGCGGCACGAGGATCCGTTCATCTCGTCCTCCCCGCCGGTGGTGCTGAGCCACATCGCCGCGCGGACGTCTCGCATCTCGCTGTTCACCGCAGTGACCACGCTGAGCCTCTTCGATCCCGTGCGGGCGTTCGAGGACTATTCGACGCTGGACAACCTGTCGGGTGGCCGCTTGGAACTCATCATCGGCAAGGGCAACGGCGCCGCCCAGGCGGAGTTGTTCCACGTCACCACCGACGACCAGTGGGATCGCAACCGCGAGGGCTACGAGCTGTTCCGGCGACTCTGGGAGAGCGAGCAGGTGACGTGGTCCGGCCGATTCCGACCGTCACTCGTCGACGCCAAAGCTCTCCCCCGCCCACTGCAAGATCGCATCCGAATCTGGCACGGCAGTGCGACCAGCCGTGAATCCGTCGATCTGGCCGCACGTCATGGCGACCCGGTGTTCTCGGCCAACGTCACCTACCCGATCGAGCCCTATGCCGAGCTCGTGCGCCACTACCGGCAGCAGTGGGAGCACTACGGTCACCCTCCTGCGGATGCTCTGGTCGGTGCAGGGACGGCGGGCTTCCACCTCGCGCCGACGTCGCAACAGGCGTCCGCCGAATACCGGCCGGCGTTCGAGGCGCGGCTGGCTTTCGCCCGGCGCACCGGGCTCCCGGTGGTGTTCGAGTCGCTGGAGGATTTCGTCGCGCGCAGCTCCGCGCTGATCGGCAGCCCGGCGCAGGTGATCGACAAGGTCGGTCGCTACCACGAGCAGCTGCGCCACGAGGTGATGCACCTGTCCGCCGAGCCGGACGGAGTGACCGTCGAGCAGAAACACCGGAGCCTGGAACTGTTCGGTTCCGACGTGGCCCCCGTTCTGCGCGAGCGGATACCGAGTAGACCCCTGATGGCGGAGCTGCAGTGGAAAGAGGTTCTCCAGTGAGCGTTTTGGCGCCGAACACCGAGCTGGACATCAATTTCTGACGCGGGGGCACAATGAACAGGGCGACGACAGTGCAACAGTCCAACCAGAAGAACGGGTGAAACATGTCCACTACTGCAGATGTCTCAGACGTGGCCTTCGACAGCGACTGGGAACAGTGGCACAGCGAACGCGAACGCTACTACGGCGAGCCGCTCGGTTGGGTCAGTATCACCGGATTGTATTGGCTCACTGATGAATTCGAGACCGTCGCCGACCTTCCTGGACGGTGGCGGGCCGACGCCGACGCCGTGTACGTCGAAGGACTCGATGGCACCGATCGACTCGAACCCGCCGAAGGAGCACCGGGGCTGCTGGTCGACGACGGTGACCGCCGTATCGAGGTGATCCGCCGGACCGGGTCGGTCGCCCTGCGGGTGCACGATCCGAAGTCCCCTCACCTGCGGCAATACCGCGGCATTCCCACCTATCAGCCCAATAGGCAGTGGCAGGTGTCCGGCACGTTCACCCCCTACGACAGCCCGAAGAGCGTCACCACCGGCGCCGTCGTCGAGGGTCTGGAGCACCACCACAGCGCCGTCGGCGTCATCGACTTCGAACTCGCCGGGTCCGACCTGCAGCTGGTCGCCTTCGGCCGGCCGACGGGTGACCTGCAGGTGCTGTTCACCGACGCCACCAGCGGTGTCAGCACCTACCCCGGCGCGCGATCGCTGGCCGTCGACGCACCGGAGGCCGGCGAGGCGGTGACGCTCGATTTCAACCGGGCAGCCAACCTCCCCTGCTCGTTCACCGACTTCGCCACCTGCCCGGTCGCACCGCCCGAGAACCGGCTGTCGGTCGCCGTCGAGGCCGGTGAGAAGAACCCCCGGTAGCCCGCGCGTCCGCATCAAATAATCTGGACGAGCCCAACGGCCCCGCGCGGCGACGCGATGCGATTCACTGGCGTCATGAGTGAGCACACGTATCGCGTTGTCGAGATCGTCGGGACGTCACCGGAGGGAATCGACGCGGCCATCCGCAACGGTGTCAGCCGAGCGTCGCAGACCCTACGCGGACTTGATTGGTTCGAACTGCAGTCCATTCGGGGTGAACTCGAAGACGGTCAGGTGGCCCATTTCCAGGTCACCCTCAAGGTCGGCTTCCGGTTGGAGGACCGGCCTGCCTAGGTGGCGGCGACTCTCGCCTCAGCCGCGCGGCTCGAACTCGAAGTAACGCAGGCCGGCGTCGAAAGGCTGTACCGCACCACGGAATCGGTGGGTACCCACACCGAATCGACGCCCCTCCTCGTAGTCGAAGGCGATCTCGTCGAAGCCGGCGTCGGTGAACCAGTCCCGGATCTGCACGGTCGCATCGGGCGCTCCGCGGTGCCGGGTCCACAGCACAGTGGCCCCCGTCTTGGCCAACTGGGGCAGAGCGCGGATGGTCCTGTGGATGTCCGACTCGCTGACGTTGCCGAAGATGCCGCACGCCAGCACCACATCGGCGGGCGCCAGCCCCTCGTATGCCGCGGCCAGACCGGCGTCTCCGGTCACCACCTCCACCCGGTCCAGCCCGAGGCGCGCGGCTGTGGTTCTGGCGACGTCGGCGATCTCGGGGTCGAGTTCCACCAACCTGGCGGTCACATCGTCGCGTCGCGGATGACCTGGAAGCACTCCGAGAACGTCGCGCCCCTCACCGGCGCAGAGACTGATCAGCCGAATGGGCCCCTCGGGCGCTCCCGAGAGAGCATCGGAGAGGCGGCGCTGAACGTGACCGAGGCGATGGGCGAGATCCGAATCCGGATCTGCGTATGCCCGGTGCCAGCCTCGCCAATCTCGTTGCTGCGCTTCGCTCACGTGCCCTACTGATCCTTGGACGCCAACCCCGGCGGGGCGGACGCGATGGCACGATAGATGGCATCGGCGAGCGCCCGCGCGCTTTCCTCGGTCAACTCGAGCGCGACCCGGGCGGCCGGTCCGAGCGTCTGGTTGAGCACGTCGATGTTCACGGTGTGCCCGTACGGGGCGTGCACCGGGTGGTCGACGTAGACCGTCGCCTCGGCACCGCGAAACCACCCCGTGGCGCCCTTGCCACTTCCGTCGATCGAGATCTTCTCGGTCAGGTAGGTGCACACGGGTCAGGCTCCCAACAGTCGGCCGAAGAACTTCTCGATGTGCTGCCAGCCGTCCAGCGCCGCTTCGACACGGTAAGCAGGCCGGTCGACGGAGAAGAACGAATGCCCGGCGCCGTCGTAGGAGTGGAACTCGTGCTCCTTGCCCAGCCGCGTGAGCTCGGCCTCGAGCGTCGCCACTGACTCCTGCGACGGATAACGATCCTCTTTGCCGAACAGACCGAGCAGCGGTGAGCTCAGGTTGGGCGCGAGATCGAGGATGGGTTTCATCTGCACGGGTCCGTCAGCGGGTGGAGACTCGACCACGAAGGCGCCGTAACAGTCCACCGCCGCCTGCAGGGGCAGCGAGCACGCCGCCAGGAACGCCTGTCGCCCGCCGGAACAATGCCCGATCACACCGACCTTGCCGTTCGCGCCATCCACGCCGCGCAGGTACTCGGCCGCTCCGGCGACGTCGCCGATCAACCGCTCGTCGGGGACACCACCGGCCGCGCGCGCGGTGGCCGCGGCATCGTCAGGGTCGGCACCAGGCGCCTCGCGCGAGTACAGATTGGGCGCGACCGTGTTGTATCCGGCAACCGCCAACCGCCTGACGAACTCCTTGGTCTCGCGGTCGTATCCGGGCATGTGGTGGATCCAGATCACGCCGCCGCGCGAACCCGGCGCCAGCGGCACCGCCCGGTAGGCCTCGATCTCGTCACCGCCGTGGCCGGTGATCGTGATCGTCTCGGCGAGGATGGCGTCTGCGCCGTACAAGGTCATCGCTACCTACCTCCTGCAGGTGGGTTCACTGCGGCCGGCGGCCGCGGATCGCGTTCCACCCTATGCCGCATGGTCGGTGCAGCCCGGCTGACAGTACAACCGCAGTCTCGCGGGTCGGCAGGGGAAAAACTCATCAAGATCCTGGTTGTAAGTTACGGGGGCGTCCACCTGTTCGACGGCCCGGACTGCCGGGCCGTGATCGGCATGTCACACCTGCGACCACGGCCGGTGCCGAGATGCGTCGGCCCTCGGTGTTGATGCCGCCGCACGTCTGCGCCATCCGGCGGCACGGGCGTGCAGCCGACCAGATGGGCGGCTGCAGACCCCCGACAATCCGACGGAATCACCACGGCGAGAATGTCATACGGCGAGGACGATGCGCCCGCTGTGGACCTGCAAGTCGAACGGGTCGTGCGCAGTGATGGCGTCTACGGTCGGACACGATCCAGGTCTCGAACTCGATCTCTCACCCGGCGCCCGGGGCTGAACACCCTCATCGGTGACAGGCCGAGAGGCTGACCCCTGCTCGTCTGACCGTGTCACCTCCTTCTGCCGGCGGGCAATGCCCTCCATCGCAGCCTCGTCCTCGTCGAGGTCTTCATCGACCGAGCGATTATCTTGGTGACGAGCGCATCCTCGACTCCTGGAAAGGATGTGCGGTAGGCGGGAATCGATGCGAGAGCACCGTGGTTACGCCCGAGGAACGAAGAGTTGAAAGCGCAGGCCCGTGACTGATCCCTCGAATCAACTTCACCTCGCTGTCGCCCTGGACGGGGCCGGCTGGCATCCGGCGGCGTGGCGGACCGACAACGCCCGCCCCGCGGAGCTCCTGACCGCCGAGTACTGGACCGACCTGGTCTCGGAGGCACAGCGCGCGCAACTGGACTTCGTCACGATCGAGGACGGCTTCACGCTGCAGTCGGACGACAAGTTCACCCCCGACCAGCGGACCGACCGGGTTCGCGGACGCCTCGATGCGGTGCTGATCGCCGCGAGGGTGGCGCCCCGCACCCGCGGCATCGGGTTGATCCCCACCGCCACCGTCACCCACTCCGAGCCGTTTCACGTGTCGAAAGCCATCGCCACGTTGGATTACGTGAGTACCGGCAGGGCCGGGGTGCGGGTGCAGATCTCCGGCCGACCGGATGCGGCGAAACACTTCGGGCGGCGCGAGGTCGTCCCGGTCACCTACGCTTCGCTCGACGATCCCGCGGTGCGGGCCAGCGTCGTCGAGCACTTCGCCGAGGCCGCCGACTACGTGGAGGTGTTGCGCCGGCTCTGGGACAGCTGGGAGGACGACGCCGAAATCCGCGACGTCGCCACCGGCCGTTTCATCGACCGAAACAAGTTGCACTACATCGACTTCGAGGGCCGATGGTTCTCCGTCAAGGGTCCCTCGATCACCCCCCGCCCGCCGCAGGGCCAGCCCGTGGTCGCTGCCCTGGCGCACAGCGGCGACGGATACCGTCTGATCGCCAGCAGTGCCGACGTCGGGTTCGTGACGCCGCACGACTCCGACGACGTGGCGCGGATCGTGCAGGCCGTTGCCGACGAACAGCACGCCGTCGACCGGACCGACCCACCGGTGCGCGTCTTCGCCGATCTCGTCGTCTTTCTCGCTGCCACACCGCAGGCGGCCGCCGATCGGCTGGCTCACCTCGATGACCTCGCAGGCACCCAATTCGAGAGCGACGCAGAAGTTTTCGTCGGCACCCCCACTCAATTGGCTGACCTGCTGCAGGACTGGCACGCACGCGGCCTGTCGGGCTTCCGGTTGCGCCCGGGGACCCTGCCCGACGACCTGACCCAGATCAGCGACGGGTTGGTGCCCGAGTTGCGCAGACGCGGCCTGTTTCGCACCGCGTACGACGCGGGCACCCTCCGCGGACTGCTCGGCCTGCATCGCCCGGCCAACCGGTACGCATCGGCCTGAGAGGACAGCAACATGAGCGGACCCGTCAAGCAGGTTCACCTGGCCGCCCACTTCCCCGGCGTCAACAACACGACGGTGTGGAGCGACCCGGCGGCGGGCAGCCACATCGAATTCGATTCGTTCGTCCGTTTCGCCCAGGACGCCGAGCGCGGCAAGCTCGACTTCCTGTTCCTGGCCGAGGGACTGCGGTTGCGTGAACAGAACGACCAGATCTACGACCTCGACGTCGTCGGTCGCCCCGACACGTTCACCGTCCTGGCGGCGCTGGCCGCGGTCACCGAGCATCTGGGCCTGGCGGGCACCATCAACTCCACCTTCAACGAGCCCTATGACGTGGCACGGCAATTCGCCAGCCTGGACCATCTCTCCGGTGGCCGGGTGGCGTGGAACGTCGTGACCTCCTGGGATGCATTCACCGGCGAGAACTTCCGCCGCGGCGGCTTCCTGCCGCAGGACCAGCGCTACGAGCGCGCCCGCAGCTTCCTGCGCACCGCGATCGAACTGTTCGACTCCTGGCGCGGTGACGAGATCGTCGCCGACAAGGCGACCGGGCGTTTCCTCTCCGACCCGAAACCAGGCGAATTCGTCCACCAGGACGCCCATTTCGACATCACCGGCCAGTTCAACGTGCCCCGCGGACCGCAAGGCAGACCGGTCATCTTCCAGGCCGGCGACTCAGAAGACGGCCGCGAGTTCGCCGCCGGCGACGCCGACGCGATCTTCTCCCGGCACAGCACGCTCGAAGCCGGCCAAGCCTTCTTCACCGACGTCAAAGGCCGGCTGGCGAAATACGGTCGCCGGCCCGAGGAGCTGCTGATCCTGCCTGCCGCCACCTTCGTCCTCGGCGACACCGACGCCGAAGCCGCCGACCTGGCGCACGACGTCCGGCTGGCCCAGGTGTCCCCCCAGACGGCGATCAAATTCCTCGAGCAGCTGTGGAACCGGGATCTGTCCGATCACGACCCCGACGGTCCCCTGCCCACCGTGGATCCGCTGCTCGGTGAGCACACCGTCGCCAGGGGCCGGGCCAGCGTCCGGATGTACCGCGACCCGATCGCGACCGCCAACGAATGGCGCGCCAAAGCCGAGGCCGAGAACCTCACCACGCGTGAACTCATCATCGAGGTGACCGGACGCCAGAACTTCATCGGCTCACCGGAAACCGTCGCCAGGACCATCAACGAGTTCGTCCAGGCAGATGCCAGTGACGGTTTCATCCTGGTCCCGCACGTCACCCCCGACGGGCTGGCTCCCCTGGTCGACAAGGTGGTGCCGCTGCTGCAGGAGTTCGGGGTGTATCGCACCGAGTACGACGGCACCACGTTGCGCGACAACCTGGGACTTGCTCCGCTGCAACAGAATCAGGCGCCCGACGTGGCGCTGAGAGCCTGACCGGGACCGGAGGCTGCCCCGGTCACGCCATCGTCGCTCGCGCGGCAGCGTGTTGGGTACCGCTGCTCCCCACCACCGTCATGGTGAGCGTGTCACCGTCGATGCTCCCCGTGACCTCGATGGGATCTCCGACGAACGCCGGAGTGCTCAAGCGATAGTCGAAGCTCACGATCGTCCGGTGCGCGGCGATGCGGTGTGCCACGTCGGCCATGTAGATCGCCAGCAGCGGGCCATGGACGACGAGGTCGGGATACCCCTCGACCTCGGTGGCATAGGGGTGGTCGTAGTGGATGCGGTGTGCGTTCGCGGTCAGTGCGCTGAACCGGAACAGCAGCGGCGCCGTGGTGACGGGACGAATCGCGTGGGCACCGACTGATTCCACCAAAGGTTGCGTGCTGCGCGTGTGTACACGGGGCATCCCGCCGTCACCGCTGCGGTAGACGACGTCCTGCTCCTCGATCAGCACCAGCTCACCGTCCTGGCGGTACTCCTGCCGGACGGTGACGAACAGCATCGCTCCGGAGCGCCCGTTCTTGGGAGTCACCGCGCTGACGTGCGATCGCCGCTGGGCGGGCACCCCGAGAACCAACGGCGCGAACATCTCGAGGCGCCCGCCCGCGAACATCCGCCGCCGACCCGGGATCGGGGGCAGGAAACGACCTTCGCGCAGATGCCCGTCGTCACCGAGAGCCGCTGTGGGCGCCCACTCGGTGAAGTACACCCAGTGCCACAGAAGAGGCAGCGGCGCACCAGGTTCGACACGGTGGACGATATCGAGTGTGGCTGCGAGATGCGCCGCGCCGCTCGGGTCCAGCGCGTCGTCGGCAACCTCGGGTGCGGGGGACCAATTCTCGACGAATCGCGAAAGTCTCTCGCCCGGAACATCACTCACCTGGCCTCCCGGCGGTCGGCATCGATCGATCACTCCACTGTGTAGTCTTTGAGCACACTACGACCGATGATCATCTTCTGGATGTCGCTCGTGCCTTCGCCGATGAGCATGAACGCGGCTTCGCGGTAGAGACGCTCGATCTCGTAGTCCTTGGCGTACCCGTACCCGCCGTGGATGCGGAACGCGTCGGCAACCACCTCGTTGCAGTATTCCGAGGCCACCAACTTCGCCATCCCCGACGCCACGTCATTGCGATCACCCGAGTCCTTCATCCGGGCGCCGCGGGCCATCATGGCGTGCGCCGTCTCGACCTTCGTCGCCATCTCCGCGAGTCGGAACAGAATGGCCTGGTGCTCGGCGATCGGCTTGCCGAACGTCTGCCGCTGTTGGGCGTAGGACACCGCGAGTTCGAAAGCGCGCAGGGCGATTCCGCACGCCCTGGCAGCCACGTTGATCCGGCCGACCTCCACCCCGTCCATCATCTGGTAGAACCCCCGGCCCGGGGTACCGCCCAGGATCTGATCGGCCGAGATCGCGAACCCGTCGAACACCGCATCGGTGGTGTCGACACCCTTGTACCCCATCTTGTCGATCTTGCCGGGGATGGTCAGCCCGGGCGCAACCTCACCGAAGCCGGGCTCCTTGTCCACCAGGAAGGCCGACATGTTCTTGTGCGGTGACGACGCGTCCTCGCCGGTGCGCACCAGCACCGCCACGAGGTTGGCCGTGGCGCCGTTGGTGAGCCACATCTTCTGGCCGGTGATGCGGTAGCCGTCCCCGTCTCTGACCGCCTTCGTCGTGATCGCGGCGACGTCGGAACCCAGCCCCGGCTCCGACATGGAGAACGCTCCGCGGACCTCACCGGTCGCCATCCGCGGCAGATACCTCCGCCTCTGCTCTTCGGTTCCGTGGTGCATCAGCAGGTAGGCGACGATGAAATGGGTGTTGATCACCCCCGAGACGCTCATCCATCCGCGCGCGATCTCCTCGACGCACAGCGCATACGTCAACAGTGACTCACCGAGACCGTCGTACTCCTGCGGGATCGTCAGCCCGAAGACACCGAGTTCCCGAAGACCGTGCACGATGTCCTCGGGATATTCGTCCGCGTGTTCGAGTTCGGTCGCCACCGGGATGATCTGCTTGTCCACGAAGTTCCGGACTGCGGCCAGGATCTCGGTCTGTTCGTCGGTCAGTCCCTCGGTCTGCGCGAGCCGTGCCATGGAGCGTCCTCACTGTCGCGGTGCACTCGACACTGCACCCTTCCGGTACCCGATCACGGCGCTGCACGGAGCCGTTCTGCGCTGTACGCTGACCGCTCCACAATCCCATAGCGACGAAGGCTGCAGACGATGGTCACATCACCGGGAAGCCGCGACACCGTGCCGACCACTGCGGGGCCGGTCAAGGGAGTGATCCGGGACGACATCGCGATGTTCCGCAGCATACCGTTCGCGGCTCCGCCGGTGGGTCGGCTGCGGTGGCGCCCCCCGCAGCCGGTGACGCCGTGGGATGGCGTGCGTGATGCGACCGTGTTCGGGCCGTCGTGTCCGCAGACGACGGCGTTCTTCACCCCACTGCCTGCCGGGATGAGCGAAGACTGCCTGACGCTGAACGTGTGGGCACCGGTGGCGGCGCAAGCGAACGTCCCGGTCATGGTCTTCGTCCACGGTGGCGCCTTCATGAACGGAACCAGTGAGGCAGGCCTGTACGACGGTGCGACGTTCGCCCGCCAGGGCGTCGTGCTCGTGACGGCGAACTACCGTCTCGGCCGGTTCGGGTTCTTCGCCCATCCGGCGCTGACCGAGGAACACCCCGACGAGGCGAAGGGCAACTTCGCCTTCATGGACCAGATCGCCGCACTGGAGTGGGTGCGGGACAACATCGCAGAATTCGGCGGTGATCCCGGCAATGTCACGATCTTCGGTGAGTCGTCGGGTGCACGCGCGATGGAGGCGATGCTGATCGCGCCCGCCGCGCGCAGACTGTTCCACAAGGCGATCATCCAATCGACCACGCACCGGCTCGCCCCGGCGCGTCCGCGGCATTCCGCGGAGAGCATCGGGGTGGCATTCGCGGAATCTCTCGGACTCCCCGATGCGGATGCCGATGCATTACGCGCGATCCCGGTGGATGCCGTGATCGGCGGGCTGGGGCAGGGAAACGCCCAGCCGACAACGTTTTCCGGACCGATGCTCGACGGGACGATCCTCACCGAGCCGTACGAGGCGGCGTTCGCCCATGGGCGCATCGCCGCGGTGCCGTTGATCATGGGCGCGACGGACTACGAGACCGCGGTGTTCAACCCGGCCGCACAGTACGACCGGTTGATGGCCGACCACGCCGGATCACTCGACGCGATCGTGGCGAACTACCAGAAAGCCTTTCCGGACGAGCTCGACGCCAAGACCCGGTTCGGGACCGATGCCATGTTCGGCGAACCGTCGCGGTTCATGGCGCGCGCCATGGCGACCATGGGCCAACCGGTCTTCCTGTATCGCTTCTCCTATGTCGCCGAGCAGTTGCGTGGCAGGGTCGGAGGAGCACTCCACGCGTCCGAATTGCCGTTCACCTTCGACACACTCGACAAGATCGTCGAATCGTGTGCGAGTGAGACGTGGTTCGAGAAGCTGTACGCCGCCGGGTTCGCCACGACGGACAGCGATCAGGCCATCGCCGACGCGATGAACGGCTACTGGATCGACTTCGCCAAGACCGGTGACCCGAACGGCGCGGGACGACCGCGCTGGGCATCCCTGACCGAGGACACGAACGCCATGCTCGAGTTCGGCAACGGGGGCGTCACCGAGGGGTCGGATGCCACCCGGGAGCGCTACGACGCCTGGGAGGCGATTCTTGCCCCCGAACGCTGAGCAGGTCAGCGACCGGCCAAAGACACTGCCACATCTGCGGTTTCGAGCAGGCCCTTGGTCGTCTCGTCGAGCCGCCCGTCGGTGATCACCTCGTCGAGGTCGGCGAGGCCGACCACCCGGTACGAAGCGCTCGCACCGTATTTCGACGCATCAGCGAGCAACACACTGCAGCGGCTCACCGCCATGGCCGATTGCTTGAGCGCCAGCTGGCTGCTCCGACGCACTGTCAGGCCGCGTTCCAGACTCCAGGCACCGGTGCTCAGAAGGCAGAGATCGAGCGCCAACACGTCGAACATCCTGATCGCCAAAGCGCCGGTGGTCGAGCCGCTCTCGGCGTCGACGCCACCACCGACATGGACGACCTCGACCTGCGAATGGTCGAGCAACGCGACCGCGGAGTACAGGTCGTTGGTCACCACGGTGAGGTGTTCCCTGCGAGCCAGGTGCGGCACGATCGCCTCACAGGTCGTGCCGGCATCGAGGAACACCGTCATACCGTCGACGATCCGGGCGGCCGCCTCCGCCGCGATCGACTGCTTCGCGGCGATCTGCAACTCGGCACGCTGCCGACGCCCCGTGGGCGGCTGATCACCACCGGCGTCGGCGAGACGCACACCCCCGACCACCGATTCCACGAGCCCGTCGGCCTCGAGCCTGGCGATGTCGCGGCGAACAGTCATGTGGGAGACGCCCAGCTCGTCCGTCAGCACCTTGGTGCTGAGAACACCATGGGCGCGCAGTAGCTCCATCAGCGCCTTGTGCCGTTGGAACGGAATCATCGCCATGTCGCCCTTCTTGCCTCCCGTACGCATCTGAGTGTGCCGGTGCGCCTCACTCCGCGCCGCCACGACGCACCCCATCACCCATAGTCACAAATATTCACGTCAAATGTTCACATGTGTGAAATCTTGTCGTATGGTGAGACGGTGATCACAGCAGAACGCACTCTGTCCCTTCTCGACCAGACCGGCGCGGTCCTGATCTTGCGTACTGCGGCTGCCAGCTCGGCCGAGCGCATCGGTCATGCCGCCATCGCCGGCGGATTCCGGGTCCTCGAGATCCCGCTGACCGTCCCCGATGCGCTCGGGGCCATCTCCCGCCTACGCAAGGAGTACGGCGACGACATCAGCGTGGGTGCCGGCTCCGTCCTCGATGCCGAACGCGCCAGGGAAGCCATCGACGCCGGGGCCACCGTCTTGGTCACGCCGCACGTCGCGCCGCAGGTGGTTGCCACCGCCAAGGCCGAGGGCCTTGCTGCCATCAGCGGTGCCTTCACTCCCACCGAGGTCGTGCTCGCGCATCAGGCCGGCGCGGACATCGTCAAGCTCTTCCCTGCCGAGTTGCACGGCCCGCCCTACCTGCAGAGCCTGCGCGCCCCACTACCCCACATCCCCATCTGCCCGACCGGCGGCGTCACCCCTGACAACGTGCGCGAGTGGTTCAGCGCAGGCGCGGCGGTGGTCGGCATCGCCGGGCACATCGCCCGTGCAGGCGGCCCCGATCTCGACTCCGCACTGATCCGCACAGCGGCAACGGATTTCCTCGGCGCCATCGCCGATGCCCGAGCGTGACCCCATCTCAGCCCACCAGACATCGACACCGAGGAATGCCAGCATGACGACTCCAACCACGGCCTCCCATCACGGCACCGGTCACCCGCGCGTTCGCACCATACCGACATCGCTGAATCGTCTCCGCTGGCTCTTCATCACCCTGCTGGTACTCGGCGGCATCGTGAACTACCTCGATCGCAGCACGCTCAGCGTCGGCAACACCACCATTGCCGGTGACCTCGGGCTGTCGAATACGCAGATGGGACTGCTCCTTTCGGCGTTCTCCTGGCCGTACGCCATCGCCAACCTGCCCGCGGGCTTCCTCGTCGACAAGTTCGGTCCCAAGAAGATGTACGCGGCCGCTGCCGGGGCGTGGTCCACGGTCACGATGCTCACGGCAGTGGCCACGAGTTTCGGTCCGCTCTATGCCGCCAGGGTGGCCTTGGGTGTCGCCGAATCGCCGTTCTTCACATCCGGACTGAAGGTCGCCGAGCGCTGGTACGCCAAGGACGAACGATCGATCCCGCTCGCGGTGGTCAACACCGGGTCACAGATTGCCAACGCCATCGCACCGCCGCTGCTGACCTTCCTGATCATCGCCTTCGGTTGGCGCGGTATGTTCGTCGTCCTCGGCGTCGTCGGTGTGGTCGTGGTCGCGCTGTGGTGGATCGCCTACCGCGATCCCACCGCCGAGGAAGAGTCGTCGATCAAGCAGAGCAGTGTGCTCAGCGCCGACGAACAGCAAGCAATCGATGCCACACAGGACGCCGGAGAGGCGACAGGATCGACACTGCGCACCTGGGCGGCGCTTCTCGGCAAGCCCAACACCTGGTTCATGGTCATCGGCGCGTTCGGCATCTTCTACACCGTCTGGGTGTATCTGACCTGGCTGCCGGGATATCTGGAGAAGTCCCGCGGCTTCAGCCTCAAGGAGGTCGGTTGGGTGGCCGCTCTCCCCTACCTCTGCGGCATAGCCGGTGTTTTGTCCGGGGGTTTCACGTCGCGCGCACTGGTGGTTCGCGGACTGCCGGTGCTGCGGGCACGCAAGCTGCCCATCGTCGTCGGCGCCGTCCTCGCAGCCGCTGCGGTCCTCCCCGTGGCGTATGTGGAGTCGACCGTGCTGAGCATCGTGCTGCTCTGCGTGGGTTACTTCTTCGCCCAGGTGCCGATCGGCGTCATCTGGACGCTGGCCTCCGACATCGCACCCGATCACCAGGTCTCCTCACTGGGGGCGATCCAGAACTTCGGCGGATTCCTCGGCGCCGCCTGTGCCCCGGTCGTGACGGGCATCATCCTTGATCGAACCGGCGGCAACTACCACTACGTGTTCGTGATCGGCGGGGCGCTGTTGCTGGTCGGTGCCGTCTCGTACGGCGTGTTCGTCCGCGATCGGAGCCGCACCTGATGGCAGCTACCGCACCCCTTCTGGTGATCGTGCTCGGGCCGGCCGGATCGGGCAAGAGCAGCGTGAGCCGGCACCTGGCCCGTCGAATCGGCGGCGCCCACCTCGACAAGGACACCATCACCGGAGGACTGACCGAAGAGATCCTGCGCCTGGCCGGGCACGATCCACACGATCGGGACAACAACCCGTACTACGTCGAGCGCGTCATGCCGCTCGAATATGCGGCGCTGATGAGCGTGGCCGGTGACTGCCTGCGTGCCGGTACCTCGGCCGTGCTCGACGCACCCTTCGGCGCATTCCTCGATGACCCGCAGTTCCTCGAACGCCAGGCCCACGACCATGATTGGCCGCGGGCACACAGGGTCGTGGTACGGGTGGTGACCGACGCCGACACGATTCGCCGACGTATAGCGCACCGGGGCCTGAGTCGCGATGCCTGGAAACTGGCGCACTGGGATGAATTCTGGGCCCGCGCGAGTGCGCGCGAGGTCTGCTGGTCCGATGTGGTCTCCGTCGACGTCGACAGCAGCGCCGATCCCCCCGACCTGACGTTCCTCGACCGGCTGTTCGACAGCCCCGCACCCTGGCCATCGGGAAAGGCAGGCAGGTAACAGTTTTCGCGGTTTACCGGTCCTGCCCCGCGAAGTACTCGGCCCAGTTCGTCACGTGCGGTTTGGCTTTCAGCAGAGCCCGACGCTGCCGCTCCGTGAGCCCGCCCCACACGCCGAACTCCACCCGATTGTCGAGTGCTTCCGCAGCACACTGCACGGCCACCGGACAGCGCCGGCAGATGACGGCTGCTTCCTTCTGTGCCGCCCCGCGGACGAACAGACGATCCGGGTCGGCCTCGCGGCATCGCGCCCGGGGCGCCCATTCCCGCCGGGCATCGTCGACACACACCACGTGCTCACCCCCCGTGTCCGGGCGCCGTGTGCTTGCGGAGCGCTCTCGCGCCGACGCCTCCAGCAAACCCTATGAGGACGGGGGCGTGCACCGTCAGTAGTCGGGTACTGCACCGGCACGCCGGTCACCCGCGCGGGCCGGAAGCGACTTCGTCTGCGATGGCCCTGCCGAGATCTCTGGTGGTCGAGGAGCCACCCAGGTCGGGGGTGAACGGTGACGCACCGACTCCACGCGCCAGCACCGCTTCGATCGCTGCGAGCACCGCGGCTCCGGCCTCGGGATGACCCAGGTGCTCCAGCATCATGGCCCCGCACCAGATCTGGCCGATGGGATTGGCGATGCCGCGCCCTGCGATGTCGGGCGCCGACCCGTGCACGGGTTCGAACAGGCTGGGAAAGCGACCCTCGGGATTGATGTTGGCGCTCGGCGCGATGCCGATGGTGCCGGTACAGGCCGGCCCCAGATCCGACAGGATGTCACCGAACAGATTGCTGGCCACCACCACGTCGAACCAGTCGGGGTGCAGCACGAAGTTCGCGGTCAGGATGTCGATGTGGAACTGGTCCCGACGAACCTCCGGGTACCGGGCTCCGACGGCGGCCACCCGCTCGTCCCAGTACGGCATGGTGATCGAGATACCGTTGCTCTTCGTCGCCGAGGTGAGGTGTTTCGCCTCGCGCCGCTGCGTGAGCTGGAAGGCGTACTCCAGGACCCGGTCGATTCCGGTGCGCGTCATCACCGTCTCCTGGACGACGAATTCGCGCTCGGTTCCTTCGAACATGCGGCCGCCGATGGACGAGTACTCCCCCTCGGTGTTCTCCCGCACCACGTAGAAGTCGATGTCACCGGGCTTGCGTCCGGCGAGGGGCCCGGTGACACCCGGCATCAGCCGACAGGGTCGCAGGTTCACGTACTGATCGAAGGCGCGCCGGAACTGCAGCAGGCTACCCCAGAGGCTCACATGGTCCGGGACGGTCTCGGGCCACCCGACCGCGCCGAAGTAGATGGCGTCGAAACCGCGCAGCGTCTCGAACCAGTCCTCGGGGAGCATCGCCCCGTGCTCGCGGTAGTACTCCGCGCTGGCGAAGGAGAAGTCCGTGAATTCCAGTGCGATGCCGAATCTTTCACTGGCAGCGCGCAACACCTCGACACCCTCGGGCATCACCTCGGTGCCGATCCCGTCACCTGGGATCACGGCGATCCGATGGCTACTCATGCAGGCTCCTTGCTCGTGACGGCCCGTTCATCGGGGTAGTGGCAGGCTACGCGGCGCCCGCCGTCGTGCTCGGTGAGCACCGGTTCCTCGGTGGCGCAGCGGTCGGTGGCCTTCCAGCAGCGGGTCCGGAACCGGCACCCCGACGGCGGATCGGCGGGGTTCGGGGGGTCACCGGCCAGCACGATGCGCTTGCGTGCCCGCTCGACGCGGGGGTCGGGAACCGGGATGGCCGACAGGAGCGCCTGGGTGTACGGGTGCAATGCCCGTTCGAAGAGGTCGTCGACCGGTGCTTCCTCGACCAGCTTGCCCAGGTACATGACCCCGACGCGGTCGCTCAGGTAGCGCACGACCGACAGATCATGCGCGATGAACAGATACGTGAGGCCGAGATCGCGCTGCAGGTCGTCGAGCAGGTTGAGCACGCCGGCCTGCACGCTCACGTCCAGCGCGCTCACCGGTTCGTCGAGGACGATCACCTCGGGCTCGACGGCGAGGGCGCGCGCGATCCCGATGCGTTGTCGCTGACCGCCGGAGAACTGGTGCGGAAAGCGGCTCGCGTGCTGGGGGTTCAAGCCCACCTGTTCGAGCAGTTCGGCCACCCGTTGGTCCTCGGCACCCTGGTGCAGGCGGTGAATCGCCAACGGCTCGGCCAGGGTCGCCCGCACCGTTCTGCGCGGGTTCAGCGCGGAATAGGGGTCCTGGAAGACGAATTGGACCCGCCGGCGCCACGCGCGCAGAGCCTTGCCGCTGAGCCCGGACACGTCGTCACCACCCAACTCGATACTTCCGGAGTCCGATGTCTGCAGTTGCGCGACGCTGCGACCCAGAGACGACTTCCCGCAACCGGATTCACCCACCAGGCCGAAGGTGTCACCGCCCTCGACGGTGAAACTCACATCCGAGACCGCCCGGACGACCTCGGCATTGCGGCCGAACAGGCCGCCTCCGACCCGGTACTCCTTGACCAGATGGGACACGCTCAAGCTGGTGCTCACTCGACCTCCGTCCGCCATACGTCGACGCGCGCACAGTGTGCGGTGTGTCCGCGGCCGACCTCGACCGGCGGCGGAACGTCCTCGTCGCAGAGCCCGTGTCGCACATGGGCGCACCGCGGAGCGAACCGGCACCCCTGTGGCCAGTTCGTCGCCGCGGGCGGCTGGCCCGGGATCTGGTACAGCCGTTGGTCGCGCGAACGGCGGTCCAGCCGCGGCAGGGACGCCAGCAGACCGGCCGTGTACGGGTGGGCGGTGTCGTAGAACAGCGGTTCGATGTCCGCCGCCTCCACCACCCCGCCGGCATACATCACGACCACCCGATCCGCGACACCGGCGACCACACCCAGGTCGTGGGTGATCAGCAGGACGGTCGTCCCGGTACGCGTCTGCACCTCACGCAGCACCTCGAGGATCTGCGCCTGCACGGTCACATCCAGTGCGGTGGTCGGCTCGTCGGCGATCAGCAGATCGGGTTCGTTCGCGATGCTCGTCGCGATCATCACGCGTTGCCGCATGCCGCCGGAGAATTCGTGAGGGAAGCGGTTGACCCGCTCGTGCGGTGAGGGGATGCCCACGATGTCGAGCAGTTCGACCGCACGCGCACGGCGTTGTGCCGCTGTGGTGTCCGGTCGGTGCACGCGGACCGCCTCGGCCAGTTGGTCACCGACGGTCATCACCGGGTTCAGCGCCGTCAGCGCGTCCTGGAACACGACGGCGATGTCGCTGCCCCGGATCTCGCGGTAGCGACTCTCGCTCAATCCCAGGAGCTCCCGGCCGCGGAGCCGGACGGAGCCCTCGACGACAGCTGATGTCGGCAGCAGCCCCATGATCGCCATCGCCGTCATGGACTTGCCCGAACCCGACTCCCCCACCAATCCCATCGTCTCTCCGGCACGCAGCACGAACGACACACCCTGGACGGCCCGCGCCAATCCCTCGTCGGTCGGGAAGGAGATCGACAGGTCCTCCACCTCCAGGAGCACCTCCGCGCCGGTCACAGGTTCGTCCGTTGCGGGTCGAGCGCGTCGCGGAGTCCGTCGCCGATGAAGTTGACGCACAAGACCGTCACGAGGATCGCGAGCCCCGGGAAGTAGAGCAGATACACCTGCGACGTGCCGACGTACCCGGCGGCCTGATTGAGCATCGTCCCCCAACTGCTCTGCGGAGATTGGACACCGAACCCGAGAAAGCTGAGCGTCGACTCGGCGATGATCGCGGACGCCACCGCGAGGCTCGTTCCGACGGCGATGACCCCCGCGAGATTCGGCAACAGGTGCGACAGGATGATCCGGGTGTCGGACGCGCCGATGCCGCGGGCGGCATGCACGAAGTCCCGCTCGCGCAACGACAGGACTTCTGCGCGCACGACGCGAGCCATGTAGGTCCACCCGAGCGCGGCCAGGGCGAGGACGATGGTGACCGGTGACGGACCGAGACCTTCGAGAATGACCGCGAGCAGGGCGATCGCGGGAACCACGAGGAACAGATCGGTGACACGCATGATCAGTTCACCGAGCCAGCCGCCGACGTAACCGGCCACCGCGCCGAGCACCGTGCCAACCACGGTCGACAGGACGGCGACCGCCAGACCGATCGCGAGCGAGATCTGACCGGCGTACAGGATCTCGCTCAGGAAGTCGCGGCCGAGTTCATCTGTTCCCAGCCAATGCATCTGGGACGGATTCGACGGCCCGGTGAGCAGGTCCTGCTGACCTCGGGGATAGGGAGCGATCCACGCGGCGGCGAAGCACACCATCATCAGCGTCGCCAGGACGATCAGACTGGTCAGCGCGATGCGGTGGTGGACGAAGCGTTTCAGGAGCTGCCGGGTGAGGCCCGGCTGGGCGCGCTCGGCCGGCCCGTTCGTTCTCGTCGTTGTCATCGCAGCCTCACTCTCGGATCCAGCAGCGCGTAACCGATGTCGGCGACGAGGTTGCACACGACGACAGCGACGGCGACCACGATCATCCAGGGCAACAGGACGAACACGTCTCCGGCGACCAGGGATTGCAGGAAGAGCCTGCCCATTCCCGGGATCGCGAAGATCTGCTCGGTGACGACAAGCCCGCCGATCATGACGGCGGCGTCGAGGGCGACCACGGTGACGAAGGGCGCCAGGGAGTTACGCACCGCGTGCCGCCAGATCACCTGTCTGCGCGGCACTCCCTTGGCGCGGGCGGTCCGCACGTAATCGCTGGAGAGGGCGTCGAGCATCGCCGCGCGGCCGAACCGGCTCCAGGCGGCGACGAACGCGATCACGAGCGTTGCCACCGGCAGGACGAGGTGCCGCGCGTAGTCGACGACACCGCCCTGGTCGATGGAGTGCAACCCGATGAAATAGAGCGGCGGGTCGTCGAGATCGAACACGTCTTTCGGCCACAGCGCGAGGAATTGAATCAGTAGCAGCCCGAACCAGAAGGCGGGCATCGCGATGCCGATGTAGGCGGCGGCGGTGAGAGCGTGGTCGCCGACCGAGTACTGCCGGACGGCGGAGTACACGCTGATCAGTCCGGAGATGACGATCGCGACCAGCAGACCCCAGAACGCCAGTTGAGCTGTCGGCCAGAGCGCTTGGCCGATCAGGTCGACGACCGGGGTGCCGGTGCGGGTGCTGGTCCCCCAGTCGCCGGTCACGAAACTCCGCAGCCACAGCAGGTATTGCTCCGGGATCGAGCGATCGAGGCCCAGCCGGGCAATCTCGCGATCGAGTGCTTCGGGATCGGTGCTCTGTCGAAGCTTGGCCAGCGGATCGAACGTGGCACGCACCGCCCAGAACAACACGAACGATGCCACGAAGACGACCGGGACGGAGTAGAGCGTCCTCTTGGCGATGAAGGTCAACATGATCGGTATCCGTGTCCGACGATCTCCGCCGGCTCAGCCGGCGAGTCCCCACGCGGCGAGGTTCCAGAACGGACCAAGCACCGGATTGATGCTCAGCGGCCCACCGACCTTGCGGTCCCACAGCAGCACATTGGGGACGACGTCGAGAGGAATCGAGTACACCTGCTGGGCGATGACGTCGTCGGCCCGCATCGACGCCGCGATCCTGGCGCGTTGATCCACCGAGGTGTCGACCTGACCCAGCAGGGTGTCGATCTCGGGGGAATCGATGTGGAAGAAGTTGATGCCGGAGAAGCCGTTCGACTCGGACGGAATGCTGGTCGAGGAGAACGACGCGCTCAACGTCGGGTCGGGGAAGGTGTCGACGAGCGCCCACAACCCGGCCTGGAAGTCGCCCTGCGGCGCGATCGTACTGAAGAGATCTGCCGCGGTGACCGTCTTGATCGCCATGTCGAATCCCGCCTCCCGCACTTGTGATTGGATCCCCTGCGCGGTGAGATCCCGACGTTTGTTGCCCGACAGGGAGACCATGGTGAAAGCGGCCGGCTCGCCGTTCTTCTCCCAGATGCCGCCCCCGTTCTTGCGCCAGCCGTCGGCGGTCATCAAGCGGTCCACCTCTGCGAGATCCCGGTGATAGCGGGAGAACGCATCTCCGGCGAACGCGCCGACGATCGGTGTGTTGAAACTCTGCTGCACCGAGTCGATTCCGAGCCCCCCGAACATGCGTTTGACGATGGCTTGGCGATCCAGGGAGTAGGCGAGGGCGCGCCGAACGGCGACCGAGGTGAAGGGGCGGGCCGCGTTGTTCAACCACACCGCCTCGAGGTTCCCGCTGCGCGGGTCGACCGCCGAACTGATCCCGTGCAGCCCGGCCTTGATCTGGTTGATGGCATCCAATTGCGGCGAGGGATAGAGCACGTCGACCTGGCCACCCTTGAGTGCCTGGAACGCGGCCGCGGTGTCGGGCAGGAACAGGAACGTCACCTTGTCCAGATGCGGTTTCTCGCCCCAGTACTTGTCGTTGGGCACCAGTGTCGCCGACGTTCCCCGATCCCAGGACTGGATCTTCCACGGGCCACCGCTGAAGTCGTATCCGTCCCGCATGATCGCCGCTCGGTCCTTGCCCGCCAGCAGGTGCGACGGCAGCACTCCGGCCTCACTGAACAGCGTTCGCCACCGGGCGTAGGGAGTCTTCAGCGTGACGACGGCGGTGCGGGGGTCGGGTGTCTGCACCGAGACGATCTGGTCGTAGCCGGATTTGTCGAAGATGTCATCGCCGTCGCGGATCTGAGTGGCCGTGTAGGCGAAATCCGCCGAGGTGATCGGCACGCCGTCCGACCAGACGGCCTTGGGGTTGATCCGGTAGGTGATCGTCTGGGCATCGTCGTCCACGATCACCGTGGGCTCGCCGGCGAGCAGATCGGAGGGCACCGGCTTCCAGGTGCCGTCGACCAGGCGGGTGTCGAACGCCCGAGGGATGGTGGTGACCTGCATGACGTAGGTACCCCAGATGGACCCCGCGCAGGTGGCGATCCAGTCAGCGCAGTCCGGCTCCTGCTCGGCACCGACGACGATGCTGCCGCCGTCGCGGGCCACGGGCACGGTTTCGGAGTTCCCCGAGGACTGCCGCGCCGTCGTACCGGAACACGCCGCGAGGAGGCACGTCAGTGCGACGGCCAATACGACCTTGGCACAACGCATTCGACGCGCGCGTGGCGTGGACCCCGATTGCGGCACTGGGACCTCCGTGATCCTGGGAAGGACACCCTGCGACTCAGGTGTGAGCCATCGAGCGATTCGACCATAAGCCGCACTGCGCGTCTAAGCAAGGGTTGTAGTCAACACCGATGATTATCGGGCCGTGCAGAGCCGATCAGGGCGATCCGTCCGACCAACGCTCCCCCGCGAGTGCCCGGTGTGCCAGTTCGACCATTCTGCGCTGGGTCGCCTCGAACAGCTCGAGCCCGGCCGGCTCGTGACCGCCTTCGAAGACATCCAGCACCACGTCGCCACCCCGTTCGGCGAGCCGGTCCACGTAACCCTGCACCGCGATCACCGGGGTGCGCGTGTCGATCGCCCCCTGGTTGATCCACACCGGCGCCCGGACCTGGTCGACGTAGCTGATCGCGGAGAACTTCTCCACCAGCTCGGGAGGCACCCACGACGACCACACGACCCGAACGGCCGGGTTCATGGCGGCGATCGCGGCGGTCCAGTCCGCGACGGCGACCTGGGCCAGGCCGCCCGCGAAGAGATCGGGCAACCGCCCGACACTCAGAAGCGTCAGATGTCCGCCATAGGACGGGCCGGTGATGAAGGTGCTCGCCGGGTCGGCCAGTCCGACGGTGCGCAGGTATGCCACGGCCGCGGCGATGTCGTCGATCTCAGGATCACCTCCCCGCCCCCAGAAACCTTCCCTGAACGACCGGCCGAACGTCACCGACCCCCGGTAATTGACTGTGGCATAGGCGAATCCGGCATCAATCCACGATTGGGCGGAGAGGTCGTAACTGTCGACCGCCACCAGATTGGGACCACCGTGCACTTCGATCACGGTGCCGATCGGCTCACCGTCTGCGGGCACGCCCAGCCACACCTGAACCGGCGTGCCGTCCGCACTGGGCACCATGATCGACGTGAACGCCGCCCCCGTCGGCACCGCCGCCGGGGCCAACAGCACGCTCTCGGCTCCGTCACCGTCGACCCGGCTGACCCCGATGGGCTCGTTCCAGCGCGACCGGACGACCCGCACGTCACCGTCCGGCCCGAGGTAGGAGGCCCACCGGAAGGGGTGGACGTCCCCGACATCGGGATCGGCGAACGCACCCCCGGTCGCCACCACGCTCGCGGAGCCGTCACGGTCGTCGACGGTGAGCAGGCGATGTACCCCGTCCTCGACGTGCAACGCCAGGATGCGATGCGCGGCCGGATGCCAGTCGAGGGCGATCACGTCACCGCGCAGATCGGGCAGATCCGCGTCGAAACGCCTGCCGCTGCGGGGATCCCACACCGCGGGGCGGGCAAACCCCGACCGCTCCGTGCTGACGAGAAGCCGGTCGTCGCCGATCGCCGGCGAGAAGCGCACCGCCCGGACCGGTCCGGCGGGCAGGTCGTCGAGAACGGCGACCTGCTCACCGCTGACCACGTCGACGACGGTGACCGCCGGGCGGCGCACACCGGGATTGTGATCGGTGGTGTCGACGGAGAGCAGCGTGGCGTCCGCGGAGAGCCGGCCATACCAGGCTTCGATCGGACTGCTGAAGACGCTGCGCGGTTCACCCCACGGGTCCGCGGGGATCACGAGGACGTGGAAGCCGGCTTCGTCGACGATCGTCACCGCGATGGCGGTGCCGTCTGCGCTGGTGTCGAGCCCACGGACCACGAAAGGGTCGCGGCCCGGCGTCAGATCGACGACGTCACCGTCCATGGACGTCGCGACGAGGGTTCCGACCTCCGAGCCGCCATCGTCGTCGAGGTCGATCACCCACCGTCCGCCGAGCGTGAGAGCCGCCACGACGGACACGGGAAATGGCAGCAGCTCAGCGGGTTCCGAGCCCGCCCGCCAGATGCGCCCTCGGGATCCCTCGCGATGGTCTTCGACGACGAGTGCGAGGTCCGGGTCACCGACGGCCTGCCGGACAGTGAGGGTGTAGGGCGATGTGAATCGTCCGTTCTCGATGTCCGACGCGATCTCGCTCTCGATCATCGGTGACCCTTCCTATAATCAGTGTCGATGACTATACCAATTGCCAGGCCTGGCGACCCGGCCCGCGGCACTGCGCGCCGACCCCGGGCACGGCGCACGTCCTGTACCGTGATCCACCTCGAAAGCAGGACGACGTGGCCACGACGAAAGCGGGTGGTGAGGTGGTGACGGAAAAACGCAGCCGAGCGCGGCGCCCTCGCGACTCGCTGAGCCGCGAGATCATCGTCACCGCGGCGGAGACCATCGCGTTGCGCGATGGCCTGGAACGCTTGACCTTTCAAGCCATCGGCGCCGAACTCGACGCCCATCCCACGTCGCTGTACCGCCATTTCCGCGACAAGGACGAGTTGATGCTCGCGTTGATCGACACCTTGCGAACCCGTTCCTACACAGGGGTTCTCGTGCCGACCGACGACTGGGTGGCCGACCTGCGTGCACAAGCGCACCTCATCCACGACCACTACCTGCGCTATCCGGAGTTCGCCCTGCAGCGCGCGGTGCGCCGCCCGACGGATGCGTTGTCCATGGAGTTCACCCTCGGCGCCCTGCGACGCGGTGGTTTCGGGCCGAAAGAGGCCGGCCTCTACGCTCGGGCCATCGGGCAACTCGTGCGGTCGGCATCGAGCATCCAGGCCGCCATCGAGGCGATGCCCGCCGGGACGCGCGACGAAGACGACCTGACGTGGGAACTCGACCGTCGCCGCCTCGACCTTGATGAGCATCCGTCTCTCCGCTGGGTCGGTGAACACCTACCGGACGTGCGCGATCCGCGCGGCTGGGAAGCCGCACTAGATCTGCTGCTCGACAGCATCGCGCGCCGAGCACCGGGCGCAGCATCGGACTGAGGTCCGTCAGCGCCGTGTAGCTGCCGACGTGTCCTGGTGGGTCAACATATCCAGCATGCCGACCACCAGGTCGATGCGCTCCATCACCGAGGTGATCGACACCCACTCGTCGACGGCGTGGGCTCCTCCCCCGTCGGGTCCGAGCCCGTCGAGGGTGGGCGTACCGATGGCAGCGGTGAAGTTTCCGTCGGACGCTCCGCCCGCCGGGACCGCCTCCAGCTGACCCTGGCGCAGACGCTGAGCCTCCGCACGAGCCAACGCCAGCAGATCCTGGGACGCCGCCTCTTCCATCGGCGGTCGATTGATCCCGCCTTCGACGATCACCTCGACGTCGGGCGTGACCGCTCGTAGCGCCGCCATCGCCCGGTCCACCCGCTCCAACTCCGCCAGCGACCAGGCGCGGACGTCGACTCTCATCTCGGCGCGCTCGGGGATGACGTTGGTGGCGGTGCCCGCCCGCGCGACCGTCGGGTTGACGGTCGTGCCGCGTGCGGCATCGGCCAACCGCGGTAGCGCGAGCACGGTGTGGGCGAGTTCGACGAGCGCGCTGCGTCCCGCCTCGGGTTCCAACCCGGCATGCGCGGCGCGACCCTGGAATTCGAGCCGATAGAAGCTGCCGCCCTTGCGCGTGGTCTTGACCGCGCCGTCCATGCTGGGTTCGAGCAGCAGAACGGCGTCGACGCGGGCGGCCTCGCGCTCGATGAGGCCGCGGGAGGTCGGCGAGCCGATCTCTTCGTCGCTGGTGATCAACACCGCGACATCCTGCGGACGCGACGCCCTGGCCAGGGCCCCGGCGGCGATCACGATGCCGGCCTTCATGTCGAAGACACCCGGACCCGCCGCGCGATCACCGTCCACGGTGAAGGGGCGCGTGGCGATGGTGCCGCGCGGCCACACGGTGTCCAGGTGACCGAGGAGGAGCACGCGCGGAGAATCCATTGCGGCCCAGTACAAGTGGTGGGTACCGTCGACGTCGACGCGCTCACCGTCGACGCCGAGGATCGGTGCGATCCACGAATTCACGATGTCGTGGGCTCTGCTCATCAACGCGGCGTCCCCGCTCGGGGTCTCTGCCGACACCAGTTCGGCGAGTCGCGCCGTCACCTGTGCGCGACCGAGGTCGTCCGCCCCCATCACCGACCACCCGCAGTGGCGAGGAATCCGGCCAAGGCATCGGCGACGTCGTCGGGTGCCTCTTCAGCCACATAGTGGTCGGCGTGTATCGCTCGACCGTCGACCGTGGTCGCATAGCGGCGCCACACGTCGCACACGTCGAAGTTCTGTCCGACGTAGCCGGCGTCACCCCACAGCGCCAGCACGGGCATCTGCAGCACCCGGCCGGCATCGCGGTCCGCCCGGTCGTCGACGAGATCGACCGTGGCCGCGGCGCGGTAATCAGCGCACGACGCCGAGATGGTGGCATCATCGAAGCACCGCAGGTATTCGGCATACGCCTGCGGATCGATGACATCGGGTCGACGCGACCGTCCGCGAAACCTGCTGTCCAGCCATGCTTTCGGAGCCGCCCGGAGCAGCGCTTGCGGTGTCCCGTCGTCGCGGGACAGGAAGAACCAGTGAAAATAACTGGTCGCCATCGCCCGGTCGACGTTGTCGAACATGTGCAGTGTCGGAACGATGTCGAGCACGGCCAGCGCCACGACGGCGTCCGGATTGTCGAGGGCCAACCGGTGACCGACCCGCGCGCCCCGGTCGTGGCCGACGACGGCGAATCGGTCGAAGCCGAGATGTCGCATGAGCGCGAGCTGATCCCTGGCCATCTCCCGTTTCGAGTATCCGGCGTCGGCGGGCTTGTCGGAGTCGCCGTAACCCCGGAGGTCGGCGGTGACGACGGTGTGGTCGACCGCGAGCCGCGGCGCCACCCGGTCCCACATCGCTTTCGTTTCCGGATATCCGTGCAGCATCAGAATGGGAGAACCCGTGCCGCGGATCTCTGCGGCGATGCGGATTCCGTCACAGTCGACGGCAATCTGTTGAGTGACAGCCACCCTCGTCCTCCGAAGTCAGTGTCGTTGACTATAACACTGACTTCCGGAAAGGAGAGGGGTCGGCCCTCATCTCGATTCGGTGGGCGCCCCGACCGTCACGCGTCGTGGGAGGCGGATCGCTCCTGGTCATGCACCATCTCGAGGTAGGCCGCCACGATTCCCGACGCCCGGAACGGGTCGCTCAGGTCAACCGTGGACCGCATGCCGCCGCCGGGCACCATGTCCAGAACGGCTTCCCGGTACTGCTCGGGTACCGCGGTGTGCCGAGTCGCGAGCAGCTCGGCGCGCGCGGCGGGCGGCAGCGTGGTCCACCAGTCGTCGAGGCGCAGTCGTTCGTCTTCGAGCATGTTGGCCTCGGCCGAACGCAGCTGCCACCGCGCCCGCTGGGGTGTCTCGTCACGGCGAGCCAGGTGGGTACGGTCGGCGATCCGCTCCACCACACTGGCGTGCAGGAATCCGTGCGGGTTGGCCAGCAGAGCCGCCTGCTGATGGCGGTCGAGCTGGTACAGCCACGCCAACGGCGGTGTTCTGCTCATCACCCGACGCTACGCGCGCACCACCGCGGGCCGCGGCTTTCGGCGCACGGTGGGGGTTCACGACACCGTGCACAGCGCGGGTAGCCTCTGAGCCCAGATCGCGGCGGTGGGCACCGCCGACGACATCGCCGACCTGGCCGGCCCGGCGACCGCGTCGTGGACGCGGGCGGTCGGATGGTGATGCCAGGCCTCGTCGACATCCACATGCATCTGCTCGCCGGCGGAACCAGGATGGCGTGGGAGTTGATTATCGAGCCCGACGATTCCCTGGACGACATTCTCGCCAGCGGGAGGGCGCACGCGCGTACCCATGACCCGGACGGCGGCGTTGCTGGAGCCCTACATCTGCCACGGTCCCCACGAGGATCCCGCTGACGCCGGCCCACTGTTCTGGACCGACGACGAACTGGTCGACGCGCTGGAGGAGTGCCACCAGGCAGGGCTGGGCGCGAAGCTGCACGCGAGCGGCGATCGTTCGGTTCGGCAGGCGCTCAACGCGATTCAGACGATGTGCGACCGCCATGGTGCCGGGCCGATCTACCAGATCGCCCACGTCGAGTACGTTGCTCCTGCCGATGTCGCGCGCTTCAGGGCGCTGGGCGTGGTGGCCGACGCGTCGCCCTACATCTGGTTTCCCACCCCGTTCGAGTCGAGCATCAACAATCAGGTCCCGCCGTCGATCACCCGGCGGTCGTGGCCGTTTCGTGAACTGGTGGATTCCGACGCCCTGGTGGCGGCGGGTTCGGACTGGCCCGTCGTGCCGACGCCCAATCCCTGGAATGCGATGGAGGCGATGATCACCCGGTCGAATCCCGATCCGGGCGTCCCCGGCCGCACCAATCCCGGTGGCGCCATTGCGCTGCCGGAGGCGATCGCGGCGTTCACCTCCAGCAGCGCACGGGCCCTGGGAATGGCCGACACCGTCGGCGTCCTGTCACCCGGCCGGTCCGCCGACTTCATCGTCCTGGCGGACAACCTCTTCGGCATCGAGACGAGTGCCATCCACGACACCGAGGTTCTCCAGACGTACTTCCGGGGACGCCGCGTTCACGGGACGGATCTGTAGGTCAGCCGCTGACCGCCAGCGCGTCGATCTCGACGAGCATCACCTCGTGCGGCAGGTCGACGAATACCGTTGTGCGGCTGGGCAGCTGGTCCGACTGGATGTTCTCGGCGATGAATTCGGCGTACACCTCGTTCATGGCCGCGAAGTCCTCGCGCTTGGTGAGGTAGACGCGGAACATCAGGACGTCGTCGACGCCTGCGCCGCCCGCGGCGAGAATGGCCTTGACGTTCTTCAGCGTCTGGCGGGTCTGCTCACGCACGTCACCTTCGCCGAGGTAGGTGTTGGTCGCGGGGTCCATCGACCCCTGCCCCGAGACCTGCAGCAGGCCGCCCTTCTTGATGCCCTGGCTGAAGGTGTGCGCGGGGGCTGGGGCGTCGCTCGTGCGGATGACCTGCGATTCGGACACGTTCTACTCCTTTGTCGATATACATGGGTTCTGTCGAACAATCAGGACTGCGGACGGTATCCGCAGTCGAAAGAGATGAGCTCGCCCACCGCCTGCAGCGGCTCGAGCAGGTCGAGGACCTGTTCGAGGGGCAACACGATGTCGGGCACCGACACCGATACCGCGGCCACGACTCTGCCCGACGCACCCCGCACGGGCACTCCGAGACAGTTGATGGAGGGTTCGTTCTCCTCGCGATCGATGGCCCACCCCTGGTCGCGGACCGTGGCGATCTCGGCGAGGAAGTCGTCGGGCGCGGTGATCGTGTTGGGCGTGCGGCGGGTGAAATCCATTGCGGCGACGAACCGGTGCAGTTCGGGATCGGGCAGGTCGGCGAGGATGACCTTGGCGACCGCCGTCGAATTCAGGTTCGCCCGCAGGCCGATTCGCGAGAACATCCGGACGTGGTCGTGCGATTCGAGTTTGTCGATGTAGACCACCTCACCGCCCTCCATCGCCGCGAGATGGGTGGTGCGCCCGTGGGTCCGGTTGAATGCCGCCAGATGTGGTGACGCGATGCGCCGGATCTCGCGTTGATCGGTGCCGTGGGCGGCGAGCTCGAAGATGCGCGAGCCGAGGTGATAGCGATTGCTGTTGTCGCGGAACGTGAACCGCTCGTCGGACAGGGTGCGCAGCAGGCGCAGCACCGTCGTCTTGTGCACACCCGTCGCTTCGGCGAGTTCGTCGAGACCGGCCGGACCGTCGGCCAGCTGGATCAACAGGTGTAGGGCGCGCGCGACACTCTGACTCACCGGTCAGCCACCCTCCGGCACGGCGAAACCGGCAGCGGTCACCGATGTCGCCGACCAGGCGGACGACGAGCAGCTGAGCAGACGGCGGCGGACGTCATCGGGCACCGGTGGGGCCCAGTCCGAGGCGACGGTCAGCGTCGCCGCGGCACCGATGTGCCCGCGGCGCAGGCACGTGGCGACATCGTCACCGCTCACCAGACCGCTCAGGTAGCCCGCCGCGAACGCGTCGCCGGCACCGACAGGTTCCACGACATCGACACGCAGAGCGGGCACCGCGGTGATCGCGCCGCTGCGATCGATGGCCAGCGCCCGCCGTGCGCCGTCCTTGACCACGATCGTGGTCGGTTGCGGCCATATCCTTCGCAGGTCGATCGGGTCGTCGGTGCCCAGCACCCGGACCGCCTCGTCACCGCCGACCAGGACCAGATCGGCGCGGCCGGCCAGGTCGACGACCACCGCGGGGTCGCCGTCGGGCCAGAGTTGTTCGCGCCAGTTCACGTCGAAACTGACCAGGCCCGAGATACCGGGGCGATCGGTCAGGAGGCGAATCATCATGTCGCGGCACGATTCCGACAGCGCGGGGGTGATCCCGCTGCAGTGCAGCACGGCCGACCGGCCGAGTACCGCCGAGACCGCTGGCCGGTCGAGGAAGGACGCATCCATCGCGGATGCCGCCGATCCGCTGCGCTGGTAACGACTCGTCGTCCTGCGTTCCCCGGATTCGTCGGTGTCGGTGTGTTTGGAGTAGTGGCCGGTGGGTCGGAGCGCATCCACCTCGACGGCCGAGACGTCGACCGCGCCCCTGCGCAACTCGCCGCGGATCGTCGCGCCGAATTCGTCGTCACCGAGCCGGCCGATCCACGCCGAGGACAACCCCGCCGCGGAGAGACCCATCGCAACGTTGGCCTCCGCGCCGGCCAGATGATGAATGGGGCCGTCCGACACCAGGATCAACGCTTCACCGAGACACGCGACGGCGCGGGCTTGTTCTCCGCGCACGGTCCTCCTTCACAACTGTTGACGGCGGGCCGGTGCCATGTTAGACAAGGCGTAGCTTCTTCCGCAACCGCCGTTGCACTCTATGCAACGCGCCTGATGAACCGCGAAAAGAGTAATCGGATGCCCGCCTTCGACAGCGGCCTCGAGCGACTGTCCACGGTGGACAAGGCGCTCCCGGTCACCGCTGAGCACACCACGGCCGCCGAGTTCCTCGCTACGCAGCCGCGCCTGTCGGCGTTCACCACGCCGGTGATGACCCTCGATGATTCGGCCATCGACCAGAATCTCGCAGCGATGGCGAGCTGGTGCGCGGCCCACGGGGTCGAGTTGGCGCCGCACGGCAAGACGACGATGGCGCCTGCGGTGTGGGCCCGTCAGCTCGACGCCGGCGCCACCGCGATCACGCTGGCGATGTCCCATCAGGTACGGGTGGCCGTGCACTTCGGGATCCGGCGAATTCAGTTGGCCAACGCGCTCATCGACCCGGTGGCGCTGCGCTGGCTGGTGACCGCGATGGCCGACCTGCCTGATCTGGACGTGACCGTCTGGGCGGATTCACCGCAGACGATCGACGCGATGCTCGCCGCCCTCGACGGCATCTCGGTCTCCCGCCCGATTCCCGTCCTCGTCGAGCTCGGCGCCCCGGGTGGACGCACGGGTGCGCGATCGATCGCCGAGGCGGAGGCCGTGGCCGCGCGGATCGCCGCCGCCGATGCCTTGCGACTGGCCGGCGTGTGCGGTTACGAGGGCGCGCTGGCCCACGACCGCACCGAGGCGTCGTTGGCTCGCGTACGCGGCTACCTGGAGGACATGGCGCAGCTGCACCGCCGGCTCGAGGCGCAGCACCTCTACCCCGAGGACGGGGACATCGTCGTCAGCGCCGGCGGCAGTGCGTATTTCGACCTGGTGGCAGCGGTGCTGGCGCCGCTGGCCGGCGAACGGGTGCATGTCGTCATTCGCGCGGGCGCCTCGGTCATCCACGACGACGGCTTCTACACCGGGATCACGCCGCTGCAGCCCGGCACCGACGGCAATGGCAGTGATGGTGGCGATCCGGCCTATCGGTTGCGCTCGGCGATGCACGTATGGGCCCGGGTGGTGTCCCGGCCCGAACCCGGCCTCGCCCTTCTCGATGCCGGCAAGCGGGATCTGCCGTTCGACGAGGGTCTGCCGACACCGCAACTGGTCGCCGAGCAACTGGGCTCGCCCGCAACGCCTCTCGTCGGCGGACGGATCACCGCGGTCAACGACCAGCACGCCTTCCTGACCATCCCGCCCGACTGCGACCTGCGCGTCGGGAACGTGGTGCGGCTGGGTCTTTCCCATCCGTGCACCGCGTTCGACAAGTGGCGGTGGATCCCCCTGGTGGCCGACGATTCCAGCGACGATCCCGCCGTCATCGACCTCATCCGCACCTACTTCTGAACTGGGACTGGCATGCGCACGCTCATCCGCTCCGCCACCGTCGTCGACGGTACGGAGACGCCGCGTTACCAGGCCGACGTGCTGGTCGACGGTGACCGCATTGCCGAAATCGGTTCTCTCGCAGATGACTTCGCCGCAGCAGACCGGGTGATCGACGCATCCGGACTCGTGCTCGCCCCGGGATTCATCGACATGCACGCGCACTCGGACCTCCAGATCCTGCTCAACCCCGAGCATCCGTCGCGGCTCACCCAAGGCGTCACCACCGAGGTGCTCGGCCAGGACGGTCTGTCCTACGCACCCGTCACCGATGCGGTACTCGCCGGTGTCCGGCGCAAGATCGCCGGTTGGAACACCGACCCCGACGACTTCGACTTCGAGTGGCGTTCGGTCGAGCAGTACCTCGATCGTCTCGACCGCGGCATCGCCACCAACGTGGCCTACCTCGTTCCGCACGGCGTGGTGCGCGCGCTGGTGGTGGGCTGGGACGACACACCGGCGACGGAATCGCAGATCGAGGCCATGCAGCGCATCGTCGCGCAGGCGATGGCCGAGGGTGCGGTCGGACTGTCGGCGGGACTGACCTACACCCCGGGCATGTACGCCGACAACGATGAACTGCTGGCCCTGTGCCGCACGGTGGCCGAATTCGGTGGCTACTTCTGCCCGCACCACCGCTCCTACGGTGCCGGCGCGATGCAGGCCTACGCCGAAATGGTGGATCTGGCCGCACGTTCGGGCTGTGCGTTGCACCTGGCGCACGCCACCCTGAACTTCGGCCCCAATGAGGGTCGCGCACCCGAACTACTCGAACTGCTCGACACCGCCGCCCGGTCCGGCGTCGACATCAGCCTCGACACCTACCCCTACCTGCCCGGCGCGACCACGCTGTCGGCGATCCTCCCGAGCTGGGCCTCGGCGGGCAGCGCCGAGGACACGCTCGCTCGTCTCGCCGACCCCGCGACGCTGACCCGCATCCGGGAACACCTGGAAGTCACCGGCTCCGACGGCTGTCACGGCGTCGTGGCCGAATGGCACACCATCGAGATCAGCGGTGTGCAAAACTCCGATCTCGACCAGTATGTCGGCGAGACGATCGCCGACATCGCCGCCGCCGATGGCCGCGCACCGTTCGACGTGTGCGTCGACCTGCTCCGGCGCGACGAACTCGGCACCGGAATCCTCCAACACGTCGGCCACGAGGAGAATGTGCAAGCGATCATGCGCCACCCCCGGCACACCGCAGGCAGCGACGGGCTCCTCGTCGGCGCCAAACCACACCCGAGAGGCTGGGGGACGTTCGCGCGGTACCTCGGGCACTACTGCCGCGACCTCGGGCTGATGTCGCTCGAGGAGTGCGTCGGTCATCTCAGTGGCCGCGCGGCGACCCGATTACGGCTCGCCGACCGCGGATTCGTCCGTCCCGGCTTCGCGGCCGATCTCGTGGTGTTCGACGCCGACACGATCGCCGACACCGCCACCTACGACCAGCCGCGCGAAGCGGCCGCCGGAGTCACCCACGTGTTCGTCCGGGGTGAGCTCGCGCTCGACGACGGTGCCCTCACCGGGGTCGCCGCGGGACGATCGCTGCGGCGCGGCGCGGACGGGGTGCTGCGATGAGCGTCCTCGACGTGTTGCGCGGCGACCGTGTCCTCAGCGTCGTACGCGCTGCCCACATCGCCGACGCCGCGGATCTCTGCCATGCGTTGGCCGCCGGTGGAATCCGGTGCGTGGAGCTGACATTCACCACACCCGGGGTGCTCGACCACCTGAGCTCGTGCGTCGACGAGGTCGCGTCGGCGGGAGTGACCCTCGGCGTCGGCACGGTGATGACCGCCGATCAGGCCAGCGCGGCGATCGACGCCGGTGCGCGGTTCCTGGTCACCCCCTGCCTGCGGCCCGAGGTCGCTGCAGTCGCGGTCGCGAACGCGGTCCCCGTCTTCCTCGGCGCCTTCTCCCCCACCGAGGTCGCCACCGCCGTCGACCTGGGATCGGCGGCGGTGAAGATCTTCCCGGCCGGCGCGGTGGGCCCCAAGTACCTGTCGGATCTGCACGGGCCCCTGCCCGACGTGGAATTCCTGCCCTCCGGCGGGATCACCGCCGAGAACGCGATCAGCTACCTCGACGCCGGGGCGCTGGCCGTCTGCGCCGGCACCGGCGTGGTCCCGCCCGCACACGTGGCGGACGGTAAGTGGTCTGATATCACCGCGCGTGCACGACAGTTCGTCGACTCACTCATCACCCCATCGTCCCTGGAGACCGAATGACCTCATTCGTGAACTGGCTGCAACACGACACCGCCGGGCTGCTCACGCTGGCCGCGGTGTCCATCGCGGTCCTGCTGCTGCTGATCATCAAACTCAAGGTCGAACCGTTCATCGCCCTGATCGTGGTGAGCGTGGCCGTCGCACTGATCGCGGGCATACCGGTGAGCCAACTGGTCGGCACGCCGGCGAAATCGTCGGACTCGCTGCTGGAGAAGGGGTTCGGCTCCATCCTCGGCCACATCACGGTGATCATCGGCCTTGGCACCGTGCTGGGGGCGATGTTGGAACGCTCCGGTGGCGCCGACGTCCTCACCACCCGACTGCTGACGCTGTTCGGGCCAAGGGGTGCGCCGCTGGCCATGGGCGTGACCGGCCTCATCCTCGGCATCCCAGTGTTCTTCGACATCGGCATCTTCATCCTCGCGCCGCTGGTGTACGTCGCCGCCAAGCGCGGTGGTAAATCGCTGGTGCTGTACGCGATGCCGATGCTCGCCGGGTTGTCGATGACGCACGCCTTCCTGCCTCCGCACCCGGGTCCGGTCGCCGCGGCCGGTCTGCTCAACGTCAGCCTGGGCTGGATCATCATCATCGGGTTGGTGTGCGGCATCCCCGCCTGGCTGGTCAGTGGTGTGGCGTGGGGCGCCTGGATCGGCAAGCGCGTCCAGGTCGAGGTGCCCGAGGAATTCGTGCCCGAGGAGGACGAGAGGGACACCTCGAACCCTCCGTCGCTGGCTCTGATCGCCTTCATCATCCTCGCGCCGATGCTGCTGATCCTGGCCGCCACCATCGCCGATGTGCTCCTCGACGGCGGGTGGGTGATGTCGGTGCTGACGCTGATCGGCACCCCCGCGATCGCCTTGACCATCGCGGTGGCGCTGGCGCTCTACCTGCTCGGTATCCGGCGGGGGCTCTCGGCGCAGGAACTGGCCAGGGTGTCCGGGGTCTCCCTGCGGCCGGTCGGCATGATCCTGCTGGTCGTCGGCGCCGGTTCGTTTTTCGGCGCCGTGCTGCGGGCCACCGGCATCGGTGACGCGCTCGCCGACTCGATGACCGCGATCGGCCTGCCGGTGATCGTCTCGGCCTACCTGATCAGCTGTGCCCTGCGCATCGCGCAGGGCTCGGCGACGGTGGCGATCGTGACGACGGCCGGCATCATCGAAACCTCGGTCGCGGGGAACAACTACTCGCCCGCCCAGATCGCGCTGATCGTCGTCGCCGTGTCGGCGGGCTCGATCATCGCCAGCCACGTCAACGACGGCGGGTTCTGGATCGTGTCGCGGTACTTCAACATGTCGGTCAAGGACACGCTGAAGACCTGGACCGTGCTGGAGACCATCCTGTCGGTGGTCGGTTTCGCGATGGCCGCTCTGCTCTGGCTGGTTCTCTGACGAGGCATCAGCAGAGCTGCCCAACGTGGGGCTTACGCACGCCCACAGCCCGTTTCGCGCGAACAAGCCCCACGCTCGTCATCACACGGAACGCCCGGCGCCCCCGCATCGGGCACTAGAGGTGCGGATCCACCCCGAACACCGACCAGCAGGGCGGCCCGAAATTGTGGTATCCGTTGAACACCTGACCATTGGCGACCATGGTCGGTATGCCGTCGATCATCATGCAGTTGACCGAGGCGACGTCCACCCCGGCGGGCTTGTCCTGCCGGTTGTTCGGATTCGGTAGATCCGGCAGGCCCGGCATCGACTGCTGCTGACATTGCTGCTGTTGATCCGGAGGTGGCGGTTGTTGCCCGGGCGGACACTGCTGTTGGTCGGGTTGCGCCATCGCACTCGGCGCGAGCACGAGGGCGGCAGCGGCTGCCAGCAATGCTGCCGGCAGGTGGCGGGTGACGAAGCGTGGCATGGCGATTCCTAGCGACATGTCGGCGATCAGTGGGGCTGCAGGCCGTAGACGTAGTAGCACGGCCACGCCTGTTCTCCCGGCGCGGTGGACAACCCGGGGTTCCACATGGTGGGCACCCCGTGGACGACCCAGCAGTCCTTGTCGGCGAGGTCCACGTTGTTGGGATTGTTCGGATTGGCCGGCCGGTCATTCGAATTCGGCAGATCCGGCGGACTGAAACCGGGCTGCTGCTGCTCCGACGGTGTGGGCGATGGTGAAGGTGACGGTGACATGGGCTGAGCGCCTGCGACCACCGCACCGCCGAAGAAGGCAATTCCCAAGCCGATGCCGACTGCCCAGCGGATCCCCCATGCCGCAGGTGTCATCGCGCATCCCCCATATCCCCTGACGATTTGCCGGAACCGCTCCGGCAAGCGCACTGCTGGAGTGTGACACAGATCCGACACGCAGGTCTTATTTCTCAGGATTCGTCATCGAACAGGCCCGATGGCGGACGACGGTCAGTCCGCTGCGCCGGGGACGGCTGCCATGGCGACCGGTCCGGCATTTGCCACCTCACATCGTGGCGCACAGGGCGGGTGCGGTCAGCACTCGCTGCGATTCCATTCGATCCACCCGACGCCGGTACGACCGTCTGCCGTGGTAACCGTTCCCCACGCCCGCGGGAACCGGCTGACCCGCCCGTCCGTCGACGTCAGCAGCACGGGTGCGTGTCCGAGCACCGTGACGGTCGCACCCAGATCGTCGAAACGCACGTCCGCCGAGACCGGGAGGTCGCCGTTCCACCGGGTGTCGCACGCCTCGACCCGGCCGAGGTCGACGAGCGGCTCCCCCGCTCGCTGCCGATAGCCGACCGACAGCGGCGGTGCACCAGGGATGCGGAGGTCGACACCGTGCAGGTGGGTGCCGTCGTCGAGGTGCAGCGCGGTCCACACCCAGTCCATGCCCCACCAGTCGCGCGATGCCCATGAATGATCCCGTTGGCCGGCCACCTGCGCGACGTCCCACGACCGGCCGTCGGCGATCACGGTGCCGGAGACGCGACAGGGAATCTCATACCGCGGCGACAGCCGGTACTGATACGGCGTCGCCACCGTCGTCCAGGTCAGGTCCAGCGAGACCTGAACCGGGCGGCCCGCCTCAGCGCGCAGCAGGGCGGCCGGATCGTCGAAACCCTCACCCTGTCCTGTCAGCGAAACCCGAACCCGCACAAGCGGTTCCATCACCTCCATGGTGAGCGTCACGGCTCCCGAGCTCACTGCGGTGTGGTGTTCGGGCAGCGGGGCATCGAAGTCGAGCACCGCGATGGTCGGGATGTCGGGCCCGCAGAGCACTCCGGTGATCCAGGCGCGTCCCTGGTTGGGGATGAGGCCGAGGCGCACCCAGCCGCCGACCGATTGTGCCGCGTCGACGAAGTCGAAGTACCAGCTCTCGCTCCACAATGGCTCAGCAGTCGAGGTGTGCCTTTCTTCGTCGGATACTCTGGGCTGCAACGGTTCCGGCGTCCGCGCAGGCGGCAGCAGGGACAGCGCGTCGGTGTCGAGCACATGCTGGCAGTGCCTGGCGATCATCGTCATGAACATCGCGTCACCGCGCTGCGTGCGTTCGACGAGCATCGGAGAGACGATCGCCATCAGGACGCCGAAGAAGCTCTGCCGCCGCACCCCCTCGCGGATCTCGTCCAGGGTGACGCCCGAGGACGGGCCGAGCGCGTCGTGGTACGCGTCGAGCAGGTCGTCACAGCGGGACCGGCGCTGCTCGACCGGCAGCGCGCATCCCAGGAAATAGGCGACGTCGGTGAACGCCGGGCCCCATGTGACGGTCTGCCAGTCCACCACCGTGAGCGAACGATCCGCACCCGCCTGCCCGAACAGCATGTTGTCCAGGCGGTAGTCGCCGTGCACCAGACCGCGCCGGACGCCCGCGTCCTCCGCAGCCAGGTGGGCGTCGAAGGAGGCGACGAAGCGCTCGCACACCGCGCGGTGTTCCGGCGTCACGTGCTCGGCGTAGCGGTCGATGAATCCGGCGTAGAGCGCGCTGATCAAGGCCTGGTTGACCGGTGATGCGCGGTTGAGCCACGCCGCATCCGCCAGGGCGTCGTCGCCGAGTAGCGGAGCGTGGACGAGTCCGAGCTGCCGCAGTGCGAGGATCGCCTGATCGTCGGTGGCGCCGCGGATCTCGTCTCCGACCGTCGCCGGGGCGGCGTCGTCGAGCACGAGGTCGAAAGCGCCGGTAGCCGGGTCGTAGGCCGCATGGTGACACGGGGCCAACGGACCCGTGAGCCCCGGGGCGATGTCGGTGTAGAAACGAACCTCGCGTTCGTAGAGGCCCATCGCCATCCCGGTCTGGCGGCTGCTCGGGTCGGCGGCCGCCACCTTGAGCACCACCGACGCAGGCCCGGTCTCTCCGCTGGAATAGGCGAGCGCGACGCGATAGCACTCGCTCATCTGCCCGGTCCCGATGCGGCTCACCTCGAACGCGGTGACCGTGCCCCGGCCGAGGACGGCCGTGAGCCATTCCGCGCTCAGATCACCGGGGCTCTCGATCAACGGCGGCGTCGACATGCGGCAAAGGTAACTCAGCTGTACGGGGGTGCACGGCGCATCGCGGAAAGAAATTGACGGCTGTCAATCAGGGTGCTCCAGTGCCCCGCCGGTACCCGACATTGCGTATGGGAGCCTGATCACCGGCGATCCAGTACGCCGACCCCGAGACCGGAGGACACGATGAAGGTTCTGATCACCGGCGGCACCGGTTTCGTCGGCGCGTGGACGGCCAAGGCCGCGCAGGACGCCGGGCATCAGGTGCGCTTCCTGGTCCGCAACGCCGGGCGGTTGACCACCAGCGCGGCGACGATCGGCGTGGACGTCGGCGATCACGTGCTCGGCGACATCGCCGATGCCGAGAGCACCTCAGCGGCGCTGTCCGGCTGTGACGCGGTGATCCACTGTGCGGCAATGGTTTCCACAGATCCGAACCGTGCCGAAGAGATGATGCACACCAATCTGGAAGGGGCGCGCAACGTCTTGGGCGGAGCCGTCGCGGCCGGCATCGACCCCATCGTGCACGTGTCCAGTTTCACCGCCCTGTTCCGTCCGGAGCTGGACGTCCTGACCGCCGACCTGCCGGTGGTCGGCGGCAGCGACGGGTACGGCCGGTCGAAGGCGGCGGTCGAGGCGTACGCCCGCGGACTGCAGGACGCCGGCGCTGCGGTGAACATCACCTATCCCGGGATGGTGCTCGGCCCGCCCGCGGGCGATCAGTTCGGTGAGGTCGCCGAAGGCGTCGAAGCGTCGGTGAAGATGCGGGCCGTGCCAGGCCGGAGTGCCGGGTGGATCGTCATCGACGTGCGGGACCTGGCAGCGCTGCACGTGGCCCTGCTGGAACCGGGTCGCGGTCCGCGGCGCTACATGGCCGGCGGGCACCGTGTCTCGGTGGGCGATCTGGCGCAGATGATCGGTCGGGCCGCCGACCGCACGCTGGTCGCAGTTCCGCTTCCCGACGTCGCACTCCGCAGCGCCGGCCGGTTGTTCGACGTGGTGGGGCCGTTGCTGCCGTTCGAGACGCCGATCAACTCCGCGGCGACGCAGTACTACACCCAGATGCCGGCCTCCGACGACTCACCGAGCGCCCGCGACTTCGGCCTGCACTGGCGAGATCCGGCGGAGACGATCGCCGACGCCGTCGAAGGACTGCGGCAGGTCGGCCGTCTCTGAAACTAGGGCACCGTCGCGCCGGCCATCGCGGCCCGCAGCCGGGCCGGCGCGATCCGATATGCCTGCTGCGCCGTCGTCGACCAGACCTGTTCGGCCTCTTCCGCATTCAGGTGAGACAGGGCCGACCGCAGCCCGGCGATGACGCGGTCGTACCCACCGGCGGCCACCGAGATCGGCCAGTCCCCGCCGTACATCAGCCGATCGGGACCGAAGACATCGAGCGCCCGGTCCACGAAGGGTTGGATCTGCTCGACAGTCCAGTCTGCCTCAGCACCACCGGGATACAGGCCCGAGATCTTCGCGTAGACCCGAGGGTTCTCGGCTGCTGCGGCGATCAGCGACCACCACGGCTCGACGTCACCCACCCCGATCGGCGGCTTCGACAGGTGGTCGATGACGATCCGCAGATCCGGGTGCCGCTCCGAGAGCGTCGGCACGTGCGCGAGATGGCGAGGCAGAACCGACACCAGATCGAACGCCACACCGCCGTCTTCGAG
>Ga0247757_10000012_pt1 | contig 128993 bp, 124 predicted proteins | sample UWRJL126311R4_FD_180929 | JGI IMG/M metagenome (GOLD analysis project Ga0247757, IMG submission 180929) | Plant litter microbial communities from Arlington Agricultural Research Station in Wisconsin, United States - UWRJ-L126-311R-4 | ecosystem: Environmental > Terrestrial > Plant litter >...
GAACAGCAAATACATCTACTTCAGCTGATGATAGGCACTCCGTTTCGCTCGTGTGAAGGATAAATGCGGGGAACCTCGCATTGATGGATCAATAAGCGAGGCTACCACACACAAGTCATCAAATCGTTAAATGTGCACAGTTGAAAAACGTTATTTGAATGTAAAGTGAGGTTGATTCGCGATATAAGAAAGGCACCAGCCCTTGGTACACTAACTATCCAGAGAAGCTACCTACACTCACACCATGTATTGTAATGTTGGTGTACAACTATTCAGACACAACCTAACCGTGCTCGTGATCGTGATTCCATCCCAAATATCCGAGAAATCTCTCTCCTTAATTCCAAAGTTCCTTTACGCCGACCGTGTGGTTGTCTAAGCCCAGAAGACCGTGAACGCCTTTTCTTGCCGCCATCAAGGCTGGCTCGCCATGCTCCCTTTGATGACCGGGTGATCGAGTAGATACTAGCACTACGCTGCGAAAGTCTCGTCGCTAGCAAAGGCTGCGCCAGAGGCTGTCTGCATTTCGAAGTGCTTTGCATCATACTGATCAGAGAAGTCAAAGCCGGGAACATTGGGGAGGCCGCCAAAGAGGGCGGGAGTGAAGGGGACGTCATTGTCCAGAAGGCTTGGAGAAGGCCCGACGGGGTCGTCGAATTGCTCGAAGTCAAAAAGAGACTCAAGAGGCTTGTCATCCAAGGAAGGGTTAGGTTGAAAAGTGAGAGGAAAGTCCAGATCGCCAGAGGCGAGACCGGGGCCGCCGACATCGACTGACACAGCAGGTCGCACAATATCTCTGCAGGATATCGTGTCTGGTCGAAGTCGGCGGAAGGTTCGCTGAAGTTGGGGGTCTCTGGCGCGCAAGACGAGTCACGCGGGGAGTCGATGCTGTCCATGGTCATGGAAGCGGGGCTTGGGAAGCCTGTGGACGAGGTTGTCTGTGTTGGATTGATGGTGTCATTGTGACTTATGAAAGCGTTGTAGTCGGAAGTAGGGGTGGCGATGTCGAGAGAAGACTCGGGAATTTCACCCGGGTACTTCTGGCGGTAGACCTTCAGTTCCGATGACATGCGAGCGATGAGAGACCGGGCGGCGACGAGGTCAGCCTCCATTTGGTCTTTCTCAGCCTGAAGAGCTTCGTATTCTTGTCGTTTGCGCTCGCGCGAGTTGTGTGCGGCCAGACGGTTACGCTTAACACGCTCGATGCGGCGCTGTTCTTTCTCATCTTCAGTCTTAGCCCGCTTGCGGGGAGGCAGGTTGGTCTTGGGTTCTGGGAGCACCTGCCCCCATGACTTTCGCTTCTTGGTAGGCTTAGCCTCAGCGTTAGGGCTGGGGCTCGAGACTGATGGTGAGGAGGGTGTAGCGAAGGGGACTTGGAGATCCTCCATTTTGATGGTGGTAGTGGTGGTAGAGGGGTCAACAGTAGGCGGTGGGGTAGATGTCGACGACGAGATCATGGCGGGGGTGCTGATAGCCTGGGCGAAATCAGAAGAATAGAGAGAGTCCATCCCCGTTTGGTGTGGTTGTCGATGCGTGCTAGTGGGAGCAGAGAGGCATCTGGAGGGGAGGAGAGTGAGGGCTGATATCTCGCACAGTGGTGAGGACAGCTGTCCTTTATGGCCGGCTGAGACTGCAGGGGGCGGAGTCGCGCTTTCCGGATGGGCGATAGTGCCAATCTATATTGGAAGCGACCTTTACCCCGACGCCGCCGCCCGTGCGTCATCCCTGGCTGATCGCAGCAGGCCGCGCTGCACGGGCCCACCCATTGGGGCAGCCGCCTGGGCCTGACCTGACCTGACCTGGTCTGGCCTGGACGACGCTGCTGCTGCTGCCCTCGATCCTCGCGCCCTCTGCTGCTGCCGTGTGTGAGGGACATTTTTCCTTTCCTTTTTTCTTTTCTTTTTTTTCTTTGTTTTCTTTGCAAACGAATAGACTGCACTGCACTGCACTGCACAGCGTCTGCAGCCTTGTCCGTCTTTGTTCCCTCATCCGTCTCCCGCGTTTCACAATCGGAGACGGCGTACAGAGGCCTCCCTAAACAGGCAATTTCTAGGGGTGCTTCTGGTACATTCCCGCCAGTCCCCCCTCCCTCCCCCCACCAGCCTGTCCCCGCCCACGCCTGCGCCGCGTCCACCGTTGGACCACTGTCGGACGCTTGCGCACGCTGCCCTCTGGCCCTCCTGCTTCTGTTTCGCCCTGCTGCTCGCTGCTCGCTGAGCCTGGCCTTGGTGTGTACTGCCTGCCTCGTCAGCCCACGACAGTGCTGAGTGAGCCGGCGCGGTGGGTGGCGTCACGAAACCCTCCCTCTTACCACACCTCCCGCTTTGGGTACTCCAAGTGGTACCCGCCCCTCCATCAACTGCATCTCCCTTTGCAAGTCACGCCCACTGTCTCTTATCACCCTTCATATGCCCTTGCCTCGACTATCATGCATGGAACAAGTGCCCGAAGCCTTCTCGAACCCTCCTACCCCATACTATTAATCTATTTCTCCGCCGCCTTAATATGCCCCGCATAACCGTCCAATATACAAAGCCGAAACTGCGTAGATTGCCCGCCGTGCTACGGTACAACGGTAGATTTGCGTTTTTTTTTTCTGGGGTACATGTAATAACCCTGCACACGAAGCACGGGATCAGGCACAGAAAAACCCACCCTCTACTTTTCCGTCGTGCCGCCATGCCGTTGCCGTCGCATCAATCACTATGGCTGTATGGAACTTTTTGTCATTTGAGCAGCAGCCTCGAACGCCCCCCCGCCTTGGTCACTTGGACCCGCGGAATCTCCAAGCCCCGATTCCTCCTATTACAATGCATCTGAATTTTCCCTCCATGCTGCTGAGTCCGCCGTTTCTCAAATCGTGCCCGTCCACCGCACTACCCTCTAGCCAACACATTTTATTGAAAACCAAACGGAATCCCGCCTGCATGCCCACTTGGCCACTCGGTATCATGATCCCTCCTACGTGTTTCCTCGGCCACGTTCCGAAACACGGCCATTGAACTCTGTTCCCCCCTTCCAAGGCAGCGCAATTCGGGCCTATGGGCTGCCTTTAAACTCGGCTGCCTGGGTGCCAGTCGTCGTCACGACTTGGTGCACCGTCGCAAAAATTCGAACCGAGAAAAAAACAAGCGCAGGCTCAGTAAGAGTCATACATGCATGCTCGTGTTGAGTCTGAAATGCACATTGACGTTCTTGCGGTTGAAGGGAGCCTAGAAACGCGTCACCCTCGAGGAAGGGCGTTGAGAGTATGCATCTGAGTCTGAGTCTGGGCATGAACCATCTGCGCCGCATCACACATCCTAGGAACCAGACATCAGACGAACGCAGGGTACTGAATAAACCAGCGTGTAGGGATTAATTACTACTTGCTTTGTCTAGTGATGATGCCCTACGGTACCAAACCTTACATCGAACGGGTTTCCCGCGCATCTAATGCAAAGTGCTTATTACATCATTGAGTTGTTCCTGTCTCTATTCCCCTTGCGTGCTGCGCGGCGGCTCCGATACATCTGCCTGAGGCATCCATTCCAAACTTGCATTTGCCTTACTGGTTCCGTTTCCATTTCCGTCTTCGTCTGCGTTTTCGTTTTGGCTGTCATTTACATCTTCTGTAGCCCCTTTCCCACCAAATGCGTCCGGCACCTTTTCGCTAAGATTGATAGCCACGAAAGATTTGGGAAGTTTGACGCTGGGGAGGTTTTCAGTATAGGCCTCTGCCGTTAACAAAAAGATGAACTTACGTATGAAATTTAGCCCGCAGTGTCTCAAGGACTGCTTTCCAATCGTGGTGCGCTGTCAGGCTGCGCCGCGGCGAGAAGCCGATCATGTGCCGTGAATCAAGCTGGCTGGGTTCCATCAGTACGTTATCATCAGAAAACAAGTCAGAGGAACGTACACATCAAGAGGGGCAAAGGCGTGACATCCGGGAGAAAGCACAATGCGAATACTGTAGTTGAATGTGTTCGGCGCTTCGTCTGTCGATGCATTCTCCGACTCGTACAGCTCGAACCCGATTTGAGACAGATAGTCTAGCTCCGGAATGGCGTTGCGCTCTATCTTCGTCTTGATGCCGCCCTCAAGGATGCAGTTTAGTAGTGTATAAATATGAGATTCCTTTGTGAAGTAAAAGAAGCTCTTTGGAGTGTCAGATGCTTGTAATTCTTCTAAGTCCTCCACAATTTCCTTCAGCAGTGGCAGGGAAGTTAGTAGACCAATCTCCAGCTTCTCTTCGTTATCAATGCCATATTCCTGTGGACCAATATAGTCAAAGAGCACTTTGCTGAGATGATACATTTCCCGAAGTTTGACAAGGCGTGCATCAATCTGAGCTTTCGAAGCAGCGTTTCCAACTCCAGTGTAAAGCTTGAAGTACGATTCATTTACATAAGAAGGTGGGGGAGGGGCAGGCTTGATGGCATATTCGGACCTGCGGCGGAATCCCATGCGTTGGGCGATATTAGTACGCTCCGACGGCTTCTCCGATTGCTGTTCCTTCGGTTCAGCTTTCGATGGCTCGTGTGGTCCTGATGATACTTGTGGCTGTTGGCTCTGCCAGTCTAATGACATATGACGAGTGCCATCTATGATACTGTCTTCCTCGAGAACACTGGCATCGGGAGTGAAGACCCATTCTAGAAACTGGCGATTATGGAGAGCATCAAACTTCATCGTATCGTATAGCTCCGAAATCTTACTAGGATCGACTTTGTCTGCATCTCTAAATTCCTTGAACAGTTTCTCCCAGCGTTCTTTGAAAAGTTCTGGACCTTCATTACAGCACCAACGGGATTGGATTTGGTTAACATTGGCGACCTGCACCGGTGCGCCGGGCGAGCTTGGGTCACCAGAACTGCCGGCAATGGCATGAAGCGACGACACCGCTCCTGATTCGATCTTCATGAAGTTGTGGTTCATTACGCGTTGGTGAAACTTCATCAGGTCAACTACTTGCCTAACCACAATGTACGGCTCCGGAACGTCCTTAGGCCAAGCGAATTGCGGTGGAGCTTTGTCACCAGCACGAAGGAGAGTCTTAAGCTTCTTTTTAACCTTATCCATAACATCCTTTGCAGCATTAGAGTCGTCAAGTAGGTCTTTGCGGACCTGAATGTTCTCTGCTGGGAATTGATCCCTTTCTAGGAACGCCGCTGCGAAGATCTGGGCACTTGTCGTAACGCGCCTCTCTGAGGAGCTGAATATCGAGACATCATCAAGAACGTCTCTATTCATCAACAGCAAGTCGTTCCTGAAGTTGGCACCCATATCTTGGGTTTGATGACGAGCAGAATGAGTTGGCTCCCCTCCCCATTTGATAATCAGCTGTAGCTTGTCCAGTATAAGATTATTTTCAGCGGCCGATATCCTCGAAAGTGTGAGTCCCGACATAGAATCGCTTCGTTTTTGGGCCAAATCAGCAACGCTAGGAACATCGCCTGTGGTGGAGCTTGTACGATTGCGGTCAGGAGATTCCTCTGCAGTCTCGCCTGGTAGCATTTCTTCTTTGCGTCGTTTGCGGAACATAGGTTTGATTTGTACTTTCGTCCCAGGCCAACCGCCCTTCTTTTCTAAATAAATTTGCAATTCACGTAGCTTTTTGGGGTCCTCTTCTCCTGCCTTCATAGCTACTTTTACGGCATCGCTTACGCTTTGCAATGCGGCTTCGCCAATCAGGAGTACTTCTTCTTGGTGCCCCTTGAGTAGGTCGACAAAAGGCTTTGTATGGAAGGTGTATTTGAACTTTTGTTTTGGGGTGCGGTCTGCGTGGCGGATAACAGAAACAACCCCTTTTAATTTCCATTGCGCTTTAGAGGCAGGAGGTGGAACATTCACTTGTTCGTCTGAATGAGAGCCCTGGATTTCCAACTGAAGCTCCTTGTCGCGTACAGACGGTGGTAGCAGTAAGTCCGGTTCAGATTTGGGTACTGTTGGTGCAGGGCTTAGACCCAAGCTGACGCTTTGGGATTTTTCAAAGCTTGGAGATATCGTAATAGGCGTTGTGTTCATAGACATATCTGGTGAAGATGGTACAGTACTAGTATTACGCATGTGGGGAAGATGAGAATGGTGATTTGCAAGCTTGGACATGCTGGGAGACTTAAAAAGCCCTTTGAGTGCATTCCTGTGATTTCCTGTGCTCTTCTTGGATGCAGCAGAAGATGCTACCTCCTGGGCTTCGACAGCAGCGGCTTGAGTATTCTTGCGTTCTCTTCGCTGGATCTCCTCATAGAAAAGATCTTTTAGAATCTTCGAAGCTTTCTCGTAGTAGCTCTGATTGTCCTTGACGAAGCTCCACCCATTGACATCGATCACGTAGCTGCGGTCACCTGTGCGAAGTAGATCAAAGCCACACACCCTTTGCCCAAATCCATTAGAAATTTTAGCAGCCATCCCCGTCTCGGCTTCGGTCAGAGTGGTCACATATCGCACCTCTTTACCGCTCGGGTTGCGTTTCACAAGGCCGTCAACAACAGGCGATTTTCGAGTCTCGGCATGGCAGAAGTTAGGGCCGACTGTGTATGCTTTGACATCCTCAGCGTTCTCCACTTGTAGAAACTGCTCATAGATATAGCTGCTCCCAGGTTCAATTATCGATCTCGGTACGTGAAGTTTGTCGTCTTTTTCAGAGCTCTTATTGTTCACTTTGCGAAAAAGTTTCCGACCCCCACCTCCGTCTCTGCTGTGGTAGTATATGTGAATGTTGTGATCCTCGCCGCTCACTGGCTTTTCAACAAAGGGCTTTGTGAGTGTCTTGCCGTCTACAAAGATAGTATCTCCGCCGTCAATTAGCTCAACCTTCTTGGGAGGAGCAATGTCACCACCAGTGTTGTCAGGACCACCCAGCACTACACCAGTCCGTTGCTCTAATTGCTTAGCAAACTCGGAACTGTGAAGCCTGGGGCCGCCATCTCGGTTTACCTCGACACGTTTTGGGGTAGGGACCTTCAGCTCATCCAGTATCATTAAGCACAGCCGACGATCCCACAGCACCTGCTGCATAGGAAGATCGTTGACACAGAAAGGCTTACGTAGTCGTGCATAAGCAATAGCCTTGTCGAGTGGGAAGCCATCGGAGAAGAAAGATATCAAGAAGTCACACACAGGCCAATTCTCCACGTCTTCATCCAGTATGATCTTGTCTCCAAAAATCTTAATTTCAAAATCATCCACAAGCTTAGCGAAGATATTGCGTGCCGGCTTGCTCCGAGCTTTGGACTCAAGTGCACAAACGCCGATAATGCCGCTCGTTGGGCGACGGGGTTCCTTCATGTCTCTACTGCCCGGGCTGCTACTGGCACCCGTACTCCCACTGATCCGTCTCTGCGCGGTGGTCCGACTTCGAGCGCGACGCTCGTTGCCCTGAGGATGCGACGTAGGTGGTTGTGATGGCGTCGAGGCTTCGACCGCACTATGGGTGGAATTCGAGGCAGTAGATGTGCGATGGGCATGGTGTGGAGCTTGCTCTGCGGGAAAGAGCAGCCGGGTAGGCGATACCTTTGGGCCTAAGCTACCATTTTGGCTCGCAGTAGTTATGGAGAGGGCCGAGGTGGCCGTAGTTGTGCCGTGACTGTGGCCTGCCAGTCAATTTGATCAGTTCTCGGCCAACGTCATATGGAACGATGGATAGGAAGACTCTTACCTTCGTCGGAGCCCGTGGCAGACGCAGCCCAGCTCATTCTCTTTGCACCTGGGTGAATCCCCGAGCTGATTGAATACAAGGAGGAAAAGGACATGCGGTGGGACTCTGCATCGGTCTCTGAGTGCGGTGGGCGGGAGAGATCCGGCAGGGTCAAAGAGGCACCGGGGATGTTTCCACGTGCGGATTCGAGAGCTGGCATTGCGTTTTCAGCATCATCAATGGTAGAGCCATAATGGGCAGAGTTCATGGCTTCACGTAGACTGTAGTCTGATGCTTTGGACGGACGGCGCGAGGGGAACTGTTTAGGGACGGCCTTCGACGCCGGCGGCGGCATTGAAACACTGGAGCGCTCCACATTGCCACGGCCTGTTGTTTCTGGCTCGGACGAGCGCGCTTTTCTGTTAGCAGTGGATGTGCTGCTACTCCCCGAGGCCAGCAGATGAGGCGTTTTCGAGCGCGAGGCTTCAGCACCAGAAGGATCCATGGCGGGCGTTTGTGGGTTGGGTATGGCTGTTTTTTTTACAAGCGAGAACCGTCACTTTATGCTGGCCATGACGTCGCCGCTTTCGCACTGAACAAATAGTTTGCTGAACAAATAGTTTGCTGAACAATCGGGAATGCAGTAGCCCACGAATATGCATTCATCAAAAAGAGTATACATGAGAGTGCAGCGCTGCACGCAACATTCCGGTGCAGCCATCTGCGTCATTTCACAGGCGCTCAACGGCTTAGGGGTTGGTGAAAAGAGTGTTCGCTAAGCTATGATGATGATGCGCCTAAACTCTGGCTCTCGTGGGAAAAAGATCGGAAGCATGTGTGCATGCGTCTGTATACAGCTGGAATTCAAGGGTTAAATACGTTCTTTGTTAGATCAGAGTAATCCTAAATACTGTTGTTAAGATTTCGTCAAAAAAAGGAGTGAAATTATGCGCTGAAGAGCCTTGGGCCCGGTGAGTTCCAAGAACTCATTTCCTTTTCAACATAGTTCCAAAAAATGCAGTTCTCTAAAGCCAAACTAAACAATTGATGAGTACGAGGGCAGTTTCTCGTTGACGCAGCTGCAATCGCGTAGCTCGAGATCCCTGCACTTATCTCTTTTAGCGCGGGGCTGCCTTTGAGTTGATCTAATCTGATCCGCTCCATCTTATCTAATCTGATCTGACCCATTGCGATTCAAGAATTTTGTTCGTCGCCGCGCGCGCAGCTCCACGGTTGGACTGAATACGTCCTCGGTGCAACACCCCGACATTCCGCACCCCAAATGCCTGCCCACGAGCTGCTTTCCACGGGCGCCAATGGCCCCGTGGTCAAGCGCCAGAAGTTGGTGTCTGTTTCTGAGGAAACCTCAGCTCTGGCCGTTCGTCAGTCCAAAATCTTTGCACCATTCAGAGTAAGTCTGACTGCAATGAACTATAGATGGGCGTTTTGCTAAGTAACTGCAGACCGTCGGCCTAGTTTCGCCTACGAGTGTCCCCTTTACCTCTCTTCCGCTCGGAAAAGCCACCTTCCAGATTACCACTTCCGTGGGCCGCTCCCTGCAGACCTACGACTTGCGACGCGGTTTAAATCTTGTTTTTATGACGAGACCTCAGACTCCTGACCTGATCACGGCAACACTAGCGTGGAAAAAGCTTGTACTGGCTGCCTGGGGCGCACCTGGCGTGGGTGCTGCAAGAGGCGTTTGGTTGTTCCAGCGAGGCAAGAAAGTGAATGAGTTAGAGCTGCCAAGGGGCTTGGAGGAGAGTATTCAACAGCTTCTTGCCGTCGGAGACTGGATACTAGGATGTGGTGCTACAAGGATCGAGGTGTGGAAGTCATCTACTTTCGAGCATTACACTACCCTACAGAGCGCTTCATCTAGTCCCCTTTCTGGCTGCATCTGCAACATGCCGACGTACCTGAACAAGATTTTTGTGGGCAGACAAGATGGCTCTGTGGAGATTTGGAACGTAAAAACGGCTAAGTTATTGTTTACACTTCTCCCACCTGCAGCAAACTTTGGCTCTGTTACAGCATTGCAGCCGACACCTGCGCTGTCTCTTCTTGCTATCGCATATGAAGCAGGCCCTGTGACTATACACAACGTTCGAACAGATCGAGAAGTTTTGCGCCTGAACTTAGGCTCGTCCAAAAGTACCCCTGTCACGTCCATATCTTTCCGGACGGATGGGCTTGGAGCTGGTGACGATGGCCGCAAGGATGGTGTCATGGCAACCGCGAGTCGCTACAGTAGCGACATTACCTTTTGGGATCTGAACGAGAAAGGTCGTAAAATGGGCACATTACGTGGGGCGCACAACCCCCCTCCGTCGATAAAAGGAAGTATGGGTGGCGGTATCAGCAAGATAGAATTCATGGCGGGCCAGTCGGTTGTCGTGTCCAGCGGTCTGGATAACTCTTTGAAAAGCTGGATTTTCGACGAAACCCCATTTTCACCGACACCTCGCATTTTACATTCCCGTGGCGGTCACGCAGCGTCTGTATCTTCGCTTAAATTCCTACCATCTAATTCAGATGGTTCAGATGATGCCGGAAAATGGTTGTTAAGTGCAAGCCAGGACCGAAGTTTGTGGGGTTGGAGTTTGAGACGAGATGGACAAAGCACTGAATTAAGTCAGGGTGCGATTCAAAAGAAAGCAAAGAAAATGGGTCTTTTCAATGACTCCACAAATGAGAGGCTTCATGGTGCTCTTGAGAACCTCAAAGCACCAGCTATCACATGCATGGCGTGTTCGCTCAATCGTGACGGTGGCATGGGAGCAATGCCGGGGGTTACAGGCATCTGGAACAACTCGTCCAAAATAAAGGGGGCCAAAGGCAATGCTGAAGTCAACATGACAGGGTGGGAAAGTATTGTGACTGGCCATGCTGGGGATAAGAAAGCAAGGACATGGTTTTGGGGCCGTAAAAGAGCTGGGAGATGGGCATTCGACACAGGTGATGGCATGGAGGTCAAGGTAAGTCAAGCCTTTAAAGCTCTTGGCGGCCCGCTAATGATTGATAGAGTGTAGCTATTTCGTCCTGTGGAACTTTTGCTCTCATTGGGTCAGCAGGTGGATCTATCGATATGTACAACCTTCAGTCAGGCCAGCACCGGAGAAGATTCCCTGCGAGATTAAGTCCGGCCGAGGCAAAGAAGCTTAAGCTTCAGCAGCTTCAGAAGGAGGAGAATGATTTGAGCTTCGATCGCGAGCCTGTACGGTTCACCAAAGGCCAAGGGCGGCACCATGGAGCAGTAACTGGTCTGGCCGTAGATGGGCTGAACCGGGTTCTTGTTAGTTGTAGTGACGATGGAAAAGTAAAGGCGAGTAACGAAACCCAACACATGCGATTCTCGCTCACTGTCTCTAGTTTTGGGATTTCGCTACAGGCCTATTGCAGCATGAAATCGATTGGTATCCTATGACCAAAATCCTTGGGTTACGATATCATAGTAACAGCGATCTGGTTGCACTGCTTTGTGACGATGGGTCCATCCGAGTAGTTGACTTTGAGACAAAAAAACTCGTCCGTGAGTTGTGGGCTTCACAATCCAATCCTGAGCTGCGGATCTTGGACTATACCTTCTCTACGGACGGCCGGTGGATTATAGCTGCAGCATCTGATGCTACAGTTCGAGTCTGGGACCTGCCTACTGGACACCTTATTGATGCTATGAGGCTCTCTGGCCAATGTAGCGCTGTTGCCTTCTCCCCTTCAGGAGAGTATCTCGCGACAGCTCTTGAAGGCGAGGTTGGTATCCATATTTGGACGAATCGCAGCTTGTTTACACACGTGTCTACGCGACAGATATCAGAAGATGATGTAGCCATCATGATTGCACCCACGGCATCTGGCGAGGGCGGTGAGGCACTGGTAGACGCAGCGGGCGAGGGAGATGTAAATGAGGAAAGAGATGAAACAATGGTACCTATCGTGGATCAATTAGGCAGTGGGATTACGACTTTGAGCTTGGTACCGAAGTCACGATGGCAGACGTTGCTTCATCTCGATGTCATCCGGGCACGTAACAAGCCCAAAGAAGCACCCAAGCCAGCCGAGAAGGCGCCCTTTTTCCTACCCTCGGCCGGGCAGCTTAGCACAAAGCAGGATGCAAGTTCGACAGAAGTAGAACCAAAGTCTCACATTTCCAGCTCCGCGCTCGCCTCGCGGTCTTCGGTTGCGACGTCGACTACTGAGTTCACACGACATCTGGCTGAAGCTGGCAGAAGCTCCGACTACACACAGGTGCTGTCACACCTCTCATCGCTCTCGCCGTCGGCAGCGGACGTCGCAATACGCACGCTGGAATACACGGAATTGCGGACGTTCATCGAGGCCCTAACAAGCAGACTAAGGCAGCGGAGGGACTACGAACTGGTACAGGCATGGATGGGCGTTCTCCTGCGTCTGCACGGCGACGTAATAGTACAAGACGAGCAGCTCATGGCATTGCTGAGAAAGTGGCAGGAGGAGGCTAAGAGGGAAAGAGATCGGGTGGGTGGGCTGGTCGGGTACAATATGGGGGTGGTAGGATGGGTAAGGAGTGCGCGGTAAGGGTGGGTCGAGGCTTTTTTTGGAGTCCCACGGCCATGGGCAGTGTAGCAGCGTGCAGCAACGTAGCTTACCAACGGTGAGATGTGAATAGTGCAGAGGCATCCGTGATTAGTCCGCAGCGCCCTGAGCAGGGCATCGCCTGGGGAGGAGGCAGCCCGAAGTAGCTAGTGGAGACGCACGGCCAATTTGCTAGCAGCTCGTTAAAGGGCGTCTCGTCGCAGTCCCCTCCAACTATGTGCTTCCTCTTGTGGCCTTTGATATATACAACACGGCGCGATCCTACGCCACTGCGCGGCGTCCCGCTGTCGTCAACCCATTAACATCGCTGTGTCCGCTTCTCGCTGGCGCGCCAAGCCCGCTCCACCCCCTCGAGCCTGCTGGCCGCAATGCACGAACCTGATGGACTCGATAGCCGGCCAGAATAGCGGCCGCGGCGCGAGTCGCAGATCAGGCAAACGCCCCATGCAGTTCATGTTCATCGACTCAACCAGTCATGGCGTCAATGCGAAGCCAGACAAGGCGGTGCGCAGCTTTGTCATGAAGTCTGCCCGGAGCAAGAAGCCTTGGAGCACACGCCAGAAAAGCCCCAAAGAGGACGCCGGTCCAGCTGCAGCCTCCCCTGCCGACGGCAATATACAGCTCTCCAGCGCTCTCAGCCAGTCCGACGACTTCGCTCTTCCGAGTGCATCACCATCATGGCAGTACCTTGCCGAAAGCCCAGCAGCCTGGTCAGCTTCGTCGAATCGGTCGTCCGTTAGCAGTAGGAGCGGCACTTTTCTCTCCACTCACAGCCCTAGCCAGCCCTACCTAACCCCCCCACCGTCCTCTTGCAGCCCGTGTGACATTGCAGAATGCTCTGGCGACTCGTGTGGCCAACCACATACCTCCAAGCAATTGACGAATCTGGATGGTTTTGCAGTGGGCTTTACCGCCGACTTTAACTGCTTGCCTGTTGAGACAGATCGCAACGCCAGAGAACTGCTCGAGACCTGTAAGTCTACCGATATCTAGATACTCCGCCATATGTTGACTTGCTTGTAGTTGTCCACACTTGCTCTGCCGACTTCGTGCCCTTGGACCGTCATTGCTCTTCTAGGAAAGCGACTATCAGCTGGGTGTCAAAGGGTATCCTGAGCTCAACAGGTGCACCCTTTATCTATGCCATTCTGACTTCTAGTGCTTTGTACCGCCAGTTTGCAGGTCTCACAGAACCTCAACATGTCTTGCACCACAAGATCAACGCTATTGTAGAAATCAACAAGCTACTTGATGATTCCAGACACAGGGTAGATGACAATGTCATCGCCGCAGTGTTTATGCTCTTATGCATCGAAGAAAGTGCTGTCACGGCAAATGAAGACATTGAATGGAGTACAGTCCAGAGAAAACTCCATCAAAACGGACTCAAAACTATGATTCAACAAAGAGGTGGGCTGGCTGCTTTAAGCTCCAATCCATGCTTGCAAACTTTCATTCTCATGTGAGCCTCTCCCATCTTTACATTCCCACATGTTTGTTCCCCCTCGACTTATCCCATGTTTTGTCTTGTGCTGTTTTTTGGTGTGGTAAATCCTGATGTCTGTTATGCTATGGACTCACCCTTGTCAAGTCTTTTAATTAGTTTGCTCGTGGAATTTCGTGGCCATTTTGCTCTGAGGAAGTAATTCTTGGTGCCGAATGTGTCTCTTCTAGCTTTGTGCGTAGCATGCACAATAGACCCAAGCTAATCGGTCGTTAGGCACAGCGTCGCTCATGCCATAGCAACTTTTGAGCGACCTTACGCCGCGCTCGTCGACTCTACTGGCCACATTCAACAGTATGACATACCCTCCTTTCGTGATCGCCCGGCTTCTACGCGTATTTTACGCTTATTTCATCCTCTTGCCATTAATGATGATTTGTATGATTTGTTGACAAACATCGTCGTGTTCGTCGGCGATCTCAACGTCTGGAATGATGATGCAAACTGCCCTGTAGACCCCATTGAGATGCAGAAACATGTCTGCCTGCTCGTGTATCGACTTTTCGACTGGTACAAACTGGGAGAAGAAGGCCGCGTATCGGAGCGGAATCCCGTGGACCAGTGCGTGTGTCTAGCGCTCGTCATATTCCTTACCATTGCCTACAACCAAAACTACACGTTCATGGTCTACGCAGCTTCTCAGCGGCTCAAGGCCGCTCTGGAGAAATGCATACTTTTCCGTTGGGCGAACGCACCAGACTTGCTGATGTGGACGCTCACCATGGGTGGGCTGGCCACTCGAGGAACCGACGGCTTTGAGTTTTTCAGAAAGTACTGCGTCATGGCCTTCGAAGACCAAGGCTTCTCGGCGGCAACCAATGCAGAAGAGGTGTTGGACCGCATGAGGAAATGCTTGTGGTTAACGAAACTCGATAACGACGTCAAGAGTTTATGGGCGCAGATGGGCATCTGCAAAGGGGATGAGTTTGCTCTGGAAATGCTCGAGAGCGGATACAAAAGCCCGGATCAGATAAAGAAAGAAGACATTGTGGGCGGTTTGACGAACGAGCGTTTTTTCAACAAGAAGAGCTGACAGTCATGAACTTGGACGAGTTACGGTTGTTTGCACGGTAACCAACTTGTTACTGGGGGGGTTGGAACGATGATCCGTTTCGATTACAGGAGTATGGAAGTGGTTACTTGCAGCATTTGGGTTTGAGCACAAGGCAAGGCCGGTTTGGAGCTTGCCAAGCTGTTGGCCTGTCATCGACCAAAATCCTTCTCAAGCATTGTTTACCGCGGGTTCTGGTCATTGAATTGTAGTACAGGGATACCCAATATTTCAATTGAGCTGCATGGTTAGTCAGGGACAACTATCTTCCCAAAACAGTATTTGTCAAGGATGAAAGAGCTTGTCTGGTTCTTTCGTGCTGTAGTGGCGCTCACGGTACCTATCAGATGTGTCCCACCTTTACGACTGTGGTAGAGGCAAGAGAGGGAACAGTGTCACGAAGTAGAGGAGTATGATGTCTGTTCATTTCCACGGAACTACATACGTATAAATCTCGTAATCTTCATATGATGCCAACGTCTTTCCGTACATGAGACAACACTGCCACCAAACTCCATCAATGCGAACCCAAATCCCTCCGAATTCAGGACGATAGGGCATCACTGCCTCCCGTTGCTTTCCCTCTTAGAACCAGGGAAATGCCAGTCTAGTAACCGGATCAAACATAACATGGACGCGCCTAGTAGCGTTCGTCCTCCTGAAAGGGGGGTAATCGTAAATGAGACAAACAAGCAATGCTGTAGAAACCAACCATTCTTCCTGCATTTCAACCCAAATGAGGGAGATAACACTAAGTAATAAGAAAACTCCTCCCCATGCATCGACTCGCAGTAGTGATTGTATAATGCTACAACGGACTGCCACTGAAAGGAATAAAGCATACAATAGCGGTAGGCTGGATCTGGCAATCCAGCTACGCTATGCCAAGCCGACCACGTGAAAAAGTTGCAATAGCAACAGCGATGATAATCGGTAGCACAGCTAGTCAAAGGATGCTGCACGCGTTTCCGGCTGGCCTGTGGTGTCACCGTTAGTTGAAGTCCGAGATCTTTCGGATATCCGAGCTAGCGTAACAGGTGGACCGGTTACTCGTGGCTGATATGCACAATCTTAATGTGTGCAGTCGTATTGGTACAGTTCACGCCAAAATGTATATCTTTCCTCTTGCAGCGATCTAGTAGTGCTCAGACACCTCCACGGACCAAGCGATCACTAATACAGAACCGATATGAAGAAAAAGGGACCTTACCATCTTTGACCTCGTATCCTACTGATCCACGAATACACGATTTTCAGTCGTTCTCGAACTCGTGTTGTTCGCAGCAGAATATACTTCTCTTCATCCGCAATAGGGACGACTGAGGCGAACCAATATGGGAAAAGAGCGGGGTCTTCGGGTGGCTCACCGTATGACCTGACAATTCGGGCGCTGAGCCATGGCGCGCTAGCTTCTCGCATTTGGCGTACAAAGGCCATACAATTGTCCAGGAGCTCTTGAGTCGAGAATCGATTGATGGCGATGTCCATGGGCAACGAAGACCCCGGGTTGTCTTGGTGGAAACGTACAGCAAAGTCCCTTGCAATCGTAGTCTCACTTTGTTCCAGAACCGCCTCTTCAGCTAGAGATATGTCCTCGACTCGTTCGACACCAGCAACATGATATCCATCCAACATGCCATGTGCACATATTTTAAATCGACCAACCCCCTGCGTTTCTACAAAGCTACGACCATCGGGAAGCATTTCGAAATTGACAATCTCCAATAGCGTGCCGTATTCGAGGAATGGGGTGGAGCCAAGCTCTCCCTGCGGAGCCGAAGCACGGTTATACATGACCATGCCAAATTGCCTATTGCCTTCAAGACAGCGTCGGATCATCAGCCGATATCGTGGCTCAAAGATATGGAGAAAAGTAGGCATGGTTGGGAGCGACAATGTGCAGACGAAGAGAGGGGTATTAAGCGTCTCCTTGGCCACCTGCTCCTCAGCCTCCACGGCATCCTTACGGGCTGAAACGAGGTCGCCACAGAGGGTGTCCAGGAGAGTTTTCAGGACAACGTTACTGGATTTGTTGTGCAGAGAAGCAGGCATGTGCAGATCCCGTCGGCAGACGGGGCAAACGTTGCTGTGGTCCATGACACGAGCGAGGCAACGGCGGCAGAATGTGTGCCCGCACGAAGTGGTGGTAGGATCGAGCATCATATTGTAGCACACCAGACAATCAAGCTCCTTGTGGGCCACCTCCCTCAGACATTCGAGAAACACTGTGTCCAGATGGTGGTATTCGTCGCCGGTACCCGACAAAGACTGGTATTCCACCTCGGAACTGTGTCGGAGCTCACCCATGGCAGCCATGACGAAAGTTGATAGCAGGCGTCCGCCATGCAGCACCCTCACGTGGCCCTTTGGTTCCGGTTGCAGGTTGGCGTCCCATTGCGGGATCTCTTCCAGACGAGTGGGGCTGTCTTCTGAGGAGGGTATGTGCTTTGCGACCTCGGCGGTAATGAGATCCATCAGCTTGGCCAGCGTTACGTCAGGATTGCACTCAGCAGCAGCATGTTCGGCGGGGCACCCGGGCAGCGGGCAGGCAATGCCGAGCAGGCGATCTTGAGTATTGGGATACGATACGTTTGCGCGCGTCTTGGGTTCGGGCAGGCAGGCTCGGCAGACGGTATGGCCGCAGGGCAGGGTGACGGGAGCGTTGAAGGGCCGCGAACACTGCGGGCACTGCACAAGGCGGACCAGGGAGCGTGCATTGGGGTGGCTGCGGGCAGCCAGGCCGTCCTTCTCCGAAAAGGCCTCGGACGACACATGGCCAACCATCAAGTCGTGAGGGCACGGCGAGGGGGGAGAGCGGAACGGACGCTCGGGATGCTCTTGCTCTCCACCGAGAGGGAGCAGCAACTCTTTTCGGCGTTGCGAATTCATACAGCTGGTGGGTATTGCGCGGTTGCTCCTTCCTCCATGAAACAGCCAGCGGGCAGCGGCAATCGACTGCGGCGGAAGGCGAGCGGCAGCCCCAGGACAGACAGGGCAGGCAGGCCACACACCGCAAAGGCCCGGCTTCTTCGACACGCAGCGAGCACTGTTTCAGACCAACGCAGACGCAGACGCAGACGCAGACGCAGGGACGTCAATCAGAGCGGCGGGACGAGGACGAGGACGAAGAGGAGGGCGGGGGGGACGGCGGTTGCGAAGAGGCAGCAGGAGGTGACGGCGATGACGGCGGCGGCGGCGATGGTTTGGGGAGGAGGGTCGAAAGGGTCGAAGAGGTCATCAACGTGGATCAAGGCCGGGGCTTAATGGACATGGACATGGAAATGGAGACGGAGACGGAGACGGACAGAGGCCATGCTTGCGCACGAGGGAGAAATGCATGATACGCACGCAACCGAGTGGGATCGGCGATGTCGTTGTGCGCCAGCTTCACCATGAGGCAGAAGACCCTCGCTCCGATCTCTGCGACGCTGTCCTCTCCCCGCCTATCGAGCGTGCACCCACGCATCGAAGACGCGCCGCTATCCCTCTATCAGAATCTGCACGGTCCTCCCTCAAACGCTCTGCGCACCACCGCGTCCACGCTACGCTGTCCTGCTTCTCCACCCACCACACGCACCCACACGCCAGAATGCCCTATGCACCATGGCCGCGGGCCGGTCCCAGGAGCTGAAAGCCCTGTGAGCCGCCCAGTCCCACCTGCACACCCCGCCGCCGCGTCGCCTTTGACCATGGTGCAGCTGTGCAAGCGTCATCGATACTCTCGACTAAGCACGGCCCGTGGCCGAATCAGCCCCGGCCCTCTATTGTACCCTGGCAACAAACCGTCTGTCAAACCACATGTGCCAGCCTTGAGCCTCCACATCGTCCCGAGCGATCTTGTCGTGACGAGCTCTGCGCGCCATGCCCAGTTGGTGCTATCGACTCGAGCCGGGTGCCCACAGTTTACGTAGACTAGCGCTATCATTCATTTACTGCGTACATCCTGCAGAAAGTCCTGTGTCATGAACGGAGCGGCCGTTCTCCATTTTGCCTTCAACTTGCTGCAAAACTCGTACCTCGCTAGTCGCTACCCAAAACAGCCTGGCCCGGTGGGGCTGCCCTCACTGACAGCCCTTGTATGATGTATCAAACAGACTCCAAGAAACTCCAAGGGAAACCTCCTATGCAAACCCTCCCTTTCAACCCTGGCTCATCACGAGCCACAAAGACTAGTATACAAAGATCCCTCTTGTTGCAACCCCAACGCCAAGACCTCTACCCTCCCAGTGCCGCTCTCCGCATCAAGAAGCTTTCGGTAACCCGTTCGTGTCTGCACCTGACTCTGACCTGTTTGTGCTCTCTTCACTTTGTTCATCCTCATCCTCATCCTCATCCTCGAGCACTATTTGTTGCAGCACCGACTTATCGAACAGATCCAGCACAAATCGACATGCTGGCAGTCGGAAGTGATGTGCCTCAAGGATTTGCATGACTTTGTGAAAGATGGCCGGCTTCGTGAAACCCGGCGCCTTCTTTGCCTTGAGCCTAGTATAACAAGGTCAGTAAGCAGCATCGACTTAGGTTGATGCTCATCACGTACGCCTGGAGATCATTTGCTGCCTTCTTGGCCAGCACTGTATTGCCCAAGTCTGTCGCAAGCTTCAGAATACGCGCATTCACCGCGTCACCGTCGCTGACGGCAATCTTGGCTTCCGCTTTGCGTTTCCGCCTGATGTCTTCGGGTTGGGCTTTCCATGGCGTCATCTATCCAAGTAAGCCCATGGACCTGAGTCCTGATTAGCTGGGAATACGAACCCGGAAAAGTTTTTTGAAATCCAATGGTAGGCAAAACCCGAGTCCCTCGCCGGCCTCGTTCACGACACCGTCCCATCCATACTCGAGTAGAATTTCCTGCCCATGAAGACTTCTCGATATCAGTCCTAGGACATAAAAGGCCGTGCCTCTTAGGGACATGACTTCGGATGTTTCTGCAATTCGGATGATCCATTTGACCACGTCCGAGCTTTCTAGAAAAGGTGCACCGAGCTCCATAGAACCGACATTTCCAACTGCCCATAGACAGCCTTTCACCTTCAGAATGGTCTCTGCATCCTCGTGTTCCATTGCGAAGTCGCGGATCGTGGCTACAAACTCGTCAAAGTGTCCCTTCTGCTGGAGCAACTTGCATCCTTCCTTAGTCCGCGTGAGCTCACGATAGAAGTGAGGTGGCACAAGACCGTATTCAGGGGTTTCGGGTACCTCGTCGTACGACAGGTGCGTCTGAGGTTTCTCAGGAATATCAGCAAGCGCGCGAGCCATGGAGGCTTCAATCAATGCCACGTAGGTATCGTTCCTTCCTAGGAACCAGTCATCCATTTCTTTGGTGATGTAATCCAACCCATCCAAGTAGTGGTAGCCTACCGATGTGGAAAGAAACCGCAGTAACAATGGAGCACCAATCTCACCCAAATGATCTAATGCTGGGCGGCATTTGACCACATACTCCAACGATTCGGTTTGATTGCAAGCCTCTTCTAGGATCTTGATGGCGACCTCGCAAACCTCCACATCTGGGTCGTATAGCTGAGTTACCAACAACTTTATTGCCCATTCCGCAACACCTGAGGAATCTGCAGGCTGCATAGGTTTGGTAGCATACTTTCGAAGCAGCCGGGTAGCAAAGATCCGAACCTCTTTGGAGCAAGATGTCATGGCTTTCGATATTATGATGCGTAGGTGACCGTCCAGGGTGTAGTCCATGTTGCTTAGCAATGTCTTGATTAAATCATCACGGTCGTTAAGCTCTATGATGTGATAGAACATGTTCAATACCCGCCAACGCTCGAGAATCTGAATACCCTTGGGATCTTTTGTCAATGCCCCAAGAAGCGCGAAGTAGCCCCCAGTGAGAGTCTCATTCATACGGTCGACTTGGAACATGGGTGATTCGGATGTCAAGCCGCTCATCCTATCAAAGTGAGACAGACACTCGGCAAGCTGTCGGATAAACTTGCTGTCACTTAAATATCGCACGCCTTCAGGGTTTTGTAGTAATGTTCGTATCAAAGCACAACCAGCGCGGACGTAGCGCTGGTTCGGTTTTGTATTCTTGACCTCAGAGAAGCGATACTTGAAGGGCCGGTAGAAGCCTAAGAGACGATGTATGAATTTTGTTGCCTTCATAGCCTCGTCCAAACGCTTGGGGTTAAGAAGGGGGCCATCAATGATGTTCTGGATCAGATCCCACCTCCACTTCTGGAAAGTGACTGTGTTGAGAACCTGGGTGTCAACCATCATGTTACGGAATGTGGTTTCATCCACTTGCATCGCGGCCTGTGTTTTCGACTGATCAGACTGCCTCGAAGATGCAGCACCATCGTCTACGCTTGCGCTTTTGCTTGCATACACCGAAGTAGGGCCAGACCGGTACAATGTTCTATTAACGCTGTCGACTTGGTAGATGGTTCCAATGGCGACGAAGCGCTCCGCGGTGTCAAATGTGGCAGCAGACCGTAAGAGCTGGGGAAGCACCTGAAGCTCCGAACTCCAGGAAGGTGGTAAAAGTTCGTTTGCCATTTTAAGAACTTCACCCAGGAGAAGTGTGGTCTTGCGTTTTAAGGGAAGGCTAAGTGGCTCTTCCTCGGCTTTCAAAAGCGCTGGGACCAGACCGGCATGTAGAAATGCAGCAAGAACCATTGCCACATAATGCTCCAAAAGATTCCACTTGTTTGTGGGATCTGTACTAGGACCCGAATTATCTTGTATGGCCTGATTCTTCAGATTTGTAACGCGCCCGTATGTGGTCAGCCGACGACCAGCAAGGAAAGATGAAGACCACGAAGGGGGCTTGATTCGAAGAATATCATAGAGTAACTCTAAGAGGACGTTGCGAACATGGAGAGTCGGGATCTCAAGCGACATAAGTAACGATCTGATGGCAAGAAAGTTGTCCATGCAAAATGATAAGAAGCCTGACCAACTTCGGAGCAATGAGGCGATGACCTTGGCGTTGGCTTTCAGTTTCTCTTCGTGGAGATGGCTATGCGCAGCCCCAGAGTCGGTGAACATGGCGAACGGAGCCTCAAGCTCATACCCGGATCTGAGGAATCGTCGCCGTTGTGGAGTATCAAGAAGATATACGAAGGCACTTCCAACGCTTTCCGCAGCATAGTAATTTCCTTCGCCGAGAGCGTCCGTCAGGGTTCCCATGCCTCCAGATTCCACGAGAAGAGCTGGCTTCTTTACGAGTATCTCAGCTAATGTGAGAATTGCAATATTACGCAGCCGATCATCCGTGTGCTCCGCTACGGCGACGAGGATACGAATCACACCATGGCTAATCTCCTCAACACCTCCCTTCACATCCAGGAATGCTCGTACAAACTTGAGGGCTTGCTCTCTTTCTACACTAGCTTTGCTCTCCTTAACTAATGAAAGGATCACCAAATAGTCAGTATGCAAAGCACGAATGATGCGGAGAGATTTGCGGTCGGTGAAAGAATAACGCATAACCCGATAAGCGGCGGCAACCACCTCTCGACTGTCACTGAGAAGCATTGTCTGCATTCTCAGGCCAAAGATGGACCAAGCCAAGTCAAACTTCAAGGTGGGATGCCGTTTGAAGAGGTCCACGAGCGAATTAGCCCGTTCCACGTAATATTCGGGTTGCATTCCAACTGCCTCGAGAGCCTGCAGAATCTCAGCAAGCACAAAAGTTGGTGATTCAGTCTCTTCTTCGTCCTCTTCCTGTGCTTGGGTAATGTGCCGGGACGGTGACCGTGATAGATTGCGGCGAAACAGGTAGGACAGCCTGCTTTGAGGATCTGCAGGTGGCGATTTGATCTCTTTGGCCCTCTGTATCTCGGCAGCCAAGCCAGATTTGAGCTGTGCAAGCTTCCTGTTGGAGATGTTCAGCTGCTCTTCAACCTGAAGCCTTTGATCCTTTGTGTTCTTTGCGTTCTTCGCATTCAGTGCCTCCAACAGGTTCTCGGAGCCCATCTTAATCTTAGTCTCTTTCTCAATCTGGTCCTGCAGGTCGGCCTGCCGTTGCTCGGTGGTACTGCCGTTGTCATCGCCAACAATGATGGCGTGGGTGTCGAAGTCGGGCTTTAGTCTGCCATCTTGAGAGGTTGGAGGCCGCAATTGCGAGCTGAAGCTACCCGGAGCTTCTCTGGCGGTCGCATACGAGGCCTGGCCACGCGCGCTGGCCATGATGCTACTGACGGGCGCAGGGAGAGAGCGACCATCTCTCCCTCGCGCGGGCGCCAGCAGTGAAACGCTGTCGCCGTCGGCCGGGGCGTTGGCGGAGCGGGCAGGGGGCGTCATGAGCGAGCCTTAACCATATGTCTTCCAGCCGCATTGCATGTCTGTACTAGGACGACGGCCTCTTCTTGGCTCATGAGCTTTGCGCGCAGACAGCCGGCAACACGATGGACTGTGACTGCGACGGGGTGTGAAAAGACGGTAGAGCAGCGTACTGAGTGTTTGGGCGTCTTGTGCCGGCGGAGAAGTCGTTGGGTTGTTGGGTCGAGAGTGTCGCTGCGAGGGAAGGACCTTGGATGCAACTGTTCGACGTTCAACGCCGGCCCGTGCTGCAGTCCCAGGCAGTGCTGCTACATACATACATAGACACTATGTAACCAGAGTAACTACACATATGCCAGTACCCTCAGTCCTCAACGGCGGAGGAAGCAGCCATAGGCCGGCCCATTGCATCAGCATCCCCCTTCTGTCCGGCCTCTCAGCGCCAGCCATTGCCGCCATCCCTCGTTGCACGCACAACCCCGCGGGCGAAGGTCCCAAGGTCACGTGGCATCATTCCAGCCACGGCGCCGCCAATAGGCGTGATGCCGTCGGCGGAGCTAGCTCACCCTGGGCCCGTCCATCCATCGTCGGATGTCGCCGACAGCCAGTGTCCGCAATCTTCAAGGGCTCCGCCCGTGTATGTTGACTGTCCTCAGAAAACTCGTACGACCCAATCGTAGACAACGGTGCCTGCCACGTCTCGGCGGTATCCGTTCGGCGCCCCTCTTTGATAAGTCTCGAGCCGCAAGTATATCTACTGCCATAGCTCCCTCATCTGTCGTGACAAGCTCTACACCCTCGCCCCCAGTACTTCTTACCCAAGCTTCCGATAAACTGTTTTGCTACCCATACTACTTTGAGGCTTGACCAGCACCATCAATTTGCACAGGTCTTTTTGACATGTCTCAACTAAGTTACGCCCGTTACGGGAAGGACAACGTCCGCCTTTACAAGGTCGATAAGAACGAGAAGACTGGCGTGCACACGGTCGTCGAACAGACCGTCTGCACTTTGTTGGAGGGAGATATTGATACCTCGTAAGAGCCATTACTCCTTGTTCAGCCAATGTGTCTAATTGCTCGCAGGTACACCAAAGCGGACAACTCGGTCGTCGTCGCTACAGACACGCAGAAGCAAACTATCTACGTTCTTGCAAAGCAAAACCCCATTGATCCCCCAGAACGCTTCGCTGCTATTCTCGGCGACCACTTCGTTAAAACCTATCCTCACATTCATGCGGCACATGTGAAAATCATTCAACACCGATGGACGCGTATGACTATTGACGGCAAGCCACACCCACATTCGTTCTATCGCGATAGCGACGAAATTCGCATTGTTGAGTCCGTCACCCGCGAGAACAAAGGTGTCGAAATACGGTCGAAGATTGAGAAGCTCCTCGTGCTGAAGAGTACCGGGTCTGCTTTCTATGGATTCCATCGCGACGAGTACACTAGGCTGCCGGAGACCTGGGATCGTATCCTAAGCACCGAAGTGGAGGCTGGATGGAAATGGAAAACTTTCAAAAATGTGGATGAAGTGAAGACTGTGGACTTCAACGACGCGTACCAAAAGGCACGCGATATCACGTTGAAGATCTTTGCCGAGGACGACAGCGCCAGTGTCCAGGCAACCATGTACAAGATGTGCGACACAATCCTCGCTGCTGTTCCACTAGTCGAGGCTGTGGATTATGCTCTACCTAACAAGCACTATTTCGAGATCGGTAAGTTACTATGCAGATTGCCAGTTGTATATGGCCTACTGACAAGTAACGCAGATTTAAGCTGGTTCAAGGGCACGAAGAACACTGGCAAGGATGCTACCGTCTTCGCTCCTCAGTCAGACCCCAACGGTCTTATCCAGTGTACTGTCACTCGTAAGCCTAAGTCGAAGCTATAGAATGGCCCACCTAATGCCTTCCTATGGCTTTATGATCTGTATTATAAGGTGTGTGTCCGGCGTCCGTTTAGCTTTCTCGCATATACTATTATGGCGTGATTGGAAGCAGTATGTGTATGTTGGGGAGCGGAAGCAGTTATCAGAGAGTAGAATTACACATATACCCAGAGGGTTGAATTAGCACTATATGAGAGTAGTTAAAGAAATAATTGCTAAAGAAGCGCTAGATGGCTTGTAAGATATGCTTCGTGAGTTGATTTCCGTTACCAAGAAGACCCAATAATTATCATCCTCATGAAAGGGGGCGAGAATTTGAACTTTTCTTTTATCACGTGTCGACTCAAAATAAAGTAACTCTATCAAATCATATATTAATACAAATGAAGAATAACTCTCTTACAGTCTGTTGACTGATTCTGAGGCTATTGGTTGTAACGTAGTTACAGCTGTGCTAACTATTGGCTTATATAATATATGGTCAATTGTTTCACCGATCCCGTGTCACGGCTTTCGAAGTCGCTCCAGATCTGTTCTAGCATCATCGCTATCACAACAGCCAGTCCCTTTTATATCCCTGAAAAACCCTTCATAGGTTTGTGCCGTCCTGAATCGCTGTCCTGAATTTCCTTACAGTCGCTAACAGCGTCAGAAGCATCAGCCACTATGCCCCCCAAAGCCGTCAAGGGACGTTACAGCGCCCAAGAACCCGGTTTCGCGACTGGTGCATACCAAGCACTTATGAACAAGGAGAATAGGAGTGTAGTCACTGCGGTCGGCATGTTTGCTGTAAGCTCCTACATTCATACTTTTTGCTGTACCTTCTCGTGACAAGAACAATGCGTTGGGTTCGCAAATAAGGGAAAGATTACCAGCGGATATAGGTATGAGCATTGGGCTAATGAAATCCCACCGTTCTAGGTCGGTGTCGCATTCCTACATAGCAATTGGGCCGAGATGCTGCTACCTGCGTAAATCATCTGATAGGCGACATGGTTGGACGAGCCATGTACGGACGGATCGTATACAATAGGCGGCATGCCATCAAACGATATCTCGATCATCATAACTGACTGCTGGGCTAAGACGAAGAGAGGAGGGAATTGCCACAAAAATGATATGTACGACCAGAGCGAGAGAACTACTTTGTGATGGGTCTCGACATACTGTCGCGCCCTCTGTACAACAAGTGTATAATTTGTTAGCCCTGAATTGATGAAAAATTTCCGCCACACGTTCGCATCCTGTGAAGCGCCAAAGCCCCAGTTGAGCAGCCCGAAACTTGAAATGTTCCCCAACAACATATTGTTAGCTACTCATCTCCGAACTTTATTATTGGTATGGAGGAAGCTTCACTTACCTCATCCTGTTGCATACATATGTGAGGCAACACCATCACTTGGGGCATAACGGAAATGCTGACAGTTCGTTCGCTTGTGGATTACCAGATTAGAATAGGATCTGACGAGACAGCGCCTCGCCTTGAGCCGGTGGCTCTCCGAGCCGTGTTTGAGCTGCGTATCTAATCGCCGAAACAAAGTGGTCTGATACTCGCGTGCTTATCTTTGGACCTGCAAGTAACCGAACCTGCATGCATTAGACGCATACAATGGCGATATTCTCGAAAGGTTCCTAAGATAGATCCCCGGATGTTAGCAGAGCCGCCTGTCACTGTCAGTAGTGGCTTTTTTTGGCAGCAGTCTTCTGAGGAAGCCAAAAATTAGACCAAGGTATCATTTATCAAGAAATCGAACAGCCAGGTATGTGCAAAGATATGTTTGGTACTATATAATTATATGTCTGAATATCCATCGAAATAATGTCCGCTAAATGTATGCGACCTAATGTGTCTAAAATGGACGTTCAACAGTCCGGCTGTGGAAAGTAAAAAACAAAAAGTCGCAGGTATGCGATGATGCTTGCAGAGTGATGTATATGACTAACATGAATGCTCGCTACAAGCAACATAAGGGCATTATATCAAGGGGGATTTGGGGAACAAATGAGTACAGCATCACAAGATGCGCTTCGTAGCCAAAAGTTAAAACTCAAAAAGCAGATGGGGAAATAGGAAACGGTGCGGCCCTCGAGGGAAATGCGTGGGTGCGGGTATCTCAGTTCTATACTTCTCGTATCCAAACCTAGATAGAAAGTTTAGGTTAGCTTCTAGTTCGCAAGACTAAAGAATAGTAGAAGACTGTTACTGGGATACGGAAATGCTGGGAGTAAGGGGGGGACCTGGATCTGTGCTCTGGTAGGGGGCAGAGGTCAACCATACCTCCATCTTCGGGGTGTCGGAGCCTTCCTTGCGAGCCATGCTCTTAGCGGTTTGGATGGCCATGTCCAGGTCGTCTTCGTCCGCCATTGTGATCATATCACCATCATCCTTTATCTCCACTTTGAAATTTTGGCGGATACCAAACTTCTCCCGAATTGACTGCACAAACTCACGCATAGACGTGTTTGGTGTGATAAAAACATAGCGCGTGTCCCCGGCATGGACCTTCACCCTGATCTTACCGACAGCACGTCCAGAGGATGTGTTCGAGCGAGCAGGTGACCTTCTCCTGGTTTTTGAACGGGACACCATTTCGAAGTCGGCATCGTCAAGATCACTTCCATCGTAGTCGTCCTCATCCTCTTCATCAATATACGCGGGACGCGAACTCTTTCCTTGACGAGAACCGCGACCGTAGTTCGACCTACTACCCCGGGCCTGGTACATGTCGTATACGTCATCCGCATAATCATCAACGTCGTCGTCAGATCCGCGGCGTCGAGGCTTCTCTCGCGAACGCCGCTCGAGTTCACGCTCACGATCGCGGCGATCTATATCTCGGTTACGCATAGATTCTTGTCGACTAGGTGCTGGACGCTCCGAAGCAGACCGCTGAGTGCCTCTCCGCTGGGGTGGAACATCATCCCTGCGATCGTCTCTACGGTCAAAAGCAGCACGGCCAAGGTTAAGTGGTTGAGGTTTTGGTCCTCCGCCGCGTACAGACTGGGCACGGGACATTGGTGCATTTCCACTGCTACCTTTCTCGCCGTTAGATCTACGGTTGTCAGACTCCGGCGGTGGGGTTGGAGGAAACATGTTGCGATTCATAGGTGGCTCAGATTGCTGCCGGGCCCTACTCTGCAGCTCGGGCTTAACAAGATTCGTTGCAGCGTACGAAAGCTTTTCCTCAGGGCGGTCATCTTTAGCAGAGCTGGCCATTTTCTTGATCTCCGAGCCAGCGAAACCGGTGAAGGCGTTTTGTCTATCCGAGGCAGCGACTAAGCGGGCCTTGCCGAGGTAGTCTTTCGTCTTCAGGTTCTTGACTTTGGCTTCATTGGGGCGATAAACAATGCCAACAGGAATAGAAAAAACAGTGTAGCCCTGTACCTGTCAGCGTAGACCTTAGACGAAGTGTATGGGCTCTACCTCAGCTTCCTCACGAATGGCTTCATCGATCACGTCATGGTCTGGCACCACCTTCTCTTTGGCAGCGTAATCCAAATCCTTCATACCAGCCTCTTTCTGCTGGAGGTAGATGTAGCAGAGACCTCGATTGAAGAGAACTTCGCAGGAATACAGTTTGAATTTCAGGCCAAGTTGCTCATAGTCAATGTTGTTGTTACCACGAAGATAGAGCAATGTGTCGTTAAAGTTGGCCAACGCTTCTTCAAAGTCCCCCATTAGAAAGTTGGACACGCCCTGCTGGAAGTAGGCTACGGCAAGATACTGGTCCAGACGCACAGCGCGCTGGTAGCAGTCGACCTGCAAATTGATCAGCACGTGCCAGATGCGCAGCCGTGGCAAGCCGCGCAGATGACTACTCACTGCCTTCTCATGCTCACCGAGCGTGGCATGGATAACGCCGCAGTTGAACAGGATCTTGGAAGTGTCGGAGATTTGGTCAAATGTCTTCAGTGCTTCATCAAATTCATTATTGTCATAGGCGCTCAGGGCTGCCACCCAGGTCTCGATTTCCTACCGCCAGGATTAGGAACTGCATATTGGATCTGGTAGCAGGAACAACATCAAAGCACATACCTGCTTCAGAGACATGACGAAATGTGTCTAACAGTTACCCGGCAGTATGGTGTCGTCAAGCCTCGTCCTCGCTCTTGCCTACCGCTCCACGACTGGTGGAGGGTTCGTTCCGTCTAATGTGCGACTAGTTGAAATCCTCCTCAAAAAGCTCGCGCGGTCACAAGTCGATGGTGGTACAGCCTCCGGGGCCTCTGGGCTTCTGTCTCTCCCTCTGTGTGTGTGCGTGTGGGTGAATTGTCGTCGTTCCTAGTGCGGGTGCTGTGTGCTGGCGCTGGCGCTGGCGCGTCGGCGGCTGGGGCAGGGGGTCAAAAGAGGGACTGTGTTCGGTGAAGCTCTAAAGGAAGGTAGGCAGAGTTTTGTGCGGCGAGAAGGAAGACGGAGGGCGTCGAGGAAAGCACACGGACAAAACTGGGCACGGGCAGGATCTGGCGGGCGGTTGCGGGCTGGCGCAAGTGGGGAGAGCAATTCTGAGTCTCAGCGCGTCGGAGGTAGTCTTGGCTTCGAACACGCATTGCTGGCCGCGACGATTGGTCCACGCCTCAGAGCCCATGCCGCCCAGCCGTGACCACAGCGCTTCGATACATGGCCCTCGCAACCTCGCGACCTCTCGTCCCGTCCATACGAGCTGTGACACCTCCCCCATCTGACATTCGCCTAGTGTCCAGTGTTCTGGCGCCACCGCCATCACGTCGGGCTCTCCTCTTGCCCATCGAAAGACGCAGTCGAGCAAGCCCTCCGGACGTGGCCTAGCAGCCTACGGCGTTTGAAGTCTGTTACATGGCCACCCTCAGGTGTTGCTGTGAGTCCATGAGACAGGCCACGTGATGCCAATTTTCCATGTCCCCAGTCGCTGCCTGCAGCCCTGCCCAGGCATGAACGCATAATGCTGAGGCTTCGATGAAGCCACTGCCATCTGTTCGCTGCAAGGCCATTCAGGCATGCAGCGTTTCGGCCTCGCTTCACGGATGCCAGAAACGGCAAGTAAAACAGAGGGTCCGCAAGAGACATCGTTGCAGTCTATTTGGCACGCCAACAACCAGACCGATTGACTGTGAGAACCGCCGCTGGCCAACAGCTTCACAATCTCAGCTCAAGGCTGAAGTGTGCACTCAATCATCTCCTACAACATCCCCCTTCCCACCTCGTCCTGACGCTCCTGCCATACTGTCTTGCCCGAGCACGAACATACAGTCTTGTCGTTTTCCCAAACACCAGCGCTCCTGGGCATGCGTCAGGCAACAGCAGTAAGAAGGTGATCGGGTTCCTTACCGGGCAATCACTCCCACCAAGGTGTCCGGATCGTTCTTGTCAAACGCACCGTCCTGTTGTCTTGCTATCACAATGCTACGGCCAATCATCTCCCATATTTGGATCGGCTTGTCCAAGAAAACAGCTCCTACGCCACCTTTGTTCACCTCGAGGGTACCGAGAACGCCACGGCAAGGTGTGCTAGAGAGCTTCGCTTTTGCCGCCTCCCAGATGGCCCCTGTGGATTCAGGACCCTCTGATATGTCCCCTGACTCCCGGATTGTCGCATGGTAGGTTCCAAGAGACAGCCCTCTAATACTGAGATCGATAATGGTTATGGTGGGTGCGACTTGGACCATGCGCACCAGCCCCCGTACTTTGTTTTCCACGTGCGGTGCGTGCGACTCCAGTATGCATACAGCAGCACCTGTAGATCTTCAATCAATATCGTACGTCCACAACCTAGCTTATAAAAACTTTATCACAGCTGTAGAAGACAATTCGACGCCTTAAGAAAGCAGACATACTGTTTGCCTTGCCGCTCCCACGCAAGATAGCGTCACGGCCTGTGGCTTGGATGGCCTCGACTACAGCCGATGGAGCTGCATTTCCCTCGACCGAGACCAACTGATCCTTTAGACTAGCAGTGACTTTTTGGATTCCTACTCTTGCGTCAATGCGGACTATTTGTGACCCTAATTTGGATCAGCGTACCGCTTAGCTGGTGGAGCGACCCCTCGATGTCCTTTATGCATGCTTCGCACGTCATCGGTACTGCGAAGGTGGTCTCAAACGTAGGTATTGTCATTTTGAATGTAGTAGCTGAATTCAGAATGGCACACAAGAATGCCGTGGTACAATCCTCAGGTTTACAGTTGTTGTGTTAAAAATCATGATCATAATCACTTGTATCCTTAAATCTCGCTTTGAAATCGGACGAGAGCGGGTCCTCGTCACGTGACCATAACTGCTCCAGGCCTGTGGTCCGTGGCTACGCTATCGCGTTGTGCCCGAGAAATCATCTGCCAAGCATCTTCCCCATAATCCTCTTTGTATATCCACATCTGCGAGGGGGTCCATTGGAGCCCAGAGGACCAGTCGAGGCAATATCAACAACCGCAGAACATTGGGACCTGTCTCTAGGCAATTGGAACCCTCCCACAATGTCTCAAATAGTGGGCAAAGTACGTTTTTCTTTCATCGACTTTCCGCAATTCCTCCTCGCGCGTACGGCATGCGCTGGCCTTTTCGAAAGATAATCATCCTCAGACTAACGCAGTATTGCAGACACGTCTTGCCTATGCCCGGTCATGGCATCACATTGACATTGGCTCCGACGCACGCTCCTTAGGCCGCGTAGCGTCCGCAATAGCCCTAACTCTCATGGGAAAACATAAGCCCATTTTCGACCCATCGACAGATTGCGGCGATTACGTAGTTGCGACCAACTGCGCACACATTCACACCACCGGCCGCAAGCGTCACCAGAAGCTGTATCGGACCCATACATCACGTCCCGGTAGTCTTAAGGAGATTAGCATGGATAACTTGATCAAAAAATGGGGGGGCGGAGAGGTGTTGAGGAAGGCAGTCAGCGGCATGCTACCCAAGAACAGGCTGAGGAAAGGTAGATTGGAAAGGCTGAAGACGTTTGAAGGGGAGGGGAACCCTTACAAGGAAAACTTCCTGACGTTGAGGGTCGGTGGAGGACAAAGTATTATAGAGCAGGCGCAGATTAAAGAGACATTAAAAGGAACAAAAGACAGAGCGGAAGTATCGGTGTCATGAGACCCGTGCTATGAATGGAGGTTTAAGACTATGTATTTGTATACGAGACAGTGAACAGGATAGAGTGGCTTGATAAGGCGGGCCATTACAGTCTATTTATTCGATGGATATCCGTGTCAGTGTAACTACACGTTTAATCTACAGTTAAAGCTTGAACATGATGCTACTAAGTTTGACAAGTCTGTATCCTCGCAGACAAGACTGTCAAACCTGCAGGCTGCACAAACAGCGGCATAATTCGAAGCACATTATGGGCAGTGATCACCTTCTACATCCCAATGGTCCCTCACCCAGTCTGTCATGATATCAGTGAAACTCCTCGCTTCGGCGTAGGAATGCGTGTCCTCAGAACCATACTTGACACCGAGATACTCCAGACCCAGGAGGATCCACTTCTGGATGAACTCATTATACATCAGATCTACGACCTCTGTTTCTTCGTCATTCTTATAATCAAAACCAACACTGGCTTGAACGCAGTTTGGCACTTCGTAGAAAGGGATTTCCGAGTGAAGAGTGTCATCACCATCATGACCCGCATCGTCGTAGGTAGTATAACCCGGGAAAAGGCCATCCTCCCCGCCCATAGAAATGGGTGATTGTTTTTGGGGGTTTAAATCAAACACCTCCTGACGGCTGGTGGGGGTATAAAAGTGTGCTCGATACTGTGCAGCCACATGTTCCGGTGGCTGTAAATATGTGTTCCCCTCCCTCATCGCCTCTAGGATTGGGCCTTCGTTATTCAATAGCTTTAGCACTTGACGGGCAGTCTTGTACGGAACATCCTTGATGTAACGTATACCACTGGTGAATGGCGAAACAAGAAACTTTGTGTCTTTTGTGAACGGCCCCTGGAAAATGTCGAAGCGTATACCTCCCGTGTTCATGATCACAAGCGCCTTTTTGCCTGCTTCCGATACTTTGATAGACTGTGGGAGCACTTGAGTATCCAGCCAGGTGAAAATGCTCTCTTCATGGGGGTACGGTCGGCGCGAAACCCAAAAATCGTGCGGAGCACAGCCATACCGTTCGCCAAGACCTAGTGATTTACGTGCATCCCCGATTGCACTTGTAACATTCCGACCATGCTCGGTGGAGAAGGTGGCCCGTTCTGTATTACTGTGATGGTACATTGAAAACAAGTTGTTGTCGATATATCGCCGGGAAAAGGTCAATTTAGATTTCTGCGGCCTGGCAGATTGCGTCTCAGAACCCCCTGTACTGAGCCCATCAATAGACATAAAGCCTAAGGTTTCCATGTACCGACCGCTCTCGAGGGCTACCGACTTCGAGTCGAAGATCTTGTAGTCACGGATATGGGAATGACCACCAAAGAACTGGATGGGAGTGTCCCAATGCGCAGACCTAATAGAGGAGAATAGCAAAGCATATTCAGTGGAGCGAATATCAACATGACCGTACACCAGGATCAAATCGACATCTCTTTGTTTGAGAGCATCTTTAAACCAACCCTGTTGGATCGTCTGTTCTACCGGGATAACGAACGTGTTATTGTCATTGCCAGTAAAATCAAAGATGAAGCCAAAAGCAAGGATCCGAATGCCCTGGTTCTTCGTCTTGAACTTTCTATACCGTTGTGCAAGCGGCTGACGTTTCCCGGTCTCAGGGTTGATGATGTCAAGATTCGAGGCCAGATAGTGAGATTTGAAATCTGGTACTGTATGATAAAATTCGCCATTTGCAGATTCTGCCTTATAAAGTTCGTGGTTGCCCGAGCAGATCAGGTCGATGCTTTGCTCCTTTGCGATTTCATACGTGAATTTGCCACGTGGCTTGGATGAGTCGTAGATGGCATTTCCTTCTATGCGATCCCCAGTGTCAACCAGCAGCAGATCTGAGCCATCTGCGTCGGCGCGATCACGGAGATGTTTGGCAAAAGATATATAGTCCCCCCAATCGGCCGAATACGATGGCCTAAAGGGGATCAGATGTCAGGGCTAGCATACAAAACAGAAACCTGGAAAATATTTACTCTTGAAGATGGCCACCCCACCAGCCGTGGATATCGGTGGTGTGGAGGAAGTTCAATTGGGCCCAAGGCAACTCACGCAGAGGCGCGGCCTTCGGATCAGGGGCTGACGGCTGAGCACCAAATACAGGACAGGCGAAAGCAATTTGTATCAATAGTTTGTGATTCATCTCCACAAGACTTGTTTGTCTAGACGCGTGAATAGAGCGCGTGGCTGACAAAAGCAGGCAGAAAGCAATCACCGATGCCGATTTGTGGTCTTGGGTGTTGCACCCCTGCCACCTGCGTGCCTGCCACCTGCCTAGCGTACAAATCGCGTTTCTGAGCCGCTTTTTTTGATACAACCACAACACAGCTTTCGACCACCTTTCCAGCATTGCCCTCCTGCTGTCGCCAACCTCGACTTTATATCCCATCACAGACGTGCGCAATGCCTCCTCGTGCCAAGCCTCGCACTGCCAGCGCAAAGCTGGCAGACGCTGGACCACAACGCGCTACAGTCAACGGCACCGGTACGTCATGAGCGTCAAGCTCTTCATCGCATCCCGCACTTTTACTAAACTTTGACACCTCAGGCCGAGTCCGCGCGAAAAGAAGCGAGCCACCCACAGCGAACGGCACCGCTACCGAGAAGAAAAGTACGTCAGGTTAGCCAGGCGCGTTACCTCCAGTACTTGCAACCGCTAATACACTGACAGTCCCCAAAGGACGCGCATCCAAAGAGGCCACGCCCGCAGTCGCCTCCAAAGCAGCATCAAAGCGCAAGAAGGATGATGAGAGCGACGCCGAACCAGAGGCTGTCGCCGACGCCGCGGCCGAACCAAAGACAAAGAAAGCAAAAACTGCCGAACCAAAGCCTTCTAGAAGCCCAAAGCGTGATTTACCTAAGGGCCCACGCCGGGTTAAGGGCAAGAAGTCTGAGATCAACTCTCTCCGATACACCGAACCTCTCAAGGTCTTTCTGTTCGGCGAGGGAGGGCAGGGCGAGTTGGGATTCGGTGCTACGAAAAAGGCCATCGATGTCAAACGTCCGCGATATAACGAAGCACTGAGCAACTTGAATGTCGTCAAGGTTGCTACGGGCGGCATGCACGTTGTCGCTTTAACACAAGACAACACGATCCTTACATGGGGAGTTAACGACAACGGCGCTCTGGGTCGTGACACGTCAGGAGCCGAAGTCAAGTTGAAGGACATGGATGCCGACGATAGCGATTCAGACTCAGACGACGACACAGGTGGTTTGAACGAGCTCGAAGCCACGCCCACTGCTATCTCTGCGGACCACTTCCCTGAAGATACTGTTTTCGTTGATGTTGCGGCCGGGGACAGCTGCTCCTTTGCCTTAACAACTGAGGGCGCAGTATATGGCTGGGGTACTTTTCGCGTACGTTATCCCGTGTCCTGCTTCACCCAATAAATGCATACTGACTGTTCAATAGAAGAATGAAGGCATTCTTGGTTTCGAGAGGAATTTACACACGGCCAAAACACCGGTATATATCGATGCCATCACTAAAGTGACCCAGCTTGCTTGTGGTACGAACCATGTTCTCGCCCTCGACAAAGACAAACATGTGTATGCTTGGGGTAATGGACAACAAAATCAGCTGGGACGCCGTGTGATGGAGCGTATGCTTACTGAATCATTACAACCTAATCGTGTGGGTTTCCACGATAGTAACTTCAAGAGGCCAAGCCAGAAAATCGCACAAATTGCTTGTGGTGACTATCATGGCCTTGCTATTGGGGAGGACGGTCATGTCTGGTCTTGGGGTGTCAACAACTATTGCGAAACAGGCCAATCTGACAGTGCGGGGCGTGATAATGCCAGCGTGCTCACTCCGCGCATTATCAGCAGTCTCGAGGGAAAAGAAGTTGTGGCTGTCGAAGGTGGCTCTCATCACAACATTGCCATAACACGGAACGGTGAGGTCCTTGTCTGGGGACGTTGTGATGGTTCACAAACCGGCATTCCAGCAGACCAACTCAATTCGATCGACGATACCAACAGAGTACTGAAGAGCAATGGCAAGGCCAAGATTCTTCTTGAACCCACACCTATCCCAGGGCTAATCAACATTGTGTCTGGTACATGTGGACCTGACCACACAATCGTCATCAGCAAAGACGGCAAAGCTTATTCATGGGGGTTTTCAGCCAATTATCAAACTGGGCAAGGCACAGATGATGATATTGATACTCCCACCCTCATTGACAATACCGCTGTCAGAGACGTCAAGCTTATTTGGGCCGGTGCTGGTGGTCAATACTCCGCTCTCGCCAGCAAGAAATAATGGGACTTTTATATTTATTTCATGGATTTCTTAGGGGGTTTTTGGATGGCATAAAACGGCGTTCATAGGGTCTTATATTGATTAGGGTTGCTGGCTTAGTCTGCATAGCATGGTCTCTATTCTCGCCTAGCTCTTCTAGTAGAAACAGGCGATCCCTAATTCAACGTGCATGAGAATAAGAACAGGTGGTCTAGGTAAGCGACTTCGATCGAACATTTAATGAAATCTCTGGCAATTTTTTCTTCGCACAAGGGTCAGATGCAGCATTATAAGATAAGCATAGGTGATGACAGTGACGGATAAGTGAATCAACAAGTTTATTTAATATACAACTGCGTTCATCACGCTGTCAGTCGTTATTTGGAAAGAGCTCTAATCCCTTAAATTCTGCTACTTTGGAATAACAGTTGTCTTTCGATTAAATGTTTCTTCACATAGATGAACTGGAACTAGAACAAAATGCGCCAAGTATCTATTATTGTGAGCCATAAATGTACTGGGGAATACGGAGGTTTTCCATTAAGACGTCCTTCACTAAATTCATTAATTTTTCGATCCTGACGTTACCTTCCTAAATCATTCCCGGCTACAAGTAATTCCGCCAGAATGGTTAACTAGGTTATTCTTATATAATATACAAGAAATGGTATTCGACTTCATTGTTTGGAAGGCTACATCTAGCTTTAGCATGCCGACTTGAAGCATTTGCAGCCTTGATTCATATCCGTCCTTCCGCAATGTCGCTTTCACGCACCTGAATCAGGCTCAAGTACTATTCTATGTACGTTGAAGTTCATTGTAGGACTATACTATTTCTAGATGTTCACAAAGATTTGTTGTTGTTCCCGGTGGTGAGGTCAGAAAGTTTCCATCGGGAAAGGTGCGATGCACGGATCTCGTAAGTGATGGGTGAAAAGTTTCACCTAAGCATATAAAAGTAGGTTATATTTTACTCTACTCTTCCTTTCTAGCACATACGACCATAGGATCTTGAATATTGGGCTTCCCGTCCGCTCAGCCTTACACAAGCAGGATACCGGCGGATTAGTAGTTAGGTGGGTGACCACTAGCGAATACCCGCTGTCGTATGTTTTTGAATCTCTTTTTGGCAGTTCGATAAGGTCTGGTCTTCGGAGAAGCCCATGTGCATAGACCAAATTGGAATCTTCTTCCCAGCTCCCTGTTTGCTAAGCAGGATTGGGGTAAACATGAATTTGAAATAACACGGACTCTTGTGCCATGACTATTTATGTTCAATACCTACGGTCAGCACTGATAAGCCACCAAAATCTGAAGAACCCCATCTTTTTGACTGATAACTTGTAATGCTTTCAACCAACATTCCCTACAAGAACCGGGTTTCAAGCTACAGGAGGAAGGTCACACAGTAGCATCCGTGCTGAGACGGTGTTCGGAAGCCGCAAATACTTTGATCGACTGTGTTTTTCACCTAGTCCAGGCAGTTCTAAAGCGGGAAGCCGGGTGCTCAGATGGTTGATTTGCGGGGTACCCCGCATACCGGGAATAACGGATGCGGGCCTCGATGACGTTAATAGGATCGGATAGCTGTCGCCAGTTCAATTGTGCATGAACGAGCCGTTCTGCGCTGCGTGATACACAAAAAGCTTTACAACGGGCAAATGGACGGCGGAACGGATCGACATGAATAAGCATCTAAGCTGGGCTTCTATGCTGAGTCTAAATGCAAGACTTAGGAGGTAGTATCCTCGGCCGATGTATGGGGGAGATGCGGGGCATATGGCTATATAATCACATAGTCGTAGATATTGTCGAGCTGTAAATCCACTCATATTCATCTCTCTCACCTCTGTGACGCTTCGAGGTCTTAGCTACTGAGGTCAACTAAAATGGTCTCTTTCAGGACAGATCTTACAGTCAACGGGAACGAGGTACTGGGTTCGACGGACACCTATGCACGCAATCTCGAGACGGACGTTTTGATTGTGGGGGCAGGCTTTGGAGGTATTTATTTGATGCATAAGCTTCGCCAGGAAGGATTTAAATGCAAGATCTACGAAGCTGGAAAAGATATTGGAGGGATCTGGCACTGGAACTGTTATCCCGGTGCGCGAGTTGATTCGCAGGTGCCAATTTATGAGTATTCTCTCCCCGAGATCTGGAAAGTAAGTAGACTGGAAAAACAATCTCTAGCATGACGAAACTGAAGGAATCCCTAGGATTGGACGTGGTCATCGCGGTATCCTGGCTTTGAAGAGCTTCGAGAGTATTTTGATCATGTAGAGAAGAAGCTTGATATCAAGAAAGATGTGGCGTTTAATTCACATGTCACCGGTGCCCAATTTGATAAAGCTTCGGCCAGATGGACCGTGGAGACGGATGATGGACGGATCGCAAAAGCTAAATACTTGCTTCTGGCAACGGGTTTCGCGGCAAAGAGACATTATCCCGACTGGAAGAGCCTAGATCAGTTCAAGGGAGATATTCATCACTCATCTTTCTGGCCGGATTCTGGGGTTCCTGTCAAGGGAAAAAGAGTTGCCGTGGTGGGCACTGGATCCACTGGAGTCCAAATAGCTCAAGAGACAGCTAATCAGGGTGCTTTTGTAACGGTATTTCAGCGCACGCCCAATCTCGCGCTCCCAATGCAACAAAAGCCCTTAACACAAGACGAACAAGAAAGGAAGAAAAAGGTCTACCCTGATGTCTATCAACACCGCATGACCACTTTCGCTGGATTCCAGTATGATTTTCTCCAGAAGAATACATTTGATGATAGTCCCGAGGAACGGGAGGCATTCTACGAGCGCTTGTACAGCAATGGAGGCTTCGAATTCTGGATCGCTAATTATAAGGATTTGCTGTTCGACGCCAAAGCGAACCGGGCTGCCTACGACTTCTGGGCGAAAAAAGCGCGGGCTCGTATCACGGATCCGAAAAAGCGGGAAATACTCGTAAGTCTCTCAGGAAATTTTGAATAATTTTGATCCATAAGTACTATGGTTTTCTAAATATTAATTCAGGCACCAATAGAGCCTCCGCATTGTTTCGGAACGAAGCGGCCCTCACTGGAGCAGAATTATTACGAGATGTTGGACAGACCCGAGAACGAGGTGGTCGATATCAAGAAGACGCCCATCGTAGAAGTGACCGAGACTGGCATCAGGACGGAGGATGGGAAGCATCGCGAGTTTGATGTGATTGCCTTGGCGACTGGTTTCGATTCAGTCACGGGTGGGATGAAAAATATGGGGTTAAGGAATGTAGACGGTATCCCCCTTTCTAAGTTGTGGCAGACGGGGACATGGTCATACCTAGGCATGGCTTTATCTGGATTCCCGTGAGTGCTTCCCCCTATCAAATCAAATATTGACTGACAGCCGCAGCAACATGTTCTTCCTTTACGGTCCTCAAGGGCCTACGGCTTTGAGCAATGGTCCCAGTTGTGTCGAATGTCAGGGAGATTGGATCGTCGATGTTATGAAGAAGCTCAAGGAAGAGAACATCGAAGTGTGTGATGCAACTCCAGAGGCTCAGGAGGAGTGGCGCCGCCTTGTGACAGAGTTGTCCGACAAGACATTGTTCCCACTAACTGATTCATGGTATATGGGCGCTAATATTCCGGGTAAGCCACGCGAACAGTTGAATTTTGTGGGGGGGCTACCACTTTATGAGAAAGAGTGCAGGGCGGTACTCGACCAGGGGCTCAAGGGATTTGTGACGGCGTAATGACTGTTCTTTGGGTGTATAGTACTAACAATCAATCATGTCCTCTCTCCAGTATAGCTCATAAAAGTTTTGATAAAAGCTCCTTGCGGTTGTGCATTATCGAATCTAGAGCGGGTAGATGAGGCTCAAGCTAAAGTTAGTTGGTCCATGCGCCTGCCGCCTCGATGACGTTGGGAGTAGCGAAGGGCGAACCGCGGTTTCCTCGTGACAGGATTGTAAAAGCCGTCCCTTCCTATGCTTTTATGCTGCCGTTTTCACCCCCTTGCATTGTCAAACATATCATGAGGACGGCCTTAGGACTTGGCCACCAATGCCTCCGTCAAGGCGCTCGACAGTGCGCTCCCTTTGCCGTCAGAGTTTCGACGCGTCGCTTCACATCTGCCCCCCCGTCCTCGTTCCTTCGACGGTACTTCGCAAACCCTCGATTCCCTCGCAAAGCGCTACTCTGGTCCGGAGCTGGCGGTGTTATTGTTAGTCCTTTTACATTTATAGAAATCGGCAACGATGGAGCAAACATTGGAGAGCAGACGCACGAGGAGGCAATGCTGGAGGTCTCTCGACGAGAGCTAAAGCAGCAGGTGCCCAGTGCCATCAAGAACTCTAAGAAATACCGGAGGACTATATATTTCTTCGTTGACATGTACATTATTGAACCAATATGTACAGGACTACGGTTTCTGCACCTAGTCGTCATCTTCGTGCCTGTTATCGCTACCATACCGGCCATCTGGGTAGGCCGTCGCCAGCAGGACAAAGACAATGAGAGAAGTGGCACTCTATGGTGGTATGCCTTTCTGGTCAGAAGCATGGAACGTTCTGGTGCTGCATTCATTAAAGTAAGCACTTATTGCGTGCGAAGGTGCCTTTTACTCACTGCTTCCAAAGCTGGGACAATGGGCTGCATCCAGGTCCGACATATTCCCTACGGAACTGTGCAAAACAATGTCAACGCTCCACTCTCATGCTCCCGCCCACTCGCTTGAAAAGACGAAAAAAATAGTAGAAGGCGCTTTTGACGGAAGGCACTTCGAAGACATATTTGAGGAATTCGAAGAAACACCTCTAGGTGTTGGAGCTATCGCCCAAGTATACAAAGCCAGGTTAAAGTCGGATCTTGCCACGCTAGAAGATGCTGAACCTCCCAATTTACGCCAGCGCATACGGAAGAATGTGGATGTTACATTGAAGAATATCCCACACAGGGTTCCTTCAACTCATGTTGCGGTGAAAGTGCTGCATCCTAATGTTGAACGAATTGTGCGTAGAGATCTTCGAATTATGGCCTTCTTTGCTGCGATTATTAACGCTATTCCCACGATGGAGTGGCTTTCATTCCCAGACGAAGTCAAACAATTTGGAGAAATGATGAGGCTTCAGTTGGATCTGCGCATCGAAGCAGCTAATTTGACCCTGTTCAGACAGCACTTTAAAGAACGCAACACTGCCTGGTTTCCGTACCCTTACACTCAATACACAACTCGCAGTGTCTTGATCGAAGAATTTGCTCAGGGAATTCCTATGGAAGACTTTTTGCAAAACGGAGGAGGCCCATTCCAAGAAGACATTGCTAACGAAGGTCTCAACGCCTTCTTAACCATGGTCTTAATTGACAATTTTGTTCACGCTGATCTACATCCTGGAAATATTATGGTTCGTTTCTACAAGCCTCAACAACTCGATGTGGGCATTTTTAGTCGCACCGAGGATCGTACAACCGGCCCAAAGGATTCGCCAGACGTCACAGAGGAAGTACTCCGACAACTTCGACCTCATAAGAAATCGCCTCAGGAATGGAGGAAGCGACTTCGGGAAATCGACGAGGAAGGATACCGCCCCCAACTTATCTTCATTGATACAGGACTAGTTACTGAGCTCAATGCCATGAATAGAACGAATTTCCTTGATCTCTTCAAAGCTGTGGCAGAGTTTGATGGATACAAAGCCGGTCACCTTATGGTCGAGAGATGCAGACAACCAGATGCAGTCATCGACCCAGAAGTTTTTGCCTTGCGGATGCAGCATCTTGTATTGGGCGTGAAAAGCAGGACATTCGCTTTGGGCAACATCAAGATTGGCGACATTCTGAATGAGGTGCTATCGATGGTCCGAACGCATCACGTCCGTCTCGAAGGAGACTTTGTCAATGTAGTGCTCAGTATTTTATTGTTAGAAGGAATTGGCAGAAGTTTGAATCCAAACTTGGACCTTTTCGCGGGGTAAGTTCATACAGTTAGTCGTACGGTATTCCTATACTAATAATATTTAGGGCGCTGCCTATATTGCGGCAACTAGGTGCTCAGAGTGGCTCTGCTATGATTCGTGGTGGCGATTTTTCTATGCTGAGAGTCTGGGCCGGTCTCGAAGCGCGTAGCTTTCTTCAAGCATCTATAGATTCAGTAAGTACGTCTGTGCAAACGATGATACACTTTACTAAATGCACTAGGTGGAAAAATGTGTCAAATATGACCAGCTATCACCGAATATATAATCACCTCTCACACTTTTCTATTTGCATGGCTGGGCGCACACAGAATACCCGTTAGATTTCAACACACGAAACATACGTAGGTTCTACTTAATGAATGCTATATTTTGCCTCCGGTATGCTAAATCGTCGTGGGCGGTCTTCGTTGCTGAGGCCGTACTTGAGATCCTTTGATTATATTTTGATGTTGTGGAGTTCTGCTATTGTTATTGACCGGGTGAATCGTTCACACAAACCCTTCTTGATACTGAAGGTAATAGTTTGTTCTATGAGTTAAGAACATAAATTGGCGATACGCATCTGCAAAACAAAGACAAATAGCTGTAGATCTTGACTGGAGGAATGACCACACGAAGCATACATTGTAGTCGACCTATCGTGGTAGCAACGAAATGATATATGGAAGTGGTCGCACCTGAGACCTAGCGCAGTCCCAGGTGCTATTGCTTAGATGTCAAGCTCTTAGCGTTGGTTGGAATAGGGTTGGGATATAGTGAACACTAACGCAACATATACTCTTTTATCTATATATATAGAGCCCAGCTTCATGGAATCCAAAACTCACTACTATTCTAATGAGCTTAGCACCCACTCTTGGAATTAAAAGGTTTAGTGCAATCCAGAATGGGGTAATTAGCTGTAGTACACTACGTCGTCGGGTTGAAATATTCACATATGAACTGATATATTTTTTTTGGTCTTTCCTGTCGATGACTGCCTATTAAAGCTATAACTGTCGTTGTACCATCTTGAAGAACAGATGCATGGCTACAGAGGTCTAGAAGGACCCTGCAGGTGCCCTACAGGTGCCCCGCTAGGGGGTACCCCAGCACTACGTCATACATTCTACCCCCTACTAGCAACTTTAACAACACTTAAGCGCACCACCACCCACTTTAAAAAAGATATTTAAACAGGCCATTGGAATTCTTGCGATCAACGATTCACTGTAAACCAAACATTTTACTATTTTACTATATATCACTATGGAACCCGCAGCTGCCGGTGCGCTATATGCCGCTGAGAATCTCTTCTCTGGTGCAGCAGCCTTGATCAAGGGCATAACACATCCTACACTTCCACTCAAGGCAAATCTTACACATATCGGCTCAGTTTCACTTCCACGCTCTCGCCATACACTTTCCGTAATCAAAGGCCGCGCATACATTTGGGGAGGCGAAATTGCTGCTGGGAATCTTGCGGATAACGATATGCATGTTATCATACTGCCGTCTTCTGGTGTTCTCGAAGCCGACTACACTGCTATTAAAGCACATCCGGATAAGGCCGGTGGTGAAATACCAGGGCCTAGAAAAGGACATACGAGTGTGGTCATAGGGGATAGCATCTACATATTTGGTGGTGAAGGCGTTGAAGAAGAGAACGGAAGAATCTGGATTTTCCGAACTTCAAGGAATACATGGTCATATCTGGATCCCGCAACCAACACATTCCCATCACATCGCGCCGGCCATGTATCAGTGGCTTCGGATTTTCCAGCTCCTAAAGACATTACATTTCAAGAGAAGGCTCCACAACAACCTGCCGACCCTGCCAAGGTCGTTCCAGAACCAGCGGATGAAGGTACATGGGGAACTATATTCGTCCTTGGTGGATGCAGCGTAGAATCTGGACAGCTAGCAAATGATGTCATGGCATTCGATGTGAGATCACGTACCTGGTCTAACATACCCATACCCCATGGACCACCGACCGAAGGATCAAGTCTTGCCCTTGCAGGGAATATTTTGTACCGATTTGGTGGGAAAGATTCATCAAGTGCAAATTTAAGTGCAACGGTAGCAACACAGTGTCTGGATGTCTCACCCGTATGGAAGCACGCTGAAGGCGGAACTACACCTCTAAACAGTGGTTGGTCCTGGGACATTATCCCTTCACCTTCTGGAGCAGACGGCTCAGATCTAGCTGCGCCTACTCGGCGTTACTTGGCTAGTGTAGAGGGTGTGACCACCGGCCAAGGTCGACATTACTTACTTGTTTTTGGTGGCTGCTGGCCTGGCCCGGACAACACGACAACATTTCTTGACGATATATGGGCCTATCAGCTCCCATCTGAGCGAACCAGTGCGGCAGCAACAAAGGATTCTCTGCGCGCAGGTCTGAGACGGGACACGCACGAGGCAGAGTGGGCGGAGGTGGAATATAAGTACACCGATACTGCGGGCGCGGATTTAGCATTTCAGGAAGAAAATACAACCAAGGGGTTCGGCGCTAGGGGAGGCTTTGCAGCGGCTAAGGGTACAGAGGTTGATGGCGCGAGTGTGGTTATTTGGGGTGGTCTGGATGCTGAAGGTAACTTACTTGGTGATGGGTGGTTGATCACAGCGGAACGGTAATGCATGTGGATTTTGCAGAGCACATCAACCTGCTTGAAAAGTTGTCTACATTTTGTTCATAGCTCGTAGCGTTTCCTGCTACTAATCGTGGTAAAATACTATCCCAGCCAGCCTTAAAACGCCAGGTAAATGCCCCTTAATCCCATCGCAAATCAAGTCACCGCACAATAACCAGAACGTACAATTCGTACGGCCAATTTATGGACTAATTACTATCGCCTCATGGCCCTTGCTTGTTCCCGTTCGCTCGCATTATACCTAACAATGACTGTCAGCTCCTGTTGAAGGTACAGCATCCCGTATAGACTTGAAGCGGCCGGTAGACTTGTCTGCAGTTTCAACGTACTTGAGAAGTTTTTCGATGAGATCGACGTGCGTGAGAATCATGCGACGGCAGCAGTAGCGCTTGAGTCCGAGGTCGTCGAGAGCATCTCTGTTGGTATAGCCGAGGTTAGCAATGTTCAGTAAGTACGTCGGCGTGGGAAAAGTATCGAGACATACGCGTCACTCGTGCCGTTGTCTATCTTTTCGAGGTACTGCTCCCAGAGGTCGCCGACAACCTAGACGCCCTGTTAGCGCATTGCTTTGAGCGGGGAGTTGCTGTGTTACCTTGCCACAGGAGAAACAACGAATAGGGATAATCATGGTGAGGTATGTGGGTACTAGAAAGGAGGTCTTTTGAGCAGATGTGATACACAAGATTTGAGTATCCAGCGATTGCGACAGAGGGGCGTTGTTCAGCTCAACGCGATGGCAGTCAAAGAAAATGAACACGCCGAGGTTTGGCCGTCGGCGATGGCAGCACGGGCCACCCTTCGCCGAAAATTATCTCCAACTTTTTAGAAAACTGTCGCTTGCACCCACTGTCGGCTATCGGCTGCTCCCTTTCTGGTTCTACCCACGGTACGGTGAAAGAGCAAATATGGTTGATCCAAATCCCTCACCTCAACTGAAGCGCAAGCGGGAAGGCGCTGAGTCGGCGAGGAAGAAGGCGAAGATGCAGAGCAAGAGCAAGGAAGCTGCGACACCCACAATCACCGCGAAAGTTGAGCCCATATCTGCACCAAAATCAAAACCTCTATCGATGTCTACGCCTACACTGGATCAAGATGCGCAACCAGAGCTTGATACACTTCACACAAACGGCACACACACAAGCACACCGCCAAGCTTGCGCAAGAAGAAGAACAAGCGCAAATCCTCAACAACGAATAAGGATTCAGACCCACCAGTGCCTTCAATCGATTCCAAGACGAAGCTTCAGGATGCTTCAAAGGCTGCCGGCCCAATAGAGAATACTCGGCAGGTCGTCAAGTCCGAGGATAGGAAGCAGAAGAAGCACAAGGAGAAGAGGTCGGAGCCATGGTCAATTTCTTCCGCTCAAGGTGGTTGGTTCCTGGCATATGATCCCATCTTCTCTGCCGATGAGAAATTCCTGCTCCTTGGAAAACCGAAGGCATTAGAAGTGTACGCGACAGACACGTCATTGCGAGTTAAAGAGCTACTTGTCGGTGGGAGCCACTCGATTCTATCCTACAGCATCTCACCTAACCAATCGAACTTTGTTTATGTGGCTGACTCTTCGGGGATGGTTACCCTCTGGGATTGGGCTGGTGGCTCGAAGATTGGTCGGTGGGCTATTGAAGCTTGTGTTAGCCATTTGGTGGTGGTGAAGCAGCCAAGCACCGACAACGATCTTGTGTTCGCACACGAGAGCGGCAATAATCACATTGTCAACGTGCACGCCCTACGAACCGGCTCCGAAGCTTCAAAAACGGAACTCAAATGCATACTAAAGACCAGTCGCCCCATTACCGACATGCAAGTCCTGCTTCAAGGGAAGATTGTCGTACTTAGTACACCAAGCTCCATCATGATTGGCAAGCGAAAAAAGGTACACAAAACTGCAGTACAGGATTTTGAGTATACTTGGCGTGAATTTGATACCTCAAAGAAGATATCTACATTCGCTGCCTTTGTACGAATTCCTACCGGAGATGTGAAGAAGGACCCATTGCTAGAGCAAAGAGACCACCTAGATCTCGCCATCGGAGACGAAGAAGGGGCGATTCTTTTGTTTGAAGACATTATTACGACCTTCGCGTCTATCGAAAGAAGTCACAAAGACAAAAGCGATACCAAGGTTGGACCGGAGAGCTTGAGGCCAAAACGCCTGCATTGGCATCGCAGCGCTGTCGGGTCGCTCAAGTGGTCGCTTGATGGTATATCATGCCTTACATAGTGAGATGGTTGTTGCTAACTGACACAGGCAATTATTTAATCTCCGGAGGCGACGAAACCGTCCTCACAATATGGCAACTCTCAACCGGACATAAACAACACCTCCCCCATTTGACTGCTGCGATTGAGAACATTGTGGTCTCACCATCTGGAGCTTATTACGGAGTAACCCTAGCGAACAACTCAGTGATTGTATTATCTACTTCAGAGCTCCAGGCGAAAACGAATATTGCTGGAATCCAATCGCGCCGAATTGCCATGGGTAGGCTGGCTCAGCTGCTGACAGCCAGCAGCTCGTCCGAAATCTATAGGCAAGTACCAATGGATGTTGATCCGAAAAACGCTAGTCATGTCATCTTCGTGGTGCCATCCTCACAGCCTCGTCACAGGCTCGGACGATTCCCTGAGCCGTACGTCCAGACCTTTGATATGTCCAACCAACGAGCAGTCACTCGACAAGCCTTAACAAGGAACAATGCTACTGATCCCAATATGGGGCCCGAGGGGAAGAGAATATTGGAGCCGAACGTCTACTTCTTGCAGCTCAGTCATGATGGCGCCTGGATGGCTACAGTTGACGAGTGGACACCACCCCGAGCTGACATGAGTTTTGTCGAGGAAGGCATACCAGCTTTCAACGAAGAGGAATGGAAATGCCGTAGGGAAGTCTATCTGAAGATATGGCGACGTGATGATAAAAATGCACAGTGGGTGCTTGATGCACGGATTGATGCGCCTCACTTTACGGAAGGAATATCAAGACAGGCACGGGTTCTTGACCTAGTAGCTGATCCTTCTCGTGCTGGTTTTGCGACAATTGGTGAAGATCGAGTAGTCCGAATCTGGAGGCCAAAGACCCGAATGCGAGATGGTTTAATTGTTCGGGGCGCAGACCGAACGCAAGGCCTAGTCACCTGGTCTCTTGATCGTATGATCAGAGTAGCTGATAAGCTTGACACCGTAGAGCCTCATGCTGTCATCCCAGGATCCTGCTTGCATACGGCTAGATTGTCGTTTTCCACGGATGGATCTGTCCTGGCTGCTTCTATCTCATGGAATGCTTGTCCAGGAGCTGTCCATATTATCGATACAGCAAACGCGGAGATTCGACGCTCAATCACAGAAATTGGCATGACCACCATAGCCGGGATGGCTTTTGTTGGCCATCACCTTGTGGTGGTAGGGAGTTTAGTTGTAGTGTGGGACATGGTTATGGATCAACTACTACACTGTTTTCCTACCGAACCAACAGGAACGGAGGCCAATGACATAGAAAATTCGGTACGGCTTGCCACCAACGAGGAAGATGGCACATTTGCCTTGGCAGTTCCACGAGTACAGCAAGATAAGTCAGGCTCGAAGCGATCCACCAAAGTTACCACTAAAGTCACTGTTTTTAACCCCGACTCACCGAAGCCACTGTGGCATGTCCCCATTCCGGGACTTTTACTGGCTCTAGCTTCGGCGAAGAATAGCAGAGGATACGTTGCTCTCGATGCTTCATCTAGCATCCGAATCATCAGCCCTACTGCAATGACTTTACAGATTGCTAGTCCATTGCCTGAGCCTTCGTCTCCGCGTGCCTCGGAGAGCTCAGTCGCTGCCGATGAAGAAGATGAGGCGACGAGTGTGTCCGACTGGAGCTTGGGTGTCGATCAAAATCTTTTGCGAGATTCAGAGAATGAAAAGCCGGTTGTTAGGGCTGAGCAACTTCAGCAAATATTCGAAACAGGCGCCTCTCATGCACCAGATGCAGTGAGGGACTTGTTCGATGCTGTTGTCGGATTGTATGGCCGGAAGCCAAGGCTAAGTGCAGTTGGCGCAGCATAACGGTAACTGGAATTGAATGCATAGTGGGCCTCTGAGGCCATGTAGAAAGAATACGATTTCCGAATTTGCCATACGTTGTTTTGCCGTATAAGTCGTGTGCATACGATTCGGAAATATTTAAGGACAAACGAGGCCTGATGCCGAGCGATGCGGGAGATTGTTCTTGTGTAGTTTTGGGCGGTGAGAAACGACGATCTGGTCGAAGGCTACTAGGTGATGCAGGTTAATTTCGCGTACGTTGCCACCTAACAAATAAGGCAGACGGTAGATGGTGCAGGTGACAATGAACATTACCCTATGGTATCTTTGCAAAGGATGGTTCGTTGAATGTTTTTTCCAAGCCGGACAGCTGCTCTTCACATTCACTAATGCCGTGCGACCATCTCCAGCCTGGGTGGTTCCGCAGAACCTTGAAACGTCCGGCAGGCAGGCCTTTAGAATTAAAATCAACAACCTCCTTTCTGTACCACGCCAAAGCCCCATTGTTAGGCGAAACACATTTGTCTATTGGTTGGTTTGCACTCCGGCTACCTTCCTACTACGGACTCGCGGACTTCGGACTGGTTGGCTATTTGGCATGCGAAACACAACCTTCTCTAAGCAAAGCATAGCGTGCTAAATACTATTGCAATCGGATAGTACTCGTCGCGGCTCGTGCCTAAACTGGCCCTGCAGATGATAAACATACAAGGGTTATGTCGCCCCGGAACGCGCCATAGGCCCTGTTGATGGTGGGCACGTCCGGCCAGGGATGCAGGTATTGCGTAGATCATGGGGGCCCTGGACGGGCACCTGTGTATATACTTGGAGGATCTGGTGTGGTGGTAGGCTTAAAGCGGAGGGTTCTTTTGTGAATTTTTATTAAGATTACGACTTGGACAGGCTCTGTACTACTAGCAGCTCTTTGGAAGACGTTATCATCATGGGTTACGGTAAGTTCGCTCGACATGGGAACATTGAACAAGGGAATGTTGATTGATTTGATTGTTACAGGCGGCTACCTTACCCTTCTTAACGGCTCTCCCAATGATTGGACTGTTACCGGTCAGCATTCGTATCAGATGGATGCTTGGAACTGGCCTACAGTGAAAGCTGGCACGTCAGCGAAGGTCTACATTGAATGGGGTCAAAAGGGGAGCCAGAAAGATGATTCAGGAGAGGCGTACTACAGCATTGCCGGTACCGGAAACACCTTCCAGGTGTTGGGACGCAAGCCGAATGACTTTCATATTACTATCAACATGGATAACATGGCGACTAAACAAAGTCCTAAGGGCTCTGCTATCGACCTAGGATTTCGACATGACGCAGCTGTGGATTTTCTCGTCAGCTCAGATGAATTGGGCAATTGGTGGAGCAACACTGGGGACTTGACAGACTGGATGCACCAGAGTCTTGACACGTTGGGCAATAGGACGTTGAGGCAGATTTGCATGCCCGGCTCTCATGATGCTGGTATGAGCTCCTTCGATGCAGGAACCGTCGGCGCGCATTTTTCCAACAGCCAAACGCAGTATCTGAATTTCTACGACCAGCTTGTGGCTGGGTCTCGCTACTTCGACCTACGGCCAGTTATCTCAGGCGGGGAGTGGAAGGCAGGTCACTACTCGAAGGTCGAGAACGTTTGGCTAGGTGGTAACGGACAGAAGATTGCGGACATCATCAAACAAGTCAACGACTTTACGGCCAAGTATAAAGAGCTTGTCATCATCAACTTAAGCCACACTCTGGATACCGACAACGATTACAAAGAGCTGAACCAGGGCCAATGGAACAAGCTCTTCGACACTCTCAAGGGCCTCAACAATCGATTCACGGTCAAGAATCCGGGAGGACACGACTACTCGGGAGATACCCTCGGAAGTTTCATCACCGATCGAGCATCGGTATTCGTTTTCGCACAGTTGCCTGGTGGAATATCCCTAGGTGACTACGCCAACCAAGGGTTCTTCAACCAAGACAACTTCCCCATCTACGATTCGTATTCCAACTCCAACGATGCGGCCTTTATGCAGAAAGACCAACTCGCCAAACTCAAAGCCGAACGTAATCTTGTGGCGGATGAGAGCTCGCGCAAATCCAAGTTCCATGTGTTTTCCTGGACGCTGACGCAGCAAGCGGAGGATGTGTTGAATTTCGACAAGGCGATCATGAACCTGGCCGTGTCTGTGTACGAGCCCTTGTTCGTGGATGCCTTTAACGCCTTCACACCCGAGTCGTTTCCGAACGTGCTGTACATAGATGCGATCGGCATCCGGGACAAGCCAGTGCTCTTCCCGTATGACAAGCCGGCGTCAGTGGGCAAGAATTCCGACATCATCAGTCTGGCCATGGCCGTGAACAATGCAAAGGCGGGGCGCAATGTTTACATCACTGGATGACGGAGGCGGCGGCGACGGGAGACAATGGGTTCGGTTCGTTTTTCGTTGTAACTACAGACCGATGTTTGAATAGGCCAAACAAGATTTGATCGTCATGGACCAGCTGTTTCATAGGCCATAGGTCACAAGTCGAAGGTCACAGGCTGTAGGCGTTGCAGCACGACCACGAGCACAGCATGCACCCGGCATGTACACGATTCCGATATGCGATGTAACAGAGCAGGCTGAGTGGAGAGCATGGTTCAGCTGGCAGGCAGCTTTTGCAGCTGGGGGTCGGGTGCAGCGTCGAATGCAGAAGACACAGCGGGCCATGTGGGCTAGCGCCCCTTGGCTTCCCGCCGAGGCCGGGGCAAGTATTGATTTCATGCTTGGGATTGATGGGCTCCACACCATCACCACATCATGGCGTGTTTTATAGGCAGGGTTGCACGGCGAGAATGGATTGCAGGACAGTGTACGGCGCCATTGTTCATGCATGCTCGTGGTGAAGTCTCACAGGAGGGTAGGGTACGGTGCGGTGCGGTACAGTGCATTGCTTTGCTTCACTTCGCTTTTTATTTTTGTATTTTTGGTGCCACAGACAGCTCCGCTCCGCTCAGCTCAGCACGCATCTCACCTTCGTCCGACCTGTTGCGACAACGACGATTTCCACCAGACTTCGAGCCTGCTGCGGATCGTCGGGTGCTGGGCTCCACGCCGCCGTACCACTGCGACCACGCGCCCGCCATGCTGCACATCGAAAATGCCGTGTTACTTCACCTCGACCGCCTCGACACTACTCGATACCACTCGACGCAGCTTGTCGTAACTGTACTGTGCATAGCTTCACGCTGCCGACCTTGGCCGCCGAATCCTCCGCTGTTTCGCCGGCCCCACGCACAGAGGCCCCGGCCGCTGCAGCAAGCGACCAGCCAGCGTGCCCCTTTTGCGTGTGCATCTGATCGTCGCTCGCGGGGCATGAAAACCCGTCAAAGCGTGGATAAAGGGAGTACCTGAAGAAGAGTGAACGACTGGCTTTGTTATCGTGCAGTCGCCGTCCACCCATCCCGCCGTGGCCGTTTCCCAAGTCACGGGAGGCCAGAGGGGAACGCTGTACTGTAAGGACAAAGGCCTCCTCCTTGGGCCAAGACATCCCGAAAGGTGAACAGCACCGAGAAGAGCCAGGTTCCTGCATCGAGCCTGCGAAGATACGGGAGCCCGTGCCCCATGACGCTTCATGTCCACCAATCCGCGGTTGGGCCGCCCGCGAGGCGAATCCGGCGGGCCATCTAGGTCGGACTTGCTGGTAAGCTAACTCCCCAAACGGTGCCAGCATTCCTTTCTCCTACCGTGGCCCGCCTAGCTTGCAACGTGCAGGCCTTCCCTTTGACTTGCAGAGCCGAGTCCAGTTTAGTAGCTCCGGCAGGGTTTTCTAGACAGTGGGCAGGCCGCCCCTGTAGTCGATCATTACACCTTCCACGGTTTAAAGACAAAGGTCCTGCCCTACCCTTTGCTTTTCTCCCCTTACCTGACAACCTATTTCCTTTCTCCCCCACCCTAGTGTGGCCCCACCTCTCGTTTCTTTCAAGGAGAGGTTCTTCAGTGTGTAGTCGTAGAGTCTGCCACAGTCATTCGCTGTCCTCCGAATATTCCTTACTCGCTCCGATATATATTCGTAATTCTCTAATACATCTTGATCGAGGAAACCATTTCACTATGCGCTTCTCTGCCTCTCTTGCCGCTGCCGCTGCTGCAGTCGCTCCGCTTGCGAGCGCCCATGACTCTCCTGGGCTACCCAACCTTGTTGGGCTGAATGTGAGAGATCTGAAAGCTCGAAGTCTCATGGACACTTTGAGGGCCCGTGCTGTCGACGTGGTTGAACATGCTCATGTCAACGAGAAGCGGGGCAGCTTGCAACCGCGTCAGGGCGGTACCGATGGACAGTGTGGTGGCTCTTTTGGATCGTGTGCGGCTGGCTACTGCTGCAGTGAATCTGGATGTATGGGCTCGGCCTGTGAACCTACAAGTCGCATTGGCTGATTCTCTATAGGGTGCGGCAATGCCGGCGACTACTGCTACTCTCCTGGCTGCCAGTACAAATATGGTCCTGGATGCCCGGAGAATAAGACCCCGGCCGGCGCCGATACCTCTACTGTGGCTCGTACAAAGTCTGGCTCTGTTCTGTACGGTGGTGCGGGCATCTACGAATGCACTGTTCCTGGCACCGTAGCTCTCACCTATGACGATGGGCCGCTCAAGAACTACACCAACCATATCCTAGATCTTTTCAAGAAGTATAATGCGAAAGCTACCTTTTTCATCACTGGTAACAACATCAACAAGGGGGAGATTGATGTTGATGCTGACCACACTGCTACTATCAAGCGCATGTACAGCGAAGGCCATCAGATCGCCTCCCACACCTGGACACACTTGGACCTGAGCCAAATCACCGAGGCCGACCGCAAGGCCCAGATGGTCAAGAACGAGATGGCATTGCGTAATATTTTGGGTTTCTTCCCCACCTACATGCGCCCTCCGTACAGCAGTTGCACTTCAGCATCTGGTTGCACGAAGACCATGGCTGATCTTGGCTATCACATCATCTACTTTGATGTCGATACCGATGATTACAACCAGGATGCTCCAAACGAAATACAAAACTCCAAAAATTGGTTCAAGGGGAATATCACTGCTAACAACGCCAAGCCCGCCACAAACGAGTGGTTGTCTATTGCTCACGACATCCATCAGCAGACTGCCTATAACCTGACTGAGTTTATGCTTTCCACGCTCACCTCGCTCGGCTATAAAGGTGTGACTGTCGGCGAGTGTCTCGGTGACCCTGCCACCAACTGGTATCGCTCGTCTTCTGGTAGCACTCCCCCAGTCTCCTCGACCAAAACTTCCGCTGCTCCCACGTCCACCCCAACTAAGGTCACCACCGACGCTACATGTGGCGGTGCCAACGGATTCACTTGCCAAGGATCTACCTTTGGAAATTGCTGCTCCTCGGCAGGCTGGTGCGGCTCGACCAGCGCGTACTGTGGTACTGGCTGCCAGTCTGCTTTTGGAACGTGTGGCACAAGCAGCTCACCTACTACGAGCAAGCCAGCTACTCCCACAAGCACCCCCACAGGCACTCCCAAAGTCTCCACCGATGGCACATGCGCTGGAACCTCTGGACAGACATGTAAGGGCTCTACATTCGGCAATTGTTGCTCGCAATACGGCTGGTGCGGGTCTAGTAAGTTTCCTTGTCTGCATTTGTACTGAATAGGAAGCTAATTTCTTACAGCAACTGACCACTGCGGCACGGGATGCAACAAGGCCTATGGTACTTGTTCGTAAGTAGTCGGCGCGTTTCTGTTGAATGTTCTAGGATGTGCTGTTTTCTTGTGTAAAAGTTGGGGCTACAAAAGCGTTGCGTTATATACTAGTGATAATTGCTATGCTGTGTTGGACCACAGTAAATGATGATTTACTGAGCGAAATACGTATCGCACGAGATTTGAATAGGAGCAAGTTGTTTGTGAAATGCTACAACGTGGGTCTTTTTTTTGTTTTCTCGGGGGTTTAAGATACAGTGCATGATGCTCGGAGATGGGATGGTCCGCTTGTTTCACGATCGACACCAGGATGACACAGCGGCAGCAATGCCAGAGCAGCGGCGATGGAATGCTAAAAAATCAATAAACCGAGAGCGCAGGCCATAGTGGAAACAGAGTGCTGCCACAGTGAATAGAAGCTGGCGATAGGGAGGGTTGTCGGGGTTATCGGGGGTTGTGGGGAAGGAAGCCGGGGAGATGTGCACTTGCTGTTTCGGGTCTAGTGGCCCCGATCGGGTGCCACGGCTCTAATTTTGTCCCGACGCATCAATCAGCCTCCCTCTCGCTCTCGCTGTCTCTGGCCTGAACTTTTCCCTCCTACACCAACAAACGCTCCTACACTTGTCTACATCCACCTGCTGCCCATAGCCAGGATCACTACCTGGCTCATATTTGCAAACGTCGCCACCAAACCCATATATGCCATCTATGGGCTCTGCTTTCAATACCGCGCCCACTTTCTCGACCCGCTGCCACTGCAATCTGGCTGCATCCGCACTCCCAAGCTCGCTGCTGGCCTTTGGACTGTCGCAAACCGTCGCAAGCTTTGCTGCGCTGCTCTGGAGACTACTGGCGGGAGGTCCGCCTTGAACACTGGGCGGACGGTAAACCTGACTGAGCGATTTAAAGGGTTGGAAGTGCGCCATTACCTAAATATCCAGCCCGGGAATCATCCGCTGACCGGCAAGGTGTAGGACCAAGTGCAGTTTTGACTGCATTAACTGACGAGCAGAATTATACACGTCACCTGTTCTTCCGGAACCATGGCGCTGTTCGCATTTGACCATAATGACGCCCATCTTGCGGAAAGCAACGCAGGAAGAGACCCAGCTGAAATCCATAAGGAGCCTGATCATTATTCCGTCGAGTATGCAGACATGGACATTGACCCTGCCACGGCACATGTCCGTATTGGAACACCACCTATTGCTATCGCGTCCCCGATTCCCCGGCGTCTGGTACAGACAAATGCTGCCACGAAGCAACTGGGACACAACGACAAGCTCGATTTTGAAGCTGTCACAAAGAAGGCCCAGAAGAACAAAAAGAAGAAGAAGAAAGGGTTAAAGCCATCTCCTGCCATGACTACTGTTCGCGGTTTCCAAACACCTGTCACCTCTGGTGGAGAAGAATCGGATTACTCAGTCGCTACTACGCCTCGTATCGGGCCTACATCTTGGTCTGCATATCCCAGCGTCACTAGCAGCCCTGCTTTGCGCCCGTCGTCTGCTGCTGGAGGCATCAGTGGCCTGAAGCAGCAACTCGAAGCCCTCAACATCGGCCCACGCATCGATTCCCCCCAGAAGCCGTACGGTTGTGCAAACGGTCTATTGAGGTCCGGTCTTTCCAGCAATGCGAGTGTATCAGGGCTCGAAAGCGATAGTGATCGCACTGAAATGGAGAGCTACGAAGTGAACCTGGATGAAGATTTTGTTAGCCCGGAGGTCCGCTCCAAGCCTTCCACCATGCTCGCAAACAGTGTGTCGCGCAAGATGACGGCTGACGATTTTGACACACTGACCTGCCTTGGAAAAGGAAGCTTTGGTACTGTCCTTCTCGTCAAGCAGCGCGCAACTGGTCGCCTCTACGCCCAGAAACAGTTCAAGAAAGCATCTCTTACTGTGCGCAAGAAACTCGTCGAACAAACAAAGACTGAGCGTGCCATTCTCGAGAGTGTCAACCGCCATCCCTTTATTGTTAATCTATACTATGCCTTCCAAGATCATGAAAAGCTTTATCTCATCCTCGAGTATGCGCAAGGGGGGGAGCTTTTCCACCATTTAGCCACCGAGCGTATGTTCAACGAAGATACCGCCGCTTTTTATATGGCGGAAATGGTGCTCGCGCTGGACTACTTGCACAGCACTGTCGGCGTTGTTTACCGTGACCTTAAACCTGAGAACTGCCTCCTTGATGCAGAAGGTCATCTGCTCCTTACCGATTTCGGTCTCAGTAAGGTCGCCGTTGACGAGGGCTGCAAATCGCTGGCCGGAACGATCGACTTCATGGCTCCCGAGGTTCTTTTAGGGAATGAATACGGCATGGCCGTAGACTGGTGGTCTCTCGGCGCTCTTGGGTATGACCTCCTGACTGGCTCGCCTCCTTTCGCTGGTAACAACCACCGCAAAATTGAGGAGAACATACTTAGGAAGAAAGTTGCAATGCCCTACTATCTTTCTCAGGATGCAAAGGATCTACTTACACGATTTCTTCGTAAAGAGCCGAAGAAGCGTCTTGGCTTCAACATGCCCAAAGACATGCACACTATTCGTGCTCACCGCTTCTTCCGCAAACTCAATTGGAAGAAGCTGGAGGCCAGGGAGCTAGAGCCGCCTATCATCCCGCTGATCACGGATCCTGAGCTCGCAGAAAATTTCAGCGACGAGTTCACTGGAGCGGCGCTTCCCAGCTTAGTGAGCAGGAGTGAATATGAGATGGACGAGGAATACGTGGCAATGGAGAAAAATCCTTTCGGTGGATTTAGCTTCGTTGCGAGTCAGAGTCTGTTGGATGAGCCAGTGTTTGGATATTAGGTGAAACTTGTTAAAAGTGGAGCGCTCGGTGTCGAATGGGATCATTAATGGCAATATTGGTGGACTTCATGAGCTTGTTAATGCATTGGGTTATTTTCCCTTTTCAGGCGTATTGCTATGGTTACTATCTAAACTCTCTAAGACAATGGCCTTCCATTATAGAATTCTTTGGTGCATTGAAGTATATGAAAACTTTTGGTTAATGATTATTACTCACCTATGTACTTCGTCTATATCACACTACGATTACTGTTTCCTTCCTCATATGTTAGCTTCACGGCGTTGACATACAAGTTGAGACTAGCTGCCGACTGTGCATACTTGAGGCTTGGATACTATCGTGCCCTGTCCCAACCCGGTTCTGTTAATATGATACCGGAAGATTTACTCAGAATGAACAATATCGACGAGCAGATAACATGCTGCAATGATCGGTCCATACAAAATTACGGATATAAGGGACGTAGCATTCAGGGGTGCCACTGTGTTGGTTGTAAGCACTACAATTGACCCGCTTCAAACTTTCACGAGAACAACAACTCGTACTTGATTTTGCTCTAACCATGTCACTCCGGCATTAACACCGTAGGATTTCTCAACAAGTAGGCGATGTAAGTAACCACGCGTCTCTGATCCCATAGAAGAAGTTCCTAGACCGTGATCCTTGCTTCCTCGTCTGTTCCACCAAGCACTAACGCGCCCCCAACATCGCTTTTCCCCTCTCTACACTCGCCTAAATGCGACACCAATCCAACCCAACATCTGCAGTCAGAATCTCACTTGCTCGACGAGAGGATAATCAATGTACGCATGGAGTAACATTCGGCTCAAGGGTCCACATTTCGTGTTTGCCTCAATGCTGCCGGTCGTGTCAGTGCACATATGCGTTTTGTGTTTGCTGTCTTACGACAGCAGCCTTTTCTTCTGAGTAATGCATTGGCTCCCCTATATAGCTGAAGCATGCAACCTCAACCTTTATTTTTCGTATCACTGTTTTTAGTTTTGTGCTTCTAACTCTCATCCTACATTATCAAAGGGAAGCAATCATGCCTAACATTGCCGGTACCTCAGCCACGGCCCAATTCTTTGCAGGAACAAAAGACGGGCAGCCGGCCTTTCTTGACTATGGCACGGGAGAGACAAACATTCTTCCCGCAAGACGGGAGGTTATACGCCTTACAGATATCAGACGGCTTCTGCAACCTCCTACCATACAATCAAATGGCTTCCAAAAAGTCGACGCCGTCTCACCTTCCCTAAGACACAACTTCCTAGCCCCACGCAGCGACGTTATCGACTCCTACTACAGGGAGTGCGAAAAACTGGTCGAGGACATCGTCGGAGCCTCTCGGGTGATTGCTTTCCACCACCGTTGCAGGCAACAGGACCCCTGTACTACCGATAAGGTGAAGAACTACGTATGCACACCAGTCCCAGATTTCCACATCGACAACGACTCAACAACCGCCCACGTGCACCTTGCACGTACGGTGGGCACAAAACAGGCCGCGAACTGGACTTCACGCCACTGGGCCATCGTCAACGTGTGGAGACCCCTGGGTGAGCCGGTACGTCGGATGCCACTGGCTGTGCTGGACCCGACATCGATCCAGCAGGAGAAAGGCATGGCAGAGCCTATATATACGCGATCCAATTACAAAACACACATCAGAGGGCTGAAATATCAGCCCGAGTACCGTTTCTTGTACGTCAGTGAAATGAAGCCCGAGGAAGCGCTTCTGTTCGTCGATTTCGATTCGGAGGAGAAATGGAAGCTTGGCGGGGTGGCTCATGCAGCAGTCGAAGAATCGGGCGTGCGCAACGATGCGCCGCTGAGGAGATCCATCGAGGTGAGGTGCTTGGTTTTATATTAGTGGTTCGAGTCAGTTTTACGGCCTTGTTCATTTCCACATCTCGGGAAATCAGATTTGTGATTGGCGTTTCAAAAGAAAAAGCACTTTATGATGCAGGATATCAGGTATTACGGCATGGCAAGAGCGTTTACGGAAATTTATAGAGCTGGGACCAAAGGAATGCTATGGGACGGATTTGGGGGAGTTCACATAGTTTTTTTTTAGTTTTTTTTTTTGACGTTGGACTTAGACCTCGATTTTCTAGTTCTCTCTTTATTGTCATGGATTAGATTCAAACAAGAACCAAACACTCTATCATTTAGCAAAATTGGGCATACACGTTCCATCCTGTGAAATTCGATACTCAGACCAGGAATCTTGAAGACCCATCTTGACAACAAAAGTTTCTAGGACTGCTGTTGAGGCGAAGATGATATCCTCACATAGCAAAAGTTCATTAAATAGTCTAGTAGTTTTTGCGCCTATGCTTACCACAGGTTGTCCATAGCTACCTCTGTCTTTCAGTGGGAACCAAAGCTCGGGTACCTGTTCAGTTGTATATCAGTCATGTATCTATGACATTGTCATACCCATGGAGCTAGATACTGATGAACATCCTGCTCTTTTTCACGTATCTCCAATCCTGTCAACGCAACTAATTGCAGTAGTATCAGGCCAGCAGTCTCCTTATGGTCTCTTAGAACCATGGTATGGAACGTTTTTTCAAGCCTTGCTAGTGTTTCGAGAGGGACAGGGTGATAAACAACGGGTGCCAAAATATCAACGAGATGCTTATACTGTAAGGTGCGTGCGATTTCGCGAGGCAGTTAGATCGTTCTGCTTGAGACTGTTACTATGGCCTGGGTTTCGGGTGCGAAGCGTTCCCAAATGCAGTCAGCTGGTATGGGACCATCTCTGGGTTTTGAGATGTTGTATCTCATACTTAAAGCGCCATGACTGGTGGTTATCAGTAACAAGTCTTCCCAGAAGAGCTATATAATTTAAAAAATTGGCAATGGTCCATCAGAAACAGCGCCGCGAAGCAGACGAAGTGGCCAAGCAACACAAGTTCACCTTGGTGGTAACACACCAGGTAGGCGCTGGTTCGAGTCCTGCTGGGGACGAAAAAAGCGCACCGGCGCTACCACCCTCGAAAGCACACCGGTGCACCCACGAACGAACGAAATTGGTAATAACTTAATGAGGACGGAATGGTTAAGCATCTTACCCAGTAATTAGCGAATAGCAAATTTGCGAAAGCGAAGCTGGAAGTACCAAGCAGTGCTAGTCACTGGACTAGGAATAGTTGTACAACAAAGAGGCTTTGGTGAAGAACCAGAACTAAAAAAAAGCATCTTGTAACCAGCTATCTGGGTGAAAGAAAAAATACCGAGTTGGGAAGCACCAAGCAGTCAAATACTGGACTAGAGTAAAAACTCTAGTAGTTGCAGAACAAGAAGCTTAAAAATAAATAACATTTTTTTATTAAATTTTTTCTTATAATTTATTAGAACGGAGTAATCAGCTTTTTTTTTTGGCCACGTAGAGTGGAGTGCGCTGTAAAGCGGCTTGATGAAGCGGCGTTCAATACGATACCCTATACACACTCTAACCGTTCTCTATCATATATTGTCTTAGGCATCCATCTTTTTATGACCAGGGTTGGTTACTTACTAATTCTAACGAAATTTGCCCAGTTCTCTCTGAGTTCTTCCCTGATAGGATTAAGCATTTCAATGACTTCGTCCCAAGGGCCAAAAAAGGTTGCATCCAAGAACTTATCCCTCTACTTAGGATACATGGAAGAATATATATCTCTCAGGATTAATCCAGGCCCCATAGAAATGGTGGCTATCCATAATGCTCTGCGTGGTGCTGTGGAGCTGTAAGTACTTCTGACAAAGGGTTGGTAGTCCGGATCGGCGACTGGCGTGTCACTACTCAATATTATAGAATTACTCCGACCATGGCCTCGAGATCCGACTTCTTGACCAAAATAGGGACAGCTGGTACGGTGCCCTCGAGATGATTGACCAGACTTCATTGTTAGTAAAAATAGGCCATGGGCTGAAGTCTGAGGCATATTCACAAATAGGACATGTTGGAGATGGATTAGGTTGAGGCAAAGGCATTATATCTCTCATATACTCTCTGATCTCTTTGCGTAGCTTACGTTCCGCCCTTGCCCTTCCTTCTCCACAGATTAGTGGCATGTAGATATCCAAAATCCCCAATAAAGAATAAACCATGACCTCTTCCCGCTTCTTTACCCTATTTACCGCCTATGATAGTCTCTCATCTGTAGCAAATTCGTCCAATGGTACACCCCGAAGAGCTTGTTGAGGAACACCAGTGATCTGACCGAGGTCTTCCAGCATCGTTTCCTTTTCCCCAAAGAATTTGCCTTCGGTGGAATAAAAGCTGACCTGCTTAGGTGCAAGTAGCTCTTGCAGCGTCCAACCTCGTGTAAACCACCGGCTCTTGTAGAACGCTGATCTCCAGTCGGACCGAGGGCTATCCAAAGCATCACTAGAAGAGACAGACGCATCGGATAGGTAGACGTAGCACCTTACAGCCTGGTGGTACTATTTGAACATTGAATTGAGGGCCTCTTGAAGTTCTGCACTGCTCGTCTTGTCGATGGCGCATGTGTCCATCCAAAAGTATTGCAAGCCGTCTTTTGCAGCTTGAATAGCACAGAACTGTAATTTTTTATACCCTGCTTTATCCTTCGCAGTCCCTTCCTAGATGTCCTTATACAAGATTTCCTCTTCGCATGTGTGCGATATAACTGCGTAAGAAGGTGTATTGTAGCCCCAGAACTCGGTAAGGTTGAAAGAGCCATTTGGCTCCTGTCGGAGGAGACGCATCGCGTAGAAATGGGCAGTATGCACTCAAAAGCTCAGATACTGTGGTCAGGTTGTTGTTGAATGAGGTGGTTGCATATTACAGGTTGCGCTGAGATGTGCCTGAGATTCACGAGAGTGGGGTCTCCTAGCGATTCTGGGAGCTAGGGGGTGCGGCTGAGGATGCTTGACATAACTAAGTGTAACCAAATTACATATGCTGACATCGCATGATTCACAAGTACAGATGGTTCAACATTCTATGTTGGCGAACGAAGCGCCTTGATTGGTGCTGACAAGCAAATAGAGGTGTGAGATCGCAAGGATGCTGTGAGGAGCGTCTTGGGGGATGAGCATCAGTCACTCATTATCAATCTTACTTTGGCAGATGAGTAGCCCGACTTGAAGAGCGATGTTCATAACCAAATGTGGGATCACTCGCAAAATGCCTACTTGCCCTCTGCTTTCGCTACAAGATTGTGCCGGCTGCGGTGGCTATTTGCGCGTAATACGCGCGTCGTAAAAGAACCACAGTTAGGTTGAGTGAGGAACCTACCTGTAAGTTGACGTCCATTCAACCTCGACGCACAGTGTTCTGTAGAAGTAGAACAATTACCGAGGTTTCTCGATCGCGCGATGCAGCTGTGGTATACACGAATCAGGAAATTTCTGACGAAGGACATGGTGAAAGCCGAGCCAAGACCAAGGTTAAGATAAGTCCGGCGACCCCTATTCGTCCATCTGCCATGCATACTCCATCCTCTCAACATTGGCCTTACGGTTCCTGGACTTGAACCATTCATTCTCAAAGCCGTTTCCTCTATCAACGCCGTCCCATCGGGCATCGGGTCGGATGCCGTAACGGTTTGGCTTGAAGGCACCTTGGTACAACAGCTTACCTGTTATACTCCGTCCAGCCTTCTTTTTGCGGATGAATCCGGCTGCGGGATCGTTCCATCTTCCTTGTTCCTTTAGCTCGTCATTGAGCTCAGCATCATCAGCATATCGTGCTATGGTCAGGCCCTTGGCTTCCTGCAGCTGCTGTCTCCCCCTTGCAGCCTCTGCATTCTGTACGTCCCCCCTTGCGGCCTTTTCCGTCTCTCGCTTCTGTCTCTCTTTCTCATCTGCCTCTCTCTTCGCCTCTGCCCGTTTCATTTTGATATTTAGGATTTGACCACTACCATCACGGTATACAGTTTCGCCTGGCCCACCCGCCTTCGCTGTTTCTGCCGCTTTCCTTTTCTCTTCCCGTTGTTTCTTCTCCATGTCTGCTGCAACTTGCTCAGCAGTCTGCAGACCAGCACGAGCTCCAGACTCCAACATTGCGCCTTCTGTGTCCACCATCTCGGGAGCTTCATCTTCATCATCTGCTGCCTGTTTCCGGTCGGCGACAGCGGAAGCTATTATAGCATCAGCGGCAGCTTTGTCTGCAGCGAGCTGCTCAGCATGAGAAGGCGCGGCTACGCCGACCGTTTTCCAGGCATGAGCGTCTCTTTTTGGCTGTCTTGACTTCTTCTTAGACTTTGTGGAAGAAAGTGTCATTCCGACTGTAGCAGGAGTCAGTGGCGACGCAGCGATACAGCCGGCCTTGTAAGGCGGGGCGATCATACCAAGTGTTGGCGCATCATCATCATCATCGTCTGCGATCTTCTTCCAGCCAGCGATATCATCGTCGTCGTCGATTTTTAGACCTTCTTCCCTGTTCTTTCGCTTGCGCTTTTTCGACTTCTTGTCCGAGTCGGCGGTGAGATATTTTTTTGTGAGGTAATCGGCACGAGACATGTCGTGTGTTTATGAATCTGTGTATTGTATGAGGCTAGAGGCTTGAGGCCAGGAAGCTAGGCCAAAGATCATAGCTAGGATGACTAATCACTGTCATGTGATGAAGACATTTGGTACTTAAGTGGTCTCATCACGTGCACACGCGTTAGCCCTAGAGCATGGCCGGTCTGGTGTGGTTGCATGGTGTCGAGTGAAGAACAGATCGAGCTCACTTCTTGTAGAAACGTATGACTTCGCTCAGTCTGCTGCATCGACAGATGATTTGTTAGAAGACGGCTTAAGTTACTGCGTCGCCGGCATACTAATCTTCAGTGTTGTTTCCAATACTATTAATAATCTTTGTTGGTGCGTGAACAGCAGTTGGCAGTTGATCGCGTCACGTTGGATGTACTACGCTCCTGGCTCCTGGTGGCTTATACGCGTGAAGAATGAAAGTTTCGCTACTGCTGCACAATATGTTTTATGCTCTAGTTTACTTGGAGCATACAGGGTGTGTCTGATAGGTACATGTCCCGTCGGCAACCTGTAGGGTTGCCAAGGCGCTACGGCAGGCGCAACATTACCGCGAGGAGAAAGTGACTGCTGCCACTCTTGAGCTACCCAAGCAAGGTCTTGTTACCTAGAATGGTGCGTGGTGAACGGTCAGAGGAGGCCTGGGCTTGGTTCTCTGCCGTCTGTGAAGCAGTGCAAGAGATTCCATACGGCAAGGTCACTTCCTATGCGCATATTGCGCGCCTGGTCGGAAAGCGTAGGCAGCTACTACTCCAGGACAAAAAGTATGACTCCACTGACAAGCCTTCGGTACAGCACAATGTCCACGGTAATATCCCCTGCAGTCGACGCCGGGAATCTTGCGTGCTGAACACGTCACCGCAGGCAGGTCGGCGTCGTTCTCAAACACCTCCCCTCCGACTCGACCGAGGACAATAGGAAACCCCCGACATACCACGACGGCAATGTACCCTGGCAGCGGGTGATCAATTCCAAAGGAGGAATTAGTCCTAGGTGAGCTTGGAACGAGCTTGTTTGTTCTGCTTGTCGGCTGAGCAGACAAAGGGGGCCCAATGGTGCTAGCCGCCAGGCCTCCGCCCTTCGCGCAGAGGGCGTAGAGGTGACGCAGGGCGCCATGAGCGAGTTCTCTGTTGATTTAGACAGATACGGATGGTTAGTCTGTTCAACCCATGTGTTCCTACTCAAGCCTTAGCCCAACAGGTTTCCGTCAATTCTCCCAAGCGAGGCCGAGGGAGTCGAGAGTAGTGACGAAGACGAAGATGAAGACACGGCTGTGTACCATGCCTGAGGCATGCGAGAACACGCACGCTGGCTCCACCGTGCCATAGAATGCTGGTTCGGGATGCTGGCGCCCGTGACGCTACTTACGTTTCAGAGACCAGACGCGGTCCTGGCGGGCAACAGGCGGCTCGGACAGCGATGGAGGGTTTGGGTTGCGGCTGATGGTCAGGCAATAGATGGTTAGCCGCAGCCGCGAGGGATGTTGGGGGACGGGGCCAAATCGGGATGGCTATCAAAGGGTATGCTCGGAAAAGGCCAGTAGGTAGGGTACAGACAATCTGCACTGAGATTAGAGATGTTGCTTGCTGCGGGTGACCTCAACGCGGGGCTCGCCGGAGCCTACCACCGAGGGCTGCTCAGCCTCTAGCCTCCAGCCTCCAGCCTCCAACCACATGGCCACGTTCGCCAGGCAGGGCGCATGAAGCCATCATGTCATCAGCATTCAATGTCATCATCCCTCCTCAGCAGGCGGGCACCGCCCAGCTCCCAGCTCGCGACCAAGTTCCAAGTTGCGCGGGCCCCGGGCCTCGGCGAATAGGAATGCGTCTCACGTGGATGCCTCCATCACACCCACGCTCTCTTATCGCCCACCAGGCACAACAAAGGATGGCGTCGGTGGCCCAGCTCATAAAGACCCAGCTTCGCCGCAGGCGCGCCTGGCAAGCCCTCAAGCCCTCCTGTATCACAAGCGCCTTCACGTTCGTATAGCTTCTCCCACGGCTGCATTGCCACTTAGGTACTTGTTGCTCAATCTGAGTCACCTCTCAGAGTCATATCCAAGACAGGTCCGAGGGCCAGTCACACTTTCTCTTACCGTTTGAGCCCTTATTAGCACCTTCGTTCCCTAACCAAACCCACCACTCTTAACTCATTCCACTCTGCCTCATACCCGTTCCCTGATCCCCCTAGCCCACCTAAACATCCACCCTCCGATAAGCTCTACACTACAAGCATCCTCTGAATCCTACGACCCCCGACTAGCCGAGAAGCTCTCAACGGTACCATGGCCTCAGAGCAGACCTTCACCAGCGACCTCCGCAGCGGAGCCAGGGAGTTCGACCGCTACAAGAAGTCTCGGGCCAAGTGGGAACACGGCATATCGTTTGGACCAGGACGCCGAGTCGAGGACAACCGCCCCCGACCAGCTCGCGTTGCTGCCGTGCCAAAGTAAGCTTCTTTGTCTTCTTCGAGTTTTGTTTGAGGCTAACAAGCCTAGGGGTAACTCCAACATCAACAAGGCCCGCGTCGCCATCAAGAATGATATCGCGTACGCTAGCGGCGACTCTTCAGCCGACGAGGAGGTCGAGCATCCCTATGTCGCTCCTGTGCCCGATGCAGAGGTGACCTACTCGTTCGACGCACAACGGGGACCCAGCCATGGCAGCCAGATCCTGAATCATGCCCTAACACAAGCCATCGAACGGTACGAAGTGCGCGAGACCGACAAGCTGATCAAGAACGAGTATGAGGTCTTGGGGTTCGACGAGGCGCTTTCCCCCGGTCCGAGGGTTGCCCGCAAGGGTGTGGCACCTGAGGACGAGGATTATGAGTTTGTTGACGCCTAAAGGGCTTCCGTGTCCTTCACCAGGTCTTTATTGCTTCCCACGACTTGTATATTCCTATGCGTTTCTTGGTCTGTTCGCTTTTATATTGGCGCTCCGGGACGGCTTCAACATGATCGAAGTCCTATACCCCCGGCAGTAGCCGGGTCTTGCATTATAACGGTTATGACAGCATCAACAGGCGAGCGTTTGGCGCTTTCTGAGGACTTGAGCAGTCATAATGGCTTTTGGGCTGCTTTTGGATTTTGCATTCGGTTTTAATTCTAAGACAGACAGTGGTATTGATTGCGCATGCGATGCGATGCGGTGCTGGCTTGTCGTGTTTGTAGCACTCCTTAGTAGTCAATAGTGGGCCATATACTATACTGACGAGCATAAGTTCATGCTCTTCTCGAGTGGCATTCGTGAGCTGCAGCGCGTAAGGTGACGAATGCGGCGGCAGGGGGTGGCTGGCCAAGGGCAAAACGGGTTGCGTCATGATCAAAACGACATTCTTTCTGCCCAGCGTGTGCATGACGCCCACAGCCCACAGCCCACGGCGCTTTTTAGGTGCAACAGATGAGAAGCTGAAAGACCGTAGGAAAGGCTGCAACAGTGCAACAGGCATAACGGACAGACGTGCGCACTTGGCAGCACCAAGACATTGCAAACGCGCAAACTTCGCCGCCGCCGCCGGCCCTGCACCGCCTGCGCTGCTTTTGCTTCGTCACCACGTCCCCCATCACCTGTCGGTCTGATCATCGACGTCCCTTTACCTAGCCCAGCTCCGCATTTCTTCATGGCATTGCTCAGGACGTAACCGCCTCACAACTCTCGCCCTACTCACCACGAAACTTGCGACTTGTCATGTCCGTCGAACGGTGCAACCGCCCGCGATGGATGCTTCACATCCAGGCGCAGATTTGGCGCTTCCTCATGGGTATTGGCATGCTCCTGCATAAGCTCGCCCGACCGCTGCCACCCTCCCCCTCTTTCACCAGGGAGATCGACGCCACCGTCTCGCCTCTCAAGGGAAAATTCAAGCTACACTTTTACGTTCCCAAGGACTACCACAAGCAAAAAAAGCTCAAGAGTGGGAAACGGTATCCATGTATTATAAACTTTCACGGAGGAGGCTTCACGCTAGGCTCCGCATTGGACGATGCGCGTTGGGCGGGTGTCGTGGTCGAACAGGTCGGCGCCATAGTGGTCAGCGTCGACTATCGTCTTGCACCCGAATATCCCTTCCCCACCGCCGTCGAAGATGGCGCAGACGCGGTACTCTACCTAGCGAACCATGCTGACGAACTGTTCCTGGACCCGGGTCGCTTCGCTATATCTGGCTTTTCGTCGGGAGGAAACATGAGCTTCACCGTACCATTATGCCTGCAAGGCGAGTTGCTGGATCGCACGCCGTCTGGTGCGAAGATCGAAAACCCCGCGCGCAAAGGCAGTGTACCTGCTGTCAATATCCTTGCTCCGCCTGCGCCAGCTCATGTCCCCGCAAACTCGTCCCGTGTCGCGCTCTCGCGGCAGGTTAGTCGGCTGGATAGAATTGCCATGCTCAGACAGACAGGGACCTCTGTGCTGTCTCTAGTATCTTCATATAAGGAAGGCTCAGCCGTTGCAGTTGCCACTCAAGGCTCTAAGGCAGAGGCCAAGATCAGAGGCATCGTTTCCTTCTACCCACCCACGGACTACACACAAACACGAGAGCAGCGCAGAGCAACCTGTTCCCGTACGGACCACCAACTTCCTGCTATTTTCACAGAGCTCTTTGATGATTCCTATCTCCAACCTCCCTCGCTGGATCTTGCTCATCCGTGGTTGAGCCCTGGCGTCGCTCCTACAGACATGCTTACCGCTCTTCCCGACGACATCGTGCTCTTTTGCTGTGAATGGGACATGCTCCTGCATGAGGGTGAACGTTTCCGCGATAAGCTCGCGGTGGATTTGGGCAAACGAGTGCACTACCACTGTGTGCCCGGTGTGCCTCACGGTTGGGACAAGGCACCGAATCCGCTTCGGGAATCGCCTGGGGCGAGGGAACAATACATGGTTGCGTGCAAAGAGCTGAAGAGGATGTTTGACATCGAAGAAGATTTCGACGACCATAATGAAGATACATGTGAGTGCTCACATGAGCATGATGTGGAATGCTCGACATCTTCTTCCAAGTAATTGTCGCTTCTAAAACCCACGTTGTATGACTACATATTGGCGCAGCATACGTTAAGATCTATGGCTTGGCGTTCGATAGGGTTTTGTGTTTCAGGGAGTTTGGTTTGCCTAACAGTTACAGCTTGGAGAGATATGACTGTCTTATTAGCGATGTCAGACATGCTTTTACGAATGTATTTATTACAGGCATATGAATGTATCATCACCTTTTCCCTAAGGCCACTAGCTGATTGGGGAATGACGTTACTTGCCCTTTGGAATGTTATCGACTAGAGAAAGGAATGTGACTGGTCACGGTGAAGAGTGCCTTTCCACGAACCATCTAAGGGCATCACTGGCTCCAGGATAGTTTAGTCTTTCCTTCGAAATAAGTTCTCATAATCTGATTCGAGTCACTAAAGGCGGTGCATCTAGCCGAACCCATATGAAGTGGCGGAGAAGCATTTTGTGACTTTCACGAGAAGATGGCGTTTTTGGTGGATGTGCACGTCGTTCGCAATCGAGATTGAGTTTGCGAACCGACCTTGTGCTTGTGGTTCGTACCAGTGGTCTGGTCCTGATCTTGTTCGAAGCCTTCTAAACCCTAATCGTGGATAGGCTTGACCTAAATCGCTTTGGATCTGCAAAGCTCCGCTGTCTATCCTTTTCAATTGGTCAAGTTACGAGAACCACAGACGATTATGTTGAAGGCGTACACACGCATCAAATAGCTGGGGTTTGCGTCAAATCGCACGACTCGGCGCCATCTCCTTCTCTATACGACGCACGTCGCACCCCAACTACGCCGTGTCACAATCAAAAGGCCAAGGAACGCCATGCTCTATGTCAATATCCCTATCGCCTTCAGCCATCCTTGGTGTTTCGTGGTCTACATTTGACTACATTGTGAATTTATTCCTCCATCCAGATCAGTTTCGCGATGCCCCCCGCGAAAGACAGCCGCTTCCTGCCGGAGATTTGGGCTCTGTTCTCCCTCGGCTCCCTCTGGGTGCTCATGCGCTTCGCGGTTCGGTTTCGATTAGTGGGACTCTACGGACTCCAGCTCGACGATGGCTTCGCCTTCCTAGCATTGTTCTGCTGGGCCGTCATCATAGCGGGGATACATTGCACCTACTTCTCATATACGAACATTGATTTCAAACCAGATGAAGTCTGGGCACTGTCACCGAAGGAGGTCAAGAGCGCAGAATGGGGTTCAAAGTTTTACATCATCACCCTGTACGCATAGTAAGTGTGTCAAGCGAGATCTCAGCCAGCTGTCTCTAGAATCTAACGGGGCCCTAGCATTACTATGGTGTTTAGTCTGAAAGCCATTGTCATCATACTTTATCGACGCCTTGCCTGTGGAGCCTGGCAGAAGAAGATCCTGATCTTCACTACCTTCTTATGCATCGCCGGGTGGATTGCCACGAACCTCATGCTCAGCCTCATGTGCCTACCATATAGCCAGCGATTCAAAGTTCAACCTCTTCCGGACAACAGATGCACAGCGTCGTCATCTTTCTTCATCGTCCTGAGCTGCTTCAACGTAACTACCGACATGCTCCTCCTCGCTATTCCCATCCCAATACTGTGGACGCTACGCATTCCTTTGCACAGAAGAGTCGGCATATTTATTCTACTTGCATCTGGCATGTTTGTCATGGCTGCATGCATCATCAGAGTTTCACTGACGGTCGTCCCTAACATCACCGTTCGAATCATCGCCCGCTGGGGTGCCCGTGAGCTATCTATTGCCATGGTCGCTGTCAATACCGCGGCTCTGAGACCTAGTAAGTTCCATTCGTCATTGCTGTCGTAGTTTTCTAAGTAACCATATCAGTGATCCGTAAATCCTTCTGGTTTCCTGCCCGTCCATCAGCCCCTCGTCCCAAAAACTACATGTTCAACTCTGTACAGCGTGCAGCTCAACGAGGCTTTATGAAACGACGTTATCGAGGCCGGATGCTAAATTCCACTTCAGCCGGCGACTCCACTGTCCAACGATTTGCGCACGGAAGCGAGTGCGTGACTGTCCTTGGAGAGCCGACATCCACCGTCACATCGCCCAAAAGAGCCCTTCAGCAAAACCCATCAGAAAGAAGAGGCTTTACCAACACATCATGGAGTTTTAGTCGAGGTATTATGGGGACTATTCAGGCAACACAGGCCTCTGGTCGTGTTGCCAGCACAGCCGAAATCAGCGGCCAGAATCAAGGTGAAATCGACTTAGAAAAGGGAGAACAATCCAGGGTTACTTGCGTTACGGAAAATAGAGATAGTGCACTTCCAAACTCCACATCGAGAACGAGAGCCAGCTCAGCCTCGAAATCGGCGCACGAAGGCACTAACTCATAACAACAAGTTTGTTCGGACCGGAACGTGTCCCGGAATATATGTTTCTATCAAGGTTCTCGGGAACGAGTTTACTACTTCCATTCACTAGATGTTTTGAGTATATAGCGGAACTGTTAAGTCCACTATACAAGCAGACGCGACTCTACCTGTTGATATAGGGCTTTTTCTAGTTATTAACGATTCTACCCAGCGAGGGTAGATGATCAGCCAAGGCCAATATGAGATTTCAAGCTATCACTTCGCAAAGGAGCCTCTATGCTTCCCAATATTCTAGCAATTGTTGATGCGTGGAACACCATAATGGCACAACACTTTGGAGCCGCTCCTTGCCTTTCTTTGCTGGGATGGCTTGTTATTATATCGAAATGAATCAACCGAATGCTTTCACCTTGTAAAGGCTTGCCTATCACTCAGCCAAGAACTATGAGATTCTGATCAAACAAAAAGAGAATAATGGACTCGAAAACAAGACACCGCCATGGAAGGGTTGCCAATGGTGCCGAGAGCAAGGTTGGAAAAAGCGAGCAGAAATTTCATCACGATATGATGGCTATGAGTAGAGTAGGTACCGTATTGTGGGATTTGGATGGCGAGAGTAGTCCGAAACATGGTAGGATAGGTATGAACGCTACGCAGTGTTTACTAGATCTCCGTTGTATGCTAGTACCACAATCATAGTTGGAGAGTGGCTTTTTGTGGTTTGGATGACCTATACTTTTGAGATAAAATGTTGATGAGTTCCAAAAAAGAATTACGGAAGGGTGTGTGGCGCCCAAAAAAAGATGTATTATATAAAATAGCACGTTGATTACCGACGAACAAAGTAAGCATGTGGCACAATACAAAGGCTACGAGCCCTCGAGTGCAGAAACATCCACCCGTAACAGTAGTAAAGTGACAAAATTATTGAATAGGGCCGGGTACCAGCCCAGACTAAGAATATAACATCACTCGCGTTGTGATATTAATATCCCACTCCTCATCAGGACCAGCAATCCTTCCGATAACAATATTAGCCTTCGCCATCGATGCTTCATCTAGGCTACCGAACTTAACATGTTCCGTTGAGATATGGTTCATCAGCGCTTCTACATTACCATAAATGCCGGACACGTGTCCTTGAATACTGCATACCAAGCAACCGTAAACGCTTTCCGGTTCTTCAGTAGCACCCAACCGAGATCCTGCCGATGGCTTCGTTCTCTTAACGTGAGACTTCGCTAGAAATGACCAGCGGTAACGAATCCCTGCACCTGTTTGATGAATCGTTGGGTCCACAACAATATCGCGTTTTATTTTTTTGGTAGTATGCGAAGCAATGATTGCGGGGCCATCGAAGAGACAGTGTTTGCACTGCCATATCTGGCTCCTTTTAAACACGCCCTCAAGCCGTGTCTTCACTCTCATGCCTTTGTTGATGCATTCTCTTGCTGCCCAAGCCCCCTCACAGAAATCCAAATAGTTATTATTGGAGGTAGGATCGTTGATTAGTTTATCTTCTGAGCTGGTTGTGATGATTTCCGGAACAACAGGCATGGTGGAGACTTGGACGGAAGGAGGTCGTGAAATGGGCAAGGGTGGTATTGAGGTGTCATAATGAGACTGATCTCCCGTAACAAGACCCACCTGGGGGCAATCGGAAGGCTCAAATGAAGCGTTGTGACTCAGGGGGGCGCAGGCGCGCCTGGTGTCAAGGGTTGGTGTGTGAGAGCGGGATGAAAACTGGCCACTAGGAGACTGCGTTCGAGATGAGGCCATGGAAACACTGCTTGGTGGTGATTGTACCGTATCAAGGGACCAGAAAGGTACAGTTGAGTGCGAAGACTTGGGAAGACTGTCCAGGAAACGTATTTGTGGAGAAGCAGGTTCTCTGAGGGATGAGGCCGATGTTAGGGATGAGAAACAAGACTCTTCGCTATATAGAGATGATGGATCGGAAGATTCCTTTGTGTGTTCTGAATCGTTTGAACTACCAGCAGAGGTGGCCGACCATCTTGACACCAAGGGCAGAGGGTTTCCTTGCTGCTGATCAAGCCACTCGCCCAATCTGCGCTCTTCGTCTTGATTTAGCTTATTCTGGCCATATATTGAGCATTGCATTGGCTGGACTTCATCTTTTTTTGAGACTGGGGAGACTTCTTTGGGCAACTGTAGCGGTACCTTTGGTTTGCGCTGTTTGTATCTATCCTGCGGTACAGACAGTGTATCTTGCTTTGAACGTTCTCCTTTTTCTGTCAACTTAGCAAACGCATCAGCCCTATCGTTTCTTATTTTGAGGCCTTGATACGCAGCAAAAATCTTGTCTATATCTTTTGCCATGATCATCGAATCTTTTGATGTTTCCCCTAGAAGCGGGGGATTGGTATTGTAGCAATAATCGGTGTTTTTACAAGAAGCATGTACGCTACCAGAGACAGCACTGTCTCGCCTCTCTTCATGCAAGTACCTAGCTAAAGTGGGTATCTTGTCTTTGTGACCTTTTTCTCTGCAGTTCTCAGCCTCATTGGGCACATATTCGTCTGGAATTGGATTTGGTGAAACGCTTAGCGAGGCTGACGCAGAGTTGACTAAGGCCTGGTTTTGATCAAAATTACCTGGCTGGCTGGAGAGTGTTGATGAATCATTTGCGAGTATTCTCTTTTTTAGTTCATCTAGAGCCTCAATTGCATCTCTGCGATTCGCTACAGCTGCCGCTTGCAACGCCCTGAAGTCAACCACCGCGTTTTCATACTTAACTGCTAACTGCAAACACATAATAATATCGGTCTGTATCACAACAGCGATATGTAGAAGACGATCGCGTGCTATACCTGTTATGTTGTCAGTGGCTGCTAATTGTAGAGTTGTGGTGAAGCATACTGTCTCCAGCGCGAATAATATCCCCAAAACGTAATTCGTCAGTGGAGAAGCGGAATCCTATCTGCAGCTCTGCTGTCTTAAGCGAAACCTGAAGCTGTCGTTTCGCGTCTTCCTCCATCTGTGTATTTTTGATACGTGAAATAAGCTCGGCCCCGCCATGAAAAGCTGATATTACAGCAGCAACAGCGGCAAAAACCTATCCAGCCAACATATTAGCTAAGTAGTAGTACCGCCGGGCAAAGGGGGTAGTTTTTGTGAGTAAGGTTATGCGAAACGATATCCAACATGGCGTCTGCTATGCATGAGAGTTAACATACCTCGAACTCAGAGCTATCCATTAATTACTGTTGTTATTCGGACCAGATACGATGCGCTCTACCGCCGCAAGCTCCGTCAAGGTACAAATTATTTTGGCGACTATATTGAACTAATCAGAATGCTAAGTCTACTTAGTGTATCGTATTCCCGTCCAACGAATGGCTCTTCTGCAACGATAGTAAGTGATAGTCATAAAAGCTTGAGAGAGATGAATTAACTTGAGCCTAAGATAAGCAAAACGTGAAGAGATGAGGTAGCTTGGGAGTTTGATTTGGGGCCCTCAGCCTCATTGAGGTCTCGGGCAACAGCTCTGTGCATCGGGGATTAGTGTTTTGATTCGCCTTAGTTACCAACGGGAACCAAGAAAGACAAATAGTGTAGTCACGTCATTTAAATCCATACAAGGGTTACGCGTGAAAGAGCTGGCCGCTGTATGCAGGGGTAATGTTGGTTCCACCTTATCAACTTAGGCTGTTGTAACTGGAGTGTGATGCTACTAGTATTAAGGCAACTGTCGCCCACTTATTCTAAGCATTCATAGGGGAAAGCAAACCAATGCACATTCGAACTGCTTACATGCCGATGTGGTCGTCGGAGGGTAATGAGCGCGAACTTGTAATTTTAGGCTCAGGCGGCAGGACTGACATGTGTTGTGTGCTCGCGACAAGCGCGAAGGGCAGGGCCGAATCCTGCATTGTGGGCCGTTGGGCTACACATTTGTGTTCGCACATATAGATAAAGCCCGTAGAGCTTCAATAAAGCGGGAAGAATCTGATGGTTTTGCCCCAGCTCACGGCCGTGTCACGTCACCTTTTGAGCCCCGAACAAGAAAAGTGTCAGGCTACGGGGTCACATTCAAAGCCGGAACAATCCAACATGTTATAGAGTTTGCAGCTGCTTGGTTTCGCATCACCTACAACGACTGGACGTACGGTGTTCTGTCTTGTAAATGGGGCCTCGTGCCGCTTGGGACTAGTCCCAACATGAATCGAAAACAAATCCGCGCAGCGGTCAGGTAAAAAGAAATGAGCAAACAAATAAGGCTAGCCGTTCCCCCGTTGTCAAAACCTAGACTCCGTATTTGGGTTGTGGATCTGGCAGTGATCTAGACATCTGCAGGTATTGTGATGATCCAAGACCCCATCAGCTCGCCTAAGATGAAACCCGACCACAAGCAACGATTGGTTAATAACGCCGGACGCAACAGGCTATAGGGCACAAATCGTTTAAAAAAGCAGCAGACTGAACAAGGATGTAACTTAAGCTTCCACCAACTGTACCCTTTGACTCTTCCGGTTTTTCAACTCAACAAGTGTAGGTGTAAGCGGCTTACTGTCAACAAATCTACCGTTGCGAAGGCTATCCACTGGTGACATCACGATCTGTGGGCTCAGCAGCCTGTCGGCACGGGAGGCACGGGATACCGAGACCGACCGTGCGATGCCGACAGTTGCTTGTGCGCTATTGTCGAAACGCTCAGCCCACCGAGGCGATGGCGACAAAGCTGTATGAGACCTCGTGCGATGAAGGCTTGGGTTATGCGGCACTGCATTCGACTCCAACGCTGCCGAAGATGGTTGAGACCCACCAGTAGGATGGGACCGGAGTGCAGAAGCCTTTGTGACTGCATGAATGGAGGGCTGTCGCTGAACAATTTCCCACGCAGGCTCTTCGTTTTGTAGAGTTATTCTCCAAGGTTTGGAAGGTGCGTTCGATGCAACGCCGACCGCGATATCGTCCCTATCGGATTCAAAGCTGCGTACTGATGTGGGGCTTGATGTGTTGGACAAGGACGGCGTATCTGGGTAATCGGGCTCATTAACAATCTTTTTACGTTCTCGAAGTAGACTTCCGCCGTTATTCGCCTGTTCAAAATAAGTTTCCCGGTGCGGTGAAATCGCCGGTGCTGTTCTTGCTCGCTGCAACGGACGAGGCCGGTTTAGCGACGCCGGTCTTGGTGATGGGGTTGAGTTCGCGTTTCTCGAAGGGAAGAGTGATAGGTGCCCAGGAGACTTGGAAGGGAGGCTCGGCGATGTCGCCCTTCGTTGCAAAGATCCGCCTTCTCCATCCTTTAACAACATTAGATCATGCTCCAGTTGCAGGTGCAGTAAGCATTGATTACCTTCATTGAAAGAGCGTTTAGCGGCTTGAGTTTGTCAGAGGCGCCTTGTCGTCTTTGTAAAAGCGATGAGGAAGTATTTGGGCTCTGTTGCAGCAGGCCACTAAACATGACGCTGTATCGCTCCATCTGGATGCTCGGAATGTCCACATCGAGAAGTGGCTTACCATCAAAAGCATTCGGAGAAATCAACGGAGTAGGGTCTTTCACTTTAGAACCCGAAATGGAGTCGCCCATGGTTGTGTGCGCTCTGGGTCGTGGGCTGAGGGCGAACCGCGAGAGGGGAGACTTTTGCATGTTCGAAGGAGCTACACCGACTGTGAGTGCTCGCGGCCGCGTATCTGTTGAAGGTTGCACATGTCCTTTGGGCAGTTTACGAGACTGTCTAATGTCTGACTTGAAGGTGGCTGATGAGGACAGATTTTTTGTAGCATTCTCTTCCAATGGCAGAGCTAAACGTGATCCCGATGGCGAATTCTCGTAATCGGTATTAAGTTGAGCATATTGGACTGTTCTTGCCAGTTGATAAAAAGAATCTTTGTCTTGTTTTGGAGTTGGCGTGGTTTTTTTGAATATGGATTTCCACCGACTGAGCTTGGGCTTTGAGGCATCTGCGTGATTTGAAATACCCCGAGGCAATAGATCCGGCGACGGATTGCTAGAGGATATGTGGGTGACAGGACCTTGAGTTTGGGAGACAAAATCAGTGTGGTAAAGTGCATTATCCCAATGTGGTGCCATTGTTGGGCTCCCAAGCGCGATGCCAATTATCCCTTCCTTTTCTTCATGAAACTCGGCGGCGTAGAGGAGCGCCGTAGACTTTGTAGGTGACACCTGAGGGGTGTTGGAGCTTGGATCTTCCCAGCAGTGTGTAGGAACTACCTTTTTGTGGAACTGTGTTGAGCGATCACCTGGCCCACTAGAGGTGGTGGGCCGTGACAACATCTCTGAATCTGGATCGGGAGTTTCAAGTCTGCTGTCTGCTTGTGAGACAGGTAAAGGTGCCTTTAATCTGCTAATGTCCACACGTGAAAGAGCAGGCTGTGGCGTTGTGTCGGTAACGTCTAGTTGCGTTTCCTTGTGTCCACCTCTGAGCATCCGAAAAGACTTGGACCTTCCCAACATCTTGGCCATGGAGGTTTCAAGATCGTTAGTTAGCTTGGGACCCAAGAGCAATGGACGAAGGCACGTTGAGGCGCATAAAAGGAAGACAGATTAAGGAATGGACAGCTCTCGCAGAGAGCCACAGGCAGGCAAGTGAAAGAGCGGAGAAAGAGGAGAGAGGGGAGTGGAAGGGAGCGAGATTTGCGGCGGAACGCAACATCGTCCCGCGTGTGGGGAGGCCGTCATGCCTGGGAGTCGCTCCTCGGCCACGCCCGGTACGACTACTGGGCGTCAGGAACAAATTGCGTGAGTTGGCGTGGGCGTGAATGAGGGAACAAAGCATGCGTCAAATGACGGTAGGGCGGCAGGATTGGCTGCCACAAGGCTCTTGCGACAGCGGCAGACCTTGCAATCGACTGGGGGCCGACGTCTCGAATCTCAGACAAGGCGAGCTGCGTTTCATACTTTTCCGTACGCAATCTCGCTACACCTTTCATTAACGGGCGCTTGCCCCGCACACAGGTGCCTCTTCCGAAATCAAACTTCGAGTAGAATGGTAGCTTGCCGCCGGCGGCAAAGCAAACAAACGGCCTGCATCTCTCTGAGCATGTCCCTCCTGTGCACGGGACGGGCACATCTGGCATGCGCATCTTCGTCTGTGCGCAAATGAAGCACAAAAGTTGGAGGATGCCATATTAGCCTCAAATGTCTCCGGCGGGCAAGTTAAGCCGGATACATGCTGCCTTGGCTCCTCGCCCATGGACGACCTCAACTGTACATCTTCTATGCTTCTATTTGGTTTTCTAGCCCCGTTCAAAGGCCTTCGTGGTCCTATGTACCTATTTCCAAGTCGCTGCGTATAGGCTTTCACAACCTTGTTGTTTGCATTCTTGTCCAAATACCTTTGAACCCCTGTCAAGGACATTCCTGGGCGCCAGCGCTTGTAACTACGGACAACTTCTGGAAGTGCCAGTAACCATCTTTTTTATGCCTTTTTGTTGGTCTGCAAAGGGTGCTTTGTATGCTTCGTACTTATTGATTTTAAGATACCCCTTACGTTGACTTGAAAACACCATTACTCTTTTTTGTCGTTCTTTTGGGTTTTTGTATCAGGGAAAGCACTGTTATCTTGAGATTCTTTTCCTTGTGTAGAGGACGTAAGTCCACGTTGCGTGTATGAATTCAAAAAAAGACCCCGAATAACCTTATTACACGGGTCTTTAATGACCGCACCGCTGTACCCGTCTATCTTCGAAGCGACGCAGGCAAGATCGATATCTTGCGCAAACTTTAAGCCCATGCCAAGGACATTCCTGGGCGCCAGCGCTCGTAACCACGGACAACTTCTGGAAGTGTAGCAGAATGAAATTTCTCCATAGCAAGATTGAAGTGGCGCATCCCAACCTCGACGCGTAATTGAGACTGTAAATATTCGTCTTTAGCAAATGCTACAACCTCATTGCACAGGCCTTTAATGTCTGCACCGCTGTACCCATCTATCTTCGAAGCTACGGAGGCAAGATCGACATCTTGCGCAAGTGGCCAATCCTTGGTATGGATCCCTAGGATTGATTGCCGTACTTTCAGGTTTGGTAACCCCATGTGGATATGCACGTCAAATCGACCGGATCGAAGCAATGCTGGGTCCAAGACATCGGGCCGATTGGTAGCTGCAATAATGAAGACATCTTTGAGCGCTTCAATGCCATCCATCTCATTCAACAGAGTCGTGACTACGTTGAGCCCGCCGTTCTCCTGGTTGCTACGTGACAGACCAATTGAATCGAACTCATCGAAAAACAGAATGCAGGGCTTGGCGGCGCTTGCTTGTTGGAAGACATCTCGAATGCGATGTTCAGAATCCCCCACATACTTCGTAATAAGCTCGGAGCCTTTGATAGCTAGGAAATTATGCTGGACTTCGGTGGCCACGGCCTTGGCGATCATTGTCTTTGCACAGCCAGGCGGACCGTACAACAAAACGCCTCTACGTGCTTCGGAAGAGTTAAACAGTATATCTAACTCGGGATGCTAAACAAGTTAGTTAATACTAGTTAAGGCATGCAACGAAGCTTGGAGTATACCTTGAACGGATGAACAAAAATGGACTCCAGCTTCCTTCTGGCATCCTCCACACCCGCGATGTCTGACCAGTGCACTTTAGGCACATGGGGCAGTTTGAGTATGCCATCTTTAAGGGCAGTTGGCTCTATGTCTTTAATAATGGCCTCCAAGTCTCCTTGTTTTAGCGTTACCAAGGCCTCATGCTCGGGATTTCCCGATGCCTTTTTCGTTTCGTTGGGGCATTGGGGTCTGACTTTGGTGCACAACTGATCGAAGTCGTTGCCAACGAAACCATGGCAGTTCGCTGCTAACTTCTTCAGGTCAAGACCAGCAGTGGATTCAGGACCCAGCATCTGCCGCAAAATGTCTTCTCGCTCCTCCACATTTGGAATAGTCACTTGGAGCTGTTTGTTGAATACCGTGAAATAACGCAGCTTTGGGTGCACATCGTGAAAGTAGCGTGCAGCTGCAGCAACCACGACCTTGTGGTTTCGAGTAGCTTTGATCTGGTTGTTCAGAAATTCGCCCAAGTCATGATCTTTTGGCATCCAAATGTCCAGTTGGTCCAACACTATCAAGCTTGGTTGATGCGCAAGGGCAGACTTGAAAATATCAGACAGGGCATCAGCTTGATTTCTCCGATTGGTGGCGAACCAAGATTTGTCAATCCAATAGACTTTGCTCCATGCCGCCTCGGAGAGACGACGAAGCAACAATGTCTTCCCGCAGCCTTCTGGTCCATGTATCAAAAACGTGGTGAGATTGAGAAATCTCGAGGGATTGGACCACGGAATGTACTGCATCAATTCCAAATCCTGGTTGATGGTGCTGATAACTTTCGATAGCCCCCCAATACCGTCGCCGTTGATGTGGAACGTAACGTTTTCCCGAACACGAGGCTCCTCAAGCGACGACACATCTCTGAGGATTAAATTTGACAGCCGGATATGGAAGAACAGCGGCTGTGTATCATTATAATCTGACTCGATGCTTGTTATAGTCATGCGTAATTTGGACGCCGGACCAGTCGAAGGCCTAGGTCTCTCTTGCAAGTCGAACACACAGCCCGGAAGTATGATATCCAATCCAGCTACAATAGTGAGTCGAAATCAAAGAAAATGACAATATAGCAAAGTGAACATACCTAAGGCAGCCCTGGTAGAGAGTTCGAGAACGTCAGACGGGAATTTGCTGGGAGTCTCGAGAGATGACTGAAAAGAAACGGTGATTGAGGTCAACTGGCATTTAGGCTCATCAATCCTTTGGATCTCAACCTGATCCTTCAGGTCTAGCTGGTATTTCTCTCGTAGCGCGTCAGTAACCTTAGCCAAGGGCCTGTTTCCTGTGCCGGTTTGATAGTCAAGCGACGCTAGTGCAAGTCCGACAAAGCCTCTAGAAGTGCTGAGGCGGATGACACCGCCCTTGTCCAGGCCCAGATTGCTCAGCTCCTGCTTGGAGATGTGAACGTGAAAGGCGGCTTGGTCAAGGAGACCAGTACCATTGCCTGGTAATGGGCGTAGCTTGAACAAGGTGGGAGCCATGACGGAGATGATGTGAAAAGAAGTATGTGAGAGTAGACGATGCGAGGCAAGCCTGTGAGAGTGGATGAGGTGATTTAAGGTACGTGGGTAGGAAAAAGCTAGTTGAGGTGGTTGCGCTCCAGCGCTCTTTCATTTGGTGATTGGGCACTGTGTCGAGTCATCGCAGCGTGAGGAGCCAGGACTCGCATCAACAATGAATGGGACGATAGAGCCGCTAAATTACCTCGATTGCCCTCCGTTCTGACGCAGCTATCATCAACCATCAAGCATAAGGCGGATGTCTTTTGGAGTCGCTGAAGAGTATTGGATTTTTTTTGCTGGTCGAAGATGACTCAGCCAAGCTCCTAAAATTTCGAACCACTGGGGCAGCACCCACCTCGAACCAGTTGAGGTTGCTATGGGACCACGCATAGCAATTGATGCCACCGCCGCGCCTTTCACGACCTCTGCGGCCATGTCGTCCCCCGTGGAGCCTTCCCCGCCCTCAGGAGCCGATCCGCCGCGCATCCAACTATCGACACCATGATGGTGCTAGTCGAGAAAGCCTGCCTACCGAGGAGCCTCCGCCAACCTCCGCCGGTTTCTGGTCCTCTTACCTGGGTCGAGCGGCTTCGTTGTTCTCAAGGCAGCCTGCGCCTGCGCCTGTACCTACGCCTGAGCCTTCATCGCCGCAGCAGACCCCTCTAGTACAACCTTTAGTGCATCCCCCCATACATGTATCCGAATCGCCACGGTCATCTGTCCCTACGTCAATCGAGCCCGCCTGCCCCGTCTGCCAGGGATCCGTCCCCGCAGGCACTGATCTACGCAGCCACGTCTTGAAGCAAAGCCATCTGCCATGCTGGTCCGCCGTGTTCGAAAGTCATCTGGAGGCGAAGCTTGCGCGTGAACAATGGCTCAACGATACCGAGTTTCGCAAAGCAGCGAAACAGAAGAAGGACAATGGAACAAAACGAATTTGCAGGAGCTGCAACACGCAGTTCCCATCGGCATACAGTCTCACCAATCATCTGTTGTTGAAGGACAGTTGTTGGCCTGCGCAAATCAGGAAACCTCACGCGTTCTTCTGCTGGAACTGCAAAGCCATCTTTACATCGCGAGCACAAGCCTGTCAACACATAGCTTCGTCACCGGCCTGTGCTGACCGCTTCACCATGAAAATTGTGCAAACAGGCTCGAATTTGGAGCAACTCTTCCCGCAGCTTGTACTCTATAGGTATTCTGCTGAGCGGCAATACTATCGATCCGTCACTTCTTTTATCGAGTCTGTTGCGCCTCTTCGCGCCATGTCCTCGCCCATAGTTATGCCGCTCGCGGACCGCGCCCACCGCTTTCTCGCCGCCATCGAAAGAGAGGCATTCTCGACGCAGGATTCGCGGCTGCTCCAGCTCTTAGACAAGGTCTCCCAACAGTTTGCGCCGCTGCCGCGAGACAGCATACACCCCTCTAAGGGTAACCAGGTCCAAAGCTCGCTAGAGAGCGCCTCGGACATCCAGCAAAACGCGCCAAGTGTGAATATTCGCTACTACCACACCACACGCCATAACTTCATGCTAACAAATCCCGAGAGTGGCACCCAAAGTTCCCAAGGAATGGCCTTACAACCGCAAGAAACCGGGGTGGCTGTGGTGACAGATGCACATAGAGAAACTACGTCCAGACCGCAAAAGGCCAAAGAACCTGTAGTAACAGATACATTCACGGAAATGAAGCTACAGCTCCAGCAACTTGTTGATCAGGTTAAGGTTTTGAACGAAAAATTGCTGCAAACAGAACACTCTGCCTCAGACGCTCCTGCTGCTCCTCCACCAGACTACTCAGATGCAAACATTACTGTTCCGTCTGATTCGTTCGCGATTCTCAAAGCATTATCCGAGAAACAATCCGATAATCACCGGTTGATCCGTAGTCCCCGTACGCAATCGAAAGTACCGTCCTTCGGCAACTCAAGAAGTGCACTTATACCACAAGAAATCATCGACACTAGCCTACCGACTTCAGAAGATCCATTAGAGCCCACCTCAGCTTCACGGCAGCCACCATTAAATCAAGGTGAAACGAAGAAACAATCACTTCTCGAGGAACTGTTTCCAGAGACAACAACCTATACACAGCATCATACCGGACGAAACCCTTATCCAAAGCTTCATCTTCCTGATTCAACCCCGCTGATTAGAAGATTTGACATGGAGCCCCAAAAGACTGAACGTGAAAGATTTATTGAGTCTTTCCAGGATCAGTCTGATCGTATAACAGTTCTCCAGCTGGTACATTGCAGTACTGAGCTGACGGAAGCAGACTTCCGCCGTCTTATTCCGAAGGGGAAGCATATAGAATCCTGGGCCCGTGACGGCGAATTCTACAAAGTTATTCCTGGAAGAGATCCGTTGACGTTGGAAAGGCTTCCCTTCTACTACCTTCTGTTCAAATCGAGCGAGGCAGCCCTCCAGTATCAAAACAATGCTGTCCGTCTCCACAAATTGAGCCAGCTTCACCATCGAAACAATGTCTTTTCCGTAATTCCGCCACCCCGCGGCTTCCTTGAGGACGGGGAAGATATCAATGCTGCAACGTCGGCCTATCTCCTTGCGCCTCCTGATCAGCAGCTCTCTCTCCATATGGTTATGCAACCCTATAACCCCTATCTCCGTCAGCTGTTTGAGGAGGGTGGCTACCAACCCATCGTTCCCTCCACAACCCCAGAAGGCAAGCCCATTTATAGAGTTCTCCTCCATGTCGAGGGCTACGAACCGTCACCCACCGATCTGTTCCAGTGCTTCTTGAAAGACAATCTCGACCGCGGCATCACCTGGGAGTTCTTTTCTTCCGAACATACCTCCATCCACCGTTTGCGCGACATCATTAACCTGAAAGCGAAACTTCTGCCTGTATCGTCAGTAAACCCACGGTCCGCAAATACATCCAGTACTTCCGAACGCCGAAAAATCGAAGAGTATGACCCTTCGCTTAATTTCCTAGGTCTTATGCAGAGTGATCTCGAGTTGAGCCAGAACGAGAACAAAAATGATGAGGCGCAACACATTAACCAAATGGTAATGAACCGGTTGTATAACCGATGGCTAGTGGATTTCAAAGATGAGGACGGCGCGAGGCGGTTTGCGAGGGTGTGGAACAGGAAAGAACTACCGTTCAACAAGAGCAAGGCTACGTGGAAAGACTACGAAGAGGCAAGGATCTGTAACACGGAGTTTCTCTGGTGAGTGGGCTTTGTATGATTAGCTTTTGTAGAACATATAGTGTGTGAGAATATGTGATGAGAAAGTAGATACCATGCACTTAGATTAGATTCCGCCATCGTAACGCAAGCATTGCGATTTGGTTGGAATGTTTCATTGTTAAAATGTTCCGCTAATTTGGGAGTTTCGTGTCGTAAATTGTGCAGTCTTCACCAACAACTTTCAGGAGCATCCGGACTAAAACATCTGCAACCCCTCAGAGCTCCTTCTTCCCCTCTGGACTCCTTTCCATCTCAGCTCTTTCGATCAAGCCCTTGCCCACGCTAACCGTCTCCTTCCAGCCTCGCTGTCTCGTCCAAAACCTCTCCTCGACACTGGTTTCTCTTAGACTACCTTTCCTGGCATCTTCCTCAAGGCTCTCTCTCGTTATGTCACCTCCCCCCTCCATTAATTTTGGCAAATGTTTCAGTCCTTGGATATTCTCCTCGAAGTATTGTTTTCTAATCAAGAACCTCTCGCGACGCTCTTGCTGCAATCCTGGGGAAGAGAGCTTGCCAATAGCGACCCTAATACCCCACCGGACAGCTATGAATAAATGCTCGGAAAGGAACATAGTAAGCAGTAGCGCCCAAGCACGAATGGAAGAGGGATTGCCATCAGGCCCGAGACCGTCATTGGAGAAGAGATAGACTAAAGCTGAAGTTGTGAGACTGCCAAGCCATGTGAGAAAACTGAGAGATTCAAGCCACGGGCCAATGGTATCAGCGCGCCAGGGAGTCGGACGCTGCATTTCGACACAGATCTTGATAGCATCAGCACGGAGCTCGAGCCAGTCATTGAAGAGGAAAGAAACAGCTGTCAGCGGCCAGACAACAGAGAACAAGCTCAAGTAACCGAATTGTAGAACCATTTCACGGAGGTCAGTAGTAACATCGTAAATTGCGAGTTCGGCTTCTTCGCGAACGCGTTTGAGAAAGGCGGCATCTTCCGGAGGGTCGTTGGTAGATGGCGCGGGCGAAGCTCCGCGAGATTTTGCAGCACGCTCAGACTGAATTTCCTTCACTTTAGAGAAACCGCGGCGCTTTAGATATGGAACAATGAGCTCCATACCAAGATTGACAATCTGGGCGGTCACAGTAAAGTAAATGACCTGTTTACGAAGGCGGCCTGGGTTGATTGACCAGCCTTCCCCTGGAGCCTGGAGCTGCTTTTCATGTTCAGCGAAGGGTCTGACAGCAAGGCTAAAGACATCCAGATAGGGGACAATGATATTCCCGAAAGGGACATAGACAAAGGCGGTAAGAAATATAGGTAAGTAAGAAGTGATGAAGTTTAGGACGAAGATCTTCTGCGTCAGCGCTATTTCATATGCGGCATGAGTCTCATAGTTTTCATAATTGGTGAGCTCAGTCGCCATCTTCGTAAGAATGCCGGAGAGAATTGGCATAGTTGTAGTAAGAATACCGGTAGGAATAAAGACCTATTGGTTATCAGTATAGCCACTGCACGATAATTAGGGAATACTTACCAGAACCCACTGTAGAGGCCCATTGTATACCTCGGAGATGAAGACTTCAATTCCAAAGCAAGTGGCAATCAGCGTGCCGAGTAATGAGGCGGCAGCTAATGCGAATGGGATTTGCAGCAATTGTCTTTGAAGCCGCTTCTTTACAGGAAAAATCCCTACTTGCTCACCAGTAACTGGGTCTGTAATGAGTGTTTCGTGCTGGAAATTTTTTCTCTTTTGCTCAATGCGAGATACACCACGGACTCCCCAACGCACGGCAAGATCCACTTCTTGATGTTTCCACCATTCAGTGAAAACTGTGCACCAAAGGGCGTTCACAATGCCATACACGGGAGAAAAATGACCAAAGAAAAGCCAGGCCACGGCTCCGAATGCAGCAGGGAAGAGAAGGAATGTAAAGTAGGACTGCGTGAAGGCGAAGTAGAAAGCAATCTGTTCCAAATTAGCATACTCCTTGTACTCAATTGCATTCCTTGCATACCTTCTCTCCAAGGCGATTCCTAATATCATCCAAATCTTCCGCTTGAAGAAAGTAGGATGAGGTCCATTTCTTGATCCAATCCTTGTTGTATGCGTGGTCATGTAGCGCAAAGATAGACTCCACCGTCTTCCACTCCCCTTCATTTGGTGTTATGCCTGCACCACCATCGGAAATTGGGTTTGTGATGAGTTGGTATATGATGCGCAAGCGCTCAGCTTCGTAGAGAGGCTCTGCCTCGAGGGCCCCGCGTATTTCTTTGGGCGGAGCTGAAGCCCGAACACCGTGTATCCAGTCATGAACACTGTATGATCTGTCAGAGTGGGCCTACAAAACCATGACACATTGGCCTTACCGTGATCTGTATACCTCCCCAAACAGGTGCTCTTCGGACGCTACTCTCACAAAGAGTAGCACCGAATGAGCATCGCCATCACGAACCTCTATCTGCAAGCCTACAGAGGAAAGAGCTTCTACCAATTTCTCGAAGCTTGAAATGGCCGTCGACCTGTCTGTAAAGACGTTAGACTGGCGGATGAATTGTGTTTGGATGTTATGATCCCGACCTAATTTTGCAAAGCGGTAGCTGATTACATAGTCCACGTCCATGTTGGTTTGAAGAGCCTGACTTTTCGCCATGGCGCGAAAGCAGCTTTGCCGAGGGCTGTTTTTTTGGTAAAATTAGGTCTTAGGACAATAGGACAATAGGACCGAAGAAGAGGCAGCAATAGGAAGAATGATGCTCCTCCGTAGAAAAAGAAGTTCCAGGGAAACCGTGCAGTGTTCCGGCCAAGCTTTGGAGACGACCCACGTCATCGACGTGTGCCTGCCCACCGAAGCCAGGTCCGCGGGGATCCCTGCATCGCATCACAGCTATCTTGGCATCCTAACTAATTTCGTAGATACATGCTACATTCACTGAGTGAGCTTATCGAGTGCATTGATCTGTCACTTTGCAAGCATATACAATCCATAGTCCTGACAGAGACGAATACACGTGAGAGTATATGCCAATACTCAATAGAACATAGTTCTAGGCAGAGATACGACTTCTGCACTTTTCAAACTCCTAGCTACGTCGAATCTTCTAAAATTGTCTTGATCATTTCGTTGCCTAGCTTTGTCGCATCTGGAAAGCGTGGCTCGAAGTAGGCTTGAATTTCTTCAAATTTTTCACGGTAACCGTCAAAATTCCCCAGGCTCACCCGTGAACTCCAATCCCGTGCTGCGAAAGTGAACTCAAGGTCGTCGTGACGAAACGAATCATCGTCTATGGCCGTGTCGATAGCCTCTTCGAGGAGCGCCGGATTACGGAAAAGGTACTCTGTGATGCCAAGCCACATGCGGAAGAGCTGAACGTCCTATTAGAAACCATTCAAATAATCATTGTGGAAACTTACCGGCGTAGAACATATCATATGTTCATATGGAACAATGCCAAGTTTCCACCAGCAGTCCACTATGGCTAGAAGGCTAAGGTGATTGTTCTTGAGCCGCTTCTCAGGCAGCTCACCTAGAGTAAATCGGTTTAGAACATCTTCCTTGAGTAGGACTTCTTGTTTGTTAGAGGTCGATGTGTGAAACACTGCCTCCCTAGCAGCCATAATTCTCCTTCTCAGTTCCTCCCTATGCCCACCAAGCATTAGTTTGAAAAGCTCAGTAACTGATTCGGCGTATTGCTTAATCTGCTTTTGCGCATCTGGATTTAAGATAGCAAGACCAGCGTATACATGCCACTTGCTAGCGTAGATACGTAAGGTGATGTTAATTTTCACGTTTTCGATTCCACCAATGTAACGGGCCGTTTCCCAAGGAAATTGGTTATTAGCTTTCCAGGCAGCCCCCATACTAAGGAACGCAGCGTGGGTAACAGCTTGTGTGTCGGCTGTGATGCGATCATGCTGCTCGCCGGTAAGATATACATGAGTAGACTGAAGGCATGATAGAGCATGTTCCACAAAACTGAAGGCCTCGTCAGTTGCTCGATGTCTGATGAGTACCAATGGTTGTCCTTTCGGGTCGACACGGGGCCCATGGAGAGAATGACAGGAAATGATGTGGACATCGGAGGGCAGATGCTTCTCGAATGCCGCAATTTCGGGAGCTTTACAAGACGTTTGTCCACCCACGATGGCTCCGAGCTTAGTTGCTAGGGGCCCAACTTTAGTTTTGGCAAACAGCTAGGCGGATATGGAGCATACAAGGTCCGAAAAGTTTCACGACAGCGTCGATGTTTTTAGCCTCAACACTATAGATAATGTAATCGCTCACACGGGACACCAAGTGACCGTTTCGCTTGATTTCAATTTTCGACTGGAGAAACTCAGTTCGGATCTACTGGTTGTATTGTACATATTGGAAACCCTACACTACTGCTAAACTCATGGACCAGAGCATCGAAGCGCTCTGGGACGTCACAAGCGTTTACCCTGAGGTACTTGCTATTAGCCTACAATGACGAAGCATATAGAACCTGTTTAAGAATCTGGTCAGCCAATAATCGAAAACAGAAAATAAAAACTCAGGGTGGAGTTGGAAGTTTATCAGAGGTGTATAAGTTAGGTAGCGAGAATTTACATCATGGACAGTGAAGCGCCTGCGACATGCCACCAGGACGGTGACAAGACAAACACGCACTATACTCGAGCCAAATGCACTCACAGTCATCACAAAAGCGGATGGCGTAAGGGAGAGAAGGGGTATGGACTTACAGATAGCAGCGACCTGTGGTGACAGGGCTGTATACGAAATCATCTGAAAGCAAAACTCACTTCCAGCCAGCTGCACCCAAGCGCCAGGCGTACATCTTGCCCATGTCGCCCATGCCAATAATTCCAATGCTTTTTCCTGCGTACATGTTTATAACAGGGCGGCACAACCGAGTTGAGACCGGAATGTAGTGTTAAGAAATCAAACCATAGCGACCTGGTGGACAATCAAAAGAGTCGGCAGCGCTGGTGGAAAAGTTTCATGGACGGCGCTACGGTACGGAGAAACAGCAGTTCCGAAGCCCACACAGAAACCACATTCGGAGCACGGCCCGCTTGAAAGTTCGCTCGTCCACACTCAACATCATCCACACGTTGTCTTAGAACCCATACGACAGCCAAAATGCCTCCCAAGAAGAAGGTTGAGCGCGGTGCGCAAGAAAACATTCAGGTTCGTACTCTGGCTGGCTCCACTTTACAATCGATTCATACTGACTTGTTGGGTAGTTGGGACCTCAGGTCCGCGAGGCAAGTTAACTGCAAACGCCAGCGTGGGAACACGTATTGACCGTATGAGCAGGGCGAGCTTGTTTTCGGAGTTGCACGCATCTTCGCCTCCTTCAATGACACCTTTGTGCACATTACCGATCTGTCTGGCCGCGAAACAATCTCCCGTGTAACTGGTGGAATGAAGGTGAAGGCTGATCGTGATGAGTCCTCTCCGTATGCTGCCATGTTGGCAGCTCAGGATGTCGGTGTGTAAAACTGGCAAAGAAACATCAGGCAGAGAACTAATTTGGCGTAGCTGCCCGCTGCAAGGAGCTCGGCATCACCGCCCTCCACGTGAAGATCCGAGCCACTGGCGGCAATGGCACTAAGACCCCTGGCCCCGGTGCCCAGTCTGCCCTGCGTGCTCTTGCCCGCGCTGGCATGCGCATTGGCCGTATCGAGGATGTTACTCCTACACCATCCGATTCAACCCGAAGGAAGGGTGGTCGCCGTGGTCGCCGTCTCTGAGCGCGTGCGCCGTGTTTTGGATCAAGTGGAGGATGTGTGGCATGGCTTATGGTTATCATGACCGGATCAAAAATTACGCGGGGAACGGCTACGGCCTGGTCTCCATGTTGGACTCGGCACGTCAAATGAATTAGTCAAGGCAGTTCAACAGAATTTTTCTGCATGAATCGAACTGCTCACCATGAAATGTAACTCGCGCATGATACGACGGACACCATCGACATTACTACGCTTTCAAACTGTTGCTGTGAAGCATAGCATTCTATATGTCTACAACTTGTACGGGATTGCCCAATCTCCCTGTATTCCCATGCATTTGTGCGGCATTCACCATGACTGTATGGGCACCCCGCCCACCCCATATCTTGTCCCATATCAGACCACGTAGTCCCCTATATGCGACTTTAACAACGTTTAGCCAGAGCCACGGGTTCAAACAGCCTCTCAACCATGTGTCTTTAGTCTTCAAGCCCCTTTCATAGGCATCATGACATCCATCCCACCAGACTACTTCTTGTCCGGCTCCCCAATGCACATGCCCAAAAACGTGTAACACAGGTTTCACGCGTTTCACCTCCGCCGCTAGATGCTCACAACCCAACTCACTGGGTAATGTCAGGTCCATATGGTATTTTGGTGGAGTATGCGTAATCAATACATCCACATCCTCGGGCACAGTCTCGGACCAGGCGTCGCTACCCCTCGGATACTGAAACGCATGTACACTCATGGGCCCACAAGCTGGTATCTGCGGAGCACCATAAAGCCTTATCCTTCTATGTTTTGTTTCCCCCGCTAGTAAATGTGTACCAGCATGCGTTGACTCATCCTCTCCCTGCTTGGATTTCACTGCAACACTGAGGCTCAATCTTCGGTGCTGCAGGTAGTGAACTCTCTTCCAGTCAAGACTACCGGCTCGCTGATCCTCACGCAAGGACGGCCGTGTCCGCGGATCTAGGTATGTATCATGGTTGCCGGCTATGACGATGACTTCTTGATGCGGCAGACTCGATAGCCAGTCTATTTGCTTTTGTATCTCGGATACACTCCCGTCAACCGTCATGTCCCCGGCATGTATTAGAATATCACCATTCGGTACATCTTCCACCTTGTGGCTATGCGTGTCCGATATGCAAACTATTCGAATTGGAGGATGGAGGGTCGAAGGCCTTGATCGGAGCGATGTCGTAACGTAGTATGTGTGGTATAGGAGATACTTGAGAGGGTTATGGAGGAGGATACGAATGAAGGAAACAGGCTCGAAAGGATCGGGCTGCGATTCGGTTTGGCGCCATGGATTTAGCACCTGAAGGTGTTCGGAAAGGACCATTGGGGTGTGTTAGTATGTAGTAGATCGGCTTCCTAATGTGTGTAGTACTCGTTACTATTACAGAGCTGACTCGATGGGATAAATATTTCAGCAACGAGCTGGTATCGTCAACTCAAGATTCAGCAGTATCATTGCTAGAGCCCGAAGCTGCTTGGTTATTCATTATTTGTGGGAAAGCCTGTTGAAGTGATGGCTGCTGTGGAATACCTTCATATGGAGACTGGGGTGCACGCGGGCATATGAGCAGGGGTCATCTAATTAGACTCGCGAAAAAGAAACGCCGAATATAGCCCCACATTAACTTGACTCAGTAGCAGTATTCCAGTATAATACGTGACCAGAGTATAAGGCGCCTGATGGAATGGTGGGAATCGGAACTACCTGCCATATGTTCCTTCATCACTGATCACCGCTGTCGGCACTCGCTTTTTCACAAAGAAGGGTTCTGTAGCGTCACAGTGGCTGTGCATAATGCGACTAGCACATCTCTATACTACCCTTGTATGACCGTCCATACTAATGTACCACCCAGTGTTGACTTCCAGGCTTGTCTACCGACAGCTAAATCTGATCCTCCGCTTAAGGTCTACCTTGATAGATGCTTCTTTATCATGCAAAGCATGAATTGACCAGGCCAAAAACCAAAACTATGTGCTCACCGGTTTGCCTTGCACTACCAGCCCCCTCGCCTATGCACGATGATTATGATGGGGCTGAGCCAGGGCAGACAGCACCACGCAAGAGCAGAGTAGGCCTTGTCAATGCCTTATGAAGTTTAAGTAGCAGCCTATTCCATCTCTAGCCTCTTCAGTTTCAGCTCTTAGTTTTTCGAAGAAAAAAACCGTTTTGTGCTGAATCGCGTTGATACTATTGCTTCTTCAGCTTACACTAGGTTTGAGGTTGCTTGCAGAAAGTCATGGCTGAATTGACCATTGGAATTGTCTCATTGACATTCCAAGTGTTCTCGGGATGCGTACAAGGTATTCTTCGTCTTCCAATAATGTATATTAACATAGTTAATGGATGATAGGCTACGAACTCATTACAGACGCACGGCATATGCCTGCAGACTGTCAACACCTACGAGTACGCCTCAAGACTGAGCAATATCGGCTTCTGGACTGGGCCGATGTTGTCCGGCTTGATGAAACGGACGATAATCTTCTTATTAGCAATCATTCCAAAGGTCTTCTATTAGATGTCCTTGACCAGCAGCGTCGTCTCTTGCATCAATTCGGTCGTTTAGATGATAAATACAAAAAGCTGTCAAAGCCGCTTCTAATAGACTACGAAGAGGCCCACGATGGCCAGCTGCCCGACCCGCCGGCTTATTCGCCAGTAGAAGATGGCCCAACTGTCCGACGTGTGGATTCTGATTTCCAGAGAAGATTTCCGCAGTCCAAGATTCTCTTGAAGAAAAGTATAGATTGGGCGAAGAAGAGCGCCGAGTATCCACGACGTTTGAAGTGGGCGTCTTTCGATAGGACGAAGATGGAGAACTTGGTGCTCAAATTGGGGGGCTTCAACGACTTTATGAGAGAAATGTTAAACTCGGCGCAGCTGGAGAGCCTTGCTATCAAGCAGACGCGCACGGAGTTTCAGATCGTCCAACTGAATTCTACTATTCAAAATCTCGTACAGATCTTTGAGAGTACAGTCTTAGGACAGGTGAAGAGAGGACGGAGGAAGTCATTGCATGTAAAAAACCCAGTCCGAGCGTACATGCAAGCTCAAGGACTTGACGACATAGACGATGAAGCAGATACATTAAAGCCAGGACTACAGAATCTTGCTGCGCTCGCGCAGTTTAAAGCACTAAACTCAGCTATTGAAGACCCGAACGTCTTTACGGATGAATTCACGAACAGCATCGCGCTCTCACGCACCGCTTCCGAAACCCTCGACGTGAAGCTCTCGCGATCTCATATCCACATGATATCCCCAATTGATCCCGAAGAAGTCACCGAGTCGCATCGTGAAGAAGCATTCTATCAGCCTCCCCACAACCGTAAGACGTCGGTTTGGATAGAATGGAAAACCTACGAACCTCCGCCCTTCCAGCCCACTGGACCGGATCCAAAAATACTCGAACGAGTCAAAGCACTTGCCGCCTTGTTAAAGGAAAACAACCGCACGGAGATGTTCCGAGCGCCACACTGCCTAGGGTACTTCCAGGACATCGATGAAGAAACAGGGGAAGACCACTGCCGCTTTGGTCTCGTCTTCGAGAAACCATCGACCGCGCACCCATCCACGCGCCCCATCTCTTTGCACACTCTTCTCACATCTCCCGAAATCGATATGCCGTCCCTCACGGACCGCATCATGCTCATGCGTCTCCTCTCCGAGACGTTGGAGCGTCTCCACGCAGTGAACTGGCTTCACAAGGGCCTTCGATCGTCCAACATCCTTTTCTTCTCTGATTGCGGGCCTGCCGAGATATCCTACTCGGACCCGTACATTTCAGGGTTCGACTACTCGCGCCCAGCCATGAATGACGACCTTACTGAAAAGCCCCCGGAAAATGCGTCCAGTGACGTTTACCGGCATCCACGAGTACAAGGCTCCGGCCTCCGTGAGGGGCCATCGCCATCTTCAGCTTTCAAGAAATCCTACGACCTATATTCTCTGGGCGTAATTTTGCTTGAAATTGCATATTGGAAGCCTATTGATGCCATCTTGGGAATACCGCAGCTGGAAAAGGCCAAGCCAAGCGTGGTGTTTAGCGTGAGAAAGCGGTTACTGGATGAAGAGGAAGGATTCTTGAGGTATGTGAAGAGTTATTTGGGGCATACCGTCGAGAGGGTTGTGAAGGCTTGTTTGGAGGGACCCAAGGCCTTTGGGTTGCCGGAAGGCTGTGACGAAAAAAAGGAGCATGTGGGAGCTGAGCTGCAGAAGGCGTTTTACGAGAAGGTAGTGAAAGAATTTGGACAGATGAGGCTGTGAAGATTCGTTAATTCAGGGAATTTATCACCCTTTCTTTCTTCGTGGTGCTGTTATCGTCTGTAGGATCTGAACTTGTTATTACACTTGTTGCGTTTTTGGAACCACACGCAAATATCCATGTATTTCGCTATGTAAAAGGAAAGCCTAGAAGTGCCTGTTGGTCACCGGCCACTCAGCTCTATAAGTGTTGCACTCTCGAATCGAGGCCCAATCCACCCTGTATGAAGTCTCGGCGAGGAGGCATGCAATTATCGGATCCCTAAAATACAACCGAACGCCCGGCACTTAGTAGCCCATCTTTTTGAGGTAATCGGCAAGGTTGGCAACATCGCTGAAGGCGTTCGTTGTCTGGGCCTCGGCGTTGTGGTGGCCGATGAGAAGAGCCTGTGTGGTCTTGTATGCGACTATGCCTTCTTTACCCTATGTGGTGTCAGCCAGTGAGGACCGCAAAAAAACGCCAACCGCATACCTTTTTAGCCTTCAGTGACTCGTCGGTTGCCTCGATAGTCATGTACTTTTCGCCGCTGATCTTAATACCGTTGGATATGACGGCCTTGACTTCGCCGGTATCTGAAAAGGAGTCGGCGATGGCCTTCATCTCGGCGGGGGAGACCTGGAGCCAGAGTTAGCCGCGCGATCACATACCCAGCCTCCAAGGCTCGCCGTGGTATAGGCACTGGCTAAGCATGGGCACAATGTAGGAGTTTGGACGGCGGACGTACGGTGAAGCCAGGGGATGAAGCCCAGACGGTGCTTCCAGCGACATCGCAGATGACGGCTTTGTCGATGTTGCCAGGGCTGACGAGGCTACGGGGTGGTCAGAAGGGGAGTGCACCAAGACGCGGTCGGTGGGAGATGGATACCTTGTGTCGATGTAGGCTTTTGGCGATGATCAGCGCTTGCGTCAGGTGGTGAGAGGCATTTGGAGTGCTCACCTTGCCAGGACATGATGAATGCGGGTGCTTGTGGAGTTGCAGGAGAAAGGAGGGGCAGACTCAGCCTGGGCTTGTGGGCTTGGCTACGCAGGCGTGGATTGTATACAGAATGAGGGTGCAGTGAGCGGTGAGGGGAGGAGGTTTGTTGGGCTGGAGTAGGGCAGAGCAGGCTGGTCAACACGGGGGCTAGTCAGACATGGTGGGGCAGAGGGGGCTCTCTCTTTTTCAGTCGCCCTGGCTGTCAACCCCGCACCGCCGCCCATACGACAGGCCATCACGGCCATCGAAGCTGCGCCTGGCCCCGTGATGCGCGCCTGCCGATGTGAAGCCTGGCGCTTCGCTGCATGCGCCCTGCCCGTCTGCCGCCATCTCGTTTGGCCCGTGGTGGTTTGCGCATCTGACGCGTTCCTGGCGCCCGAGGGTGAATGGCGCGATGCGCTGTGCATCCATGTCCACATGCATGCAGCGCCCGTGTCGCATTCCATGGCCGACCATGTCCATTTGCGGCGAATCACGTGAGAAGCAGCCCGTGCGTTCTCGGCGCCTTGAGCTCAAGCTCAAGCTCGATTGACTGCGCTCGAGACCCACCACCCACTCGATCCTGCACCTGCACTCGCATCCGCACTCACCCCCGCGCCGCAGCAAGCACCATGACAAGCTCCCTCTTGCGCCACACATAGACAAGACTGTTCGGCCCCCTTTGCCGCAATGTCTTCCCGTACACCGTCGCGCGGCCGTTCGCCCACGCCCTCACCTAGGCCATCAGTGTCAGATCGCGACCGTTCACCATCTCCGCAACGCTCAATCTCCCCGCGCTCGCGCTCCCGTTCGCCATCGTACCCTCGCTCACCCTCAAGGATCCCTGCTCGCTCTCAGTCGCCGCGCCGTAATGGACGACGCAGCTACACTCCAGACAGCCGCCGTTCGCCTTCGCCTAGAGGCAGAAGCTATACAAGGAGCCCAAGTAGGAGGACTGGCTCTCCCGCTCCACGGAGCACAAAGGTACGCTTCTGAAAACACTCTGAGCTTGCACTCGCCTCAGCCTGGCCATCGGTAGTCTAATCTGCGCAGATTGTGATCGAGCAGTTGACCAAAAACGTTACCGAAGCGCATTTACGTGAAATATTTGGCAATTACGGTCCTATCAAAGACATCAAGCTGCCTTTGAATCCAGTGTGTACGTTCGTTCCATCTGGGGGCGAGTGTCTGTCCTAGGCCCATGCTGACCCTTCAGTCAATTTCAACCGTGGCACAGCGTACATCATGTATGAAGAAATTGAAGACGCCGAAAGAGCCGTTGCAAAGATGCATGACGCACAATTGGACGGCGCCAAGATTCTCGTGTCCATCGTGCTTCCTCGCCGCCGTTTTTCTCGCTCACCACCACCCCTACACCGAGGCCCTCCGCCACGAGATCGCGACTTCGACTACCGACCTGGAGGACCACCCGGCAGCTATCGCCCTCCGCTAATGGGTGGACCGCCGCGGTATCGTTCCCCACGTCGCCGCTCACCCTCACCTAGAGGTTATGCATCACGGGGTGGGAGAGGTGGAAGAGGCGCTCGTGGAGGCCGAGATGACTATGGATACCGCCCCAGGCGCTCAGTTTCTCGCTCTCGATCTAGATCCCCCAGACGAAGCCCAACCAGATCATCATACTCCAGGTCACCGTCAAGGACGCCACCGAGGCGTGGGGGGAGCTATCGGAGGCGAGATTCACCGCCCCGTAGAGGTGGTGGTGGTGGTGGTGGTGGTGGTGGTGGTGGTGGTGGTGGCAGGAGGAGCCCCAGTTATAGCTCTTATGACAGCTACAGCGACCGGAGCCTGAGCCGGAGCGGAGGACGTGGTTCTCTAAGAAGATAAGAGCAAGTAACGCCATGTTGAGCTAGGATTACTGCTGATATTTAATCCCTTTTAATAGCGGTATGTGGCCTGGAAGAAACCACTTGAATACGTTGGAGAGTAACTGGCCCATAGAAGATCCAGTCAGCAATCGGCGCACCCTGTCGTTTATGGGGCGGTTCAAGAACTGGTCGGAGGACATCTGGAAAAGTGTTGTGGTTGACCAAAGCGAGCTATATTGAAAGGGCTATCAATCGCTAGCAGAGATTGTTGGCGTAAAGCTAGAGGTCTCTGTGCCCGAAGCTTAAATTGCTTGATACCCTTCTCACATTTTGAAACAGGAGCAAAAAGCCTCTTTATTTGGCCACGCCATTGCAATGTTTGGTGGTGTAGTTACAAATTATAATAGAAACCACTGGAAACCATCATGCCACCCTCAACTGAAACCCTGCACCCGCCTGCTCTTCTCTATTGGCAAAAATGCTGCTGAAATCTATGCTAGCGATCCCAGGCGCATTCCCTCTCTTAGGTGCATTCGGACTCTCCCTCCGTCTTCTCTTTTCACGGCCTGCTTTGCTCGGAAATGTTGGGAACATCTCCATAGGCTTCGGCTTCGGTGCTTCCCGGAAGTACGCATGTTCCAAGACTTCATCTGCAGTCGGCCTCCGCTCTGGGTTCAATGACAGGAGCGATGAAAGCAGCCCCACACCACCATTTGTCAAGAATGGGAACTTGGTCCTGATGATCCCTGCGCCCGTTGCCGTGGAATCCCGTGGTATTTTGAGCCCCTTTGCGTTGGGGAGACGCCAGAAGCCAGGCCAAGAGCGTTCTGTCGGCATACCGCACAAGGCGAAGATGAGACTCAGCTCGTCAACCTCGTTCTTGCCCTGTAGAATGGGTTCTTTCAGGAGCAATTCTCCAAAAATGCATCCAAGGCTCCACATGTCAATTTCGGGGCCGTAGCTCTCGGTTCCGAGGAGGAGTTCAGGCGCGCGGTACCACAGGGTAACGACGAGCTGTGTGAGGGGCGCGTAGGGCGGTGGCACATAACGCGCCATACCAAAGTCAGCGATCTTGAGATGACCGCGGTTGCTGAGCAGAATATTCGAGGTTTTGAGATCGCGGTGCATAATGAAATTGGCGTGCAGAAAAGACAGGGCGGAGGTGAGTTGTCGTAGCAGCGTCTTTACTTCCGAGGCTAGGAAAGGCTCCGGCATGTCTTCTTGGAGGGTCTTCAGGTCGTGTTCGAGAAACTCCATTACGAGGACTACCTCGGAGGGAGAGGAGCCTGTCAAAACTTCATGTAGAGCAACGATGTTCTTATGGCGCGCCTTTTGGAGTATGGATATCTCACGGAGAGCGGTGACGGGGAAGCCGTCTTGCTGCGAGTAGTCCATTTTAACCTTCTTTAGCGCGACGATTTCGCCGGTAGATATTTCGCGTGCTCGTGAAACCCAGCCATAAGAGCCCTCTTCGATATGATTTAGAGTCTCAAAGTTGGATGTGTGGCGACAGGGACTCCATCCTCCACCCTCGAATCGTAGCAGTTTCCTGTCCTCTTTCTTTTTGATAAGATTACCTCCCTCGGAAACATCATTCGAAAGGCGCCGACGCTTGTGGGGGGGCGAGCCTGCCTCTTGCTGGTGTTGCGCTACCTCTTGCTCCTCTCGTTGCTGTTTCTGGAGTTTCAACCTCTTCCTCTCTTCTTTCTCTTTCTTCCGGCGAAGATCCTCAGCTTTGTCGGCTTCATTGTTGGCCCATCGCGATGACATTTTCAGTCTTTTATTATTATTATTTTTGTGATGTTCGCTGCAGTTACTGATGTCCGGGTTGAAATAAGTATGCAGCAAGCATAGACGCACGTGCTGTGAGGTTGGCTCCAGCTCTGTGCCTAATTGAACCATTCCGCTGGGGGCGCGGTGGTCATAGCTCCGGCATGGCAAAGGTGAACTTTTTGGACCGAACACTTTCCAAATGCACCACGGGCAACAACGTGAGACATGAAGGCCAACCCCCTCGTGCAACTGAGCTGCGCGGGAAAGTCTGTTAGAGCAAGACTTACAGCGTATAGAGGGGCCCAATATGGCGTACGGTGGTCCTCAGGCGGAGAACGGCAATGGTCCACACCATTGGCGAAGATGCTAGCTGAAGCTATAAAAGCACGTCTTTCCCTGCATAGTTGAATAAAGTGATGAACTGACAGTGGATATAGACCACGGGTCCCGTCTCGGTAGCCTCGTACATGCGCCAATGCCTGACCGCCCCCAATGGCGGATACTACACGCGGCAGACAACAGGTCACGATCAATTCGGGGCAAAGGGTGACTTCATAACTTCCCCCGAGATCAGCCAAGTATTTGGTGAATTGATTGGTATATGGTTGTATACTGAATGGCTAGCGCAAGGTAGGAGTAAGAGGGTACAGATCATTGAAGTGGGACCAGGGCGGGGAACCCTAATGGATGATGTATTGAGGGTACGTTAGATTCAGTCCTTTTTGGGCAGATATAGGAGCTGGCTGGCTTACTGACTTTGTTCAGACCGTTTCGAGTTTTAACCCGTTTGCGCGGTGTATTGAAGCCGTACACCTGATCGAAGCATCGCCACAGTTACAGAAACAGCAAGCAAAGCTCCTGGCAGGCACTGATCAGCTTGAAGAGTCCAGCCTGGGCTGGACGGCAGGGTGTAAATACATCTCGGGCTGTAAGGTTAATTGGTGCGAAGACATTAGACTGTTGCCAAAAGGTATACCATCATGACGGTTTTCGTTGCATCGTCTCGGGAAGCCGCTAATCAGCTTACAGATGAGACATCCACACCTTTTATTATAGCCCACGAGTTTTTTGACGCATTGCCCATTCACATTTTCCAAAACGTCTCCGATTCCCAAATCCCCGCTTCATCTACGATCCTCACGCCTACAGGACCTATCAAGCCACGGACAGGACCTCAAGTACCAAAAAATCAATGGCACGAGCTTGTTGTATCTCCCATGACTACTTCCTCGGACACTCAAGTCTCTTCATCTTCTTCTAGCCGAGAACCAACTCCAGAATTCCATCTCACCATTTCGAAAACACCGACACCGCACTCTCTTTACCTACCCAAGATTTCTCAGCGTTACAGGAACCTTGAGAATACCCCAGATGCTATCATAGAGATATCACCCGAATCTCTATCATACATAGACGATTTTGCTGTCCGCATAGGAGGCTCCAATGCCCCAGAACCATCACCAACCCCAACCCCAGCTTCTGTGAGACCACTCACGAAGTCACACTCGACACCGACACCTCCATTTCGAAAACCTAACCCCTCTGGCGCAGCACTGATTCTAGACTACGGTCCTTTATCTACCATCCCCGCTAATACCCTTCGTGGTATACGCGCTCATCGCCCCTGCTCTCCTTTCGTTCAGCCCGGACTCGTGGACCTCAGTGCCGACGTCGACTTTCTCGCCCTTGCAGAATCCGCAATAAAAGCATCACCTGGCGTTGAGATACACGGACCTGTCGAGCAGTCTTTCTTCCTGTCCGCAATAGGAATCAAGGAGCGGGCCGGGGCGCTCTTGGAAAAGGCAGAGGACGAAGATACCAAAGCGAGGTTGGAGACGGCGTGGAAGAGACTGGTAGATAGAGGTCCGACAGGCATGGGGAGGATCTACAAGGCGATGGCTATCTTGCCCTACATCGAGGGGGCCAAGGTCAGGCGTCCTGTTGGTTTCGGTGGCCATGTTGTGCAGTAGGATGAGCACGATCCGTCCGTACTTATGTGTGTATATGTATCCTGTACAATTGTTTCCCAGAAGAGAATTCCTGGTGTGCCATGAATACAGAATCCTGAACTTGGTCTAAAAGTCCCTTACGAGTACGCCGGAAGAGGGGAGGGGGGTATAGTTAATCTGCCATATGACAAAAAAAAAGTGATCCTTCAGTCCAAGCACAGGCACGCCTACGACGACGGCTCGTCCCCGCACTCAACCTCACCTCTCCTCTCAACTCACATCCTGGCCTCCCGACTCATACTCGCGACTCTCCCCGATATCTACAACATCAAATACACCCTTCTCCTCGATCCCCTTCTCCTTTAGCGCCTCCTTCAGCTTCCGCGGTGGTTCCATCACATCCTCTTCCGTCAGCACCCACGTGCCCCAGTGCATACCCAACGCTCGCCGGCACCGCGTGTCGGAGAAGATGTTCACGCTGTCCTTGGGGTTCGCGTGCATGGGCGACATGACCCAGCGTGGTTCGTAGGCTCCGATGGGGATGAGGCCGAGATCGAAAGGCCCACGGTGCCGGCCTATCTGCCCGAAAGCAGGGCAGATAGGAAGGTGTGCGTACTCAGGACCGTAGTCATCGGCGCCTTCCGGTGTGTTCATGGGTACGGAGCGGTAGCCGGTGTCCCTGCGAAAGAGTCATCGGTAACGTGAAAGAAAACTGTGGGTGACTGGACCGTACCCTGCGAAGTACACCTTTGCGCCCCCACTCTCCACACTCCAGCTCGCCCACAGCGTCTTGCACTTGTCAAAAGGAGTTCGAGCGGAAACGTGCTGACAAGGCAGCGCGCCGATGGATGCTGTGATGCCCTTGCTTTCCAGCTGCCCGGCCGGCTCGACCTTCGTTTCGTCGGCCTGGCTGGCGTCTCCTCTATTTCTGAGTGCAAGGTCCCGCGTATCCCACCAATCCAGTTCTGTCACATTGTTTTCGGGTACGCCGCTCTTCACGAACCATTTCTTGTTACCAAGCGGTGCGAAGAAATGCGCCTGCGGGAATTTTTCTCGGATACGCTTGATGGACGGATAGGAGAGATGGTCGTAGTGGTTATGCGAAATGACCACAGCGTCTACCATCGGCAGGTCCTCAATGGCACAGGGTACTGGTGTGAATCGCCGCAAGCTCTTCATCTCGATGGGCGCACAGCAATCTTCAAACACCGGATCGAATAGGACTCGGAGGCCTGAGGGGAATTCGACATAGTAACAGGCGTGGCCAAGCCACGTCGCTCTCAGCTTCTTCGTCTCCCGCGTCGGAAGGAAAGTTGGTGTATGGACTGGGACGGTTGGTGGAGTTGTGTCTGGTATGCGCATTGAACCTGAAAGTTTTCGCCTGAGCCCTCATCAGCCGTCGTGTTGGGTCCCAGACCACGCAAACGGAGAGAGGGTACGTACCACAATAATCTCATCCCCATGGCAGGGGCACTGAAATCCCGGAAGCTATCCCATAGATTTACAAACCCCTTTCCATTTTTCAAGTGGTGACTCTTTTCGTCCGTATCCTCTGGTCTTGAGCCCACCTGCGCCGGGTTACTGACAACAGCGAACAAGGCCGCCGAGCCAAGCCCACCTCCCAGAGAGCTCATCTTGACTGTATACACAAAACGCGGAGATTGCCACCAGGGACCTGACTTCGCGCTTCGCTGGGACTGGAATACCCTTCCGGCTCTTGCATGCAGGCCCGCAGGCGTAAAGAGAAAATTTGGTGATCTGGAGGACCCCACAAGTACGAGTCGCAGTCCAGCAATCCGCTTACGGAACGATGACATGGCGGATGATGTTCGGGATTAGGGATATGTGTATGTCCCCACGTGCGCTCCTTGGATGGGAGAAGGCGCAAAACTTAACATTCCACGTTGGCCTGGCCTCGATGGCCCAACTCGGTCGCGCAGCGGACTTGGATATAACTCGGGAATTAATCCATGACGACACCATCGTGAAGGTCATCTTTACATTCCTAACCTGTCCGTACATGTAACAGCGGCCGACAAGTATGTGGATTGTTGCAAACAGATCCTCGTATAAATACCGAATGACATTAAATTCTCCGTGGAGCACCTGACTATAAGATCACAGGTTTCACGTACTAAACCCAATAATACATAACTATGCTTCCACAGGGTGGCGTGGGTATGCCCTCCGGCACCCAATTTCCATTTTTTTTTTTGATATGCTATAGGGGCTGCGCTTTTAGAGTGGCTAAAACAATACTTCAATCGCATCCTCCCCAATCCCTATTGTGCCATCTGATGTATAATTCATAAAGCTCGGAAGCTTTTTGCACCAAAGAAATCAAAACAATGTGATGCTCCGTCGTAATCCGATGCCAATTAATTACAGCTCCACGATAGGAGAAACGGAGGCGGTGGAAGGGGGAATCAAGTCGTGAGCTCCAGGAAACATAAAGAAAAAGGCTGCCACGCCACTCAACCATCCGGTTCATTTACCATGCAGGAGGAGTTCGAATGGCACCAAAGGAATACCATCAACCTCCACCAACAGGACCGCCAGGGCAGTCATGATCAGAAACCCTCAGTCTTGTAGTCGCGCCGACAGCCACGGAAAAAAAAAACAGCAGAGCCACCAAGGCAGGTAATGACCCCCTTCCCTCCATCTAGTGGCACTGTATGGGAAGAAACATGATAGAAGGAAAAAGCTGCAGGCTATCGCACAAGAGGAGCGCAGACTGCAGCCGCAAAGACAGAAAGCAGACACCCATCGGCAGTAGTAAGAAGCAACCGAACGCCTGAATCCCACAATTTCGCTCGAAGTGCTCCCGATAGTCCATGAACACGACCCATATCTAGAACGTAAGAAGGCAATGAGCAAACCCGGGAAAGCAAATGTGAACTAGAGAAATCTATCATGCAAAATGATCGCAAGTCTTGTGTTTTCATGAGATCCGAGGGGGGCACAGATGAGCGTCTCAAATAACGACAAGAAGAGATCGAGTGAGCGCCAGGTACAATGATGATCAAGTAGAGTCGATGCAGGCCTCCCAAGGTGAAGGGCAAGATAAAGTGATACGATCCGCTTATCCATATTCGCCTATGCAAGACGGTCGACCCAAAAGGCAGAAAGCGCTAGAATGAATTTTTGAACAAGTGGATCGCTGAGATCAGATAAAATGTCGAATATGTAAAGGAGAAAGGGCCACGGAAAGGACATCGGAAGGTCGCGGCATGCAAGGAGAAGCTTGTTATGAAAACGATCCAAGATGCCACAGTTGACCACGAAGACGCACCGCCGTACAAAGAGCAATCGGCATGTACGGTCCTGACTAAATAGAACCAATGGACTGGCTTTCGATGCTAAACGGCAACAGCCTGAGGTCCAAATCCGGGGGCCATGAAGTAGGAAGGACGTCGCTGGGCGCAATATGCACAGCCGCAGTTAGCACCGTGGCTGTTCCAAACAGGAGGCTGATATTGCGTAGAATAGGCAGGCGGGCCGTAATTGGCGGGTGGCTGCTGAGGCTGGCTGGCTGTAGGCTGGGCCAGGGGTGGGTAGCCAAACATAGTGCGACGTGAATATCCTTCGGGAGCCCAAGCCCTTGCGGCGCCATAGTACTCCGGGGTAGTAGGACCCGTTGTTGGAGCAGACGCAGGCGAGTGCTCATTTGCCGAGCGCCATGGGTCATACTGTGAGTACGCGGGAGCGTTATTGAAGGACGGTTGTGCCGATTTAGGCGTAAACTCATAGGGCGGTGGGTTGAAACCTTGCTGAATTGGCAACGGCGGCAGAGGCTTATTCAACGAACGCCGATGGATAGAAGTATCGATCGGGCTTAAGCTAATAGGACGAGCTGCGCGCTCCGTAGCACGATCCTGGTAATCTTTCCAGTGACCAGCCCACGATTGCCAACCCTGCTGTTCGGACGGGTCACGATGAAGCTTGAAGTCAATAGCAAGAAGCCAGTCCATCTCTAACTGGTTGAGATCGGAAACCGGGATCCCGCTGACTTCGGACCAGGAGCGATTGATGAACGTGTTGTCATCCAGAAACTTGCTTCCTAAGACCAAGGCTATGGTCAGCAAACGGAAGAGGTGGCTATCCGTTTTCGGGACACCAGATAGCATGGGCATCCGAGACGAAAGGTAGAACATGCTCAGTAAAATAGTCGCCGATGGTAGTCGTGTGGCGCATAGCACCTGATGAACCCATTTACGAAAGGAAGGCGGCATCGTGCGGCCAGGCGTGATCACTTGGAGGGCCATCTCGCAGACAAAATCCGTCATCACCTCCATGTCGTAATCTAGCTTGGCTGATACACCGCCTACGGGCTTCTCTTCCTTAGGCTGCTGTTGTGCTGGCCTTTGGATGAGGTCTTGAGCGCGATGCTGCTGCAGAGAGACATCTCCAATCGAGTGACGCATCGGAGGGAGGATAGGTGCCCCAACAGTTTCGTAAAAGGAACTGGGTGGCGGGAGGCCAGGGGGACCGTGGGCCAGATAGGTACCCGCTTGCGGATACATAGGTGGCATTGCGATGGAGAGTTGGCCATAGCGGTCCGCGAAGTCATACCCATCATCCTGCGTTCGAACACCCATTTGACCACCAAACGTAGTTTGTTGATAGGGCATGCCCCCACAACCTGAATGGTAGTTGGGCACAAACTCTGGTGGCGTAAGAGGAAGCTGCCGAGGCAGGTTCTGTCGGGGGTAGAACGACGGCATGGTAGAGAGAAGCTGTCGCAGAGGAACGAAGAGACCGGTGATGGACCCTACGATCTGGTCAATAAAGGCTGCAAGTATAAAACGAGAGCAACATACAGTTTCTTCAATTCCTGGCCGCGGGAGATCGACCGTACGCTCCGCTAAAGACGTACGAACAACCTAATAAGAGTCGCTCATGCACAAAGGAGATTCGACGGTAAAAGGAATGTTTGTGTGTTTGAGACAATCGAAAAAAAATTAGCGGAAGGGCTTAACAATGTCGTCGTGGCCAGAAGGTGCGTTGATTGTCAATGACAGCACGAGCGGTGAGACAAAGCGGTGGTGAACCGGGAGAGCAGTCGCGGTGAAGGAGATGCCAGTGAAACGCGAACCAGAGGACGAGGCCTAAATCAATAGATCGCCCGTGGTGGAAGCTTCAAGGTCGCACGCTTGCAAACGCGGTCGTGCAAGAGGTGTGGATGAGGAGCGCAGGAAACCGAAGAGCCGAGCGCAGCAAGAGCAAGGGCGTCCCAGGCGAAACTGAAGAGCTAGTCAGGGAAGCAGGAAACCGCGCCGAAAAAAAAGCCACGGACCAGAGACGGGCAGAGGTGAGGCGGATGATGTTTTTGGCAGCGACGGGAGGCGTCAGAGTCGGACCCTGTCGGCAACGGATTGAAGCGGGAGGCCGGCGGCGTTGAGCGAGTCGAGGGTGGACGAGCGGTGTTGGGCCAACGCAGCGCAGCAGGAGACGCGAGGGCGCGAGATAGCAGGCACTCAAGGTAGAGGAGTGAAGGCGCTCGCACGAAGCTGGCGCGCAGACGCGGATGCAGGCCTCGAAGATGGTTGCCCGAGCGAGAGCAGAGGCCACCTGAGGTCGGCTGTGACGAGCTCCGGTCGAGAGGCTGAGGACTCGAAGGTGCTGCGGCAAGGCCTGCAACCGGTGCGGTGGGGACCGGTGGGGAGGTTGGGAGGGATGAGGAGAGGAGGAGGTGAGGAGGTGAGGAGGGGAGAGCGGAGGGGAGAGCGGCGAGATGGGGGGGAGGGGACTGGCGGTGCGGAAGGCGAGGGCGAAGGCAGAGGCGAGGGTGGTGTGGTTGAACGGACCACAGACCCAGTTTGGCCGCTCAATGGCGAAGCGAATTTCTCGCAGCGCTTGTGCTCGTGCTCGTCGGAAAAGCACCAACGCCAGCTGCGCGCGGCATGTAATCTTAACCACTTTATTACCGCTAAGGGGCGCGCGTCTCCCCGTGGCTGGTCTCTGCTCCGGCCTTCACACGCCTGCTCCGAGCGCTGGCCGCTGGCCGCAGCGCTGGCCACGGCAGCTGGAGCCGTTGTCGCGGCCGCCCGGCCGTCAGGGAGCCCAGCAGCGTCAGACGTGCTGCGTGTATCGTGTCTGTGTGCGGCGTCTGCCTCTGGCTCTGTCTCCGCCTCTGTCTCTGTCTCTGTCCATGACCATGACCATGACCAGTCGGCGACGCAGCCACGCACGCACGCACACGCACGCACACGCACAGATGGGCGGCCCAAGAGAGAGACAGCAAGCGGGCAGGCAGACAGACAGGCGAGCGAGCAAGCAAGCAAGCAAGCAAGCAGCCAAACATCCCCAATCGAACCCCGTCAGGGACCTCGCCCAAACCGCTGGCTGGATGGCTGGCGCTAGCCCTCCAGCCGCCGTCTCTGCGCATTCCGCGAGAGCCACGCTGGCACGCTGGCACCGTCTCCCCCGTCTCCCCTTTGCCATCTGCGTCCGTGGATGCCGGCTGCCGGCCAAATCCTCCTGTGGCCGTCTTGCCTTGCCAAGCAGGCCCATCCGCCGTCGGCCGTCCACTGTCGCTTTGGTGTGCGTCCAAAAAGCCCAAGGGGACCCAACCACGTCGAGCGCGACACAGCACCGCCATCCTCATCGCCCACTCATTGTGCCTCGCCCGCCCGCCGGCACATGCGTACACGCACACTGGCTCGCTTTTGCTCTGGCTCTGCGTGGTTGTGAACACAGATGTGCTCAGGAAGTAAGGTGGCTGTGGCTCCACGGCACGCTCCGCGCGCTCAGGGCTGTCTCCCACACGGCTGGCCGCGGCCCCGTGCAGTGCGTGAAAATTGTGTGCCTGCAGCGCAGTTGCAGCAGTTGCAGCAGTTGCAGCACATCCCCTCACTCCCCTCGCCTCGCCTCCCCCCCTCCCCCCTCTCATCGCATCGCATCCCATGTGGCTAGTCGACCACCTGAGCCCTTCTGTCTCCGTCACTGCCCGTAGCCCGTGGGTCGCCGTGGCCTTGTGTCGGGCTTGGAACGCGGTGGGCTGGGTTGCTGCACGAATATTGGCAGGTGATGACGAGCAGCCCATCGCCCGCGCTCCATCAGGCTCTCCGCAATTCGACGTTGCTGCCCCAACCCAACCCATGGCCAGCATCGTCAATCAGCCCTTTGCGTCAGACGCTGCGTGAGCGTCATCACCATCCTGCTCACTTGCCCCGGAATCCTCGTCGTCGTCACTGCATGTGGCGACCTGGCCCGCCGCGGCCTGCCCAACGCCGTAACGCCGTAACGCCGTAAGCAAGCCCGCACTAGAAACATTTGCAGCGCCCCCAGCAGCCCACACACCCAACCCACTTTGTGCGTCTCTGGTTGCTCGTCCAGAATCCCACCTGTCATCGTGGGATTCCAGTAGCTGGAGCCTGGTCTAGTGTCGTGGGAACGCCCGTCGACGTATGCAATTGCATGACTCCAAAGCCATGTAGAGGCAGAAGAATAAGCCCACTGGTCTGGCCAGCCCCCTTTCATAAATTCATGACTCTTTCGCAGCGCGTCTCAGCCTGTCGATATGCTGGTTGGTTGACCTGGCTTACTTCCCGTGAGCAAAACAACCACGTCTGCCGGCGATCGCACCCGCCGTCTGTCTCATCGATATGCATGCGGCGGCGAATTGGGGGCGCCACGTTAGCTTCAGAGTAAAATTCAGAACCTGCAGAACTTGGCTGCCTGGACCGTTAGCAGTCACATGCCTTTCGTAATCGAAAAAGCTTGCGGTGCTCCATACACGCGTGGTCAACACAGCCGTATTCCATAGTCATCATATCCATAGAGGTTGTCACACGGTCGTGAAAAGTGCAATCAATTCATCCACAGTCAATCAAAGTAGGCCCTCGCCCGAGTAGACCAATGCAAACTTATTTCGCCGCCCGAGAGACCCCGAACTCCAGCCAATGCAAACCCTGGGTATTTCTACGCGAACCCTTGCGACAAAAAGTGCCCAATCCCGACAACTCCGCTGTATCCATCCAGCGGTATATTTAGTTCATTTGTCTGATCAACTGGTTGATCAGGTCTTCCCGATTACCCAAGTCTCCTCCTTCGATAAAATGCTTGAACTTCCTCTTCCGGAATCCGCCATTGGGGCTGTTGAGCTTAAATGGCCAGAGAAAGTTGGATGCCTGCTTGAAGTTCGGTCTACGCTGATTAGGTACTGTACAGGTAGGCTAATAGAGAGATGACTGACCCGACGGTGTAAACTAGCCAAAACGTTAGCACTACGTACGGGTACGGAATTGTTTGGTCAATACTCACTTTCGTGGATAAGATCCTCCATACAGATCATACTGCTGAATGGTTAATCGTTGCCAAGAACATGCAGGTTGTTGGCGTCTGCGTACCCGTATTTCCCGAGGTGCTCCTCGATGATTTCGTTGTCCGTAAGCGGAATGCGCTGCTTGTCTACCTTGCCATAGCCGCGCTCTGCGAATGAATGAGCAATTGAAATGCCCAAGAGTTGTCACAACATACTGTAGATGAGCTCACGGACCGATTTCTGGTTTGGGTAGCCGTATGCTACATATGGCTCCACAACTATTTTTGGCATGTTAGGGGTGCATGAGGTGGTTCAAAGATGCGGCTAATCTCACTCTTAAGCATTTCCATAGTAGCTTTCGTCAGCTTAATGAAAACACCATTGTTGATCTGGAGTAAACGGAGAAGCTGCAGCGTCTTCCGCTTTTTTGGATCAATTTTGTTGATGCCCTTGATGCGAACGACAAACGCTAGCTTTGGCTCTTCTGGCACGTAGAAGCTGTCATTCTTCTTCGCCTCACGAGAAAGCCTGATTTTCTCTCTCTGTTCATATGTCAGTCCACAAGCACGAAAATCGTGGACATGTAATTTCGCACCTCAGCATCGCGATATTCCTTCACGTACTTTTCAGCCCGAGTGAAGATGACTTCTCGCTTTTTCTTATTCTTCTCTGTTAAAATTAGTTCAAGCACATGATGCGTATAGCCACTGTATAGACATCTCGAGCAACGGCGGCTGCATCAGTCCCGAAAGATGGTTAACGGTTCGACAACATTGACCGAAGTCTAGTCGAGGATGTTGGTGGTTATCATCATCGCAGCCGCCGTTCGATGTCTCTCGTGGCAAGCGTCTGCATACCTCGTTTCTCCTTTGCAGCCAAAGCACGCTCCTCACGGGCCCTTTCTTGTGACTTCCTCTTCTTCAGAAGCGTCTCCGGAACGAGGATGTTGTTCTGCGTTGGCACAGTCCTTTCGCAATATGTCAGTAATCATGACACCAAGACATCATTACTATGTCAACAGGAAGAATGGAAAACATACGTTGAATCTGCCATGACGGGAGCTGCAGCGTTGCTGTTGATCAGGTCGAAGAGTCGAAAAGTTCAAATTGAAATTTCGAGATGTCGCCGAGTGCGCTAGTCCCTTTAGGACTAGCTTTTCGCATTCCTATTTCGTCTCAATCGTACGTGCCAGCATGAAGCGCTGAACAGCCATTGCTAAAGTTAAAACTAGAACTCCCATCCTTCAAATAACAAACCAAAGAACTCAAAGCTCCTCAAGAATATTTGCAGTAGCAGAATTTACACACAAGGCCTTTAATTCTTGAACAGTCTGCAACTCTGCGCTTTCTATTGCATGACGTATACCCTATCATCCTAATCCAGGTTGTCAGACCGACTTCCTCTGTGCTTCGATCTTTGTTTGAGCTCGCATCATTATCTTTCAAAATCATCCGCTTGCAGTCGAGTATTTTAGGCTATACTTGATTTAAAAGTTGATCTGCAGGCAAAAGTCTGCCTTCTTTGTTTAATAGTGAACGCAATTGGGAACCCCAGCCTAGCTGCCCATGTTCTTTATACCCCGGACTCATTCAATCACCGCTACAAGTCCAATTTGCCCTCAGTATTATATATCAACCCCTCTTGTAACGTGGCGGTGTTACAATCGCTCTTCAAAGACCCAGTACAAAGAATACACGAAGGTATACTCTTAACGTCGCAAGTCCGTTAATCAATACCACAATGACCGTTTAGCCAATTAGCTCCTTCTAGATAAGAAAGAGATCAAGACAGGGTCGCATGTAATAAGATATGCAAAAGTCCATTATGTGCATATATCTATTAATCCAAGGATATTGACATAATCATAAAGTTTTGCAGTGAAGAAGTTTGGCGTGGCAACCCTTCAAGGCAGTTCATGAAGACGCTGCTTTATTTTTGCAAATGATACTACATTGATGGGTCTTGAGAATGATTCATTGATGGGACTTGTTGTAGTATTCAAACCTCGCTGGAATGCATGTCAATGCAAGCAACGAAACCGCAGCCGCAACCGGAACCGGAACCGGAACTAAAACCAAAGTTCTTCAGTATTCCAATATATGCAGATGCAGCCCAAAGCATCAAACAAAGATTGATGGCCAGAACTGTCAGCGGTTGCTTCGACTTTTGAGCATTCCAAGTCGTCATTCAAAGCAGTCACTGTATGTCCGCAAGCAGCCAATGCCATAGTAGTAGCATATATCCTTCCCCGAGCAACACACTCTCTATAAGCTTTAGTTTCTACTATAATCTTTCCACTGCTTATGAATGAATTCTGTTGCTCATTCTCTATCGAACTGAGATGCATATCGACATCCGCCAGTATTGGACCCGTACCTCCGCGATTCTTACAACATCTTCGACTTCTCTCTCAGCCGTAACCGAAACATCTACTAGTTTAAGTGTAGCCACCCTCTCCTCGACTATTTTACCTATTTCCACAACCAGTGTTCCTGGCTCGATCACGGAGATGCCTTCTCTATCCAGCATTTTGACGTCGACCCTCACGGGATTGGTAACCACCACATCGGCCATTCCAGGCTTTCTAGTCGTCACCGACGCTATCCGCGGCCTTTCTGATTGCACGCAAGATGTGCTCTTCCCGCTGCTTGCAAATAGCGAATGTAATCCTGCAAACTTCCCTTGTATCTGTACCGAACTTCAACGCCTCAATGCACGCAACGCTGTGGCTAGCAAATGCAGCCCAGATGATCTAGCTCGTAAGGCTTCATCGCGGCCCAACTTCATCCTAGTCATGCAACTTACACTGTTAGGCTACGACGATTTCTCCGTTGCCACTTGCGGCAACGTAGGTCGTATTGACACCGCAACCGGCACTTCCGTTGCCCCTATCATTCCCTCTACAACCGGCACTTCCGTTGCCCTTATCATTCCCTCTACGACTGGCACTTCCGTTGCCCCTATCATTCCCTCTACAACTGGCGCTCCCATCGTCATCGTCAACAGCACTACTACTCAAGGCCCCTTCAGCAATGGAACGACTGCGTCGGTCGAGCCTAGCACCGTCGTTCCTCTTCCTCCTATCTTTGGAGCGCCTACTACGCAGACTGAGGCTGGTCCTGCTACGCCTACTGGGCCTAGCAACCCAAGCTTCATTGGTGGTGGCGCTGCTGTCGAAATACCGGCATTTAGCGGGGCACGCATGAGTATGCTCGCCGGCGCTATTGGACTGATGGGATTGGTATTCGCTGAGCTGTAGATTCATATTGCCTTCATACCATTTTTTTCTTTACGTTCTGTTCTTGGGTATACAGGAGTGACGCGCGGAGTAGAGGAGCGAAAAGGAATCCTGTGGATATCCGTAATGTCTAATTCAGATAGAACTATGAAATTTTAAACTCGTATTTACTGGTCCATATGAGTCGGGTTCTGTGGTGGAGCTACCTTGGTATTATGGGGCTCTTTCAGTTTCAGTGTGCAAGAGCTGCTATGAAGTAAATTGTTGAGATGACAGCAGGTCCCTCCGGAGCGGCGACGTTTCCTGTGAAGTGTATGGTGTTCAGGACCAGGGATGCCATGAATCCGATAGGAACACTCATGAAAAAAGGAAGACCACTGGAAATGACGTATTAAAGATGAGCATGAGTTGTTCATATTATTCTCTAAGTAATAACGACTTTGGATGCTGCCAGCTATTTCAGTCAAATTGCAGGTTCTGACTCTGACATTCCGTGGAACACATTGGAGTCTAAAGGATACGCCAACCACCCGCAAATTGTTAGGGTATACGCCTGAGCCGTTCTATACCATTTGAACTGCAGAGCACCAACCGTCTGGCTAAGATAGTCAATCATCTTTACCACCTCTTAGTGTTCTTTTATCCGTTAATGCATCTTTCCACCTCTCACACAGGCAAATCTGCATCCCGTCTTGCCCCACTAATCTTCTCTAAGGCCTGTGCAATGTACGGTCCAACGACGGGGATGTTTCCTACAAATCCCGCTATGGTGGCGAAGAAGTCGCCAAACAGCACTAGAATGCCATAAAGCTCGATCAGAAAGCCGAAGAAGGCCCAGCGCAGTAATATCAGTGTGATACCAGCGGCGAAGGCGGCCGTGCCCTTCCATTTCTGACGTCGGGCGAAGAAGGCTGCAGTCTTTTGAACGCCGATGATAAGAGTCAACCCGATGAGAAATAGGATCTGGCGGTGGTATTAGGGGGTGGTGGGAGAAGAGGAGAAGGTGCGTACGTTGCCCATTGCTAGCCTACGATGAGAGTCAGCGTGCTGCAGCTGAGATGCTGGATTCTACAAGGCTTACATTGCGCGATCAAAAAACATCATGACACCGCCTAACAGAAAGAAGCCCCCTGAGAGCCTGGTCAATCCTGTCGAGTCTTCCGGGCATCGCAATGGCGTCGTTTTATGCGTACCTACCCCCTGAGCAGAAGGCGACCCCAATCTCTGCAAAAAACTATCAACATATTGAACAAGCAATTATGCTCTCTCCAGACGTACTCTGGGTATCCGTGAGCCACATGGTAGGCATCGTGTTTCGCGCGTTTATTTACGAATTGATGGCAGAACTGTGGCGCAGAGAAACAAACTTTGGAGGAGAGCAAAAGGATGTCTGTGGATATGGCTGAAGCGTGTCAAGCTATGCGACTGCCGTCTATGTATGTACTTCTTACTGTTTCGTGTCCTTTTGGTGAGCTACGAGTTGAAGTCGCGGTTGGCGATTGGCGAGGATTACGGGCAACGGGCAACGGGCAACGGGCCCCTGTTGCGCCGGACCTCTTAGACTGGATCCGCGCGTACTGACAATTTTCTTTCAACACACAATCATGCTGCGCACTTGAGCGCCGTCAAAGCATAAACACACACACGCTGTTCTATTTAACGGCCTACAGCAAATCTCACTTAATAAGAAAACCCACATCATGAGAATAATCTATGTGGCATTCTTCGAAAGGGAAGACGAAATTTGCATGCTCGCCCAGACCACAGCATGTCTCAGCACAGCTGTAACTAGGAATGCTCTCCTGAGCTCCTGGTACTCCGTCAATGGCGAAGACAAAAATGACCACGATTAAGCCGGAGCGCCTCCTTGAACCTTGCCTCGAAAGGGGTTCGGTGGGTGGAGTGAGCTTGACTTTGTTGGCCTGACATACCACTGGTACCCTCTTCTGGTTATCTGACCCTCCAGTGTCCTCATTACGTCGTGGACATGTATAACTGCAGCCGTTCAACTGAACAAAGACTGGAGCTAGCACTACCATTCATTTCAATACCGTGTGCGCACCTCTGGCAGCAAGGTAACCCTCCACCGTATTCTGAGGCATTGTTCGGATCAATCCAAAAACCTCCTTGTCATGATATCTCAGCCTCGTCTTGGGGTCGGTATAGGGCGCTGGTAATCCGGTGATGTCGCAATACCTCCTCTGACTACTTGGGTGGAAGCTCGGTGCGCTCTCGATATTTGTGTATGTAGCTGCGGGCCCGTTCGTCCCATTCCCGTTTTCATTCGCATGACCTGTCGCGCCGGCCCTGAGATTCTTCTCGAGAACAAGAGAACTGAGGCTTTGGGCGGCTTGAGCAATGTTTGGAGGGCGACCGGCAATTGGAGAGGCAGCGCCCGTCACTGTTTCTGATTGTCCAGGTGCAGGAGTAGAGACGCCGCTGTTGTTCTGCGTAGCCATGACAGATGCTTCTTTACGTGTGGCCTCGATGCTATGCTTGACAGTTTTGTTTCGACGTGGGAGAGGCTTCCACTGCGGATTGCGAAATGGTTTGTGGACAGCGAAGATATCGAGCTTGTTTAGAAGGGCTTGGTGTGTATGCTCATCCGAGGCGGTAGTGAGAGGTGCCATGCTGGTGGGCAGGAAGCAGTCGCTGACTCGAGTTGTATCGTTAATTGTGTAATGGCTGGCGGAGGGCCCTCTCTGGTGACGTTCGAATCGCGAGTATGAATGTGATGAACGACAAGGTTATCGCGGCCCACCACTGTCGCGTTGGCCGCTCAGCCGTGCAAGTCTTGGCAAGTGGACTGGTCCGTTAGCAGAGACAACTTTAACCAGAGATCAGAAACAACGTTGACGCGTATAGTCAAGTATCCACAAATACGAAATTAGCAAGATGGTACTCTACCTGTGTATGACATTTCGTAGTCTACTAAAGCCCCCCAGGAAAGTCCCCACGAGCACCAGCAGAGTCTATTGCTCTCGCGAATCATCATAAACGTCGTAAGTGGTGGACTGGCTACAAGGGCCCGAGCCAAGCTGCAGATGCGCTGATGTCTCTCATAGGAAAAGCTCAACGAAGCCATTATGGTGTTGAACAAAACCCTGCAGGAAATCAATCTTGCCAATATGGACACGGAGCTTGTGTCGCAGATGTTCAAGAACTATCAGTCTAATGTCCTCTTTCATCTAGAAGGTATGAATCTCCTTATTTCTAACACTCCAGGCTACTGTACTAATTTAGCGGTAGCTACCAATGGGCTTAAGGATCCTGCTTGAGCATTTGGTGTCAGGTTTGGGGAACATTGGACAACAAGAAGTCGACAATTGAAACTCATGTCTTACGTGTGCATGAGATATACCTTGAGTAGTTGTCTCGTGCTATTTCACTATTATCATTGGGTGCACGAAAGGGGTGGGGGAGGAAGCCTATTACTGGAGATGGGCCCCAAATTTGTAGAGTATCATCCGCTCAGACACGGATCCTCGCAATTGGCTAGTTATGGATCATGGATGCAAACATCGAAGTTACTGTTGCGTGCCGTTGACAACCTGGTGCCGACCTGAGCTACTGTTTTGGGTATGGTGCAAGAACCACGCAGATGCTCGCTGTGCCGCGACCCAGGGCGGAAACCTCAGCACTTTGACAACTATGTAGGGGCCTCGACGCACCTTGCGCTAACGCCTCCAACCAGCCACCACGAAAGCTCCTAAACTATGGAATAGCACCACCACCCGCAGCTTTCCTCTACCCAACGCTTCTTTAATATGGCTCCTGCCGTGACCGCCGACATTCCGCTGCCGTCTGGTCGCAACTCTCCCAAACCTCCGCCAACGAAGCTCTGGAGTGTCAGTGAACCACCTTTTGAAGGCTTCAAACCCATAGACACCGAGGGCTACATGCACAGCACGTCTGAGACTGCCATCGTGATAGATAATGGTAGCTCCCCATTCAAGAATGCGCATCTCTGGAAGAATGCTGACAACTCCGCCAGGCTCTTCTGCGGTCCGCGCTGGGTGGTCCTTCGATTTACAGCCTCGATTATCGTTGCCTCCGCTAATGGCAAAGTACCGTGACCGCAAGCTCAATCGCACCTTCACATTCGTTGGCTCCGACGTTTACAGCGATGGCACTGCACGAGGCCAAGCGAAGAACGCCTACGATCCTGGAAGCAACATCATAAACAATTTTGATGTCATCGAGGGCGTGCTCGATTATTGTTTCATTAAATTGGGTGTGAGTGGCCAAAGTGGGAGCATAGACAGGCCTGTAGTTATAACAGAGCCTGTTGCGAACTTAGGGTATACTCGAAAGCGTGAGTCTCCACCACACCTATCACTCGGAATCTGCATTAACGACTGCATCTAGAAATGACGGAGATTCTTTTTGAAGTCTACCGCGCGCCTTCTGTTGCCTATGGCATCGACTCCCTATTTTCCTACTTTTACAACGGCGGCAACAATGGGCTTGTTGTCTCCTCTTCATATACCTCGACACATTTGGTACCTGTTATCAACTCAAAAGCACTACTCCCACAGAGTACTCGTCTCAACTGGGGCCGGTTCCAATCCGCTGAGTACCTTCTTAAACTGCTCCGGTTAAAATATCCGTCGTTCCCCGGCAAGATTAGCGACCCACAGGCTGAGGACCTCGTTCGTGAGCATTGCTACGTAAGTGAGGACTATGAAAATGAGCTCTCTCATTATTTAGACTGGACTGGGCTGGAGGACCGAGACCATATTGTCCAATTCCCTTACACGGAACAAGTAGTAGTGCAGAAAACAGAAGAAGAACTTGCAATAGCTGCCGAGAAACGAAAGGAAAGCGGACGGCGACTACAGGCACAAGCAGCTAAGATGAGGCTTGAGAAGTTGAAGCGGAAAGAAGACGAGTTGGAGTACTATCAGCAGCTGCAAGGCGAGCTGCAGAATGCTACCAAGAAAGAAGTGAAAAGGTTATTGGAGGTCAATGATTTCGACGAAGAGACTCAGCTAGAGAAAAGGGTCCGTGAGCTTGAAAAATCCATCAAGAAGGCGCGGAACAAGGACGTCGGAGACGTTGAGGAAGAGCAACAAGAGGAACCAACCTTTCCACTACTGGATGTAGCGGACGAAGAACTTGACGAAGAGGGCCTGAAGCAGAAGCGCCAGCAAAGACTGATGAAGTCTAACTACGAAGCGCGTCAGCGTGCCAAAGCAGAAAAAGAGCGTGAAAAGGCTCGCTTGGTAGAAGAGCAGCGTCTTGACGATGAGCGACGCGAAACCGATCTCGAGGGCTGGACAGCAGAGCGCCGGGTTGCGCGTCAGGCTATCATCCAAAAGATGAAAGACCGTGAGCGCCTAAAAGCAGAACTTGGAAACAGAAAATCACTTGCAAATCAGATGCGCATGAAATCGATAGCCACGCTCGCGTCTGACAACCCCACCAAGAAGCGACGAAGAGGCGGCGCCGACGATGATACCTTTGGGGCTGACGATGCAGATTGGGGTGTTTACCGTACCATCGCCACAGGTGAACAGTCTGACGACGAAGAGGAAGAAGATCTCGGCAAAGCGCTCAAAGACATTGAGGCACAGCTTCTTAAGCATGACCCTACATTCACTGAAGAATCCACACGAGAAGCGCAGACAGATTGGACGAAGTCATTACTGCACGCTTTCTTGCACGGCCCATATCCATTCGATCCAGAGAGCCAACGGGAAATGCATCAGCTACACCTAAATGTCGAGCGAATTCGCGTTCCCGAAGTTGTGTTCCAACCGTCCATCGCTGGTGTCGATCAAGCGGGTATCATCGAGATTGCATCTACCATTCTTACGGAGCGTCTCGCAGACAATCCCTACCGCGACGCGGTGCTGAAAGACATATTCTTAACTGGTGGAAACACCATGTTTCAAGGTTTTGAGGAGCGACTGGCTGCGGAGCTACGCGCGGTGTTACCGGCTGACCAGGAAATCAAGGTTCGGAGGGCCAAGGACTGCATTTTGGACGCATGGAAGGGCGCTGCACAGTGGGCCGGCAGAAGGGAGAACAGGGCTAGTTTCATCACAAAGGCCGATTACTTGGAGAAAGGAGCGGACTATATCAAGGAGCACGATGCGGGTAATGCAACTTCTTTCTAGGCATTACGCTCCTCAACACATCGGTTCGGTTTGAGGGGTATTGTTCTTGGAAGTTTAGTACGCATGTGCATGTTCTGCTTGGGACCTGATGGACGGTGAGGGAGATAGCCAACATATCCACGAGAACTTGGTTTGTGGTTACAAGCATCATCGCCATGGTCACTTCCTAATTTAACGAAACTCCCCCGCATGTAGACGTTGAGCGAGTGTCTACTATGGCAGGAGAGAGTATACAATGGGATCATGATGTTGGCATTTTTACGATCTAATCTAGATCTTCGCCATGCTGCCCAAAAGCTACCTTTATGCACTCAACCTGTAACACCATTGTTCGTAATTCATGCCTTTTAATCCTATGACACCTTTTGTTCCAAAAGCAAACCCCAAATATTGAGCAAATCCTCCGTAGAACCTCGTTCATCTCTCTAATCACAACTCCTCTAGTGCGCCCCATTCGTCGAAGCTTTTGTGGATCGCCGTTTCTGCACAGCTGCCGCGAGGTCCTCGAGCACACCAACAGTGCTTTCCCAGTCAATGCAGGCATCAGTGATGGAAACACCCTTCTTGAGTGCGTTGGGGCCTTCCGGTGGGACCTTCTGGTTGCCTTCGTTGATATTTGACTCGATCATCACGCCGACGATGCCAGTCTCGCCATTGCGGATCTGGTCCGCGATCACTTTGGCAACCTTGGGCTGGTTGCGGTGGTCCTTATTAGAGTTCCCTGCATGTGGTTAGTTGAGTAAGTGCAAGATTGAGATGGGTACAGCATACCATGCGAGCAATCGACCATCATGACCTCTGCCTGCCCCTTCTTTTTCAGGGCTTCCCGAGTGGCCTTGATGCTCTCCGGGTCGAAGTTGGTGCCCTTGGAGCCGCCACGTAGAATAACAAAGCAATGCTCATTTCCAGTGGTCCTAGTAATGGCAGCGAGACCCTGTTTAGTCACACCCATAAAATGATGCTTCGCAGCAGCGGCTCCAATAGCGTCGACAGCCACACCCAATCCTCCGTCCGTGCCGTTTTTGAAGCCAATAGGAAAAGAGAGACCCGATGCAAGCTCACGGTGTAGCTGTGATTCAGTGGTACGTGCCCCGATGGCGCCAAGCGAGATAAGGTCGGCAAGAAACTGTGGGGAGATGGTGTCTAGCATCTCAGAGGCAATGGGCATGCCCATGGATGTAAGATCACTGTAGAGTTTGCGTGAAACACGCAAGCCCTTGTTAATCTGGTAGCTCTCGTTGATATCAGGGTCGTTGATGAGGCCTTTCCAACCCACTGTCGTGCGAGGCTTCTCAAGGTACGCACGCATTATAATGAGAAGATGGTCGCTGAGCTTCTCGGCGAGGCTCTTGAGGCGCTGGCAGTATTCAAGTGCCATGGCAGGGTCATGGATGGAGCAGGGCCCAACCATAACGAGGAGCCGATCATCTTCCTGTGTTATGATCTTGATACATTCTTTGCGGCCGCGCAGTACAGTCTCCTCGGACTGTGGCGTGATGGGGATCTCAGAGGATAATAGTGCAGGTGGGATCAGCGGGTCGTAGCCAAGGACTAGGTAGCCATGTTAGCATTTGCTGGTGCTGGCATGTTCGTGTAGAGAGAGTATACCGCGCACATCGTCGCTGACGGTTTTCTGATCAGTGGCCATGGTGGCAGACGCGGGGTCAGTCATGGTGGGGGTTATGCCGAGTTTAAATAGTGAAAGAAACGAGCAGAGCGAAAAACGACCAGGGGGTGCAGATATTGTGCGGTGAGAGGAAGAAGCGTGGCCAATTGACTGAGCAGGGTGTAGCTGCAGTCAAGGGCGTGAGTGCTTGCAGGCCATCAAGTCACCAGCGGCGAGGGCAGAAAAAAAACGCCGACTATTTTGGAGTCGTTTAGGCGGCGGCGGGGCTCCCGACTTACCGGGCCATTGGATGCGCCAAGCCGCGGGTCTGCACAAACAGCGACATCTTACATCTTTTATTGTTGTTGTTTTTCCTGTTGCTGGTGCTGTTGTTTTTGTTGCTGCTGCCGCTGTCGTTCCCCGCCAACAGGCAGGCCAGTCGTGGCGCGCTGGATACAAAAGCCGCCGGCTCGGCGTGCCTTCGTGAACCGTGAACCGTCCGGCCATCTGAAACAGCACGCTGTTGCTGGCCGTTTCCCCTGACGCCTGCTACATACAAAACGAATGCTGCCCGCGCGCTTCGTGCCTCCAGCTCTGCTTCAACACCCTTATTCCTTTTGGTCTTGCCGTCTGTTCCTCTGCTGCTGCCTTCGTTTACACCCCATAGCCCCTTTTAACCCGCTCCTCGCTCTCCGCATCACACTTCACGAAACCCACACCATGAACATCAGGCATCCCAAGCGCCGGCGGGATGACGACTCGGACTCAGATGATGACCGCTATCTCAGGGTGCGTGTTCCGCTTGCTTGGCCGGACCTCATGGGCAGACGGTGCTAATCGATAACAGAAATCGAGACCGTGGGTCGTCCAGCCCACTTATGCCTCTGCCCACTCCAATTCACCGCTGCACCGATCCTTTGGGCCCTCAGTGAGCCCTTCGCCGCCATGGGTGGTACCGGGTCTCGAAGCTATGACATCAGTAGAGTCTGAGCACAGCGACGCGAACTCGCCTGCTTCCATTGAGGAAGAGCCTGCTATGATCATACCAGCACACCACGACATAGACTATGCTATGCAGATGGATGAAGATGAGCCCGAAATAGTCAGCAGTCCACCGCCGGATTTGCCATTTGCTACCAACTTTCGTCCTGCAAAGCTGAATCTAGATCTGTTCAGTCGCGATTCCAGCTCGAACAACACTGGCCGAATAGCAACCCCCATCTATCCGTCCTTCCCCAACAGCGGCCTGGCGAGCGGCATGACCACTTCTAATGGATTCTTGGGCGTCCCACCCAGCGTTTCGCCTGCAATACAGACTCATCATGTGAGGCAACGCAGCCAGGGCGGCCAGGAAAGGAGCATTCGAATGCCCTCGCCCATCTCCGAAGACGAAGACATTCCAGATACGCCGACTGCGCTAACACAGTCACAGCTCTCGCGCCTCAGTGTGACCAATTGCCACGCTCCTGGCTGCATAGATACTGAGATGACACCTCCTGTAGCAACGGCCACTCGAGGCAGAAAGCGGAGTGGCGCACTCACAGGCATGGGCCGCTTTAGCATGGGTTATCGAGATGACTGTGAAAAGTGTCGACTGAGAGTTCCCGGTCACTACTCGCATTTTCTCTCGTGAACATTCATTTCCATCTGACCATATTTGGCGCATGACGAAACGGTAGTGAAAGGGATTACACACGAATGGGTTTCACATCACGAGCGCACCAACCACCTCGATGGCATGTTCCTCTCACCTTGTATAATTAGCTTTCAGTCTTTGGGACATTGGATGGGAAACGATATTGATGACAAAGCCTGCAGGCAAACGGGCTGGAATGGCATCGAGTAAATGCTACGTTCGCATTGATGCACAAGTAATGACGGAAACATATGATATTTTGTCCTACTGGGCGATGTACATGAACTCAAGCTATATATCAATAACCAACTAATGACACTGAACAATGATGTTTTTTCCGTATGGTTGCCCACGGCCTTCAATTCAATCTTCGTATTGATTCACTCGGAACCAGCCCTAAAGTTCCTAAAACAGCGGTCCATGGCCCACTTGCCTTTACTCTTAGAATGTTGGTCGGCAACCCTGCCTACATAGTCGTATGCGAGAAGCTGCGCTACCCGGATCATAACAATGCCGTAGCGCGCACAGTTTCCAACTACCAATGTGTCATCATCAAGATATCGGTGGGCAAAACTCCTATTACAATCTAGACCGGAAATACTCCCTTCTAAATGCTACTAAAATCATCTAAGCATTTCATCCAGTAAAGTTGAGAGCATACTTGTCCCCCGACGGTCTCCTGGCAACAGCCATTGTAGATGATTTAGGGTGTGATCAAATTTTCTAGCAAACTACAAAACCAGCATTGAAGTCTACCAGAATGGGAACTGACCTGTAGCATCCAGAGACTGACCATCCCCCTTATCGTGTATCACCAACCAGATCATAGGCCATTTTCAATCTCCTAGCAACCAATCACAGTCCTCACCCCATACCATGCCTTCACTATCATCCATCTCGTCTGTCCTGACATGCATGCACCGTCGCCTTGGCAACACTGTTTCCGGCAACGTAGGCCATTCTATAGGGTGGTAAGTGAGAACCGGGTTGTCACTCTGTAGGTCCGGGATTAGCTGTGGAAGTGTTGGTGATGGTGTTGGAGGCATTTCTGAACTAATAATCGGAGTAGGGGGAAGCGATGGACAGGTCAATATGCTGCTGGGTGACGATAGCACAACAGGGTCGGAAGTAGCTCTGGACACAATGGACCATCTGTCATCTTCCTCTTCACTTTCAGGGGCGAATGCTTGTTGCAGAGCAGGATCTGCGGTCATAGTTTGTGTTTCCAAATGCGACTCTACTGGAGCCTGACCGATTGTAGCCAAAGCCATGCTCGTTTGATAACCATCAAAAAATCCTCTATCAAGATTGGGCTTTTCCGCACTTCGGTGAGGGACTTCCGACGTCCATTTTTCCACGAACCTTGCCTGCGAGTCTTGATGCGTAAACTTGGCCATGAAATCTGGGCTTTGTGGTGAGTAGTCGCGGCCAGAGCACCAACAGGGATTCGCATGGCCTAGTGTAAAAAAGTCATCTATGGATATGGGAGCATCCAGAGTATCTACAGTCGCTTCATTACCGTAGATCTCGGACGTTACAGGTGAACCTGTCGTCAATGGGGTATCGGATATAGGCGTAGTGGTGAAAGTAGGTAACGCAGTCCGATCAGGTGTCACAGGAAGTTGAGTGATTGAATGAGACACGATAGGCGAGTCCTCAAACGGATCAAGGCCAGCAGGGCTGCTGGAGAATTGCTTAGATGGAGCGATGGCCACGCATGCTGCTGGCTTAGCTGCCTTTTGCGTAGGAAAGAGGCGGGATTCTTTTTTTGGCCAAAATTTAGGCGCCCAAGGATGAGTATCCTGCTTTAGGGTGACAGCACCTCTCTTCTCGCGTTTCTTCTGCGCCAAGCTCTTTGCAGCTCCACGCTTCTCACTTCGCTTCCCACGGTGGGTACCCTCAGTGGGGGACGTTGGTACAAAATCGAATGTCCACTGGCTATGCGTTGGAGGCTGATCAAAGTCTGCGAGCACGCTGAAGCGGTTCGTAGTCCTCCTGCTAGTGCACGCTAAACGAGTCTGGCCCGACACCATTTGGTTTCTCGGGAAAAGGTGGATTTTAGGTGCTGGATAGGGATAGGGCCTGAAAACCTGGCGAAAGTAGCTGTTCGAGGGCTGCAATGAGGCGATGGAAGTAGGATGAGGAATTATAGGTACCGGAGACTAGAAGAGAACTCCATGTGCGATATCAGTCTTGCTGGAATGGCTGGGCCTGTTGGTCACTTCCCCAGGTATCAGTCCGCTCTGACTCTTTCCAGCGCGGGAGTACCAGCTCTGACTCTGGCACCGGCATGGCTTTTGATTCAAGCAAAGCCGAGACTGAGCAACATGTAGAATGTTAGACACAGTGGGGAGGAGTGTGCGTGTGCACTGCGGGGGTGAGTCTGAGCACCAGAGAAGAGCTCCAGCGCAACGCGAGCTCCAGCTATGACGCAAAACTAGATAGACGCACGACCCGCGGCCCGTCACAAAATCGGCGCTGCTTTCTCTCCCCCACCCACCGACTGACTTCAGCGGCCTCCGAACAACTTGGCCTCCACCCCGCCATAGCACCTTGCACCACCCGCCTCCGCATCCCTTTACGCGCTCCAGGATAATTGGCATCTCCCCAAGCGCGCGCAATTATCTTGGAGCCGCTATTGCCCAGCTCCAGCCGCCGCCATCACCGCTGTCCTCAGCGCACCACCATGGCTCCCACTCGCGCCAACACCGCTGCTGCCGCCGCCCCCCAGCGGCCACCGCGCCCTCCAGTGCATCGCATTATTCCAGCCATCCCCCACCGCTTCTCGCGCCCGCCGCCTCCTGCAAGGCCTATCACACCAGACGATTCTGCTTCTGTGACTCAGCGCGAACCAAAGCTGCAACCTGCAGTTGACCGCGCAGTTGCAGAGCCTGCTCCCGCTTCTACTCCTGTGGAGGTGCCGCTGACTCCCGAGTCCAAGGCCTCTGTTGTCAAGAATAGCGATGTAGAAGAGCCTGCCCTAGCGAGCTCGCCTGCGCGCTCTGGTGACGACTACGTGGAAGGAGGTCCGGATATTCGAGGTATGTCTGCTGTGTCTGTTGTACTCGAACTTTTGACCCGTTTGTCTGACCCGATCCTTTCTGGCAGAGGCTACAGATGAGCATGATTCTACCGTGCAACATTCTCCTGCTCCATCACACAATGGGCCCGTGAGGTCTGTGGTCAACGGCCATCGTACCAAGCCTACGGTGCCCATCGAGCTACCTCCGGAATTTCATCCTAGAGAGATGCCTTCGGATGGCCATACCCCTGTCTCGGAGGATGCAGGGGCATCATTTCGTATGGCCTCGAATCGCTTGCCTGTCCATCACGCACAATCAAGTGTGGAAGGGCTTGTGTTTGGTGGAGTTGCCCAAGAGTCTCCTGCTGTGCCTTCAACTCCACAAGAATTTGAGCTTGAAGCGCCTGCTCCGCTCCAAACTTTCTCCCGACCACCTCCAGGATTGGCCCCTCACCTTGCTCCACCCTTCTATCCAGGTCATTCCCAGCACCCATCAGAGCCCAATGCACCGTGGCTCCATCCTGGGTATTCTGTGGCAGTTCCTCCTGATGCTATCCATATCAATGGACATGACTACCATTCCACTGCATTTCCAGCTGTTTCGGGTGCCTTCCAACCACCTTTTCCTACTCATCTCTCACAGACTGCAGTCGGAGCAACTAATGGCGCTACAACTTCGCACTCCCAGTCTCCAACAAAGTCTCAGTTCGGTGAAGCCAAAACTAGGTCTAATCATGACGACGAGCCGCAGAGCATTGTATATACTAATGGGCGGTCTCCACTGCATGGAGGCATGCTTCCCGAAGCGTATGACATCGGCAAGCATATTTTCAACCAGTTTGGCAATCCTGAATTTACCGACTACATTCTCAATATTCGATCACCCGATGCTGTTCTTTTTCATCGACCAGTTCATGCGGTCGTGGTATCGAGAAGCCCAGTCATCTTCGAAGCGCTTCGACACAGCGCCCCTCCTGCCTTTACGACCAAGGACCCGCGAAGGTTGGTTGATATCTTGGTTGATGATAGGTTTGTCACATCCGAGTCTTTACATGAAGCTATCACCATCCTATATGCCGCACCGCTGCTTCTGCCGGATGCATTTTTGTATGGCTTAAGTCCTTACGATGGTGCCCACGATCGTGAATATGCGTTCAACGAAGCACGCAAACGCATGGAACAAGCTATCAGTTACGCCGCTGCTGGAAGGGCACTACAGATTCCAGAGATGCACTCCTGTGGGTTGCGCATTGTAAAAGCTCTTTTACGCTGGGACACACTCGATCTGGTACTCCATCTCGGATTCTTGGCAAATCCCGCATCTATTCAGTCTGGCGGCATTGGTCCTGACCGTCGGATGCTAGAAGCATACGCTATGCCTTTGCTTGAGGACGCGCTAGATTTTATTGCATATAATTTCCCGTCGGACTTTGCACTTTATGCAATCGCTCCCGAACTTCGACAAACGCCACGGCTTCCAACTCTTATCGAGACTAAGCAGCCTGTGCACAACCCTCGATTGAGTAAGATTCGCTTTGGTGACGCTCCTCTGGAGGATGAGCTCAAGCCAAGTTATGTCACACAACTCCTCTCCAGCATTTTCTTATCCCTACCCATTCCTTTCTTAGATAGGCTTTTTAGCCATCCTGCGGCTGCTAACAGGGTTGGTTGGAGCGGCTTGGTCAAAATTATGCGAGACGTCGTCGAGGAGCGTGAGACACGGCGTCGAAAGGCATTCGCTAGTCACGTCAAGCCTTCAACGGATTCTGCAACCTCGAGAGCTCTTTTGGAAAATCTCTACGTAGAAGAACACGTTGAACCAACTGCCGATCGGCCATCTGGCTTCAAACTTGTGGTCAATCGTCCAGCGGAACATGCATGAGGAGTTTGGAGATCCAAGATTGGGAAGTTTTGATCTTCTACTAAAGATGGATACAATCTCGGAAGGGGTCTCATCATTACACGATTTTACAAAAGCAACAGTGCCTGGGAAAAATGGTAAGCATTCTGGGTTAATATGGTTTTGATATCCGAGCATGGCAGAAAAAGGTTGCGGCATGACACAATCTCATCCTCTGATGTTTGCGCAGCATAGCCAGCGACCTAGGCGCTGGAGGCGTATTTGGTCTTTGTCATTTTCAGTACTAAGGGTTTCTTTCTTACAGCAGGCCTACAAAAGCACGAGATGACGAGCATACCACATTTCAAGATAACGACGATATGAGGCAAAATCACAATTTTCCATTGTACATCACACCTGGCATATGTTCATCTTGTCCATTCGTTTCTCTAGTGCTGGCAACTCACTATGACTGCTTCTCAACTTATGATATCCAATATGTTGTTTCTTTCCTCAGCACTTGAGTGCCTGATTTTTCCAACTCATCCCCGGTAGCGAAGTAGTAGATAGCCATGGTTTCGACTAAAAACAGCTTTTCTAGTATCCAATGATTTGTAACAATATGTATGCAGCAAGATAATTGAAAATTGCAAAGCGATGGGTAAGTACTCCATGAATTTATCACGTGAGTTGATCGTGGCTGTGTGTTGGACTATAAAGATCGCCTGATGCATTACTTCTAGATTTTCCTGCAATACGTCAGACAGACCGTACATCATGATCAACTGAATCCCAGGCTTTTGGTTCTTACATTACACGGCAAGCCAAGCGAAGGAAGGCCAGACCATTTCTACTCATAGGACGTAGCGTATAGTTCTGGTACCATGACCTACTGCTCAAGCACTATGGTTTTTAAGCAGGCTAAGTACTACAAACTACACAAAAATCAATATAGTGTACGAATTCAACTAACCATGAGCACTCGAGTCAGGGCTGGGAGACAATTCACGGGGCGTACACAGTACAAAGTAAGTCTTGAGAGGGTTCTGTATGTGGCAATCAATGTTATAAAACTGCACACCCGATGTCAGTCGCTCCGTTGCAGCATTCCTGGAAACATTAAGTGAAGTTGCTCGTCTAATATGCTGAATTTTACTTTGGATATTCTATCAATGAGTCGTATCCCCGACGGACTTCCCGAGTCACTATTTGCTCATCCCCGAGCACATTCCCCAGCTTTACGAAGTCATGCTAAGCTACTTCTTAACGATCCATTAGTATAGAATATTAGCTAAATATCATAGCTGTGCCGAGTCTTCTAGGCTTGGATTTGTATTTTAGGGCTCGATACCAAAAATAACCTTTGACATGGTGAGTACAATTGAGACTGTCTATACTTCTTCCATGTCCAAGTTATCCAAGAACAGCCAAGAACAGCAGTACGATGAGACACCGAAACAGAGACTATCTGAACAGGACTCGGCTGACGGGCGTCCGGATGTGAATGACACAGTAGCAATACCAAATGGAGGTTGGGTGGCATGGCTGCAGGTTCTTGGCGTTTTCTTCTTATTTTTCGACACATGGTAAGCTGATTCTGGAGAACGGCACAGGTTGTCCATAATCAAAGCTGATTTTTAGGTAAAGGGGCACTCTTAACGCCTTCGGCTCGTACCAAGCCTACTACGAAACCGAACTTCTCTCCAGCTCCAACTCCAGCGCCATCTCCTGGATAGGGTCAATTCAGGCCTCTCTCCTCCTCTTTGTCGGTGCTCTTTCGGGGCCCATTTACGATGCGGGCTACTTCCGCGCCCTACTTCTCGGAGGCTCCACGCTGTTGGTCTTCGGTCAAATGATGATCTCATTGTGTCAGGAGTACTATCAAGTTCTCCTTGCGCAAGCCTTTTGCATCGGAATTGGTTGTGGCCTACTTTTTATACCCAGCGTCGCCATCCTGAGTACCTACTTTACAACAAGGATTGCAACTGCAATGGGACTGGCAGCGAGCGGAAGCTCGCTCGGTGGGGTACTCTACCCCATCATCTTCCACAGACTGCTTCCACGAATAGGCTTTGCATGGACGACGCGCGTAATCGGCTTCGTTATTCTCGGAACGCTCCTCCTCCCGAATGTTCTCCTACGTGTTCGCGTCCTCCCCGTCCGCTCGCGCAGCCTGCTCGACCTACGCGCCTTCACCATGCCCGCATACTTTCTCGTGTGTGTGGGCTTCTTTCTTGGGTTTATGGGCATCTTCACCCCTTTCTTCTATGCGCAGGTCAATGCCTTACGAAACCACATCATGGCGCCCGAGCTGGCCTCCTATCTCATCGCCATCATGAACGCATCT